>ERZ778017.7-NODE-7-length-484505-cov-126.284733_pt1 | contig 484505 bp, 422 predicted proteins | sample MGYA00375747_ERZ778017 | MGnify/ENA primary metagenome ERZ778017 (study PRJEB29350, sample SAMN05509838) | bioreactor metagenome | biome: bioreactor; material: wastewater | place: South Africa: University of Cape Town | collected 2014-03-17 ... | reverse complement strand
GCGCCGATCGGGCCCGTCGCACGCTGCGCGGCATCGACGAACAGGTGGCAAAGGCGCAGGCCGCGATCGATGGGAAGGCGGCAATCAAGCGCAACCGGTTCGTCAAGCTCACCGGCGGCAAGCGATCCATCAACCGGGATTTGGAGGCCAACGCCCGGGCGGTCGCCGGGATCAAGGGCTACATCAGCAACAGGCTCGATCTGACTCCGGAGCAGACGATCGCCGCCTACCACCAGCTGTGGCACGTGGAGAAGGCTTTTCGGATGTCCAAGAGCGATCTGAAGGCCAGGCCGATCTATCACCGTAAGGCCGAATCGATCGATGCACACCTGACGATCGTGATCGCCGCAATGGCCGTCAGTCATCTCATCGAGACCGAAACCGGTTGGAGCATAAAGAAATTCGTCCGATCAGTCAGGCGCTACCGCACCGTCGACATCGAAATCGCCGGCCACACCATGCCGATCACCGAAACCCCACCCGACGACGTCGCCACCGCCCTAGCCAAAATCAGCGCGGCCCGAAATGGACACTAGTTTGGCCCAAGTCGGGAACTACCGACTGAACCTAAGAACAGTTCTAGGATCCGTAAGCTGACCACCCACGCCCAGCCTCGCAAGAACTGAATACACGTATGCGCGAGTCGGACGCGGCGCAAACCTCGAACTCAATGCCATCGTGCGCGCATTTTGCTTGGAGACGTCACCAGTCCGCCACAGCCGATAGGCGAAACTCCAAGCGCGTGGCCCGACTGATTCCGCTGACGTAGAATCATCGAAATGCTTCGCGAGCATCCGCGCGTACGCCTCCAAGAATTTAGGGTTATCCTCGTGAAACTCGACGTGCCCAAGCGATGATGCGAGTTCACGAAACTCTACAAGCGGTTCCGCGATGTGAACAAATCGGTAGTGGCGAGCTAACCGCAGCCAAAGATCATGGTCTTCGAAGAATAGCGACTCATCATATCCGCCTACTCTTCTAACTGAGTCAGTGCGAAGCATTACCGAAGGAGCAGGAATCCAATTCCTCTGTGAGAGTGATCGAAATAAGGATCCGTCAAGATCGCTTAATGCCGACCATTCTAGCCTCTCACTGAATAGCTTCGGCAGTCGCTGAGAGTGTTCGTCAATCCGATACGCATCCGAGTAGCTGAGGGCAACATCACGAGCAACGTCAGACATTTGTTGATATTGGACACTCAACCGCTCCGGCAACATTAAATCATCAGCCGAAATGTAGGTGTAATACTCCGTTCTCACAATACGCAGTGCCGTGTTGAGTGTTGCGCACAAACCGCGATTCACGGAATTGGTAACAATCTCGAAATCAAGTCCATTGGAACTCACAAATTCGCGAGCTACGGCCACGGTGTTGTCATATGATGCGTCGTCATATACCAGAACTCTCCGCGGTTGGAGGGTCTGGTTAGCAATCGAAGTAAGGCACTGCCGTATATACTTCGCGTGATTGTAGGAAACAACCAAAACGGTCACTGATGGGCCAGAGGTCACAAGCTCACATCCTTCGTCTTAGAGTCTGTCACGCTGCCGAAGGCGCCGAGCCAACTCGTTGGAAGCAGGCTGTAATGCTTCCGTCCAGGACGTTCCTAAACGAAAGTCGTTTACACCGTCATCCACCGTCGGAGAGCAGTCACGGCAAGCACGTTCGATTGCGAGTGCCAGGTCCTCAACGGTGGCTGGAACGACATCAATTTTGCCGCCATATCGTGAGAGGTCCGTCTTCGTGCGCCAGGATGTCGTCACGACGCGCGCCCCCGCTCGGGCGAACTCCAGAGTTGGATAATTTGGATGAGGTGAAAGCATCGGGGAAACCGCAACATCAACGGTGTGTAAAATCATGCGATAGTCTTCGAGAGACATCTTTCCTAAGTGTTCAACGATAAGTCCGCATGACAATTGCAACTGGGGCACATCATTGGATCCGGCCATACACACACGCCACTTGCGCCAGTCCACACCGCCCGCTGAAAACGCAGTATCAATTGCCTTCAAAGCAACCGCAAACAAGTTCCGGGTGACCCAAGGACGCGCGTATAAGAACAGGCTCCGTGACTCGGGCTCGAATCCACGCCTTTGTCCGCGCGATGATATTACGGCCGGTTCGAATATTAGAGCGTCACGCGTGAACGCATATCCCTCACTTACGAAGTACTCCGCAAGAATGGAGGTGTTGATCAATGCGATAAAGCCGCCAGTTGAATATGTAGATTCTGCCAGCACCTGGTGATCGCCGTTGCCGTAGAAGATGGGCTCGTAGTCCTGAATTAGATATACAAATGGCATGTCGCGGTCCATGTGTTGCGCAACGTACGCGTCCCACCATGCACTTACAACAATTACGTCGTCTTCACGCAGTGCAATACTTCGCTTCGTACTGTCATTTGATGAGACGTCGACCATTGAGAACCTCTCCCGATCGACCTCAATGCCCTGTGCCTCGAGAAACGCCACAACATCAACGTCGGCGGCCGTGGAAATCGTCTGAACTACCTTGAGGTCATATCCGAGTGCATTTGCCAAGAGAGCAGCCGACGTTAATAATGTAGCGATGCCACCAAAGAAGCCCCCGCCATCCAAGAATGCAAATACACATACGCAGGAGCGTTGGCCAGCCTCAGCCTGCTCTACCTTAATTGGCCTTATGCGACGCCATTCTTTGGAAAAGTAGGATCCGACGTCCACCCTACTAACATTCTTACGCTCCAATCGCGCGTCCACCGCAATTTCGATTCTGTTACTCACCGAATACGCATATTGGAAGACTCGGCCAGATTCAAATGCAAGTCTCTTAACTATGCGAGCCATAGTCGACGACCGGTTCATGATTTCCCCTCACGGCTCGCATCGGAGCCGTGCGTCCGGTACACTTCGTCGACCATCGCTTGAAACCGAGAAATGGAGTACTGCGCACGGACTTCAGCCTGTACAGTGTGAGCTCTTTGTTCAGCCTCTGCCGGGTTTACAATAATATCGAATATGGCCTCACGAAAACCTCTCGCGTCATCCACGACTCTCGCAAATCGGCCTCCGGTCTCAATGCCCTCCACGCCGATGGTCGTCGATACGGTTGGTACGCCGGCCAACAATGGCTCAATTGCTTTAAATTTGACGCCGGACCCGGAAAGCAATGGCACTACGCATACATCAGCGTTTGCATACTCGTCCCAAATGTTCTCGACGTATCCAATCGCTTTCACGCCAACTGCGCCCCGGACGACTGCCGCAAGTTTGCCCTGTGGATCCGCACCGACCAGGCGCAGCTGACACTCAGGGAATGCGCCTCGTAATCCAGGCCACACCCGCTTGAGAAACCACTCGACCGCCTCACAGTTGATGTCTCGCGCGAAATAGCCCACGAATAGCACTATCGGAGTTGCTTGCGGAGTGCGGGGGCGTATGCCGACCGCCAGAGGTGGGTCGATAACAGTCGCAGTCACACCGCGACGACGCAGAAGGGCGGCATCCTTGGAGTTCAGCGTCACGACAGTTTCGGTGAATCGGACCGACCGTGTCTCACTTGCAATCGAAAACTTTGCGGCCAGTTTCCATCGTAAACGGCGCAGTCCGGTAGCTCGCTTGGCTCGCCTTAGGTACAGTTGCGACAACACGTCGTGGTATGTGCCGATAATTCGCGCGTGTGGATTCAGTCTCTTTATTAAACGAGCAAGTCCCACAAACTCGGCCCATTGAAGGTCGACTATATCTGCACTCTGGATCGCTAGGCGAGCCTTGGCGTTCGTAATTATGTACCAACCAACACTAAGGGAGGCGATTCCCGGATGAAGCCTCCGCAATATCGCCTCGATGCGGGCAATGACGAACGAAATTATCGATTGATACGAGTGGCCAGGCGCTTCGAGTCCTGCAAACAGGGCTGCAATCTCTGATGAGTGAGCCGCCTCCAGGTTTGGGCTGGAATTCGGAACGATATACGTGACCTTGAAGGCCGCTTTGAGTTGACGCGAGAGCGCGAGAAGATACCTTCCACCTGCATGGGGAACCTGAGGATATGGCAACGCGCCAGCTACTGTCACTAAGTTCCGTTTGCCTGCCGGATCGGCTACGTCGTGTGTCTCCACGATCCCGATCATACTGGAGCCGTTCGTTTGGGTCCTTTCGATTCCTGTGCATTGGGTCGAAGGCGGGTACGCTTGCCGCAGGGCCAGCGCCGTAGAGACTGGCGTGAGCCTCGTCTTGCGTCATGTCAAGATGCCCTGCCGGGATCGCCGGCCACACCGTCACCGCCGAAAATCCCGTCCCGGCCGACCCCCACGACGCTTTCGCCGCGATCACCTAAGCCGCCGGAATCGCACACCAAATGAGCCAAGTCCGGTCTCAACTGCGAAGAGCCGGTTATCGACTTAGCAGGCCAGACGCCAACTGCGGGCGACCCGTAGACCTGCGGTGCGTCCAGCTTATCGAAACAAGAAGGCAGGAAATGCATCGAGCAACTCGTTCGTCGACATGGTCATGGGTTCACTACCGCCCAATGCGATTGCTTCGTCAACGTCTCGAGCAGCCTCTGCGGAACTTCGACCGGTTCCTTCATAGTAGTCAACGTACTTGAAATCTGTTTCTATAGACGACACTATCCGCCGACATGGCACGCCGTACAGGTCCGAGAGGACTAGTGCGTGCAAAGAAGAGCCAACTACTAACTCTGCTTCGACAATGCGCCTGGCTACCCGTAACGGCGACTGTAGCGGCGTAACGAAGTCAGGATGCTTCCTGTACCGCGGCACGTCGTTGAGGTTGGGGACCACAACAAGTCGGCGTCTCGGTCGACGGCTCAACGCAGCAAAACGCTGATCAACTTCGGGTAGTAGCAGGGCAGGGTCCCCAAATATCTCAGGCACCTCGAATCCGCGCGATATAAGGGCTGCACGCGTTCGTGGTCCGCGGACGGCATGAATCGTCAGTTCACCAGGACGCACGACTACAGGATCTCTCTCCTTCCCGTTGATCCCTGAGCCCCAGATATGGTCGCCGTCCCGAGCAAAGTGAAAAACTGACCCAACGGACAAAAGCCTTTCCGTATGAGGGTTGTCAGCACAATTTGTAAGGTTGAGTTTGCGGAGGATGCCGTTCACAACTAGCGGCCCAATTTCATCACCAAAATTCTTTGACTTCACACGCGGCGACAACCTTCGTAATCCTGGCAAGTCAATTAGTGGTCTCGTTGGCACCCATCTGTACAGTTCTACGGCCATTTAGCGACTATCCTCGCTATGCAAATGAAACTCCATAAAGGCGAAGTGACGATACTTACTAGTTAAGGTGTGGGCAGTCGAGAATGGCTAACTGTTCGTCAAGTCTGTGTGCGGACAACTGCATCAGTTCGGCGATTATTCGGAGGCGGTGCCGCCAGTCAAACGTTCTGCGCGCCTCGAGCCTGTTGTGCTCGGCCACATCCTCTGTCCATGCCGCGGCTGCCCCTCGTAAAGTGGCCATTCCAGCTCCAACATCTTCGTGATCGAGTTGTAAAGTGGCCCCCGGCCAAAGGAGCTTCTGTGATGTAAGGCTTACTGGTGCGACGCCCGCTACCACAGCGCCGTGTGCGAGAGCATCCGTCCAGCGTGCTGTGAGGTAATCGCGTGTTGGGTGTGTATACGTTGCTGGGCTGACGAGGTTTGAAAACGCCAATACGTACTTCGAGATTGCCATAGCGCTATGGACGTTCGCCAGAGACTTCGAGGGCAATCCGCCGAAAGGAGGACGACCGCGGAACGTTATGCCCATCTCGCAGGCTATCTTTCCTATCCTATCGTCGTCCTCCCAGTTTTTCGGCATGCGCCCAACCCGGCAGACATCGGTCTTTTTCTCCTCTCGCTGAATTCCGATAGTGTCCGCGCCCCAGGGAAGTGTTCCCACTTGCGATCTCGGGCACGAATCTCTCCAGACTTCTACGTCGCTATCGTCTGTGACGAATATGTAATCGAACCTGCCTGACCGTGCGACTCGGGGGATGCGGTCATGCCAGAAGGAATCGATCACCCAGCCAACTACGGTGCGGTACCGCATTGCAATCGCGGGAAGCGTCAATGATGCGTTAAGGTCACCTGGCGTCGGCGCTATCAGTAGACACTTGCGCCCAGAATAGGAGCGGACCCTTGGAAGCAGTCCCCGAGCGGCAATTGTACGGGGATAGTCGCATCCATTGACGCGCAGGAGACGAGCATTAAACAATTCCGCTGTGAGTGATGCGAGCGCATTGACTGGGGCCCAGCCTGGACCACCGTATTCGACAAGGATCACGTCAAGTTCGCTATTGGCGCTTCGATGAGACGTTCGAGAAATGCTTTGTATCCGCCTCATTCCTATCGATCCAGGTACTTGCTTGCGTTGAAGTTGAGTGCCGCAAGTTCCATTCGAAATGTCGCCAGCGGCGCCACGGTCCTTCCTAACATGCGACGAGAGGCATTCGTTGCGAGATTCAATACCGAGGCGACCGCGATTGCTAGGCGCACTACGCTTGGTCGTTCCTGCCACTTCTCTGCATACCGCAGTCGCGACTCAACGAGACGCCGCACACGTCGTCTGTGATCGCCCGACGAGGCGCCTCCAATGTGCCGCAGAGTCACGCCCCCCGCGAATATGGACCGCACCTCGCGCGCTCGGAGGCGACGCTGCAGGTCGACTTCTTCGCAGTTCATGTGGAATCTCTCGTCAAAGCCTCCAACGGCGCGGAATGCGTCGACGGGAATCAGCATTGCCACACCCGTCACCCAGTCGACTGGCTGCGTTACTCCTTCGACGCAGTGGAGGTCGTGCCCGATGGCTGTGTGGTGCCAGCGCTTGTCTTTGTATCGGGCTAGAATCGTCAGCCACTCGATGAAGTAGTGCGACGTGCGTGGGAACTTGCGACCGGGCCACTGTGACGCGCCATCGTGACCGACTACCATCGGTCCAACCACTGCCGGCTGGAACGGTCCAGCAACCGCACTCAGGTCGGCTACGAATGTCGGGCCAATGGTCAAGTCGCTGTTCAGAACGAGTACATGTGAGTGCCTGGCCTGGGCGACCCCAGAGTTCACGGCAGCGCCAAAACCGCCATTGTGTACCCGCCGTATCAGTTTCACTCGTTCATCTTTTGGGTAAGGCCTTGGCGAAGCGTCGTCGACGACGATGACCTCGAGCGCGGGAGCGCCAATCTGCGATGTTAGTTGCCCTACCAGCGCGGCCGCGTGCTTGGGATCACCATAGTGCGGGATGACGACCGAGATGGTCTCGATCACGGTTTGGGTTCTGGTCACACTTCAACCGTAGCAACCGTGAGTCGCCGATGCATGCAATCCCTGCGCACGAAGATGCTCGCCACCTGCGCAGGATTCGCTGGCTATACGCCTCACCGACATTGATCTTGCGCCTCAGGCAATTGAACCACTAACTTCGGGATTTCACCGTGGTTGTGTTCGGAGCTAGTTCGGATGAGTGCCCGCTCGCACGTGACATCCCTCGGCAGGGCGTGAACCACCGTGGGATCGTCACTACTCGAACCCGGCCCACCACGAGGTTCCGTCATACCGAGTCGCCGACCCGCTCGATCAGTCCACGCGCGGCCAACGTCTCCAGGAACGAGGCGACCTGGTCCTCCGGGACGTCATCACTCCCGATCGCCACCCGGACCCTCGCCGTCACCTCGCCGGCGCTGCCGCCGTCTTCCAGCGCCCGCCAGATCAGCAGCGCAGACCCGTTGAGCGCCAACGGCTCTCCGTCCGGCACCACCGCCACCCAGGCCTCCGGCGTCGCATCGCCGTCGCCCGCCCCGACACCCGGCGACTGCCCCTCCACGGAGTCCACCCACGCCACTGACCGCGCCACGCGGTAGCGCACCTGTCCACCGGGATCCGCATTCACGCGCTACACGATACGGCCTGGCGCACGAAGGGCAGCGTCATGCCCGGGGGCGACGCAGGCGGGCGACAACACCCTGCCAACCGGCGGCGACGCGGTGCCGGTACTCGGCCCGCATTTCGGCGGCAGTCGGCGAGTGGCCTAGTTCCATGCCCAGGTGCGTGCGGTTCACCCGCACCATCCGCGAGATGATGAAGGCGCGTTCCCGCAGCGAGCGCGCCGCGTGGAAGCGCACCGCCCATTCGGTCAGCCGGTCGCGGCCGGGCACACCGGACTCCGGCTCCGACCAGAACTTCCACAGCGGGTAGTCGCGGCGCCCGCGATACTCGTCGAGCCGGCCCAGCGCCGCCGCCAGCGGCACCTCCGCGCCGAGACGCCTTGCCAGTAGCCAGGTCTCGTCCCGTCGCGCCGCGTCGGACAGATCCCACGCCTCGAAGCGCCCCGTACGGTGCGACCGCGCCTCGTGCAGCGCCAGCACCAACAGTTGCGCGGCCAGGCTCGGCACCGCGCACGCGACATGCGCTAGCTCCACGGCATGCCGCCCGGCCCACAACTCGTCGAACACGTCGGCGGCAGGCACCGTCGGCCCGGGGAAGAACCGGTGCACATCGACGAACGTCCACAGCGGATGCCCCCAGTTCGCGGCGTGCGCGAAGCTGGAGCCCTCGTCGAAGCTGCTCAACTGCGACCAGCCGTGCGCGCGCAGGCCCACCAGGAACCGCGCCAGGTGAGCCGGCCGCACGAGCACGTCCACATCCGTCGAACGGCGCGGCGCCGACCGGAGCTCCGCGGCGACCGCGGGCCCCTTCACATGCAGGATGTCGGCGCCGGTCTCGTCGGCCACCGCCTGCATCACCGCGTGCGTCAGGTGCAGCCGCGCCCACATCGGCATCTCCAGAGTCGCGAGGTCGCCATCGCGAGAAGGTATGACGCCATCCTCGAATGCCCCCGCGCCGGGCAGCCCCGGGCAGGCGTCATACGCGGTCATGATCGACACGATACGTGGCAGCCGCTGCCGCTATCGTCAAATCCACCATCAGGTCAAAGGGCGGATCATCACTACGGGCCGAACGAAAGCCGCGGTACACCTGTGATGCGGCCCTATCCCACGGGCGGCCTGTGAGGTGGCCGGCAATTCGGCGCGGCGCGCCTCGATAGGGTGATCGGATGACGGCGTCTCCGCAAGCCTTCCTGACGATCGGAGTGTTCGGCCTGCGCTGGCGCATCGACCTGTCGGTGCTCCTTCCGGAGCACGCGGGCCTGGCCGCTCACCTGCACCACCTGTGGGCGCGAGCCGCGGTGGAACCCGACGGCACCGAGCTCGCGTTCGAGGTCGTCGCCGTGGACGATTCGGTCCCGATGAGCGACGACGGCATCCCGCGGGGCGTCCGGTTTCGCACGCCGGCAGCCTTGCCCTACGCGTTGTCCCGCGCCGTGACCCTGGCGTCGATCTCCGCACGCCGGGGCAGCGCGCTGATGCTGCACGCGGCTGGCCTGGCGGTTCCGACCCCCGCCGGACCGCGCGCGCTGGTGCTGGTGGCCTCATCCGGCACCGGTAAGAGCACCGCCGTGCGCACTTTCGGCCATCGATGGGGATACCTGTCCGACGAGAGCGTCGTTGTCGAGCGGGATCTCACGATCAGCCCGCATGCCAAGCCGATCTCGCTGGCGGCGGGCGATCGCGACGGGGACAAGGACGAGCACTCACCAGACGACCTCGGGCTCGCTGTCGCGCCTGCCGGATGCCGGGTGGGCGCGGTGGTGGTGATGCGCCGACGAGAGGGCAGCGGCGCCCCGACGCTGGAGCAGATGGGCCTGATCGACGCGGCGCTCGCGCTCTTTCCGGAGTCGTCGTCGCTCAACGTACTGCCGCGCCCGCTGCACTGGCTGGCCGAGGCGCTCACCACCACCGGCGGGCCGTACCTGCTCACCTACAGCGACATCGGCGACTGCGCCGCACTTCTCGATGAGCTGGCCACTCTCGTCGCGGCCCCGGAACCGGATATGACGCTGCCCTGGGCGGGCCACCCGTCCGACGCGGCGGACCCGTCCTTGGCTGTGCCCGTGGGCGCATTCGGTGAAGGATCCGCCGTGCCCCGGTCGGTGCGCGGCCCCTGGACCGACGCCGTGGAATCCGAGGGGGAAATGCTCGTGCTGCGCGACACGCACCCGAGCCGGGTCGCCGGCATCGGCGCGACCATCCTGGCGGCGGCGACAGTTCCGTTCACGGTGCGCGAGATGGAACAGCTCGTGGTCGCGGAGCACGGGCCCCACGAGCACCAACGCACGCAGACGGCGATCGCCATCGAGGAGCTTCTCGACACGGGGTTGCTGGTCCGTGCCTCCGGACCGGGTCCGGAACCGAGTGACGTCACGTAGCGGCATCTCATCGTCGCACTTAGTGATTCTGTGTTCACTCGAACGGGTTATTCTTCCCGGTTGTACGCCTCAATCTTCACATTCTGTGGGTGCAATCTCGCGCAGAGCTTGCTAACGTTGCACAACGTATCGGTAGGAGTAGCCCGACTGAATGATTCGGGGCGTGCCGACCGCGTGGTGTTGCACGAGACACGAGTGGGGAGAAGGGCATGACGAGTCCTGGAGAGCCGACGATGGAGGGCCCTGCCGAGCGGCAGCCCAGCCTGCTGACTCGACGCACCGTCATCGGCGCCGCCGCGTGGTCCGTGCCCATCATCGCGCTGGGAACCGCGTCGCCCGCGTACGCGTGGAACGGCGGCACTCCGACGACCACTCCCACCTTCGCGACGTCCGGCCACATCATGACGGGCTACCCGTGGTCATCCTGGGGCGTCACGTGGGGCAGTCAGAAGTGCAAGGTCAGCACTGGCGGCGGCACGAAGAACACCTACTCCTGGGACATCAACAACACGTCCAGCAGCGGTCTGACGTACAACGGCGTGCGCTTCTACGCGAAGAAGAGGGCGGACCTCTACGGCACGTACAGCAACCTGATCAACGTCTACTTCCTGCCGTTCTCCACCGGCACCGTCGATTCCCATGGGACATCGGGCTGGTCGATCTTGGCCTACGACCCGAGCTACGGCACGTTGACCGGTCCGGACGGTGCCACCTACTACGCGTGGGTCACGAAGTACTCACCCAACTACGCTGTCAACGCCAGCAATGCGGGCAGCAGGATCAGTGGTCCCGCCTGGATCAGCGGCGCACAGTACTACTGGGTGAAGATCCCTAACGACTACCGATTCACGGTGACGGGCTCCACGACGGCTGCCCTCCCGAAGATGTGGGCATCCCACCAGTACTACGCCGAGATCGACGGCGCGAAGGTCGTCAACAGCACCTCCGTGAACGGCAACTACACCGGCGCCTCCGGCAACTACCCGTCCACCACCGGCGACGAGAGCACCGGCTGGCGCAACAACGGCTGGGTGAAGATCCCGCTCGATTCGTGGAGCGACGACTCCTGCGACGCCATCGGTGGCGGCGGGAACACCTGCGCGGCGCCGTACAACTCCTGCATCGACTACCGCGATGGCGCCATCGTCAGCTACCAGGGCCACAACTTCAAGTGGCACTCCGGGAGCTGGGGCAAGGACGGGTACTGGGAGGACCTCGGGTCCTGCACCGGTAGCTCCGGTGACGGCGGGACGTCGTCGGGCACCGACCGGGGCACGTGGACGAGCGGCACGAAGTACAACTACTGCGACATCGTCACCTATAACGACCAGAAGTGGCAGTGCAACTACTACTGGTGCCAGGACGTCAGGCCCGGCGGCCGGGACGACAACGGCATCTGGACCTGCTTGGGCGACGCCAAGCACGGCTTCCGGAGTGCCGGAGCCGCGTTCGCCGCGGACGCCGTCGAATCGACGACAAGCACGGCGGACCCGACGACGACCACAGCGGACCCGACGACTACGACGTCCGCCGCCGATCCGACCACCACGGGCGCGGCCGACCCGACGACAACAACGTCCCCGTCGGCACCCGCCGACCCGCCGACCACGACGGACTCGCCGGCCGCAACCACAACGACGGAGACCACCGACGTCAACGACGCGGACCTGACACCGACGTTCGAGCAGTACGCGACGCCGACGCCGATCATCGATGCCTCGGCCGACGGTGCTGGGCTCATGGCAGACAAGGGCTCGTTCGGCATCCAGGGCTTCTCGATGGCGGCCGAGACCGACACCAGCAGTACCGGCGGTGCCGACGACGCCGTGCCTGCCCCCTGCTAGGCGGACTCCCGGCCACCACCGGCCGGCTGCGATGATGGTGCCGTGATGTACCCGCCCATCGTGATCGCCACGAACAACGGCGACATCGGTGGCGGCGAAGTGATGCTGTTGCGCATGGCCGAGGCCCTGAAGGGCCTCGGCCATCGCGCGTCTGTGGTCGCACCGACCGAGCCGGGCGATCTGGCGGACGCGGCGCACGCCGCCGGATTCGACACCGTGCGCTTGGCCGCCACGACTCGTTCCGAGTGGATGCGGGCGCTGCGGCAATGGCACCATACTGAACTGCGCCGAGCGCGGCACGACGGCCACGGACATCGGCTGCTGTGGTGCAACGGCCTCGTGCCAGCAGTCGCCACCGCCGGGCATCCGGCTCGCATCGTGCACCTCCACCAGAAGCCACAGGGCGCCGCCCAGCGGGCGCTGCTGCCCATCGCCAGGGCCGGCGCCATCGCCACCGTCGTCCCGTCGACCTATATGCAGCGCGCGTTCGGCGGGTCGATGGTCCTCCCGAACTGGACGGCACCGATTCCGGTCAGCGCACGACGCCGCGCGAGCGACGGGCCCTACGTGGTCGGCTTCCTCGGACGCCTCTCGACCGACAAGGGCATGGTGGTGCTCACCGACGCGATCCGCCTGCTGGAGCAACGCCGGCCCGGCGAATTCCGTCTGCTCGTCGCGGGCGAGCCCCGGTTCGTCGCTCCGGCCGATTACGCCCTCGTGGACCACGCGCTGGCCGGACTCGGTGACATCGTGGAACGGCCGGGGTGGATGGATCGCGACGAGTTCTTCTCGTCAGTGGATGCACTGGCCGTGCCGTCGCTGTTCCCGGAATCGTTCGGACTCGGCGCCGCCGAGGCGATGGCGGCTCGGGTTCCGCTCGTCGTCAGCGCCGACGGTGCACTGCCCGAGGTCGTCGGGCCGGACGGCATCACGGTCCCGCCCGGCGACCCGGCGGCCCTCGCCGACGCCCTCGAGCGGTTGCTGAGCAACCCGGATGGGGACCGAGTCGACGCGCTCCACCGCCGCTGGCAGGAGCGCTTCTCCCCGGAAGCCGGTGCCCGCAACCTTGCGCAGCTTCTCGCAGACCTGGAACGCCGCCGCCCGGTGCAGGACCATGCGGTCAAGCGTTCCTGACCGCATCTGCAGCTCGCCCACGTCACGAATCAGGGAGCGCACGTCAGGCGCTCGGCCGTCACGGCCGAGTGACGACGCGCATGCTCGCGGCGAGCGCCGCGAGCCACTCCGCGTCCTCCGGCAGGGCGAACACCCTGGCCGCGGGATTGCCCGGCTCGGCGACCAGGACCCCCGCCGGAACCCGGTCGCCGAACAGGCAGAAGGCCCGGCTCGCGTTGTAGTGGCGGCACATGTACGACACCCCGGCGAGTCCGGCGATGTGCGCCGCCCGGGCCCATCGCACGGTACGCGGGTAGGCCGTCATGTCAGTATCGGTGAGATCTGCGGGGAACAGGCCGAATCGGCGGAGCCCATCGCTGTGGAATGCGGCCACCCTCACGTCGGCCGTCACTCGAACCACGGTGAGGATCTTCGTCGCCCACGCCACACGCGGAATGAACGAGCCGGGTTCCGCGTCGTGCAGGATCGTCTCGTGCACAGCCGCTTCCGGGCTATCTGCCGCGTACAACGCTGGGGTTGGCGGCGCCCCGAAGAACGCGAACCGGCTCGGGCGGCCGAAGCCTGGGTTGAACAGCGTGCCGTCGTTGCGTTCACCGGACGGCAGTGCCTGCTCGTGCACCCGATACAGGACTGACCCGGCCGGAATGATCTCGGGGGCGGGATCGAACGGATCCGGAGGCTCGGTCAGGCTCACCAAGTGCCGCGCGCATCATTGGTGGCGACAGCGACCGCCTCACTCGCGTGCGACGTGTCGATGAACTCCGCTGGCTCCCGTCCGGACAGGGCAGGGTGCGGCGAGACCAGCCACAGCAGAATGTCGTCATCATCCCAATCGGCAGCCACCAGTGGCGCGATCAGCGGCTTCCAGTTCGGGTGCGGCTCACCTCCCTTGAACTCGAAAGTCGGATAGTGCCTACTGCCGCGGCGGGTGAAGGAGATCAAGTGGTGCGTCTTGGCGAGGCTCGTGGCCACTGACCGGTTCTTCGGGTCCGCGCCACGCAGTTTCGCGATATCGGCCGACGTGTAGGTGCCGTAAGTGTCGATGAGGTGACGCCACAGCGCCTCGACCGCCGCGATCTGCGCGGCCACGCCCGGCCCCGGAGGGTTCGTCTCGCGCTGCATCGCGGCAGCAACCCGCGCAGACGCGGTCCTACTCGAGGCGATCTCGTCGATCAGCCGGCGCACCGCGCCGGCCGTCATGCCGTCCGGCACCGCGACCTCAACGGTCGTCATATCAGCCTCCCCACAACATCTACCCTATCCTAGAGCGCCGTTGTGATTGTTGCTACCGGGCGAGACACGCCCGGGAGGAGGAACGCTTCACTCTTCATCTCGATCGCGTCGCCGGGCCGGCACCCATTCGCTGGCCTCGAAGCGGCGCGTCTCCAAGAGCAGCGCCAGCGCTGCGCCCAGCACGATGAAGCCGATCTGGGCGACGAACACCTCCCCGAGCCGCGTGGCGCAGAGCAGCACCGCCCCGATCGCACCGGCGACGGCCAACCGGTCCGCACGCAGTGCGGGCTTTGTCCTCTCGCCCGCACCGCCGCCGACCGCCATCCGGTCCCGCCAGCGGCCCGCGGTCCGCAGCGACAGCGCGACCATCGACCCGCCGTACAGTGCCAGCACGACGACCGTCATGACGATGCCGCCCTCCACCCACAACGCCGCGAACGAGTTGTGGAAGAACCAGGTGCCACCGCCATTGGGCAGCGTCACCGTCGCCTCGCTCAGACCCTTGCCGTACCAGGGCGTCGCATCGACCTTGGCGAACGTCGCGGCGTCGATCTGCGCGCGGAACTCGTCCGACCCTTCGCGGGCGGCGAACCGGCCGATGTTCGCCAGGTTGTCCGAGGCGTACGTGAACGCCGCGTACAACCCCGCCCCCACACCGACCTTCACCAGCCAATTGCCCTTGGCCGACACCGCGATCCACACCAGCGCGGCCACATAGGCCGCCATGGACGTGCGCGAGCCGGTGAGCCACAAGGCCCCGCCGCCCAGTACGACCACCGCGATGCGCTGCCACCACCGTGGCATCGCGACCGCGATCAGCAGCGGCATCGTCGCGAAGAAGAGCCCCGAGACGTTCTTGTCCCCCAGGTAGCCCGTCAGAAACGAACCGTACGGATGCGGCGCGATGCCGGCATAGAACAGCACTGTGTTCAGGGCCAGCGCAATGCCGATGCCCTTGACCACCGAGGCCACGTCGATCCGGCCGGACGCCATGAAACCGGCCGTCACCAGGGACAGCGAGATGTTGAGCGACCGCTGGATGAACGCCCCCGGCTCGATATCGTTCACCGCCGATTCGAAGACCAGAAACGCCATCAGGCCCAGGGCCGCCGCCGGGTACCACACCGGTACCGCCCGCACCGGCCGCCGGAAGATGGCCAGCAGCACCAGGATGAACAGGCCGAGCTGGTCGAACGAGCCGGTGGGCAGCCCCGGCACCGCCACCCTGCCGATCAGCAGCAGGGACACTAAGAGATCCGTCAAACGTGCCGAATGGTGCAAGGGAAATACCCGGGCGGCGTCTGCATTCCACGACGCAACGGACGTGCCCGGGGCGGCGTCATACTCGGTCGGCCGAGTACGAAAACCGAGCGGGAACATCGCATCAGTCTCCCATGCAGCGCAGTGCCGATGGCAGAAGCCGGTGCGGTAGCGTTCAACGGACGAAAGAAGGGCAGGGCCGCGTGACCGTCATCGACTTCCTGCGACTGACCCGGCGGAGTTGGGGCGCGCTGCTGATCTTCGTCATCCTCGGCGCCGCGGCGATGGTCGGCTACACGGCCATCACCCCGAAGGTCTACCAGGCGAACTCCCTCGGGTTCATCGTGGCCGGAACGGGCGGCGTGATCTCCTCCTCGCAGGATGCCGTCAACCGGGTCTCCGCCTACCTGCCGCTGATCTCCACCGCGCCGGTGCTGCAGAAGATCCAATCCGACCCGACCATCGACACGGCCGGCGGCAACCTGGCCGGGCGCCTGTCGGCGAACATCGTGGGCGGCACCACGATGATCCAGGTCTCGGCGGACGCCCCCACCCCGGAATCCGCGCTGGCGCTGGCCAACGGCGGACTGACCGCCCTCACCGAAGTGATCAAGGACGTCGAGACGGCGGCGAGCGCCGGCCAGCCCACGACCCTGAGCGTCGTGCCGCTGCAGAACGCCGGCCTGCCCTCGACTCCCATCAGCCCCAAGGTGCGCACCAACGTCGCGCTCGGCGCCATCGGCGGGCTCCTGATCGGATACCTGTTCGTGTTCCTGCGGCGCGGCCTCGAGACGCGGGTGCGGTCCATCGAGGAACTGACCGCGCTGACGGGCGCCGGACTGCTCGGCGCCATCCCACGCGTCTCCAAAGGGACCGTCTCCATCGACGCCACCGATCGCGACGGTGTGCTGGCCGCCGAGGCGATACGGCAGGTCCGCACCGCGCTGAGCTTCTCCTCGGTCGACCGCGAGATCCGCTGCATCACGGTGACCAGCGCCAACGCTTCCGAAGGCAAGACCACCGTCGCCACCCGGCTGGCCCAGGTCTTCGCGCGCTCCGGCCGCGAGGTCGTGGTGATCGATGCGGACCTGCGCCGCCCGGCGGTATCCGCGGAGCTGGGCGTCGACGACACCATCGGCCTGTCCGAACTGCTCAGCGGCCAGGCCGACTTCCATGACGTGATCCAGGCCGCCGCCGAAGACGGGCTCTACGTGTTGCCGGCCGGCCAGACCCCACCGAACCCGTCCGAGATGCTCGGCTCCGAAGCGTTCCGCAGCCTGGTCACCGGTCTGGCGGAGGACTACTTCGTGATCGTCGACGCGCCGCCGGTGCTGCCCGTCACCGACGCGTCGCTGATCTCCACCGTCGTGGACGGCGTGGTATTCGTGGCCGTCGCCGGCAAGACGAAGAAGCCCACCATCGCCGCCGCCCGGCGCACCCTGGCGCAGGTCGGCGGACACATCCTCGGCGGCGTCCTGAACATGGTGCCCTCCCGGGGATCCGACCGCGCCTCCTACGGCTACTACGGCAAGAAGTTCAGCTACTACTCGGCCGACACCAGGAAGGGCCGCAAGGCACAGCGCAAGCGGGAGCGGGCACGCTCCTCGGCGCAAAGCCCCCGCGCGCGGCGCCGCCCGGCCAAGTGACGGCATTCCATGACCACACTGCTCTTCGTCTGCCACGCGAACATGCTGCGCTCGGCCGCCGCCGAAGCGCTCGCACGGTCCATGACGCCAGCAGGACCGTGGACCTTCGCCAGCGCCGGCGTCCGGGCGCTGGTCGGCAGTCCGGCCGATCGTGACGCAACGGCCGCTTTGGCGGCGCGCGGCGTGGACTGCTCGCAGCACCGCGCCCGCCAGCTCACCGCGACACTGCTGCGCAACGCGGACCTGGTGCTGACGTTCGAGGGATGGCAGCGGGTCGCGGCCGTACAGGAGGAGCCGAGCCGACACCGGTCCGTCCTCACGATTCGCCGCGCGGCCGAGGTGCTGGGCGCAAACTCAGCCGGCGGCGAGGGCCTGGACCTGCTGCGCGCCGATCGTCGCCGCTACGGGCCGGGGGACGACTTCGCGGACCCGGTCGGCATGGGCATCGACTCCGTCACCGCCGCGGTGAACGAGATCGAGGGGCTGCTGCGGGTGATCCTGCCGGGCCTCGGCGCCGCGCCCGGCGCGGAGGGGATCCGGCAGTGACGGTGCTCATCACCGGCGGCGCCGGATACATCGGCTCCACCACCGCGACAGCGCTGGAACAAGCCGGCCACGACGTGGTGATCCTGGACGACCTGTCCAGCGGACCACTCGCCTTCACCGCCGGCCGCGCGTTCTACCGAGGCGACGTCGCCGACCGCGCCCTGCTGGACCGCATCCACGCCGAGCACCCGGACCTGGACACGATCATTCACATGGCGGCGAAGATCGTGGTGCCCGAATCGATGTCGCTGCCCTACGCCTATTACCACAACAATGTGGCGAAGTCGCTCGAGCTGTTCGACTGGGCGGCGAGAGCGGGCCTGGACCAGATCGTCTTCTCCTCCTCCGCGTCCGTCTACGCGCCGCCGACGCACGGCACCGAGGTCACCGAGGAATCCGCCCTCGACCCGGCGTCACCGTACGCGCGCACCAAGGCGCAGACGGAGCAAATCCTCGCCGACCTCGCCGCTACGGGACGGCTGCGCGCCGTCATCCTGCGGTACTTCAACCCCATCGGATCCGACCCGGGCCTCACGACGGGCGTCTACGCGAGGACACCGTCACACATCGTCGGACAGCTGACCCTGGTGGCCACCGGGCAGCTGCCCGCGTTCGCCATCACCGGCACCGACTTCGACACGCGCGACGGAACCGGCCTGCGCGATTACGTGCCGGTCTGGGATGTTGCGCGCGCGCATGTGCGGGTCGTCGAGGCGTTCGACGCGGCGCTGGGCGGATCGTCGAGCAGGGTGTTCAACGTGGGAACCGGGCGCGGCACGACGGTGCGTGAACTGGTGGCCGCGTTCGAGTCGGTGACGGGTATGACGCTGCCCGTAGTGGAGGCCCCTCGCCGGCCGGGTGACGTCGCCGGGGCATACGCCGGGGTGGGTCGCATCGCTGTGGAACTGGGGTGGCGGGCCGAGCAGAGCTTCGACGAGGCGCTGCACGGCGCCGTCGAATGGATGCGCCGCCGGGAGAGCGTACTGGGTTACGCCTGACGAGCCCCGACGCGGTGCCGTCACGCTATGTTGTCGAAACCTTCGAATTGTGACGTCGAGGCCGCCTGCTGATTACTCCATCCGGGTGGTTTTTCAGTAGAATTGTCACTATCCGGTCGACTAACCGAAGACGCGCGCCGTATGATCACTCTCGGTTGCGAAGCCACTCGGATCGAGCGGTCGGACACCTCGGGAGCATCGGTTTCGGCCGTTCGCGACCCGCTCGGTGACGACAATTGCGTGCGGCGCGCACCGGATTCACCCATGTGGCTTAGTAGACGGGGGCGGCCGTGACAGCAGCGAGCCGAGAGGCGACCGGGGCAGCCCTGATCACGGGCATGGGCAACGAGAACCTGCCGGCGAAGGACACCGAGGACACCGCCCCCGCTCATCTGATCGCCGACGATACCGCGACGGACCACCGATCCCATGTATGGCAGCGCCATCTCACCCGGCGTGTCGTCGCAGCGGACATCTCCGCGGTCGCCGTCGCGGGTGTGTGCGCCGCCGGCCTCGTCATGACGCCCGCCATCGCCGTACCGGGCGCCATCGGCGCCGCACTGGCCACGGTCGCCGCGGCGGCTTGGCTCGGCGTCTCGACCTGGGCCCGCCGACGTGACCGCGGCCTGGCCATCGACGGCCTGGTCCGTGTCGGCTCACCGGTCCTGGCGTCCGCCGCTGCTTTCGTGGCCACCTGCGTCATGCTGGCGCTGCTCGGCACCACACTGCCGCTCGCCGTGCTCCTCGCGCCGTTCCTGGCCGGCGCACTGACGGGGCTCATCGCCCGCAGCGCGGTACGCCGCTGGGCCATCCGCGAACACGCCGCGGGGGACGGCCGCCGCACCGTCCTGCTGGTGGGCACATCGGCCGAGATCAGCACCCTCGGCCCGGCGCTGACTGCCATGGGCAACGCCGTCGAAGTGCTCGGCGCGTGCGTCACCGACACATTCACCGACACCGCGGTGCTGCTCGACTACGAGACCCACTCGCAGGCCAGCGTGCGCACGATCCCGGTACTCGGCACGGCGGACCGTGTGCAGGACATCGTCTGCGCGATCGGCGCCGACACCGTGCTGCTCACCTCGACCCCGAAGGGCGCCGGCGATGGCCTGTCGGCCCTGGCCTGGCAGCTGGACCGCATCGGCACCACACTGAGCCTGCTGTCCTCCACCAACGACATCGACGACTCGCGCGTGCAGCGCGAAGTGATCGGCTCGACCACCTTGGTCCACATCGCCCGGCCCACGTACCGCGGGGCACTGCGCGCCGGCAAGCGGCTGACCGATCTGGCCGCCAGCGCCATCCTGCTGCTGGTGCTCGGGTTGCCGATGCTCGCCGTCGCCGCCGCGATCCGGCTGACCAGTCGTGGCCCAGCCATCTTCGCCCAGGAACGAATCGGGCTGAACGGCGAGGCCTTCACGATGCTGAAGTTCCGGTCCATGGTCGAGGACGCCGAAGACCGGCTCGACGAGCTGCAAAATCAGCAGGACGCGGGCAACACCGTGATGTTCAAGATGAGGGACGACCCGCGCGTCACCCGGATCGGCCGCCTGCTGCGCAGGACGAGCCTGGACGAACTGCCGCAACTCGTCAACGTGCTGCGCGGCGACATGAGCCTGGTCGGCCCTCGGCCGCCGCTGGCCACGGAACTGGCCCAGTACGACGACAATGCGCGGCGCCGCTTCCTGGTGAAGCCCGGCATCACCGGACTGTGGCAGGTCTCCGGCCGCTCCGACCTCACCTGGGAGCAGACCGTGCGCTGCGACCGCCGGTATGTGGAGAACTGGTCCGTGGCCAAGGACGCCTCGATCGCGATGCGCACCATCCGCGCCATGAACAAGGGCGCGTACTGAGCGCACCGAGTCGGCACGCCGGACCAATAGACTGACGCGGCTATGGGCAATCACCGCGCCGACCTGTCCGATGGCGACGAAGTCGTCTCTTCTTCCGGCGATCCTCGTGCCGAGCCGGTAGGTGACATGCCCGCCGAGGCTACGGGCGAATCCGCCGCTCGGCGCAGCCGGCCGCGAGGGCGCCGGCGGACCCGCCGCATCCTGAGTATCGGCATGCTGGTGGTCGGAGCGCTCGTGGTCCTCGGCGTGCTGTGGACCGGCTGGCGCACCTACCAGGCGTACTCCCACCTCGCTGATGCGCGCGCCACCGTCGCGGAGATCGATGCCACGATTCGGGCTGACGGGCTCGACGGACTCGCCGCTGTCACCGACCTCACCGACACCCTGGCACGGCAAACCGCCGCGGCACATGCCGCCGTGAACGACCCGGTCTTCCGGCTTGCCGCCCACACCCCGTGGATCGGCGACAATCTCGGCGCCGTAGGCGGTGTCGCCGCCAGCATGGACGGCATCGCGCAGACGGCGACGCACGCGATCCCCGAGCTGGCACCATTGGCCGACCACGCCTCGTGGGCGAGCGGCGGACGATTCGACCTCGCCGTGCTGAAGCCCGCGGCCGGCGCCATCGACCGCTTGGACGATGCCGTCCAGCGCGCGGTCGCCACCGTGACGAGCTTCGACCGCGGCTCGCTGGTCGCCCCCGTCAACACCGCCCTCAATCAGTACGGCGAGCAGCTGGCGAAGCTCTCCGAGATGACGACGGTCGGCGCGGACGCCGCGAACATCGTCATGCCGATGCTCGGGGCGGACGGGCCGCGGACCTACCTGGTCGTGTTCCAGAACCTGGCCGAGGCGCGGCCCACCGGCGGCATCTTCGGCTTCTACGCGACCTTGCACGTCCAGGACGGCACGCTCACACTCGGCGCCGCGGGCTCCAGTGACCGGGACCTGGGCCCGTTCGACGAGCCCGTCGTCGATCTTCCCGCCGGCTATGACGATCTGTACTGGCGCGGCATGGCGCAATGGCCGCAGAACGTGAACCTGACTCCCGATTTCCCGACGGCCGCGAAGACCTTCGCGACGATGTACCAGAGACACACCGGGACAAGCGTGAACGGCGTCATCGCCATCGACCCCGTGGTGGTTTCCGTATTGATGCGCGGCGTCGCGCCCATCGACATCGGCGAAGGCCTCACGTTGTCCTCCGACACCGCGGTGCACACACTGCTCGCCGGTATCTATGACGCATTTCCCGGCGGCGCCCGGCTCTCCGGGCGCGACGCCCTCATGACGAAGGCTGTGGGCACGGCATTCGGGGCAGTACTCGGCAATGTCGGGCAGCTGGAACCGAAAGTTCTGATCGACGATCTGACAGCACTGACGGACGAGCGGCGCCTCCTGATATGGAGTGCCGACGCTGCGGAACAGGGACGCATCCTCGGCACCGCACTGGCCGGCAGGCAGGAGCCGGATACGGCAGACAAGCCCACCGTCGGAGTCTTCCTGGTGGACAGCAACGGCGGCAAGATGAGCTACTACCTGCGGGCCAAGGCGGATCTCGGCACCGCCGCCTGCTCGCCTGGTGGCCGTGCCACCGCTCCGCTGACCATCACCATCGAAGACACCGCGCCGCCGTCCGGTCTGCCGCCGTACGTGACGGCCGGAGCCGGAGGATCGTCCGACTACGTGATCCACACCAGTGTGATCCTGACGGGACCCAGCGACAGCGACGTCGCTGATGTGGGCGACATCCTGGTCGACGGCGTGCGCGTGCCGAAGCGGATCGGCATGGACCACGGACGGCCCACAGCGGTGTTCTCGATCGCGACGACGTCACGACAAACCGCGCGGATCAGCACGACGATCTCGTTCAGCGCGGAGGCGCAGAGCGATGATGGCGGCGCCGTGACACCGTCGCTCGTCACATCACCGATGGCATTTCCATTCCCTACGACGACAAAGGCATTCACAGAGTGTAAGTAACATCCCTCTAACGAGTGATATTCCGGGCTCTTTTCCGATTGACGATCCTTGGAACGTCACGGTATGCTGTCAAGGTTCCAGTATTTCCATCGGTTCATGTCCGGACAGGGGCGGGTCCATGATTCGAAAGTTCATCGCGGCTCTCGCGGTGTCCGCGGCAGCACTGATCCTCACGGCGATCCCGGCGGCGGCGGCCCCGTACCCGCCGAGCGAGAATCTGGTGGCGACCACGATCATCGTCAGCGGCACGTCGCAGGCGATCCCGACGACCAAGGCACATCCCAGCAAGCCCACCAAAGAAAGCTCCGCCATCGCGGTCCTGCCCACCTCGTCGTCGGTCGAGAGCACCGCCGCGGGCTCGCTGTCGTACACCGGCATCAGCTTCAACGTGCCCCTGACGCTCACCATCGCGGCGCTCGTCGTGCTGGGCGGCTTCGCGTTGGTGTTCTTCGGCGGACGCGGCGTGTCGCGCACACGCCGCCAGCACTAACAAGCGCCCAGACCATCAGCAAGCGGCCCGGCTGCCACTACGGCGTCCGGGCCGTTTGCCGTCTCGCGGATCACCGCCGCGAGCCGGCTACATCTGACGAAACATCTGACGGCTTGACATCATCCGGCCCACGGGTCCATTCTAGAGACAATTAGTTCTGATTCTAGAAAGTCCGTGGCGGCCGTCGATCGACTACCGCTTTCCGCTGTCGCAGGAAGGGTGTCGCGATGCGCCACTTCTCATTCCGCCCATCGATCACCATGAAGGGCCGCGCAAGCAACGGCCTACGCGGCCTGGCCGGTAAACCGTTCCACCCGCCGCTGACGGACATCCCGGTGGCCGCCTACATCTTCGTGGCCCTGTTCGACATCATCTCGCTTGCGATGGGTGACGGATCCGGCGCGCACGCGCTGTTCCTGGTGAGCACCTGGCTGGTTCTGGGCGGGATCATCGCCTCGCTCGGCGCGGCCCTCACCGGCTGGGCCGACTGGCACTACTCATCCGAGCCGGGCAACCAGGCCCGTCGCACCATCAACGCACACGCCATCATCATGCTGAGCGTGACCGCCCTCGCTCTGATCAGCTTCATCCTCCGCGTCACGGCCTACTGGGATGCCGCGTCCGCGCCGGTGTTCCCCATGATCCTGTCCATCGTGATCGCACTGGCCATCTCGTGGGGCGCCACCTACGGCGGCTCCCTCGTCTTCGACTACGGCTTCAACGTGGAGACCGCCGGCGATCACCCGGTGTGGCACGAGAGCGAAGAGGACGTGCTGCCCGGGCAGCACGCGTAGGCGCGCGCCACGCGCGGTCGTCGTAGCCTTGGGTGCACTATGACGAACCTGGACATCCGCCCCGACGAGGTGCACCTGCCCGCGGATCCCTGCCGCGAGGTAGAGCTGGTCGAGCCGCGCAATGTGCCCCTGGGCGGCATCCGCGCAATGACGGTCCGCCGCACCCTGCCCGCCCGCGGCCGGCCCTTCATCGGCTCCTGGTGCTTCCTGGACCACTACGGCCCGGACCAGGTCGCCGACACCGGCGGTATGAACGTGCCGCCGCACCCGCATTGCGGGCTGGCCACCGTGAGCTGGCTGTTCCGCGGCGAGATCGAGCACCGCGACAGCCTCGGAACCCACGAATTCGTGCTGCCGGGCGAACTCAACCTGATGACCGCCGGCCGCGGCATCGCCCACTCCGAGGTCTCCACGCCCGCCACCACCATCCTGCACGGCGTACAGCTCTGGCTCGCCCTGCCGCCGGACCGCCGCAGCATCGAGCCCGCCTTCCTGCACGACGCCACACCGGAACGGGTCGACGGCGGCGTCTCGTGGCGGGTGTTCATGGGCGAGCTGGGCGGTGAGGCCTCGGCCGTCTCGTGGCCTGCGCCGACCGTCGGAGCGGAGGTCTCGCTGCCGGGCGGTGCCTCGACGGACGTCGCGCTCGAGCGCGAGTTCGAACACGGCGTGCTGGTGGACACCGGCGACGTCGAGGTGAACGGGATGTCCGTCGCCCCGGGCACTCTCGTCGCGCTGCCGATCGGAACGGAGCGCCTGCGGCTGCGCGCCGGTCGGCCCGGCGCGCGAGTGTTGCTGATCGGCGGCACGCCCATGGGCGCGGACCTCGTCATGTGGTGGAACTTCGTCGGCGGCTCGCACGAGGAGATCGTCGAAGCACGCGCCACCTGGCAGGCGGAGATCGGTGCGGAACCCGGGGCACCAGCCGCCGAACGAACCGGCCGCCGCTTCGGGGCCGTGCTCGGCTACGACGGCGCGGCGCTTCCCGCACCGCGGCTGCCCGGCGGACGGCTCAAGCCTCGCCGCCCGTAAGTCGCCGCAGGCCGCCCGCCTCAGAGCTCCGCGAGTGGCACGGACGTGTCGGCCAAGCGGTCCACATCCACCACCCGGCCGGAGCGCACCAGCGCCTCGATGTCCACGTTCACATCCCAGATGTTCACGTTCATCCCGGCGATCACTCGCCCGCCGCGGGTCCAGAACGCGATGAACTTGCGCGCATCGAGATCGCCCCGGTAGACGACGGTGTCGTAGTTCTTGGCGGCGACGTCGCCGGCCAGGTCCCCGACGAACTCCATGCCCAGGTCGTACTGATCGGTGTAGAAGTACGGGATCTCGTCGTAGGAGACATCCTGCCCCAGCATCGATCTCGCCGCCGCAGGGCCTTGGTGCAGCGCGTTCTGCCAGTGCTCCACCCGCATCGAGCGGCCCAGCAGCGGGTTGTCCCATCGAGCGATATCGCCTGCGGCGTAGATGTTTTCATCGGAGGTGCGCAGCGAGGCGTCCACCACGATGCCGTTGTCCACCGTCAGTCCGGCCTCGGCGGCGACCTGCTGCATCGGCACCGTGCCGATACCGACCACCACCACATCGGCGGGGACCGTCTCGCCGGAGTCGGTCCGCACCGCCGTCACCGCGCCGCCGTCGCCGACGATCTCCGTGGCCTGCCGGTGCATCATCAGCGTGACGCCGCGCTCGGTGTGCAGGTCGGCGAATACCCCGCCCAGTTCCAGGCCGAGCGCCGCGTACAGCGGCACCGGACCCTGGTCGATCACGGCCACCTCGTTGCCGTAGCCGCGGGCCGCAGCGGCGACCTCCAGGCCGATCCAGCCGCCGCCGATCATCACCACGTTCTTGCCGCCACCGGAGAGGGCGTCGCGCAGGGCGGCGGCGTTGCTCCTGGTGCGCAGGCAGTGCACCCCGCCCAGGTCGGCACCCGGTACCTTGAGCTTGCGCGGTCCGGAACCGGTTGCCAGCAGCAGCTTGTCGTACTGCAGCGACGTGTCGTCGGACAGCACCACGGTGCGCGTCTCCGGGTCGATGGCCAATGCCCGCACGCCGGTGCGCAGGTCGATGTCGTTGTCCGCGTACCAGTCCTGTGTGTGCACGAAGATGGAACTCTCGTCATCCGTGCCGTTCAGCACGCCCTTGGACAGCGCCGGGCGCGCGTAGGGCAGCAGGCGCTCTGCGGCGATCATCGTCACGCGGCCCGAGAACCCTTCCGCGCGTAGCGTTTCGGCGGCTTTCGCGGCGGCGAGACCACCACCGACGATGACGAACGTTCGAGGGTCGGGGACAGTCGTCACGGGTGTACTCCAGTGAAGTCGGGCGCCGACGGGTCGGCGACGAGAGGTTCGGGCGGTCGGGCGCTGTCGCGGCGTCGCCTCCCCAGCGCCGGACGATGCCGGGGAAGCGTCATACTCCTACCGCGACGCGTGGCGGGTGAGGGACAGGAATTCCTCGCGGGTGCGCGGGTCGGCGCGCATGATCCCGCGCAGCGCGGAGGTGACCGTCGTGGTGCCGGCGGCCTTGACGCCGCGCAACGACTGGCAGAGGTGTTCGGCCTCGATCACCACTCCGACGCCGCGCGGGTGCAGTGCCTCGTCCAGCCAGTTCGCGATCTGCGCCGTGAGCCGCTCCTGCACCTGCAGATCGCGGGCGAACATGCGGGCGACGCGGGCCAGCTTGGAGATGCCCAGGATGCGGTCCCCGGGGATGTAGCCGATGTGGGCGACGCCGAAGAACGGCAGCATGTGGTGCTCACACAGCGAATGGATGGGAATGCCGATCTCCACGACCATGTCGTCGTAGTTCTCGTCGTTGGGGAAGGTGGTGAGGTCGAAGTCCTCGGGAGTCGTCATCTCGATGAGCGCGTCGGCCACCCGGCGCGGCGTGTCGGCCAGATGCTGGCCCGCCGGATCGCGGCCCAGTGCGGTCAACAGGTCGGCCACCGCCCGCTCGGCGGCGGCGCGATCGACCTGCCGGCCGTCGGCCAGCGCGCGCCGGACCCGGCGCCGGAATGGCGTCACCGACCCGCGAGCCCGGTCGGCGTGCTCCACCACCGATGCGGGCTCGTCCCGCATCGGCGCATCGTGCACCATGGCGTCAGTCAACACGACCTCCGTCCCTGCGCGAAACGTCCCCGTCTCGTCGATCATGGTCATTCGGGTTCACCTCGGTCTGCTCCCGGCTGACACGAACAATACGTCAGAAAACATTCTTACGTCAAACTTAATTGCTGATAGAATCAGCCCATGGAGACATCACCTCTGGAGCGACGGGTCGCCGCCGTCACCGCGCTGGACGACCCCACGCGCCGCTCGCTTCTCAATTATGTGGCGCGTCACGGCGAGCCGGTGAGCCGCGACGAGGTCGCCCACGAGTTCGCGATGCCGCGCTCCACCGCCGCCTTCCACCTCGACCGACTGGTGGAACAGGGCCTGCTCGATGTCGAGTTCCGCCGCCTTTCCGGCCGCACCGGTCCCGGATCGGGTCGCCCCGCCAAGCTCTATCGACGCGCCCCCGGCGAGATCAGCGTCAGCGTCCCGGAGCGGCACTACGACCTTGCAGCCAAGCTCCTGGTCACGGCGGTGGACCGCGCCGCCCGCGGCGAGGGTACCGTCATCGAGGCGCTGGCCGACGCCGCCCACCAGGCGGGCACCCAGCTCGGTGACGGTGCCGGCAGCCTGGACGACGTGCTGGAGTCCAGCGGTTTCGAGCCGTACCAGCAGGACGACGGCACGATCGCCATGGCCAACTGTCCGTTCCACCGGCTCGTCTCCGACCACCCCGACACGGTCTGCACCATGAACCTGAACCTGCTGCGCGGGGCGGCGTGCGCGTGCGGCGCCGACCCGGACCGGCTGCAGTTGGATCCGGCGCCCGGCCGCTGCTGCGTCACCGTGCGGCCGGAAGCGCAGGCCTGAAGGCCGCGGGAACAGCCGGGTACGACGCTGCCGCCGGGCGATACCCTTACCGGCATGGAAGCGCCTTCGGCCTACGGCTCCGTCGAGCACCCCTCCGAAGCGCAGGCCGGCCCGCTGCTGGCGCGCATCCGCGAGGCGATCATCGGGGACGACCAGGTGATGGACGGGCCGTACGGCCCGCGCCGCGTGACGTACGCCGACTACACCGCCTCCGGCCGGTCGCTCACATTCATCGAAGACTTCATCGCCGCCGAGATCCTGCCCCGCTACGCCAACACCCACACCGAGTCGTCCGGCACCGGACTGCAGACCACGCGCCTTCGCGAGGACGCGCGCGAACTGATCCGGCAATCCGTGGGCGCCACCAAGGATGACGCCGTCCTGTTCTGCGGCTCCGGCTCGACGGCCGCGATCGACAAGCTGATCGGCGCGCTGGGCATCCGTATCCCTGCCGAACTCGACGCGAGATACGGCCTGTCCCAGCATATTCCGGCGGGCGAGCGACCGGTGGTGTTCATCGGCCCGTTCGAGCATCACTCCAACGACCTACCCTGGCGCGAATCGATCGCCGACGTGGTACGCATCGGCGAGGATCGAAACGGCCACATCGACATTGCCGACCTGGAGAGGAATCTCGCACTCTACGCGGATCGGCCGCTGAAGATCGGCTCGTTCTCGGCCGCCTCCAACGTGACCGGGATCGTCACCGACACCTGCGCGATCTCGGATCTGCTGCACCGCTGCGGCGCGCTGTCGTTCTGGGACTTCGCCGCCGCCGGCCCGTACGTGGACATCGAGATGCATCCGCGCTGCGCGGTCCACCCGCAGGCCGGCAAGGATGCCGTGTTCCTGTCGCCGCACAAGTTCGTGGGCGGCCCCGGCACCCCGGGGGTGCTGGTCGCCGCGAAGAAGGTGTTCACATCCGACGTGCCGGTGGTGCCGGGCGGCGGGACCGTCGCCTACGTCAACGCCGAGGACCACCGCTACGTGTCCGACATCGAGCACCGGGAGGAGGGCGGCACCCCGGCGATCATCGAGTCCATCCGGGCAGGCCTGGTGTTCCAGTTGAAGGCCGCCGTGGGCACCGATGCGATCCGGTCCGGCGAGGAGCGGCTGCTGCGCCGCGCGGTCGCGGCCTGGTCGCAGGTCCCGGAGATCGAGATCCTGGGGAACCTCGACGCGGAGCGGCTCTCGATCGTGTCGTTCGTCATCCGGCGACCCGGCGGCAGATACCTGCACCACAACTTCGTGGTGGCACTGCTGTCCGATCTGTTCGGCATCCAGTCCCGCGGCGGCTGCTCCTGCGCCGGGCCGTACGGTCACCGGCTGCTCGGCATCGACCTGACCGAGTCGCATCGCTACGAGCGCGAGGTGACCGGGGGCTGTGAGGGCATCAAGCCCGGCTGGGTGCGGGTCAACTTCAACTACTTCGTGTCCGACACGGTGGTCGACTACATCATCGAGGCGGTGTCGCTGATCGCCCGCGAAGGCGGGAAGCTGCTGTCCGACTACCGCTTCGACCCGGCCACCGGGCTGTGGAAGCATCGGGCCGGTCCGATCGAGCCGCCGCTGCGCCTCGCCCAGGTCTCGTACGACTCGTCCGGCGCCATGGTCTACCCGCGACACCGGGACACCGCCGGAGAGTCGGCCCTGGCCGGCTATCTCGCCGAGGCGAGGGCGCTGCTCGCCCGCCGCGGCGACGAGTGGGCCGCGCCGCCCGCCGTCCCCGGTGTGCCCGCCGCCGGCCTGTCGGACGATTTCGAGGCGCTGCGCTGGTTCGAGCTTCCGGCGGCCTGTCTCGCCTGAACGCGCCCTTCCCGCCGCAGCAACAAGCCGTGCGGGGACGGCGTCATCTCGTCAGCCGGCGCACAGGCGATTCCCATCCGGCTCGTGCCGAACTCTAGAACTGCTCGTGCAGCATTGGCGGGTGAACCACCGCCACGCCACCGATGTCAGCGGCAGCAGCCGCACTCGTCCGTCTCCTCATCTCCGGGCGATTCGACTTATCGGGATCGCTGCGGCGGCGACGGCCATCACCGTCGTCGCAGGGTGCAGCTCCGGCGGCGTCGTGGTGGTGACCGTCACCCCGACCGTGTCGGAGGCAGCGACCCTGGCTTCCGGCACGGCCGGCGGGGCGACCGATCCGGGCACCTCCGATGGTTCCGTCAACGTCCCGGCCACCTCCGCCACCGCCGCGTCCAGTGCGACCTCGCCGGCCATCACCCCGACCTCGGCAGCCCCCCAGCCCGTGCACGTCTCGACCTTCGAGGGCGATGACGAGACTTTCGGGGTGGGCATGGCCGTGATGGCGCTGTTCTCGGTGGCTCCCACCGACCCCTCCGCCTTCGAGAAGGCGGCCACGGTGGCCGTGAACGGCCGGCCGGCGGACGGTGCCTGGTTCTGGCAGGACTCCACCGTCCCCGGTTACGCGTTCGAGGCGCTGTACCGCGAGAAGGACTACTGGCCCGCGCATTCCACGATCGACGTGAACCTGCCGGTCAAGGGCCTGTCCGCGGGCACCGGCCTGGCATACGACGACAGCCTGACACTGTCGTTCAAGATCGGCGCTGCCCACGTCTCGCACGTGGACAACGGCCAGCACATGATGACGGTGACCAGCGACGACAAGGTGGTGCAGAACTTCCCCATCTCGCTGGGCTACGCGGACACACCGACGTACAACGGCGTGAAGGTGGTCATGGCCAAGGGGTCCGTGAAGCCCGGCACACATACACCGCTGCCCGACGGCACCGTGGAGATGAAGTCGGACCCGGGCGAGTCGCCCTCCTACGACCTCATGGTGCCGTGGAGCGTGCGCATCACCAATTCCGGCGAATTCGTGCACGCCGCCAGTTGGAACGGCGGGAACATCGGTAGCCGCAACACTTCTCACGGCTGCACCAACCTCAACCCGAACGACGCCGAATGGTTCTACAACTTCAGCCTGCTGGGCGACATCGTCGATTACCCGGACGCGAACTCGGCCGGCACGGTGCAGCCCGCCTGGGACGGCTGGGGTTGGTGGAACGTCTCCTGGGACGAGTGGAGCCGCGGCGGCAAGCTCGCCTCCGCGTAGGCCGTCTTCCTACCGCACATACGGCAGCAGCCGCTCCGCCTCGGCGGCGGACACCTTCAGCGTGCGGCTGCAGCCCAGGCACACCGTGAAGTGCTGGAACGAAATGGGCACGGTGGGCACGAAGAACAGCGACAGCCGCGTGAGCTTGCGGTAGAGCTGGTGCGGCATCGGTCCGCCGCAGTCGGCGCACATCGCCGTGAGCACGCCCAGGGTACGAGTGCTGCTGCGCGTGCCGAACAGGACCAGCACGGCTCAGGCGTACCCGAGGGCATCGGACAGGGTGTCCACCACCACGGCGCCGGTCGCCTCCAGCGCCGCGCGCGACGACATCCCGCCGGTGTAGACGACCGCCCGCGCACCGACATCCCTGGCGGCGTCGGCGTCGTCGACACTGTCGCCGATCACCAGCACGTCGTGCGGGTCGAGGCCCAGCGCCTGCAGGTGTGCCGCCATGTGCTCGGCCTTCGGCCCGCCGCCGGCGCCACGCAGCCCGTCCACCCGGTCGAAGTACGTGTCGATCGCGAAGTCGTGCACCGTCGGCACCAGCCGCTCGTGCCACCACATGGACAGCAGCGACTGGCTGCCGCCGGCGGCCTGCCAGGCGCGCAGCGCGGCCAACGCGCCCACGTCCAGGTCGCACTGCTTCATGAGCTCGTGGTAGTTCTCGTGGTAGCCGCGATCCAGCTGCTCCCACTCGCCCTCGCGCAGCGGCCGCCCGAGGAAGTTCTCGTAGGCCACCCAGATCGGCCGCGTGTAGGTGGCGCGGAACGTGTCGGGCGTGAGCGGATCGAGCTGGTAGGGCTGGAAGATCACGTTCGTCGCGCCGACGACGGCGTCGATGTCGTGGAACAGCGTCCCATTCCAGTCCCAGATGATGTGTGTCGTCATGATCGCTGCCAGCCTACCCGGGTATGACGCCGCTGCCGGCGCAGCCGCCGGCCCCCGTCGCGACGGCCGTTGCCCGCGGGGGCCTCACCGTTCGCGGATGCCGAACGTGTGGTTCAGCGTGTACAGCAGCAGGGGAAGCGGCTGCGGCCGGGCGAAGTAGAAGCCCTGGGCCAGGCCCGCGCCGAGGCGCTGCAGCGCCGCCCACTGCTCCGCCGTCTCCACTCCCTCGGCGACCCAGGTGAGGCCCAGGTCGCGGGCCAGCGAGGTCACCGCCTTGACGATCGCCGCACTGCCCGGATCGGTCGTCATGGCGCCCACGAACGACTGGTCCACCTTGATCCGGGTGACCGGTAGCTGTCGCAGATACGTGAGTGACGAATAGCCGGTGCCGAAGTCGTCCAGGGCGATCTCGATGCCGCGCGCGCTCATCTCGTGCAGCCGCACCAAGGTGGAGGAATCCGCCTCCAGCAGCGCGGATTCGGTGAGCTCCAGGGTCAGCGAGTTCGGCGGCAGGCCGGCGTCGGCGAGCGCCGCGTCCACCACCTGGGGCAGGTCCGGGCGGGACGCCTGCCGCGCCGCCACGTTGACGGAGACGTGCACCGGCAGGTCGAGGCGGCGGCGCAGGTCGGCCGCCGTGCGGCAGGCCTCGGCAATCACCCACGAGCCCATGGGCACGATCAGCCCGCTGCGCTCCGCCACGTCGATGAACTGGCCCGGCGGCACCAGGCGGCCGTCCTCGTCGCGCAGCCGGACCAGGGCCTCCATCCCCACCGGCCGCCCTTCGGCCACGTCGACGATCAGCTGGTAGTGCACCACGAATCGGTCATCGTCCAGCGCGGTGCGCAACAGCGCCTCCACCCGCCGGTACTCGGTGGTCTGCCGGTGCAGGCCCGTGTCGTAGACGACCTTGCGGTCCTCGCCGAGCCGCTTCGCCTGATAGGCGGCCGTATCGGCGTATTGCAGCCTGTCCAGGGCGCGGCTCACCGGAATGGTGTCGTCGCAGATCCCGATGCTCACCGTGATGGCGGCGGGGCCGGCGGCCGTCTCGATCGGCTCCGACAGGACCCGCTGCGCGTCATCGGCCACCGAACGCACGGCGCGGGACAGCGGCGAGCCGTCGGCCGTCGCGCCATCGGCGCCTATCGCCACCGGCGCGCCGCCGCGGCACAGCACGACAAACTCGTCACCGCCGAAACGCCCCACCACGTCACCGGGCCGGGCGACCGCGGTGAGCCGCCGCGCCACCGCGATCAGGATCTCGTCACCGATGTCGTGCCCGCGCGCATCGTTGATCGACTTGAAGCTGTCCACGTCCAGGAACACCACCCCGAACGCCTCACCGGCGCGGCCGAACTCGTCGATCGTGCGCACCAGGTGCAGCCGGTTTCCGATCCCGGTGAGGCTGTCGGTCTCGGCCTGCGCCATGAGATCCCGTTCCGCGCGGCGCTGCGCCGTGATGTCCGAGATCTGCTGCAGCAGCATGCGTCCGCCGCCCGGCATGTGGATCCAGGTGAGCGAGGTCTTCGTGTCGATGACGTCGCCGCCCGCGGTGAGCATCCGCCGCTCCACGCGTTGCTGGCCCCGGGGGCTCCCCGCGGCAGCCCGGCGCGCCGCCTCGACGGCCACGATGTCGTCCGGGTGGGTGATCCGGCGCGCCGACATCCCGGTGAGCTCGTCACGGGAGTAGCCGACGAGCCGGCAGAACGCGTCGTTGACGATGGCGAAGTCGCGGCTGTCCTCGGCCATGAGCGCCTGCGGGATCGCCGAGGCATCGAAGACGGCACGCAACTGCGCCTCCCGCTCGGCCAGGCGCAGCGTCATGATCTCCCGGTCGAACACATAGGTGCACTCCAGGGCGACCGCATCCAGCATGTCCGCCGGTATCCGGACGACGTTGTCCGGGTCGGCGAAGGCGATCGATCGGTGCACCCCCGCCTGCGGCTCGAACACCAGCGCCAGGGCCAGGCCGCGATCCGATGCGAGAAGGATCGGTGTCACGGTCCGCGCGGCGTCCTCGACCCACTGCGGCAGGCCGGCGAACAGATCCGTCCAGTCGATGGCGCCCGCGGAACCGGGCAGTGTCCGTTCGACGGTGACACCGTCCCGGTCGAACCGGGCGACCGCGCCGAACAGGCCCGGATACCGGCGGCAGATCGCGTCCGTCACGTTCACCATCAGCGTGGCCATCGAGTCCGACTGCCGGGCCGCGTCGATGATGGCGTTGAGGATTCCCAGCCGATCGGCGACGATCTCCGGATCGGTCATCGGGTTCTCGGTCGGCGGGGCGACCGGGTACCGGCGCCAGGTCCGCGCCTGCTGGGGGCGCGCCAGCCCGTCGGGTGCCGCGCCGCCGGACCAATCGGACATGCCCTCAATGATCAACTACTCGTGTGACGGACGCAACGCCTTGTCAGCAAACCGCCCGTCGCCGCGCCGCGCTCGGGAGGACGCGACCGGGGCTTCAGGCGAACTCGCCGTCGGACGGGGCCAGGCCCGCCGCTCCGTCATAGCCGTTCTGCCGCCACGCCTCATAGGCGACGATCGCGGTGGCGTTGGCGAGGTTCAGTGAGCGGCGGGTCGGCAGCATGGGGATGCGCGCCACGGCGGTGACGCGGCCGTCGGCCAGTACCTCGGGCGGCAGGCCCCGCTGCTCGCAGCCGAAGAGCAGCACGTCGCCGGGCCGGTAGGCGATGTCCGAGTGGGGACGGGTGCCGTGCGCCGAGAACGCGTAGACCCGCGCGGGGAGCAGGGCCGTCCACGCGTCGTCGAGGTTCTCGTGCACCGTCACCGACGCGAGATCGTGATAGTCCAGGCCGGCGCGGCGCAGGTGCCGGTCACTCATCTCGAAGCCGAGTGGTTTGATCAGGTGCAGTTCGCAGCCGGTCGCCGCCGCGGTGCGGATGGCGTTGCCGGTATTGGGGCCGATCTGCGGGGTGAGATAGACGATGCGGAACACCGTCACATCATGGCAAGACGGCCGGCACCGCTACGCACGGGCATGAGCGCTGCCGATCACGTGCGCGATGCGCGGGGCAGCGGGCGCAGGCGCGAACCCGAACCGCCGCACCCGGTCCACCTCGAACCCGGCCCGGATGATCGACGACACGGTGTCCCGTCCGGGGTGGCAACCTCCCGCCAGGCGCCGCCATGCGGGAGTGACGGCATCCTCCAGGAGCCCCACGACGCGCGACGCGGCGCGCACGTGCTCATAGAATCGCAGCACTCCGCCCGGCTTGAGCGCTCGCCGGGCCTCGGCCAGGGCAGCAGGCACATCCGGCACGCTGCAGAGCACCAACGAGAACACCACGGCGTCGCACGACCCGTTCGCAACGGGCAGACTGTCGGCGACCACGGTGATCGGCATCGACACTCCCGCGGCGGCCCGCTCCGCGTGACCGCGCAGGTAGTCATCGGGTTCCACCGCCAGGACGCTCGTCACAGCCCGCGGGTAGTGCCCGAACATCCCGCCCGGGCCGCACCCGACCTCGAGAACCACACCGCGGAGACCCGCGACGAGTTCGGCGCGATGGTCGGCCGCGCCACGCGCGTCCATCTGCGGCGCCAAGCGCGCATACTGCCGGGCGAACAGGCTGGTCCGGTTGGCCGTCACCACACCACCATTGCTCGCGGCGCCGTCGGCGGGGTCTGCCGATCCGCGCGTTCGACGCTCCTAGTGGCGCTCGCCGGTGGCCCAGCCCCATGCGATGAAACCGACGCCCACCACCAAGAAGATGATCGCCCAGACCACGGCGTCACGCTCCATTTCATCTGCTGAATAGTCACGGCGCATCGGGCGGCCCGACGTGCTGCTCGCGGCTCTGCGCCGATCGCATGGCCAGTCTAAAGGGGCCGCCCGGGCCGCGCGCGGCGAGATCCGTCACCTCCGGTCAGATGTAGATGGCCGGGTCAGATGTAGATGGCCGGGTCGATCCACCAGTCGTCGGCGGCCGCCGGGCGGAGCCGGGCGCTGACGCCGACCGCGACCATGCCCGCCGGGACGCTCTGCACGACGACGGCCCCGGCGCCGATCTTCGCGCCGGCGCCCACGGTGACCGGTCCGAGCACGGTCGCTCCCGCGCCGATCAGCACTCCGTTGCCGATGGTCGGATGGCGCTTGCCGTGGCTCATCGTGGTGCCGCCCAGCGTGGTGCCGTGGAACATCAGGACGTCGTCGCCGACCTCCGCGGTCTCGCCGATCACCACGCCCATGCCGTGGTCGATGAACAGCCGCCGGCCGATCACCGCGGCCGGGTGGATCTCCACGCCGGTGATCGCCCGTGCCAGCTGCGAGATGCCGCGGGCCAGCAGGCGATGCGGGCGCGGTCCGGTCCACAGATGGTGCGAGAGCCGGTGCACCCAGATCGCGTGCACGCCCGGGTAGAGCAGCGCGACCTCGACCAGCGAGCGCGCCGCCGGGTCCTTGGCGCGCGCCGTGCGCAGATCCTCCAGCATCAGCGCGCGCAGGGAGGGCCGCGATCGGGCCCCGCTGCCGGCCGCAACCCGCCGGTCCGGTCCCGCATGCGCGATGCTCATCGTCAGTCGACCAGGCCCTCGAAGAGCGGCGTGGACAGGTAGCGCTCCCCGAAGTCGGGGGTGATGGCCACGATGAGCTTGCCGGCGAACTCCGGCCGCTGCGCCACGGAGCGGGCCGCGGCCAGCGCGGCACCGGACGAGATCCCCACCAGCAGGCCCTCCTCGGTGGCCGCACGGCGGGCGGTGGACAGTGCGTCGTCGGAGGTCACCGTCAGAACCTCGTCATACACGCTGGTGTCGAGCACCTCGGGGACGAAGTTCGCGCCCAGGCCCTGGATCTTGTGCGGCCCGGGCTGACCGCCGGAGAGGATGGGCGATTCGGCCGGCTCCACCGCGAACACCTTGACGCCGGGGTTCTGCTCCTTCAGGAAGCGCCCGGCGCCGGTCACCGTGCCGCCGGTGCCGACACCGGAGACCAGCGCGGCGACCTCGCCGTCGGTGTCCGACCAGATCTCCGGGCCGGTGGTCTCGTAGTGGATGCGCGCATTGGCCTCATTGACGAACTGCCGGGCGAGGATGGCACCCGGCCGCTCGGCTGCGATCCGCTCGGCCTCCGCGACCGCGCCGGACATGCCGCCGGCCGGGTCGGTCAGCACCAGCTCGGCGCCGAACGCCCGCAGCAGGGCGCGGCGCTCACGGCTCATCGACGACGGCATCGCGAGCACCACCTGGTAGCCGCGCGCGGCGCCCACCATCGCGAGCGCGATGCCGGTGTTGCCGCTGGTCGCCTCGACGATCGTGCCGCCGGCGGGCAGGCTTCCGGACTTCTCGGCGGCATCGACGATGGCGACGCCGATCCGGTCCTTCACCGAGTTCGCGGGGTTGTAGAACTCGAGTTTCGCGGCCACGGTGCCCGCCGCACCGTCGGTGATGCGATTGATGCGCACCAGCGGAGTCCGCCCGGTGAGCGCGGTGACATCGTTGTAGATCTGGGCCATGGTGGTTTCCTTTTCGCGGTGGGGAGTGCTGTCGGGTGCCGACCGCTCATCGGGAGGGGCGGCGAAACCGGGTATGACGCTGCCCGCCGCGGCTCTCGCCGCGGGCTGCCGCTACGGGCAGGTCGGACCGGGGATGTCGTCGATCACGTCACGGGGCGGTCGCGGCGCGGCGCGGTGGGCCGGAGGGCCGTCGCAGGACTAGATCGCGACGCGACCGCAGGGACACGAGCAGACGGCCGCCACGATGGCCGTACGGGTCCCGACGAGCAGGCGCTCGCAATTGTGCGTGGGTGTGCACATGGGTCGCCATCCTCTCCGTCGCTGCGTCCGCAAGCCCGTACTTGCCGTCGCCAGCGTACCGGAATTCCGGGGTCGACCGCCGTGCCGTTCCGGCCGCAGGAATCCCCGAGTTCGCACCTGGTTCGTGCTCTCGCACCTGCTGCAGTGGGCGCGAGAACACGAACCAGGTGCGAAGCGCCGGACGCGACGGATACCGGTCATTCCTAGGATGGGGCCCATGGATGCGGCGGCTGGCGGAGCGGATTCGGGCGCGGTGCTGATCGTGGGCGCGGGCCCGCGGCTGGGTGCGGCCATCGCCCGGCGGCTGAGCGGCGGCAACCGCACCGTCGGGCTGATCGGCCGCTCGGCGGACTCGGTGTCCAGGCTTGCGACATCGCTCGACGCAGATGGGATTCCGGCATTCGGTGCGGCCGCGGACGTGGCGGATGCCGCGGCTCTGACCGCCGCGATCCGTGACCTCGCGCACCGGACCGGGCCTTTCGCCGTCGCCGTGCACAACGTTTCGGTGTGGCGGGAGGGCGGCGCCGGCGTGCTCACCGCGGACGAGCTGCTGGCGGACCTGGCGGCGGGCGCCGCGAGCCTCGTCACGATCGTGAACGCGGTACTGCCGGGCATGGTGGCGGGCGGGGGCGGCACGATCCTGGCCACCGGCTCCGGCGCAGCGGATCACCCCACCCCGGGGGCTCCGTCCCTCGCGGTGCAGAAGGCGGCCCTGCGCATCCTCACCCGCGGTCTCGCGGCCGAGCTGGCGCCGCGCGGCGTGCACGTCGCGACGGTCACCGTCACCGGCGGGCTCGATACTCCGGGGTTCGCCGTCGCCGACATCGCCGCCGTCTACGCCGATCTCGTCGTCGAGACGGCCGGGCCCCGGGAGCGCTGGCGCACCGTCGTCGAGTTCGCCGGAACGCGATGAACCGGGTCGAGGGATTCGCCGATGAATCGACGCCCGTGTCCGTCGGCCGGATCGCGCGATGCCCATCGGTCGCGCCGGAACCGCTCTGCACCGTCGGAACAGTAACGTATGAGGTCGACCGACTCGGAGGTTCGCGTGGCTGCCCCGCATCAACGCCGTTCGCAGCGGAGTGCGCGGACTTTGCGCTCGGGAACCCAGGACCGTCGGTGGACTGAGGCATGATCGAACACATGTCCGTACCGACGTCGATCCCCGAGCTGATCGCGACCGCCTGCGCACTGGGGGCTGCGGACACCGGAACGCTCTCGCCCGGCGAGCGCGCCCTCGTCAGGAAGCACGCGGCAGCCTTCCCGAGGACGGCCGACCTGGAATGGATCGCGAGCCGCATCCGGTCCGGGCACGATCCCCTCGGTGACGCGTACTGTGCGATCCGCACTCCCGCGCAGCGGCGACCGCTGGGCCAGACCTACACGCCCCAGGCGATCGTGCGGGCCATGGTCGCGTGGGCCGATGACCGGGGCGCGCCGGTCCGGGTGGTCGACCCAGGCGCAGGCTCCGGGCGGTACCTGCTGGCCGCGGCCCAGCAGTTCCCGGAGGCATCGCTGCACGGGTCCGATATCGACCCGCTGGCGACCCTCATGCTGCGGGCCGGCGTGGCGGTGCTGGGGCTCGCGAATCGCACGACGGTTCACCTGGGCGATTACCGGGACCTGGCACTCGGTCATGTCGACGGTCCGACGCTGTTCCTCGGAAATCCGCCGTACGTCCGACACCACCAGATCGCCCCCGAGCGGAAGGCGTGGCTGCTGGACACCGCGCGGCGGCGGGGCCTGAAGGCCAGCGGCCTGGCCGGGCTGCACGTGCACTTCTTCCTTGCGACCGCGGAGCACGGCAGGCCGGGCGACTACGGCGCGTTCATCACCAGCGCCGAGTGGCTGGACGTGAATTACGGCGGTCTGGTCCGGCAGCTGCTGCTCGACGGGCTCGGCGGCGAGTCGTTGCACGTGCTGGACGCGACAGCGGCACCCTTCGCCGATGCCACGACCACCGGCGCGATCACCTGCTTCACACTTGGTTCGAAACCTGAGTCGATCACGGTGCGTCGCGTTGCGGACGTGAGTGACCTGGGCCGGCTCGACCGGGGGCGCGCGGTGTCGCGCGAGCGACTCGCCGAAACCCACCGCTGGTCCGTCCTGACCCGTGTTACTCCGAAACTGCCCTCCGGATACATCGAGCTCGGGGAGCTCTGCCGAGTGCACCGCGGAGCCGTCACCGGGGCGAACAAGGTCTGGGTGCACAGCGACGGCGGGGTCGATCTCCCGGAACGTGTCCTGTTCGCGTCGGTGACCAAGGCGCGCGAGCTCTTCGGCGCTGGCGAGCGACTCTCCTCCACCCGTTCCCTTCGGCGCGTCATCGACCTGCCCGTGGATCTCGACGTCTTCGACGCCGCGGAGCGCAAGCAGGTGGAGCGCTTCCTGCGCGCCGCGAAAAAGCAGAAGGTCCAGGAGGGCTACATCGCCTCCACCAGGAAGGCCTGGTGGAGTGTCGGGCTGCGCGCCGCCGCGCCCGTCCTGGCCACCTACATGGCACGCCGGCCCCCCGCATTCGTCCGCAACGACGCCCAGGCACGGCACATCAACATCGCGCACGGACTTTATCCGCGGCAGGATCTCGACGCCACGACGCTCGACAATCTCGCGGCGTACTTGCGCTCCGCGGTCTCCCTGGGGCAGGGGCGGGTCTATGCGGGCGGGCTCACCAAGTTCGAGCCGAAGGAGATGGAGCGCCTGCCCATCCCGAGTCTGGAGACCTTGAGCAGAGGAGGTTTCGGTGCCGCAGGTTCCGCCGCCGCGGTGGACTGAGGATCGGCTCAGCGAGGACGCCGCCGAAGCGGTTCTTCTCTTCCGGGACAACCGGATGCAGGAGCCCCTTGAGCAGTACCTCGAGCAGTTCGATATTTTCCGCGGCGTCATCGAGGACCTCATCGAGCGCACCGTCGATCTCGCTGGGATCGGCGATCAGGCCGCGGAACTGCTCACCGACGCCGACACGCTCACCTCGGTCCGGTACCTCGCCGGACCGCCGATCAGCGCCGACGATCTCAAAGAACTCGCCGGCGACATCAGCCTGGCGCCCACGAAGATCAGAAATGATCCGGTGATGGCCCGACGAATCGTCGAGACGGTGTTGCTCGGACTGGATCGCATCCGGTTCCCCTGGGTCAGCGAGGACCGCGAGCCGACCGACGCCGAACGGGAGACCGCCGTCGTCGCCACCGCCGCCATGATCGCCACCCAGAAGCTCCAGACCGCACGGCGCAACGACGCCAAGGAAGAGCAGGAGGAGGCAGTCGCTGCGGCGTTACGAGACAACGGTTTCCAGCAGGTGCGCACCCGCGTCATCCAGAACGTCTCCCATTTCCCCGCTATCGGCGAGTTCTGCCGGGAGTGCGACTTCGGCGGCCGGAAGGCCGACCTGGTCGTGCGGCTGTGGGACGGCCGTGTGATGCCGGTCGAGTGCAAGGTCAGCAACTCCTCGACCAACAGCGTCAAACGCCTCAACAATGACGCCGCAGCCAAGGCAGAGACCTGGATCAAGGAGTTCGGGACCGCCACCGTGATCCCGGCTGCCGTGCTTTCCGGCGTGTTCAAGGTTCACAACCTGGAGAGCGCGCAGCTGCGCGGGCTGACTCTCTACTGGGCGCACCGGCTCGACGCGATGATCGATTTCATCGACAGCACCCGCGCGTGAGGGCTGCCCGGGCATCAGAGCAGCACGGGGTTCCGTCATATTTTCCACGGCTCTATAGTGATAAATGATTGACACTGCTGACCGAACCCGACCTGGAGACGAGATGACCACCTCCGCCGACATTTCCTCTGACTCCGCCGCCATCGACGCGATTCGACGGCACGGCCGGGCCCTGGCTCAGCGACTGTCGGAGCTCGCCGACGCCGTCAGCGAAGCGGTCGACGACGGCGACGACGGCCAGACGGAGGCGCTGGCCCTGTTCGGCTGGTACCGCGGCGACCTGCTGCCGCAGTTCAAGGCCACCGAGGCGGCGCTGTACGCGCGGGGTCGCGAGCGGGAGACCACCGCGCTGCTGGTACAGGCACTGACCGCGGACCACGACCAGATCAAGGGCCTGTTCGAGACACTCGACTCGGTGAGCGCTCCGGGCGAGGCCGCGGCCGCGGCCGGCGCCGCCCGCGCCCTGTATGAGGCGCACCTGGCACGACAGAACGACCTGCTGCTGCCCGGGCTGGCGAAGGCGGGCGTCGCGATCGCCGGTCTGATCGACGACCGGCCGGAACTCGCCGGCGGCTCCCGCAAGCAGGCCGAGGTCAAGGCCCAGGTGGTCACCGCCCCGGACGGGCAGGCGCCGACGATCGAGCCCGTCACCGGCACCGAAGAGTTGGACGTGCGGACGCTGTCGCACCAAGCCCGGCACGGCGTCATCCTCGGCAAGATGCAGGCGCTGACCGAGACCGGCGCGCTGATCCTGATCAACGACCACGATCCGCTGCCGCTCAAGTACCAGGCCGAGGCGATGTGGCCGGATCAGTTCGTGTGGACGTACCTGGACGAGGGTCCCGAGGAGTGGCGGGTGTCGATCGCCCGCGCGTGACGATCGCCCGCGCGTGACGAGAGCCGTCCGCGCGTGACGAGAGCCGTCCGCGCGTGACGAGATCGGCCCGGCCGGACCCGCCGGGTAGCCTTAGTAGCCGATGGATGATCTCAGCGGCGCTGCGTCCGCCGTGGCGAGCCCGAACATTGCACTGGTCAAGTACTGGGGCAAACGCGACGCGGCGCTGAACCTGCCCGACGGCGGGTCGATCTCCATCACCCTGAGCCAGGTCCGGACGCGCACCCACCTGCGGTTCGACCCGTCTCTGCCCGCCGACGAGCTGACCCTGAACGGCACGCCGTCCCCGGAGCACGTCGGCAAGGTCACGCACGTGCTCGACCTGATGCGCGCCGTGGCCGGCACCGATACTCGCGCCGCGATCCGTTCCACGAACAACTTCCCCACCGGCTCCGGGCTGGCCTCCTCCGCCTCCGCCTTCGCCGCTCTCGTGGTCGCGGCAGACGCCGCGCTGAACCTGGGCCTGAGCCGGGAGCGCCTCTCGGAGTTCGCGCGCCGCGGCTCCGGATCCGCCGCCCGCTCGCTGATCGCCGGCTTCGCCGAACTGCACCGCGGCACCCGTCCGGACGGGACGGACGCCGTTGCCACCCAACTCCTGGCGCCGGCCGCGTGGCCGCTGCAGACGGTCATCGCGATCACCTCGACGGCGCCGAAACCGGTCGGCTCGGGCGCGGGCATGGAGCGCTCCCGCGCGACCTCGCCGTTCTACCCGGCCTGGCGAGCCATGAATGACGCCGCCCTCGCCGAGGCCCGATCCGCCATCGAGAGCCAGGACTTCGGGAAACTGGCCGACATCGCCGAGCACAGCTCGACGTCGATGCACGCCGTCATGCTGTCCACCCGACCCGCGCTGATCTACTGGAACGGGACGACGGTGGACCTGCTGCGCGCGGTGCGCGAACTGCGCGAACGGGACGGGGTGCCGGTGTTCGCCACGGTGGATGCCGGACCGCAGGTGAAGGCGGTGTGCCTGCCGGAGGCCGCGGGGCAGGTGGCAGATGCGCTGCGACAGGTCCCCGGGGTGATCGACATCCGCGTGGTCGGCCTCGGTGAGGGCGCCCGGATCGGCGGAAGCGCCGAGTGAGCATCACCGCGTCAGCGCCCGGAAAGCTGATCCTGCTCGGCGAATATGCCGTACTCGCGGGGGCGCCCGCCCTGGTGGCAGCCATCGACCGGCGCGCCACTGCCATGATCGAGCCGCACACGGGCGGCGACATCCGTGTGGTGGCACACGATCTGGGCATCGACACCTACGCCGCCATCGGACCGGGAGGCGAGGTGACGTGGGCCGCGGGCGACGACACCGCCGCCCGCCTGCACCTCGTGGCGAGCGCCCTGAGCGCTGCGTATCGCGACGATCGAGCCGCCGAGAACAGCGTCATGCCAAGCACTGTCGGGTCCAGCGGCTACACCCTCACCCTGTCGACCCGGGCCTTTTTCGATGCGACTGGCAGCAAACTCGGGCTCGGCTCCTCGGCGGCGCTGACCGTCGCCGTCACCGGGGCGCTGCGGCGTCATCTCCGCCTGCCCCGGCCAACCCTGCCGGATCTGGTGCACGTGCACCGCAGGATGCAGGGCGGGCGCGGCAGCGGCGCCGACGTCGCAGCGGCACTCGCCGGCGGCATCATCGTCTACACCGGTGGCGACGGCGATTCGCCCACCTCCGAGCCTGCCATACACACCGTGGACCTGCCCACCGGCCTGCACTGGTGCTGCGTCTTCACCGGACGATCCGCCTCGACGCCGCTGATGCTTGCCCGATTCCGCGACTGGCAGCGCAACCATCCGGCCTCGTACGGGGCACGCATGACGCAGCTCACGGGCATCGCCTTCGACGGCGCGGCAGCCGTGCGGGGAGGCGATGTTCCGAAGGCATTGGCCGCGATCGGCGCGTACGCCGACGGGCTGGACGCGCTGGGCCGTGACGCGGCGATCGACATCATGAGCGCGGAGCACCGTGAGATCCGGAACGCGGCGCAGCGCTGCGGCGTCATCTATAAGCCGTCCGGCGCGGGCGGCGGCGACATCGGCATCGGGGTCGCGGGAGACGCTAGCCACATCGACGCGCTGCGACATGCGATTTCCTCCCGCGGATACCGCATGATTGACATGGCCGTGGACGCGCAGGGGTTAACTGTGAGCGGTAGCTGACACGGGTCTGCGGGTATGCGACCGGGGATTGCGGAGAGCAGAAAGGCGACGGAGCCGTGGGATCACGCATCAAGGGCTTCTACAAGATGGACGTGCCGGATCGACTGGGCGCGCTGCTCCGCGAGGGCCTGATCACAGACTCCGAGTTACAGACGCTCAGCCGCGGCGAGCAGGTCCTCGACCTGTCCCGGGCCGACAAGATGATCGAGAACGTGATCGGCGTGATGGGCCTGCCGATCGGACTCGCCATGAACTTCCTGATCAACAACCAGGAGTACGTCATCCCCATGGTCGTCGAGGAGCCGTCGATCGTGGCGGCGTTGTCGTCCGCGGCGAAGATCGCGCGGACCAGCGGCGGCTTCACCGCGTCGGCCACCGATCCGATCCTGGTGGGCCAGATCCAGGTGCTGGGCGTCAAGGACCCGGCCCGCGCGCAGGCCGCCGTGTTGCAGCGCAAGGACGAGATCCTGGACCTGGCGAACTCGCTGCACCCGAAGATGGTGGCGCGCGGCGGCGGCGCGGTGGATGTCGAGGTGTACGTGCATCCGTCGCCGGACGGCGGCCGCGACATGCTCGTGGTACATCTGCTGGTGGACACCCGCGACGCGATGGGCGCCAACCTGGTGAACACGATGTGCGAGGGCGTCGCCACACTGGTGGAGAACATCACCGACGGCCGGGTGCTGATGCGCATCCTGTCGAACCTGTCCGACCGGGCTCTCGCCTCCGCTCGCATGGTCCTGCCCGTCGATGCATTGGCGACGAAAACCCTTGCTGGGCAGCAGGTCCGGGACGCGATTGTCGCTGCCGCGGCGCTGGCCGTGGTCGACCCCTACCGGGCCACCACGCACAACAAGGGTGTGATGAACGGCGTGGACGCCGTCGCCATTGCCACCGGGAACGATTGGCGCGCACTGGAATCCGCCGCGCACGCCTACGCCGCCCGCGGCAAGGGCTACACCTCCCTGACCAGCTGGACCGCCGACGCCGACGGAAACCTTGTAGGCACCATCGAGATGCCCATGAAGGTGGGTACCGTCGGCGGATCGCTCATGTCGAACCCTGCCGTGAAGCTGAACCACCAGATCCTCGGCGTGAAGTCCGCCACCGAGCTCGCCCAGATCATGGCGACAGTGGGCCTGGCGCAGAACTTCTCGGCTTTGAAGGCGCTCGCCACCGACGGCATTCAACAGGGTCACATGACGCTGCATGCCCGGTCGGTGACGGCCACCGCCGGCGCCGACGCCGACATCTTCGATGCCGTGGTCGAGCGGCTGCTGGACGACGGCGAGATCAAGGTCTGGAAGGCTCGCGAGATCATCGACGAACTGCGTTCGGTGAACCGGACGGCGTCGGCGCCGGCTGGCAGCGCCCCCCGTCCGGAGTCCGACTTCTCCGTCGGCTACGGCAAAGTCATCCTGCTCGGCGAGCATTCCGTCGTGTACGGACGGCACGCGATCGCGACGCCGCTGCAGGCCGCGATCAAGGCGCGGGTCGAGGACGCCGACGAGGGATTGACGCTGATCATCCCGCGTTGGGGCGTGGAGCAGAAGCTGCACCCCGAAGCCGGTCGGCCCGGATCGTTCCTGGGGCTGATGAACCTGGTGCTGGGCGAGCTCGGTCTGGCCGGTCGGGCCATGCGCATCCACGTGCAGCCGGACGTGCCGCGCGCCGTGGGGCTCGGATCCTCCGCCGCGCTGTCCGTCGCGATCGTGCGGGCGGTGGACACTCACTTCGGGATCGGCCTGAGCGACGAGCAGGTGTGCCGGCTCGCCTACGAATGCGAGAAGATCGCGCACGGCACCCCGTCCGGCGTGGACAACACCGTGGCCACCTACGGGCGGACGATCCTGTTCAACCGGACCGAGCCGGTGGTCTCGGAAGCCGGTTCGCACGGGGCCGTGCACGACGCGGTGACCGGGGGTTCGGCAGCGGAATCGACAGGGGAATCGCGGACTGACGGCGACGGGCCGACGGACGGCGCGCCGGCGATGCGCACGCTCACCGTGCCGGAGCCCCTGCCCATCGTGATCGGCTTGACCGGCACCGAATCGCTGACCGCGAAGACGGTCGCTCAGGTGCGAGAGCGATGGCAGCAGCAACCGGCGCTCTACGAAGGCATCTTCGACACGATCGACTCGCTGGCGCTGGCCGCGGTCGACGCGCTGGAGGCGCAGCAGTACGACCGGCTCGGCGAGCTGATGAACATCTGCCAGGGGCAGCTCAACGCCCTGCAGGTGTCCAGCCCGCAGATCGAGGATCTGGTGCAGGTGGCGCGGCGGGCCGGCGCGGTAGGCGCGAAGCTGACCGGCGGCGGCGGGGGCGGCGCCATCGTCGCGCTGTGCCCGGACGGGACCGAGCGGGTCGCCGCCGCCATGCGCGACGCGGGCTACGAGGCGCTGCTGGAGGTGCCGCAGTGACGGACGCAGCCCCCATGACGGGCGCAGAGGTCCACCGCGACGCCGTGGTCTCCTCCGACGCCGAGGAATTGATACTGGTCGACCTGGACGACCGCGAGCTGGGCTTTGAGTCGAAGCAGCGATGTCACGACGGCGACGGCATCCTGCACCGCGCTTTCTCGGTGTTCCTGCGGGACGCCCAGGGCCGGATTCTGCTGCAACAGCGGGCGGCCGGCAAGCGTCTGTGGGCCGGGTTCTGGGCGAACAGCGTGTGCTCGCACCCGCGCCGCGGCGAATCGATGGAGCTGGCCACCCGGCGCCGCATCCAGCAGGAACTGGGCGTCGCCGTCGATGTCGAGTTTTGCTTCAAGTTCGACTATCACGCGCGGTTCGGCGATCTGGGTTCCGAGCGCGAACTGTGCTGGGTCTATCTCGGCACGCTGCCGATTGACAGCGAGATCAGGTTCAACCGCACGGAAATCGACGCGGTGCGCTGGGTCTCGCCGGAAGACCTGGACCGCGAACTCGCCGATGCGCCACAGCATTTCACGCCGTGGCTGCACCTGGAGTGGGAGCGGTTGCGGGAGAGCCTGCTACCGTAGCCGCCCGGCCCGAGGGCGGCGTCATACTCGGGTACGCCTGCTGACTCAGTCGTCGTTGCCGATCAGCCTGTCCACGGCACCGTCTACCTTCTCGGCTGCCTTGTCCACACCGCGCTTGACCTTCGCGGATGTCTGGTCGGCACGGCCCTCGCGCTTCAGGTCCTTGTCGCCGCTGAGGGCTCCGGCGGCCTCTTTCGCGCGCCCCTTGAGTTCCTCGCCCCGATGCTGTTCTGCCATGGTCGCCTCCGTGCTCGTCGTGGGTGTCCCCGCTGCGATTCCCGTCATCGGCGGACGCCAAACGCGCGCGGGCCCTGCCCGGGCAGCGGTCAATCGACCACGGTGATCGACTTGGTGTCGACCGATGGCGTGCCGGCGGCCCCACCGGACGGGTCGTCCTCGCTGATCTCCACCGTGTAGGTGCCGGGCGGCAGGTCGACCTCGAAGGCGAACGGCGCGAAGGTCATTCCCTCGCTGGTCATGGTGGCACCGCTGTCGACCGCGGCGCCGGTGGAATCCAGCACCCGCCATGGCACGTTCGCCTCGAAGGCAGCGGCGTCACCGGTCACCGTCACCGGCGAGCGGACCTGGGCACCCTGCCGGGGTGTGTCGATCTGCACCAGCATCCGGACGTTCTCGGGAGCCTCCCGGCGGACCGGCGCGTCCCACACCAGCACACCCCACAGCTCACCGGCCACCGCTCCGTCGATGGTGAGGCTCACCGTGGCGTCCGGCGCGGCGAACGCATCCGTCGCCGTCCAGACCAGCTGCTGCACCATGAGGGCCGCGCCCGCCGATCCGGCATTGGCGGTGCGCGCGTCGCCCGACAGATCGACGGTGATGACGTCGCCCTTCTTGCCGACCCCCAGCACCGTGGTTTTCGGATTCCATGTCGTGGAGTAGTCCGGATCCTCCGGGCCCGAGATCATCGCCTCGATCGCGGCTTTCGGTCCGTCGGCACCCGCCGGCACGTCGCGGAACTCGCGCGCCAGGCGGAAACCATTGCGGGTGTCGATCGCGTAGTACACGTGTGTCTGCCCGGTCGATGCGGCCGACGTGGTCACAGTGGACGTCACGGTCGGTTCGGGGGCCGTCGGTGACGTCTGGTCCGACGATGCCGGTGCCGGTGTCGTCTGCTCATCGCTCGCCGTCGTCGATGACGAGGCGTTCGTGCTGCTCGTCGTCGAGGAGCCCACGGTGGTGGCGGCTGACGGTGTGCCAGAGGTCGCGCTCGAGCACCCGGCGACCAGGAGGCTCAGCGCTAAAGCCCCGGCGAGGCCCCGCGCGACAACGGCAGTATGTCGAGATCTCATGGCCGGCCTCCACTGTCGTGTTCGGTCCCCTGCCACCGATTGTCCGGGGCGGCGGGCATTCGTCAACCCGGACGCACCTGCGCCGGTTTCGCGCCGGTTTCGCGCCGGCCCCGCGCCGGTCCCGCGCTGCATCCGAGGGCGGTGACGCATTGCGGTATCGCACCTCGAATTCGGCGTCACACGCGATGCCGGGAGCCCGTACCGGCGTCCCGGTGGCCGCGCCCCCTGCCCTCTTCGTCCCTCCCATCAATCGGCCCTACGTGCGCTCCCTGCGGTTTCATTGTGGCGACAATACCAGCTCACGATGCCTTGTGCAAACACATGTTCGGGTCTAAGTTAACAGTATCGCTTCAGTTGGGAGCGGACGGTCGACACGGCGAGAACCAGCGGAGGTGGCGTGCATGACGATTGCTCTGGCCGCGCCCCGTCTCGACAGGTCGGCGTCCGGCGCTGTTGACAGCCGCGAGATCTCCGCTGATCGCGATCCCGACCGGGATCCGTTCTACGACCTACGCGACCCGGAGTTCGACGATCCGCCTCCGCCACCGCCATGGGCGCTTCAGGCGTGCGCCGAGCGCAATCGCGACCGGCTGGCGCGCGCCGCGACCCACGCCGTCGACGTCGAGTCGCTCACCGCGCTGGCCGGCTTCGCCGACCCGTCAACACTCGACGCCGACGCCTTGCTGGACGCGATCGCCGCCTCGCAGCGGCTCATCAATCACACCCAAGCGCTCCAGCAGCGCTACCTCGCCGCACTCGCCCGCCCCGGCGTCGCCACTCCACTTGCGAGCCTCGTGGATGCGGCGCTGCACCCCAACGGGCGGCGGGATGAACCGGCGGTGGCGGCGGTCGGTGCCCTGCCCCGCAATCTTCCGGTCACCGAGACCGGCGATACCGACTATTCGCCGCTTCTCGAGCGGCCCGCGTGGCGAGCCGCTCTCACCGATCAAGCCTGCCGATTCGCCTCGGCCGAAGTCAGCTGCCTGCTGCGAATCGCTCCGATCACGGCGCGTCTCCGCGTCGAAGGCGCCCTGGTCATGGTGCAGGAGCTGCCCGCGACGCTGGACGCTCAGCAACGCGGCGACCTGGACTGGTATCGCGCGAGCATCATCGCCGAGCGCACGAGCGTCCTGTCGCCCGAATTGCGCTGCGAGGTGGAACGCCGGGTTTTGCCGTTCGCCATCCGGCACACCGGCGGCGCGCTCCGTCGCGTCGTCGACCGCGCGGTGATCGCCGCCGACACGACGGCCGCCGAGCGTCGAGCGCTATTCGCGAAGGCCCGCCGTGGCGTCACCGTTGACGCCGCCGAAGACGGCATGGCCACGCTGCGATTGTTCGCCTCCGCTGCGAACACAGCCCTCGTCCACGGGGTACTCGACACCATCGCCACCTCCGTCCGGTCCGCCGGGCTGGCCGACGGCCGCGGCGCCAGCCAGCTCCGCGCCGATGCCATGATCGACCTGTTCCGCGCCCTCAATGGCACCGGCCACGCGTACATCGGTATTCCCAGCGACGGACCCGGCCCCTGTGGCAATGCCGGCCGTGGCGGTCCCGACAGTGCCGGCCGTGCCGCCTGTGCCGACTGCGGTGACACCATGACTGAGATCTCGCGCATGAGCGGCATCCTGCCGGCGACGGTCGCCGCCACGCCCGGCGCTGGCCCCTGTGGCGGGCCGTGTGGCGATCCCTGCGGCGAGTCGCGCGGCGCGTCCTGCGCCGGGTCGTGCGGCGACCGCTGCGGCGGGTCCTGCGACGGGTCCTGCGGCGGGTCCTGCACCACTGCCACGCGTGCGAGCCGTGACACTGTCCGGCATCGCGTCACGCTCAACGTGTACATCGACGCCTCCACGCTCGCCGAGATGAACGACGATCCGGGCGAACTGGCCGGGTTCGGCGCCATCACCGCCGACACCGCGCGAGCTCTCGCCCGCTCGGCCCACAGCATCCGCGCCATCATCACTCGCCCCGTCGGGCCGGACCGCGCCTGCGGCACCGCCCTCGATGCGGGCCGCGCCGTCTATCGCCCGCCTGCGGCGGTCGCCGACTACGTGACCGCTCGAGACCGAACGTGCCAATTCCCGGGCTGCCGGGCGCCTGCCACCCGGTGCGATCTCGACCACCGCCGTGCGTTCGAAGACGATGGCGAGACCTGTCCGCACAACCTGAATCTGCTGTGCCGGACGCATCACCGGTTGAAAACGTTCACCCGCTGGCGCGCGGAGCCGGCCGCCGACGGCGTCCTGACCTGGACCAGTCCGCTCGGCCGGCGCTACCCCACGGAATCGGCACATCTACTTCGCGGCAGCCCGTTGGTGTCCGGCAGCCCCGGGGCCGCCCCCGCGGCTGACGATCCTCCACCGTTCTGAGGCCCGGTGCGGGGCGCGGATGTGCGCGCCGCCCTCGGGCGACAGCGATCCCGGCAGCAGCACTGCCCATCTCAGAACCCGGCGACCTCACGCGGTCGATAGCCGGCCGTGAGCTCGGCGACCTCGTCATCGGCCAGCACGAGGTCCACCGCACGCAGCGCGTCATCGAGGTGCTGCGGCTTGCTGACGCCGACAATCGGTGCCGTGACGCGGGTGTCGCGCATCAGCCAGGCCAGCGCCACCTGTGCCGCGGGCACCCCACGGCGCGCGGCGACCGCGTTCACGGCATCGACCACCGCCTTGTCGCCGCGGCCATCGCCATCGCCGTCGTCACCGCCGCCCCCGTGACTGCCGCTACCGTCGCCATACAGCCGCTTGCCGAACTCATCGCTGCCGAAGCGGGTCGTCTCGGTGCCCCAGGGCCTGGCGAGCCGCCCACGCGCCAGCGGACTCCACGGCAGCACGCCGATCCCCTGGTCGGCGCACAGGGGCAACATCTCCCGCTCCTCCTCGCGGTAGAGCAAGTTGTAGTGATTCTGCATCGTGACGAACCGGGGCCAGCCGTTGAGATCCGACGTGTACAGCGCCTTGGCGAACTGCCAGGCGAACATGGACGAGGCGCCGATGTAGCGAGCCTTGCCGGCGCGCACGACATCCGCCAGCGCCTCCAACGTCTCCTCGATCGGGGTCGCCGGATCCCACCGGTGGATCTGGTACAGATCGACGTAGTCCACCCCGAGACGCCTCAAGCTGTGGTCGATCTCGGTCAGGATCGCCTTGCGGGACAGGCCCGCGCCGTTCGGGCCCGGCCGCATCCTGCTGAAGACCTTCGTGGCGATCACCACGTCGTCGCGACCGATGAAGTCGTGCAGCGCCCGGCCCAGGTATTCCTCGCTGGTGCCGCCGTTGTAGACGTTGGCCGTGTCGATGAAGTTGATCCCGTTGTCCAGCGCCTGGCGGATGATCCCCCGGCTGGCGTCCTCGTCCAGCGTCCAGTCCCTGCCCCGGCCGAAGCTCATCGCCCCCAAACAGACGACCGACACCTGCATTCCGGTGCTGCCCAAGCGGTGGTAGCGCACGGTGGCCTCCCGGTGTCGCGACGATATTCAAGGTCGCGGCGGTCTCCCCCGGGATCACGACCAGTAGTGCCAGCCTACGACGACGTCCCGGTGTCCGAGCCTGCGCCTGCGACTGCCCCGTGCGAAGGCACCGCATCGAGCGGGCCCGTCAGGTAGCGCTGCAACGTTGCTCCGACGTGTGGGACAAGCGCGGCCGCGGGAAGCGACGCCACGGGTTCTATCGCCAGCACATATCGCGATAGCAGCAGACCCATGACTTGCGAGGCGAGCAGCGATCCGCGTAGCGGCCGCTCGCCCGACGGACAGCCCGCCGCTCGCAGGACAGGGCCGATCACCTGCCCCACCAGGAATTCCTGAACCTGATTCTTCAGGGCCGGGTCGGCGAGCGCCGATCGGACTGCAGCCACCAAGGCGGGCTGCGCCGGCGACTCCCACGCACCGACGATAGCGCCGGCCAGGCGGGTGCCCAACGTCTCCGCCGGCCCCTGAAGCACGGTGGCCACCACCTCCGCCGGATCGACAGGCACCCGGACGGCGGCCAGGAACAGCTGCTGCTTCGATCCGAAGTAGTGGTGGATCATGGCCGGGTCCACGCCTGCCGACGCCGCCACCTCGCGGACCGTGCACCTGACGAATCCGTTGCGCGCGAAGCACTCTCGCGCCGCATCCAGAATCATCCCGCGCGTATCCGGGTTGCCTGCCCGCCGGCCGGGTCGGCGCGCGGTACCGGGCCCGGCGTCCGGATTGCCGGCCCCATTTCGGCCACGCCCGGTGCGCGCGGGGTCGCCACGGTTCGCCGAAGCCCGCTGCCTCGTCATACCGGTGTGTCCATCGCAGTCATCCGCCACTCGGTCCGCTCATCCCGCCTCAGTCCGTCCGCCGACGCAGCGTCGCCGCCGCCAGGCCGAGCGCCAGGAGCACGCTGCCCGCGATGATGCCGACGTCCCGCCACCACGTGCCCGTCACCGCCGACTGCGCGCCGATCTGCTGCAGCGCGTCCACGACATAGGACAGCGGCATCACATCCGAGAGCAGCCGGAGCCACGTGGCCATGTCGTCGCGCGCCACGAACAGCCCGCACAGCAACGCCTGCGGGATGACGACCACCGGGAACATCTGCACCGCCTGAAACTCGGTGCGAGCGAACGCCGACGACACCAGGCCCATGCTCACGCCGAGCGCGCCGCCGCCGACCGAGATCAGGACGGTCAGGCCCGCCGCGCCCGGAGTGTCGACGCCGAGCAGCCAGTAGGCGAACGCCGCGGCGACCACGCCTTGCACGGTGGCTGCGATGCCGAATGCGAGACCGTAACCGAAGAGCAGATCCGCCTTGCCGACCGGCGTCGTCATTAGCCGCTCCAGGGTTCCCGACGTGCGTTCGCGCAGCATCGCCACGCTGGTGATGAGGAACATGACGATGAACGGAAACAGGCCCAGCATCACGAGCAGCACATCGGACACCAGCGGCTGGCGGGCGTCGAACATGTAATAGAGCAGCGTCATGAGCACGATCGGCAGCACCAGCATCATGGCGATGCTGCGCGGATCGTGCGCGAGCTGCCGGAGGATGCGGAAGACTGTGGCGCGCAGGATGCGACCGTTCATCGCGAGACCTCCTCGGCGGGCGTCGAGCCGCCACGTATCAGCGTCAAGAACGCCTCGTCCATGTCGTCGGTGCCGGCCGCGCGCTTCACGTCGGCGGGGGTGTCGTCGGCCAGCAGGCCGCCGGCGCGGATCAGCAGCAACCGGTCGCACCGATTGGCCTCGTCCATCACGTGACTGGACACCAGCACGGTGGTGCCGGCGGCCGCGCGGCGCCGGAAGGCCGTCCACAGCTCCTCCCGCAGCACCGGATCGAGACCGACGGTCGGCTCGTCGAGCACAAGCATGTCCGGATCGCCCACCAGCGCGCAGGCGAGCGACACCCGGGACCGCTGCCCGCCGGACATCGTGCCCACCAGCTGATCGGCGGCGTCGGTCAGGCCGACCTCGTCGATCACCTGCGCCACGCGGCCTTTCGGCACGCCGAGCACGGCACCGAAGTACCGCACGTTCTGCGTCACGGTGAGGTCGGTGTAGATGCTCACCGCCTGGGTCACGTACCCGGTGCGAGGCCGCAGCGCTGCGGACCCCGCCGGCCTGCCGAAAACCGTGACCGAGCCGGATGTCACCTGCTGGACTCCGACGATGGATCGGATCAGCGTCGTCTTGCCGGCGCCGGACGGTCCGAGGATCCCGGTGACGCGGCCCGCCTGGATGCGGCAACTGAAATCGACCAACGCCTTGCGGCCACCGCGCACAACGGTGAGCCTGTCGATCTCGATCGCGGGTGACGTCACGACGGCCTCCTTTATTCATCGCTCGATGAATTCCAGCGCCGAGAGTAGGCCCCGTCCGAGCCAGAAGTCAACAGCCGATGAATTATTGTGCCGTCAGCTCAGCAGGCCGCGGATGTCGTCCGCCGTCAGGCCGCCGGCGCCGACCCCACCGTCCGTCATGATCGACGAGAACAGCGCAGCCTTGCGGGCTTTCAGCGCCATCACCTTGTCCTCGATGGTGTCCGAGGCGACCAGGCGATAGACCATGACGGGCTTGTCCTGGCCGATGCGGTGCGTGCGGTCGATGGCCTGTTGCTCGCTCGCGGGGTTCCACCAGGGGTCGGTGATGATGCAGTAGTCGGCCTCGGTGAGGTTGAGGCCCACACCACCCGCCTTGAGGCTGATCAGGAACACGGGCGCGGTGCCCTCGCGGAATTCGCAGATCACCGCCGCGCGCCGACGCGTCGCACCGTCCAGATAGCACGAATCGATCCCCGCCGCGGCGATGCGGTCCCGTGCCCGATTCAGGAACCGGGTGAACTGGCTGAACACCAGCACGCGATGTCCCTCGGCCGCCGCCTCACCGACGATGTCCACCAGTGTGTCGAGCTTGGTGGACGGCACGCCGGCGTTCTCGTCGTCCACCAGCGCGACATCCAGCGCGGCCTGCCGCAGCAACGTCAGCGACCGGAAGATCTGGAAGCGGTTGCGGTCCATGTCGCCGATCAGGCCCAGCACCTTGCGCCGCTCCCGCTGCAGGTAGCGCTGATAGACGCGGCGATGCTGCGGCAGCAGGTCCAGTTCCAGCACCTGCTCGGTCTTGGTCGGCAGATCATCGATGACCTCCGCCTTCGTGCGACGCAGCAGCAGCGGCCGGATCCGCCTGCGCAGGGTGGCGAGCCGGTCCGCATCCTGGTGCTTCTCGATGGGGCCCCGGTAGTGCTCCGTGAAGCGCCTGGGGTCGGCCAGCAGTCCCGGCGCGACGATCGAGAACATCGCCCACAGCTCCATCAGGTTGTTCTCCATGGGAGTGCCGGTGATCGCCAGCTTGAACGGCACCGGCAGCCGCCGCGCGCATCGGTACCCGCGAGAGAGGTGGTTCTTGATCTGCTGCGCCTCGTCCAGCAGCAGACCCGACCACGAGATCGCCTCGTACGCCTCGTATTCCAAGCGGAAAAGCGCATATGACGTGACAACCAGGTCGGCGCCGGCGCACGCCTCGGCGAGGTCCGTGCCGCGCCTCGGGCGGGTGCCGGTGATCTGGACGACCGCGAGACCGGGCGTGAACCGGGCCGCCTCGTCGGCCCAGTTGGACACCACACTGGTGGGAGCCACCACCAGAAACGGTGGCGCGTCCGGCTTGTCGGAGCGGGCACGCGCCACCATGGCCAGCGTCTGCACCGTCTTGCCCAGGCCCATGTCGTCGGCCAGCACGCCGCCGAGGCCGTGGTCGTAGAGGAATGCCAGCCACGTGTAGCCGCCGGACTGATAGGGCCGCAGCTGTGCATGGAGCGCGGAAGGCACGTCGTAACGGGGGATCTCGGCGATGCGGGCGAGCCTGCGGACGGCGGCGGACCACGCCAGCGCCTGCTCGTCCAGCACACCCATCGCCTCGAGCTCGTCCCAGAACGTCGCCTCGTAGCGTCCGACCCGCAGCGACTCCGGGCGCAGCGCGTCGCGGTCGCCCAACTGGTACGACTCTTCGATGAGTGCGCGCAGTCGGTCGAGTTCCGGCGTGTGCAGCGGGAAGTAGGTCCCGGAGGGCAGGATCAGCATCGGCTGCCGCTCGGCCAGCGCACGGAACAGGTCGATGAACGGCACCTTCTCACCGTCGACGGTGACGGTGACCGTGAGGTCCAGCCAGTCCTTGTCGGGGGTGAGCGAGCCGGCCATCGCAACGACCGGCGCGGACGTGGCCTCCCGGAAGTCCAGTGCGCCGTCCGACACCTCGACGATCACGCCCTCGGCGGCGCGCAGCGCCGGCAGCACATCGCGGTGCAGGCGCAGTGCATGGGCGTCGGAAAGCGTCGTCTCCGGCACCAATTCGTCGCCGGCCAAGCCGCGGCGGAACAACGGTGGCAGCGCCCGTACAGCGTCGAGACCCATTTCTGCCAGCGCCGTCTCGGTCTCCAGGTCACGCAGCCCTGGATGCGCGGGCATGCCGAGTGGAATGTCGATGGCTTCCGATCCCCAGACGTATCGCCAGTACCAGGCGACGGTGACCATGCCGAGATCGTCGCGGCGCACGGTGACGAGCAGCCGTACCGTCGCCGCACCGGGCAGGTCCACCGACTCGTCCGTGGCCACCACGTCGGCGTGTTGGCGGAGCCGGGGAAGGAAGTCGCGGGTGAACCGCGTCCGGTCGGCGGCCGGGATCGCGACATGCTCGGGGAGGCAAGAGAGTTCGTGCACGGTGGCATCGAGCGGCCGGTCGAGCCGGACGAGATGCAGCACTGCCGTGGGGGCCGCGTCATGCTTGGTGGGTGTGCGCTCGGCGACGTACGCGAGCCCGTGCGCCGGGTCGCCGATGAGCATGACGGGCACGTCGATCGGCCGGCCGGCCAGCCGGAACTCCGGGCGCAGTATCCAGGCGCCGTCGCTGCCCGGCGCCACCGTGATCGCCGGGCTCGCCGGCTCCGGCCCGATCACCACGGGCGTGCCCTTCGGGTCGCTGATCAGCGGCAGGCCCGCTCGGTGCGCCTCGCCGAGGATGTCCCAGATGCGGGCGCTGGGAAATGCGGTCAGATCGACTGTGGCCTGATACACGTCATACAGGGAGCGGCCCGCGGCGCTGAGCAGAGCGATTTCGCGCAGCAGGGCGACGGCCTCGCGCGGGTGGCGGTGGTGCGAGTACCGGAGTTCCTGCCAGGACGTGCCGGTGCGGATCCAGCTGTCCTTCCGGCCGGGGGTGACCGGTCGCATGGTGAGCGTGGCGGTGCCGGAGGCGTTGGTGCGGCGTTCGATGAGCAGCGCCACCGGCTCGGTGCCGACGCGCGCGCGGCCCGGTTGCTCGCCAGGCGGATCGTCGGGCCGCAGCACCCGCTCCCACAGCGCCGTGGCGTGTCGGCGGACGGGCGGGGTGCCGCCGGCGCGGGTGGGGTTGCCGCCGGCGCGGGCGCGCTTCGGGTCCCGGCCGACGGCGAACATCACGGCGGCGACGTGCTTGCAGTTCACCGCGACCGGGCAGGTGCACCGACCGTAGGCGCCGGTCACCACCGGCCGGGCCGCGGTGCGCAGGTCGAGGTGCACCTCGACCTGATAGGGACGCTTTGCGGTCCCCTGCACATCGGCGGACAGCGCCACGCCGCCCCGGTCGCGCTCGACGGCCAGCGACGACACCGCGCCGCCCTCGAAGTAGGCAAGCCCGCGCGCACCGGCCGCCGGCCCCACCGTGCGGATCACCGCCTGGACGTCGATCGGGGCGTCGAATGCGAGCACGACGCCGAGGATACGTGCGCGGCCAGACACCAATCGCCGCGTGTCGGTGGCGCAGGCACATAGGCCGGGCTGAGTAACACGAGGCGGACATGACGGCGTCCGCTACCCGAGCCCAGCGGCCCCCGGCGAAATCGTGCGGATGCCCAGTGCACGGGCAGCAGCGAGTTGACGTTCGTCGTAGGAAGCGAGCAGGTCCGCGTCCAGCGCGAGGCACTGCGCCAGGTGCAGCGCGTCGAGGCTGCGCAGGTCACTTCCGGCCAGCCGCCCCGCGTCCCCGTAGATCGACAGGTCCGGGGTGAAGATGTTGACCTGGTCGAGTACGTCGGCCACCAGTGCGCGATTGATGCCGAAACGCTCGGCCAGTCGGCCCATCTCCGTCACGAGCAGTGCGGACGAGACGAAATCGTCCCCATCATCGAGCAGTTCGTCCACATACGCGGCGAACGCCGAGGATTCCGGCTCTTCCTTCACGAGCTTGCCCCACGCCGACGTATCGACGTAGATCGTCGTCACCGGTCTCCGCGCAGATCATCCAACGCGTCCTGTACGCGCTGCGGCGCGGTCACCCTTGCGATATCGGAGACCCGGATTCGCCGGCGCGCCGGCCGTACGGTCCCGTCCCGCCGACCGAGCAGAATCTGGCGTCGGTTTGCCGACCGAACGCCGGGCGGCGATCCCCGAGCGAGGCCGCCTGGGGAGGACAATTCCGCCATGCCCACCAGCAGACTCGAGGCGTTCAGCGATGGCGTGATGGCCGTGATCATCACGATCATGGTTCTGGAGCTGCACGTGCCCGACGGCGACACGTTCGCGGCGCTGGTCTCGACGCTCGGCACCGGGCTGGCGACGTACCTGCTGAGCTTCGTGTACATCGGGATCTACTGGAACAATCACCACCACCTGTTCCAGCTGGCGTCGCGTGTCACCGGGGCGGTGCTGTGGGCGAACCTGCATCTGCTGCTGTGGTTGTCGCTGCTGCCGCTGACCACCGCGTGGATGGACACGACGGTCTTCGCGCGGGTGCCGGTGATCGTGTACGGCGTGGATCTCGCCTGCGCCGCCATCGCCTACTGGATCCTGCAACTGACGATCATCCGCGGCGAGGGAGCGACATCCGCATTGCGGCAGGCGCTGGGCAGGGACTTCGAGGGCAAGGCGTCGCCGTTCATCTACGCCGCCGCGATCCTCATCGCGTTGCTGGTGGTTCCGAGTTGGCGCGACGCGATCTGGGTGTCGATGGCGTGTTACGTCTGGGTGGCAGCGATGTGGCTGGTGCCGGACCGGCGGATCGAGCGGTATCTCGCCACCCAGCGGGGCGCCGCGACCGAGTGACGGGGCGGCCGGTTCGGCTGATGCCGCACATACGACAACGAGCCGTGGCACTTCGAATTCGACAGCGCCTACCGCGACAGGACCTGCCGGCCCCGGCTGGCGAAGCCTGAGTGGTGACACCGGAGACGCCGGCGCGGCCCGAGGGCAGCGTCATACTCGCCGCCCACCTCATACCCGCTTCAGTACATGACGGTGCGCGTGAGGTGATGCGGCCGGACGACGGCAGAACCACAGTTTTTCTGCACGATGAGTCTTGATATATGTAATGTTGGTCGTGCACATACACAGCATCCATCAGAAAGGCGGGTGGCTATGTCTGCTACGCAGATCGACCTCGACGATGAGGCATTGACGGCCACCATGCGCCTGTCCGGCGCCCGGACCAAGAAGGACGCCGTCAACCTGGCACTCCGGGAGTATGCACAACGCGCGGAACGCGGCCAGGCGCGCGTCACACACCGGCTACGGTCACAGCGGTGGGACGAGGACGATTTCTGGCGTCGCCACGAGGAGGAGAAGGCCGACCGGTGATTCGGTACCTCGCGGATTCCACCGCGGTCTGGCGGCTGCTGCGGGACGACAGCCTCGCCGAGGCGTGGACGGAGGATCTCGACAGTGGCGCCATCGGATCCTGCGCGCCGCAGCGCACCGAGTTTCGCCGCTCCGCACGCACCCCCGTCGAGTTCGATGAGATGACGGACATGTTCACCGATCTCTATCCCGACGTCGGGGTGCCGAAGCGTGCCTGGGCCTGGATCGACGCGGCGCAGCGTCGGCTCGCGGCGCACGGCCACCATCAGGCGCTGTCCGTCGTCGACTGGTTGGTGTGCGCCACGGCGGCACACCACGACCTGGTGATCCTGCACGACGACAAGGACTTTCGGACCGCAGCGCGCACCCTGGCTGACGTACGCGAATACCGCATTCACACACCCGGAACCACCTGACTCTCGACGTCCCGTCCGTCACCTCGACCTACTCCGGCATCCTCGGGCCGCAGACACTCCCGGATTCCGAACGCGACCGGATGCGGCCGGTCCGGCGTCATGCCCGGCGCCCACCCCTCGACGCCCGCGCGCGAGTGTCGCGGGTCGGAGTCAGTACATGACGGTGCGCGTGAGGTGATGCGGCCGGAACGTCGTGTGGTAATGCGTCCACAGGCGCGAGTCGACCTGGGCCATCACCACCTGACGGTCCGCCGGGCGGATGCGATTGATCGCGTCGGTGAGAAGAGCGACGGCGTAGACGCAGTGCGCCCGGATCTCCACCTCCTGCGGGCTGTCCCGGTCGATCATGCGGCCCGCGGCGATCGCGTCGGCGAGCCCGGCCGAGTACCGGGTGATGCCCAGCACCTCCAGACCGACCGGCACGATGTAGTCGGCGAACGCCGTCATCTGGTCGAGGTCCGCCAGTGGGAAGCCGGCGCGGCCGCCGAGCGAGGTGTGCACCATCCACACGGCGAGCTGCGCGAGCTTGTCGAAGCGCACCGCACTGCCGCCGTAGGGGCTGACGTCGTCGAACCGCGGGATCCGGCTCGTGAGCAGGTCCACGATGCCGGTGCCGTCCGCGCTGTGCAGACAGCTCCCGGCGGCATCGACGAGACCGGTGAAGCTGCCCCCAAACTCGGCCACCAGCACCTCGCCGACCTGACGCAGGATGCCTGCCCGCTCCGCCAGCATCGGGATGGTGATCGAGCCGCGCAGGATCCCGCCCAGCTGCTCCTCGGTGATCTGGGCCAGGAAGCGCCCATCCAGCACGGGGGTGCCGGCTTCCAGCGCCCGATGCAGGCAGGCGAACAAGGCGTCGGAATCCGACCAGCGCGCCCCTGCGTAGTCCACTTCGAATCGGCGGCTCGTGTCGAAATCGGTGAACGCGAAGTCGATACTCGCCGCCGTCATGGTGAAGTCGATGATCCGTTCGCGCCCGCCGCTCACCGGGAAGCCACCCAGGAACTGCGGCAGCGGCAACTCCTCGTAGGCCATCCACTGCGCAACGGCCGCCACCCGGTCCGGGTCGGTCTGCACGTCGGCGGACTCGGCGATCACCGGCAGCACACTGGCGAGTACGGGGTTGGCGGCGAACTGCTCCGGCAGGTGAGCGGCTGTCGGCATGGCGGGCATCCTTCCGGTTCGGGTGGGTCGCTCCATCCTGCCCGAGCGCAGCGCGCCCATCGCCGCGAGAGTTGTCGGCGGCGCCCCCGGTTCGCTGGCGCTCTTCGCCGAAGGACCCGGTCGGATTCGATGGTGGGATGGGCGACACGGCGTGCGGTCGCGCGGCCCGGCCGGACGACGCGGCGCAGCCCGAACGAAGCGTCATACTCGAGCGCACATCGACGGACAGGAGTGACGGGCATGAAGGTGTACCTGGCGGGGCCGCTGTTCACCACGTACGAGCGGGGCTACATCGCCGAGTGCGCGCGGGCGGCCCGCGCGGCGGGCCTGACGGTGTTCGTACCGCACGAGCAGGAGTTCCCCGGCGGCGAGCTGACGCCGTCCGTCGTGTTCGCCAAGGACAATGAGGGCCTGCTGCCGGCCGACGCGGTGCTGGCGATCCTGGACGGCCCGATGGTCGATGACGGGACGGCCTGCGAGATCGGCATCTTCCACGGCATGAAGCTCGCCGACCCGTCGAAGAAGGGCGTGGTCGGGCTGATCACCGACTCGCGGGTGGTCGGCTCCGGCGGGCGCGACGTCGAGCATCGCCGGGTGAACCTCTACGTGCACGGATGCATCGAGTCGATGGGCGCCGTGTGCACCGAACTGGACGAAGCGCTCGCGATCCTGCTGCGCTGGCAGCGGGAGCTCGAGGCCGGATCGGACGTGACGGCGTGACAGCGCCCGGCCGTGCCCCGTCGATCACGGTAGTCGGCAGCACCATGATGGACATGATCGCCTACGTGGACCGGATGCCCGAGGACGGCGAAACCCTGCACGGCACAAGGTTTTCCATGGGCTTCGGTGGTAAGGGGGCGAACCAGGCGGTGATGGCCGCGCGGCTCGGCGCCGAGGTCGCCATGGTCAACTGCCTGGGCACCGACATGTTCGGCGACATGATCCTGGACAACTTCGCCCGCGAGGGCATCGACACCTCCGCGGTCACCCGGGTGGCGACGGACAGCAGCGGGGTGGCCCCGATCTGGGTCGATGCCGCCGGCACCAACCGCATCATCGTGGTGCCCGGAGCCAACGCCCGGTTGACCGAGGATGACGCCGCCCGCGCGGTCGCGGACCGCGAGCACCTCGACGTGGTGATCGGCCAGTTCGAGATCCCGCCGGAGGTGACGCTGTCCGCGTTCCGGCAGGCGCGTGCCCGGCGGGCGATCACCGTGCTCAACCCCGCGCCGGTCGCCGAGATCGGTGCAGGGTTGCTGGAGGTGACGGACTACCTCATCCCGAACGAGGTCGAGTTCGCCTTCCTGGCAAGCGATGTCGGTGCGGAGCCGGACTATTCCGATGGAACGTTGCTCGCCGTGGCGAAGCGCTGGGGTGTACGGCTGGTGGTGACGCTCGGAGCCGACGGCGCCGTCGTCGCGTCCCCGAACGGCGATCTTGTCCGGGTGGCCGCGCCGCACGTCGAGGCGGTGGACACCACCGGGGCAGGCGACGCCTTCGTCGGCGCATTCAGCTACGGTCTCGCTGCCGGCTTCGGCCCGGCGAAGGCCGCGAAGCTGGGTTGCGTCTGCGCCTCCGCGACCGTGACGGCCCCCGGGACGCAGGCGTCCTACCCGTCGGCCCCCGACGCGGCCCGACTCCGCGACGCGCTGTAAGCACCGGGGCAACGAGCGCCCGCTGGTCACATGCTCTCGGCGCGAGCGAGCAGCAGCAGCTCGCGGACCTCGTCGTCGATGTCCTCGATCGAGGTGAGCGCCACCCGCACCGTGATGACGTCATTCCCGAGACTGCCGGCGGGGAGCAGTCGGCCGGTCGGCACGGCATCCGCCAGACGAAGTCCCAGATCGACGCGGGAGCGGGTGGTGGCTCGGATGAGGGCGAACTGCCGGCGTGGGGTCACCAGCGTCACGTAGGTCTTGCGCGCCTGGACGGCGACGGACTCCATGGTCACGGCGAACGCCAGTAACGCGTCGAGCACGGGGCGCAACTGCGGCCGGTCGGCGTACTGACCGTCCAGCAGCTCGTCGGCAGAGGCGGTGAGGAAGTCCGGGTATCCGAACGTCTCCATCACCAGCAGCGTCTGCGCGTAGCCGACAACGCCGCGGGCGGCCAACCAGGCGCGCAGCTCGTCCTCGGAGGCCGGCTTTTCCACGGCGATCCGCTTCATCCACTCGCTCACGCCATCGCCGCTGCGTTCGAGGAGCAGACGCTCCATCATGGTGCGCATCTGGGCCCAGGTCCGGGGTGCGGGCATGTCGAAACAGTACTGGACCCCGCGAGGAAGCGGACCGTCACGCCATGGCTACCCGACGACGACGGTCGGCTCCACGCGCACCGGGAAGTTGACCGAGTTCGCGATGAAGCACCACTCGTGCGCGTCGTGGTGCGCGGCGATCGCGGCATCGACCATGGACGCGTCGGCCACGGTGACGTGCGGATGCAGCACCACTTCGGCGAAGGCGCCGCCGTTGCCGCCATCCTGGATCATGCGGCCGGTGGCCTCGTCCTGGTAGGCCGTCATCACGACGCCCGCCGCGACGCACGCGTGCAGGTACGACAGCAGGTGGCACTCGGACAACGCCGCGACCAGCAGGTCCTCCGGGTTCCAGCGGTGCGGGTCGCCGCGGAACGGCTTGTCCGAGGAGGCGTAGAGGTCCGGCTTTCCGGCGCTGGACAGCGTGACCAGCCGGTCGTAGTCGCGGTAGCCGGTGGTGCCCACGCCGCGGTTGCCGGTCCACTCTGAGCGCACCCGGTAGTGGTGCTGAAGGTGCCGCGCGTCGGTGGTCGTCACCGTGTGCCTCCTTGAACCCCGGCGACGACCTCGTCGAGCGGCACGCCCGGGTCGGCGAGCCTGCCGCGATCGACCTGCCGGCCGCCGGCGACGAGCGCCCTGATCTGCTCCGGCACACCCTTGATGTTGACGTTCATACCGGCCGCGAGGCGCCCGCCCCGCAACCAGAACGCGAGGAACGTCTCAGATCCGCTCAGGGTGCGCATGACGAAATCGTCGGCGCCGGCCAGGTCGCCGGTGCACTCCATCCAGATGTCGTACTGATCGGAGAAGAAGAACGGGATCTGCGCATACGGCTCACGGACGCCCAGCATCGATCGCGCGGCGCCGGCACCCTGCGTGAGCGCCGCCGCGTAGTGTTCCACGCGTTCTCGGCGCCCCACCGCCGCGTTGGGCACATTGGCGACGTCGCCGGCCGCGAAGATGTTCGGCGCGCTGGTCGCGAAGTACTCGTCGGTGACTATTCCGTCGTCCACGGCGAGCCCGGCGGCCGACGCGAGCTGCACCCGCGGCGACGCCCCGATCCCGAAGACGACGAGGTCGGCGTCCACCAGATTCCCGTCCGTCAGGACCACGCTTTCCACGACGCCCGTCCCGGCCAGCGCGGCCACCCCGGTGCCCAGGTACAGATCCACCCCGCGGGCCTCGTGTGCGCGGCGGAAGAACTCGCCGATGCGCGATCCGACCTGCTTGTCGAGCGGCAGCGCGCCGCGGCCGATCAGCGACACCGGTAGGCCCAACTCGCGCGCGGCGGCGGCGACCTCGCAGCCGACCCATCCGGTTCCCACGACGGCGACACGGCCGCCCTGTTCGGCGGTGGCCGTCAGCGCTTCGCGCAGCCGTGTCGCGTCGTGCAGCGTACGCACGTAGTGCACTCCGTCCAGGTCGCTGCCCCGGCCCTCCCATCGACGGGCGGCGCAGCCCGTGGCCAGCAGCAGCTTGTCGTACCGGTACCTCTTGCCGGAGCTCAGCACCACGTCGCCGCGGCCCGGGTCGATCGACGAGACAGGCGTGCCCAGCTGCAGTTCCATGCCGCGCGCCGCGTAGAACTCCCGGTCGTGGAAGTACAGGGTGTGGAATCCTCGCGCGCCGTACAGATAGTGCTTGGACAGCGTCACCCTGTCGTACGGGCTCTCGTTCTCGTCGCTGATCAGGACCACGCGACCGTCGAAACCCGACTCCCGGAGGACCTCCGCTGCGCGGATCCCGGCACGGCCCGTGCCGATGATCACGAACGTTCCCGTGCCAGTCACGTCACCAACCTACCGACCCGGCCGGGCCCGATGGCAGCGTCATACTCGGTCGTGGGCACGCACCGTGCGGGCCGCGGGCCGCAGCTCGCGCAGGCACAGCGCCGCCAGCAGGGCCAGCGCCACGATGTCGCCCAGCGCGATCGCCCGCTCCACCAACCCCAGCGGCACCTGCCGCCACCAGCCGCCCCGCCACCCCACACTCGCGATGGCGACGACGATGGGCAGGAATGACGCCAAGCCCGCCAGCGCTGCAACGATCGCCGCCGCCGCGACACGACGCGCCGCTTGCGCGCGACGCGCCAATACGATGACCGCGGCCGGCAGTGCCAGGAACGCCGCTAGACTGCCGAGCCGATGGATCGTCCCCGACAGCTCCGGTGGCCGCGACCAATCCTGCTTGGTGAACGCCGCCACCAGCACGAACCCGGTGACGGCGACCGTGCCCAGCACCGCCCCGGCGATCGCTTGCGCGCGATTTCCGCTCCGCAGTCGCACGGCCGTCGCCAGGACGGCGGCGCCGCCCAGGGCCACCGCCAGCACGGCCGTCTCGAAGATCGGGGCGAGCGGGGTCAGCCCGACCTGGCTGATCGTCATGTGCAGGATCGCGCCCGGTCCGCCGGCGCCGACGACGTCGAGCGCGGCCACCGTGAGCGCGCCGAGGGCAAGTATGACGCAGCCCGCGGCGAGGAGCCGCCGATCGGCCGGCGGCGCGGACGCCGGCGCCGCTGTCGCGTCGCCGATCGTGCCGAGATCCATGTTTCGAGGATGCCACGGCGCTGATCGAGGCGATCGTACGGCAAACGTTGTCGCAGGCGTGCTCTAGGGTCCGGGTCATGAAAACCGCCGCCGACATCGCAGCGGCGCGGATCCTCGCGCTCGGGCTCGCCGGGCCGGCTGTGGGCGGGCCGTCGGATGTCGCTCGGCATCTCGTCTGTCTGCAGGGCCAGGCGCTGCCCGGCGCGCTCACGTCCATCGCCCTGCGCACGACCGACCGCGATCCCGCGGCCGTGGTCGCCGCGCTCGCCGGCGGCGAGTTGGTCCGTGCCTGGACGCAGCGCGGCACCATCCATCTCCTGTCGGCCGCGGATCTCGGCTGGATCCTCGACCTGACCGGCGAGCGGATGCTCCGATCCAGCGCGAAGCGCCGCGCGGAGCTCGGCATCGACAGCGAGATGTTCGACCGCGCCACGGCCATCGTCACCGATCTGATCCACGCCGGCGGGCCGGCCGCGCGCGCAGACCTGGTCGCCGCTCTGCAGCCGCTCGGCATCGGCGATATCCCCGGCCGGGAATACCACCTGATCTGCATGCTGTCGATGCGCCAGGTGATCGTCCAGGGGCCGCCGGCCGACAGCGCCCGCGCCGAACTGCTTTTCGTGCTCAATGCCGACTGGATCGGGCCGACCCGGACGATAGCCCGCACCGACGCGGTGGCCGAGTGGATGACGCGCTACGCGATTGGGCACGGCCCCGTCACCGTCGCCGACGCCGCCCGCTGGACGGGGCTGCCGCTGTCCGACGCACGAGCAGGTCTCGCCGCCGGGCAGGGCAGCGGCGCATTGGCCACCGCCGAGATCGAGGGCGCCACCTACTTCCACGCCGCCGACCTACCCGACCGGCTGGCGGACCATCGCGCCGAGACGGACGAAATGCAGCTGCTGCCCGGGTTCGACGAGCTGATCCTCGGCTACAAGGACCGGACGCCGACCCTCGCGGCGGCCGACGAACAGCTGGTAGTACCGGGCGGCAACGGCATTTTCAAGGCCACCGTGGTGCACCGAGGGCGGGCGGTCGGCACCTGGGTGCGTTCCCCGCGCGGCACCGGGCCGCGCGCCCTGATCACGCCGTTCCCCGGCCGGCGGATCAACCAGCGCACCGCCGAGCGCGCTACGAGACGGCACCCGGCGTTCGTGTGACGCGGTCCGGGACCGTCCCCCATCTCAGCCGCCTGCCGGCACAGAAGCGCCCGCCACCGGCACCTGTTCGCCGTAGGCGTCGACAGAGCTGCGGATCCGGGTGACGGTGGCCTGGTACTGAGTGCGTAGCGAATCGGGCAGGTCCGGGTCGGCCAGCGCGGCGGCCAAATCGATCAGCCTCAGATCCGGGGTGAACTGCATCCAGGTGGGCACGATCCGCGCCGACGTGGCCCGGAACGCGCCGTCGCGCCCCTCGGTGAACGTGATGACCGGCATGATGCCCGCGCGGCTGGCCTCCACCGGGTTCGCGTGCCGGGCAACCTGGTTGCCCATGCCGTAGACGACCCATTCGCCGTCGATCCGCTGCATCGGCTGCACCACATGCGCGTGGTCACCGAGGATCAGGTCGATATCGGGCGAGGCGAGCAGCGTTCGGGCCAGCGCGCGCTGTGTGGCCGTGGCCAGATGATCGTATTCAGTTCCCCAGTGCAGGGACAGCACCACGATGTCCGCGCCGGCCGCCTTGACGCGCCTGGCTGCCGCGAGGATCTGCGGCACGTCGATCAGGTTGGCCATCCAGTCCTTGCCGGCGGGTCGCTCAAGTCCGTTGAAGCCGAATGTGTAGGCGAGTTGCCCGACGCGCACGCCGTTGCCGGTGGTGATGACGAGCGGCTGTGCTGCCTCGGCGGCGCTGCGGGCGCTGCCGGTGTGCTTCAGGCCGGCAGCGTCCAAGGCGTTCAGGGTGCGCGCGACGCCGCTCGCGCCTTGGTCGAGTGTGTGGTTGGAGGCCGTGGTGCAGGAGTCGTAGCCGATCTGCTTCAGGGCGGCGAGTACCTGGGGCGGCACGTCGAAGCGCGGCCAGCCGGACAGCGGGCCGCCCGGTGCGGCGACAGGCGTCTCCAGTTCGCAGATCGCCACATCGACCGCGGCGACCGGGCCCGCGACGTCGGCGAAGATCGGTCCGAAATCGTAGGCGCCTCGGCCGGTTTCGGCGGCGTCGGCCTTCGCCTGTGCCCACAGCTGGGGGTGCAGCAGCACGTCGCCCGAGCCGAGGATCGTCACGGTCCGCGGCGGCGGTGCCGGCGTGCTCGTGGCGGTGGACTCCGGACGAGTCGGGGATGACGCCGCAGCCTTGGTGCTGGACTGCCCGAGGACGGCGTCATACTCGCCGGTGTTCGCGGTCGGGGCTGCCGATGACGGCTCCGCCGACGTGTGCGCGACGGGGCCGCTCACGTACGTGGCCGAGGCGGCGCTGGCCGATGGTGGGCCCGGCCGCGCGGAGCAGGCCGACAGGACCACGCCCACCGTGATCGCCGCCGCTGCCCACCGCCGCCACCTCACAGCGCCGATGCTACGGGCGCGCAGGTGCCGCCGGGTCGTGGTTCCGCTGCTCGAGCCGGGTGCCGCGCCCGCGGTGCTCCGGTACGCTGCGTGAACCGGCATCCGTCCCGGCCGATCGACCCCGAGCGGAGGATGACATGCGCACCGCCGCCGCAGCAGTACCGCCGCGACGTCTCCGGCTCCACGGCTCCATCATCGCGGCCGCTCTCGCCCTGGTGCTGTCGCTGCTGGTGGCGCCGTCGGCGCTGGCGATTCCAGCCGCTTCGGTCGCCTCGACGGCCACCGGCGCTGCAGGCACCGTGATCGAGGCGAACGCGTCCTCCGCCAGCCTGGTGCACGGCCAGAGCGTCGTCATCCGATACGCCGTAACCAGCGGCGGCGTGCCACTGGCCGGGGCACCCACTACCGTGCGTTACGGCGGCAAGACGCTCGCCATGACGACGGATACCGCCGGCCGCGGCGCCCTCAACGTGCGGGATCTTCCCGTCGGCCGCGCCGCCGCGATCATCCGCTACGCCGGCGACGACATGCACGCACCCGGCTCCGCCACGCTGATGTTCACGGTATCGCCGCGACCCACTGCGATCACCACGCTCACCCCCGCCGCCGGAACAGCTGTCTCCGGCAACGCCGTCACGGTGCGGTTCGTCGTCTCCGGCGCCGGCAAACCACTGGCCGGCGTGCGCGCCGCGATCAGCGTCGGCGCGACCACCGTATGGGCGCGCTCGGACGCGTCCGGCCGGGTGGCGCGGACCGTCCCGATCCCGCCGGTCGGGCGCACCACCATCCTGGTGCGCTACTTCGGCGACGCCGCCCACGCTCCGGCCGCGGCGACCACCAGTGTGACGGTGGACAACCCCTGCCCGGCCACCGCGAAGGCGTGCGTGGACCTGGCCGGCAACGTGTCGTGGCTGCAGGATGCCGGGGTCATCAGCTACGGCCCGGTGCCGATCACCAGCGGCATGCCCGGCCACCGCACCCGGCCCGGCACGTTCCGCGTGTACTGGAAGGACAAGGACCACAGGTCGACCCTGTTCAACGGCGCGCCGATGCCGAACTCCCTGTTCTTCGACGGCGGGATCGCCTTCCACGCCGGCAGTCTCGTTCTCGCGTCACACGGGTGCATTCACCTGAGTTACGCCGCGTCACAGGTGTACTGGGACCGGCTGCGCACCGGCGACGTGGTGTACGTGTGGGGCGTCGCGCCGTACTGACCGGTCGGGCGCACCCCTATCGTGGAGGACGAGAGACGGCCGCGCGGCGGTCCCGCCGAGGAAGGGCACAACATGACGTCACACTCGTTCGACGAGCGCGCCGCGACGTGGGATGACGAGCCGACCGTGGCTCGCGCCCGGGCGGTCGCGAAGATCATCGCCGACGCGGTGCCAACCAGCAGCGCGACGCGCCTGCTGGAGTACGGCGCGGGAACCGGGCTCGCCGCGCAGTTCCTGGCGTCGCACGTCGGCGCGGTGACGCTGGCGGACCCCTCTGCGGGCATGCGTGCGGTGGCCGCGGAGAAGGTGTCGTCCGGGGTGTTGCCCGGCGAGACGCGCATCTGGGAGCTGAATCTCGACGAGGACGAACCGCCGGCCGAGCAGTTCGACCTCGTCGTGACGGTGCTGGCGTTGCACCACGTGGCCGACGTCGCGCAGGTGCTCGCGAAGCTCGCGGGCATGCTGTCGCCTGCGGGGCGGCTGTGCATCGTGGATCTGGAGGCCGAGGACGGCTCCTTCCACGGGGACATGAACGGTGTGGCGCACGGCTTCGCCGAGGCTGAGCTCGTCGCGAACCTCGCCGCCGCTGGGATGACCTGCGACTATCGCCGCGGCGTGTACGAGATCGACAAGGAGGGCCGGCCCTACCCACTGTTCCTGGCGGTGGCCGCAGCCGCCTCGTGACCGACTCCGGCGATCGCGGGGATCACCAGCGGTCGTGCACGGCGGCGCGGAAGTACCGGTCGTAGATGTCCCGGGCCGCGGCGTCGAATGTTCCCGGCAGTTCCACCGCCGCCGACGCGGCATTCGCGACCACCTGAGCGGAGGACCGTGCCCCGGGGATGACGCTGGTCACGCCCGGCTGCTGCAGGATCCAGGCCAGCGCGGCCTGCGCCGGTGTGACGCCGTCCGGGCACAATGCCGCGAACTCGCGGGCGGCCGCGACGCCGGTGTGGAAGTCCACCCCGGCGAACGTCTCGCCCTCCCGCGCGGGCACCCAGTCGGCGTTCGCCGCGTTGCGGTGGTCGTTCTGCGCGAACACGGTGTCGTCGGTGTAGCGGCCGGACAGCAGCCCGGACGCCAGCGGCACCCGCGCGATGATCCCTACGCCAGCCTCCGCGGCCGCGCCGAACACGTCATCCATCGGGGCCTGCCGGAAGACGTTGAAGATGATCTGGACCGTCGAGACACCCGGTCTCGCAATGGCTTTCAGCGCCTCGGTGCGCGTGACGACGGATACTCCGTAGTGCCGGATCACGCCCTCGGCGACCAGCGTGTCGAGGCCGTCGAAGACCTCGTCATTGTCGTAGACGCCGCTGGGCGGGCAGTGCAGTTGCACCAGGTCGATGGTGTCCACGCCGAGGTTGCGCCGGCTGCGGTCGAGCCACGCGCGGAAATTGTCCGGCCGATAGTTCTCCACGGTCTGCTCGACGCGCCGGCCGAACTTCGTAGCCACGAAGACGTTCCCGGCGGTCGGCAAGACGTACTTCGCGATCAGCTGCTCACTGCGGCCGTCCCCGTAGACATCGGCCGTGTCGAAGAACGTGATGCCTTCCGCGAGCGCCGCCTCAAGGACATCGCGCGCCTGGGTTTCGGCGACATCACCCCAGTCCGAGCCGAGCTGCCAGGTGCCCAATCCGACAGCGGAGAGCGACGTTCCGAGACGAGTGACATTCCTGTGTTCCATGGAGTCCATCCTGCCGCACGCACCGGGCGGCGGGGGCCGATCGGCCCCGTGGCGGGCCGGGTCCGCATTGTGCAGGCGCGGGAAGTGCAGCCCGGGGTTATGGTCGAGCCAGGTCAACGGCCGCGCGACGGCATGTGCGGCATCCGACAGTGCGGAGGTCACCATGGGAATCATCGATCTGCCGGCGCGGCTGGGCGATGGGCTCGTGCAGTGCGCACAGAACTTCAACAGCGACAAGCTGGCCGGGCACCTGATGTCGCTCGTCAAGATCATCACGAAACCGACGTGGTCGCGAAACCTGTTGTCCGGCACCACGATCGGTCATCCGATGCACCCGATGTTGACCGATATCCCGATCGGCACGTGGATGGCGGCCAGCGTGCTGGACGCCATCGGCGGCGAATCCGCGCAGCCGGCGGCGCGCACCTTGATCGGCACCGGCATCGCTGCCGCGATCCCGACGGCACTCGCGGGCCTGAACGATTGGGGCGATACCTACGGCCCGGAGACCCGCATCGGCCTGGCCCACGCGGCGGGCGTGCACGGGGCGCTGGCACTCTACGGCGCGTCGTTGGTCGCCCGCGCCCGCGGGCGCGGGCGGTTCGGCAAGGTCTTGGGTTTCGCCGGCCTGGGCACGCTGGTGGCCAGCGCCTACCTCGGCGGGCACCTGTCCTTCACGCGGGCGATGGTCGTCAACCACACCGCGTTCGAGGAGCGGCCCGGCGACTGGACCGACGTGGCGGCCGAGTCCGCCCTCGACGAGAATCCCACGATCCGCGTCACGGCGGGCTCGGCGGCCGTGCTGCTGCACAAGATCGACGACCGTGTGTTCGCGCTGGCCAACACGTGCAGCCACATGGGCGGACCGCTGGACGAAGGCGCGTTCGCGGACGGCTGCGTCACCTGCCCGTGGCACGGCAGCGTCTTCCATCTGGCGGACGGGTCGATCGAGCGGGGCCCGGCCACCGTCCCCCAACCCACCTATGACGTCCGCGTCGAGGACGGTCGCATTCAGGTGCGCGCCCGCGCCTGACTGGCGCTTTCAGCATCGCCGCCGGCGTCGAGCGCCGCGTCCAGAGCATCGGCCGCCACCTGCGCTGCGCTCGCCGCGTCCCGCATCCACAGCGGCCGCACCAGCGTGGTGAGGCCCGCCCGGGTGAGCGCCGGCGCCAGAGCCGAGTCCTCCTCCGCGATCAGCCACACATCCAGCAGCCCCTGCGCTGCGGTCTCCGTGCGTTGCCGCGCCCCGTAATGCAGCCCGACCGCGTCCGCGGCGGTGGGGATTCCGACGGCCGCAAGGCATGCGTCCGCCATCCCGCGCACCGGCGAGCCGGCGATGATCGGAGACACCCCGGCGACGCCGCCGGCGCTGCCGCGGATCGCGTGGGCGACTTCGGGCACGGCGAGGATCGGCCCGATCGACACGACGGGATTCGACGGCGCGAGCAGGATCGCGTCGGCTCCGGCGAGCGCGTCGATCACGCCAGGCGCCGGGGCCGCCCGGTCGATGCCCGGCGATTCGAATCCGAGCGCGGGAATGCGCGCACGGTGCCGGGTCCACCATTCCTGGAAATGCATCCGCCCGCCCGAGGTGACGACGTGTGTGTCGACCTCGGCGTCCGTCATGGGCAGCAGGCGCACACCCAGCGGCCACCGGCCGGACAGTCGGGCCACCACATCGGAGACGCTCGCCCCGTCGCGCAGCCAGCCGGTGCGGGCGATGTGCGTCCCCAGGTCGAGGTCGCCGAGGGTGAACCACGGCCACCCGGCGTCCCACTGCCGCAACTCGCCGGCGACCCGCTCCGACTCGTCGGCCCTTCCCCATCCCCGTTCGGCGTCGTTCACTCCGGCCAGGGCATAGAGCTGGGAGTCGATGTCCGGTTGCAACCGCAGGCCGCTCAGCCACAGATCGTCACCGGTGTTCACGATGACGGTGATCTCGGCGCGGGAGCCGCCGGCGCCGTCCGGCCACCGTCGGCGGGCGGCGTCACGAAGCCCGAGGACGAAGCGGGAGCCGCCGACCCCGCCGGCCAGCACCGCGATGGCGATCGTCACCCGTCGAACGCTACACAGCGGCGGAGCGGGCGACTCAGCCGGTCAGTGCGGCCGTGTGGCTGCCCAGCCCCAGCTGTCGCAGCGTTCGAAGGTGCGCCGCGGTGTCCAGGTCCCGTCGCAGGCCCGAGACCGCCGGCAGATCGAGCTCGACGAACCCGGCCCGCCGGTGGGCGGCCGCCGAGTCCGCGCCGAAACGCGGGTGCAGCGGCACGCCTGGCCGCGCGGTGACGAGCACGGTCCCGGTCCCGTCCGCGTCGGGAACGAACGCGAGATCGTGGCGCATCGACAACGCGAGGGCAGCGGACAGTTCGGTCGGCTGCAATGCCGGCAGATCACCGAGCAGGACCGCGCGGGGCCGACCCGGATCGGTGGCGGACAGGCCGTACTCGATCGCCGCCGACAGCCCGTCGGTGCCGTCACGTAGCACGGTGACCCGGTCCTGCGACGCGAGCAGGGCGGTCAGCGGACCGTCGGAGGTGACGACGAGCACGCGCGCCACCGCAACGGAGCCCGCAGCCGCCGCCACGGTGTCCAGCGCGATCGCCCGAGCGATCGCACGCCGATCCGACGGCGGCAACGCCAAGCGCGTCTTGCCCTTCGCCGCAGGCTTCACCGGGATGACGACAGTCCATGTGCGGGGCGCTGTCTCGCGCGGGCCGAGCGCGGGTTCCGGATCACTGTTGAGCAAGGGCATCGCTGCCGACTCTAGCGGGCGGCGTTAGGGTGCGGACCGTGGAGTTCTCCGAGGTGATCGCCCGCCGCCGGATGGTGCGCAGCTACGACCCCGCCCGCCCCGTCCCGCCGGAGGCACGGGATCGGCTGATCGAGGCGGCGCGGCGCGCGCCCAGCGCCGGCTTCGCCCAGGGATGGGGCTTCCTGGTACTGGACTCGGCCCAGGACCGGGACGCATTCTGGCAGGCGACCTCGGAGCCGCGCGCCGCCGCGGATCGCTGGCTGCGGGGGATGCGGCAGGCACCCCTGCTGATCGTGTGCTTCTCGGATCGTCAGGCGTATGTCGACCGGTACGCGCTGCCGGACAAGAACGAGCGCGATCTGGACAGTCGCTGGCCGGTTCCGTACTGGCACATCGACGCCGGGTTCGCCGCGCTGATGATCCTCCTTTCGGCGGTCGATCAGGGCCTGGGTGCGTGCTTCTTCGGCGTTCCCACAGACCGCGTCGGGGCGCTGCGCGACGCCTTCGGCGTCGCCGCTGCGCTCACCCCGGTCGGGGTGGTGTCCGTGGGGTATCCGGCACCGGACGGCCGCACGGCACGTCGAGGGCGCGACCGGCGACCGGCCGACGAGGTGGTCCATCTCGGCCGTTGGAATCCGGTGTGACGCCACCGATCGGGACCGTCGTACAGTCACACGGGTAGCGAACCCGTGACGGTGTGAGGCGAAATCCGATGCGCGATCAAGCAGAATCCTTCCCCGGCTCGCTGTGGCGCCCGGTCAGCGGGAAGAGCTTCGCACTGGTCGCGGCCGGCGCGGGGATGTGGGGAACCGACCCGCAGTTCCGCAGCGGATTGACCACCGACGTGCCCGCCGCCACGATCGTGCTCGTCGAACACCTGATTCCGGTGATCCTGGTGCTACCGCTTGCCGTCCGGGGTATCCGGCGTGCGCGAGCCGGCTTCACCGCGCGGGACTGGATCACCCTGGCCGTGCTGGGCCTGGGGTCGTCGGTGCTGGCGACGATACTGTTCACGGTGGCATTGACGATCGGCTTCGCGCACCACAACGCCACCGCACCGGTCCTTCTCCAGCAGATCCAGCCGCTCATCGCGATCGCCGCCGCCTACCTGCTGCTGCGCGAGCGTCCCCGCCCCCTGTTCGGGCTGTTCCTGATCGGGGGACTCGTCGGCGCCTACCTCACTGCGTTCGCCGACCCGACGCACATCGGACCGCTGGAATGGCAGCCCGCGCTGCTCGCCGTCGGCGCCGCGACGCTGTGGGGCCTGGGGACCGTGCTCGGGCGACGACTGTCGTCATCGGTGCCCTTCGGCGAGCTCACCGCGCTACGCCTGACGGTCGGCCTCGTCGCCGCGCTGGCCATCACCGGATCCCGTGACGAGATCGCGCCGCTACTGCACCTCGACCTCCGTTCGTGGTCCGCCCTCATCGCGCTGGCACTGGTTCCGGGACTGCTGAGCCTGCTCGTCTACTACCGCGGACTGCGCGGCACGCCGGCGTCTGCGGCCACTCTCGGCGAACTCGCATTCCCGCTGGTGGCATTGCTGGTCGGCTACGTCGCGCTGCACGAGTCGCTGTCGGCCACGCAGTGGATCGGCGTGTGCCTCCTCGCGGCCACCGTGACGGTCATGGGCATCGCCCGGCCACAGGGCACGCCCACCGCTGTCGCGGTCACTCCGATCCAGGCCCACGACCCGGTCGCCTGAGACGGCGACGAGACGCCCCCGCACGCAATGCGCACGTGCGCTCGGCGGAACAACCACACCGCGTAGCCCTGGGCCTCACGGCTCGGACCCACCGGCCGCGCCTCTATCGCGCCGGACCACCCGGCCGATCACCGCACTCTCCGGCAGGTACGGCTCCCGCCACGACCGGGCGTCACTGGAGGCCGCGCGGTTGTCGCCGAGCAGGAGCAGATGTCCGGCCGGCACGTCGAAAGTCCTTGCGCTGCCGCCCCGGTGGGTGACGTACCGCTCGTCGAGGTCACGGCCATCCACCTGGACCCGGCCGTCCGCGCCCACGACGACGCGATCCCCGGCAAGTCCCACGGCCCGCTTGATGATGGGCCCACCCAGCTCGGCCGAATTCACCACGACGATGTCACCCCGATGCACGGGGCGGGCCTTGCCCTGGCGTCGGGTCGCCAACCGCTGACCCGGCATCAGGGTGGGGGCCATCGAGGCCGACTCCACCTTGATGACGAACCACAGTCGCCGGCGGACTGCCCGCCCGAGAACGAGCGCCACGACCGCCGAGGCGGCCACCGCGAGCGCGACGAGCAGGACCTCCATGGCAGCGGCCGTCAGTGCTGGTGCCCGGTGTGCGCGAGAGCATCGGCGTGCGCTGCATGCCCCGCGTGCCCGGCGTGCTCGTCCTCGCCCTCGGCGTACTTGAAGAACGACACGTACGCTGCGATGTACGCGCGCCCGGCGGCAACGTCGAAGGAGTCATAGTCCTTGCGTTCCAGCACGACCGCGAACCTTCGCTCGAGCTCCGCCCAGCGCTCGGCCGGCACCAACCCGGCCAACGGCGCCAGGTTACCCCGAGCGATGGACAGATCCGCGGCGGCAACCCGCTCGTCGACGGGAACCCCGTAGGGCTGCACGCCGGTGAAGCCCGCCCCCTCGCCGACACGGTGTATCCGCACCAGGTTCTCGATGAACCAGTGATCGGCCACCTCCCGGGCGGCCGGGCCGAGATCACGGACGGCGCGGGCCTTTTCGAACACCTCCCGCAGCTCCCCCTCATGTGCGGCGCCGATCCACTTCAGCGCCAGCGCAACGTTCCCGGTCTCCAGGGCCCGCAACCCGTCCTGAGCGGTTGGACCGGCCATGGTGTCGCAATGCGCGCTTGCCCGCAGCGGCCTGAACAACACGACAGCGAGCGTCACAGCGAAAGTGATGACGACGAGTGCGAGTGTCATGTCGACCTCCTGAATGGTGGATCGAGCCGTTGCACGTCCGCGCGTGCCGAGTCGGCCGGCCCGAGGAACCCCCACGCGGCACGCCTCCATGCTCGCGGCGTACCCACCCGCCCGGCCAGAGGCGAAGGTCCCCGGCATCTCGTCATACCCGTGCGTCCGAGGAGCGCCTCGCGACTTGACGGAGAGCCGCACCACCGCTGACGATGGGGTACATGGTCCGGATCGTCCATGGTGAACAGCACGCGAACCGCTTCGAATCGCTCAACGACCGGTGAAGCGCCTGTCGCCACATGCCGCCACATCCCCGTCCGTCAGGCTCCCCTTCACCTATTTCGCGATTCCGTTCGGCGTGAGCGGCATCGCCGGATCGTGGTCGATATCCGCTGCCGCCCTTGGTGTTCCGCGTGCGGTCGGCCTCTCCCTCTGGGCCGCCGCCGCGGTCGCATGGCTGGCCGTGCTGACGGCATACGCGCTCCGCGCACGCGGAGCGGCCGGCTCCGTCATGGGCGATCTGCGCGACCCGTACCGTGGGCCGTTCGGGGCGCTGGTGCCGGTGGTCGCAATCCTGATCGGGGGTGCGCTCGCACGGGACTGGCCCGTCGGCGCGACGGTGATCGTCGCCGGCGGCATGACCGGCATCACCGTTATCAGCGCGTGGATGATGTCCGGTTGGATGTCCGGCTCGATCCCGGCCGCCACATTCCACCCCGGCTTCTACCTGTCGGTACTCGCCGGAGGACTCATCGGCGCCATCGGCCTCGCCGAGGTGGGCGCCCGGACGCCGGCCCTGGCGGCGTTCGGGGTCGGTGTCTTCTTCTGGGCGGTGCTCGCGGCCGTGGTGCTGGCGCGACTGGCCGAACCGCCGGGTCTGCCTGCCGCGCTCACACCGACCTTGGCGATCTTCTCGGTGCCGCCGAGCGTCGCCGGCATCGCCTGGTTCGCGATCAACGGCAACACGATCGACTGGGTCCATCAGGTGCTGCTCGGGCTGATGGTGTTCCTGCTGCTCGGCCAGGTGTTCCTCGTCCCGCGCTACCGCCAGGTGCCGTTCGGCATCGGCTACTGGTCGTTCACCTTCTCCGCCGCCGCGCCGGCCACCTACGGCATCCACTGGCTGTGGATCGTCCGGCCGTGGGGATGGGCCGTGTGGAGCTGGCTGATCCTGGCCGCGGTGAGCCTGTGGATCGGCGGGATCGCGGTCCTATCCGCCTGGCGTGGTGTGACGGGAGGCCGCGCACGCCGCGTTCCCGGCGCGGCAGAAGCCGCTGCCGCCCATCAGCCGGCGCCCGCGGCGATCTCGCAGGTCCCCTGACGGGAACCCGGCCGCTGGGCTCGCATTGGCATACTGGGTGTCGTGGTCACGCTCAGTAGTGCTGCGCCTGCCCGGGGCGGGCGGCGCCTGGGTGCTGATGCTGCTCATGGCACGCACCGTGAGAAGGCGGCGCGGATCGCTGCCCGCGGGGATCGTGCACTCGTGGCGGCGTCTACGCGCAGATATGCGGCCGCCAGGCCTATCGGCGCCGCTGCGATTCGTCCAGCTTCGGCTATAGGCCGGCGAGACCCGCATCCCGTCGTCCCCGACGTAGGTGCACCCCGGTTCCGCTGCCGGTCATTGAGGAGACCGGCGGATGGGCTGCTGCTACGCCTGGGGAATGCCGCCCCGTCGTACCTCGTGTGACGGGTCGGCATCGCGGGTGCCGCAGGGACGGCTTTGGCCGCTTCCCCGCACGCCGCGCCGTCCCTGCGGCTCCCCCATCCACTGCGTCAGCGCCCGCGGGCGCCACGAAAGGCTCCTACATGAGACGAACGAAAACGCGCCGCGGACGGGCCACGCCGACCTTGAGTCCGGTGATCGGCCTGGTCGCCGCGGCATTGCTCGTCGGTGCGTGCAGCAGCGCCGGCGGCCCCGCAACGACGGTGACGGCACCGGCCTCCTCGCCGGTCGGCGCAACGTCATCCGCTTCGGGCGGTGACGCGACGTCATCCGCTTCGGGCGGTGACGCGACGACGGCGCCGGAGCCGATCGGGACACGGGCAAGCGCTACCGAGCCGACGCCCACCTCCGACGCCCCGGGACCGGAGATCATCACGGTCCCGTCCGCTGATGCGGCGGATGTGTCGCCGATCGCTCCGGTGACGGTGACCGTGGCGACCGGCAGCATCACCGAGGCGTCGATCACGACGCCCGAGGGGAGAGTCCTCGACGGCAGTATTTCGGATGACGGGCGTGCGTGGACCTCCATCGAGCCGCTCGGGTACGGCCGCACTTACACGATCGACGCCACCGCCACCGACGCCACCGGCACCACCACTGCCACGTCGACGTTCACCACGCTGAAACCGGCCGGCACGATCTTCCCGTCGTTCTTCCCGAACCCTGACATGAAGACCGTCGGCGCCGGCCAGCCGTTGGTGGTGATCTTCGACAAGCCGCCCGCCGACAAGGCCGCCGCCGAGAAGGCACTGACGGTGACGACCGTGCCGAAGCAGGACGGCTCCTGGTACTGGTGGGACGAACGCACCGTGCACTACCGGCCGCAGCACTACTGGCAGGCCGGCACCAAGATCACCCTGGATGCGCACGTGTACGGCGTGGATCTGGGCGACGGGATGTACGGCGAAACCGACCGCACCCTGAAGCTCACGATCGGCCCGAAGAAGGTCGCATTGATCGATGACGCGACCAAACGGATGCAGATCTTCGTCGACGACAAGCTCACCCAGACCGTGCCGGTTTCTCTGGGCCGCGACAAGACGGTCACCGTGGACGGCAAGGAGATTTCGTTCATCACCCCGTCCGGGATCTACGTGGCGCAGGAACGCTACGAGGTCAAGCAGATGAGTTCGGCGACGTACGGCCTGCCCGTCGATTTCGATCTCGGCTACGACTCGGCGATCCCGCTCGCGGTGCGCCTGTCCAACAGCGGCATCTTCATCCACTCCGCACCGTGGTCGGTGACAGACCAAGGAGTGCGCAACGTCTCGCACGGCTGCATCAACATCAACCCGACTGCCGCGAAATGGTTCTACGAGAACTTCAGCTTCGGCGACATCGTCGAGGTCACCGGGACATCCACCCGACTCGAATCCCATGACGGATTCGGCGACTGGAACATTCCCTGGAACCAATGGCTCGCCGGTAGCGCTCTTCGATGACGCCGCCCATCAGTCACCGGATGGTGCCGGTGAGGATCACACCGTCCCTGCTCCAGGTCCGGGCGGGCAGCGTCAGGGGCCCGCCCGGACCTGGTAGGAATCTTCAGCGGGCGTCGGCGCCGAAGGCGATGTCGAAGCCGGCGCCGTTACTTGCCAGGCCGACCAGGAGGATGCCGGCCCACTCCAGGGCGTATGCCTTGTCGAGCCCTCCCGCGTCGAGAGGCCGCATGTCCACGCCCTCCAGAAGCGCCGCGACGCGGGCCTTCGCATCGGCGCTGTCGCCGGCGAGGAACGCGTCCACAGGATTGCCGTCGGCAATGACTCCGCCGAAGATCGTGTTGAAGGCCTTCACGACGTGTGCGCCCGCGGGAGCGACGGCAGCGATCTGTTCGGATACGGAGTTGCCCGCGGTGGTGGTGAGCCCGCTGGCGTCTGCGTTGAACGGGTTGGTGATATCGACGAGAACCTTGCCGGCCAGCGCATCGCCGTAGTGCGTGACGACCCCGACGGCACCCCCGTAGGGGACGGCCAGGATGACGATGTCGCCCGCGGGCCTCGCGCCGTACGCGCCGACGGAGGCTCCGTTGCCGATCCGATCGGCGAGCGCCTGGGCCTTGGTGGTGTTGCGGCTCATGATTTCGATGGTGTGACCGTGCTTCGCCGCTCGGATGCCGATGGCGGTGGCCATGTTTCCCGAGCCGATGATGCTGATGGTGGTCATGATGGGCGTTCCTCCGATATGCCTGGGTGAGCTGAACCTGACGGATGGTGCTTGAGAATCCGGCTCGCATAATGCCTCTGCGGGTCGGAATTCGGTTGTCGGCTGGTCGGAGCGACAATGTGAGGCACCCTCCGATTAGCTGACACGATGCTCAACCGAGGCGTGCCGCACGTTATTCCGGAGGGTGCCTCCACATCGTTGATGGGCGGACCACGCGCGTAGGCGACAATGGGTGCATGACGGACATCGTGACGCTCGTACGCCGCGCCATCGCGCCGCTGACCCGGACGTCAACCTTCCGCCGCTATGCGCCGCGGGTGCTGCCGATGCTCGAGACGGCGATGACGTTCATCAGCCGCGGCCGCATCCAGGTGGCCGGCCTGCTCGTGCCCGCCCTGGAGCTCCGGACGGTGGGTGCCCGAACGGGGCTCCCGCGCCGCACGCGCTTGATGTATGTGCCCGACGGCCCGGGCCGCGCCATCGTCGCCGGCACCAACTTCGGCCGCAGCCATCACCCGGCATGGACGATGAATCTGCGCGCCCATCCCGACGCCACCATCGTGGTACAGGGCCGCGAAATACCGGTCCACGCCGCGGAAATCCCCGACGCCGAGCTGGACTCGATCTGGGAAAGAACCGAACGGCAGTGGCCCGGATACCGTTCGTACGAACGAGCATCCGGACGGACCGTCCGGATGTTCCGTTTGGCCACAGCATGGGCGCCCACAGGTGACGCGGGCCCGCGCAGGTCGTGACGGAGTCCGCGCGTGCCGTGACCGGGCCCGCGCGGAGCACGCCGGCATCCGCAGCGTCTGACGACGATCAGCTATGACGTCGTTCCTGGCAAGTCGACTAACTCGGATTGCTCGCACACAACAGCGGGGTGGGCAAGGGGGGAGTTGAACCCCCACGTCCTTTCGGACACACGGACCTGAACCGTGCGCGTCTGCCATTTCGCCACTTGCCCTGGCAGCCGTCCCACCGGAGTGCTCCGATGAGACAGCGACCAAAAGCCTAGCACGCCTCACACCGCAGCCGTACCGCTCCGAGCACGGAAACAGGGCGCCCGCCGGCATCGCACACGCGGCGCCCGCGCCTGCTCACAGCGCCCCCGAACGCATCACCCACAGCACGCGCAGCGGAGCGCCGGCGAGCGATTTACGTCATGCGAGGGCAACTCAGTCCGGCTGTCGCACGTCCCTACTACGATCGGGGCAGGCCGCCCCCCGCATGCGGCCGATTCTTTCGTGCCGTCACCGCGCCGTGACGCAGACACGGAAGACCCGGACACCGAGCACTCAGCAGCATCGGCCACGGCAGAGAAGGAGGCGACCGATGGGCATTCTGCAAGGCCTGGAGCGCCGCCTGCGCGGCGCAGTGGACACCACGTTCGCGCGCATCTTCGGCGGCAGCGTGCAACCGGCCGAGGTCACCGCCGCGCTGCAGCACGAGGCCGCCCTGCACGTCACGCACCATGCCGGCCGCGCCGTCGCGCCGAACCGCTACACCGTCGAGCTCGGACCAGCCGACTCCGCCGACGTCGGCGAGGACATCCGCCGCGTGTCCGCCGCCCTGTCCACCTCCCTCGGCGACTACGTGCGCGAGCAGGGCTGGGACACCTACGCCGCCGTCCAGGTCACCCTGCGCGAGTCGCCACGCCTGCACACCGGCCAGTTCCGCATCTCGTCGATCGTCGACCCGAGCGTCGCCGCCCGACCGCATCCGACCGGGTATCGCACCGAGTATGACGCCGCAGCCGGCCGCGCCCCCTCCGGCTACGGTGACGGCTCCCCGAACGGCTCCGGGTACGGTCCGCCGAACGATCCCGCGCACGCCCCCGTGCCTCGCGCGGCCGACTCGTACCACGCATCCGCGTATCCGAGCCCGTATCCCGGATCCGGCGCACCGGCCTACGGCGAGCCCGCCTATGCCCCACCCGCCCATCCGCCACCTGTCTATGGCGAACCGGCGCGGCAGCCGTACCGGGACCCGGCGCTCGGCGGCTACCCGTACGCCCCACCGGACAACGACCCCCGCCCCGTCTCCCCGGACAACGCCGCGCAGCCGGCACTGGTCGTCGAGGACGGCACCGGCCGCAGCTACCCGCTGCGCCGCGGCTCGAACGTGGTCGGCCGCGGCCAGGACGCCGCCCTGCGGCTCGCGGACACCGCCGTCTCCCGCGAGCACATCGACGTGTACTTCGACGGCCGGATCGCCATCGTGCACGATCTCGGCTCCACCAACGGCACCCTGGTCAACGGCGCGCCGATCCAGACGTGGCAGCTCGCCGACGGTGACGTCATCCGGCTCGGCACCTCGACCGTGGTCTACAGCGCGAGGTAGCCGCCCATGCCAGCGCTGATCCTGCAGCTCTCCCGCATCGGATTCCTGGTCCTGCTGTGGCTCTTCATCCTCGCCGCGATCCGGGTGGTGCGCTCCGACCTCCGGGTTGCCTCCGAGGGCCGCGCCGGGGTCATCGCCACGTCGAAGCGCCAGCAGCGCCGCAACGTCACACCGGCGCGGGGTGGCCAGGTGCACAGCATGCGGGCCACGACGCTCGTCGTCACCGCGGGCTCCATGGCCGGCACCCGACTGCGGCTGTCCGCGGGCCCCATCCTGATCGGCCGGGCCGAGGACTCCACGCTGGTACTGGATGACGATTTCGCCTCCACGCGGCACGCCCGGCTCATCCAGCAGGGCGACGGCTGGGCGCTGGAGGATCTCGGCTCCACCAACGGCACCTACCTGGACCGGACCAAGGTGACGGCGACCACGCCGGTGCCGGCGGGCGTCCCGATCCGCATCGGCCGTTCGGTGATGGAGCTTCGCCCGTGACGCCGTCCGCGACCCCTCCGGGCTCGGAAACCCCCGACCCGCGGCCGGCGCACCGCCTGCACTACGTGGCGCGCACCGACCGCGGTCTCGTCCGCTCCACCAACCAGGATTCGCTGTTCGCCGGCGACCGGCTGCTGGTGGTGGCCGACGGCATGGGTGGGCACGCCGCCGGCGACACCGCTTCGCGGCTGGTGGTCGACGCGTTCATACCGCTCAACGTGGACAAGCCCGGCCCCGACCTGCTGCGGCCCTTGCTGGAGGCGACCCGCAGCGGCAACGCCGCCATCGCCGGCATGGTCGACGAGCATCCCGACCTCGAGGGCATGGGCACCACCGTCACGGCGATGCTCTTCGACGACGGACGCGCCGCCCTGGCCCATGTGGGCGACTCCCGCGCCTACCTCTACCGCGACGGCGTGCTGCACCAGCTCACCCACGACGACACCTTCGTGCAGTCGCTGGTCGATGACGGCCGTATCACCGAGCACCAGGCGCATGAGCACCCGCAGCGCAACCTGCTGCTCCGCGCGCTGACCGGGTTGGATCTCGACCCGATGCTGGTGGAGCGGGAGATTCGGGTCGGCGACCGGTACATGCTCTGCAGCGACGGGCTCAGCGGTGTGGTCGACCCGGAGTCCATCGCCGACGCGCTGGCGCACCCCGATCCGGAGATCGCCGCCGACACCCTCATTCAGCTCGCCCTCGTGGGTGGCGGCCCGGACAACGTGACGACGATCGTCGCGGACGTGCTGGCCACCGGCGGCCGCACCGATGCAGACGCCGTGCCGGTGGCGGCGCAGATCCCCGGCCGCGAGGATCCGTCCAGCACCAACCCCATCGCCCGGCTCACCCGCGAGATGCCGCGCGTGCCGCTGCCGCCGATCCCCGAGGAGCCCGCCGCCGCGGCGGAGATGCTCGACGGGGACGACACCGGCGACACCGACGCGGGCGCCGGCGAGCACCTCGGCACCGAGAGCAGCGACACCGACGGCGCCGCAACGACTATCGACGATCGACGCGCAACCGACGCGGTGGGCGGTCGTGCCGGCGATGGCTCCCGCACCGGCAGGGGCGGCGAGCGCCTTGGCGATGCCCGCGACCGCCGCGCCGGCGATTCCGGCACGAAGATCCTCTCCCGCTCGCCGCGCGACGCGGCCCGGCGGCACTGGTACCGGCGCGGCGCCGTGATCGTGGCGGCGCTGGTGCTGCTGGGCGTCGCCATCACCGGCTCCACCCTGTGGGTGCGTCATCAGTACTACGTCTCCGAACAGGGCAATGTGGTCGTCGTGTTCCGCGGCGTCAACGGCTCCCTGCTCGGCTGGCGGTTCTCCACGTTCGAAGAGACCTCCTGCGCCGGCAACACGGACTGCACGCCGATGCGGGTCTCCGATCTGCAGCCCGCCGCCCAGAACCAGGTGCGCGCCGGCATCAAGGTCACCAGCCTCGCCGACGCCCGCACCGTCGTGCAGCGGCTGTCCGCCCAGCTGCTGCCGCCGTGCCCGCCCACCGACGAGGGCAACGGAGATGACGCGGCCCCGGACACCGGCATTCCGGACACCACGGCGCCACCCGCCACTTCCCCGCCCGTCCCGACCCGGGCAACGACGCCCGCCACCAGCGCTGCGCCGCGGACCACGACCGCCCCGGCCGCGGCGACGAAGCCCGTGGGCTCGTCCGCTGCGTCGCCGGACTCCACCACCGCGGCAGCGCAGCCGGCCGCCGACGCCACGATCCTGGCCGCCGACGCGCCGAAGCCCGAGCTCACCCTGGCGGCTGCGGCTGCGCCCGCGAGCACCGCGACCCCGGCCACCGATGCCACCGAGGTGCTCGGCACGGCCTCGGCCACGTCGGCCGCGATCGCGGACGCCACCGATCCCGGCAACACGGACCTCGCCGAGCTCGCCTTCGGCCCCGCCCGTCCGGACGCGGCCGGACGCGAGAGCAGCGTCATACCCGCCATACCGCTGCTGCCTTCGAACGTTCTCACCTCTGCGCCCAGCGACACCGTCACCGCCACTCCGCTGGCCCCGGCGACCCCGGTGCCCGGCGTGACGTGCCGGACGGTGCAGTGAGCCGGCGATGAGCGCTCCCCGATCCGCCGTGTCGTCGCCGAAGCAGCACACCGGCCGCGGCGCCGAGCTCGGCCTGCTCATCCTGGCCGCCATCATCGTCACGGCGGCGATGGTGATCGTCGAGCTCAACCAGCACCAGGCGCTGCGCATCGAACTGGTCTACTACGGCGGCGGATACCTGGCCGTGTTCGCCATCGCCCACATGGTGGTGCGCGCGCTCGCCCCCTACGCGGATCCGCTGCTGTTGCCGCTGGTCGCACTGCTCAACGGGCTCGGGCTCGTCATGATCTACCGTCTCGACCTCGCGCAGGCCGCCGCGGATCCCACGGCCGCACCGCAGGCCCCCCTGCAGCTGCTGTGGACCGCCATCTCGCTGGTGCTGTTCCTGGTGACGCTGCTGGTGATCCGCGACCACACCAGCCTGCAGCAGTATCCCTACACACTGGCGCTGGCCGGGCTGGTGTTCCTGGCCCTGCCGTCGGTGCTGCCGTCGTCGCTGTCCGAGGTGAACGGCGCCAAGATCTGGATCCGGATTCCCGGGGTGCTGTCCATCCAGCCCAGCGAGTTCGCCAAGATCACGCTGATCGTCTTCGCCGCCGCATTCCTGGTATCGAAGCGATCCGTGCTGACCAGCGCGGGCCCCCGGTTCCTGGGGCTCACCCTGCCGCGGCCACGGGACCTCGGCCCGCTGCTGGTGCTGCTGGCGGTCACGCTGGCGGTCCTCGTCCTGGGCAACGACCTGGGCACCGCGCTGCTGATCTTCGGCGTCCTGCTGGCCATGGTGTACATGGCCAGCGGGCGCGTCTCCTGGGTGGTGATCGGGCTGATCGCCTTCGCCGGCGGCGCCGTGATCGCTTACAAGCTGTTCGCGCACCTGCGAGTGCGGGTGGACATCTGGCTGCATCCGTTCGCGGACCCGCTGGGCAACGGCTACCAGCTGGTGCAGTCGCTGTTCGGGCTGGGCACCGGCGGCATCTTCGGAACCGGCCTGGGCGCAGGCCGTCCGGATATCGTGCCGTATGCGTCCACCGACTTCATCATGGCCGCGCTCGGCGAGGAGCTGGGCCTGGTCGGGCTGGCCGCCATCCTGCTCGCCTATCTGCTCCTGGTGGGCCGAGGTCTGCGCGCCGGCCTCGCCGCACGCGACAACTTCGGTTCGCTGCTGGCCTCGGGCCTCGCGTTCTCCATCGCGCTGCAGGTGTTCGTGATCGTGGGCGGTGTCACCGGACTGATCCCGCTCACGGGACTGACCACCCCGTTCCTGTCCTACGGCGGCTCCTCGCTGCTGGCGAACTACATCATCATCGCCCTGCTGATCCGCATCTCCGACTCCACCAGGCGCCCTGCGACTCGAGGCCCGCGCCCGGTGCCCCTCGGCCAAGCGCACACCGCGGTGATCCCGCGATGACGCCGCGACGGGCCGCAGCGCCGGGGGGAGTACGGACATGAAGCGATCGATGCGCCGGCTGGGCGTCGTCGTGATGCTGATGACCCTCGCTCTGATGGTGAACCTCACCTACATCCAGGTCGTCAAGGCCGTGGACTACCGACAGGATCCCGGCAACCGCCGCACCGTGCTGGAGGAGTACTCGCGCGCCCGCGGCCAGATCACCGCCGCGGGCGGGGTGGTGCTCGCGCAGTCCACGCCGTCCCAGGACCAGTACCGCTACCAGCGCGCGTACCCGGCCGGGGCGATGTACGCCAACCTCACCGGCTACTACTCCCTGCGCTACGGGCCCACCGGCCTGGAGCGGTTGCAGAACGACCTGCTGTCCGGCAACGACGCCGCGCTGTGGGTGGAGCAGCTCTCCGACCTGATCACCGGCCGCGACCCGCAGGGCGGCAACGTGCAGCTCACGGTCGTGCCGGCGGTGCAGAAGGCCGCGTACAACGGCCTGGCGAGTAAGAAGTACGTGGGCGCGGTGGTGGCACTGAACCCGAAGACCGGCGCGATCCTGGCCATGGCCTCCACCCCCTCCTACGACCCGAACCCGCTGGCCGACCACAGCGAGGAGAAGCAGCGCTCGGTCTACAACCGGCTCGTGGACGAGTCGCCGTCGCCGCTGCTGGACCGGACGATCGGGGCCGTCTACCCGCCGGGATCCACGTTCAAGCTCGTCGTCACGGCAGCCGCGCTGCAGCACGGGTTCACGCCCGACTCGGAGGTGACGGGCGCGTCGACCATCACCCTGCCCGGCACCGGTGGGGCCACCCTGTCCAACTACGACAAGGAGACCTGCGCCGGGCAGGGGGGCCGGGACGTCACCCTGACCCAGGCCCTGGCCCACTCCTGCAACACCGCGTATGCCTCGCTGGCCATGGACCTGGGCGCCGACACGTTGAAGGAGCAGGCCGCGGCGTTCGGCATCGACGGCGAGAACTCGACCATCGACGGATTCCCGGTGGCCGCCTCCCGCACCGGATCGATGACGGCGTCCAACGGCACGGCCGATCCCGCGGCACTGGCCCAATCCGGCATCGGCCAGCGCGACGTGGCGCTCACGCCCCTGCAGAACGCCGTCATCGCCGCGACCATCGCCAACGGCGGCGAACGCATGCAGCCCTATGTCGTGGCAGCCACCAGCCGACCGGACCTGACCATCATCGACCAGGCCGAGCCGCAGTCGCTCGGCCCCGCGATCCCCGCGACGGTGGCGCAACAGATCCGCGACATGATGATCCAGTCGGAGAAGTCCACCGCCGGGAGCGGGCGCATCGCCGGACTGACGATCGCGTCCAAGACCGGCACCGCCGAACACGGCACCGACCCGAAGAACACACCGCCGCACGCCTGGTATGTCGCATTCGCCCCCGCCGACGACCCGCAGATCGCCGTGGCGGTCCTGGTGACGAACGGCGGCGACAAGGGGCTGGACGCGACCGGCGCCACCGTGGCGGCGCCCATCGGCCGCGCCGTGATCGCAGCGGCATTGGCGGGGACGACATGAGCAGGCCGGCTACCAGGGGTTTCGCCCGCGCGGGACGGTGCGCGCCCGCGCGGCACGGTACCGTCGGCAAAGCGCGTCGCGCCCCCACCTGCCGCGTGACGCTCCGTGATGGGCGGCGTCATACCGGTGATCGGTGTCGACACCGCCCACGCGCAACCTGCGACAATGAAAGACTGGAAAAGATGTCATCGGTATCCCGGCCACCAGGCGTGACGACTCCGAGGGAGACGGCCCGGGCATACGGTCGGCGGCACCGGATGATCAGACATCAGAGGACGAAGCGAGTAGTGAGGCGATGACGGGTAACCCCCTAGGCGACCGTTACCAGATGGGCGCGACGCTCGGGTTCGGCGGCATGAGCGAGGTCCATCGGGGACGCGACGTGCGGCTGGGCCGCGATGTCGCGATCAAGGTGCTGCGCGCGGATCTGGCCCGCGACCCCACGTTCCAGACGCGCTTCAAGCGGGAGGCGCAGAACGCCGCCTCGCTCAATCACCCCGCGATCGTCTCGGTCTACGACACCGGCGAGATGATCAAGGACGGCGCCACGCTGCCGTACATCGTCATGGAGTACGTGGACGGTGAGACGCTGCGCGACATCGTCAAACGCGAAGGGCCGCTGCCTGCCAAACGCGCCATGGAGATCACCGCGGACATCTGCGCGGCGCTGGACTTCTCGCACCGGCACGGCATCATCCACCGCGACGTGAAGCCGGCGAACGTGATGCTGACCCGGGCGGGCGCCGTGAAGGTGATGGACTTCGGCATCGCCCGCGCCGTGACCGACGGCCAAGCCACCGTCACCGCCACCGCCGCCGTCATCGGCACGGCCCAGTACCTGTCGCCGGAGCAGGCACGCGGCGAGGCGGTGGACGCCCGGTCGGACGTGTACGCGGCCGGCTGTGTGCTCTACGAACTGCTCACCGGCAATCCGCCGTTCTCCGGCGACTCCCCGGTGGCCGTGGCCTACCAGCACGTGCGGGAGGAGCCCAGGCCGCCGTCGGCGATGCACCCGGGCATCAGCAAGGAGCTCGACGCGATCGTGCTCAAGGCGCTGAACAAGAACCCGATGAATCGCTACCAGACCGCTGCGGACATGCGCTCGGATCTGGTGCGGGCGCTGTCCGGCCAGGCCGTGCACGCCACCCCGGTCATGAACGATGCGGACCGCACGGCGCTGATCGGTGCCGTGCCCGCCGCGGCGCCGCACCAGTCGATCGTGGCGGCGCCGCCGGGCATCCTGCAGCCGCAGGAGCAGTGGGAGGACCCGGATGCGCGCAATCGCCGCGTGTGGGGGTTCGTCGGCATCGGCGTGGTGTGCCTGGTGTTGCTGGCGGGAGCGATCTACCTGACGCTCAAGATCACCGGCTCCCCGGGACCCGCCAAGCAGGTATCGGTGCCGACCGTGACCGGCATGTCGGCGGATGAGGCCACCACCACGCTGCGCAACGTGGGACTGACCGTCGCGGACCTGAAACAGGCGCCGTCCTCCGACGACCAGAAGAACAAGGTGATCAACCAGGATCCGAGCCCGAACGTGCCCGTCGACCAGGGCACGGCCGTGACGCTGACCATCGGCACCGGCATCGACCAGGTGACCGTACCCAACGTCCAGGGCATGGAGGCGCAGCGCGCCCAGACCGCGATCCAGAAGGCCGGCCTTCAATACGCGGAAGAGCTCGACTTTTCGACGGCGGTCAAGGGGCGGGTGTACAAACAGGACCCCGAGGGCGACACGCCCGCGGCACCCGGTGCCACCGTGACGGTCTTCATCTCCAAAGGCCCCCAGATGACCGTCGTTCCGGATGCGTCTGCGCTGGTCGGCGTCCCGGTGGACCAGGCGGAGGCGGCGCTCGCGGCGGCACAGTTGAAGGCCCTGCCGCAAACCACGCCCAGTGACAAGCCGAAGGACCAGGTGACCGCGTTGGGCGCCGGAGTCAAGCCCGGCGACCAGGTACAGGTCGACACCGTGGTGACCCTCCTGGTGTCGGACAACTCGATGATGAAGATGCCGCAGCTCACGAACCTGTCGCCGTCCGATGCGCTGAAGCAATTGCAGAACCCCGATCTCGGCTGGCTCGGCAACGAGAAGTACTTCACGCAGCAGGACTCGCCGAACCCGAACCCTGCGCTGTGGGGCCGCGTCGTCGACCAGCTGCCGAAGGCCGGCGACTTGGTGTCCAAGACGACCCTGGTGCAGGTGTCGATCGGCGTGGAACCGAAGATCCCCGTCCCCGACCTGTCCGGCATGACGAAGGACCAGGCGATGGCGGCGTTGACGGGCGCCGGTTGGAAGGGCGAGCTGACGGTGATCACCGACGGCGGGGCCGCTCCGCCGCCCGGCAAGGCCGGCACGGTGATCCCCGATTCGCAGGATCCTGCGTCCGGCAGCGAGGTGCCCATGACGGCCGGCATCACCGTGCACATCTACCCGGAGGAGATCCCGCCCACCAGCAGCGGCCCCGGAGGCGGCCCCGGGGGCGGGAACAACGGCGGCGGCAACGGGGGTTGAAGAGGACGAGGTGGCGGGGGCGGCCGGTGACCGCAGGCCCGCCGCACGTCAGCGGGGCAGGCGCACCGGTATGCCCCGCTGACGTGCAGCGAACGAATGCGCGAACGTTTTCCGCGCTCCTCTCAGGTAATCCCCACCTGTACTCGGCAGGCTGATGCACATGAGCGAAACACCGAACGCCCCGCAGACCCCGGACTCCCTCCAGCCGCAGGACGGAGTCGAGACCCGCAACGAGTCGGCATCGCAGCACACGCCGGCGCCGACGGAAGCGGCGGACGGCTCCACCGGTGGCGAACCGCATGCGGCGGCCGCCTTCTCGGCGGGCCCTTCGGGCGTGGAACGGATGGATCCCGAGCCTTCGACGGCGCCGCACGCCGCGGCGCCGTCGGGGGCACCGCTCGCCCCGTCGCCCTGGGCACCCGCGTGGCAGACCGGGGTACCGGCCGGCCACCCGCAGGCGCCCACTGCGGCGTCGTATCCCTACCCGGCCTACTCGCAACCGCCGGCCTTCGGCACGTCCCGGCCGAACGCGGGCACCACACCGCCGTTCCCGTTCGGGCAGCCGCCGTCTCAGCCGCCGTTCGGCGAGGCTCAGCTTCCGGCAGCGGACACCGAGGAGAAGCGTCATACCAAGGGCGCCCGCGCCACGCTGATCGGCGTCGCGGTCGCGGCGCTCGCGCTGGGCGCCGGGTTCGGCGGTGGGCTGATCGGCAGCTCACTGTCCCATGACTCGTCGGCCCCGACATCCTCGTCGGCACTCGCGCCGCAGGCCACCGGACAGACCGCGTCGGACACGTCCGGATCCGCGGCGGCACTCCCCTCGGTGCAGGACGTCGCCGACAAGGTGCTGCCGTCCGTGGTGAGCGTCGTCGCGCTCACCCAGCAGGGCGAGGGCGAAGGCTCCGGGGTGGTGCTCACCGACTCCGGGCTGATCCTGACCAACAATCACGTGATCGACGGCGCGGACACGCTCACCGTTCAGTTCAACGACGGCACCACCGCGAACGCCACGGTCGTCGGCGCCGACCCGACGGACGACCTGGCCGTGATCCGGGCGAGCGGCGTCTCCGGGCTCACCCCGGCCGCGCTCGGCACATCGTCCACCGTCAAGGTCGGCCAGCAGGTCGTCGCCATCGGCTCCCCGCTCGGCCTGTCGGCCACGGTCACCACCGGCATCGTCTCGGCCCTCAACCGGCCGGTGCGCACCGAGTCGGCGCAGAGCCAGCAGTCCCAGGGCACCGTGCTGAGCGCCATCCAGACCGACGCGGCCATCAACCCGGGCAACTCCGGCGGCCCGCTGGTGAACATGAGCGGCCAGGTGATCGGGATCAACTCCGCCATCGCGGCGCTGTCGTCCGGGATCGGCGGCCAGTCCGGCTCCATCGGCGTCGGATTCGCCATTCCGATCGACCAGGCCTACCGCATCGCTCAGGAGATCATCAACACGGGCACGGCCAGCCACGCCGTGCTGGGCGCCAACGTCACCGACGCGGTGGATCGCTCGCGCGGCATCACCACCGGAGCGCAGATCGCCCAGGTGGTGCAGGGCAGCGGGGCGGAGAAGGCGGGACTCCAGGCCGGCGACATCGTCACCAAGGTCGGTTCCGTTCCGATCGAATCCGCCGACGCCCTGGTGGCGACGATCCGCTCGTCCGAGCCGGGCGGCACCGTCTCGCTCACCTACCTGCGCAGCGGCCAGCCGCACACCGTCTCGGTCACGCTCGGATCGTCCGGCAAGTAACGCCCGTCGCGGTCAGACCGCCGACAGGCGCAGCCGCTCGACCTCCGCCTCCAGGGCGGGCACCAGCGCGGCCGCGGCGTCATCCCCGCAGCAGGCGAGCCAGTTCGCCAGCATGCGGTGGCCGCCCTGGGTGAGCACCGATTCCGGGTGAAACTGCACGCCGGTGATCGGGTATCGAGTATGACGCAATCCCATGATGGCCCCGTCGAGAGTCCTTGCGGTGACCTCGATCTCGCCGGGCAGCGTGCCGTCCACGACGGCCAGGGAGTGGTAGCGGGTCGCGGTGAACGGCTGCGGCAGTCCCGCGAACAGGCCGCGCTCGTCGTGTCGCACATCGGAGGTGCGCCCGTGCATCAGCTGTTCTGCGCGGTCCACCACACCGCCGTAGACCTCGGCGATCGCCTGATGCCCCAAACACACCCCCAGGAGCGGCGTGCCGGACTCGGCTGCCCAGGAGATGAGCGCCTCGCTGATGCCGGCGTCGGCGGGGACGCCGGGGCCGGGCGAGATCAGCACCCCGTCGGGTCGCTCGGCCGCGACCTCGGCGACGGTCACCACGTCGTTGCGGTGCACGATCGTGTCCGCGCCGAGCTGCTGCAGATACTGCACCAGGTTGTAGACGAACGAGTCGTAGTTGTCGATCACCACAATGCGAGTCACGGGAGCAAGTCTCCCACGGCCGCTATTGGGTGGCGCCGCCGGAATCGATGGGCAGCATGGGCTCGATCCAGGGGAAGACGACGAACATCAGCAGCGCCACCACTGCCAGGATCAGGATCGCTGCCTGCACGAGCCGCGCGAGCAGCGGCCCGGGCAGGTGCCGCCATATCCAGCCGTACATCGCTACCGGCCCCGCTTCCGCGCCATGCGCAATCCCCTGCGAGTTCGCCGATCCACCGGGCCCGCCGCAGCCGAGAAGTGCGCCACCTCAGCCCACCTCCTGCATCTCCGGCGGCAGGAAGCCGTCCGTCTTGGGGTACGACTCGGTCATCACCCCGTGGATGATCATGCGCTGTCGGTCGGAGAACTTCGGATGGCAGGTGGTGAGCGTGATCAGCCGCTCGGCGTCGGCCGGCACGGCCGTCGAATCCAGGTGCGGCACCGGGTAGACCTGCGCGATATCGGTCGGCGCGACGATCTCCTGCCCGTAGACGCCCTTGTACTGGCCGGTCTGCACGGAGACGCCGTCGCAGTGCGCATGCTCGGTGGTCGCCCAGTCGGCGACCTCGTCGGCCATGGGCAGCACGCGGTAGACGTACCAGTCGTCCCGGGTTTCGATCACGATCGCGTCGCACGACTGCAGCAGGCCCAGGTCGTCGAACGGCGCACCCTTGTTCACCCGGTGCCCGGCGAGGGCGAAATTGCCCTTCTCGCCCGGGTACTGGGTGTCGCTGTAGTGCCCCGGCCCGGCATAGAGGTCGGTCTGCGCGGTGCCCTCGACCACGGTGAACACGAAGTCCGGGCCGAAGCTCGGGATGTAGAGCTTCGCGAAGCCGGCGCCTTCGGTGGTGTCGTACTGGCGGGTGCGTTCGCCCGGTTGCAGCGTGGGCGCCGCTGCCGTGGACACCACGACCCCGCCGCCGCCCGTCACCATGACCGGATCGTCCGGCGCGACCACGGTGTCGGCGGACTCCTGCGACCACAACTTGTCCAACTGCTCCGTCGCCTCGGCCTGCTTCTGCGCGCCGAACAGGTTCGTGACCCACACCTCGTAGACCACGAACAGCAGCACGATGAGGCCCGCCGTGATCAGCAGTTGCCCGATGCCGCGGACGGTGGCCCGCAGGGGATCACGCCGGGCGCGGCGCTCCGCCGCCCGCCGCTCCGCCCGGGTACGCGGCCGCGGGCCGTGCATGGCCGTCTCCGCGTTCCCGGCAGGGTCGGTCCCGCCCGGCGTGCTCGGATCGCTCACCTGCTGATTCCCTCCGACTATCATGGAGTGTCTGCGGCGGCGTTTTTCGCAACAGCAGCCGACACCGTAGGCTACCTAATGACAATTCAGTGACGCTGTCCGCGCAGGTCCGGGCGATCGGCCCGGGCCGGCGGTCAGTTGCGGCCCGATGGCCGCGCGAAGCGGAGCGGCCGACGCGCCCGCCCGGCCACCAGAGGCAATACGGAGGATGACGTGCCCAAGTCGAAGGTTCGCAAGAAGCCACAAGCCGCCGCGTCGCACGCGGCAGCCGCGGCGATGGCCGCGAACACGGCGCGCGCGAAGGCGGCCGGGCCGTCCAGCCCGTTGTACATCGGCATCATGGTCGGCCTGATGGTGCTCGGCCTGGTGTGGCTGGTGGCCTACTACTTGTGGGGCAATTCGATCCCCGGCGTCAGCGCCCTGGGCAATTGGAACTTCGCGGTCGGGTTCGTGCTGATGATCGCCGGTCTCGTCATGACGATGCGGTGGCGCTGACCGCGCCCGGCGGCGACTGGGCGGACGCGGGCAGTCGCCCCGACCTCGCCCGGAATCACACGGGTGTAAGTCATCCCCACAGTGGATAACTCCTGTGGATAACTCTCGTTCCGGCGCGGAGCCGAATCCGGCCGCGCACCGCTGGGGCCCCGACCATCGGCTTCGCTGGGTGTGCCTGGCCGTCGCCGTCGGCTGTGTGGCGTGGGGCCTGATCGACCCGAACCCGGAGAACCGGCTGGTCGCCGCGGTGCTGGCGGTCGCCGGCCTGGCTGGAGCGGTGATCCTGGCCCGCATGCGGGTACGGTTGTCCGCCGACATCGACGGACTCACCATCGCCGGTCCGCTGCACGCGCGCACCGTCACCTGGTCGCAGGTGGCGACGATCGCGACGCCGCGGCGCGGGCGGTTCGGCCGGCGAGGTGCGTCGCTGGAGATCGATGTGTGGCCGAACGAGGATGACGCAGCCCTCGGCGGCTCCGCCGCCGGTGACCCAGCCGATACGGAGCTGCTGGCCTTCGGGGCGTTCGAACTCGGCATGGATCCGGCCGCCGTCGGCCGGGCCCTGAACCGCCTGCGCCCCTGACCAGCCCCCGAGCAGCTCCGAGGCAGCCCCCGGAGGCAGGCCCTGAGAGGGCGCGAAACTAGCCGGCCGCCCGCACCGAATAACACGACATCGTGTGGGCGGTGGTGTTGGAGCATACCCAGGTACCCAGGGCGGCGTCCTTGACCACGAACACCGCGATCAGCACCACGCCCATCGCTACGCAGGTCGCCACTTGCCAGCGGAGGCGGTTCCTGGCGGGGGCGTAGACCAGGCCCGCACCCACCAGCGCGCCGATCACCAGGCCGCCCAGGTGCGCCTGCCACGAGATGCCGGGGATCGCGAAGGTGGCGATGACGTTGATGGCGATCACCACCCCGGCCTGCCGCATATCCAGCTTGAACCGCTTCAGCGTGACGAGCAGTGCCCCCATGAGGCCGAAGATCGCCCCGGAGGCGCCGGCCGACGCGGAGGCGACCGACGCGAACAGCATCACCGATGCGGAGCCGCCCAGCAGCGACAGCAGATACAAGGAGAGGTAGCGCCAGGCGCCCAGCACCCGTTCCAGGCCGAGGCCGATGAAATAGAGGGCCAGCATGTTCAGCGCGATGTGCGTCACCGACAGGTGCAGGAATCCGCTGGTGACCACGCGCCACCACTCGCCGCCGGCGACCACCATGGGCACCAGCAGCGACCCGTTGAACACGCTGGAGCCATCGAAGTTCGACAGCGACTGCGCCTGCAACGCGACCACGGCGAACACCAGCACGTTCAGCGCGATCAGCCCGTAGGTGATGCGCGGCTGCGCGTGCCGGGAGCGTGCGCCCACCACGGTGCGCGGCGCGGCGGCCCGCTGCGAGGCGCGAGCCTCGGCGACGCAGGCCCGGCAATGGAAGCCGACCGATGCGGGCGTCAGGCACTCCGGGCAGGCCGGGCGGCCGCAGCGCGAGCAGGTCAGCGCCGTGATCCGATCCGGATGCCAACTGCACACCTGCACGCCGCCGTGCCCGGGCACGGCGCGGCCCGCGGGTGGCGGGGGAGCCGGGGGCGGCTGCATCGTCATACTCGTTCGTCCTTGATATGAACCTCGATATGACGCTGCCCTCGGCCCGTCACGATCCGGGCGGTCAGGACTGCGGCGCGCCCGAAGGCGTCTCCGTGCCGTCCTCGACGGTGATCGAGTTGATCACGACCTCGTCCAGCGGCCGGTCACGGTGATCCGTGGCGGTGGAGGCGATGGCATCCACCACGTCGCGGCCGGCCTGGTCGGCCACCTCCCCGAAGATGGTGTGCCGGCGGTTGAGGTGCGGCGTCGGGCCGACCGTGATGAAGAACTGCGAACCGTTGGTACCCGGGCCGGCGTTGGCCATGGCCAGCAGGTACGGCCGGTCGAAGGCGAGTTCGCCGTGGAACTCGTCGGCGAACTGGTAGCCGGGGCCGCCCATGCCGGTGCCGGTGGGATCGCCGCCCTGGATCATGAATCCGTCGATCACGCGGTGGAAGATCGCGCCGTCGTAGAACGGGCCGGAGGTGCCGCCGGAGGCGTTCTCGGTGGTGTACTCGCGGGTGCCGGTGGCCAGGCCCACGAAGTTCGCCACGGTCTTCGGTGCGTGGAACGGCATCAGCTGGATGCGGATGTCGCCACGGTTCGTGTGCAGGGTCGCGAAGGTGTTTCCGTATTCAGTCACGTCCCACATCCTGCCACGGAAGCCGGGCGATCAGGAGCGCGCCCACATCCCGCCCACGCCGCCGCCCTACAACCCCAGGTTCGCGACGACGTCCGTCACCATCTGCCGCCCCTTGATGGACTGCTTCTGGTTGGAGACGGCGATGACGGCGGTCGTGCCCTTGGACACGGCGTAGATCGACCGGCCGTCCGGATAGCCGTCCACGCCGGCCAGGTTGCCCATGGCGCCGCCCTGCCAACCGGCCGGGTGCGTGGCCGGGAACGACTCGTCGATCGGCACGTGCTGGTTCACCGCGGCTGCGGCCGCCGCCGGGGTGTCCGCGACCACGATCCGGACGGCGGCCAGCACGGTGCCGTCGGGCCGATGGAAGATGCACACCGGATACGGCTCGGTGGCGACGATCTGCACGGCGCCGACGTTCTGCCCGTTCGCGTCCTTCACCTGGGTCGTCGTGAGGTAGGGGCAGTCCCCGGCGACCGCCGCGGGCTCCGATGTGGACGGCGGCGGCGCCACCAGCGTCGGGTCGGTAGGGGTCGTGACGACGGTGGTCGGCGCCACCGATACGGTCCGGGTGGCCGGGCCCGGCACCGTCACGGCCGCGGCCGTCCGCACGGTGGGACTCGGCGCGGACGACGCTGCATCCGCCCCGTTCGCGGGGCTGCACGCCACGGCCCCGGCCAGGACGACCAGCGACAGAATCCCGATCCATACGCCACGACGCATGCGGTCCACGGTACTGGCGCGCCGCGGGCCACCGCGGCCGTGGCGCAGAATGGGCGCAGAGCACGCCGAGGAGGTACCCATGGCCACCACCACGCCACGCCGCGCCACCAGTCAGCGCTCGGCGCTGCGGGCGGTGCTGGACGGGACGGATGAGTTCGCCACCGCCGCCGAATTGCACGAGTCGCTGCGCGCATCGGGGGCGCGAGTGGGCCTGGCCACGGTGTACCGCACGTTGGCGGACCTGGTGGCCGCCGGCGAGCTGGACTCGCTGCGCGGGCCCGCGGGCGAGACGCTGTACCGGCGCTGCGGCGACGCGGAGCACCACCACCACCTGGTGTGCCGGGTGTGCGGCCGCACCGAAGAGGTCACCGCCCCGGCGGTGGAGCGGTGGGCGCGGACCGTGGCCAAGCATTACGGCTTCTCCGACATCGATCACGAGATCGAGCTGTTCGGCGTGTGTGCGTCCTGCGCTGCGCAGGGCGCGCCGGCCCGCCAGGAAGCGGTGGTGGAGTGAGGACACGCGGTCAGGACGGGGCCGCACCGTCGCGCCGCGGCCCGGCCGCGGGCGGCGTCATACCCGGCTGGTTGCGCGCCGCGGCGATCGTGCTCGCCCTGATGACGGCGGCGGCGTGCGGTTCCGCCGGGCGGTCGGCCCAACAGACACCGCCGTCCGCCCCGGTGCCCGCGACCGTCACGCTGCTCACGGCGAAGGCGTCGTTCGGCAGCTACCTGACCGACGGAGCAGGACGGGCGCTGTACATGTGGGACGCCGATCGGGGCGGCACCTCGACCTGCTACGGCGATTGCGCCGTGGCCTGGCCACCGCTGACCGTGGGCGACGCCGCCGAGGCGGGGCCGGGCGTGGACGCCTCGCTGATCGGGACGGTGACCCGCAACGACGGCACGCAGCAGGTCACCTACGGCGGCTGGCCGCTGTACTACTTCGAGTCCGATGTGCACGCCGGCGATCTCACCGGCCAGGGTGATACGGGGTTCGGCGCGGTGTGGTGGGTGGTGTCGCCGGGCGGCGAGCCGCTGCCGTCGCCCTGACCCGCAGAGATATCAGCGAGTGAGCAGCCAGACGACCACGGCGATGACGATGATCGCGACGATGGCCCAGATCGCGATCCATTTGCCCTTGGAGCCCGACGGCGGCTCGGTCTGATCCATCTGCGCCTCATGCTCCACGAAGCGCTTGAACATGCCGGTATCGGCGATGCTCTGTTCGTCGTCGGTGGGGTCGGGTACGGACATGACACTCAGTCAACCGCATCGGCGCCGCCGCGTCACGGTGCGACCCGCCGCAGTTTCGCTTTTCGCGCCGGCAATCGTGTCCGAACGGGATGGGTGATGCGCCTTGACCAGGTATGACGTCGCGGCCGGCGCAGGCGCCGCCCCGCCGACCCGTCATACCCGATGCCAAAACGTTACCGCCTGCCTCCGTCAAGTGACGTGCGTCACGGTCGATGATGGGGTACGGACCGAATGAGGAGGTTCACGATGAGCACCACGTTGTCCCCCATCGAAGTCGCACCGCTGCAGTCGCACGGCGAACTGTGCGGGTTCCTGCTGGTCGGCCGCTGGCCCGCCTCGACCCTGGAGTGGACGCGGGTGCTCACCCTGGCGGTGCGCGTCGCAGCCATGCCGAGCCTGCTGCCCACCACGACGGTGTTCCGCGTGTTGGAGAACGTCCCGACGCAGCCCGCCGTGGGAGCCGTCGGCGTGCTGCTGGCCGAAGGCACGCTCACCGGGTCGGACGCCCTGACCCCCGGCCAGTTCGCGGACCCGCAACCGCCCGGCCTGATGGTGCTGCATCCGCCCGCCGAGACACAGCCGTCGCTGCCCGAGGTGTCCGATGTCGCCTCGGGATGCGTCCTGCTGCCGGGCCTGCCCTACCTGGGCCTGGAACACCGCGCCGGCTGGGTGCAGGCGACCCGCGAGGGCACCGTCACCTCCATGGTGTCGCGCTCCGGGGTCGATCCCGAGGCCGACGCCGACACCGCCGTGCTCGCCATGCTGATGGCCGCGTGACGACCAGTACAGTAGGCATGTCCACGCACACCCCACATAGCCGGGAGAACGACTGGTGAAGGCGCGCGCAACACTGGCCACATCGCTGGCGGCGGCGGGATTGCTGCTGCTGTCCGGGTGCGCCACCACGATCACAGGTTCCGCCCGGGCGGCGGCAACGCTGCCGACCTCCGCAGCGTCGGTCGAGGAGGAGCCGATCGACGTCTCCGAGTCCGTGGAGACGGCCACCGCCGAAACCTCCGAGTCCGAGAGCGCGACGCCGATCCCGCCGACTGCCCCCGGCACCGAGTCCACCGACTTCTCGACCGAGGACGGCGGCGGCGCCGTCGACGCGGACAGCGCCGCCTGGCTCAGCGCGTTCTGCTACGGGTTCGACGACGTGATGCAGTACGCCCAGCCGGACACCGTCGGCATGTCCGACGACGCGGCGTTGCAGACGATCGTGGACGCCTACGACGGCATGGCGCAGGCGTCCATGGAGGCCGCGTACCACCTGCAGGCGATTGCGCAGCCGACGTTCCCCGGGGCGGACGTCATCGCGCCGGCGATCAACAACTGGCTGCTCGGCGTCTCCGAGGTCTACAGCGTCGGTGCCGAGGCGATCGCGACCGGCACGTTCAACTCGCTGGAGGATCTGCAGGCCACGATCGATTCGATCGAGTCGGGCATGAACGGCGTCAACCAGAATCTCGGCGTGGCGATGGGCGACATCGACCCGGCCGTGAAGGCGACGATCGCCGGGCTGCCGGAGTGCGCGCCGCTCATCGGGTGAGCGGCGGGCCGCCGGCCGTCAGTCGGTGCCAGGTCAGTCCGTGCCAGGTCAGTCCGTGCCGAGACGTCAGTCCGTGCCGAGATCGAAGGCCGCGTCGTTGACCATCTCGTCCACGGCCGGCTCTGTCTCCGGGGCGCCCACCGCGGCGATCTGGGCGGGCCCGCTGCCCGACTCCAGCGCGCCCACCAGGGCGGCCGTCGCGTCCAGCTGGCCGAGCCCCGCGTAGATCTCGAGCTTCGCGCGGGAGTCGGCGATGTCCAGGTTGCGCATGGTGAGCTGCCCGATACGGTCCGTGGGGCCGAACGCGGCGTCCTCGGTGCGCTCCATGGAGAGCTTGTCCGGGTGGTACGAGAGGTTCGGGCCCTCCGTGTCCAGGATCGAGTAGTCGTTGCCGCGGCGCAGCCTTAAAGTGACCGATCCCGTCACCGCGTTGCCCACCCAGCGCTGCAGCGACTCGCGCAGCATCAGCGACTGCGGGTCGAGCCACCGGCCCTCGTAGAGCAGGCGGCCCAGGCGGCGGCCCTCGTTGTGGTAGGTGGCGACGGTGTCCTCGTTGTGGATCGCGTTGACGAGCCGCTCGTAGGCGGAGTGCAGCAGGGCCATGCCAGGCGCCTCGTAGATGCCGCGCGATTTCGCCTCGATGATGCGGTTCTCGATCTGGTCGGACATGCCCAGCCCGTGGCGCCCACCGATCTCGTTGGCGCGCAGCACGAGAGCTACGTCATCCGCGAAACTCTCGCCATTGATCGCGACGGGCTTGCCCGCCTCGAAGGTGACGGTGACGTCCTCGGCCTCAATGACAACGGCCGGGTCCCAGAAGCGCACGCCCATGATGGGGTCGACGATCTCGATGGAGGCGTTGAGGTACTCCAGCGATTTCGCCTCGTGGGTGGCGCCCCAGATGTTGGCGTCCGTGGAGTAGGCCTTCTCGGTGGGGTCCCGGTAGGGCAGGTCCCGGGCCACCAGCCACTCGGACATCTCCTTGCGGCCGCCGAGCTCGGTGACGAAGGCCTCGTCCAGCCACGGCTTGTAGATCTGCAGCGACGGATTGGCGAGGAGGCCGTAGCGGTAGAACCGCTCGATGTCGTTGCCCTTGTAGGTGGAGCCGTCGCCCCAGATGTTGACGTCGTCGTCCAGCATGGCGCGCACCAGCAGCGTGCCCGTGACGGCGCGGCCCAGCGGGGTGGTGTTGAAGTAGGCGACGCCGGCGGTGCGGATGTGGAAGGCGCCGCAGGCCAGCGCCACCAGGCCCTCCGCGACCAGCGGGGCCTTGCAGTCCACGGCGCGGGCGATCTCGGCGCCGTAGGCCTTGGCGCGGCCCGGTACGGCGGGCAGGTCCGGCTCGTCGGCCTGGCCGAGATCGGCCGTGTAGGTGCAGGGAATGGCGCCGTTCTCGCGCATCCAGGCGACAGCCGTGGACGTATCGAGGCCGCCGGAGAACGCGATGCCGACCTTCTCGCCGACGGGCAGGGAGCTTAAGACCTTGGGCATGCGCACTAGCTTATTGCGTGGCACAGGCCGGTATGACGCCGTCCTCGGGCTCCGCCTATCCCGCGGCGCGGCGGACGAGGTCGCGCAATTGCGCCTCGACCGAGTCGGTGACGTCGAGCACAGCGAACGACGTCGCCCACGCGGCGCCGTCGTCCAGCATCGCATCCTCACTGAAACCGACGGTGCCGTAACGAGTCTTGAACTTCGATGCCGGCTGATAGAACACCACGACCTTGCCGTCGCGCGCGTAGGACGGAAATCCGTACCAGGTCTTCGGCTCGAGCTGCGGGGCCGCCTCGACGACGATCGCGTGCAGGCGCTCGGCGATCTTCTTGTCCGCGCCGTGCATCGCCGCGATGGCATCCGCGCAGTCCTGCGCCTCCTTCGCGCGCTTCTCCGCGCCCTTGGCGCGCTTGCCCTCTTCGCGCAGTTCTGCGGCGCGCTGCTTCATGGCGGCGCGCTCGGCCGCGCTGAAGCCCGACTGTCCGGTGTCCCGCTGATCGGCCATCTGCTTTTCTCCTTCGTCGGTGGCGCCATCGAGTGACCCCGCTAGGTGAGCACGTGCACGTACCGACGATCATCCCCGACCAGCATGCCCGGAATGCGGCGGTCGAATGTGACCAGCACCGCGCCATGCGCAGCCGCGAGATTCGCCAGGTGGAAGTCGGTGACGTGCCGATAGCCGGCGAGACCGATGAGATCCACCGACGGGTCCGCGAGGGTGGCCTCGTCCGGCAGGAACGAGCAGCGCGGGTCGGCACGCAGACGACGCACCACCGTGAGAGCCTGCTCTCCGGTCACGTCCTGGCCGACGACAGCCGAGTTCAGTAACAACCGCAGCAGGCCGGATTCGGTGATCGGTGTCGTCGCGAATGCCGCCACACCCTTGAGCCACCGGTGCGCTCGCTCGTGGTGGACGTGGGCGGGGTTGGTCAACGCGACGAGCACGTTGACATCGGGTAGTGCCGTACGCGCATCAGGCATCGTCGACAAGGGCCTGCTCCACCATGTCGTCGGTGATCACATGACCCGGCACCGGCGGCAGCATGGGAAAGCCCGTGGGTGCCATCGGCGGCTCCGCTCCCCGCTCCGCGTCGTGTCCCAACAGCCCCAATTCCGAAATCGCCTGGCCCAGAGTGATGCCGCGTGTCGCTGCGCGGCTTCGTGCGACAGCCAGCAGCCGCTCGTCCAGGTCGAGCGTCGTACGCATTGTCGCATCATACATCACGCATCACTTTGCGGCTCGCCGATAGGTGGCAGAGTGTCCACATGACGCTCACACTGGCCGAGGCGATCGCCGCCGGGCCCGTCGTGCTGGACGGCGGCCTGTCCACCCACCTGGAGACGATGGGACACGACCTGACGACGACCAAGCTGTGGTCGGCCACGCTCATCGCGGACGATCCGGACGCGATCGTCGCGGCGCACGCGGACTTCTTCAGAGCCGGGGCGCAGGTGGCCACGACGGCGACCTACCAGGCGTCGTACTCCGGGTTCGCCTCGATCGGCATGGACGCGGCGGCCGCCGAACGCATGATGCGGCGGGGCGTGGCGCTGGCACTGCGCGCCCGCGACGAAGCATCCGTCGATAGCGAGAGTCGTTGGGTCGCCGCGTCTGTCGGGCCGTACGGCGCGATGCTGGCGGACGGCTCGGAGTACCGCGGCGACTACGGGCTTTCCGTCTCTGAGCTCCGCCAGTGGCACCGGCCGCGGCTGGACGTGCTGGCCGACGCGGGTGCGGACGTGCTCGCGGTGGAGACGATTCCGTGCGCCGCGGAGGTCGAGGCGCTGGTCGCCGAACTGGCGGGATCCGGTGTGCCGGCGTGGATCTCGGTGACCGCGAGCATGCACGACGGCATTCCGCGCACCGCCGCCGGCGAACCTCTCGCGGACGTCTTCGCCATGGCACGCGGCGTCGAGGAGATCATCGCGGTCGGCGTCAACTGCTGCGATCCGACGCCGGCCGCGGACATGGTGCGTGCTGCGACCAAGGCCGCGGACAAGCCCGGCGTGGTGTACCCGAACCGCGGCGAGTCCTGGGACGCGGTCGCGCGGAAATGGACCGGTTCCGGCGCCTTCGACCCGGCGCTGGTGGCCGGGTGGCAGGATGCGGGCGCGGTCGCGATCGGCGGCTGCTGCCGGGTCGAGCCGGAGGCGATCACGGCGATCGGCGCCGGCCTTCACGCAGCCTGACACGCGTCGTAGGCGCACGAAGTCGAGAATCGCACGCAAGATCCGGTTCGACGGGAGTCAAACGGCGGGGGCCAGGAACGCCGCGAGGGCCGCTGCGTATCTGGCCTGGTCGTCGGCGCCCACCAGCTCCCGCGCCGAGTGCATGGACAGCATCGCGGCACCGAAATCGACCGTCTCGCAACCGGTCCGGGCCGCCATGATCGGACCCACCGTGGATCCGCAGGGTAGGTCCGAGCGCATGACGAAGCGTTGCATCGGCACGCCGGCCTGCTCGCAGGCCAACGCGAACGCGGCTGCACCGGGCGCGCCGGTGGCGTAACGGAGCTGGTTGTTCACCTTCAGTACCGGCCCGCCGTCGATCGCGATCCGATGCTCCGGCTCGTGTTTGTCGGCGTAGTTCGGGTGCGTGGCGTGCGCCATGTCGCCGGACGCAACGATCGTGGCCGCCATCGCCCGATGGAAGTCCTCGCGGCCGCCCCCTCGCGACAGGACGATGCGCTCCAAAGCCGTCGGCAGCAGCGTGGACGCGGCGCCGCGTTCGGACACGCTGCCGACCTCCTCGTGGTCGAACAGCACCAGCAGCGGAACCGGGGACGACGCCGTCCCCGGCCCGGGCCACGTCGATGCGGCCTCGATCAATGCCCGGGTTCCCGAAAGCGACGTCGCCAGATTGTCCATGCGGCCACCCGCGATGAACTCCCGCTGCGCGCCGATCCGAGCCGGCGGCTGCACGTCGTGCGTCATGATGTCGAAGGCCAGCACGTCCCCCGGATCCACCCCGATCCGCTCCGCCAGGAACGCGACGAAGCCGCGGCCGTCCGCGGGCTGCTCCAGCCCCCAGATCGGCGAGAGATGCCGCTGCGCATCGAGTTTCACCCCGTCGGTATTCACGGACCGGTCCAGGTGAATCGCCAACTGGGCCACCCGCAGCAGCGGTTCGTCGAACTGCACGAGCACGGTGGCGACGCCCGCCGGAGCGCTGCGGTCGACCGGCAGGCGGACGGCGGGAGCAGCGTCACGCCCGTCGTGCCCGTCACCGTCGGCTGTCGCCGCCAGGCCACCGCCGGGCAGGGCGGCCGCGCGCACCGATACCCGGCCGGACAAACCCAAGTCGCGGTCGAGCCAGGAGTTCAGCATCGGCCCGCCGTAGACCTCCACACCGAGCTGACGGAAGCCGGCCCGGACGACATCCGGCTGCGGCTTGATGCGCAGGTTCGGGCTGTCGGTGTGCGCACCGACCACCCGGAAGCCGGCCGTGGGGGCCGGATCGTGCTCGGTGGACCAGGCCACCAGGGCGCCACCGCGGGCCAGGTAGTAGCGGCCGGGGGTCGTCGGCAGCGCCGCGGACGGCGTCACACCCGTGAAACCCGCGGCGGCCAGCAACCGCACGCTCGACGCCACCGCGTGGAACGGCGACGGCGAGGCGCGCAGGTAGTCGATCAGCCCGGCGGCGACCTCTTCGGTGGCAAATCCCATGGCGCCACTCTATGGCCGCATCGCGGGCGGGTCCCGACCACCGTGCGGTCCCATGCAACCGAAGCCGGATCCGGATCCGTCTGATCCATACCTATCGCTCCGCGACCCTGGAGGACACCATGACCATCCGCACCACCACCCGCGCCGCGCTCGCCGCGATGGGCGCGCTCGTCCTGGTCACCACCGCGGCCTGCTCGACGCCCGCGGCCGACAGCGCAGGCGGCGCACCCGTGTCCATCACCGACCCGGCCCTGGACAGCTCCGGCGGCTCGGCCGCCCAGGCACGGACCGCCGCATTCGTCGCCGACACGCCCGGCGTTGCCGCGGGCCAGCGCGTCATCACCGTCACCGCCACGGGTACCGCCACGGGCACGCCGGACACCCTCACCGTGCAACTCGGCGTACAGACGCAGGCCAAGACGGCGGGTGCGGCGCTGAGCGCCAACAACACCAAGGCAACCGCTCTGATCGCAGCGCTCTCCAAGCAGGGCATCGCCAAGAAGGACCTGGCCACCTCGGATCTGGCGATCTACCCGACGTACAGCGAGAACGGCACCACCGTCACCGGCTACCAGGTGACGAACACCGTCACAGCCACGTTGCGCAATGTGGACAGGGCTGGCGCGGTGATCGACGCCGCCGCACGCGCCGCCGGGGATGCGATCCGCCTCAACCAGGTGGGCTTCTCGTTCGACGACGAGACCGCGCTGCGGGCCGCCGCCCGCGCCGACGCCGTGAAACAGGCTCTGGCGCAGGCCAAGCAGCTGGCGAGCGCCGCGGGTGTCGCGCTGGGCCCGATCCAGTCCATCACCGAGGACAGCGTCGTCTCGGGGCCCCAGCCGCTGATCGAGCGGGCAGGGGCCGCGGATTCCGGCGCGTCGATGCCGGTGCTGTCGGGACAGGGCCAGCTGGCGATTACTGTGCAGGTGGTCGTCTCCATCGGCTGACCCGTCGATGGTGTCGCTCCCGCGGGTGCGGCACCATGGTCCGGGCACCTGGGACTGGGCCGTGGGTATCGCGTCGCGCCGCGATACCCACGGCCCGTTTTTCTGTCCGGCGACGGGGCCCACGCGGCGGCGCGCCCGGACGGAACCGTGCACATTGCCGCGTTCGAACCGGCACAATAGGCGCATGTCGGATGAAAGCGCGGCCGAGTTGCCCGCGATCGGTCAATTCATCGAACTGCACGCCACCAATGGCAGGTCGTCGCTCGGGCGAGTGCAGGAGGCGAGCCCGCAGCGCCTGGTGGTCGCCCTGCCCAGCGACGCCGGCGTCGCCTCGGTGGGCGCGGACAGGGCCCCATTCGACCTGGTGTGGCCGGGTCCCGACGGCGGCGTGATGATCCTGGACGGCACGCTGGCGGGGCGGCACGGCGCGACCCAGCTGGAGTTGTGGGAGTTCGAGACGGGCGGCTCCGCGCGTTTCGAACAGCGGCGCCACGAGCCGCGCATCCCGGTGGACGGCGCGGTCCGCCTGACGATCGACCCCGACGCGGAGCAGCCTCAGATCACCGCGCTCACGGGCACACTGGTGGACCTGAGCGCGACGGCCGTGCAGTGCGTGGTGAACGTGGGCGCCGAAGATGTGGTGGTGACCGGCGGAACGCGGACGCTGTGCGAGTTCACGCTGGCGGGCGGCCCGGTGTCGTTGCACGGCGAGGTGCTGGCGGCGTGGACGGAGGATTCGCAGCCGGCCGTGCGGGTCGTCGTGCGTTTCGCCGCCGACCAGCCGGACCTGGACCTCGTCAGCAGGCATGTGGCAGCCGCTGGGTCCCGGATCGTCACCGAGTAATCGTCACCGCGTCATCGTCACCGCGTCATCGTCACCGCTCGGCGACGACTGGACACGACTTCACCGCGCGGACAGCACCCCGACGCCCAGCAGCACCATCAGGGCAACGCCTGCGGCGACTCGGTAGAGCACGAACGGCAGGAAGCTGCCGGTCTTGAGATAGCGCATCAGGTAGGCGATGACGAACCAGCCGACGAAGAACGCGATCACCGTCGCAACCGCGGTCTCGCCCAGCCCGTACGGCCCGGTCTGCGGCTCGCTGAGGGCCTGCATCAGTTCGTAGAGCCCGCTTCCGAACACGGCCGGCACGGCGAGCAGGAATGAGTACTCGGCGGCTGTCGTGCGGTGGTATCCGAGGGCGCGCGCGGCTGTCGTCGTGGCGCCGGAGCGCGACACGCCGGGGACCAGCGCGAGCGCCTGCGCGAGCCCCATGGCCAGTCCGTGCGGGTAGGTGATGTCGTCCATGCCGCGGTCGCGCCTGCCGTAGCGGTCGGCCAGCCCCAAGACGATGCCGAACACGATCAGCACCGCGGCCACCAGCCAGAGGTTCCGGAACACGTCACGGATCACGTCCTGGAACAGGAAGCCGAGCACGCCGATCGGGATGGTGCCCACGATGACGACCCAGCCCATGCGCACATCGGGGTCGCTGCGCGACACGCGCCCGCCGAGCGACAGCGCCCACTTCTTGACGATGGTGACGATCTTCGACCAGAAATACACCAGGACGGCCAGCTCGGTGCCGATCTGGGTGATCGCCGTGAACGTCGCACCGGGATCGGCGGCGGACGGCAGGAATTCGCCGACGACGCGGATGTGCGCGCTCGACGAGATGGGCAGGAACTCGGTCAGGCCCTGGATGAGCCCGAGGATGATGGCTTCGATGAACGACATGGTGTCTTTCTGGGCCGGGCGGGCGGCGGGCATCCCGGCGCGCGCCGCGTGATCATGGGGCGGTCGCAGTCACATCGGACGCGGATCACACATCGCGCCGGCGCGCACGCCCCGCGCGCGACGTGTCCCGCCGGAGAATCGTATCGTCGGAGCGGGCCCCCGGGACGCCGTGGGTGGCCCGCCCGGAACCGAAGCACCTGTGGCACGTCTGCCACACGGACATCCCGCAGTACCGCACCCTATGACTGCTGCGGCAACCCAGTGGAAAGCGAACAGCATGGACAGCGTCATCATTGCGATAGCGGAGTACCTGCTCTACGCCATGGCCGCCGGCTTCGCGCTGACATGGCTGCTGGCCGAGGACCGTCGCGGCAAGGTGCAGCTGGCGCTGGCCGCGATCGTCGGGCTGATCGCCCTGCTGGTGTTGATCAAGATCGCCGCCGTGTCGTTCTACGACACGCGGCCGTTCGTGGCGATCGCGCAAGGCGGCGACGGCGCGAAATCGCTGATCCCGCACGCCGCCGACAACGGTTTCCCGTCGGACCACTCGGCGGCCGCGGGATTGATGGCGGCGCTGGTGCTGCTGCGCCGGCGCTGGATGGCCGGGATCTGGTTCGCGCTGGGCGCCGCCGCTCTCGCCTGGGCCCGCGTGGCGGCCGGGGTGCACCACCTGCTGGACGTCGCCGTGGGTCTCGGCGTGGGTGCGGTGGCTGCAGCGATCGGGGTGGCGGGTATGACGCTGCTCGTGGGCAGGACCCGGATCGCGACGGCCGGGCCGCTGGGGCGCTGGCTGGCGGCGGACCCGGCGCGCATCGTCACCGCTCGGCACCGGCCGGCCGACTGAGCACCGGACGGGCGTCACGGGCAGAACGAGGACAGCAGCTCTTCCAGGCCACCAGCCGGATCGGTGACGGGCAGGCTCTCGGAGAACCCGCCCCCGCTGGACTCCGCCTGCCACTCGACCTTCAGTGTCGGAGCGTTGCCGGTCACCGCCGAGCACTGATCCACCCGGAACTCCACCAGGATCCGGACCCGCGTGCCGGGCGCGAGCATGGCCGGCAGCACCGCGTCCTGGAAGGCGGCTCCGGCGTCGTCCGGTGTGTTGTCCAGCCGGGCCTTCATGCCGATCTGCGTCATACCTGGCACCGCCAGACTCATCCTCGTCAGGTTCCGAGGTTGCGCCCCGGGATTCTGCACCGTGAACTGCACCGCGGCGCTCGCACCGTCCGAGCCCACCGAGGCGACGACGTCGGCATCCCGGTCCACCTCGATGGCGTTCTCGCCGGTCGGGGCAGCCGGACCGGATGGGCCACCGGACACGGTGGCCGCCGAGGACGAGGCGACCGCCGAGGACGAGCCCCAGGCCGACGCCTCGCCGGAACCCTGCGAACCCGACAGGTCGAGCGGGATCACCTCCACGCTCGGCGACAGGCGCACCGACGCGGCCAGCGCGGCCAGGTCGGCCTCGGACAGCGTGACCGAGTCCGGGGCGGCGACACCCGCCATCAGGCCGTCGCCGAGATCGACCACGGCCGTCCGGTCGACCGCCGACACGGAGACCGAGGTGCCGTCGACCGTGACCCGGGTGCGCTCGCCGCTGCCGAGATCCGCGCCCGTGGCGTTGACCACCCCCACCGTCAGGCACGACGCCATGGGGCTGCCTGCCGGGGCGATGTTGCCCTGGTAGGTATCCGTTCCGGCGGCATCCGATATCCGGTACGGGTCGATCCCCACCGGGCACAGATACACGCTGCCGCCGACGTAGCCGGCGATCGGCGTCGAGTTCATGGTGCTGTCGGCCATGAGGCCGGGCAGCGTCAGCCCGATGCCGATGGTGCGCGGCAGGATCTGCGGCGTGTCGGTGATCGACGCCGCGAAGTCCTTCAGCGCCGTATCCGGCGACGAGTCGCGAGCCGCGAGGCCGCTGGCCCATACGTGGATAAACCGTCCGTCCGGCAGTTGCCACGAAAGGCGCTGCGCCGCGGGGAATCCCATCGCATCCGTGGCGCCCGACGGCGCCAACTCGAGCGTGGCGTCGCGGTCGCCGACCACCGTCCGTTGCTTCGTGACATCGGCTGCCGTCGTGCCGCCCTGGCCGAACGTCCACACCGGGTCGTCGGCGCCGTCGGTGACCACGTATCCGGCGGCTCGCACCGCATCGCGATTCTGGACCGCCCCGCCCGCGGCGGCGGCGACATCGAAGAACGACACCGCCAGCCGGCCCGGCGACTGCATCCAGGTGAGCCCCCCGAGGCCGTCCGGCGCGGCGGCGGTGACCGGCGAGGACACCGGCTGCAGCTGATACCGGATGAGCTGGGTGTCGGCGGGCAGCGGAAAACCGGGCACGGGCACCACCGGCGGGATCGACGCGGGCCGGGTGCTGGACGGGGCACTGCGCAGCATGGCGCTGGTGATCCCGATGCCCCCGGCCACCAGCACGACGGCGGCAGCCACTGCGACGAGAGCCCTTGTGCGGCGGCGCCTCTCGCGCTGGGCGAGTCGGACCTCGAATGCCGCGCGGACGGCGTCATCGCCGGGTGCGCCGCCCGCGAGGACGGAGAATTCGCCTCGCAGGTCGTCGATCGTGTTCATGATTCCTCCTGTTGGTGGAGGTGCGGAGACCGGCGGGGGTCGAGCCCGAGGGCAGCGTCATACCCGGCGCCGTAGTCGGGGGAGTCGGTGACGGCGATGCGCAGAGCGGCCATTCCGCGGGAGACCGCAGTGCGGACGGCGCCTGCGGTGATGCCGAGATCCACTGCGATGTCGGGGTTGTCGTAGCCGAGGTAGTAGCGCATCACGATGACGGCGCGCTGTCTCGGCGGCAGCGCGCCGAGCAGCGCGGAGAAGTGCTCACGATCGTCGAAGAGGCCCGTCGGATCGGGCAGGGCGACGTCCGGCAACTCGCCGGTGCGGGTCGGGCGGATCATCCGGGCGGACCAGCGGCGCCCGTCGGACAGGTAGATCGAGGTGACGATACGGCGCACGTAGGCCAGCGGGTACTGCATGGCGCCGATCCGGTGCCACGATGTGTGGGCCTTCACGAGGGCATCGGCGAGCACGTCGTGTGCCCGCTCCCGGTCGCCGGTGAGCACCGCAGCGTACCGGGACAGGCCGGTGAGCTCCGCCGCCAGGAACTCCTCGAACGTCACGCCGTCATCACCGCCTTCGCCGTCGGTCGCACGCCGACACCCGGCGCCACTACCCCCTTAACGCAGCGGGGCGCGATTGCGCACCATGGCCCGGCGGCAGCACTCCCGGACAGGCGGCGGCGTCAGCCGGCGAAGTTGATCGCGTTGAACGAGTTCGTGCTTCCGGAGCGGGTGACGATGCCGGCGTAGCGATAGTTCGGGTTCAGCAGGTTGGCCCGATGTCGCGGCGAGGCCAGGTAGGCCTTCAGCATGGCGTAGGCGGACATCGAGCCGGTGGTGAAGGAGGCGATGTTCTCGCCGAACACATGCACGCTGGGCATCGACGCCAGAACCGTGGCGCTCAGCGCCGGGTTGTGCGCGAACGTCGAGCCCGCAGCGAGATGACTCGACCACAGGTCGGCCGAGCTCACCAGGCCGGGCGACTCGACCAGCGGTGCCAGGTGGTGGGCGGCGCGCGCCCTGTTGATGTAGGCGAGCAGATCCCGGTCGAAGCATACGAGCGCCACTGCTTGACTGGCGCGGACCGCTGCGATCGCGGGCGCCACGACGGTCGGGGCCGTCGCGGGCGCCGGGGCAGCGGCCGGCGCCGGGGCAGCGGCTGCCGTCGCGGGCAGCACGCCGAGCGTCAGGCCGGCCGCGAGCAGCAGGGGCAGCACGCGAAGAGCGCGGCGTCCGCGGCGCGCGGACCCGCGGACCGCGTCGGCCTGGTACGGAGTATGGGTGTGCAACAGCATGACGTCATACCTCGGTCGTGCCGGGCGGCGTGCGCCGCGCCATGGCCCCCACGGACAGGTCGTTCTTCCCCCGGTAACGGTTGGTGAGTCTACCGCCACAGTTCGTCATCGGCCGATACCGGGACGGCTTGAGCCCCGTCACACAGCAAACCGGTGGACCACTCGTCATCTCGTCGAGCGGCGCCCCTCCTTGACGGCGTACATCGCCTGGTCCGCCGCGCGCACGAGATCGTCGGCGGTCTCCGTGCCATGGGTCGTCGCGACGCCGATGCTGACGTCGACGGTCACCGAGATCCCGAGTCCGATGCCGATCGGCTGACCCAGCAAGCCGCGGATGCGCTCGGCGATCAGGGACAAGTCGGCATCGTCACCGTCGATCGGACTCAGCACGGCGAACTCGTCACCGCCGAGCCTGGCCACCGTCGCGTCACTGCGGACCGCGCCGGCGAGCCTGCGCCCCACCGCAATCAGCACGGCGTCGCCGGCATCATGTCCGTACGTGTCGTTGACCTGCTTGAATCCATCCAGATCGAGGTAGAGCAGACCGACCCGTCGGCCACCGGTGCGCGCCGTCGCCATTTCCTCGGCCAGCCGGCGGAACAATAGCGTCCGGTTGGCCAGCCCGGTCAGCGGATCGTGCATCGCCATCCGCTCCAGTGACCGCTTGGCGTTCTCGCGCTCCGTCAGGTCGTGCACATGCCCCAGCACGAAGCGCGCCTCGCCCACCGAATCGACGGCGGACAGGTTCAACTCGACCCAGCGTTGCTGCCCGTCCGACGTGCGGAATGTGGATTCCTCCCGCAGGGTGGTGATCTCGCGTGACACGAAGCGGTCCAGATGCGACTGCAGCAGCCGTTCCTGCCCCACGTCGCCGCGCGCTCCCAGGATGCTGCAGTGCCGGCCCACCAACTGCTCGGGCTGGTACCCGAGCAGGTCGCACAGGGCAGTGTTCACGTCGCGGATCTCGCCGACCCGACCGGGATCCAGTCGGATCGAGTACATGCCGATCAGCGCGTCCCGGATCGCGACGCGCAGCGTGCGCTCACTGTCGCGCGCTGCCGTCGCCAGCAGGGCACGGTGCCGGGTGACGAGCACCAGGCCCAGGGTCGACGCCGTCACCACCAGGATGAACACCTCGGTCAGGAACTGACGCTCCACCAGCTCGGCGGCGCTCGCCAGCGGGCCGCGGCCACGTGCCGTGGCGTAGGCCGCCAGCGCACAGGTGAGCGCCGACACCGCCGTCGCCCGGACCGCATCGAAACGCACCGCCGACCACATCACCGGCACCAGCATGACGAACGCACGCCCGTCCGAATGGACCTGCAGCAGCGCCCAGACCGACAACGCACACACGGCCAGGAGGACGCCCACGAACTCGATTCCCGACCACCATCGCCACCCGGAGAAGAGCTTGTCCGGCAGCAGCAGGGGCGCGACGGTGAGATAGCCCAGGATGTGGGTGACGACGTAGCCGGTGGCCACGCTGGCCGGGGGTGGGTCGCCCGGGAGAACGACCATGCTGAGCAGCAGCAGCAGCAGACCGACCGCGACCGCGGCAGCGGCGGCGGCCGCGAAGCGGACCGCGTCCCGTACGACCTGCAGGCGCCGGTCGCGGTAATCCCTTCGGTTCGTCAGGATCAACGAGGCGATCATCAGCTCCGAGAGATTGACGACGCCCTGCGTCAGCGTCAGCGTCCATCCGACGGCCCCGACGCGCGCGACGATCGCCCCCACGCTGTAGCCCACCAGAATCCAGGGCCACCACGAACGCGGGCAGCGGACCATGACGGCGACAGCCGCGGCCACGCTGGGCAGCCACAGCGGACTGATTACCGACTCCGGAACGAACAGCTGGAATGCCGCAACGATCAAGAGGTAGGTGCCGACGCCCACCGCCGTCGCCGCAGCCAGCGGCGCGGCCAGCGCGACGCCAGGGGCGGCCTTCGGAGCGGAGGTCATGCGATGAGTATCGGCGATCATGCGGGAAGATACAGGCCGGCCACTGATCCATCACGGATTCCGTCGAATGGACGACCCGCCCGATTGCGCTGTTCCGGGCATGGCGGTGGCAGCTCTGGCCACCGCTTTGATCTGCTCGTCGCTCATGCCGCGGAAGCGCCGGAAGCTGTAGACGACCAGCGCCAGCGCGACGAAAGCCGAGATGGTGATGGCGGCGCCCGTCGCCCAGCCGCCCGGCAGCCACCAGGATTCGCCCACCGGCCACCAGTCCGGTGCGGGCGGCTGCCAGAGCCACAGCGCCCCGGCGGCGAGCAACGCCGCGATGCCGAGCCCGGACAGTGACATGCGCCACCAGTCGCGCACGCTGTCGGCGGCGGTGCGGATCGCGGCAAGCTGGACCGACGCCACCCGGCGGCGCGCCCACTCGTAGTGCCGCGACAGGATCGCCATCCCCGCGAACAACGCCAGCAGGCCCGGACCGGGCAGCACCAGGGCCGCCAGGCCACCCACCACCAGCACCCAGCCGAGGGCGATGCGCCAGACCGTCTTCATCGTCGCCATCACGATCCGTCCCGGACACGGCCACCGGGGCGGACGTGAGCGGCGTGATCCTGCGACGGCGGCATGTCTCCAGGGTGCCCGGAGCTTCGCGCCGCGGCAAGGACGACCGCCGCCGCGTGCTGCAGCGGGCGTGACGAGCGCCACCAGCGGGAATGTCCGACGACCGCAGCACGTTGCGCACCACCGGAGTCCGACCACCAAGGCGCAAAGGAGCAACCATGTCGAATATCGTGATCTTCGGCGGAACCGGTTACAGCGGCGGCAATATCGCCCGGGAGGCGCTCGCCCGCGGGCACAGCGTCATCTCCTATTCCCGCCACGAGCCGGCCCAGCCGATCGAGAGGGTCACCTACCGCTTCGCTTCCCTCGAGGATGACGCCGCCCTCGATCGGGCCGCCGCGGACGCCGACGACCTGGTGGTCGCCCTGCACGCGAGCGATTATCCCGGTGGGCTGGCCGGCCGGGTCCCGGCGCTCGTCGAGGCGGCGCGCCGGCATGAGGCGCGGCTGTCGTTCGTCGGCGGTGCCGCGTCGTCGCTGGTGAACGACGAGGGCCTGCGACTGCTGGACACCCCGGAGTTCCGCGAGGAGTGGAAGGCGGAGGCGACCGCCCACGCCGAGGTGCTGGACGCGATGCGTGAAGCGCCCGCCGACCTGACGTGGTTCTACGTCAGTCCGGCCGCGCTCTACGGCTCGTTCGCCCCCGGCGAGACGACCGGCGCGTACCGCATCGGCGGTGACCGCCTGGTGACGAAAGCCGATGGCTCATCTGAGATCTCGGGCACCGATTTCGCACTGGCATTCGTGGACGAGATCGAACGGAAGGCTCATCCGCGGCAGCGGTTCACCGTCGGGCACTGAGGTGATCAGCCCGCGGAGGCAAGGACCGCGCGGCCGCCGCCGACAGACTTCGCCTCGTACAGGGCCGCGTCGGCGCGCGCCAGCAGCTCCGGCCCGGCTTCCGAACCGTCGAAGACCGCGATCCCGACGGAGCAGGTGAGTTCCTGCGGGGTGACCTCGGCCAGCCGGGCCGCGATGGTGAAGCCCGCCATCTCGTCACACCCGGGCATCGTGACGAAGAATTCGTCACCGCCCAGACGGGCGAGCGTGTCGCCGGGACGCAGGCACATCTGCCACGCGCGAGTAGCGGAGATCAGCGCGCGATCACCGGCGGCGTGCCCGCGAGAATCGTTGAGCTGCTTGAAGTTGTCCAGGTCGAGCACGGCGACGGCCAGCGGCAGCCGCCGCTGCGCGGCTATCGTCACCTCACGCAGCAGCGCCTCCTGCATGCCGCGGCGATTCGCGACGCCGGTGAGCGGATCGGTCAACGTGAGCTGGCGCAGCCGGTGTGCCAGCATCCCCGCCACAGCCGCCCCGGCACCGCAGGTGCCCGTGGTCAGCACCAGCTGCGGCAGCCATGCCGCGACATCCGAGACCATCAGTACTGCGATCTGGGCAGCAACTACGAGCGCCGTGATCGACGCGGCCGCGACGGGCGAGAAGTACATGGCGACGACGACCGCCACCCATACGTACAACATCCCGATTCCGATGCCTGCTGGGCCGCCCGGATCGGTGAAGAGTTGCGCTGCGGCGATGGCCCCGGTGCCGAACACGAACACGATGATGGACATGGCGGCGGAGATCCGCTCGGCGAGCACGATCTGTACGATCCCGCCGGCTGCCACGACGAGGAAGAGCGCCGTCACCGCCGTCGAATCGACGCTGTGCCAGCCGGGCAACACCGCGGCCGAGAGCCATACGAGCGTCGCGCCCACCACGAACAGCGCTCCGGTGACGCGGCTACGCTGACGCCGGGACGGAGTGGAATCGTCGGACGCCAGCCAGGCGAGGGGCGTCCGTTGATCCACGTGCACGTCTACCAGTATGAACGACGCTCACACCGGTCCTCGCGCGACTGGCCCGTCCTGCGGTCGCCGCCGCACCCTATCCTCGGGGTGGGACGCGGATGCGAGGAAGGGCGGCGATGATCGACGAGGAACCGTCAGTGGATGAGGTGGCGGAAGCCGCCGATGCCGCCGGAGATCGTGCCCTCGACCTCGCGGCGGCGGGCGAGTACGACGCCGCCCTCGCCGAGGCGCGTTCCGCCGTCGAAGGCTATCGGCAATTGGCCGGCTCCTCACCCGACGTGTACCGACCGGATCTCGCAGCCGCGCTGGACAGCCTGGCGTCCCGCCTCGGCGACGTCGGCCGACGGATCGAGGCACTGGAGGCGTCCCGGGAGGCGGTCGCACTGCTGCGCGACCTGGCCGGCCAGGATCCGGCGGCAGCGGGAGAAGACGACAGCGCTCTGTTCGTTCCGTACCTGGCAGCTGCGATGAGCAACCTCTCGGTGCGACTGCACGAAAGCGGGGACGATCAGGCCGCCGTGGAGATGGCGCGGGAGGCCGTCGGACTGTACCGCGGGCTGGTCACCCCGCCCGGGCAGCAGGTGGTGCAGCCGATCGCCGGCAGCCTGCTGCCGGATGCGCCCGATTCGCGGGAGGCCGCCGCACCGCCGCTCGGCGAACACAGCCCGGGTCTGGCCATGGCGCTGGGCAACCTGGCGAACCGGCTGGACGAGGCGCACCGGCCGAGCGAGGCCCTGGCCATCGCCGGCGAGGCCGCGGCGGTGTACCAGCAACTGGCCGCCGCGGATGCCGCCTACCTGCCGGGACTCGCCCAGACCATCAACAACCGTGCCGTGCTGCTGCGTGAGTCCGGCGAGACGGCAGTCGCGATCTCGACCACACGCCAGGCCGTCAACCTGTACCGGCAGCTGGCCGCCGCGGAGCCGGAGGTCTATCGCGACTACCTCGCGATGGCGCTCGGCAACCTGGCGAACATGCTCGTCGACGCGGGGCGCGGCCGCGACGCGCTCGGCGTGGCGCAGCAGGCGACCGACCTGTACCGCGAGCTGGCGACGGACGCCGAGCCGCACACTGGTCCCGATGCCGACAACCCGTACCACGCCCCCCTGGCCATGTCGCTGAACAACCTTGCCGTCCACCTGTCCGCGGCCCACCGTCCGGACGCCGCGCTGGCCGCGACGGAGGAGGCCAGCCGCCTCTACCGCGCACTGGCACGCCGCAATCCGCAGGCCCATCTGGGCAACCTGGCGGGCACGCTCACCAATCTGGGCAGCGATCTGGCCGCGGCCGGCAAGCGGGATGAGGCGCTCTCGGCGACCCGTGAGGCCGTGGACGTGACCCGGCGTCTGGCATTCGGCAATCGGCCGGTCTATCTGCCGCAGCTGGCGCAGGCTGTGCACCAGCTCGCGGTCCGCATGGACGAGGCGGGCCGCGCGTCGAGCGCCCTGGCCAACGCGCGCGAGGCCGTACGGCTGTACGAAGAGCTGACGCTCAGGGATCCCGACCAGTATGTGGATGCGCTGCAGCGCTCCCGAGATTTCGTCTCGCACCTCTCCGCGACGACTGCCTGAGAGCGATCACCCCAGGCCCGCACGCTTCGCCCCGTCCATGGCGACGGCGGCGACCGTCCCGGCAGCCGCCCGGCTACTCCCCGTGCCGGCCGGAAACCTGCCCGGCGCCGAACGGGATGTTGGCACCGGGGATGGCATCCAGCAGCCGCTGGGTGTATTCCTCGCTGGGGTGATCGAAGATGTCGGTCACCAGCCCCTGCTCCACGACGCGGCCCTTTTCCATCACGCACACGTGGTCGGCGATCATGCGCACCACCGCCAGGTCGTGCGTGATGAACAGGTAGGTGAGGTCGAGTTCGGACTGCAGCTCCGCCAGCAGGGTCAGGATCTGGTCCTGCACCAGCACGTCCAGCGCGGAGACCGCCTCGTCCAGCACGATCACGTCGGGCTTGAGCGCCAGCGCCCGGGCGACCGCGACCCGTTGCCGTTGGCCGCCGGACAGTTCGTTCGGATAACGGCTGATCAGCGCCTGCGGCAGCGACACCTGCTCCAGCAGTTCACGCACGCGCGCCTGGCGGGCGGCGTGATCTCCGACCTTGTGCACCACGAGCGGCTCGGCGATCGCGTTGCCGATGTTGCGCAGGGGATCCAGTGAGCCATACGGGTCCTGGAAGACCGGTTGCATCCGCCGGCGCAGCGCCAGCAGCTCGGGGCCCGTCATCTTCGACAGTTCGTGACCCTCGATCTCGATCCGGCCGGATGTCGGGTCCTCGATCTTGAGCAGCAACTTGGCGACCGTGGACTTGCCCGAGCCGGATTCGCCCACCAGAGCCAGGGTGGTCCCGCGCGGGATGTCGAAGTTCACGTGATCCACCGCGCGGAGCGGGATCGACCGGAGGCCGCCGGTGCGGATCTTGTAGTCCTTGACGAGGTCGCGCACCGACACCAGAACCGGTGCCGTCGCGGCCGCCGACTCGCCGACCGCGGCACGGCGCTCGCCGACCTGGATGCGCTTCGAGGCGACGCTGGGTGCGGCGGCGACCAGCTTGCGCGTGTAGGGGTGCACCGGGTCCAGCAGGATCTCCCGGCTCGGGCCTGCCTCGACGATGTGCCCATGTTGCATGACGATGATCCGCTCGGCCCGCTCCGCAGCCAGACCGAGATCGTGCGTGATCAGCAGGACCGCGGTGCCCTTCTCCTCGGCCAGGGTGGCCATGTGATCCAGGATCACCCGCTGCACCGTCACGTCGAGCGCCGAGGTCGGCTCGTCGGCAATGAGCATCGTGGGGTCGGCGGCCAGGCCGATCGAGATCAATGCGCGCTGGCGCATGCCGCCCGAGAACTGATGCGGGAACTGCTTGAGCCGCCGTTCGGCGTCGTCGAGCCCCGCCTGCTTGAGCACCTCGATCGCGCGCGCGGTGACCTCCTTGCGCCCGTGCGCAATGCCGTTGGCCCGAATGGCCTCCTTGACCTGGAACCCGATGGACCACACCGGATTCAGGTTCGACATCGGGTCCTGCGGCACGTAGCCGACTTCGCGGCCACGCAGCTTGGACATCTCCGAGCGGCTGAGCGTGGTGAGTTCGCGGCCACGCAGTTTGATCGAGCCGCCGGTGATGACGCCGTTGCCCGGCAGCAGCTTGATCGCGGCGGTGGCGGTGGTGGACTTGCCCGACCCGGACTCGCCGACGAGGGCCAGTGTCTCGCCCTCGAACAGGTCCAGGCTGATGCCGTGCAGCACCTCATTCATGCCCTCCTGGGTGCGGAAGGCGACGGTCAGGTCCCGGATGGATAGCAGCGGCTCGTCCGAGGACGGCGCCCTGCCCGTGAAAACGGGGTCCAGGTCCATGTCCGACTGCTGGCCGGGGGTCGTGTGTGAGCTCAACGCTGGGCCCGCGCTCTCGGATCGAGGCCGTCGCGGATCAACTCGCCCAGCATGATGAAGGCGAGCACCGTGACGGTCAGTGCGATGGACGGGTAGATGAGCGCCATGGGCGCCACCCGTAGGGACTGCTGTGCCTGGCTGATGTCCTTGCCCCACGACATGACGTCACCGCCCAGGCCGACGCCCAGGAACGACAGCGTCGCCTCCGCCACGATGGCGGCCGCCAGGCTGAGGGTGGTGATCACCAGCAGTGGCGCGATCGCGTTGGGGATGGCGTGGGACAGCATGGTGCGGAATCGGGATCTACCGATCGCCCGAGCCGCGGTGATGTAGTCCGATTGGCGGACCCGCAGCACCTCGGCCCGCACGACGCGAGCCGTCGAGGCCCAGGCGAATCCACCGATGGCCAGCGCCAGGGTGAGCACGTTGCGGTGCTCGGAGAAAACGGTCATGGCGACCACGGCGGCCAGGATGTAGGGGATGGAGAAGAAGATGTCGCCGACGCGGGAGAGCAGGGAATCCAGCCAGCCCGGGTAGAAGCCGGCAATGGCGCCCATCACCAGGCCGATGAACGACCCGATGAAGGTGGCCAGCAGGCCGACCGACACCGAGGTGCGCGCCCCCCAGACGATGCGCGAATAGATGTCGCAGCCCTGGAAGGTGAAGCCCAGCAGGTGCCCGGACACCGGACCGGCATTGGAGTTCGACAGGTCGCAGCCGTTGTTCGGCGGCACGGACGTGAACAGCGTGGGCCAGGCCGCCATCAGCGCCACGACCACCGCCACGACCAGGGAGATCCAGAACGTCGGCCGGCGGCGAATGTCCCGCCAGGCGTCCCGCCACAGGCTGGACGGCTTCGCCGCGACATGGACGGCGTCGACGGTGACGGTGGTCTCGTCGAACGGCGCTACGTAGTGGGCACGGCGCGGATCACTGCGCAGATCGTCAGGCATAGCGGATCCTCGGGTCGAGTAGTCCGTAGAGCAGGTCGACGACCAGGTTGACGAGCACATACAGAATGACGAAGACGGTGACGAACGAGACGATCGTCGGTCCCTCGTGACGGAGGGTGGCCTGGAACAGGGTATTGCCTACGCCGGGCACGTTGAAGATGTACTCCGTGACCGTGGCGCCGACTAGCAGGACCCCGAAGTTGGTGGCCGAGTTGGTGATCACCGGGATCAGCGAGTTGCGCAGCACGTGGATGGGAATGACGCGGCGGCGGGGCAGGCCCTTGCCGTAGGCCGTGCGGACCCAGTCCTGGTTCAGCGTCTCCAGGACGGAACTTCGCATCAGGCGCATCGACACGGCGTACAGCGAGAAGCCCAGCACGATGGCCGGCAGCCAGAGGCCGCTCCAGCCGTTGTCGCCGCCGACCGTGGTCTTGAACCAACCGAACTTGAAGGCCAGGAAGTACTGGGCCACGAACGCGAGCACGAAGATCGGGATGGACAGGAAGATCAGGGCGGTGACGAGGGCGCCGTTGTCGAAGAACTTTCCCTTGCGCAGCGCCGAGATCGATCCGATGACGATGGACATCGTGAACTCGATGCCGATGGCCATCACGGCCAGGCGACCGGTGACCGGCAGCGTGCGCGCCAGCACGGAGTTGACCGACTGCCCGGAGTAGGTCATGCCCAGGTCACCCCGGAAGATCCCGCCGAGGTAGTAGAAGTACTGGACGAAGAAGGGTTGGTCCAGGTGATACTGCGCGCGGAGCGCCGCCAACAGTTGCGGGCTGGGCTGCTTGTCGCCGAACAGTGCGGCGATCGGATCGCCCGGCATCGCGAAGACCAAGAAGTAGATCAGGAGCGTCGCTCCGATAAACACCGGTATGACTTGCAACAGGCGTTTGAGGATGTAGACGAACACGTGCCTCCCCTTTTACGGCCCTTCCGCCGTGCATGCGGGGCACGGCGATTCCGAGGGCCTGATCACCAGTGAAGCGGCGCGCCCGTGGGAAGCGGGTGCGCCGCGGGCGCTGCTCCGGCGCCACACGACGGGGGCGGCCTCGCGGCCGCCCCCGCCCCGTGACGTCATATGGACGTTAGCCCTTGGTGATCTGGTAGTACAGCGGCACGGAGTTCCAGCCGAACGTCACGTTCGACACGCCCTCGGCGTAGCCGCCGGTGACGTTGGAGTACCACAGCGGGATCGAGGGAAGATCCTTGAGCAGCAGCTCCTGGGCCTTCGCGTAGTCCGCCGTCGCAGCCGCCGCGTCGGATGCCGAAGCACCGTCGGCGAGCAGCTTGTCGAATGCCGGGTTCGAGTAGTCGCTGTCGTTCGAGCTGGCGTTCGTGCCGTACAGCGGCTGCAGGAAGTTGTACTGGCTCGGGTAGTCGGCCTGCCATCCGGTACGGAACGCCGTCTTGATGCTACGAGCGTTGACGTCCTTGCGGAGGGTGGCGAAGTCGACGTACGGCTTGCCCGCAGCGTCGATGCCCAGCGTGTTCTTCAGCGAGTTCGCCACCGCGTCGACCCACGGCTGGTGGCCGCCATCGGCGTTGTAGGCGATCTCGAAGGTGCCGCTCCACTTGGAGATGGCGTCGGCCTGGGCCCACAGATCCTTGGCCTTTGCCGCGTCGAACTTCAGCACGTCGGCGCCCGGCAGGGAGTCGGACCACCCGTCGATGACCGGCGAGGTGAAGTCGCTGGCCGGGGTGCGGGTGCCGTTGAAGATCACCTTGGTGATCTGGTCGCGGTCGATCGCCATGGACAGCGCCTGGCGACGCAGCACGCCTTCCTCACCCGTGAAGTGGGCGAGGTCCTTGGGCAGGGTGAACGACTGGAAGATCGCCGCCGGCTGGTTCACGGCGCGATCGCCGAGATCCTGCTCGAAGGTCGCGAATGCCGAAGCCGGCACCGCGTCATCCACGTCGAGGTTGTTCGACAGCAGGTCGCTGTACGCGGCGTCCTGCGAGGCGTAGAACACGATGGTCAGCCCGCCGTTGGCGGCCTTACGGCCACCGTTGTAGTCGGGGTTGGTGACCAGGTCGATCTGCACGTCGTGCTGCCAGGCACCGTCGCCCTTGAGCATGTACGGACCGTTGCCGATCGGGTTCTCGCCGAAGGCGTCCATGTCGTCGAACGCGACATCGGGCAGCGGGTAGAAGGCGGAGTATCCCAGGCGCTGCGCGAAGTCGTTCGCCACCGGAGCGTTCAGCTTGATGGTGAAGGTGTTGTCGTCGACCTTCTTCAGGCCCGTGAGCTCGGAATCCTTCTCCGCGTCGAAGCCCTCGATGTCGGCGAACCACGACTGGTTCAGCTGCTTGTGGGAGAACAGCGCGCCGTACTGCCACGCCTTGATGAAGCTGTCCGCCGTGACGGGCTGGCCGTTGGTGAACTTCGAGTCGCCCTTGAGCTTGACCGTCAGATCCGTCGGGTCGTCCACGGTGATGGAGTCGGCGAGATCGTTGACCAGTTTGCCGGATCCGTCGTAGTACGCCAGGCCGGCGAAGATCGAGTCGAGGATCTTGCCGCCGCCGACCTCATTGGTGTTGGTCGGGATCAGCTTGTTCTCCGGCTCGGAGCCGTTCACCTTGATGATCGCCGTCGAGGCGCCCGCGCCTTCGCTGGGAGCCGCGCTGGAGCTGGACTCGCTGCTCTGGCCGCCCTCGGTGCTCTGGGCAGGTGCCTCGGAGCTGGACGACTGTGATGTATCGCTGGCGCCGGAGGTCGCGTCACCGCTGCCGGTGCTGCTACCGCACGCCGTCAGAACCATCGCAGCCGCTGCGAGCAGGGCGATGCCAGAGACGGCAACTTTTGTTCGCCGCATGAAATCTCCTCATCTAGTAGGACAGCGTGCATTCCCCAGCACCTTGTGAGCAGGGTTGAACGCACGCGTAGGTCCCCTCAGCATATGGCAGCTCATTCACATTTCACGTCCGTCTTCCAAGCCGTTACCAGTCGGTTACCAAATGCGCATGCGCAGTGTTATCCCAGTCACTGGGACGGGCGGTGACGCCCGGGTCTGCCGCGCGACAGCGCGCGAAAAGCGTCATACCCGGGTGGGAACGGCGGGTATGACGATGCGGCGGGGGGTGCCTCCGCTGTGTACTTGACGCTCCTCCTAACCTTCGTTTCAGCCGAGCCTCGCTGGCGCTCGTCTCAACCTCCGCTACGGATTCGTCGGAACACGGAGCCGACACTCGCTACGCTCGCGTCAACCTCCGCTACGGCCTCGTCGCGCCGCCGACCACCGCGTTCTGCTCGGTCTCGCTCAGGATCTCGCGCACCCGATTGCCGGGAAGCTTGCAGTACCAGGCACAGGCCAGAACGACGGCCGTGAGGACGATATTGGCGATGATGCCGCCGCCGAACTTATACCAGCCGAGCTGGCCGGCGTTCGCCGCCGCGGTGCCCGAGTAATTGCCCAGGTAACTGACGATCGTGATGCCGACGAACCAGACGAGGACCCACCAACCGTGCGCGACGTCGAGCTTCGGCGCGCGATGCTTGCCGGCATCGGAGGTCTGGAAGAAGCCCAACAGAATGTAGCCGATCACCACGGCGAGCATCATCTTCCACACCTGGTCCCAGCCGGCCCAGTACATGATCAGGTTGGTGGACAGCAGCGCGAGCGGGGCGATGACCCATGCGCCGTGCAGCCGGTATCGGCGCTCCTGCTCCGGGATCTGTTTGCGGAACGTCAGCAACGCGATGGAGCCGCTGCCGAACGACAGCACCGTCAGCGACGTGACGATGGACACCAGCGACTGCCAGCTGGGGAACGGCAGGAAGAAGATGCAGCCTACGACCCAGGCCAGGATCAGGCTGGGCCACGGCACGCCGTTGTCGTTGACGTGCGCCAAGATGCGCGGAGCGTTGCGGTTGCGGCCCATGGCGTAGGACATGCGCGCGGTGACGGACGTGTAGATCAGGCCGGTATCCGACGGCGAGATGATGGCGTCCGCGTACAGCAACCCGGCCAGCCAGCCCAGACCCAGGATGGAGGCGACCACGGCCAACGGACTGAAGGTGGCGGACGCGCCACCGGTGGCCACCAGATTGCTGCCGATCTCCGACCAGCCGCCCTTGGCGATGGCGTCCGACGGCACCGCTCCGATGAATGCGATCTGCAGCAGCAGGTACAGGACGCCGCAGATCACCACGGAGCCGATCACGGTGAGCGGCACGTTGCGCCGCGGATTGGCGGTCTCACCGGCCAGCTCAATGCCCTGCCGCCAGCCCAGGAACGAGAACGCAATGCCCGCAGCGGGTATCGCTTCGAAGGCACCTTTGAGCCCGTAGGGCGTGAATCCACTGCCATTGTCGGTACGAATGGTGAAGTTGCCGGTGTGGAATGCGGAGGCCAGCAGCGCCACGATCACCAGCGCGATCATGGCGAGCTTCCACCACACCAGCACGTTGTTGATGCGCGCGAACCAGCGCACCCCGAAGTAGTTGACGACGACGAAGACCGCCATGATCACGATCGCGATCACCAGGCCGGCCGGAGTCAGCGTTGCGTCACTGTTCTCCAGCCACGGCACGTACGACGTGGCGTACGTCAGCACGGCCGACACCTCGACCGAGGCGACCGCGGCGCAGGACAGCCAGGTCACCCAGCCCATCGAGTAGCTGGCGAACGACCCCCAGGCGTAGTGCGGGTAGCGGGCCACGCCGCCGCTGCGCGGGAACATGACGCCGAGCTCCGCATAGCTCAGCGCGATGAGCAGGAACATCACCGTCGCGACGACCCACGAGATGACGGCGGCCGGGCCGGCCTGCTTGGCCGCGTTGAGGGAGCTGAACAGCCAGCCCGAGCCGATGATGGAGCCGATCGCCGTGAACAGTAGGCCGATGGTCCCGAAGTCCTTCTTCAGCCGATGATCGTCGTCTGCGAAGATGTCGGCTTCATGCACAGTAGTCACCATGACGCTGATGCCTCCTCGATCGAAGGCTCGTCCCATTCGCCGGGCCCGGGGATCCTTTGTGCACCCGTCCTAGTCCCGGCGCGCGGGGAACTCCTGGCGAAATCGTGTGAGAAGGGTGTTATTCCGCCGTGACGAAGCCGTAGCGGAGGGTGTGCCGAAGCGCAGCGAGGTACGCCCGCAGCGAAGGCGAGGAACGGCGCATCAGGCACCGCCGTGACGAAGCCGTAGCGGAGGGTGTGCCGAAGCGCAGCGAGGTACGCCCGCAGCGAAGGCGAGGAACGGCGCATCAGGCACCGCCGTGACGAAGCCGTAGCGGAGGGTGTGCCGAAGCGCAGCGGTGTGACGCGGCCGTAGGGCAGGGTGTCACGAGCGCTGAGATGTGACGCAGTCGCAGTGCAGGGTGTCACGAGCGCAGGCGAGTGCCGCCCGGAACGAAGGCAAGGAACACCTCAAGGGATCCAGCGAGGTACGCCCGCAGCGAAGGCGAGGAACGGCGCAATCCGACACCGCCCGATGAGCGCACAGCGCAGATCGGCGTCATACCCGTTGCAGATCAACGAGTATGACGCGGTCCTCGCGCTGCGCGCGGCGCCGCCTTTCGGTCAGGCGATCCCATGGAACGCGAATCGGAACGTGAGGTCGCCGTCCGGCAGCAGGTACTCGGGGTGGGTCATGGCGCCCCAGGAGTTGTCGCCGCCGACACCGCGACGCAGCAACGCCGGGCGCAGCACCGTGCGCTGGATCGGCGGCAGCTCCGTCGGGTGCGCGGCGTTCTCGACCTCGAACGGGGTCCATGGCAACGCCGACAGCTCCATGGGCTCGTCCACGGCGCTGAGCCTGAGCCCCACGCCGCGGGCGTCGGTGACGGTCGCCCAGCGCACGCCCGTCCGGTTCCCGGACTCTTGCGGTCGCACGTAGCCGGGGAGCTGGTCGGCCACAGCGGAGCGGTACACGTCCAGCCGCGCGCCCAGCCTGCGGTCCACGTAGCATTCCTCCGGGCCGTCGCCGTACCAGGTCAGCGCGTCCAGCGCCGGGTCGGCTGCGAGGAGCATGCCGAACTCCGGCATGTCCGGCAGGCGCTTACCGGGCCGCACCGTCATGCTCACCTCGACCCGTCCGTCACCGTTCACCAGGTAGCCGACCTCGCATTCGCCCGCCGGCGTCGTGGGCAGTTCGTAGCTGTAGACGATCCGAATGCCGTCGTCGGTGCGGCTGAGCTCCGGCCCGGATTCGGCGGCTTCCGCGTAGCGGCTGGCCAGCAGCCACTGCCCGTCGCGGGACGGCATGCCCCAGCCGCGCTCGTTGGAGGTGGGGGCGTGCCAGAAGTTGGGTCGCGGGATGCCGCGCAGCAGTTCCCGGCCGCCGTCGCGTCCTGGGCCGTAACGGTAGGAGACGAGACCGCCGTGGATGCGGGAGAACAGGGCCGCGAAGTGCCGGCCGCGCACCCCGATGTTGTGGATGCCGTCGATCAGCTCCGGCGTCGTAGTGGAACGGGGCAGGGCGCGGCGCGCGCCGGCGACGGTGAAGACGGCCTGTTCCCAGGCGATCTCGTGGCCTGCGGCGGCCCAGGAGGTCTCAGATCTCAGCCGGAGCGACACGTCGATCGTGTATTCGCCGGGGACCTCCGGCAGTTCGACCGGAAGCGGGAACTGACACGTCTTGCCGGGCGGAACCGGGAGGGTCAGGCTCTCCTCGGCGAGCGTGGTGCCCTCCTTCCGGACGGCCACCACGCACCGATAGTTTTCGACATCGGTGAAGAGCATTCGGTTCTCGACGTCGAAGCTGTCTGCGGCGATCGTGATGGCGACATGCTGATAGAGCTTCTTCACCTCTTGCAGCAGCGGCTTGGGCGTGCGGTCCACGGAGAAGATCCCGTTGGCGGAGAAGTCGCCGTCGTGCGGTGCCTCGTCGCTGTCGCCGCCGTAGCCGAAGTAGGGCCGGCCCTGCCCGTCGGTGAGTGCGAGCGCCTGGTCAGCGAAGTCCCAGATGAAACCGCCCTGGAACAGCGGCTCGGCATAGGCGAGGTCCACGTACTTGTCCACGGCGCCGAAGGAGTTGCCCATCGCGTGCGCGTATTCGCAGAGGATGAACGGCTTGTCTCGGTTGACGGTCAGGAACTCCTTGACCACGGCCGCCGGCGTGTACATCTGGCTGGCGACGTCGCTGGTCTGCGGGTAGCGCGGGTCCCAATGCACGCCTTCGTAGTGCACGGGGCGACTGTCGGCCGAGCGGAAATAGTCGGCGACATCGCGGATGTTCGTCCCGCCCAGCGACTCGTTGCCGCACGACCACATGACGATTGACGGGTGGTTCTTGTCGCGCTCGAACATGCTCGCCGCCCGATCGAGGAGGACGTCGCGCCATTCGGGCAGGTCACCGGGAATGGCCTCGTCCAGCCGGCCTCGAGTCAGGCCGTCCCACGCGCCGTGCGACTCGAGATTCATCTCGTCGATGACGTAGAGCCCGTACTCGTCGCACAGCTCGTAGAAGTAGCTGTTGTTCGGATAGTGGCTGGTGCGCACCGCGTTGATATTGGCGGCCTTCATCAAGCGGATGTCGCGTTCGGTCTCCGCGCGGCTCATCACCCGGCCCCGCAGGCCGAACTCGTGCCGGTTGACGCCGTGGAACACGATGCGGCGGCCGTTGATCTTCAAGAGTCCGTCTTCGATGCCGAAGCGGCGGATGCCCACACGCTGGGTGACTACCTCTGCGGGAACGCCACCGGCCCCACGCACCTCGATGCGCAGCGTGTACAGCTGTGGGTCCTCGGCACTCCACAGCCGGGGCTCAGCGACACCGACGGCCCAGCTACCGTCGGGCTGTTCCTCCAGCGGGCCGACCCCGTCCAGGATCGCTGCGATCGTGCCGGTCCCGGTGCGGTCCGCGCGCAGCCGCACCGTGGCCGATGCGAGATCCTCGGCGAGATCGGTGGTCACCGTGAGGTTCTCGACGTGCACCGCCGGGCGTCGGTAGAGCACCACGTCGCGGAACAGGCCGGAGAATCGATAGAAGTCCTGGTCTTCGATCCAGGCGGCCGCGGTCCACTTGAACACCTGCGCAGCCAGCTTGTTCTCGCCAGGCACCAGCGCATCGGTGAGGTCGAACTCGGACGGCGTGAATGCGTCGCCGGCGTAGCCGACGTACCGGCCGTTGAGCCACACCGCGATCGCCGACTCGGCCCCGTGGAACGACACCGACAGTCTTTCGCCGGCCGCCGGGGGCGTGTCCAGCATGAAGTGCGTGACGTAACTTCCCACCGGGTTGAAGCGGCGCGGCGCCTCGCCGGGCGCCACCTCCTGCTGGCCGTCCCATGGGTATTGCACGTTGGTGTACTGGGGGCGGTCGTAGCCCTGTAGTTGGAGGTGCCCGGGTACCGCGATGTCGTCCCAGCCGGAGGTGTCGAACTCTGGTGCCTCGAAGCCGGGTATGACGTCATCCGGGTTGTTGGCAAAGTGAAACTTCCACAGCCCGTTCAGGCTCGTGACGAGACTGCTGACACCGGTGGCGCTTTCGGCGACGCAGGCGAAGTAGCGGTGGTCGGAGTGCGCGTCCATGCGGCCTTCGGCGAAGAAGGTGGGGTCGGCGATCCGCCGGGGGTCGAAGTTCATTTCACGGCTCCGGTAATGCCCTCGGCGAACGATCGCTGCAGGGCCAAGAAGATGACGATGGTGGGAAGTGACGCGATGAGCACGGCGAGCATGAGCACGCCGTAGTCGGTGACGTACCCCGCGGTGAGGTTCGAGATCAGCATGGGGATGGTCTGGTGGGTGTTGTTGACGATGATGACTTTCGGCCACAGGAACGAGTTCCAGGCAGCCATGAAGGTGATGACGGCGGCGGCGGCCAGGGTGGAGCGCATGGCCGGCAGGAAGACTCGCGCGAAGATCCTGAGCTCCGACAGGCCATCGACCCGGCCGGCCTCGATGATCTCGTGCGGGAATGACCGCGCGGACTGACGGAACAGCAGCACCAGCAGTGGCGTGGACACGGCGGGCAGGATGAGCGCGATGGACGAATTGACCAGCCCGAGCTTCGCGAAGAGCTGGAAGAGCGGGATCATGGTCGCGGCGAACGGGATCATCATCGCCAGCAGCAGGAACGCCATCAGGCGGTCCTTGCCCTTGGAGTGGAAGACCTCGAACCCGTATCCGGCGATGGAGCACACCACAAGCGCCGCCGCGGTGGTGCCGACGGCCTGCACGCCCGAGTACCACAGCGCCGCTGCGACGTCATACTTGTCGAACAGTGACGCGATGTTGTCGATGAGCGCCGTTCCGGGCAGCAGTCTCGAGGCGAGCACATCGTTGCTGGTGTTGGTCGCCGAGACCACCATGAAGTACAGCGGGAACACCGAGATCACCGACACGACCGTGAGGAACGCGTAGGTCGGGACGCGGCGCAAGGCAGGTCTAGTCACGCTTGTCGCCCACCTTCAGCTGCACGGCGGCCAGCACGGCGACCATGATCAGGATGACGTAGGAGATGGCGGCGCCGTAGCCGAAGTTCGGGTTGCTCTGGAACGAGAGCTTGTACAGGTAGTGCGACATCGTCATGGAGGTGTTCGCCGGCCCGCCCTGCGTGAGGTTCCACGATTCGTCGAAGAGCTGGATGGTGCCGTTGGTCGACATGATGGCGGTCAGCAGGATCATGGGCCTGAGCTGCGGCACCGTGACATACCAGAACGTCTTGACGGGCCCGGCGCCGTCCACTCGCGCGGCTTCGATCGTGGAGTAATCGACGTTCTGCAGCGCCGCCAGGTAGAACACCATGTTGTAGCCGGTCCAGCGCCACAGCAGGCCCAGGATGATCACCATGCGCGCGGTTCCCGGCTGGCCCAGCCAGTTGACCGGGGCGTCGATGAGGTGCAGCCAGGTGAGCGCGTCGTTGACGAAGCCGTCGGTGGCGAACAGGGTGCGGAACACCAACGAGTAGCTCACCAGCGAGATGGCGCATGGCAGGAAGATCGCCGTGCGCCACATCGGTTTGAAGCGCAGGTGTTTCGAGTTGACCACGTTGGCGAGGACGAGCGCCAGCACCAGCATGATCGGCACTTGGATGACGAGATAGATCAGGGTGTTGGTGACGGTCAGCTTGAAGATGTCGTCATGCAGCAGGCGCTCATAGTTGAACCAGAGCGGGCTGGCGAAGGTGAGCCTGGTCCCCCTTCCGGACTTGAGCGAGAGGATAAACGCCTGGATCATCGGCCAGAAGTTCATCACCAGCATCAACAGCGCGGCCGGGAGCAGAAACACCCAGCCGGTGAGATTGCGGCGTTGGGCAGCATTCCATCGACCGCCGCCGACCGGCTGCCGGGGGTGACCCATCGGTGCCGCACGGTCGACTGCGGTCGGTGACTGGGGCGCTGAAAGTGACATGGGCACGTGTCCTTCCCTTCCGTGTGCCGGCGGCGGCCCCGTGGGGACCACCGCCGGCACACGATCCGGAGAACGGCTACTGCTGCGTTTCGTACTGCATCGGTGACGCCGCCGGCTACTGCATCGCGAATTCGACGGTCTGCTGCGCCTCGTTCAGGGCGCTGTCCACGTCGGCCCCGCCGATGATCTTGGTCAGCGCCGCGCTCACCGCGTCACGTCCCTCGTAGTAATAGGCGCCGGTGTTGTTGCTGGGCACCTTCGCGGCGTAATCGAGCACGTCCGCGAATACCTTCTGGCCCCCGAAGAAGTCCTGCGGCTCGGCGTACACATCGCTCTTGCCGGCCGGCAGCCAGTTGGCCAGCGCGCCGGAGGACGGCAGGATCGTGTCGTAGAGCTCGGTGGAGCCGGCGAACGTGGAGGCCAGGAAGTCTGCGGCAAGATCCTTGTTCGCATTGGAGCTGATGGCCCACGACGAACCGCCGTTGGCGGAGTAGTTGGTCGCGCCGTCCACACCGTCGAGCTTGGGCAGGTTGGTGATGCCCCACTTGCCGGCCTGATCCTTTGCGGACTGGATCGATCCTAGGATCCACACACCGTTGATGGTGCCGGCGACGGTGCCGTTGACGAACGTGCCGATGTACTCGTCCCACGAGTTGACCTCGACGAACACGCCGGACTTGACGAGTTCGGCATAGACGGCGATGGCCTTCTTCAGGGTCTCGTTGCCGGAGATGGTCGGCTTGCCGTCCGCGTCGAACAGGCTCGCGCCGGCGCTCTGCAGCAGCATCATGAGCATGTCCGACGACCCGGCCTGGCCGGACAGCAGCGGTTTGCCGGTCTTCGCGAGGATGTCCTTGCCCTTGGCGATGTAATCGGACCACGTGATATCGGTGAAGTCATCCAATGTGTAGCCGGCCTGCTGCAGCACATCCGTGCGCAGCGCGCTGACGGCCGTGCCGTTGTCGAATGGCAGGCCGTAGTGCACGCCGTCCACGGTCGAGTAGGCGGCCACGCTGTCCGGGAACTGACTGAAGTCCACGGCCGTACCGCTGTAATCGGCGAACAGGTCGGGGTAGTTGATCACGTTCTTCTGGAACGCGTTGTTCTGCATCAGGAAGATGTCCGGCAGTTCACCGAACTCCTGGGATTGGGCGAGCGTGGTGAGCTTCGTCTGGATGTCATCCCACGCGGTCTCGACGACATTGACCTTCACGCCGGGGTTGTCGCGGTTGTATATCTTGGCTGCCTCGTCCAGCGCGTAGATGTTGAACGTCGGATCCCATGCCCATACCGTGAGCGTGCCGCTCTTGCCGCCGCTGCCGGCATCACCGGAGGCACTGCTTCCGGCCTCGCTCGACGCGGCCGACTGCGCGGCAGTGTCGCCGGCGGAGCCCGACGCCGAGGTGCCCGCCGAGGTGCCTCCGCATGCTGCAAGCGCCAGGGGTGCAACGAAGGCGAGCGCTGCCAGCCTCTTCCATTTCATCGTGGTCGTCCCTTCGGTCGGCGGGGTCCGATGGACTGCCCCGCAACGATTACGCCTGTCCCATCGGCAGAATGTTTACGTTAACCTAGCACCAGCTATTCGGATGTGCTATGCGGTTTTCCGTAACGGTGTGGTAACGGTTCTCGAGACGTGTGGGCGATTCTCTGTCGAATGATGACGTTGCCATTCATGCCGTTCACTAGACTCCTCGACTATGGGTACCGTGACGGGGCAAAGCCGGCGCAAGACCGGGCCGTCCATCGAGGACGTCGCCCGTCTGGCGGGGGTGTCCGCGCAGACGGTTTCTCGCGTGTCCACCGGCGCCAACCCGGTACGCCCCGAGACGAAGGCCCGCGTCGTCGCGGCGATGGCACAACTCGGGTATTCGCCGAACCGCGCGGCTCGCGCGCTGCGCAACGGGTCGTTCAGCACGTTGGGCGTGCTGGCCCATCGCTACGAGCGCACCGGCGAGATGCTGACCACCGGCGCCGTGGTCAAGGCCGCCGAGGCGGCCGGCTACGCGGTGACGCTGCTCAGCATCGAAGACGAGCACGTCGACGCGGAGAGCTGGGAGCACGCAGTGCACCGCATCTCCAACCAGGCCGTCGACGGGCTGATCATCATTCGCGCCGAAGAGGCCACACCGGAGACGCTGAGCCTGCCTGCGGGGATGCCGGTGGCAGTATCGGATTCACGGCTCGTCGGACACTACCCGGCCGTCATGGCAGACGCGATGCACGGTGTGCGCGAAGCTGTCTCGTACCTGCTGGGCCTTGGCCACCGCACCGTGCACCACATCGCCGGCCCCGCCGACTCGGAACCGGCGCTGATCCGGCGCGGCGCGTGGGAACGCGCCTTGATCTCCGCGGGTATCGAAGCGCCACCGGTCTGGCAGGGTAACTGGACTCCTCGCTCCGGCTACGAGCTGGGACAACGGATCGCGGCCGACGACGCCGTCACCGCCGTCTTCGCGGCCAACGACGAGATGGCCCTCGGACTCATTCGCGCGCTGCATGAGGCGGGCCGGCGCATCCCGGACGACATCTCGGTGGTCGGCTTCGACGGCTTGGCCCTGGCCGAGTTCTCCCATCCACCGCTCACCACCGTGCGCCAGGACTTCGACCAGATCGGCCAGGAACTGGTCGATCTGGTGCTGACCCAGATGCGCGCGCGAGGCGCCGCCGTCGCCCGACACGACCGCGTCGTCGTGCCCACAGAGCTCGTCATCCGGGCCAGCACCGGCCCCGCCCCAGCGCGCTGACGCGGACTTGGCAGGATGGGCGCATGCGCGTCGCCATAGCGATGGACAAGTTCCGCGGCACTCTGACGGCCGGCCAGGCGTGCGAGGCCGTCTCGGAAGGCGTGCGACAGGCCGGACATGACGCCGTGTCCGTGCCCATGTCCGACGGCGGTGAGGGGTTCGTCGGCGCCCTCGGCGGGGCAACCATGACGACGACAGTCACCGGCCCACAAGGTCTTCCGGTCGATGCCGCCTGGCGACTGGACGGGCGGTGGGCCGTGATCGAGTCGGCGGCCGCCGCCGGTCTGGCGCTGATGGTCGCTTCCGCGCCGCGCGATCCGCTGGCGGCGACGTCGCGCGGTGTGGGCGAGCTGATCGATGCGGCGCTTGCCGCGGGTGCCCGCGACATCTGGGTCGGCATCGGCGGAACAGGCTGCACCGACGGCGGATCCGGGGCGCTGGAAGCTCTCGGGTCGAGGCTGCCGGCCGGAACCCGTACCCTGCCCGCGGCGCTCACTGTGCTGGCGGACGTGACAACGCGATTCACCGACGCGGCCCGGGTTTTCGGCCCGCAGAAGGGCGCTTCACCCGAGGAAGTGGACATCCTGACGGCGCGGCTCGGGCAGCTGGCGTCCGACTATGCGGAGCGCTTCGGTCGGCGCATCGACCTTCTCGACGGGGCGGGGGCCGGCGGTGGATTGGCCGGCGGCCTGGCCGCGATCGGCGGCCGGATCCGCAGCGGTTTCGACGCGGTCGCCGAGGTCACGGCCCTCGAGAACATCGTCGCCGCTGCGGATCTCGTCATCACCGGGGAGGGCATGCTCGACTCCGCCTCCCTGCAGGGCAAAGTCGTCGGCGGGGTCCTGCGCCTGGCCGCCGGCGCAGGTGTACCCGCCCTGGTGCTCGCCGGCGTGGTCGCCGAGGACATGCCGGCTGTCAGCGGCGCCTCCGTGCGCTCGCTGACGGCCGAGTTCGGCCGCCGGCGCGCCTGGGACGACGCGGCCGCGGGCCTGACCGAGCTCGTCGCGGCCCACCTGGCCGGCGGGCGCTAGCACGAGGGCTGCGTCATACCGGCTTCGCGACAGTCGGTGCGCATCAGGCGTTCTCGCGGCGGAACGTGGCAGTTCCCCACCACACCCCCAGCGCACACAGAGCCACCGCCCAGGCCGCACCCCACCAGATCTCGCTGCCGCCGAACGCGCCCGCGAAGCCGCTTCGGGTCGCGTCGACGATGTAGCGGAACGGCATGAAGTCGCTGATCCTGGTGAGCCAGGCCGGCCCCAGCGTCATGGGCAGCAGGATGCCCGAGAGCAGCAGCACGGGCATCATCACCATGTTGATGACAGGCGCCATCGCGTCCTCGCTCTTGGTGGACAGTGCCAGCGCATTGGACGATGCGGCACAGGCGCCGCCGATCAGCAAGGTCAGCGCCATTCCCAGCAGGATTCCCACGCCGTCGGCGACCATGCCCATGGCCAGCGCGAGCAGCACCAGGATGGCTGCCTGCACGAACAGCTGCAGGAGGTCGCGGGCCAGGCGGCCCATCAGCAGGGCGCCGCGGCTGGCCGGGGTGACGCGCTCAGCCTCGATCACGCCCTCGCGCCATTCGCCGATCAGGCTGAATCCGGCGAACATGGCGCCGAACATGCTCAGCATGATCAGCAGCCCGGGCACGAAGAACGTGTATGCGTTGCGCGCGCCGAACTGCGCCACCAGCGGCTCCAGCAGCGGGCCGAAGAGCAGTAGGTACAACACCGGCTGCAGCAGACCGATGATGACCCACACCGGGTTGCGCAGGTTCATCCGGAGCTGACGTCGGAAGACGATGAAGGTCTCGCGGGCGAAGGTCATCGCTGTGCTCCTCGTGTGCTGGCAGGTGCGGACGTGGCGGTGGCGTCGACCGAGTCCGCGTCGGCCTGCGTCGGCCCGGCAGCTGCGGATTCCCCGGATTCCTGAGCCTCGCGCAGCGACCGGCCGGTCAATGCCAGGAAGACGTCGTCAAGCGTCGGACGGACGATCTCGATCGACTCCAACGCGATGCCGGTGCGATCCAGCTCGCGGAGCAGGCCCGGCACCTCCCGTCCCGATCGACGCACCCGGCCGCGCACGTGCGCACCGTCCGTCTCGATATCCGTACCGATTGCGCCCAGGCGCCCGGCCGCCTCGACAACCCTGGTGGCGTCCTCGATCTCGAGAACCACCAGGTCGCCGGCCAGGCCGGCCTTCAGGTTGGCCGCCGTATCGTTGGCCACGACTCGCCCCGCGTCGATGACGATGACGCGGTCACTGAGCGCGTCCGCCTCGTCCAGGTAGTGGGTCGTGAGCACGACGGTGGCGCCCCGCTCGGAGCGCAGCGCGCGGATGTGCTCCCACAGGTTGGCGCGCGCCTGCGGATCGAGGCCGGTCGTCGGCTCGTCGAGGAAGATCAGCGTCGGCTCGTGAATCAGACCCATGACGATGTCCAGACGACGCTTCTGTCCGCCGGACATGGTCTTCGGCTGCCGGGTCCACAGACCGTCGAGCTGCAGCTGGCTGAACAGCTCCTTGCCTCGTGCCTCGACCTGGGCGCGGCTGCGGCCGTAGAGCATGCCGTGGTCCATCACCTCTGCGCCGGCGCGGGCGGAGCTGAACGTGCTGCCCGCCTGCGAGACGTAGCCGATCGAGCGACGTACCTGTTCGGACTGTGTCACCACGTCGTACCCGGCGACCGTGGCCGTGCCCTCATCCGGACGCAACAGAGTGGTGAGCATGCGCAGGGTGGTGGTCTTGCCGGCGCCGTTCGGACCGAGGACGCTGACGAGTTCGCCGTCCGCGACGTCGAGGTCGATGCCGTCGACGGCCCGGACGGAGACCGCCTTGCCTTGATGTTTGGTGTGGAACGTGTGTCCCAATCCGCGGGCGTGGATCATCCGCGCGCCTCCTGTTCAAATTTGATCACGGTACATATTCAAACTTGAATACGTGGTTTGTCAAGTGAATAATCAGCGGCGTGGCTGCTCTCGAGACCCGACTTCTGCTGCTCGGCGCGGTGTCGCTGTTCGCCCCGGTGAACGGATACCAGCTGCGACGGGAGCTGATGAGCTGGGAGGTGGACCAGTGGGCCAACACGGCCCCCGGCACCATCTACAACGGTCTCGCCACGCTGGCCAAGCGGGGGGACCTCATCCGGCACGACATCCGTGACGAGGGCAGGGATGTCGCGGTCTACGAGGTGTCCGAACAGGGCCATGCCGAATTCGCCCGGCTGTTCGAGACGGCAATGACGACGGTGAGTCTGACGACGCCGATCGCGTTCCACACCGCGATGGCACTGCTGCCCCTGGTGACCCGGAGCGAGGCCCGGCGCCTGATCCTGACGCGACTGGAGAAGCTCGACGAACTGCGCCGGCGCTACGCCGAAGCGCCTGCGCATAGCGCCCCGCCCCACGTGGAGGCGCTGGCCACCTTCTGGTCACGGCTCGGCCAGGTGGAACACGAGTGGTTGACCCGGTTGGTGTTCCGCATCGGCGACGGCGCGTTCGACTTCGCGGGTGAGCCGGCGAGCTGGACGCCGGACGCGGACGACCCGGGATGGCAGATGGCCGACGACCGCTCGCGCTACCTCGCCCTGCTGGATCGCGCACAACGCTGACTATCGCGCGACGCGATGTCCGCCGGCCCCGCCCCCGGGCGGCGTACCCCGCCGCCGGAACACGCGACCAGGGCCCGAGACCGTACGATCTGATCGCACCGGTGTCGCAGAATCCGGATCGGACAAGCCGAACGAGGTTTGTATGCGCAAGCCAGCAATCATCAGCGTGGATGACGATGCCCTCGTCTCCGAGGCGATCGGCCGTGACCTCGGATCACGCTACGGCGGGCAGTACCAGATCCTCACCGCGACGTCCGGTCAGCAGGCGCTGGACCTATTGGCGCGACTGGCCTTGCGCGACCAACCCGTCGCCCTCATCGCCGCCGACCAGCGCATGCCACAGATGACGGGCATCGAGATGCTCGCAACAGCACGCGACATGACGCCCACTGCGAAATTCCTGCTGCTCACCGCCTATGCGGACACCGACGTGGCCATCAAGGCGATCAACGACATCGGCCTGGACTATTACCTGCTCAAACCATGGGACCCGCCCGAGGAGCGGTTGTATCCCGTGGTCGATGGACTGCTCGAGGACTGGGCGAACGAGCATCCGGACCACACCGACGACGTGCGGGTGGTCGGCCACCGCTGGTCGGATCTCAGCTACGAGATCAAATCCTTCCTCACCCGGAACCACGTGCCCTATCGCTGGCTCGACGTGGAGCGCGACGCCGAGGCGAACCGTCTGGCCCAGGCAGCCCAAGCGGGGGTCGGCGAGCTGCCGCTGGTGATCACATCCGACGGTCAGGTCCTCCGCGCGCCCACCACGCTGGCGATCGCGGCGGCCCTGGGCCTGCGGACACAGGCCACGCAACCGCTGTACGACGTGTGCATCGTGGGGGCCGGACCGGCCGGCCTGGCCGCCGCCGTCTATGCCGCCTCCGAGGGGTTGAGCGCCGTGGTGGTGGAACGCGAGGCGCCGGGTGGACAGGCCGGGCAGAGCGCGGCCATCGAGAACTACCTGGGCTTCCCGAAGGGACTGTCCGGATCGGATCTCGCGCATCGCGCTCTGGCGCAGGCGACACGATTCGGCGCGGAGCTGGTACTCGCGCGGGAGGCGGTCGGCTTCGAATCCCGCGGGCCCGCACGAGTCGTGCTGCTCGACGGCGCGGAGGCAATCGAGGCGCGCGCCGTGATCGTGTCGACCGGGGTGTCGTATCGGCAGCTCCCGGCGACGGGCGCCGCCGAGCTGACCGGCCGCGGAATCTATTACGGCGTCAACGCCAGCGACGCCGCCCAGTGCTCCGGCGATGACGTCTTCCTGGTGGGTGCCGGGAACTCGGCCGGCCAGGCCGTTCTCAATCTCGCGAAGCACGCGAGAAAAGTGGTCCTGGTGGTGCGCGGCGCCTCGCTCGAGGCCACCATGTCCCAATACCTCATCGAGCGGATCACCGACGCCGCGAATATCGAGGTTCGGCTGCGCACCGAGATCTCGGCTGTTCATGGTGACGGTCATCTGGAATCCGTCGAGCTGACCGACCGGCTTTCCGGCGCCGTCGAGACTGCGGACACGAGCTGGCTCTTCGTCTTCATCGGCGCGGCGCCGCGCACGGACTGGCTCGGCGAGTCGGTGCTCCGCGACGCGCGAGGATTCGTGGTGACCGGGCACGACCTGATCCCCGGGTCGGGCGGGCGCTCGCCATGGCAGCAGGAGCGGCCGCCGCTGCCGTTGGAGACCGCGGTCCCCGGTGTGTTCGCCGCCGGCGACGTGCGGCTCGACTCCATGAAGCGTGTCGCCTCGGCGGTGGGCGAGGGCGCCATGGCGGTCGCCAACATCCACCAGTACCTGGCGCTCGCATGATCACCGTCAGCGATCTTCGCCCGCTCTCGCTGTTCGACGGCCTCAGCGATGCGCAACTCGGCCAATTGATCGAGGCCGGTACCGAGGTCGTCATCCAGGCCGGCGTCGAATTGTTCCACGAGGGCGACCCGGCGGATTCCTGGTACGTCCTCCTCGACGGCGTCATCGATCTATTCCGCCATGTCGGGCGCGAGGACATGAAGGTCGCCGCGCTCGACGTGCCGGGGCGGTGGTCCAACGGGCTTCGCGCCTGGGACGAGCACGCCGTGTGCCTCGCCACCGCCATCGGGGCGGAAACCGGCAGAGCACTACACGTGCCGGCGCTCGCCTTGCGGAGCCTGCTGCAGGAATGGTTCCCATTCGGGGTGCACTTGCTGGCGGGCATGTCCGGCACCGCGCGTGCAATCGAATGGACGGCTCGGGAACGCCAGTCCCTGGTCCGGCTCGGCACCCTGGCGGCAGGCCTGGCCCATGAGCTGAACAACCCGGCGGCGGCCGCGATCCGGAACGTGGCGGCGCTGAAGTCGGCGATCGACGCGGTTCAAACCTCATTGGCGTCGCTCAGTTCGGCGCAGATCACCGCGGAACAGTTCGCCGCCCTGGACTCGATCCGGGCCGAGGGCGATGGCGCCAAGCGGCTCGAACCGGTCGATCCGCTCGATCTGGCGGACCGCGCGGAGGAGATCGCCGCCTGGCTCGGCGAGCACGGCATCTCCTCTCCGTGGGAAACGGCAGCTCAGCTCGCCGCCGCCGGCGCGGACACCGACCTGTGCGCACGTGTCGCGACCGTCGTGCCGACTCACGCTCTGGAGTCGGCACTGACATGGATCGCCGGGTCGGCTGCCACGACGTCCCTCCTGGCGCAGCTCACGGACTCCACCAGGCGGATCTCCGAACTGGTCGCGGCAACACGTTCCTATACGCAGGTGGACAGGGGGTCCGCGCAGACGATCGACGTCACCGAAGGCATCGAATCGACGCTGGCCATGCTGTCCGGCAAGCTCGGCCGAGTGACCGCGGAGCGCTCCTACGATCCGGACCTGCCGCGCATCGACGCGTACCCCGGTGAACTGAACCAGGTCTGGACGAACCTCATCGACAACGCGGTGGACGCCATGTCGGGGACCGGCACCCTGCGCCTGGTGGCGCGGCCGGACCCGAACGGCGGCGTGATCGTCGAGATCGGCGACTCCGGACCCGGCATGCCGCCCGAGGTCGCGGCCCGAGCGTTCGAGGCGTTCTACACGACCAAGGATGTCGGCTCCGGGACCGGCCTCGGGCTGGACATCGCTCAGCGCATCGTCGTGGAGCGGCACGGCGGCACCATCGAGATCGACTCCCGCCCCGGTGACACCGTCATGCGTGTCCGGCTCCCGCTGCGGGCCCGCGGACACTGACCAAGTCGCCGGGGCCACGCCGACCCACGCATCGCGTCACGTGGCGACCCGCCGCACCGGCGTGTCACACCAGGTGGCGGCGTGCCGGGCCGCGGCCTACCGTGGACGCATGGTGATGCGTCAAGAAACTTCGCAGGGCAGCTACGTGGAGAGCGGCAAGGAGTACACCCGCGATACGCAGTACATCGAGACCCGCATCACCCGGGACGGGCGCGACGGCTACCCGGTCGAGCCGGGGCGCTATCGGCTGGTTGCGGCGCGAGCCTGCCCGTGGGCCAATCGCCTGATCATCGTGCGGCGGCTGCTCGGTCTGGAGCCGGTGATCTCGATGGGGCTCGCCGGCCCCACGCATGACGCGCGATCGTGGACTTTCGACCTCGACCCGGGCGGTGTCGACCCCGTGCTGGGCATCGAGCGGCTGCAGCAGGCGTACTTCGCGCGGATCCCCGACTACCCGAAGGGCATCACCGTCCCGGCCATTGTGGACATCCGCACCGGGAAGGTCGTCACCAACGACTTCCCTCAGATGACAACGGATCTCGAGACCGAATGGACCGAATACTTCCGTGACGGGGCACCGGAGCTGTACCCGGAGCGGCTGCGGGGCGAGATCGACGAGGTCGCCCGGCGCGTGTACACCGAGGTGAACAACGGCGTCTACCGCTGCGGATTCGCCGGCTCACAGGGCGCCTATGACGCCGCGTACCAGAGGCTGTTCACGGCGCTGGACTGGCTCTCCGAGCGGCTTTCCGCGCAGCGATACCTGGTGGGGGACACCATCACTCAGGCCGACATCAACCTGTTCACCACACTGGCACGGTTCGACGCCGTTTACCACGGCCACTTCAAATGCAACCGGTCCAAGCTCACCGAGATGCCGGTGCTGTGGGCCTATGCGCGCGACCTGTTCCAGACGCCCGGCTTCGGCGACACCATCGACTTCGTGCAGATCAAGCAGCACTACTACATCGTGCACCGCGACATCAACCCGACCGGGATCGTGCCGCTCGGCCCCGACACGTCGGGCTGGCTCACGCCGCACGGCCGGGAAGCGTTGGGCGGCAGGCCGTTCGGTGACGGAGCCCCGCCGGGACCGGTTGCCGCGGGCGAAGAGGTGGCCGCCGGGCACGGCGCGGCGGACTGAGCCGCCGGGCGCTAGGCCGCGCTGTCCGGTGCGGGCTCCTTCGATGCGGCACCGCGCGGGCCGGGTGCATTCCAGCCGCGGACCACCGACACCATGCGCAGCAGCCAGCACGCCGCAGCGGCCACCACCGCGGACACCGCGCCGTAGATGCCCAGCTGCCAGCACACGACGGTGATCGTCGCAGCGAGCAGCGCCGGGATCGCGTACAGCTCGCGGCGCAGGATCACCGGGACGCGGCGGATCATCACATCCCGGATGGTGCCGCCGCCCACGGCCGTGGTGACGCCGAGCAGCGCGGCGGGGACCGGGCCCAGGCCCAGCGCCAGCGCCTTGCTGGAACCGGTCACGGCGAACAATGCGAGTCCCGCGGCGTCGAGGATGTTGATCGGCAGGCTCAGCCGAGACATCTTGTACCCGAACAGGAATGCGATCAGCGCCCCCGCCGCGGCCACGGTGAGGTACCGCCAGTCGGAAAAGCCGGGCGGCGGGGTGGCACCGATCACCAGGTCGCGAAGAATACCGCCGCCGATCGCCGTGACAATGCCGAGGGTGAGCACGCCGACGACATCGAGCTTGGCGAACCGGATCGCCGTGAGTGCCCCGTTGAGCGCGAACGCGAAGGTGCCGGTGAGGTCCAGGATCAGCAACAGCGTGTGGTTCACGATGTTCAGTGTCGCGCATTCGCGGTCGCAGCGCGGGTCAGCGAAGGCGATCGAGTTCCGCGGCCACCGTCTCTCGCACGCCGGGCGGGACGGGCACGCCGTCGGCTCGCACGTAGAACGTATCGATCGCCGTATTGCCCCAGGTGCGCACGCGAGCAGCGCGGACGTCCAGACCGCACCGCTCCAGGACGGCCGTGAGCCGGTACAACAGACCGAGCGAGAACTCCGCGCGCACCTCGAGGAGGCTGGCGCCCGTCGCCGCGCCCACCGGCCATGAGACGAGGGGCGGGCGGCGGAGGTCCGGGCCGCGGCGATAGTCGCGTTCCTTCCGTTCCAGGCGCTCCCGAAGGTCGGCCGGGTCGGCCAGCGCCCTCGCCAGATCGCCACGCAGTACGGCGGCATCGGGCAGGCCGCCGAAGAGCGATTCGATGTGGTAGGTGTTCACCGCCTTTCCCGCATGGGTGCGGACGGTGGCCGCGCGCACCTGCAGACCGTGCAATGCCAGCACGCCCGCCGTCCGGTTGAGCGCGCCGCGCCGGTCGGGCGTGATCACCGTGACGTCGGCACCGCCGGATTCGACCATCGAGTCGTCGAAAACGACTGCGAGGTCGGTGGTCTCGGCGATAGCCAGCCATCGAGCAGGCACCGGCGGCGGCGGCTCGGCAGGCAGCCCGCGAGCACGGCTGCGGACCCGCCCCACCAGGTCCGCCACCAGTGCGGCACGCCATGGCGTCCACGCCACGAGGCCGGTGGCCTTCGCGTCGGCGCGGGTCAGCGCGTAGAGCAGGTCGAGGACGTCGAGTCGGCCGCCGATGGCGGCGTGCACCTCGGCGACGGTGCGCGGGTCGTCCATATCACGCCCGGTGGCGGTGTTCACGAGAAGCAGGTGATGGCGCACCAGTAGCGTCACGACGGCGGCGTCGTCCGAATCGAAGCCCATGTCGGCGGCGGCGCCGGCTGCGATGCGCGCCCCGATCGACGCGTGGTCCGTGCCGCCGGTCTTGCCGATGTCGTGCAGCAGCGCCGCGGCGAGCAGAAGATCGGGCCGTGTCACGTCGCGCAGGAACTCCGCGGCGGCGGCCACGGTGTCCATCAGGTGGCGATCCACGGTGTGGCGGTGCACCGGATTGTGTTGCGCGCGCCCCCGCACCGCAGCCCAGGCCGGCAGCAGCCCCGTCATGATTCCGGCCAGGTCCAGGGTCGTGAGCACGCCGATCACGCCGGGCCCGCCGAGCAACCGTACGAATTCGGCACGCACCTCGCCGGACCAGGGCACGGCCGGGAGCCGGGTGCGCTCTGCGAATCTGCGCACCAGGTAGGGCGCAATCGGCAGCGAACATTCCGAGGCCACGCGCGCGGCACGCAGCATCAGCATCGGGTCGGGCCCGACGGTTGCGCTGCGGGCCAGCGCCACCTCTCCTGCGTCCGCCACCAGATCCCTCGCCAGCGGACGACGCACTGCGCTGCCACCGGCCCCTCGGCCCGGCGGGGGGCCGGTGCCGATCCGCCGCAGCGTGCCGGCCATCTCGTGCGCGATGGCGCGGCAGGCCAGATTCACCTGGCGCAGCAGCCCGTCGGCGCCGTCCCGGCCCAGCGCGCCTGCCGACCCGTCGGCGATGGCCTGCTGGTACTGACGCCGCAGCACGTCGCCGCGGCGCCGGGCATGACGGTGCAGCTCTCCTCGGACATCCAGCAGCAGACCGTTCGCCCTCCGGATGTCGGCACGGACATCGGCGAGTTGCGCCACCGCCAGCGCCTGCAGGATCTGGCCGTCGCGCAGGCCGCCGCGAGCGAGTTTGAGATCGGGCTCCAGCGCCGATGCGCCGTCACCGGAGAGCTCCCACCTCTGCCGGCACGCGTCGGCCAGCTCGCCGAGGCGCTTGCGGGCCTGGGCGCGCCACAGTCGCCGTATCCGTTCGCGGAGCGCGATCGCCACCTCGGCATCGCCGGCGACCGGCCGCGCCCACAGCATGCCGAGTAGCGCCGGCAGGTCGTTGTCCGCCACGGAGACGCACTCGTCCACGGTGCGAGTGGCGTGGTCCAGGGGCACACCGGAATCCCACAGCGGGTACCAGATCCGGTCGGTCTCCTCGCGCGCAACCGTCGACCCATCGCCGTCCTCCGAGACGAGCACCAGATCGAGGTCGGAATACGGCGCCACCTCGCGGCGGCCGAGCCCGCCGACCGCCACCAGGGCAACGCCGCGGTCCGGGACGGGAAGCATTGCCAAGCGCCGGCCGTACTCCGTGCACAGCCGCTCGCGCAACGAGCGCCCGGTGACGCCGTCGCCGAGGACGGCGTCACGCACGGCCGACAGTCTCATCGGCGCCTCGTCCGCGGACCCGAGCGGGCCGGCTGCGGACCGCGCGTCAGACGGCGTCGGCACCGCGCTCACCGGTGCGCACCCGCACCACCGTCTCCACCGGCAGCACCCACACCTTCCCGTCGCCGATCTTCCCGGTGTGCGCGGCCGCCACGATCGCCTCGACCACGCGATCCACGTCGTCGTCGTCGACCACGACCTCGATGCGGACCTTGGGCACCAGATCCACGACATACTCGGCGCCGCGGTAGATCTCGGTGTGCCCGCGTTGCCGGCCGTAGCCGGAGGCCTCGCTCACGGTCAGGCCGTCGATGCCCTGGGCCTGGAGCGCGGCCCGCACGTCGTCGAGCTTGAACGGTTTGATGACTGCAGTGATCTGCCGCATGGTTCAGGCGTCCCTTCGCGTATGACGGGATTGCGGGGTAGGGCGCTGGTCCGCCGGCAGCGCGTGCTCGGCCTCGACCGCCGATGCCATCGCGAATCTCGCGCCCAGCCCGCCGGTGAAGCTGTAGGCGGTCTCGGCGTGTTCATGTTCATCGATGCCGCCGAGTTCGGCCTGCTCGCTCACCCGGAAGCCGTGTATCTTCTTCACGACGAGCGCCAGTACGAGGCTGACGACGAAGGAGTATCCGAGCACGACGAGTGCGGCGACGGCCTGTTTGCCCAGGAGCGCCGGCCCGCCGCCGTAGAGCAGCCCGGCCTGGCTGCTGTCGCTGCCGAAGCCGAAAACGCCGATCAGCAGCGTCCCGGCGAGCCCGCCCACCAGGTGCACGCCCACCACGTCCAGCGAGTCGTCGAATCCGAAGCGGTATTTCAGCCCCACCGCCCAGGCGCACAGTGCTCCCGCGATCACGCCGATGGCCATCGCTCCCCACGGGCTGACGAAGGCGCAGCCCGGCGTGATGGCGACGAGTCCGGCGACAGCACCCGAGGCGGCTCCGATCGTGGTCGGACGGCCGTCTCGCAACTGCTCCACGAGCAGCCAGCCGAGAACGGCGGCGCAGGTCGCGGCGGTGGTCGTCGTGAAGGACAGCCCCGCCGTGCCGTTCGCCGCTCCCGCCGACCCCGCATTGAAGCCGTACCATCCGAACCACAGCAGCGCGGCCCCGAGCAGGACGAGCGGCACGTTGTGCGGCTTCATCGGGTCGCGCCGCCAACCGGTGCGCTTACCGACGACCAGCGCGAGTGCGAGAGCGCCCGCGCCCGCGTTGATGTGGATGGCGGTGCCGCCCGCGAAGTCCTCCGCATGCAATGTGTTCAGGATCCAACCCGATCCGAACACCCAGTTGGCGACGGGGAGATAGACGACGGTGACCCACAGCGCCACGAACATGGTCCATCCCCAGAACCGGGTGCGGTCGGCGATGGCACCCGACATCAACGCCGGCGCGATGATCGCGAACATCAACTGGAACGCGGCGACGACGACGATCGGGACGCCGGCGCCGTTCACCGACGTGAGCAAGGATTGCGTGGTGCCGAGTCCGAGAAGTGAGGCATCCCAACCGATCAGCCCGCCGGCATGGGCGCCGCCGAAGACCGCTGCGTAGCCGTAGGCGATCCAGAGCACGCCGACCACGGCCATGCAGATCACGTTCATCATGAGCATGTTGAGCACGCTCTTGGCCCGGACCATGCCGCCGTAGAAGAACGCCAGTCCCGGGGTCATGAGGAGTACGAGTGCCGCAGATACCATCACCCACGCGGTGTTGCCGGTGTCGAGGGCGGGCGCCGCTGCGGCCGTCCAGTGCATCATCGGTGGAACCCCTTCCGTTGCAGGCGGCTTGCCGACGCCCGGCCAGCCGTGAACTCTCCGCCCCGGTCGATGCGAGCCGTCAGGCGATGGGCATGGCCGACGGGTCCGACGTGACCGGCAGAGCGGATTGCCCGGCCAGGTAGGCATCGGCGGCCGCGGCGGCGGACCGTCCTTCGGCAATGGCCCAGACGATCAGCGACTGCCCGCGTCCCGCATCGCCGGCGACGAACACCCCCGGCACCGACGACATGTAGTCCGTGCCGCGCTCCAGCGTGCCGCGCGCGGTCACCTGTACGCCGAGATCGGCGACCAGGCCGTCGGTCTCCGGCCCCGCGAAGCCGAGTGCCAGGAGGACCAGATCCGCGTCCATTCGAGTCTCCGTACCGGGGTCCGGCAGGAATCCGCCGCGGATGCGCTTCCCTTCCTGCAGATGGATGGCGCGCACGGCGCCGCCCTCCTGCTCGAACAGCGTGGAATTGACGCCGAACAGCCGCTCGCCGCCTTCCTCGTGTGCGGTGGCGATGCGCAGGATCATGGGATACGTGGGCCAGGGCATGGACGTGTCGCGGGTGGCGGGCGGCTGCTGCCGGATGTCGATCTGGGTCACGCTCGTCGCGCCCTGGCGCAGCGCGGTTCCGTAGCAGTCGGTGCCGGTGTCCCCACCTCCGATGATGACGACCCGCTTGCCGGCGGCGGAGATCGCCGGTTCGGAGGGCGTGCCCGCCGCAACATTCTCAATGGCCTTGTTGGCGGTGACGAGATAGTCCATGGCGAGGTGGATCCCGGAGGCGTCCCGGCCCGGAAGGTCGATGTCACGGGCGACGGTGGCACCGATGGCGAGCACCACGGCGTCGAACTGCTCGCGAAGCGCGGCGGCCGAGATGTCGCGCCCCACGTCGCAGTTCGTCACGAACTGGACGCCCTCGCCGATCAATTGCTCCAGTCTGGTGTCCAGCACGGACGATTCCATCTTGTATTCGGGAATGCCATATCGCAGCAGGCCACCGACGCGGCCCTCCCGCTCGAACACGGTGACCCGGTGCCCGGCCCTCCGGAGCTGTTGAGCCGCGGCCAGCCCGGCCGGACCGGATCCGACGACCGCGACGCGATAGCCGGTTTCGATCTCGGGTGGCCGCGGCGCGATGCCGCCGGTGGCGATGGCCCGGTCGGCGATCTCCTTCTCGATGAGCTTGATGGACACCGGCTCGTCATCGATACCAACCACGCAGGCCGCCTCGCACGGCGCCGGGCACAACCTCCCGGTGAACTCGGGGAAATTGTTGGTGGAGTGCAACCGCTCGGACGCATCTTCCCATCGATCCTGGCGCACCAGGTCGTTCCACTCGGGGATGAGATTGCCGACCGGGCAGCCGCGATGGCAGAACGGCACGCCGCAATCCATGCATCGGGTCGCCTGCTCCCGGGTCTGCTGCATCGGGAACGGCCGATAGACCTCACGGAAGTCGTGCACGCGTTCCTGCGCCGGCCGATGGTCGGCCGTGCGCCGCGGGTACCGCAGGAAGCCGTACGGATCAGCCATGGCTCGCCTCCATGATGCGTGCGTTCGTCAGTTCCTCGGTCAGCCCCTCGCGCTCGGCCGCCTCCCGGACCGCGAGGACCCGCGCGTAGTCCTTCGGCATGATCCGGGTGAACCGCGCCGCCGCCGTCGGCCAGTCCGCGAGCAGGGAGCGGGCCAGCGGACTGCCGGTCCGCCCCGCGTAGTCGGCCAGCACCCCGGCCAGGTAGGCGATGTCGTCGTCGCCCGGGCCGGAGAGTTCCACCATGTCGGTGTTGATGGCGCCGGGGACCGCATCCAGGACGAAGCCGATACCGCCGCTCATCCCGGCCGCGACGTTGCGTCCGGTCTCGCCGAGGATCACGACCCGGCCGCCCGTCATGTATTCCAAGGCGTGGTCCCCGGTGCCTTCGCACACCATCAGGGCACCCGAGTTGCGCACGGCAAAGCGTTCGCCGACGACCCCGCGCAGGTACACGGTGCCGGCCGTGGCGCCATAGCCGATGGTGTTGCCGGCGATCACCTGGCCGTCCCCGCCGCCAGGCGCATCCGGGTGCGGTCGTGCCACGACGGCGCCACCGGACAGGCCCTTGGCGACGTAGTCGTTGGCGTCGCCGACGAGGGTGATGTCGACCCCGTGCGGCACGAAGGCACCGAGCGACTGCCCGGCGGACCCCGTGAGATTGACGCGGATGGTGCCGTCCGGCAAGCCGTCCGGTCCGCACCGCCGGGTCACCTCGGAGCCGAGCATCGTGCCCACCGCACGGTCGGTGCCTCGGACGTCGGCGGCGAGATCCACCTGCCGACCGCCGCCGAGCGCACCTTCGGCCTGCGCGATGAGTGTCGCGTCCAAGGTGCCGGAGAGATCGTGCCTGCGCGGACGGGTGCCGCGCAGCCCGTCGGCAAGACCGTCGATGTGCAGCAGTGGCGTCAGATCGACGCCGTGGGTGCGCCCCTCGGCGACCGCTCGCGACACGTCCAGCAGTTCCGCGTGGCCCACTGCTTCGTCGATGGATCGGAATCCCAGGGCGGCCAGATGTTCTCTGGCCTGCTGCGCCAGGTAGAGGAAGAACGTCTCCACGAACTCCGGAGCGCCGGGGAACCGCTTGCGCAGCACGGGATTCTGCGTGGCGATGCCGACCGGGCAGGTGTCCAGGTGGCAGACGCGCATCATGACGCACCCGGCGACCACCAGCGGCGCGGTGGCGAAGCCGAATTCCTCCGCCCCGAGCAGGGCCGCCACCACGACGTCGCGACCGGTCTTGAGTCCACCGTCCACCTGCACACGCACGGCGGTGCGCAGGCCGTTCATGCGGAGCGTCTGCTGCACTTCGGCCAGGCCCAACTCCCACGGCTGCCCCGCGTGCTTGAGGGAGGTGAGCGGCGCGGCGCCGGTCCCGCCGTCATGGCCGGCGACCACGATCGTGTCCGCGTGCGCCTTCGCGACGCCCGCGGCCACCGTGCCGATGCCGGGTTCGGCCACAAGTTTCACGGATATCCGGGCGGCGGGATTCGCACAGCGCAGATCGAAGATGAGCTGCTTCAGGTCCTCGATGGAGTAGATGTCGTGGTGCGGCGGCGGGGAGATGAGGCCGACTCCTGGCGTGGCGTGCCGGGTGGCCGCGATCCACGGGTACACCTTGTGGCCGGGAAGCTGGCCCCCTTCACCGGGTTTCGCCCCTTGCGCCATCTTGATCTGGATCTCGCCGGCGTTGACCAGATACGCGCTGGTGACGCCGAACCGACCGGATGCCACCTGCTTGATGAACGAGCGCCGGGTCGGATCCAGCAGCCGTTCGACGTCCTCTCCGCCCTCGCCGGTGTTGGACTTGCCGCCCAGCTTGTTCATCGCCTTGGCGAGCGTCTCGTGCGCCTCCGCGGAGATGGAGCCGTAGGACATGGCGCCCGTGGCGAAACGCTTGACGATCTCGGTCGCCGGTTCCACCTCGTCCAGCGGAACGGGGGTGCGCACGCCGTCGCGCAGGTCCATCAGGCCGCGCAGCGTGCCGCCGAGCAGATAGCCGTCCTCCACCTCATCCGTATAGCGGCGGAAGATGTCCTCCTGCTTGGTGCGGGTGGCATGCTGCAGCAGGTAAACGGTCTCCGGGTTGAACAGGTGCAGCTCGCCCTCCCGGCGCCACTGGTACTGACCGCCGACCGTGAGCCCTCGATGCTCGAGCGCCGTCGAGTTCGGGGTGAACGCGAGCGCGTGCCGGGCGGCGGCATCGGCCGCGATGCGGTCGAGCCCGGCGCCTCCGGTACGAGACACGGTGCCGGTGAAGTACTCGTCGAGCAGCTCCTGCTCCAGCCCGAAACAGGCGAAGACCTGCGCACAGCGATAGGAGCCGATGGTCGAGATGCCCATCTTGCTCATCACCTTGAGCACGCCCTTGGTCCAGGCATGCATCAGGTTGTGCTCGGCGTCATCCGCGGAGATGCCGTCCAGGGCACCGGATTCCGCCAGGTCCCGCGCCGTCTCCAGCGCGAGGTACGGATTCACGGCCCCGGCGCCGTAGCCGAGCAGAAGCGCCATGTGGTGGACCTCGCGTGCGTCGGCGGACTCGATGACGAGGGCCACCTTCGTCCGGGCCTTGACCCGGATCAGATGTTGGTGCACGGCCGAGGTGATGAGCAGCGACGGGATCGGCGCATGCTCGGAGTCGGCGTCACGGTCGGTCAGCACGATGATGCCGGCGCCGCACGCGATGGCTTCGTCCACGTCCGCGCGCACCCGCTCGATCGCTGCAGCGAGCGCCGCCCCGCCGCCGGCGACCCGGTAGCGCCCCGCGATGACGGCGGACTGGAAGGACGGCAGGTCGCCGTCGGCATTGATCCCGACCAGCTTGGCCAGGTCCTCATTGCCGAGGATCGGGGTGTCCAGGCGAATCTGCCGGCAGGACGCCGGCGTCGCTTCGAGGAGGTTCTGCTCGGGGCCGATGACGCTGGACATGCTGGTGACGACCGCCTCGCGCACGGCGTCCAGCGGCGGATTGGTCACCTGCGCGAAGAGTTGCGAGAAGTAGTCGAACAGCATCCGCGGCTGGTGGGACAGCGCGGCGCGCGGCGTGTCGTCGCCCATCGACCCGATGGCCTCGGCCCCGGTCGTGGCCATGGGCGTGAGGATGACCCGCACTTCCTCCTCGGTGTAGCCGAAGAGCTGCTGCCGGTGCAGCACGTCGAGGTGATTTGCGGCCGGCTGCGGTCGCGGCGGCAGATCGGCCAGGCGCAGCATGCCGGAGTCGACCCACTCGCGATAGGCCTGGCCGGTCGCGAGTTCCCGTTTGATCTCGCTGTCCGGCACGATCCTTCCCTGGGCGGTGTCCACCAGGAACATGCGTCCCGGGCGCAGCCGCCCGCGCCTGACCACCTCGCTCGGCGGCACCTGCAGTACGCCGGTCTCGCTGGCAAGGATCACCCGTCCCGACGCGGTGAGCCACCAGCGCCCCGGACGCAGGCCATTGCGGTCCAGGACGGCGCCGAGCAGGGTTCCATCGGTGAACGTGACGCAGGCGGGCCCGTCCCACGGCTCGATCAAGGATGCGTGGTATTCGGCGAAAGCCCGGATGGTGTCATCGATGTCGGTCTTGTTCTGCCAGGCCTCCGGGATCATCATCATGACGGCGTGCGGCAGCGGCCGCCCGGCGAGGTGCAACAGCTCCAGCACCTCGTCGAACGTGGCCGAGTCGGAGGCGCCAGGCGTGCAGATGGGAAACGCACGGGCGAGATCGCCCGGGATGGCGTCGGTTTCGAGAAGCGACTCCCGGGCCGTCATGCGATTGCGATTGCCGCGGATGGTGTTGATCTCGCCGTTGTGCGCGATGTAGCGATAAGGGTGGGCAAGCGGCCAGGCCGGGAACGTATTGGTGGAGAAGCGCGAATGCACCACGGCGATCGCACTGGCCGTGCGTTCGTCGGTCAGGTCGGGGAAGAACGGCGCCAGCTGGCCGGTGGTGAGCATGCCCTTGTAGACCAGCGTGCGCGACGACAGTGACGGGAAGTACACGGCGCAGCCGGCCGCCGCTGAGTCGCGTTCGATGCGTTTGCGAGCCGCGTAGACGAGACGGTCCAGCGCGAGACCCTGCGCCCGTGCGCCGTTATCGCCCGGTGCGGCCAGGAACAGTTGCTCGAACACGGGCATCGATTCGAGGGCGGCCCGTCCGGCGCCGGACAGATCCGGTTCGGTGGGGACCGGCCGCCATCCCAGCAGCTCCAGTCCCTCCTCGGCGACGATGGCGGCCACCAGCGAGCGGGCCAGGGTCAACGACTCCGGGTCCGTCGGCAGGAACGCCACTCCGACGGCATAGGCCTCACCTGGTGCTCCCGCCTCGTCGCGGACCGGCAGGTCGAACGGGACGACGGCGCGCAGCAGTGTGTCGGGGATCTGCAACAGCATCCCGGCGCCGTCGCCGACGCACGGGTCGGCGCCGGCCGCACCGCGGTGGTCCAGGTTGGTCAGCGCGGTGATGGCATCGGCGACGACGCCGTGACTCCGGCGTCCGTGCACGTCGACGATGGCAGCGACGCCGCAGGCGTCGTGCTCGAAGGACGGGTCGTAGAGGCCGAGCCGGTGGGAAGGGGCGGGAGTGGGTGTCATCATCAACTCCTGATGCCACGCGGCGCCGGAGGCGACGCGAACGGCGTCATACTCGATAGACCAATGGTCGCAACCGCTCTCGCCTGGTCGAGGCGAGCGGTTTCGATATGTTCTGCTCCTACGAACGCCGGTTACAGGTCGTAGTAGAGGGCGAACTCGTAGGGGTGTGGGCGCAGCCGGATCGGCTCGATCTCGGTGGTGCGCTTGAGCCGGATCCACGTATCGATCAGGTCCGGGGTGAACACGCCGCCCTCGAGCAGGTAGTCGTGATCGGCTTCCAGCCGGTCGATGACGGCATCCAAGGAGGCGGGTGTTTGCGCGACACCGATCGCTTCTTCGGGCGCGAGGTCGTAGAGGTCCTTGTCGATGGGCTCGGGGGGTTCGATGCGGTTGCGGACGCCGTCCAGGCCGGCCATGAGCTGTGCCGAGAACGCCAGGTACGGGTTGGAGGAGGGATCGGGGCAGCGGAACTCGATGCGCTTGGCCTTCGGCGAGGTCCCGGTGAGAGGGATGCGGATGCAGGCGGAGCGGTTGCGCGCCGAGTAGACGAGGTTCACCGGCGCCTCGTAGCCGGGCACCAGCCTCCGATACGAGTTGACGGTCGGGTTGGTGAACGCCAGCAGGCTCGGGGCGTGGTGCAGGATGCCGCCGATGTAGTGCCGGGCCATGTCGGACAGTCCGCCGTAACCGGTCTCGTCGTAGAACAGCGGCTGACCACCGGACCACAGCGACTGGTGGCAGTGCATCCCGGAGCCGTTGTCCCCCAGCAGAGGCTTGGGCATGAACGTCGCCGACTTGCCGGCGGCCCAGGCCGCGTTCTTGACGATGTACTTGAACATCATCAGGTCGTCCGCCGCGGCCAGCAGCGTGTTGAACCGGTAGTTGATCTCGGCCTGGCCACCGGTGCCCACCTCATGATGCGCCCGCTCCACCTGCAGACCGGCATCCGACAGCTTCGCCACCATCTCGTCGCGCAGGTCGCCGTAGTGGTCGTAGGGCGCCACCGGGAAGTAGCCGCCCTTCGCCCGCACCTTGTAGCCCTTGTTGCCGCCCGGCTCCTCACGGCCCGAGTTCCACGCGCCCGACTCGGAATCGACGCGGTAGAACGTGCCGTTCACCGTCGAGTCGAAGCGCACGTCGTCGAAGATGTAGAACTCGGCCTCGGCGCCGAAGTAGGCGGTGTCCGCGAAGCCCGTGCCGGCCAGGTATTCCTGGGCCTTGCGGGCGACGTTGCGCGGATCGCGGGAGTACGGCTGCAGGGTGAGCGGATCGTGCACGAAGAAGTTCATGGCGAGCGTGCGGTGTTTGCGGAACGGGTCGACCCGGCCGGTCGACAAGTCCGGCAGCAGCGGCATGTCCGACTCGTGGATGCCCTGGAAGCCGCGCACCGACGAGCCGTCGAATGCCATGCCGGCAGCCAGCGACTCGGCATCGACCGAGGAGGCGGGGACGGTCAGATGTTGCATCACGCCGGGTATGTCGCAGAACCGGATGTCGAAGACCTCGACCTCGGTGTCCTTGATGTACGAGACGAGATCATCAGCGGTGGTGAACATGGCGGGCACCCCTTCGGTCGTGCTGCGGATCGTGGTCCGTGCCGCAGATCGTTCGGCCTGTGGTCGCTGAGACTACGCACTCGGGCGATGCTTGCGATACGCAGGAACGTCCGAAACCCGCCTTTAAGAACGTCACGGGACAGACGCCGCACGATCGCGGCCTACAACCTGACGTGCCGTCAGTAACCTGCGAATACCGACGCTGACCGCAGCGTTTCCGCAGGCATGGCCGCTCCGCCCGCTGTCGCCGCACCCGCCCGGCCGCGCCCCGCGATGTCTGAAACCCGCTATCCATCGCGCGCGCCGATCCGGCCGGGCGGGACGCCTCGGTGCCGCCGGAACCCACGCGGTCCCGGCGGGGCGCGAGTAGCATCGGCGGCACTCCGGCCTAGCCTTGTGCGTCTTGGCAGCGCCGGCACAGCACCGGGAACGCGCCCACCATGAGCATGACGAATGCACCGCCACCGACCCGGCAGGCCCCCGCCGGCGATCCCGGCGCGCACCGCGCGGGCCGGACCGCCGCAGCGCTGATCGGCATCATCGCGGTCGGCATCACGCTGGCCGGCGCCGAGCTGCTGGCACGCGCCGCTGCCTGGATCGGACTCACCACCACGGCGGCATCACCGTTCGATTCGCTGGGCGCCGCATTCATCGCCGTCACCCCGGAGTGGCTCAAGAACATCGGCATCGGCCTGTTCGGCCAGAACGACAAGCTGGCCCTGGCGATCTCGATGGGCGTCGTGGGCCTCGTGGCCGGCGCCGGCATCGGCCTGGTAGGCCGTGTCTCCGAACGCGCCGGGCTCGCGCTCGCCGCAGCGCTCGCAGCGATCACCGCCGTCGCGATCGGGACACGCCCGCACGCCGGTCCGCCGGACATCGTGCCCCTTCTCGCCGGCGCCGGCGCCGGCCTCGGCTTCCTGCACGCCGCGCTCCGGCACCGGTATGACGAAGTGCTGGGCTGGGGCCCACCATCCGACCCGCGGCGCCGGGTGGTGCGCCTCATCGGCGTGGGCGCATTGTCCGCGGCCGTCGCGGGCGCAGCATCCCGACTCGTGCCCGCCGCGGTCGACGTGCAGGCGGAGCGGGCCGCCGTCACCCTCCCTCCGGTGGCCGGCGGCGCCACGTCCACGGCGTCATCGGGAGCGGCCGAAGCGGGCCCGCGGCCCGGAACCCTCGTCATACCCCCTGCGCTGCCGTACGGAGCCGACCCGGCTGTCCCCGATCTGACCTCGTTCACCACGACGGCCGACGCCTTCTACCGGGTCGACACCGCCTTCGTGCTGCCGCGGGTGCCGACCGAGAGCTGGCAGCTGAACGTGCACGGCATGGTGCAGCATCCATTCGGCATCACCTGGACGGATCTGCTGGCCTTACCGCAGATCGAACGGTGGATCACGCTCGCCTGCGTGTCGAACGAGGTCGGCGGGAACCTGGTGGGCAACGCCGCCTGGCAGGGGGTGCGGGTCGCGGATCTGCTGGCCCGCGCAGCGCCGCTGCCCGGGGCCGACTGCGTGTATTCGACCAGCGCGGACCACTTCACGGTGACCACGCCGCTGGCCGCATTGACGGACGGCCGGGACGCGATGCTGGCGATCGGGATGAACGGCGCCCCGCTGCCGATCGCGCACGGATTCCCGGTCCGCCTCGTGGTGCCGGGCCTGTACGGCTACGTATCGGCGACCAAGTGGGTGGTGGACCTGGAGGTGACGACGTTCGCGAGGGCCACCGCCTACTGGACCGAACGCGGTTGGGCGGCTCAGGGCCCCATCAAGACCGCTTCCCGGATCGACACCCCGCACTACGGCGTCAGTCTGAAGCCGGGCGTGGTAGCGGTGGCCGGCGTCGCCTGGGCACAGCATCGGGGTATTTCGGCCGTAGAGGTGCAGGTGGACGACGGGCCGTGGCAGCGCGCCACTCTGGCGGGAGCCGCGTCCCCGGACACGTGGGTGCAGTGGGTGTACCGCTGGGACACGTCGACGGTGGCGCGGGGCAGCCACCACCTGACCTGCCGTGCCATCGACGGGGGTGGCGTCGTACAGACCGCCACGCCCGCGCCGGTCGCCCCGGACGGCGCCACCGGCTACCACTCGATCCACGTCGTGACGGCGTGATGACAATTCTGAATGAGACAACTACGGGCGCAAGCAGTCTCGCCGATCCGAGTGACGCATGTGGAAATCCGCTGTTCCCCACACTCTCGTCATGCTGTACTGTCGTCCAGGTGCCACGGTGGCACACACGACGTCCGGAGGTGATTTCGATGATCGCAACCACTGGGTTTGATATGCGCGGCATCGCTGTCGCCATCGCTGTCGGCGCACGCCGTTTCGCATAGCGCGTTAGCGGGCCTGCCGACTTCGGCGGCCACACCCTGACCGCACGGGGCCGACTCCTCACCTCTCAAGCGCCTTCGGGCCGACTGCAGCGCACACGCCTTTCGTTCGTCGGCAGTCGTCGCCGAAGTGTCGCCGTGCCACCGGATCCAGCCGCGTCACGCACGCCGACTCCGGTTTCCCCACACCGTCTTTCGGGTCCGACCACACTGGTGGCCGGCCGCGCGACGGTGTGCTCCTCACCCTCCAGATCGGATCAGTAGTCATGCACCCCCACATCCTGATGGAACTCGCCCGGATCCGGAGCGAGACACTCATCGACGAAGCTCGCCGCACAGCCCTGGTATCGCAGCTGCGCCGGCAGGCTGGCCGGCGGACCGACAATTCCCTCGCTCCCGCGGCACAGCGCTGCCTGCTCTGCGGTCGGTCACCCTGCGCCTGCGCGATGGTCACCTAGTTCGGATAACGAAACCGACGAGCACCGTTGCAGCGTAAATGGTCTCGGGTATGACGCCGTTCGCGCGCTTCCGCGCGAGGGCGGCGTCATACCCGCCGGGCGGTTGGCATCGGCGCGCGCGCCGAATCTGCGCCAGACTGAGGGCATGGAGATTTCCGACGCCCTCGCCTTCGCCGCCAGGCATCATCGAGCCGTGCTCACCACACGCAAGCGGTCCGGCCGGGTGCAGATGTCGCCCATCAGTTCCGGAGTGCTGGACGGAGCACTGGTGATCTCGTCACGCGCGCCGCTTGCCAAAGTGCACAACATCCGTCGGGATCCCGCCGTCTCGCTGCTGGTGCAGAGCGATGAGTTTTTCGGATCCTGGGTTCAGATCGACGGCACCGCAACCATTGTCGACCAACCGGAGGCCCTACCACTGCTGGACGACGTATATCGCTGCATCGCCGGCGAGCATCCGGACTGGGCCGACTACCGCGCTGCCATGATCCGGGACGAACGAGTCGTGATCCGCATCCAACCGGAGCACGCCGCGGGCGCCCTGCGCTGAGCACGGTGCGGCCTCCGTCGCATCACGACAACCGCAGCGCCACCATCGGCAACGTGTCCACCGGGCGGCCCGTGGCGGATTCGATCGTCGATCGCAGGTTCCGCCACGCACGCGGATGAACATTCGCATAGCGACGGAGCGCCGCCGCCGATTCGTCATCGGAGAGCGGGGCGGCAGCGGCCCTGACGTGACGCCGGATGCCACACGAGACCCGGACCTGCGGATTCGCCAGGATATTGCGGTACCACTGCGCGCGGCGCCCGAAACCGGACACCACGACGAACCGATCCGGCCCGGCACGTTCGACGACCTCCAGTACCACGAATCGGCGCGCGCCACTGGTGCGGCCGATGTGCTCGAGCATGAGCAGCCGGGTGCCGAACAGGAAGCCCAGTCCGGCCCGATAGGCGTAGATGGGTGCGCGGACCAACCAGCGCGTCTTCAGTATGCGGGCGCCGAGCCGACTCAGGCTGCGGCTCCAGGATTTCATCGATCGCGCCCCTTTCTGCTTCATTCCGTCCCGACGATGCCACGGCCGGCCCGCGATCGCCACGACGCCGCCGACAATGGCGCGCTCAGAAGCCGAGCTTCGCGCCGCGCAGCCGGTCGCAGGCCTCGGCAGGACCCTTCAGGTCGACGTCCGCGGCCGGCTGCCGGCCGAAGACGAACATCAACAGCTCACTGGGGTCTCCGGTGACGACGACGCCAGGCCGGCCGGCATGCAGCATCGCATGCTCGCCGTTCGGGCGCTGAACGTGCACACCGACATCGACGCGGCGCATCGACATCCGCCCGGTCAGCATGCGGAGCCGGCGCCAGATGGCGTCTTCGATCCCGTCCGGCAGCGCGCGCCGCGACCAGCCGGGCGTTGCCCTCCGCACGTCTTCGTGGTGCACGAAGAACTCTTCCAGGTTGGCGGCGCCATCCGCTCCCGGGAGACGGAACGGCGATCCGGGCGGCGGGCCGCCACGGAACCGGTCGATCAGGTCGGTCCACGGCGCGTCCAGCACACGGGCCCGGGCGGCCGCCGTGCCGATCAGTACGGCGGGCAGCGGGCCGGCGTCACGCAACACCAGGTGCTGCAACAGGTCTCGCGTCTGCCAGCCTTCGCACAGCGTCGGCTGCGCGGGGCCGGAATCGGCGAACGTATCGCTGAGCGCCGCGCGCTCGCGGGCCACGAAGGAGCGTCGGCCGGTCACCTGACCCAGAGTAGGCCCCGCGCCGGCAACGCCGTCAACTCCGCTCGGCGGCGGCCTTGATAGCGGCGAGGGTCGCGGCGATGCCGTCGATCGCGCTGCGATGGCGCTGCTCGATCTGCGCGGCGGCCTCGTCGCCATAGCGCATCGCGAAGAACTGGTACCCGCCGGGCAGGAAGCGCCACGATTCCGTCACCCTCGTGCCATCCGCCACCGGCTCGAACGTGTAGCCCCAACGGGCCACGGCGCTGCTGCCGACCACGAACGCGAATTCGCGGCCCCGATCGGCGACCTCGACCACCGAGTGGGTCTCCCAGGTTCGCTCCGGTGTCTCGTTGCGCCCGGTGAATCCGGCACCGGCGCGCGGACCGGCGCCTTCGTCCCACCAGCAGGCCTTGCAGACGGGGCTCCACTCGCCCATCCTCGTCACATCGCTGACCAGGTCGTACACCTCATCCGGGGAACGGTGGATGACGATCGAGCCGCTCTCGCGCAGTTCGTCCATCCCGACAGTGTGCCGTCTCCGGTCGCCGGGCCGACGGGCGGGGTCGCCCGCGGCGGCACGAGCGGGCCGCCGTCGCCCCACCACCCGTGAGGTGCCCTGCCGACAGCGGTCGCCGGGACAGGAGTGGCCACACAGCCCGGCGCCTACCAGCGCTGCGACAGTGCGGCCGACAGGTTGCCGCGCTCCGCCACGGAGATCCCGCCCAGGCCGAGCCATGACGCCATCCGTGACAACTCCACGCGGGCCGCACCGACCGCGACCGCCGGATCGGCGTCGGGCTCGACCCATGCGGCCTGCACGCGCAGCAGCCCCGCGGCGCGATCGGCCTTCAGGTCGAAGCGGCCGACAATGCGATCGTTCACCAGCAGCGGGAAGACGTAGTAGCCGTATTGGCGGCGGGCAGCGGGCGTGTAGATCTCGATGCGGTACCGCACGCCGAAGATCCGCTCGGTCCGGCTCCGCTCCCAGATCAGCGGGTCGAACGGGCAGAGCAGCGCCTGCCCGCTCACCCGCCGCGGAATCCGGGCGTCCGCGTGCAGGTACGCGGGCTCACGCCAGCCGTCGACGGCCACGCGCCGAACCACACCTTCCGCCGCGAGATCCGTCAGGGCGGCCTTGGCGTCTGCCAGCGGCAGCCGGTAGTAGTCGGCCAGGTCGCGCACCGTGCCGATGCCGTGATGGCGGGCAGCAAGGGCGACCAGCTGCCGCTTCGCGTCCGCCTCCGGCGGGGCTGTCGTCGCCAGGATCCCCGGCGGCACGATGCGCTCCAGCAGGTCATAGTGCCGCTCGAACCCGCGTCGGTAGGCCGTACCCAACACGCCGTCGGAGAACAACTTCTCGCAGGCGTACTTGGTCTGTGACCACTCCCACCAGCCGGCGCGGTCTCGCCCCGGCAGCGCCAGCTCCTTCTCGATCTGGCCGGCCGACATCGGGCCGCGCTCGGTGATGACATCGACCACGTCTTTCGCGACGTGGGAGTGCTCGGCGAGCCACGCCACCGCGCCGCCCTGCCGCCGCCATCGCAACAGCGGCTCCAGTTCCACCGGAACCAGGGACGCCACGTGCGCCCACGTTTCGAACATCGTCCGGTCCTGTCGGCGACCGGGCCAGGCCGCGGCGTCCAGCACCTCCATCGGGTACGGGCCGAGGCGTGCGTACACCGGCAGGTAGTGCGCCCGCGCCAGCACGTTGACCGAGTCGATCTGCAGCAAGCCGAGCGATCGCAGCAGGCGCCGGAGGTGCCCCCGGTTCACGGCCTTGTCCGCAGACCGCGCCGGCCGGTCCAGTTGCTGGGCGGCGATGGCGATGCGGCGGGCCTGCGCCGCGCTGATCCGCTCGAGGCGATGGTCGGTGGGCACCCGGCCATCGTGGCACAGCGTCCCGACACCCCATGGGCACCACGGTCAGCCGACCGGTCCCGGTTTCCCGAGGGCGGCGTCATGCGTGTCGGTCAGGAGTGATGGTTGCCGCGGGACTCAGCGGTCCCGCCGCGACGCATCGGTCGGCGCCGGCACGGTGCAGGTCGAGCCGGGCAGCCGGTGGCGGTAGCGGGCGACGAGACGGTAGCAGCCCTCCGCGACCCAGCTGACCGGCGGCATCGACATGATGCCGCCGATGAAGCGCCATGCACGGCTGGGCTGTGCCCGCAGGATCGCGGCGATCGCGGCCGCGCCATGGCAGGTGCGCCGCCCTGGCCGATGCAGCTGGATCGACGTTCGCGCCTGCGCCTCGGTCAGGCCGTAGCGCGACAGGTCGACCTGCTGGAAGCCGACCGCTCGCGGGGTCCACGGCAAGAGGCGGCGGCCGACGGCGAGCGAATGCCGGCAGAAGCCGCAATCCGCGTCGTAGATCAGTGTCGCGCCGGCCCGACGGCCGTCATCGATGGCCACACCCCCACGGTAGCGACGCGCAGAGGCCTCGCGAGCGCCGTGCCCTCCGCACGGCCGTCACGAATCCCGGCGCCACCCGTTGTCGGGGTGCTCCCGCAGGTACTCGCGCAGGTACGGCAGCGTGAAGTCGACGTAGCCATAGCGAACCGGGGCGATCAACTCGGCCGCGATCAGGCGCAACCGGTACTGGCTGGCATAGTTGTCGTTCACGCCCAGACGATCGCGGACGTCGGACATCTTCGACGGACCGTCATCGGCAGCCATGGCCCGCAGGAAGCGCCTTCCGACGTCGGTGGTGTCGGCCAACGCGGGCTCGTGCACCAGCGTGCCCAGCTTGCGCTGCGCGCGGGCGACGCCGGCGCGCGCGTCGGCGACCGACACGGCTTCTTCGTCCGGGTGCAGCCGCCATGTCTGCGCGCCGATGAGCTGCAACAGGAAGGGATAGCCACCGGTGCCGTCGGCCATCACAGCCAGCGCCTCGTCGCCGACTGCACGTCCGGATGCCTCGATCGGCACGCGCAGGCCGCGCTCCACGTCGGTTCGGGCCACCGGTCCGAGATGGTAGCGATCGGCCCGCCGCAGGAAGGTGAGCACCTCGTCGCGGACCAGGTCCGACACGCTCGATGCCAGCCCGGCGCCGGCGAAGGCGACCTGGCGCCCCTCGCGGAAGGCGTGCTGAACGGCGACGGCCACCTCCCGCAGCTCAGTGATGCGGTTGTGGTGGATCTCGTCGAGCGTGATCAGCAGGCCGGTGCCGTGGCCGGCCAGCAGATCGGTGAGCAGTTCGAGCTGCATGCGCAGGCCGGCCTGGACCGCGTGCCGCTCGATCGCCTCCCAGGCGACGGCACCGAGGCCCGCCGGCCCGGTGATGCCGCGCAGTCGGTGCACGACCGCTTCCGGATCGAAATCGCGCAGCAGCCGCGGCAGGTGCTGCCCGGTGATCCGCGCCGCGAATCCGGCGGATGCGGTCTCACTGACGACGAGCCAGCCCCTGGCACGGGCCACCTCTTCGACCGCGTTGAGCATCACGGTCTTCCCGGTGCCCCGCGCCCCGGTGTAGAGCGTGGCGCGGCCGGTCGCGCCCGGCCCGTCGTCCAAGGCCTCGGCGAACTCCGTCAGTAGGCCGTCACGCCCCACCAGCAGTGGCGGGTCCACGCCGAAGCTCGCCGCGAACGGGTTCGTCACCGCGACTCCCCATGCCTGTTAGATCTTGTTAGAAGTATTAGAGCATGTTAGCACCGACGGAGCGATGGCGGCGGCACTGCCCGGGGCGGCGTCATACCCGGTGGCACAAGTATGACGCCGCAGCGAGCAGCCGCACTCTGCTCAGGTGCGGCTGCACTCCGGTCAGATCGCCGTCCAGCCGCCGTCGATGGTGTAGGAAGCGCCGGTGATCATGGATGCCTGCGGGCCGGTGAGGTAGAGCGCGAGACCGGCGACCTCGTGCGGTTCGACGAGACGCTTGATCGCGGTCTCGGCCAGCAACACGGTCTCGATCACCTCCGACTCGGGAACACCGTGCACCCTGGCCTGATCGGCGATCTGCCGCTCGACCAGCGGCGTACGCACGTAGCCGGGGTTGATGCAGTTGCTGGTCACGCCCCGGCCGGCGCCCTCCAGCGCGGTGACCTTGGACAGGCCCTCGAGCCCGTGTTTCGCCGCCACATAGGCCGACTTGTACGCGGAGGCGCGCAAGCCGTGCACCGAGCTGATGTTGATCACGCGCCCGAAGCCCCGTCGATACATGCCGGGCAGCGCCGCGCGGATCAGCAGGAACGGCACCTCGAGCATCAGCGTGAGTATCCGGTGAAATGCGTTTGGCTCGAACTCCTCGATGGGCGCCACGTGCTGGATGCCGGCGTTGTTGACGAGAATGTCGATGTCGAGCGACTTCTCGGCGAGCACGGCGGTGTCCGTCAGGTCGACCACCCACGGAGTGCCGCCGATCTCGCCGGCTAGGGCAGCGCAGGCCTCCGTGTTGACATCCGCCACGGTGACGGCCGCGCCTGCCGCCGCGAGGGTGCGTGCGCAGGCGGCGCCGATACCGCTGGCCCCTCCGGTGACGAGAGCATTCTTACCGGTGAGGGTCCGATCGATGCTGGTGGCGTCAGTGCCTGTCTCGGCCATCGGAGCCTTCTTTCGCGTCCGAGTGTTCGTGCTGCTGACCCTGCTGGCCCGCGGCGAGCGATCGGATCGCGCCCGCGACGGCATCGGCGCCGTCCGATCCCAGCAGGATCGAGTAGTGGTTGGTGCCCGGTACCGCCGTGACATCCAGCGCGGGGAACGCGCCGGCCCAGCCGGCGACCACCTCCGGGGTGTAGAGGCCACCCGGTTCCGCCATCAGGCCGAACGGCGCTCGTAGCAACGGGACCGGACGAGCAGGATCGGTGAGCAGGGCCAGCGCCTCAACGAGCGCCGTGCCGGTGGTGAGGTCGATCGTGTCGCCGCGCACCGCGTCGATCGAGCAGGACGAGCGCAATTCCGGCTCGGCGCCCACCAGGTCGTAGTGGAGATAGCGCGCGATGTCGTCATTCCAGTCCGCCATCGCGGGGTGCTGCCGCCACAGGTCCAGGTAGCCCTCGCGGGACCGGAACGTCATCGAAAGCCGCTGTGCTGCAGGGCCTATCACCGCCTGCAGGGCGGCGTCCGGGTCGAGCCCCGGCGACAGTGGCATCGGCGGGCCGCCGTCCACCAGCAGCAGCCGTTCCACCCGCTCCGGGTGCCGCTGCGCGAAGACCAGCGCGGCGAACCCGCCCATGGAGTGGCCGACCACCACCGCTTTGTCCACCTGTTGCGCGTCGAGCAGGGCGACGGCGTCATCGGCGTGCGCCGCCATGCCGAACGGACCGGGCAGGGCGCCGGAGCCGCCCCGGCCGCGCAAGTCCGGCGCCAGGAAACGGCACTCGGGCAGGCGCCTTGCGGTCGGCGCCCAGCAGAGGTGGTTGGCGGTGACGCCATGCAGGGCCAGCACGACCGGAGCGTCCGGATCCGCGCTGCCCCAGCGGACGGCGTGCAGGGTGCCGCCCGCCACGGCAACGTCGATAACGGCTTCGTCGAGATCGCCTGCACCAACGACAGTTTCGCTCACGATTCCCCCTCGATCCGCACGCAGGTGGTCGCCCAGGTGTAGCCGGTACCGGCGGCGATCAGCAGACACAGGGCGCCCTGGGCGAGGCGCCCGGCGCGCCGGGCCCGATCCAGCGCGAACAGCGGGTCCACGCCGCTCATATGCCCGGTATCGGCCAGATACACCGATTTCGATTCGTCGACGCCGAGTCCGGCGAGGAGCGCCGCGTGCATGCTGCGCTTCATGTGGATCGGGCAGACGAAGTCGATATCGGCCATCGTCGCCCCGGAGCGCCGCAGGGCGCCGGTCGCGGCCGCCATGAACGCGGGCAGGCTGTCGGCGCCCAGCCGCCGCTTCATGGCGTCCAGGTCGCGCACGTCCAGCTGCGGGACATATGGCTCGCCGGACGCGGTGCGATCGTCCGGGCCGGGCAGCGGTTGGACGCTGCCGCCGATCTCCATCTTCACGTGCAGCGAGTACGACCCGTCCGAGATCGCGTGCGAGCCGAGGACTGTCGCATACCCATCGGATGGGTCGCGGGTGATCAGCGCCGCCACGGCGCCGTCGCCGAAATCCAACGCGAAGCGGATGCGCCGGTTGCGCGGATCGATCAGTCGCGACTCGCGGCTCGCGCCGACCATCAGGATCCGGTTGATCTCCGGCTCGGCCACCATCATGTCGCGCACCGTGCGCAGCGCGACCGGTGAGCCGCAGGACACGTAGTCGAGTTCCAGCGCGAAGGCACCCCGGCACCCGAGCAGATCCGCGATCCGCGGTGCCGCCTGCCAGACCGGGTATTCCTTCCACTGCGAACCGAAGTACACGACGACGTCGATGCTCGCCGGGTCCACGCCGGTTTCCGCGAACAGCCGCCGCGCGGCGGCCACGGACATGTCGCACACGTGCTCGTCGTCGGCCGCCAGGTGCCGACCGGTGAGTCCGAATCGATCCACGATCACGTCCTCGGGGATCTGCGCGGCCGCCGCGATCTCCGCCGCAGTGACCACCCGCTCCGGCAGGTAGCTCGCGGTGGCGGCGATGCGCACGGATCCGCTCATCGGGATTCCTGCGATCCGGGCCCATCCGTCCCGCCGCCGGAAACGCCCGCGGCGTCGTCATACGTGCCGCTACCAGCACCACCGGACACCACGCCACCCGCAGCACCGCCGGAGACACCACCGCCGAGGCTGCCCGGGACGCCCAGCGCCCGGTGCACCAGCGTGATCACCTGGTCGAAGACGTCGTCGGGAACCTTGTTGGTGTCCCCCCACAGCACCCAGCGCATGCCGATCATCTCGCCGATGCCGGTCAGCGCCCACGCCGCGACCAGCGGATCCACCGGCGCGATCTCCCCGGCCTCCATGGCCTGCTGCAGGCCCGCGGCATAGCCGGAGACGATGCGGTCGTAGTGCAGGTGCAGGGCTTTCGGTGAGACGAACTCGGCCTGCCGGATGATGCGATAGAGAGCGGGATGCTCGGCGGTGAACCGGAAGAACGCGGCGAATCCCAGCCGCTCGGCCTCGCCGCGGTCCCGGCCGGCGCGGGAGGCGACCGCCATGGCGTGACGCACCCGGCTGTTCAGGTCTTCGACCAACTCGTCGAAGACCTGCTGCTTGCCGTCGAAGTACTGATAGAACGTGCCCTGGGCGACCCCGGCCTGCTGCGTGATCTTCACGATCGAGGCGTCGTGGTAGCCGTGCGCCACGAAGACGGCCTCCGCCGCCTCCAACAGCCGTTGTCTGGTCTGGGCACCCCGCGAGGTGCGTGGTGTGCGGCCGGTCATGATGCCTCGCCCGTCTGTCGGTGGTGGTGTCGCAATCGTGCCTTGTCGATCTTTCCCACGCCGGAGCGGGGCAGTGCGGCCACGAACGTCACGGTCGTCGGCACCTTGAACTTCGCCAGGTGCGCGCGGCAGTAGTCCCGCACGGCGGCAGCGTCCAGCTCGCTCCCGGCCCGCAGCACGACGACCGCATGCCCGCACTCGCCCCACCGCGGGTCGGGCAGCCCGATCACGGCGGCCTCGACGATGTCCGGGTGTGCCGCGAGCACCGATTCGACCTCCGCCGGATAGACGTTCTCGCCGCCGGACACGTACATGTCCTTGAGTCGTCCGCGCAACCGGTAGTAGCCGTCCACGTCCCGTTCGGCGATGTCGCCGGTGTGCAGCCAGCCGCCACGGGCGGCCTCGGCGGTGGCCTCCGGCAGCCCGTGGTAGCCGGTGAACACGTTCGGCCCGCGCACCAGCAGCTCCCCCACACCGGCGCCGTCCAGCAGCTCGCCGCCGTCGGCCGCGGCCAGGGCGACGCGGACGTGCGGGTACGGTTTGCCCGCCCAGCCGAGCCGGGCAGTGGCGTCCTCGGGGGGCAGGCAGAGGACATTCGGCGCCGCCTCGGTGAGCCCGTAGCCCTGGGTGAGCTGCACGCCGCGGTCCAGGTAGGTGTGCAGGAGGGATTCGGGCATGGGCGCTCCTCCCACGATGGCGAGTCGCAGGCTGGTCAGGTCGGTGGTGGCGAAGTCCGGGTGCTCCGCCAGGAACTGGTAGGTGGCGGGGACGCCCATCATGGTGGTGATCCGCTTGCCGGCGATCAGCCGCAGCGTGGCGGCCGGGTCGAACCCGTCCGGCATGATCACCTTCGCCCCGGACCACCAGGCCAGCAGCGGCTGCACGTTCCAGCCGCCCACGTGGAACTGCGGCAGCAGCGCCAGCACCACGTCGTCGCCGGACATGCCCGTCATCAGTCCCAGCGAGAGGTTGGTCCAGAAGCAGTTGGCGTGGGTCAGCAGCGCGCCCTTGGGCCGGCCGGTGGTGCCGGAGGTGTAGATGAGCAGCAGCGGATCGTCGTCCGCCACGGCTGCGGGCTCTGCCGCGGGACCGAGCGGCGGGACGGACGCTTCGATCCCCGAGGCGCCGAGCATGACGCTGGTCGCGGCGCCGTGGGCGGCGCCGATGGCCGCCTTCGCCAGCGCCCGGCGACCCTCGTCGATGGCGAGCAGCACCGGAGCGCAGTCGTCCAGCTGGTAGGCGAGCTCCGGCGCGGTGAGTCGCCAGTTCAGGGGGGCCAGCACCAGCCCCGCCTGGGCGCAGGCGAAGAGCAGCACGACGTGATCGGCACTGTTACCGGTGAGAGTGGCGACGCGGTCACCGCGGCGGGCGCCGGCCCTGCGCAGCCGATCGGCCAGGGCAGCAGCCCGGGCGGCCAGTTCGCCGTAGCTCGCCACCCCGTCGGGGGAGTCGATGGCCGTATCGATCGCGACGCGGTGCGGCGTGACGGCGCCCCGGTCGGCGATCCACCGGCCGAGGGTGTGCAGGCCCGGATCGGTGCTCACTGCTGGTCCCCGGACTGGTCCCCGGCGGCGTCTCCCCGCACCCGCAGGGACGTGCGCAGCACGTCGCGCGCCACACTGCGACGGCTGCGCTGCACGGTGCCGGCGATCCCGCCCGGCAGGAACAGGATGACGAGGATGAACAACACGCCCAGGATGAACAGCGGCTCGGACAGCGGCACCCGCAGCGGGGCAGGCAGCGAGGAGATGGCGTCGGAGGAGGCGAACGCCGGCAACCGCTGGCTCAGATAGCTGTACAGCGCACCGCCCAGCGCGGCACCCCAACGGCTACCCGCCCCGCCGAGCACCACCATCACCAGCAGCGACAACGTGAAGTCGGGGGTGGTGATGGACGGGTTCGCACCGCCCACGAACAGCAGATACACCACACCGCAGGCCGCGGCCAGCGTCGAGGCCAGCGCGAAGGCCATCAGCTTGAACGAGAACGGCCGCAGGCCGAGGATCTGCACACGCAGTTCGTTCTCGCGGATCGCGACCCAGATCCGCCCGGGCGCCGAACGGGTGGCGAACGCGACGATCGCGTACACCACGATCAGCAGCGCCAGCGCCAGCCAGTACAGGTTGCGCGTGTTCACCACGCCCAGCAGGACGTCGGGCACGTGGTCGAACGACAGCGACTCGCCGAGTTCACCGCCGGTGAGCCCGCCCGGATTCTGGTTGGCGATGATGGAGCCCGCCTGGGCGAAGGCCAGCGTCACCATTGCGAACGCGATGCCGCCCACGCGCAGGCTGATCGCGCCGACCACCAACGAGCACACCAGCCCGGTGACGACGGCGAGCAGCGCCGCGGGCACCAGGTGCAGCCCCAGGTGGCGCATGTAGATCTCCGCGGTGTAGGTGCCGATGGCGAAGAACAGCGCATGCCCGAACGACAGCAGCCCGGTGAAGCCGAAGAGCAGGTCATAGGTCAGGGCGAGCGCCGCGAAGATCAAACACAGGCCCAGCAGGTTGAGACTGCCGGGTGAGGAGAGCACACCGGGCAGGATGCCCGCGGTGCCCACGTTCAGCAGCGGCAACACCGCGAGCACGGCGATCAACACCACGGCCCACGACCCGCTGCGCACGGCGGCTGCGCGAGTGCGGCCCGGGATGACGCTGCCCGACGCGGCGGCCGGATCACGGGGACCCTGTGCACTCATATCGGCCGTCCCATCAGCCCGCTGGGGCGGGTGAGCAGCACGACTGCCAGCAGCAGCACGACCAGCAGGTCGCCCACGCCGCCCGCCGTGTAGTAGTTGGCGAACTGCTGCAGCAGCCCCACGATCAGGGCGGCGACCGCCGATCCCCCGATGGAGCCGAGCCCGCCGATGATGACCACGATGAACGCGAAGATCAGCAGCGAGGAACCGAGGCTCGGTGTGATCGAGCCGTAGAACACGCCGGTGAGCGCACCGCCCAGGCCGGCGGCGGCACCGCCGATGGCGAAGACGAACGTGAAGGTACGGTGCACGTCGATGCCGAGCGCAGTGACCATGTCCCGGTTCTCCACGCCGGCCCGCACGATCAACCCGAGCCGGGTGTAGCGCAGGAATCCGACCAGCAGCAGGAACACCGCCGCTGCGGCCCCGATGGCCAGGAAGCGGCTGTTCGGGATGGCCGCGCCGCCGATCATCGTCACGTCCTTGGTCCACGCCGGGACGGGGTAGGCGATCGGGTCCGCACCGGCCAGGCCGAGCACCAGTGCGCCGATCGCGAGCGCCAGCCCGACGGTCACCAGGACCTGGTCGATCTCGCGACGGTAGAGCGGGCGGATCAGCACCAGCTCGGTGAGCGCCCCGATCAGGCCGCCGGCGAGCAGCGAGGCCAGGATCGCGAGCAGGAACGTCCCATTGCCCACGGCGCCACCGTCGGCCAGCAGGGTGCCGACGTGATAGCCGGCGTAGGCGCCCAGCACCAGGAAGGCGCCGTGCGCGAAGTTCAGCACCCGCATCAGCCCGAAGATCAGCGACAGTCCCGAGGCGACCAGGAAGTAGAGCGCGCCGAGGCCGACGCCGGTGACGGCGAGCAGCACGATGACGGACGTCATGCCGACCCCCGTGCCGACGCGACGCCCAGATAGGAGTGCATCGCGTCCGTGTCGTCGAGGATCTCGGCCGATCCGGTGTAGGCGACTCGGCCGGGGGACATGACGACGACCCCACCGGCGAGCCGACGCACCACCGGCAGGTTCTGCTCCACGAGCAGTACGGGCACCGTGTCGGCCACCCGCTCGAGGGCTTCGGTGACTTCGCCGACCAGCCGCGGGGACAAGCCCTTGGTGGGTTCGTCGACCAGCAGCAGCCGGTTGCCGTTGATCAGCGCGCGGGCCAGGGCGACCATCTGCTGCTGCCCGCCCGAGAGGGTGCCCGCCGCCTGCTTCGCCCGCTGCTGCAGCTCCGGGAACAGCTCGTACACCAGCGGATAGCGCGGGTCGGCGTCCCGCTCGGCGAGGCGCAGATTCTCGGCGACCGTCAGGCCGGGGAACACGTCCCGGTCTTCGGGCACGTAGGCGATACCGCGCTGGATGATGCGGTGCGTCGGCATGCCGCGCAGCCGTCGCCCCTCGAACGTGATGCCGCCGGTCGCCGGCGCCAGGCCGATGACGGCGCGCAGCGTGGTCGTCTTTCCGACGCCGTTACGCCCGAGCAACGCGGTGACGCCGCTGCTGGGCACGTCGAACGTGACGCCCTGCAGGATGTGCGACCCGCCGATCTGCACATGCACGTCCGAGAGCTGCAGCAGCGGCAGGCCGGTCCGGTCCGTCACAGTCCACCGCCCAGATAGGCCTCTTGGACGGTGGCGTCCGCCATCACCTGCTGCGGGGTGCCGCTCACCAGGAGCGAACCGCGATGCATGACGACGATGCGCTGCGCCAGCTCGAGGACCACATCCATGTGGTGTTCGATCATCACGACAGTCGCCTCGTGGTCCTTGTGTACTTGCGCGATCAGCGCGGTCAATTCCGGTACGTCCTCGGCGTTCATCCCGGCCATGGGCTCGTCCAACAGGATCACGCCGGGCTCGCCGGCCAGCAGGATCGCCAGCTCCAGCTTGCGGCGGTCGCCGTGCGACAGCAGTCCGGCCGTCTCGGCGGACCGTCCGGTCAGCCCCACCGAGTCGAGGGCCCGGCCGACGCGCTCGGCCGTCTCGCCCTGCCGGTCGGCGAGCCGCCACAACCGGAGGTTGCCGCCGAGATGAGCCTGGGCGGCCAGGCGTACGTTCTCGGCGACGGACAGCGCCGGGAACACGCTGGACGTCTGGAATGTGCGGTCGAGACCGGCCCGCGCCCGCCGATACGCCGGCCACGCGGTGATGTCCTGCCCGGCGAAGTGCACCGTGCCGGACGTGGCGGTCAGGATGCCGGACAGCAGGTTGAGCAGGCTGGTCTTGCCGGCTCCGTTGGGCCCGATGATGCCGAGCAGTTCACCGCGCCGGATGGTCAGGTCGACATCGCTGACGATGACGGCCCCGCCGATCGTGCATCCCAGACCCCTCGTCTGCAGGATCGGCTGGGCCGTCATCGTCGTCATTCCTTCGGCGTCGTCGGGTCGTGGCGGTCGTTACTTGCCGTACCCGACCGGAGGTGTGAGGTCCTCCGCGGGCACTTCCTTGACCAATTCCGGCGTGAAGGTATCACCGGACTTGGTCAGGTGGGCGATGTATTCGGGCTGGATCATCGCGTGGTCCTCGGCCCGGATCGTCTGCTCGCCCTTGGGTGCTTGGAACGTCCAGCCCTCCAGCGCGGCGACCATGGCATCCACGTCGTCCGTGCTGCCCTTGCTGATCGCCTGCGCAATCATCTGGGCGGCGACATACCCGTCCGGGCTGAACAGGTCGGGCGTGCCACCCGCGTCGGTGATGTTCTTGACCATCGACGCGTTCACGTCGTTGTCCGGGGCAGCCGGGAAGTAGTACGACAGGAAGTCGACCTTGCTGGCCACGTCGCCGTAGGACGCGAACGACGCAGAGTCACCGAGGCCGGTGACAACCTTGGTCATGTCGAAGATGCCCTGCTGATCGAGGGTCTGCCACATCGTCTGCGTCGTGTCCCCGGCCCAGGCGACGAACAGCAGGTCCGGCGGCGCCTGCTTGATCTTGGCCGCGTAGGGCGTGAAGTCCTTTGCCGACAGGGGCGCGAGGATGCTGTTCACGGTGGCACCGGCGCCACCGAGCACGGCCGTGACCGCCGCGACGTTCGCCGTTCCGAAGGCATAGTCCTGGGCGAACACCGTCACGGTCTTGCCCTTGATGTCTCCGACGATGGCGGCAGCCGTCTTCACGTCCTGGTAGGTCTGGCGACCGGAACGGAACGTGTACTTGTTGATACCGGTGATCGCGTCGGTGGCGGCCGGGCCGGAGATGAACAGCACCTTGTTCTGCTCGGCGAGCGGCGCGAGTTGTGCGGCAACCCCGGAACTGGCCGGCCCGGCGATGATCTTGTATCCCTCGCCGACTAAGTTCGTGAACTCGCTGCTGGCCTTCTGTGGGTCGCCGGCGGCATCCTGCCAGGCGATCTCGACGGGGTGGCCGTCGATGGCACCGGTTCCGTTCGTGACGTCCTTCATGCCGGCCTCGAATCCGGCCTTGTACTCCGCACCGTAGGAGGCCAGCGGGCCGGTCTTCGCGTAGATCATGCCGACCTTGACGGGGGTGCTGTCGCTCGCTGCGGATGTGGCCTCACTGGACTGGCTGGATTCCGCGGGCGCGGAACTGCTGCTCTCCGAGGCGGCTCCCGTCTCGGCGGGCGCGCTGGAGCCGACCGCGCTGCTCGATGACGTGCTCGTGTCGCCGGCGGCGTCGCCACTGCCGCTGCTGCCGCACGCGGAAACGACCAGCAGTACGGCGGCGAGCACCGCCGTGACCGCACTGCCGGGTAACGCTGACTTGCGTACTCGCATGGGAACTCCGATCTCCGTCGCCTCGTCGTTTATGAGAGGTGGTTCAGGTCACATAATTGAGGCCTCCACAGGACATGTCAAGGCTTCACGCCGAAAAGTCTCCGACCTTGACCGCGTCGCACGAAGTCATCAAGATAAGACCTGACTCATATCTCAGGTGCCGCGACGTACCACTCGGGCGCGCTCATGCCGGAGGTCATACAGGAAGCAGGAAACCGCAGATGACGTACAGCATCTCGCGCGCAATCGTCACCGGCGGCGCGCAGGGCATCGGCGAGGCGATCGCCACCCGGCTGGCCCGGGACGGCGTATCCGTGGCGATCCTGGACGTGGACGCCGCCGCCTCGCGACAGACCGCAGACCGGATCGCCTCAGAAATCGGCACGGGGTCCGGCACCTCTGTCGTCGGCTTCGGTTGCGACGTCACCGACCGCGCGCATATCGGCGATGTGGTGGCGCAGGCGGCAGACGCGCTGGGCGGGCTGGACACCTACATCGGCAACGCGGGGATCACCCGAGATCGCATGTTCCACAAGCTCTCCGACGACGACTGGGATGCCGTGATCGGCGTCAACCTCACCGGCATGTTCAACGGCCTCAGGGCCTGCGCACCGCATCTGCGCACCGACGGGCCGGGACGGGTCGTGCTGATCTCGTCGGTGGTCGCCAAGGCCGGCAACCTCGGCCAGATGAACTACATCGCCGCCAAGGCCGGGGTGGTCGGCCTGGTGCGCTCCGGCGCGCTGGAACTGGCCCGGTTCGGTACCACGGTGAACGGTATCCGGCCGGGCTTCATCCGCACCGCCATGACGGCGGCCATGCCCGAATCGGCGCAGCAGCAACTGACCGCCAACCCGCTGGGCCGGGCCGGCGAGCCCGGCGACATCGCGGGTGCGGTGGCCTTCCTGTGCTCCGATGACGCGTCGTTCGTCACCGGGCACGTGCTCGACGTGAACGGCGGGATGGCGCTGTAGTTTCCGGGGGGCACACTGCCCGGGGCGGCGTCATACCCGGCGGCGGCGAGCATGACGCAAGGCCGGGGCCGGGCCTCGTCACTCGGCCCCGGAAGCCTGCGGGGGGTTGCGGATGCCCAGCGCGGAGGCGATGCCGCCCGCGGCCATCAGCACCGCGGTCGCCACGGCCGCGCGCCGGAATCCCGGCAGATCGAGCGATCCGGCGGTGATCGCGCCCAGGGCTGCCACCGTGGCCAGGCCGGCGATGCGGGCCAACGCATTGTTCACGGCCGAGGCGATGCCCGAACGGGATTCGTCGATGGAGCCGAGCACCGCGGTGGTGAGCGGAGCCACCGTCATGGTCAGGCCGGCGCCGAAGACGACGATCGACGGCAGCACCTGCCACCAGTAGTTGAACTCCTCGGCGACGGTGAGCAGCAGAAGCGCGCCGATCGCCATCACGACCGGCCCGCCCGCCATCCACCACCGTGGGCCGGTCCTGCCCGCCACCCTGCCCACACGGGAACTGAACACGATCATGATCACCGTGGACGGCAGGCTCGCCAGACCGGCGAGGGTGGCGGGCAGGCCCGCGCCCTGCTGCAGGTAGACGGCGATCACGAAGCCGTTGACCGCGAGCGCCCCGTACACCAGCACGGTGGCGACGTTGCCGGCCCAGAAGTTGCGGACCTTGAACAGCGTCAGCGGCAGCATGGGGTGCGCAGCGGTGCGCTGGTGCAGCACGAACCAGACGAGCAGCACGACAGCGCCGGCCGCGGGCAGGTAGATCGCCGGCCGATGCCAGCCGATACGGTCCGATTCGATCAGGGCGAACGCGCCGAGGCCCAGGCCCAACGTGCACAGGACGGCACCGAGAACGTCGATGACGCCGCCCGGCGCGGTGCGCTGCCGAGGATGCAGGCGTGCGAATCGCGCCAGCAGCACCAGCGTGACGGCGATCGGCAGCACGTTGATCAGGAACACCAGGCGCCACGACACCGCGTCCACGAAGACGCCGCCCAGGACGGGGCCCACCAGCATGGCGACGGTGGTCGCGCCAGTCCAGGTGCCGATGGCGCGGGCCCGCTCGGCCTTCCCGCGGAACGTCGACATGATCAGCGCCAGCGAGCTGGGCACCAGCAGGGCTCCGGCGACGCCCTGCACGGAGCGCGCCACGATCAGGAACAGGGCGCTCGGTGCGGCCGCGATGGCGATGGAGGCGACGCCGAAGCCGATCAAGCCGGCGCGCAGCACCGTGACGCGGCCGAAGGTGTCCGACAGGGCGCCGGCGACCAGGATCAGTGCGCCGAGCGTGATGAGGTAGGCATCGACGACCCACTGCTGAGTGGTGAGGCCGCCGCCGAGGTCACGGTCGATCGCCGGCAGCGCGACGGTGACGACGGTGCCGTCCAGGAACGACACGAACGAGGCCAGGATCGCGATCCATAGCGCGAGCCGCCCGGCGCGAGCAGGTTGCGCGGCGCGTGGCGCCTGGGCCGGCGGCGCCGTGCGGTGCTGCGGCGCGGCAGGGTCGGGAGCCTCAGCCGCCGGTTCCGTGGTGCTCACGTCATGATCCTGCACCCTGTTGCCGTCGCGTCGCGGTGTGGGCGATCTGTTCCATGTCGTTCTCGGCTGATTCGGACGCGGCGTCACGGATGGTGGTGCTGGGCAACATACCCGCCAAGATCCGACGGATACTGCTCGACATGCCCGGTTGCACGGAAGTTTTCAACCGCGCGTGGACCCCTGCGCGACGTGGTCGAGTGGACGGACCGTGGGTGTTCCAGCTGCACGTTCGCGCGCCAGGTCGTATGCGGTCTGCATGGCAAGCCACATCCGTGCCGTGCCGGTGTTGGCGGCTTCAAGGCGCAGGGCGAGCGCGGGGCTGATGGCTGCGTGCCCATTGAGCACTCGACTGAGCGCGACACGCGAGATGCCGAGGCGGCGAGCGGCATCGGTGACCGACAAGCCCAATTCCCGCAGCACGTCTTCCCGTAGCACTTCGCCAGGATGCACTGGATTTTTCATGGTCATCATGCGTCTCCACCTAGTGATGGTCCTGATAGTCGACGAGTTCGACGTCGGTCCCGGTGAACCGGAATGTCACGCGCCAGTTCCCGTTCACCCAGATCGACCAGTACCCCGCCCTGCCACCCTTCAGTTCGTGCGTTCGAAACGACGGCAGCGCCAGATCCGCTGCAGTGGCTGCCACGTCGAGAGTCGACAGGACACGGAGCAGCTTTGGTACGTGCGCGGGCTGGACGCCACGTTTCGATCCGTCACGGTAGAGCTGTTCGAGGCCCTTGTGGCGGAAGCTCACGATCACCGTAGAAGTGTATCGTGTAACGCCGCACGTGACATTCGACGCGAACCGATGACCAGTCGGCCCAACAGGCAACACCGGCGTCCCCGCACACGTCGGCGAGGACGCGGCGCGCGCCGACAGGGCCGGGCATCAGCCTCTGTCGCGCGTAGTGTCGCCGTATGGATCGGAAAGCGGAGTTGGAGTGGGTCACACCTCGTCCGGTCGATGTCAGGGCCTGGGCGGAGTCGAAGCTGCTGCCCGCCTTGGCGCACTACGGGTTCCGTGTCGAACAACGGACCGCGGACAGCGTGCTGCTCACCCGCCGGCGCACCGCTTGGTGGTTGGCGTTTTTCAGCGTGATCGCCTTCTGGCTGAGTCCGGACGAGCGGGGGTACGTGTCCGTATCGTTCTCGGCTAATTCGGACGCGGCGTCACGGATGGTGGTGCTGGGCAACATACCCGCCAAGATCCGGCGGATCCTGCTCGATATGCCCGGTTGCACAGAGGTTTTCAGCCGTGTGTGATGCCCTCGAACTGGCCTGCCCTGTCACTGTCGGGCGACTGCGGTTCGGCAGCGGTGAGCCTCGGTGGCACCGGATGCCGAGGTTCACGGACGCCAGCGGCCCCGCCCCCCGACGCCAGTCTTCGCGCATCGTCATCACCGCCTCTCCGATCCAGTATCCGCTCTGGATCGCCGCCTGGGAGCGCTTCCTGCAGATGTGAGGCACCACCGGATGCGCGCTGCACGTGCAGCGGCATTGACGACAAAACACCCATAGCGCCGCCCTCGTGCGGCGGCCATAACCCGAGGACTGCGTCATACTTGTCGGTGAATATCGAGTAGCAAGGCGAGCGTTCCGCGGATCTGCGCGAGCGCGACCGGTCCGATTGTCCCGACGCGCGATCGGCAGCGGCTCGTTGCCACCGACCGGACGTGCTGGCATTGCGCTGCCGATGGCGCCGCGAGCCCGTTGGCGCGGTCCGGTTCGATGACGACTTCCGCGCCGCTATCGCGCAGGGTGCGGGTAAGCGGCACCACCTGGATGACGTTCGGATCGCCACGGAGGACGCGGCCGGCAGTCACCACGACTGCCGGGCGGAGCATGCCCGCCTCCGAACCGGTCGGCGGGCCGAGATCCAATTCGACGATGTCACCCGGCGTCAGCATCCAGCCAAGCCGCTTCGTCTGAGGTCAGGGGAGCCGACAAGTCACGGCCGATGTCGTCCTGTCGCAGGGCGCGCAGGGCTTGGGCCACCGTGTCAGCGATGGTCATCCGACGCTGCGCGGCGACTTCTTGGAGCTCGTCATGAGTCGCCCTGCTGATGCGAATCGTCGTCGTGTCGCCCATTCGCCCATCGTATCGGTTGGTAGACGAAGTAGTCTACCGCTGCGGCGGGGTGAGGGCCCGGGCAGCGCTGCACGCGCAGCGGCATAAAAGACAAAACGCCCAGGACGCCGCCCTCGTGCGAAGGCCACACCCCGAGAACAGCGTCATACGCGGCAGGTCCAGGCGCGGCGCCGCTGCTACCCTTGCTCAGGACCGTAGTGACGAACGAGGAGGTGGTACCCGTGCACACATCGACAAGGGTGCTCCCTGTTGGAGTCACGGTCGGGCGATAGGTCGTCCGGGAGCGCCGATTTCACCGCTCCCGAAAGGCACGACATGTATTTCACCCCTGAGCATTTCACTTCCCAGCAGCGCCTCGACGACGGCACCGTCGAGCGCGCCTTCACCATCAACGATGTGCCCGGCTTGCTATGGACACCGGAGGTAGCACCCGAGCCCACCCCATTGATCCTGCTCGGCCACCCCGGCGGTCAGGATCGGATGTATCCCCGGCTGGTGGCGCGGGCCCGAGCAGCCGCAGCGAGCGGCTTCGCGTCGGCCACGATCGAGCTGCCGGGCGGCGGAGACCGGCCCCGATTGCCGACCATCGAGGAGGCCCGCGCCGAGCTGCGTCGGGCGATCGGAGCCGGCGAGCGTCCGTCCGAGGCGGTCGTCGAGCGGCTCATCCTGCCGCTGGTGGACGCTGCAGTCCCCGAGTGGCAGGCCACTCTCGATGCCCTGCTGTCGCTGCCCGATATCGGCGGCCCGGTCGGAATCTCCGGCGGGGTGCTCGCCATCGGCATCCGGCTGGCACTGGTCGACCCCCGCATCGTCGCGGCAGGGCTGTTCGCCGGCAGCTTCGTCCCGCGCGTCATGTTCGACGAGGCCCGACGGATCACGATTCCGGTGCACATGCTGCTGCAGTGGGACGACGAGGGGAACGACCGGCAGTCGGCGCTGGATCTGTTCGACGCCTTCGGATCCGCCGAGAAGACGCTGCAGGCCAACATGGGTGGCCACACCGGCGTTCCCACGCACGCCGGGGAGGACGCGGCGCGCTTCTTCGTCCGGCACCTTCGGCCGTCGGTGGGCGCGGCGTAGGCGACGCCGCGGCGCGGTGGGTCGACAACGCGTATGACGCTCCCCTCGGGATGTGGCCTGCCCGAGGGCGGCGTCATCGGCGTTTTGTCCCTGATGCCGATGCACGTGCATCGCTCGGCATCGCCGACCTGATCGCTGCTACGCCGCCGGCCGGCCGGGTGCGTCGAGCCGGTCCGCGATCCACACTTTGATGATCGACTGTCGGGTGACCCCCAACCGCTTGGCCTCGTCGTCCAGCGCGTCGACCATCCACGCGGGGAAATCCACGTTGACGCGGCGCTGTTCGCGAGCCGGCCGGCGCGCCTCGCCCAGGTCCAGGTCCGCCGTGACGTCCTCGCCCCGGTCGAACCGGGCGTCGAAATCATCAGCTTTCATAGAGCGCCACTTTCAACCCGATCGACATCGAGCCACAATGCTTCGGCAGCCTCGAAGTCGATGCCGTGTTTCAACTGATTCGCGGCGCTCTTCGCCGGATCGTACTCGAACTCCATAATGGCCTATTTCTGTATAGAATATATACCTTTTATTAGAAGGGTGCGCAATTGCCTGCCTCGATCCTGACCTCGCGCCGGTTGGCTCCGAGATGGCTCGGTCCTATTCGAGTCGAGCCCCACGACAGAGATGACGCCCCCTCGGGAGTGGCCTACCCGAGGGCGGCGTCATCGGCGTTTTGTCCCTGATGCCGATGCACGTGCATCGCGGTGGGATATCCGGCCACGCCCCGACTACGCCGCCGGCCGATCGGGCGCCCCCGTCGGTTCGCGGACCGGTCTGCGAACCGGCCCGTCGCCCGGGCTGCGAGGATGGGCGCATGTCGCGTGAATATCTGCCGGTGCCCCTGCCCACGGAACTCGATGCGCTGTTCGGGCAGTACGTCGCGGCCGGGCAGGCGCCGGGGCTCGTGTACGGATTGTTCGGACCGGACGGCCTCGTGCACAGCGCTGGGTTCGGCACGGCAGGCGGCACAACCGAAAGCGCCGCCGCGAACGCGGCTGCGGCTCCGGACGCCGACACGGTGTTTCCGATCGCGTCGATCTCGAAGTGCTTCGTGGCGGCCGGCGCACTGCTCGCCGAGGGGCGCGGCCTGGTCGATCTCGACGAGCCCATCAGCTCGCTGCTGCCCGAGGTGGCGGCGGCCGACGGGGCGTGCGGCGACCACGCGGCGCCCGGCATCCGGCAGCTCCTGGGCATGGGCGGCGGGCTCACCGAGGACAACTCATGGATCGACCCGTTCATCGGCATGCCGACGGACACGCTGCTCGCCGCGGTGGCCGGCGGTCTCGCCTACAGCAATCCACCGGGTGTGGCGTTCGAGTACTCGAACCTCGGCTACGCCTTGGTCGGGGCCGCGCTCGCCCGGGCAGCCGGCGCCCCTCTCGCCGACTGGCTCGCCGAGAACCTGTTCGCCCCCTTGGGTCTCGCCTCGACGCGGTTCGACAGCACGCCACTGCCGGCACGCGCGCGACGCGCCACGGGTTTCACCCTGGATGCCGACGGCGCCTGGACCGGGTTCGCCCCGGCCACCTCGGATGCCTATGCCGCTGCCGCCGGTATGCAGAGCACGGTGCGCGACCTGGCGGCGTGGGCCACGTACCTCGGCTCGGCCTTCCGGCAGGCCGATCCCGGCGGCCCGCTGTCGGCCGCGGCGCGGCGGGCCATGCAACGCGTGCACTACCTGTATCCGCCCGCCGAGACGCCGCCGGGCAGCGCGACGGGCCCGTTCCACGCCACCAGCGGCTACGGGCTCGGTCTGGTGGTGCGCGAGGACCCGATCTGGGGGACGATCGCCGCGCACAGCGGTGGCCTGCCCGGCTTCGTGCTGTATCTGGTGTGGCATCCGGACTCCGGGCACGGCGTCGTCGTGCTCACGAACAGCCACCGCGGCAGCCCGGCGCTGCTCGCCGAGGATGCACTCACCCGAGCGCTGCGCAGCAATAATGCTGCGGCTCGCACCATCCGCCTATGGCCGCAGACCGCGCGACTCCTGGAGGCGGCAGAGGCGCTGATCCGCGCCTGGGACGACGATGCGGCGGGCGAGATCCTCGCGCCGAACGTCGCCTTCGACAGGCCGCTGGACGAACGGCGCGCCGACATCGAGCGGCAGACCGCCGCCGTCGGCCCGCTGCGCCCGCCGCGCACCAGCCAGGAGCGCCCGGACCTGGTGGTGGCCGCCAGCCCCGCCCACGTCACCTGGGCGATCGCGGCGGAGCGCGGGGAACTGCTCTGCCATATCCATGTGACGCCGCTGCGCGAGGCGCAGATTCAGACCCTGGAAGTGATCGCTCGTCCCTACGACGTCCCGCGCGGCACGCGGTTGGCGCAGCTGCCGGCTCACGGCGGGATCCGTGCGGTACCGGCCCCCGCGCGGCACGCCCGGGTGATCTGGCCGGGCGAAACAGCCTGGTAGACGCGATGTCGACCGGGTGATCGGGCACAGCCCGAGACCAGCGTCATGGGCAGCATGCGGTCGATGCCGCGGCCCGCACCGCGGCGCCGCAGCTCGCACCCGCCTGCCCGCGGTGTGTTGCCGTCCGCATCCAGGGGCATCCTGGACAGCGGGAGGACGATGACCGACAACGACGACGAACGCCGCGCCCGCGCGAACAGTACGGCTACCGCCCCGGCCTATCGGAGAGCCGAGGCGGATCTGCCGGGCGCCCGGACACGGCGCCGCCGACGGGTGCGGCGACTCAGCCGGTGGCTGGCGACCGCAGCCCTCGTGCTCCTCCTGGCGGTCGGGTCGGTCGCCGTCTCCCTGTGGATCACACCCATGCAGCAGGTGTCCACCGCGGGGCAGACCGTTGCGATCGGCGTCACCGGCCCGAAGTGGGATATCGAAGGCCCGGGCGAAGTGGACTTGTTCGGCCAGCACCTGCCGACGAAGGTCTCGTTCCTCGGCCCGGTGCGGCCCCGGCTGGAGCTGCGCCAGATCGCGCTCGGGGAGCAGATCGCCCAGTTCGCGGCGACCGGATCGGATTCGGCCACCGCGCTGCAATCGGCGCTGGTGAGCGGATGGGTGCATTATTTCGTGTGGCAGCTCGCAGTCGCCGCTGTGATCGCGGTCCTGCTCTTCGGGGCGGCGGCCGGCTGGCTGCGTCACGGCACGCGGCGAACGATCGGGCTCATCGCCACCGGCCTCGTCGTCACGCTGGCCATCGACGCGGGCGCGGTGATGGTCACCGCCTATTCGGTGCCGGCCCGGCTGAAGACCGTCCGATCGCTGCAGGACATGGTCGGCGCCACGCCGCTGCCCGAGCCGGCCACCGATGCGGCGCGTCGCCAGGGCGAGGTGCGCACCGTGGCCGTCATCGGCGATTCCACCGCCGCCGGGCTGGGCAACCCGATCAAGGCCGACCCCAGCCAGTCCGATTCCGTGTGCGGCCGCAGCGGCGACGCGTTCGCCGCCGTGCTCGCGTCCGCCAACGGATGGGACGTGACGAACCTCGCCTGCTCGCGCGCGACGGTCCGCGCCGGTCTGCTCGGCGATCAGGTCAGCCGCAGCCTGACCCTGCCGCCACAGGTCGCCCAGCCGGCGGTCGAACAGGCGGATTTGATCATCGTCAGCGTCGGCGCCAACGACGTGAACTGGGCCAGCATGTTGCAGCTGTGCGCGATCAGCGACAACTGCGCGAACAACGCCGAACAGGCCTACTTCCAGCAGCAGCTCGCCGCGTTCAGTACCGACCTGCTGCAGCTCATCTCGGCGCTGCAGCAGCTCCCGAATCACCCGGAGGTGATCATCAACCAGTACTACGACCCGTTCCCGGACGACGTGGGTTGCCTGGCGGATCACGGCCTGACCGAGTCGAAGCGGAAGGTGCTGCAGTCCGACCTGGCGGCGCTCAACTCGCTGCTCGAGGCCAGCGCCCAGGCGGCCGGATTCACCACCGTCAAGCCCGATTTCGGCGGCCACGGCGTGTGCAGCCCCTACCCCTATGTGCAGGGACTGTCGGATCCCGCGCCGTTCCATCCAACGGCCGCCGGACAGCTCGCGATCGCCCTCGCCGACCAGTACGCGCTGCACGCCCCTGCCGATTGAGTGCAGGTATGACGCTGCCCTCGGGTGGGTCCCGCCCTGCGGCCCAGCGGCCCACATCGCGGCATGAGACAGTAGGAAGTGTTCCGTCACGTCCGAGTCTTGTCAGTGTGGCCATGAGGCGGTGCGGTGACCTCCACCCAATTGCGTGCGTTCGCGGCCGTCGTGCGTCTCGGCTCGGTGAAGCGCGCGGCGGAGGAGCTCGGCGTCAGCGAGTCGGCGATCTCCCTGCACATCCGCGCGCTGCGCAATGAGCTCGGTGACCAGCTGTTCACCCGGACCGGCTCCGGGCTCGCCTTCACCCCGGGCGGCCTGCGTCTGGCCAGCCGGGCCGCGGAGCTGCTGGGACTCACCGACCGCACGATCCGCGAGGTCAGCCAGGCCGGTCAGGGCCGTCGGCTGCTGCGCCTGGCCACCTCCACGCTGTTCGCCGAGCATGCGGCACCCGGGCTGATCGAGCTCTTCGCCAGCCGCGCCAACGACCTGACCGTCGAGATGAGCGTGCACCGCGCCACGACCTTCGACGAGCTGCTGCGGGAGCGCGTCGTGGACGCCGCCATCGGACCGTACGTGGATCGCTCCGATGACGCGATCCGCACGCTGCCGTTCCTGAAGTACCGGATCGTTCCGGTGGTCGCCGGGGACCACCCGCTGGCCGGCCGCGGCAGCGTGGACGTGGCAGAGCTGCGCCAGCAGGCCTGGCTGCTGGGTCCGTCGGCCACCGGGCGACTCGGCATCGTGCCCGGCCTGGTGCGCCGCATCGGCGTGCCCGAGTCGCGCCAGCAGATCTTCCAGAGCCAGGAGGCCGCGATCGCCCAGGCCAAGCGGGGCCGCGGCGTGGCGCTGGTGGTGGAATTCGCGGCCGCCGCGGACATCGAGTCGAAGGATCTCGTCCGTATTCCGGGGGACGCCTTCGAGGCGGTCGGCAGCTGGGGGATCCGGACCCTGGCCGGCAGCGCCGCACCGGCGCCGGCATCCGAGCTGGCCCGATTCGTGGTCACACCCCGGGCGATCCAGGCGATGCTCCGCGGCAGCGGCGTCACGGTGGGCCGGTTCCGACCCGCCATTCACATCACGCTGTGGAGCTGATTCGGCCGACAGTGGCTGGCGCAGCGGCGATCTCGCGTTCACCTCGACGTTCCGTCATACCCGCCTCCTCCTCGCAGACGGCGGCGATCACCCGCAGCAGGTCGGTCATCGTGGCGCCCGGCAACAATCGGTCGCAATGCGGCAGGGCGGCGGCCATGCCGGCCACGGTGGGCCGGAACTGCGGGGCGGAGGCACGCGGGTTGATCCACAGCACCCGGTGGGCGCGGCGGCGCAGCCGCTGCATGGCGCGGTCCAGCAGGGCGGCGTCGTCCGCGTCCCAGCCGTCGGAGCCGATCAGCACGATCGATCCGCGCAGCAGGTCGGCATACCGCCCGGACACCAGCTCGGCCAGGGCGCTGCCGATGCGGGTGCCGCCGAACCGGTCGTCCACCGCGTCGGTGGCGGCGGCGACGGCTTCGGCGGGCGAGCGGCGGGCCAGCGCCCCGGTGAGCCGGGTGAGCCGGGTGGCGAAGGCGAACACCTCGGCGTCGGCGGCGCGCACCAGCGCCCGCATCAGGTGCAGGTAGGCGGTGGCCTGCGCCTGCATGGAGGCGCTGACGTCGCAGATCATGACGACCCGGCGTGGCCGGTGACGCGGACGCAGCATCATCAGTGTCGCCGGTTCGAAGCCGGTGCGGCGACTGCGAGCCATGGTCGCCCGCAGGCCGACCACCCGCCCCGCGGAGCCGACGGTCGTACGCCGGGTGCGGCGCTTCGGCCAGCGCTGCGCCGCCTGCGCCAGGGTGCGCTCCAGCAGTTGCAGGTCTCGGGCATCGAAGGCGTCGAATGGCACGTCCGCCAGATGCGACGCGTCGGTCGGTAGTCTGATCGGCATGGCCGCGGCGTCGTCGTCGAGCTCGCCGCCGGGCCCCACCACGGCGGGCAGTGTGGCCCACGGTAGGTCGGTGGAGGACCCTTCCGCGCCGTCACCGCGGGGTATGCCGTGGTAGACGTCGTTCGGCCGATGCGGGGGGGACGGCAGCGGCCGACGGCGGGCATTCGGATCCATCTCCAGCACCGCGTCGGCGAAGACCGCTGCGAACACGCGATCGAACGTGTCCAACTCGTCATGGTGCCGCACCAGGGCGATGCGGCACGCCCAGTACAGGTCGGGGCGGCTGCGCGGCATGGCGACGCCGAAGGCGTCCACCAGGGTGGCGGTCGCCGTCAGGTCCACCGTCATCCCGGCACGGCGCAGCCTGCCGCTCAGGGCGACCGCGAAGGCCGCACGATCGATGCCGCGCAGCAATCCCCGGTGCGCAGGTGAAGCGGGAGTCCCGGCAGCGTGATCAGTGTCCATGGGCGGGCACGCCGAACGTGTCCACGGCCGCCAGGACGGCGCCGCGGTCGCCGGGCGTCTTGGCGATGCTGCCCAGCGACGTGATGATGTCCTCGCGGACCAGATCGGTGGCGCCGATCGCGGCCAGCGCCGAGACCCAGTCGATGGCTTCGGCCAGGCCGGGTGCCTTGTCCAGGTCGAGTGTGCGGACCCGACCGATGAACTCCGTGGTGCTGGCCACCAGGGGCTCGGTGGCCCAGGGCACCGTGCGGCGCACGATCGCCGCCGCGCGTTCCGGTCCGGGGAATTCGATCCAGTGGTAGAGGCAGCGGCGCCGCAGCGCGTCGTGCAGTTCCCGGCTGCGATTGCTGGTGAGGATGGTGACCGGAGGTGTGTCGGCGGTGAAGGTGCCCAGCTCCGGGACGGTGACGGATGCCTCGCCCAGGAATTCCAGCAGCAGCGCCTCGAACTCGTCGTCGGCCCGGTCGATCTCGTCGATCAGCAGCACCGCGGGAGTCGGCCCGTGGTGACGCACGGCGCGCAGGATCGGGCGCTCGGCAAGGTAGTCCTCGGTGAACAGGTCCGCCTGGCGCAGATCGTCGCCGCGTGCCTCGGCCAGCCGGATGGACAGCAGCTGACGTTGGTAGTTCCACTCGTAGAGCGACTCGGACACGGTGAGGCCCTCGTAGCACTGCAGCCGGATCAGCGGAGCGCCCATGGCCGCCGAGATCGCCTTGGCCGCAGTGGTTTTCCCGACGCCTGGCTCGCCCTCCAGCAGCAGCGGCCGGTGCAGGGCGGTGGCGAAGTAGACCGCAGCGGCGAGGCCGTCGTCGGCGAGGTAGTCCACCGCGTCCAACCGCCGGACGACCTCGGCGATGTCCGCGAACGGGCCGCTGCGCGCGTCGCCGTGCCCGTTCGTCAAGGGCGCCGTCACCGGGCGGTGGCCGTGTCGGCGTGGTCGGCCAGGAACCGCACCCGGCAGCCGGGATTGCAGAAGTAGTAGTCCGCTCCATCGACCCGGGCGTGCGGGGTGTCCGGCATCACCGTCACCGTCATCCCGCACACCGGATCGACCGCCTGCAGCGGCGTCAGGACACCCGGCGCGGCGGCCGCGGGCGCATGGGCAGCGGCCGAGGGCTGCGTCATGCCCTGCGTCATACCCGCCGACATACCCTGCACCCCATCCGCCGACACAGCGTGGGTCGCAGCGTGCGTCCGATCGCTCGTCTCGTCGGGCGCGCCGCCGTCCAGACGGATCGCGGCGACCACGTCCGTCAGGATCGACAGCGCGATCTCCGGCGCTGTGCGCGCCCCGATCCAACGGCCGGCCGGCGCATGCACGCGGGCACGCTGCGCCACGTCCAGGCCCATCTCGTCGAACAGTGCGGCGCTGCGCTTGCGGCTCGCCACGAGGCCGATATACGGCACCGCGGCGTCCAGCGCGGCGCGGATCGTCTCCATCTCGCCGGGGCCGTGGCTGGCCAGCAGCACCGCGGAGCAGCCGACGAGGTCGTCGGCGGCGCGGATGTCACGCGCGGCTCCTGCCGAATCGGAGTCGGGCTCGACGACGCCGTAGCCGAGCAGCGCCGCCATCGCCCGGAGGGCCTGAGCGATCGGCGTGGACCCCGTGATGGTGAGCAGCGGCGGCGGCAGCACCGGCTCCAGGAAGATCTCCACGGCCCCACCCGACTGGCAGGGGTTGACCACGACCTGGGCCCCGGGCGTCGCGGGGAACGGGTCGGAGTCGTCCGGCAGGACCCGCAGCAGCGTGGCCGCCGAACCCGTCAGCGCCGCGAGAGCCGCTGTGCGCACGGAGTTCTGGGTGCACTGCCCGCCGACGAACCCTTCCAGGGTGCCGTCGGCCAGGACGATCGCGTCGTCTCCGGGGCGCACCGAGGTGGGCGCCTGGGCGCGCACCACCGTGGCGCGCACGAACGGGACACGCATCACGGTGAGCTCGCTGACCCGCTCGGCGATCTGTGTGCTGGGCATGTCGATCCCTCCTGCTTTCAGCGGTGCCTGCTCCGTCAGATCGGCGGCTGCACCGTGCCCTGCATGGCCTCCCACACGCGGGACGGCGTCAGCGGCATGTCGGCGTGCCGCACCCCGAACGGCGCCAGCGCGTCGATCACCGCGTTCACCACCGCGGGCGGCGACCCGACGGTGGCCGACTCGCCCACGCCCTTCGCGCCGATGGGGTGGTGCGGGGACGGCGTCACCGTGTACCCATTCTCCCAGTTCGGCACTTCCAGCGCGGATGGGATCAAATAGTCCATCAGCGAACCGCCGAGGCAGTTGCCGTCCTCGTCGAACGCGATCATCTGCATCAGCGCCATGCCGACGCCTTCGGTGAGGCCGCCCTGCACCTGACCGTCGATGATCATCGGGTTGATGCGGGTGCCGCAGTCGTCCACGGCGACGAACCGGCGCACCTTGACGACAGCGGTATCCGGGTCGACGTCCACCACGCAGATGTAGGCGCCGTTCGGGTAGGTGAGATTCGAGGGGTTGTAACAGATCTCGGCGTCCAGGCCGCCTTCGATACCCTCCGGGAGGTCGCCCGCACCGTGGGCACGCATGGCGATCTGCTGGATCGTGACGGATCGGCTCGGGTCGCCGGTGACGTGGAACGATCCCTTGTCCCACTCCAGGTCGGCGACGGACACTTCGAGCATGCCGGACGCGATGATCTTCGCCTTGTCGCGGATCTTGCGGGACACCAGCGCGGCGGCGGCGCCGGAGACCGGGGTGGAGCGGCTGCCGTAGGTGCCCAGGCCGAACGGGGTCTGGTCGGTGTCGCCGTGCACCACCTCGATGTCGGCCGGCGGGATGCCGAGTTCCTCGCCGACGATCTGCGCGAACGTGGTCTCGTGGCCCTGCCCCTGGGTCTGCACCGACAGTCGCACCACGGCCTTGCCGGTGGGGTGGATGCGCAGCTCGCAGCCGTCCGCCATGCCGAGGCCAAGGATGTCCATGTCCTTGCGCGGGCCGGCACCGACCGCCTCGGTGAAGAACGAGATGCCGATGCCCATCAGCTCGCCGCGCTCGCGCTTCTCGGCCTGCTCGCGACGCAGCTCGTCGTACCCGGCGATGCGCAGCGCCTCGTCCAGTGTGGCCTGGTAGTCGCCCGAGTCGTACACCCAGCCGGTCTTGGAGGTGTACGGGAACTGTTCGGGGCGCAGCAGGTTGCGCCGGCGCAGCTCCACCGGGTCCATCTTCAGGTCGAAGGCCAGGCAGTCCACCAGGCGTTCCACCAGGTAGACGGCCTCGGTGATGCGGAACGAGCAGGCGTAGGCCACGCCGCCGGGGGCCTTGTTCGTGTAGACCGCCGTCATATGCGCGTAGGCGGCCTCGATGTCGTAGGAGCCGCAGAACACGCCGAAGAACCCGGCCGGGTACTTCACCGGCGCGGCGGTGCCGTTGAAGGCGCCGTGGTCGGCCAGCACGTTGGTCCGGATCCCCAGGATCTTGCCGTCCTTGGTGGCGGCGATCTCACCGCGCATGACGTAATCCCGGGCAAAACCGGTGCTGGTCAGGTTCTCCGTGCGGTCCTCCATCCACTTGACCGGATGACCGGTGAGCAGCGCGCCCACGATGGCGCAGACGTAGCCGGGATAGATCGGCACCTTGTTGCCGAAGCCGCCGCCGATGTCCGGGGAGACGATGCGGATCTTGTGCTCCGGCAGGCCCGCCACGATCGCATACAGGGTGCGGTGCGCGTGTGGCGCCTGGGTGGTGGACCACAGGGTCAGCTTCCCGTCGATCGGGTCGATGCTGGCCACGGCACCACAGGTCTCCATGGGCGCCGGATGCACCCGCGGATAGACCATGTCCTGGGTGACGACGACGTCGGCTTTGGCGAACACCGCGTCGGTGGCATCCTTGTCGCCGGTCTCCCAGTCGAAGCAGTGGTTGTCGGTCTTGCCCTCGATGTCGTCGCGGATCACCGGCATGCCCGGGTCGAGCGCGGTGCGCGCGTTGACGACCGGCTGCAGCGGCTCGTAGGTGACGTCGATCAGTTCCAGGGCGTCGCGGGCGGCGTAGCGGTCCTCGGCGACGACGAACGCGACCTCCTGGCCCTGGAAGCGCACCTTGTCGGTGGCCAGCACGGCCTGCACGTCGTTCGACAGCGTGGGCATCCAGGCCAGGTTCTTCTCGGCCAGCATCGCGCCGGTGACCACCAGCTTCACCTTCGGGTGGGCCTCGGCGGCGCTCGTGTCCACGCTCACGACCTGGGCATGCGCGTAGGGCGAGCGCAGGATCGCCAGGTGCCACATGCCCGGCAACTGCAGATCGTCCACATAATGGCCCTTGCCGCGGACGAACCGCGGGTCCTCCTTGCGCAGCATCCGGCCGTGGCCGACGGGATGCTGGTCGTTGTCGACGAAGGCGGTAGGACGATCGTGGGTGACGGGTTCGGCTACTGACGTCATGATGCGCTCCCTGCCGTGACCGGGTCGAGGTGCCCGAGCGGTGGGTCGGGCTCGAGAGTGGTGCGGGTGCCGGCCTCATCGGCGGCGGCCCAGCGGATGGATTTCACGATGGTGGCGTAGCCGGTGCAGCGGCAGATCTGGCCCGAGATGGCCTCGCGGATCTCCGCCTCGCTCGGGTCCGGGTTGCGGTCGAGCAGCGCCCGGGCGGTCATCATCATGCCCGGGGTGCAGAAGCCGCACTGCAGTCCGTGGCAGTTCATGAAGCCCTTCTGCACCGGATCGAGTTCGCCGCCGAGCGGCGCCAGGCCCTCCACGGTCCGGATCTCGTGGCCGTGTGCCATGGCCGCCAGCACGGTGCAGGACTTGACGGGCTCGCCGTCCATCTGCACCACGCAGGTGCCGCAGTTGCTGGTGTCGCAGCCCCAGTGCGTCCCGGTGAGTCCCAGCTCGTCGCGCAGGAAGTGCACCAGCAGCATCCGGGCTTCGATCTCCCGGCTCACCTCGGTGCCGTTCACCGTCATCGTTACCTGCATGGCCTTCAGCTCCTCACGCCGTCGTGTGCGGGATGGTCGGCTCCGGTGGCGCGCGCCACCGCGGTGGCCAGCGCACGTTGGGTCAGTACGTCGGCCAGGTGCTTCTTGTACTCGGCGCTGCCGCGCTGGTCGGCAACCGGTTCGCAGCCCGCCGCGGACAGGCGCCCGGCCTCGGCGAACAGCTCCGGTGACGGGATCTGTCCGTGCAGCATCTCGGATACCTCCGGCAGCGAGATGGAGCGGGCGCCCACGGCGACCAGCCCGGTACGGGCCTCGGCAATCACGTCCCCGTCCATCCACACGGCAGCGCCGGCCGATGCGATCGCCCAGTCCCCGGCGCGCCGGTCCACCTTGTAGTAGGCGCTGCCGCCGTCCGGCCGGACCGGGATGCGCACCTCGGTCAGGATCTCGGTGGGCTGCAGGGCCGTCTCGTAGGGGCCGAGGTGGAATTCGTCCATGGTCAGCTCCCGGGTGCCGTTCGGCCCCCGCACCACGCAGGTCGCGTTCAGCGTGGTGCACACCGCGGACAGGTCCTCGGAGGGGTCGGCCTGGCACAGCGAGCCGCCCAGGGTGCCCCGGTTGCGCACGATCGGGTCGGCGATGACGCGTTCGGCGTCCGCGATGATCGGGAACAGCGACGTCAGTTCCTCCGACTCGGCCAGTTCCCGGTGCCGCGTCATGGCGCCGACCCGGACCTGCCCCTGCTCCACGGCGACGTAGCTGAGGTCGGCGTGCAAGTCGTTGATGTCGATCAGGTATTCGAAGTTCGCCAGCCGAAGCTTCATCATCGGCAGCAGGCTGTGGCCGCCCGCGATGATCCTGGCGTCGTCACCCAATCGCTCCAATAACGCGATCGCATGCTCGACGCTCTCTGCCCGCTCGTATTCGAACGGTGCCGGAACCTGCATGGCGCGCTCCTTCCCGGACGTCCGTCTTCCCGGCGGTGCGCGCCCGGATGTGCCCGGAGCGTGCCCCCGCCGGCTGCGTTGGTTCTATTGGCCGACGGAACCCGCGGGAAGTCAATGGGAGCTTTAGCAGATGCTTAGGTCGCTCGGCCCGCCGCCGCTCGGGGTGACACAGTGGCGGTGATGCGGCGCCGACCGCACCGCATCCTGGCCGCGGACTGGGCCGGGCCGGAACGCTCGCAAGGTGCACGGGGCGGGAGGGGACTGCACGATGCCGGGGCATGCCGCCATGACGATGCCGCTGATGCCGGCGTGGAGCGTCGCGATCGCGGTGATCGTGCTGCTGGCCGCCGGCGCGCTGCACGTGTCGCATGCGCGCGCGGCGCGCCGATATGCGCGCTGGTGGCATGCGGCGCACGTGTCCATGGCCGGCGGCATGGTCGTCATGTTCCTGGTGCCGCAGCAGGGAGCCGTCGGGTTGTACGGGGCGCTGGCGACGGTGTTCGGCGCCCACGCGGTTGCGCTGACGGCGGCGGGGCGGCGCGTGTCGGGCGTGGACAAGCGGGTATGGGCGGCGGTGGCTGCGGATCAGCTGCTGATGACGTACATGCTGCTGCCGCTGGCCGACCGGCCCGCGGCGCTGACCTACCCAGCGGTCGCATACCTGGTGGCGGCGGCCGCGGCGTGGCTGGTGGTCCCGGAGAGGTTCACGTGTATGACGCCGCAGCGGGGCGTTCCGGTGCGCGATCGGCCGGCCCCGCCTGATCCGTCTCGGACGAGCGCACGATCCACCGCGACCGTTGCGCTCCGCAGCAGACCCTCGGTGACATCGGCGGCGGCGCAACGTCTCTCGCTCCGCCTCGCCGGCAACCTGACGACCGGTGTGCGGCTCACGCTGATGGCGATGGCGCTGTCCATGGCCTGGATGCTGCTCGCCATGCAGGTGATGTAGACAGCCGGAATCAGTTGAGCCCGGCGTAGGAATGCAGGCCGGAGACCACCATGTTGATGAAGAACAGGTCGAAGATGATGGTGGCCAGGCCGAAGACCGAGATCCAGGCGGCGGGCTTGCCGCGCCAGCCGGCGGTGGCGCGGGCGTGCAGATAACCCGCGAAGGAGATCCAGGTGACGAGTGTGACGGTTTCCTTCGGATCCCAGCTCCAGTAGGTGCCCCAGGCGACTTCGGCCCACAGCGCGCCGGCGACGATGGCGAACGTGAAGAACGGGAACGCGACGATGGCCGACCGGTAGGCGATGCGATCGAGCCGGTCGGCAGACGGCAGGCGGGAGGGCTTGTCGGCGCCGATGTGCATGCGGTACAGGTAGGCGACGGAGGCGAGACCGGAGAGCAGCAGCACGCCCGAGGACAGCGAGATCGCGGTGACATGGACGCTGAGCCAATAGGAATTCAGGATCGGCACGAGCGGCGCCGACTGCGTGTACAGGACGGTGCCGGCCAGGAAGACGAGCACGGCGGTCGGGGTCATCACGAACACGCCCATGGACCTGGCGCCGCGATTGCGGCGCAGCACGATGAGCCAGCCGGCGACGGCGGCGCCGGTGATCATGAGTGTGAACTCGTACATGTTGCCCCACGGCGGCCGGCCGGCAGCCACGCCGCGCAGGACGAGCGCGAGCACATGGAACACGAAGCCGACGGCGGTGACGGCAACCGCCGCGGATCCCAGTCGCCGGCCCAGCGTCGAGGGGGCACCCGCCTGTTCCGACGCCGTCTCCGCGGCGTCCGCATGGATCGTTTGCGGTCCGCCCACCGGCGGGAGACCGTCACCGGCCATGGCGAGCGCCCGAGTCACGCCAGGAGCGCCCGCGCGCCCACTGATGGCGCGACGTTGCACTCCCACGCGCTTCGCGGCGAGCTCGGCGGCGTGGCACATGAGTGCGACGAGATAGCCGGCCATCGCCCCTTCGAATGCGAGATCCGAGAGTTGGGACAGGTTCTCATCGATCATGCTGGTTCCTTCTCCGATGGCGGCGTGGTTGGCAGGCAGCGTGGTCGACCGCGGCGTGGCGGCTCGCGCTCAGGCGGTCGCGGTGCGCCGGTCGCCGACGACGGGCGCCGGATCACGAGGCCGGATGCCGTCGAATACCAGGTGGGTGATCGCGGACACGGTGTCGTCCTGCGAGAGGTGCTGGCGATGGACCAGCTCATGGGCGCAGTACAGGAGCCGGCTGATCAGGATGGCCTGCGCCTCGCCGGAAGCCGACCGGAACACCCCTGCCTGCACGCCCGACTCGATGATTCCGTCGAGCACCGCGGATTGGCGCTGCCGGTGGTGCGCGGGTGAATCCGCGCCGCCGAGCGCGACGCCGGCCTCGTGAAGGGCGGCGGCGGCGCGATGGTCGGCGCCGGCGACGTAGGCGACCTGCTCGCGGATGTAGCGACGCAACTGGGCTTCGGGACCGGCCTCCTCGGCGATCGCAGCGGCGATGGCAGTATGAAACGCCTCGGTCTGTGCCGCGACGTACGCCCGGACGGCGCCGGCGACATCCGGGACGTAGTTGTACAGCGTCGCTCGCGAGACCCCGACGGCCCGCGCGAGTTGGCTCATGGACACCCCGGACAGTCCGTACTGGGTGATCAGGTCTGCCGCAGCTTTGCCGATGCGGAGCAATTGGCGCTGCCGGTGTTCGGCGACCGTGGCGTCCCAGCCGGGGACATGCTGGGCGGTGATCACCACGACTTCACCGCCCTCTCCCACGCATTGGACACTACGTAGGGGGACTATACAATGTGTCACTACATGTCGCGAATAGCGGGGCTAGTGCGCTCCCCTTGCTGCGATTCGGGCACCGCGGGCTACTTCCACCCGCCGGGCGGACCGATGACCAGCATCGTCGTCATGATCGTCAGGACGGCCGCGACGAAGACGACCCCCAGGGTCACGGGGCGCGCCAGGAAGAAGTGCAGTAGGCGGCTGAGCATCTGCTGATCCCGCGGGTCGCCGGTGGCGATGCGGCGCCACTGCCCGTCCAGCAGGTTCCGGCGCTCCAGGTGCCGGTCGAACGGGATCGTGGCGTACGGGATGATCGCGGTCGCGACCGCGAATGCGATGCGCCCGCTCGGCCAGCGCTGGTTCACCCCGACGAGACCCGCAGTGAGTGCGTAGGTGATGAACACGAGTCCGTGGATCGACCCGGCCACCAGCACCGCCACGGGCATATCGAGCCCGTACTTGAGGGCCATCCCGAGGAGCAGGCCGGTCCACGTGACGGCCTCGGCGATGGCCACCGCACGGTAGAACGCACGGGGCGTCACGCGGGATCCTTGCATCGTCGGCACAGTCACGGGTGGCCTCACAGTCGTCGTGGTCGCTTCCTCGGGTCCCCCAAGGTATCAACGGCGCCCGGTCGGCCACATCGATCGAAAGTTGCAATTCAGGGGTGGCTCCCGTCACGCCCGGTCGGCTCGGGACGCCGTCTCCATCGAAAGTTGCACGCGAAGTTCAACCTTGTGGGTCACGACTTCGCACTTGCGTTTCGGTGGACTGGATCCATGTTGAAATCCTCTGATACTTCGCCTGCGCGCCAACGGTTTTCGGCGGCGCTGACCTCTCGGCATGGCGCACGCATCGCCCTGGTGATCGCCGTGCTGTCGTTCACCGCGTTGTTCGGCCTGTTCTCGATGGTGAAGGCGCCGGACGGCAGTTCCGTCGAGCCGGCGGACTCCGAGTCCGGCCAGGTGGCCGCTCTGCTCGCCGAGTTTCCCGACGCCGACCAGCAGTCCGTGATCCTGGTGGCCACCCGCACCGACGGTGCTGCCCTGAGCACAGCCGATCTCACCGGCATCAGCCGCCTGATGCCGGCGCTCGACACCTTCACCGGCTCCCGGGCGACCGGGCCACAGGTGTCGGATGACGGCGCAGCGGCGGCAGTCGTCATACCCATCACCGTCGGCGCGGATGCCACCGCCACCGGCGACACCGTGAAGCAGCTGCGGACGCTGATCGCCGAGAACACACCGGCAGGGCTCAGCCTCCTGGTGACGGGCGGGCCCGCGTTCGGAGCCGACGTGGCGCTCGCCTTCGACGGCGCCGATGTGACGCTGCTGCTGGTGACTATCGGCATCGTGGCGCTGCTGCTCATCGGCACGTACCGCTCGCCGGTGTTGTGGATCCTGCCGCTGACCGTGGTGGGCCTGGCCGACCAGCTCGCCACCAAAGTCACCGGCGCGCTCGGCAGCTGGCTGGGCATGCAATTCGACGCCGGCATCATCTCCGTGCTCGTCTTCGGCGCCGGCGCCAACTATTCACTGCTGCTGATCTCCCGCTATCGCGAAGAACTGCACCGCATCCCGGACGCCCACAGCGCCCTGGCGACCGCCTGGCGCCAGACCGTGCCCGCCGTGCTGGCCTCCAACATCACTGTCGTGCTGTCCCTGACCACGCTGGTCTTCGCGGTCATCCCGCGCACCCGGGGCCTCTCTGTCCCCGCGGCGGCGGGCCTGCTGATCGCCATGGCCGCCGTGCTGCTCGCGTTGCCGCCACTCCTGGCGGTGTCCGGCCGAAAGGTGTTCTGGCCGCTGATCCCGCGGCCCGGGGATGCGCATCGCGACGGGCGGCTGTGGGGCTCGATGGCACGGCGCGTCACCGCGAAACCGGTCGTCAGCCTCGTCGTCGGCGTCGGCATCCTGACCGTGATGGGCGCAGGTCTGTTCGGAACCTCGGTCGGTTTGGACCAGATCGCCAAGTTCCGAACGGCGGCCGAATCCGCCGAAGGACTTCAGGTCATGTCGCAGCATTTCCCGCCGGGTGAGGCGCAGCCGATGTTCATCGTCACGAATGCGGCCGAGGCCGACTCGGTGCTGGCCGCCGCCGGGCGGACACCCGGGGTGCTGCGCGCGGCGCCGACCGGCACCACCATCGACGGAGCGCTCACCAGGATCATGGTCACCGGGCAGTACGCGCCGAGCACGCCGGCAAGCCTGGACACGGTCACCGCGCTGCGCGCCGCCGTGCACGCGGTACCGGGAGCGGACGCGCTGGTCGGCGGGCAGGTCGCCGAGGACCTCGACTCACGCGCCGGGGCCGACCGCGACCTGAAGCTGGTGGCGCCGCTGGTGCTGCTGGTGACATTCCTGGTGCTGCTGGTGCTGCTGCGCTCGCTGATCGCACCGATCCTGCTGCTGATCGTGAATCTGGGCAGCGCGGCCGCGGCGATCGGCGCCGGCTCGTGGCTCAGCCGGGTGCTGTTCGACCAGCCCGCGCTGGATGTCGAAGTCCCGGTGCTGGCGTTCCTGTTCCTGGTGGCGCTGGGTGTGGACTACACCATCTTCCTGGTGCACCGCATCCGCACCGAGGCAGCGGAGCACGGCACCCGGGCCGGAGTGGTGCGCGCCGTGGGGCACACCGGAAGCGTGATCACGTCCGCGGGCATCGTGCTGGCGGCGGTGTTCGCCGCTCTCGGTGTGCTGCCGCTGGTCACGCTCGGACAGCTCGGCCTGATCGTGGGCCTGGGCGTGGTGGTGGACACGGTCGTGGTGCGCAGCGTCATCGTCCCGGCGATCTTCACCCTCCTGGACAGGCGGATCTGGTGGCCCGGTGCGGCGCCCGATTCGACCGGGGGCACCGGTGGCGCGGTGCCGTCAGGCGTGGGCGCCCGCGATGGGGAAGAGTTGAGCCATGATCGCGCCGAGCCCATCCGCCTCGGGTAGCACCCAGCCGTCCGGCGGCCCGGCTCGGGTCATGGTCCCCACCGGCGCCGTGGGAACCATGACCCGGGCCATGCAGGCCGGCCTGCACGCGATCGGCCTGCTGCTCGTGGTCGTCGCCGTCGTCCGCGCGATCGGCGACGGCGCCACCGCATGGCTGTCGATCCTCGCCGGCGTCGTTTTCCTGGCCTGGTACGCGACCGGCGCGGCACTCGGGCCGCGGTTGCACGAACGGCGTCATATCTATTCCTGGGTCGGCGGACTCGCCACGATCTGGATCGGCTCCATCGCCGTCTCCGCCGAGTTCATCTGGCTGGCGTTCCTGCTGTGGCTGCTCGCGGGCCGGTTCCTCGCGCTGCGCGGGGCGATCATCGTCTCCGTCATCGTGTTCGCCCTGGTCGCGATCGCCCCCGTGATGCATCACGGCGCCACCGACTACGCGACGGTCTTCGGGCCGCTCATCGGGGCGATTTTCGCCGTCGGCGTCTCCCGCGGCTACGTACAACTGCTGCGCGACGCGGCCGAGCGCGAGCACCTCGTCATATCGTTGACGCGCACCCAGCAGGAGCTGATCGATCTGCAGGACGAGCTCGCCCTCACGCAGCGGCATTCCGGCATGGAGGCCGAACGCACCCGTATCGCGCGCGATATCCACGACACCGTCGCGCAGACGCTGCCGTCGATGCGTCTGCTGGCGCACGCGGCCGGGGCACGCGGCGACCCGGACGGGATGCGCCAGGCTCTGGGCCAGGTGGAAACGCTGGCCGCCGAGGCGACCACGGACGTCCGGCGCATCGTCGCCGCGCTCGCCCCCGCCGAGCTGGACCACGGGGCGCTCGGCGCGGCGCTGGCCCGCATGCTGCAGCGACTTCACGACGAGACCGGGATCGCGACCGAGCTGCACATCGACGACACCCTGCCCGGCCTTCCCGGGCAGGTCGAGATCACGCTGCTGCGCACCGCCCAATCCGCCCTGGCGAACGTGCGCCGGCATGCGCAGGCGGGCCACGTGGCGGTCAGTCTGATCGATGACGGTGACCTCGTGCGGCTCGACATCATCGATGACGGAAGGGGTTTCGACCCTCGTGCGCGTCATGCCTCGACGACGGGAGGCTACGGGCTCGACTTCATCGCCGGCCGAATCCGCGAACTCGGCGGCGGCCTCGATATCGACAGCAATCCCGGCGCCGGAACGGGACTGTCCGCGCACCTCCCGATCCAGCAAGTCCCGCAGGAGCGTCCATGACCACGTCGGTAGTGATCGTCGACGACCATCCGGTGGTGCGCGCCGGCCTGCGGGCCGCGCTGTCGGCGCACGACGACCTACCCCGAGTCGACGACCCACCCCGAGTCGACGACGTGCGCCGTCGCGACGACGCATCCGCGGATGACGGCGCCCCGGTCACCGTCGTGGGCGAGGCCGCCACCGGCGAGGAGGCCGTCACCCTGGCGTCCCATCTGCGGCCCGACGTCGTGCTGTGCGATCTGCGACTGGGCGCCGGCATCGACGGCATCGAGACCACCCGGCGGCTTCGCGCGCTCGAGCCGGCGCCGGCCGTGCTGATCCTGACCACATTCGACACCACCACCGACATCGTGCGGGCCGTGGAAGCGGGCGCCGCCGGCTACCTGCTCAAGGACACCGACCCCGGCGAGATCGCCGCCGCCATCGTGACCGTGGGGCGGGGCGGCACGGTGCTGCCGCCGGAGATGGCGCGGCGGATGATGCGCGCCATGAACTCGCCGAGGCTGACCGCGCGCGAGATCGATGTGCTGCGCCTGCTGGCGACAGGCGCCACCAATCAGGACATCGCCCGCGCCCTGGTCGTGACCGAAGCAACGGTCAAGAGCCACCTGGTGCGCATCTTCACCAAGCTGGATGTCGACAACCGGTCGCGTGCGGTCGTCGCGGCGCGAACGCTCGGCCTCATCTGACGCGCGCCGACCGTCGGCTCAGCGGATTCCGGGTGCGGTGACCGGAACCCGCGCCACCGCGCCCTGTCGGACAAGGAAGACGACCATGTCGCGGATGGTGTGACCGGCTGATCGCGGTCGGTAGCCGAGCTCGGTGCGTGCCTTGCTGCCGTCCACACGCCGGCCGCTGGCCAGCGCGGCGACGGACGCCTCACTGACGGCATCGTCGCCCAGCGCGCGACCGATCGGCTCCGCAATCGGCAGGATCGCGCGCACCACCGACAGGGGAACCGGTGCGATGGGGCCACGGCGACCGGCGAGATTCGCCGCGGTGGCCAGCATCTGGTGGATCGTGACGAACTCGCCTGACAGCAGGTAGTTCTCGCCGCGCCGGCCGCGCTCTGCGGCAAGCACCATGCCACGAGCCGCGTCTCGCACATCGACGAAGTCGAATCCACCTGCCACCGAGGCGGGCACGCGTCCTCGCGCGGCATCGAGGATCATCCTGTTGACCCTCGACAGGCGGGCGGGGTTGTCGACCGGCCCATACAGGCCGGTGGGGTTGACGATCACGGCATCGAGGCCGTCGTCGATCCATCGCCGCAGTGCCACCTCGCCGGCGTACTTCGAGCGGTCGTACACCGGCAGCTCCGCCCGGTCCGCGCGGGGCGACTCCTCGGTGAGCGGCCCGTGACAGCGTGCCTGGTCGAACGCATGTACCGAACTGCAGTGCACCATCCGCGGGACGCCAGCGCGCATCGCCGCCGATGCCACACTGGACACCCCGGCGGTATTGAGGTGCCATGCTTCATCGTCACGTTCGGCGAGCGTGATGCGGCTCGCCAGGTGAAAGACGCGATCACAGCCCGTCAGAAGTTCGGCCATCCGCGTCTCGTCGAGCACGTCACCCGGTACCCATGCCACCGCGTCCGCCGCGGGCTCGGCGGACGCGGCCCGGTCGATGGCGACCACTTCGTGCCCCTCGGCGACCAGCAGGTTCACCAGGTTGACGCCGAGATACCCGGCCGCGCCGGTCACCGCGATCCTCATGGCGGACTCCTGTCGTCGAGTCCACTGTGCCGGGCAGAACCGGGGCGCACCACGGGCGAAGGTCCCGAGATGCTCGCCGCTTCACCACCGTCGGCGCACTCATGGGCCGCCGCATGCAGTGGAGACTAGGGGTCCCCTACTGCTCGGCTAGCGCCTCACAGCGGGGGCCCACTCGAATGCCCTGCTCAATATGCGATTGTGGGGCCAGGCGAAAAACGTGCCTGACCCCACAACCGCAGTGGAGACTAGGGGATTCGAACCCCTGACCCTCGCCTTGCAAAGGCGATGCTCTACCAACTGAGCTAAGTCCCCGAGCTGCGACTCCGGCGCCGGCCGGAATCGCAGGTAGTTCAGGAGGCGTTGGTGCCCGTCGCCTCGTCCCAGAGCGCCTGCTCGGCCTCCGCGGCCTGCTTGCGCTTCATCCACACGAATGCACCAGCGCCGGCCAGCACCAGGAGCAGCAGCAGCTTCTTCATGTCATGTCCCCTTCGGTCGGCGGGGGCCATCGCCCACCCGCGTCACCAGTCTGCCGGACGAGAGGCCGAAGCGCAGCCGGCCGGCACGGCGTCATCACTCACATGCCCGGCTACCGCCACCGCCAATCGCATCCGGGTGGGCCTGAGTGGACTTGAACCACCGACCTCTTCCTTATCAGGGAAGCGCTCTAACCGACTGAGCTACAGGCCCGGGAGCAACACCGAAACGAACGCTGTCACGCTGCCGCGGCTACCTAGATTACCGCACGCGGTGCACGCGCCCAAACCGCGCCGGGTGTGACGCCGCCCCGCCCGCGGCGCCGCCGTCAGTCGCGCTCACCGAGGGTCAATTCGACCCCGCCGGCCATGCCTGCTGCGGCGTTGTAGACGAACGCCGCCACCGCTGACAGTGCCGTGAACAGGACGATGTTCACCGCGCCGATCACCGCGGTGACGCCGAAAACAGTTCCTGGCGTGATCAGGTCGGGCTGGATCGCGACGCTGTCGCCGGACACGATCAAGGTGTTGTACGTCTCGTTGATCCGGTCCCACACGCTCAGCGCGTCCAGCGACAGGTACAGCACGCCCACGGCGATCATCCAGACGAAGAACATGACGATCGAGACGATCAGGCTGACCTTCAGCGCGGTCCACGGGTCGATCCGGCGCAGCTGCAGCGACGCCAGGCGCGGTGGCCGTGTCGGCTTCGGGCGCTTGGCCGCCGATGACGCAGCGGCGGGGCGGGCCGGCTTCCGCACGGCGGTACCGGTCCGGTTCGGTGGCGTGGAACGGGCCCCCGACGGAGCCTGCGCACCGACCGGGCGCGCCCCGGCGCCTGCCGCGCCCGAGGGAGCGCTCGCCCCGGACCCGGGGGCGGAACCCGGCACCACGCCGCCGGCGCTCGGCGTCGTCACGCGGTCTCACCACCCGTTTCGGCAGCGCCATCGCCGGCGTCCTCGTCATCGGTGTCCGCATTGCGGGCGATGGCGATCAACTCGTCACCCTCGGAGAGGTTCATCAGGCGCACTCCCATGGTCTGGCGCTTGGCCTTGCGGACCTCCTTGGCCGAGGTGCGGATGACTCCGCCCGAGGAGGTGATGGCGTAGAGCTCATCGTCGAGGTCGACGATCAGTGCGCCCACGAGTGTGCCACGCTTCGGGTTGTACTGGACGGTGAGCACGCCCTTGCCACCCCGGTTCTGCACCGGATACTCGTCGATATCGGTGCGCTTCGCATACCCGCCGGACGTCGCGACCAGCACATACGTGTCCGGGCGGGCGACCTCCATGGCCAGCAGTTCGTCATCGCCGTTGAACCGCATGCCGAGCACGCCGGAGGTGGCGCGGCCCATGGGCCGCAGCGCCTCGTCACTGGCGTGGAACCGCACCGACTGGCCATGGGCGGAGATCAGCACCAGATCCGACTCCGCCGAGCAGAGCGCCGCGCCCACCAGCTCGTCGCCGTCCCGCAGGTTGACGGCCACCAGGCCGCCGGTGCGGTTCGAGTCGAACGCGGTCAGGTCGGATTTCTTCACCAGGCCATGTTTCGTGGCCAGGACCAGGTAGGGGGCTACGTCATACCCGGAGATCTGGATGACCTGCGCGATCTGCTCGTCGGGCTGGAACGCGAGCAGGTTGGCCACGTGCTGGCCGCGGGCGGTGCGGTTCGCCTCCGGCAGCTCGTAGGTCTTGATCCGGTAGACGCGGCCCTTGTTCGTGAAGAACAGGATCCAGTCGTGCGTGGAACAGACGAAGAAGTGGGCGACGATGTCGTCCTGCTTCAGCGCCGCCCCCTGCACGCCCTTGCCGCCGCGCCGCTGCGACCGGTAGAGGTCGGTCTTGGTGCGCTTGGCGTAGCCGGTCCGGGTGATGGTGACGACCACGTCCTCGTCCGCGATCAGGTCCTCCATCGACACGTCGCCGTCGTAGGGCACCAGCTTGGAGCGCCGGTCGTCGCCATACTTCTCCACGACCTCGGCCAGCTCGTCCGCCACGATCTGCCGCTGCCGCTCCGGGCGGGCCAGGATGTCGCGCAGATCGGCGATCTTCAGTTCCAGCGCGGCCAGCTCGTCGATGATCTTCTGCCGCTCCAACGCCGCCAGGCGCCGCAGCTGCATCTCCAGGATGGCGTTGGCCTGGTCGGTGTCGATGTCCAGCAGCCCGATCAGACCCTCGCGCGCCACGTCCACCGTGGCCGACCGGCGGATCAGCGCGATGACCTCGTCCAGCGCGTCCAGCGCCTTGACCAGGCCGCGCAGGATGTGGGCGCGCTTCTCGGCCTCGTCCAGCCGGAACTGGGTGCGCCGCACGATCACGGTGATCTGGTGCGCCACGTAGAACGAGATCATCTGGTCCAGGCGCAGCGTGCGCGGCACCCCGTCCACGATGGACAGCATGTTGGCGCTGAAATTGGTCTGCAGCTGGGTGTGCTTGAACAGGTTCGCCAGCACGACCTTGGCGACCGCGTCGCGCTTGATCGTCACCACCAGCCGGGTGCCCACCCGGTCCGAGGACTCGTCGTTCACCTCGGATATGCCCGCGATCTTGCCGTCCTTGTGCAGCTGCGCGATCGTCTCGATCAGGTTGTCCGGGTTCACCTGGAACGGCAGCTGGGTGACGACCAGGATGGTGCGGCCGCGCGAATCCTCCTCGACCTCGACCACGGCGCGCATGCGGATCGACCCGCGGCCGGTGCGGTACGCCTCCTCGATGCCGTCCTTGCCGACGATCAGCGCGCCGGTGGGGAAATCCGGCCCGGGGACCCGCTCCAGGCACGCCTCGAGCAACTCCTCCTCGGTGGCGTCCGGGTGCTCCAGCGCCCAGGTGACGGCCGCGGCGATCTCGCGCAGGTTGTGCGGCGGGATGTTGGTGGCCATGCCCACGGCGATGCCCGAGGAGCCGTTGACCAAGAGGTTCGGGATGCGCGAGGGCAGCACCGTGGGTTCGGTGGTCTTGCCGTCGTAGTTCGGCACCATGTCGACGGTGTCTTCGTTGATGCCGTCGAGCATCGTCATGGCCAGGTTCGACATGCGGCATTCGGTGTAGCGCATGGCGGCTGCCGGGTCGTTGCCGGGCGAGCCGAAGTTGCCCTGCGGGTCGATCAGCGGGTACCGCAGCGACCACGGCTGGGCCATGCGCACCACCGTGTCGTAGATCGACGAGTCGCCGTGCGGGTGGTAGTTGCCCATCACGTCGCCGACCACGCGGGAGGACTTGACCCGCCCGCGGTCCGGCCGGAAGCCGGAGTCGAACATGCCGTAGAGCACCCGGCGGTGCACCGGCTTGAGACCGTCCCGTACGTCCGGCAGGGCCCGGGCCACGATCACGCTCATCGCATAGTCGATGAACGAGCGCTGCATCTCGTCGGAGATGTCGACCGGCTCGGTGCGGTCGAAGTCCTCGTCCGGCATACCCTCGCCGTCGAAACCGTCAGGTGGTTGTGTCACGGGTCAGAACCTTTGCAGTATCAGCGTTGTCGACAAGAACTGGTATGACGCATCCCGCGTGCGCCCGGCGCACGAAGGCGCGGCGTCCGAAACCGGGGCGCCGGAAGCCGCGCGGTTACACATCCAGGAATCGCACATCCTTGGCGTTGCGGGTGATGAAGCTGCGCCGGGCGGCGACGTCCTCGCCCATCAGCACGGAGAACAGCTCGTCGGCCATGGCCGCGTCGTCCAGGGTGACCTGCAGCATCAGCCGGGTCTCCGGATTCATCGTGGTCTCCCACAGCTCCTTGGCGTCCATCTCGCCGAGGCCCTTGTACCGCTGGATTCCGTCATCCTTGGGCAGCTTGCGCCCGGCGGCCTCGCCCCGGGCGACCAGGCCGTCGCGCTCGCGGTCGGAGTAGGCGAACTCGTGGGAGCCCTTGGTCCACTTGAGCTTGTACAGCGGCGGCTGCGCCAAATAGACGTAGCCGGCCTCCACCAGCGGCCGCATGTACCGGAAGATCAGCGTGAGCAGCAGGGTGCGGATGTGCTGCCCGTCCACATCGGCGTCGGCCATCAGCACGATCTTGTGGTAGCGCGCCTTGGCGATGTCGAACTCGTCGTGGATGCCGGTGCCCATCGCGGTGATCAGCGACTGCACCTCGTTGTTCTTGAGCACCCGGTCGATGCGGGCCTTCTCCACGTTGATCACCTTGCCGCGCAGCGGCAGGATCGCCTGGAACATCGAGTCGCGCCCGGACTTCGCGGAGCCGCCGGCCGAGTCGCCCTCCACCAGGAACAGCTCCGACTTCTCCGGCTCCTTGGAGCGGCAGTCGGCGAGCTTGCCGGGCAGGCCGCCGATGTCCAGCGCCCCCTTGCGGCGCACCAGGTCCCGCGCCTTGCGGGCTGCAGCCCGGGCCTGAGCCGATGAGACTGCCTTGGTCACAATCTTTTTCGCGTCCGTTGGGTTACGCTCGAACCAGTCGGCGATCCACTCGTTGCAGGCCCTCTGCACGAACGACTTCGCCTCGGTGTTGCCGAGTTTCGCCTTCGTCTGGCCTTCGAACTGCGGCTCCTTCAGCCGGATCGAGATGATCGCCGCGAGACCCTCGCGCACGTCGTCGCCGGAAAGAGCGGCGTCCTTGGCCTTGAGCAGGTTCTTGTCCCGGGCGTACTTGTTGACGACCGTGGTGAGCGAGGCGCGGAAGCCCTCCTCATGGGTGCCGCCCTCGATCGTGTTGATCGTGTTGGCGAAGGTGTGCACCGACTCGGAATAGGTGGTGTTCCATTGCATGGCCACCTCCACCTCCATGTCGTCGCCCTTCGCATCGAAGCCGATGATCGAGGCGTGCACCTTTTCCCGGGTGGCGTTCAAGTGCTTCACGTAGTCGACGAGGCCGTCCTTGTAGAAGAAGACCTTCTCCACCGGGACGTTCTTCTTGGGCGCTCCGGCCGGAGATGACGCCACAGCCGGCGCTGCCGCGCCGAAGTCCCCGTCGGGCAGGGCGCCCTCCGGCAGGGCGTCTTCGTCCGGGTCGACGCCGTCCGCGTCGATGACTTCCGAGATCGCCGCGGCCCCAGCGGGTTTCACACCCTCGTTGGATTCGTCCGCCTCCGCGGCCACGATCGTCTTGGGTCGCTCGTCACGCAGCTTGATGGTCAGGCCCTTGTTCAGGAAAGCCATCTCCTGCAGCCGGCGAGCGATGGTCTCGAACTTGTACTCGGTGGTCTCGAAGACATCCGGATCCGCCCAGAACGTGAGCTTGGTGCCGGTGCCCTTGGCCGGGCCGACCTCCACCAGCGGGCCGGGTTTGGCGGCGATGTACTCCTGGCGGTACAGCGTGTCGTGCCGCTTCACGTCGACGGTGAGCCGCGTGGACAGGGCATTGACCACCGACACACCGACGCCGTGCAGGCCGCCGGAGACGGCGTACGACTCGGAGTTGAATTTTCCGCCGGCGTGCAGCACGGTCAGCGCCACCTCGATGGCGGGCCGATGCTGGGTGGGGTGCATGGCGACGGGGAAGCCACGGCCGTGGTCGGCGACGGTGACGCCGCCGTCCTCCCGCAGGGTGACCTCGATCGAGTCGCCATGGCCGGCCATGAACTCGTCGACCGCGTTGTCGACGACCTCCCACACCAGGTGGTGCAGGCCACGTTCGCCGGTGGAGCCGATGTACATGCCCGGGCGCTTGCGGACGGCCTCCAGGCCTTCGAGCACCTTGATCGATGCCGCGCCGTACTCGTCTTTCACGGGCGCATTCTTCTGCCCGGTCTTCTTCTGCTCCGCCACGTCTCCCCTACTCGTTCGTCGCCGGTGCGCCATGCCGTGTGCGGCGTGCTCACTGCTGTCGTGCCTCGGAACCGCTCCGCTCTGTGCCGCCCTGCAGCTGCCGTGCCACGGGGTTCACGACGACAGCCGATCCGGGCTGACGTCGCTGTCGCCGACACTCGCCGCGGCCGGCCGCCACGACGGCACGAATCGGATCGCTCGAATCCGGCTACGGGCCTCGTAGGGCCCGTTACGGAGGGCGCCTCTCATAGTCTAGCCCCCCATGCCGACTCAGATGGCGTTTAATCGCGCCTGATTGCGCCGTGACGTGCCGAACGCTCCCCGCTCGAGGCAACATCATGGTTCGCGGTGTCCCGACAGGTTCTGGTGGCATCCGAAAAAGCGTGCGAGGGACATCCGGGGGAGCAGCGCGCAGGACGCCGACCACCCGGCATGACGATGCCTCGTGCCCGGGCCGCCGGTCAGCCGTAGGTATCGCGGGGGCCCCGGCCGGAGACGTGCCGGTTGCCGAAGCGCCAACTCGGAGCGGTCGGTCCCTTGGTCCGAATGCGGGTGACGGTCCCGTGCCCCACGGCCTCGTTGATCTTCTTCACCATGCCGGGCGCGAGCAGCCGCAGCTGGGTGGCCCAGGCCGTGGACTCGGCCCGGATGGTCAGCTCCTGGTCCACGAGTTCCTCCGGCTGGGCGTGAGCGGCGATGTCGGCCCCGACGATGTCGGCCCAGCCGGCGAACAGCCGCGCCTTGATGAGGTCCCCTCCCACGTCGGTGCTGGCAAGCCAGCGATTGGCGATGTCGCCGAAGAGCTGCGGGTCGCGCGCGGCGTCGGCGCCCGGGCCGGACCAACGGCGCCGCCGCAGCCGTTTGACCGCGGATCCGTCCGGCGAGTCGGTGGCAGCCCGGTGCGCGCGGCCGCGCCGGGCCGAACGCGCTGCGGCGTTGCGCTGCCTGGCGGCGTCCAGTGCGGCCCGAGCCATGTCGGCGCCGCGCGGCGGGTCCGTCCGTCCGGCATCCGAGTCCGCTTGTGGTGCAGAGTCTTTCGCCTCAGCTCGACTGTCGGACCGGTCGTCCCCGGCGCCTGTCGTCATGAGGGACGCGTCCCGACCGCGCCCTCGGCCACGGGCAGCGTCATACCCGTGAACCTGGCCGGCACGTCCGCCGCGACGGCCGCCGTGATGACCGCCTGTTCGGCGCCGGCCGCGATGTCGGTGAGCGTGTCGCGCCGGGAAGTGTCGAGCTCGGCGAACACGTCGTCCAGCAGCAGGATCGGCTCGACGCCGTCGTCGCGCAGCAACTCGAAGGACGCCAAGCGTAGCGCCAGCGCCAAGGACCACGACTCACCGTGCGAGGCAAAGCCTTTCGCCGGTCCGTCGTGCAGACGGATGTCCAGGTCGTCGCGGTGCGGACCGACCAGACACACGCCGCGCTCGAGTTCCTGCGTGCGCAGCCGCTGCATCTCGCCGCGCAGCGCGTCCGCGAGCGCGGCTGCATCACGCGGTCCCCGGTCGCCGGACTCAACACCTTCGCCGCCGTCCCCACTACCGAAAAGCATGGTGCGATAAGCGATATCGGCCGCCGACGACTCGGGCGCAATGGCGCTGTAGCGGGTCGCAAGGTGCGGACGCAGCTCATCGACAAGCGCCAGCCGCCCGGCGAGCAGCTCGGCTCCGGTCACCGCGAGGTGTTCGTCCCACACATCGAGAGTGGCGAGCTGTGAGCCCGCCCTGCGGGCCACCCCGGCCGACTTGAGCAGTGTGGACCGCTGCTTCAGGATCCGCTCGTAGTCCGCCTTGACCCCGGCCAGTCGCGGGGCGCGCATCACCAGCAGTTCGTCCAGGAATCGCCGGCGATCCCCCGGATCGCCACGCACCAGCGCCAGGTCCTCCGGGGCGAACAGCACGGTACGCACGATTCCGAGGATGTCGCGGGCTCGGCGCTGCGGCGCCTTGTTGATGCGCGCCTTGTTGGCCTTGCCGGCGGTGATGTCGACCTCGACCGTCAGGGCACGGCCGTCGGAGACCACGGCGCCGGCCACCCGGGCCCGGTCCGTTCCCCGCCGGACCAGCGCGGCATCCGTGGCCACCCGATGGGATCCGAGCGTCGCCAGGTAGCCGATCGCTTCGAGCAGGTTGGTCTTTCCCGCACCGTTGCGGCCCACCAGCACGGTGGGGCCGGGCTCGAGTGGCAGATCCACCGCCGGCCAGGAGCGGAAGTCGACGAGACTGAGGTGCCGGATGTGCACCGCACCCTCCTCCCCATCGCCGCTGCGCGGACCAACGTTGCCCCTCCAGCAACTTCTGTCACATATCCTGCATGTTCGTCCGCGCTGTGGAAGTTGATCCGCGCGGGGAAGGGGGTGGGATCAGCTGATCGGCACCTCGGACGTGGACCCCTCATGCCCCACGGCGTGCCCGCCGAACTGGTGACGCAACGCGGCCACCACCTTCATCGCCATGGACGAATCCTGCCGGGAGGCGAACCGGGCGAACAGGGCCGCCGTGATCACCGGCAGCGGCACGGCATGCTGGATGGCCGCCTCGATGGTCCAGCGACCCTCGCCGGAATCCTGCGCATAATCGCGGATGTCCGCCAGACCCGGGTCGTCCTTCAGTGCCCGCACCAGCAGATCCAGCAGCCAGGAGCGGATGACGGTGCCCTCGCGCCAGGACGCGACCACGGCGTCGGCGTCCGGCACCAGTTCGGAGGCCCTCATGAGTTCGTAGCCCTCGCCGTAGGCCTGCATCATGCCGTACTCGATGCCGTTGTGCACCATCTTGGTGAAGTGGCCGGCGCCCACCGGGCCGGCGTGCACGAAGCCTCCGTCACCTGCAGGTTTGAGCGCGTCGAAGATGGGCTGCACCCTGGCCACATCGGCAGCGTCACCGCCCACCATCAGGGCATATCCCTCGTCGAGTCCCCACACTCCGCCGGAGACGCCGGCGTCGACATAGCCGATGCCGTGCTGTGCGGCCAGCGCCGCGTGATCCTGATCATCGGTGTAGCGGGAGTTGCCGCCGTCCACGATCAGATCGCCGGTCGACAGCACGTCGACCAGCGCGGCGACGGTGGCCCGGGTCGGCTCCCCGGACGGCACCATCACCCACACCGCCCGGGGCGCGGTGAGCGCCCCGACGAGTTCCTGCAGGGAAGCGACGGTGCGCGCGGTGCCCGGGTTCCGGTCGTAGCCCACCACATCGTGGCCGGCCTGCCGCAGCCGCTCGGCCATGTTCGCGCCCATCTTGCCCAAGCCGATCAATCCGATCTGCATATCGTCACCTCTCGCGCTCTGTTACTACTCCGCGATCCACCGTAGTCCGCTGCACAGAGCGGGCCGGAGATGACGAGTTTCGCGGCTGATCAGCCGGGCAACCGGGCCGGCATCACCAGGTAGCGGTAGGCCGGCGTGCCGGAATCCTGTTCGGCCGACACCGGCAGGAGCAGGGCGGGGCGAGCCGGAGTGGTGAACGCGAGGCGCACGGTCTCGGTGCGCAGCACGCCGAGTCCGTCGAGCAGATAGCCGGGATTGAAAGCGATGAGCAGTTCCGCACCGTCGGCGGTGACGGCGAGTTCCTCCTCGGCGCTGCCCTCGTCGTCGCCCCCCGCGGCGAGCCCCAGTGACCCGTCGGTGACCTGCATGCGCAGGTGATGCCCGCGGTCGGTGACCAGCGCGACCCGCTTGATCGCCTCGGCGAGCTCCGCGACGGACACATCGACGGTGGTGGTGTGCTCCGTAGGAAGCAACGACCGGTACTTCACGAATTCGACGTCGAGCAGGCGCACCGTGGTCCGGCGGCCGCCCGCGGCCAGGCCGATCAGGCCGTCGCCCAGGGCGATGGTCACCTCGTTCTCCCCGGCCATGGATCGCGCCGTGTCGGCCAGGGTCTTGGCGGGCACCAGCACCGCGGTCGAGATGTCCGGAACCGCCGGGGCCCACGCGAGCTCACGCACGGCCAGCCGGAACCGGTCGGTGGCGGCCAAGGTGACACGCTCTCCGTCGATCTCGACCCGGATACCGGTGAGCATGGGCAGTGTGTCGTCCTTTCCGGCGGCCACGGCAGCCTGCGACACGGCGTCGGCGAACTCGGCCGCGGAGACCGTCCCGGACGGCTCCGGCATATCCGGAAGGGACGGGTAGTCGTCCACCGGCATCGTCGGCAGTGAGAACCTCGCCGCTCCACACCGGATGGCGACTTTGGCGCCGTCCACCTCGACATCGACGGGTTTGGCCGGTAGCGCCGAGGTGATCTGGGCGAGCAGTCTGCCGGAGACCAGGGCAGTGCCGGCGGTCTGCGCGTCCACGGGCACCTCGGCTCGGGTCGAGACCTCGTAGTCGAATCCGACCACGGAGAGTGTGTCGCCTTCGACCGTCAGCAGGATGCCACCGAGCACCGGAACCGGGGGACGGGACGGCAACGACCGGGCGACCCACGCCACGGCGTCGGCGAGGTCCTCGCGGGCGACGCGGAACTTCATGGGCGCTCCTTCCGGGCACGGTCTCGGACTGCGGCCGAGCCGGGACATGTCGTCACGTTCGTCAAGCACAGCACATCGACCGCGACGGCGTCGACACCGCACCGGCCTTGTGCCGGCCGTACGTCGGGCGGCCGCCATGAAGAAGTGCTGCGGCGTCCCACGCTACGACCAATTTGCAGGGGAGTCATCCCCGCCGCTGCCACTACTCCGTCGGGGGCGGCGGGTTATCCCCAACGCCGGGTTCTTTGTAGTTCCTGGTAGAGAGAAATACCGAAGAGGTAGTAGGGGGTGTGGATGATGTGGATCGGGGCCGTCGACCCAGTTGACTCGGCGTGTCGTCGTGTGGGCGGTATCGAGGACGATGAAGTGCGACGCGGTGGCCGTGTGTGGACGGCCGCGCGATCCCGGAACTGTCAACATGGTTATCCCCAGCTGTCCACAAAGTTATCCACATGTTGTGTATAGGGTGCGTGATGCCGATCACACTCCTGGACGGGGTGTGAGCCCTCCGTGAACGCGGCAGATAAGCGACGAATCAGGCGCGGCTGCGGTCGCGGATCCGCGCCGTCAGCTCCTGGACGTGTTCATAGGTCTGGCGACGCTCGGCGATTTCCGAGCGGATCTTCTTGGCCGCGTGCATCACCGTCGTGTGGTCGCGGCCGCCGAACGTCTTGCCGATGGCCGGCAGGGTGAGTTCGGTGAGTTCACGGCACAGGTACATGGCGATCTGCCGGGAGAACGCAATGGCCTTCGTCTTGCTGGGGCCGCAGAGATCATCGATCGTGAGCTGGTAGTACTCCGCCGTCACGGCCATGATGGTGGCTGCGTCGATATCGCCGACCGCGGCGTCGTGGATCAGGTCACGCAGCACCACCTGGGTGAGGGACATGTCCACGGGCTGCTGGTTGAGCGACGCGAATGCCGTCACCCGGATCAGGGCGCCTTCCAGTTCCCGGATGTTGCGTTCGATCCGACCGGCGATGAACTCCAGGACGTCATCGGGTACGGCCATGCGATCCAACGCGGCCTTCTTGCGCAGAATCGCGATACGGGTCTCCAGATCGGGTGGCTGGATGTCGGTGATCAGACCCCAGGCGAAGCGGGTGCGCACTCGATCCTCCAGGGTCTCCAGCCGCTTCGGCGGGCGATCCGACGAGATCACGATCTGCCGGTCGTTGTTGTAGAGCGTGTTGAAGGTATGGAAGAACTCCTCCTGAGTGCCTTCCTTGCCCTCCAGGAACTGCACGTCGTCGAGCAGCAGTACGTCCACGTCGCGGTAGCGCCGACGGAACGCCTCCTTGCGGTCGTCGCGCAGCGAGTTGATGAACTCGTTGGTGAACTCCTCGCTGGAGACGTAGCGCACCTGAGCCGTCGGGTAGAGCTTCTGGACGTAGTGGCCGATGCCATGCAGGAGATGAGTCTTGCCGAGACCGGAGTCGCCCCAGATGAACAACGGGTTGTAGCTCTGCGCCGGCGCCTCGGCCACGGCGATCGCCGCCGCATGTGCGAATCGATTCGAGCCGCCCATCACGAACGTGTCGAACGTGTACTTGTCGTTTAGCCGGCTCTGGGTGTGATCGGCGGGCAGCGCAGTGTGTGAGCGGTTGGGATTCCACAACAGCGGCTCGACCGGCTCGTCGTCCACGATGTCGTCGTCGGCCGAGCCCACGTCACTCCCATCGACGAGCGTGAGCCGCGGCGCCGCGCCATCGAGTATTGACGGATCCTGCGCCGGCTCGGCTCGGTCCTCGGTCCCATGGTCCGTGTCGATCTCGGTTGCGGCCGGGTCCGTGGTCACCGCCAGCGTCACCGGTAGATCAAGCCGCTGCGCGAGGGCGCTGGTCACGTCGTCGCGCAGCTGCCGCTCGATAGCGTCGCGCACCAGATCGGAGGGTGCCGCGAGCAGTACCGTGTTCGAAACCATCCCGATGGGTTTCGCGATCGACAGCCAGGTCTGCTGCGCGCGGGTGAGTCGGGGTTTCAGCGCGGCGAGCACGTCGTCCCACACGGAACCGGACAGGTCGATGGCGTCCTCGGACAACCGTAAACCTCCCCTTAGCTCATATCGTCACACCGACCGTCGCAGCGATGCGTCGCTGTGGCGACGTGGCTAAGGGTAGGGGATCATGCCGGACGGTCGAACCATCCACAGGGGTTATCCACATTCTGGACAACTCCCGCGGCGGTGCGCTGTCGGGGATAGACCCTGGATATCCCTGGGAACTAGTGGCGGTTCGCTGATCGCTGTGCGAGACGCTAGCAACTTTCACACGCTTGCCACAAGTGGCCGTCATAAATCAAGCACCGTCGGCGGCGTGTCGGCGATACGGTTCATGCACCAGGTTTGCGTCATTCGGCGCCCGTCCGTACTCTAGAGGACGCACCCGCACGTCGCGGCGGCTGTGTGCTGCCCTTTTGACACACACAGTTCCATCGCGACGTGACGGGATCGGCTACCGGCGTTCGCAAATCTTCGCTCTATCAGGTGTTGATGTTGCGGTGCCGGAGACATTCGACCACGAGGCGATCGACGATCGCCGCTGCAGTACCTGGAACGACTGGAGATATGAACCGTGAGTAAGCGCACCTTCCAGCCGAACAACCGCAGGCGCGCCAAGGTGCACGGCTTCCGGTTGCGGATGCGGACCCGCGCGGGCCGTGCGATTCTTGCTGCCCGTCGGCGCAAGGGTCGCGAATCCCTGTCTGCCTGACGGCTGACGACGGCGCGACTGCGATAACGATGCTGCCGACTGCGGCGCGACTGCGCACCGCTGGAGACTTCCAGCGGGTGACGCGGTCCGGCCGCCGCGGGGCGGCACCCACGCTCGTCGTCCACGTCGTGCAGGACGGCGTGCTCTCCGGCAGCGCGCGGGCGGGTTTCGTGGTCTCGAAGAAGATCGGGAACTCCGTGGTCCGGCACCGGGTGGTTCGGCGGCTGCGCGCCGTGGCTGCGCAGCGCCTGGCGGAGATGCCTGCCGGCAGCGCGTTGGTGGTGCGGGCGCTGCCCCCCGCCGCAGACGCGACGAGTGCGGCATTGGGTGCCGACCTCGACGTCGCACTTCGGCGTGCGGAAGGAAGGAAACGGCGGTGACGGAGCAGTCCGGCTTGACGCGACGACGGACGGGTCCCGTCGCGTGGCTGCTCATCGCGCCGATCCGCTTCTACCAGAGGTTCATCACGCCGTACACGCCGGCGACCTGCCGGTACTATCCGACATGCTCCGAGTACGCGGTGCGCTCGCTGCGCACGCACGGAGCAGCGAAGGGCACGATCCTGACGATCTGGCGTCTGTTGCGCTGCAATCCGTGGAGCAGCGGCGGCGTCGATCACACCCCGGAGCGTGGCCGGTGGCGGCACATCGCTGTGCGGCCGCCCGCATCGCAGGACGACGGCGATGGCTACTCCCCTGGTGATGGGGAGTCGGGCGGGAACGGCGTCATACCCGCCGATCGTTCACTGGAGACCTTCGGTGCCGCTGCAGGCGACACCGACGAATCTGCGCTGCCATCGAGCGGCGCACCGAGTGCGGGGAGAACCGCGGCGTGACGTTCAGTGTGTGGTCGCTCGACTTCATCTACTACCCGGTATCCGGAATCATGTGGGTCTGGCACAAGGTCTTCGGATTCCTGTTCGGCCTGCTGGGTGCGGAGAACCCCTACGCCAACCCGTGGGCCTGGGTGCTGTCGGTGATGTTCCTCGTGTTCACGCTGCGGATCATCATGTTCAAGCCGTTCATGAAGCAGATGGACGCCAGCTTGAAGATGCAGAAGATCCAACCGGAGATGAAGCGACTGCGCGAGAAGCACAAGGACGACCGGCAGCGTCTCACCGAAGAGATGATGAAGCTGAACAAGGAGGCCGGGGTCAACCCGCTGGCCTCCTGCCTGCCGGCGCTGTTGCAGGCGCCAGCGTTCATCGGCCTGTTCCACGTGCTGCGCAACTTCATCATCTCCTACAGCGGTGGACCCGGTGTGGCCGGCGGATCTCCGATCAATAACTACTTCTTCCCGGTCAGCGACGTCGAATCATTCCACGATGCGTTGCTGTTCGGCGGAGCCTCGCTGTCCGCGCACCTGACCATGCCGGACGCGGAACTCGCGACGCTCGGATCCAACCGCGAGACCATGCTGTGGGTCGGCATCCCGCTGATGATCCTGGCGGCCGTCGCCACCCACTTGTCGTCCCGCAAGTCCATCGCGCGTCAGACGACCTTGGGCACCGCGCAGACCGGTGGCCAGATGGCCATCATGCAGAAACTGATGCTGTGGGTCTTCCCGTTGGGCGTGCTTTTCATCGGCGCCTTCTACCCGCTGGCACTGCTGTTCTACTGGCTGGCCAACAACTTCTGGACGTTCGGGCAGCTCGCGATCGCCCACCGCATTCAGGACAAGAAGCTCGCGATCGAAGCCACGGTGGTCGAGGCGGCGAAGGAATCCACCTCCTTCACCAAGCCGAAGCCTGGGGCGAAGCCGGTCCGTGACGTGCCCGGGCGGGTCACGCCTGCCAACCGATCGACCGGTCAGCAGGCGTCTCGTCCTGAGCCGGTCGGCCGGGTGGACGAGGCGAAGCGTGCCCGGGCTGCTCAGGCCCGCAGCGAGGCCGCATCGAAAGCGGATGCCGGCAACGATGGCGGGCCCACCGCCAGGAGTGGTGCGTCCTCCGGCGAGGTGACGCTGAACGGTAAGCCCGTCCCGGGTCCGGGATCGGCTCCGCGGCCCGGAGCCAAGCCGAAGCGCAAGAAGCGCTGACGACCGGCCATCTCAGTCGCACCCAGACTTCCGCCCACGGGCGGCCCTGCACAAGAGAAGGAACGAGTATGACGGAGAACGCGGCTGTGAGTGCCACCGGCCTGGACGATGCCGACGCCACCCCATCGGAGGCGCCCGCACCCAAGGATCTTCACGACGACCTGGTCGCCGAGGGCGATGCCGCAGGCGACTATCTCGAGCGGCTGCTCGACATCCTCGACTATGACGGCGATATCGACCTGGATGTCGAAGGCGAACGCGCCGTCGTGTCGATCGTCGGCGAGGGCGACATCGACAAATTGGTCGGCGAGAACGGGGAGGTGCTCTCGGCCCTGCAGGAGCTCACGCGTTTGGCGGCGGGTATGGAGACCGGCACGCGTTCGCGGCTGATGCTGGACATCGGTGGCTTCCGCGCTCGACGGCGCGAGGAACTCACGGCACTCGGTCGCGAAACTGCGGAACAGGTCGTTGAGACCGGCCGACCCGCTCGGCTCGGGGCCATGAATCCGTTCGAACGCAAGGTGGTGCACGACGCGGTGGCGACCGTCGCCGGCGCGGTGTCCGCCAGCGAGGGTGAGGAGCCGCGCCGCCGCGTGGTCGTCAGCCCGGCCGACTGATATGGACCGGCTCCCACGACCCGACGGCCGGCGCCACGGGGCCGCCGACGCCGGGGCGAGTCGGCACGGTCCCGACTCGGGTGACGGCGGCGAGTGTGTGGAGCAGGAACCCGCGATCGCCGGTGTCGTGTTCGGCGCGGCGTTGCCCGCTGCCCGTCGCTACGTCGAACTCCTGGCCGGGCCCGGCACGGTGCGCGGACTCATCGGGCCGCGCGAAGGCGGGCGGCTGTGGAGCCGTCACGTTCTGAACTGTGCGGTGGCGTCGGCGGCGATACCCGAGGGGGCGCGGGTTGTCGATATCGGCAGCGGTGCGGGGCTTCCCGGCATACCGATGTCCCTCGCCCGCCCTGACCTGCGCATCGATCTGGTCGAGCCGCTGCTGCGGCGCACCGGCTTCCTGGACGAAGTCGTGGGCGAACTCGATGTGGCCGACCGGTGCCGGGTGATCCGGGGCCGCGCGGAGGACGTGGTGCACACGGCGGGTGGGGCGGACGTGGTGACAGCACGCGCGGTCGCGCCGCTGGCGAAGCTCGCCGCGTGGGCGGCACCGCTGCTGAGAGAAGGTGGCCTGTTCCTGGCATTGAAGGGACTGTCCGCCGCCGACGAAGTCGAGCGTGATGGGGCGGCCATGGAACGGGTCGGGATCACCGGCCTGCTTGTTCGCACCGAGGGTGGCGGCCTGCTCGAGGAGGCCACGACTGTTGTCCTCGGGCGCAAGGCCGGAATTGGGACATCCGGATCGGGCACCGGGCGTGGGTCACGGGCAGACGGTGTGCGCGGCCGCCGCGGGACGGCGGCGAGCCGGCTGCGCGGCGGTCGGAACGGTGGGCGGCGAGGATGACGGACACTCCGAGCGATCCCCTGGCGTTCGCGAGCGACGACGCGACCGGACGGTATTACGAGCAGCGCGCCGCCGAGTACGACGAGTGGTACCTGGGGCAGGGGCTTTTCGCCGACCGGGTGCGTCCCGGCTGGGATGACGACGTCAGGGGACTACTCGACGCGATCGCTACGCTGAGACCTGCCCATTCGCTTGATATCGCCTGCGGCACAGGCTTTCTCACGGCACAGCTGCCCGGTTCGGTGGTGGGCATCGATCAGAGTCCGGCCATGATCGGCATAGCGTCGGCCCGGGTGCCGAGCGGTGTCTTCCAGGTGGCGGACGCGCTGGCACTTCCGTTCGCGGACGGTTCGTTCGATCGCGTCTTCACCGGCCACTTCTACGGGCACCTACCGCCGGCCGAGCGCGCGATTTTCCTGTCCGAGGCGCGTCGAGTCGCTGGTGAGCTCGTGGTGGTGGATTCGGCGCTGCGTCCGGGTGTCGATGCGGCGGGATGGCAGACGCGGACGCTGAACGACGGATCGCGCCATCGCGTGTACAAGCGGTACTTCACGGCGGACGGCCTGGCCGACGAGTTGTCGGGCGAGGTGCTGTATGCCGGCCCGTACTTCGTCGGGGTGCGGGCGGTGCTCAGGTGCGAGGACTCGAGGCAATGACGGGCGCCGAGGGTGGTCCTGCACCGACGGGGAGGCATATCCGTCCCGCCGCCGCGACGGATCGCGCTGCGCTCTACGACATCTGTGTGCGAACCGGCGCATCCGGATCGGATGCCACCGGCTTGTACCGCTACCCGGACTTGCTCGGCGACGTATTCGTCGGGCCGTACCTCGAGCTGGAGCCCGAGGTGTCGTTCGTGGTCGACGGTCAGGCGGGCCTCGAGGGCTATGTACTGGGTGCGGTCGATACCGCGGAGTTCGACCGACGCTGCGAAGGGGAGTGGTGGCCTGCCAAGCGGCGGCAGTACGCAGCCGTTGCCGCGCCACCGGAGTCCAGGGACTCGTGGTTGCTTCGGTGGATCCAGGCGCCCCCGACGACTCCGGAGTTCGTGGCCGACTATCCCTCGCATCTGCACATCGACCTGCTGCCTTCGCTGCAAGGGGGAGGTTGGGGGCGCCGACTGATCGATACGCTGTGCGCGGCGCTCGAGACACGCGGCTCGCACGGGGTACACCTGGGTGTGGGGGCCGACAATGCGAACGCCATCGGGTTCTACCGGCACGTCGGCTTCGTCGAGATCAGGGCCGACGGGGCCACGCTGTGGATGGGGCGCTCCTTCGCGTGAGCCGGTGCTCGCCAGAGGAGCCGTCTTCGTTTCACGTGAAACATTCGGCGCCACTCGATTGTCGACCGGTTCACTGGTTTCCCCCTCCACGCTCGTGGCCGATCGCCTACGGGCAGTGCTGACTCGGTCGGGTCACCCTGTCGGGTCTCTGTGGCTGGGTCTGCGAACCCAACGCACGCGGCGAAGGTTGCACGCGCTGTCCGCCGCCGGACGGGTCGGCTGGTCGGCTTCTCGAACAGTACCGCTCTCGACAGGCACACCTGAGGGCGTACGCACGGCATCCATGTTTCACGTGAAACAGAGCGGATGTGGCTCAGCGCTGCCGCGTGGAGGGCCGCGCGAGGGTGCGGCATGCGCTGAGTAGTCACACGCCACAGCTCTCTGGAGCCACCTCGGCACCGTCGAACCGATTCGATTGCGGAACCGTTCTCAGGACCGCGGCGGTGCCGCATCGCGAGGCGAGACTCCACGTCACGTCGGCCTCGGGTCGGGGCTCGCCCACAGGCCCGACCTGTCGCGGCACCGGGCCGGCAACCTCGCGCTCGGCTGATTCCCGCAGTCTCCACGGGAGGTGCGCCGGAGGTGTCCGGGTGAGCGGTCCCGCTGTATCGCCCGATTCGACACGGACTCGGGAGTCCACGGGGCGCGCAGGCGCGCCCGCCACTGGCGTCGCTGTTGCTTCCTGAGGCAGGTGACCGGCCATCCCCTGCACGGCTGGACGACGGAAGGCGGGTGCGCGTCACCGACGCGACACGATGTTTCACGTGAAACGTCGAGCATGTGCGTCCTGAGCGGCAGACGCGGCGACTTCGCTGCCGGTCACCCATGGGGAGCGGCCGCGGCCATCCAGGCCGGTAGGTGCGAACGGACCCTCCACCACGGCACGGTAGCCTGAATGTGGTTTCACGTGAAACGGCTCCAGAGAAAGTTGATGTCTTGAACGACGACACGCCGATCGCCCGGGCCGCGCAACAGGCGATGGACATTCGGAGCGGTTCCGTCGTAATGCCGAAGCCCGACTCACCCCGGGTGTTCTGCGTCGCGAACCAGAAGGGTGGGGTCGGGAAGACCACGACGACCGTCAATATCGGGGTCGCACTGGCGTTGGGTGGCCTGAAGGTGCTGGTGATCGACCTCGATCCGCAGGGCAACGCCAGCACCGCGCTGGGCGTCGAGCGGACCGTGGGCACCCCGTCCATCTACGACGTGCTGCTTGGTGAGATCGACATCGATGACGCGGTTCAGACGTGCCCGGATGCACCCAACTTGAAATGCGTTCCGGCGACACTCGACCTGGCGGGTGCCGAGATCGAGCTCGTCTCCCTGGTGGCGCGCGAATCACGACTGCGGGCGGCGTTGGACCCGGCGCGCGGGAACTACGACTACGTACTGATCGACTGTCCACCCTCCCTGGGCCTGCTCACTGTCAACGCGATGGTGGCGACCAGTGAGGTGCTGATACCGATCCAGTGCGAGTACTACGCCTTGGAAGGGCTGGGCCAACTGCTGCGGAATATCGAAATGGTGCGTAAACACCTCAATCCGACACTGGATTTATCAACCATCCTGCTCACCATGTACGACGGTCGCACGAAGCTCGCGGATCAAGTGGCTGAGGAGGTGCGGACACACTTCGGGGAATCGGTGCTCACGAGTGTCATCCCTCGTTCGGTGAAGGTCTCCGAGGCGCCGGGCTTCAGCCAGTCCGTCCTCACGTACGACCCCGGCTCGCGGGGCGCGTTGAGCTATCTCGAGGCGGCGCGAGAGATCGCCGACCGCGGTGTGAAGGAGTCATGATGGCGAAGTCGAAAGGCGGCCTCGGCCGCGGGCTCGCGGCGCTGATCCCCACTGGGCCGGCGACCAGCACGATCGACGACGTGTTGATCGGAGGCCGGCCCGGCGAGGCGATGTCGACAGAACCAGCTGCCGTCGACGGCGCCGCCCCGCATTATGAGGACATACCCCTCGCCCGGATCCGCCCGAACCCGAAGAATCCGCGGACGGTGTTCGATGAGGACGCGTTGGCCGAGCTGACGCACTCCATCAAGGAGTTCGGACTGCTGCAGCCGGTAGTGGTGCGCCCGGTGGACGGTGGCTATGAACTGGTCATGGGTGAACGACGGTGGCGTGCGGCCCAACGAGCCGGTGTCGCGACGATAGCGGCTATCGTACGCCGGACCGAAGACGCCGATCTGCTCCGGGATGCGCTCCTGGAGAATATCCACCGCAGCAACCTGAATCCGCTGGAGGAGGCCGCCGCGTACCAGCAGCTCCTCGAGGAGTTCAGCGTGACCCACGAGGAACTGGCGACGCGGCTGGGCCGCAGCCGCCCCGTCATCTCCAACACGATCCGCCTCTTGGGCTTACCGGTGCCCGTTCAACGCCGCGTCGCCGCAGGAGTCCTGTCAGCCGGCCACGCTCGAGCTTTGCTGTCGCTGGACGACGCGGGCGACCAGGAGGAGCTGGCGACGCGTATCGTCGCGGAAGGCCTGTCGGTCCGCGGCACCGAAGAGGCCGTCACGCTGATGCGGAGCGAGGGCACGCGTCGCAGTCGCCCGACCCGCAAACCGCTGACCATGCCCGGTGTCGCCGACCTGGCCGCCCGGCTGTCCGATGCGCTCGACACGCACGTGAAGGTTCAACTAGGGCAGCGCAAAGGAAAAATCGTCGTCGAATTCGCCACCGTGGACGACTTGGAACGCGTCGTCGAACTGATCGCCCCCGGCGTCGCGGCCGACCGCCGGGGGAATCGCGGATGACTGCTCCGGGTGACGCAATATCGAAACCCTGAGATATCGGGGTTCTCCGTCACCGTGACGTAATGATATTGCACGGCCGCGTCCGGCTGCGACAAGGACTGCAGCGCAACAGCTTTCGGTATGAAACGGCCGCCCTCAGCGACCGCGGGCGACCGCGGACTCGATGAGCGACGAATACACGTCGCCGACGGTGCGACCCGACGCGGCGACAGCCATCGGGAGCATGGAGGTCTCCGTCAAGCCGGGGGAAACGTTCACTTCGAGGAACCACACCGTCCCGTCCGCGCCGACGATGGCATCGGTCCGGGAAACGTCACGCAGTCCGAGTACGTGGTGCGCCGAGACCGCGGTTGCGCTCAGGGCCGCGGCGACGTCATCGGTCAACCGGGCAGGGGTGTGATAGGTCGTCATGCCGGCGGTGTATCGGGCGTCGTAGTCGAACACCTCGCCGGGCGCCACGATCTCCACAGCCGGAAGCGCCACCGGGCCGTCGCCTTCGTCGATGACGCTGACTGCCACCTCGGTGCCGTGCACGAACTCCTCGACGAGCACCAGCTCGCCGTAGGCGAACGAACCGACCAATGCCGCTGGAAGCTCCGCGACGTCGTGCACCAGCGTGGTGCCCAGCGCCGACCCGCCGGTGAGTGGCTTGACGATCAGCGGGAGTGACAGTTCCTCACCCAGCGCCGCGACCAGCCCGGCTGCGCCGAAGTCCCGAAACGCGGTGTGCGACAGCGTGACCCATCGGGGGGTGGCGAACCCGGCTCGGCGCATCAACTCCTTGGCGGTGGCCTTGTCCCAGGACAGGCGGCAGGGAGCCGACGCGGTACCGACGAACGGCGTATGCAGCATCTCGAGAAGTGTCTGCACGGAACCGTTCTCGCCACGTCCGCCGTGCAACGCGATCACCGCCGCGTCGGGCCGGTGCTTGGTCGTCCAGTCCAGCAGCGCGGAATCCGCATCCTTCACGGACACCTCGTACCCGACGCCGCGCAGCGCCTGCGCAACACGCGATCCGGACCGCAGCGACACCTCACGCTCGTGCGACAGTCCGCCGGCGAGCACCATGATGTGCCTGTTCGTCATCGAAGGGACCCTTCCGTCGGGGTGCACACGGCCGGCTTACGCGATATCCGGTGCCGGTGAGGCGCTGGCACCGGAAGCGCCGGCGGGTCGTAGTGAATCCGCGCCGAACGTCGCGTGCACCTCGCGTTCTGCGTCCAGCACTGCGCCCAATCGGCGGACGCCCTCCACAATGCGTTCGGGGGTCGGGAAACAGAACGACAGCCGCATCTGCTGCGATCCGCCGCCGTCACAGAAGAACGCCGCGCCGGGCACGTAGGCGACTCGGGCGCTCACCGCGCGCGGCAGCATCGCCGTCGTGTCGAAGCCGTCCGGAACCGTCAGCCACACGTAGAAGCCGCCGGTCGGCACCGTCCAGGTGGTGCCGTCGGGCATGTGCGTCGCCAACGCCCCGAGCATGGCGTCCCGCCGCTCCGCGTACGTCTGCCGATAGGCCTTGATCTGCGACTGCCAGTCGAAGTCCGCCAGGTAGCGCGAGATCATCATCTGATTGAACACCGGCGGGTTGAGCGTGGCTGCCTCGTTGGCCAGCACCAACTTCTCGCGCACGGCGTGCGGGGCCAGCACCCAGCCGACGCGCAGCCCCGGCGCGAACGTCTTGGAGAACGAGCCCAGGTAGATGACGTTGTCCGGATCGTCGGCGCGCATGGCGCGGTGCACCGTGCCGTCGAAGCCCAGCAGGCCGTAGGGATTGTCTTCCAGTACGGCGATCCCGGCGGCGCGGCAGATCGCTGCGATGCGGCCGCGGCGATCCGCGGAGAGCGTCACGCCGGCGGGATTGTGGTAGTTCGGGATCGTGTACAGCAGCTTCACCCGCTTGCCGGCGGCCGCGCAGGTCGCGATCGCCTCCTCGACGGCCTCGGGAATCAGCCCGTCCTCGTCCATCGGGACGTGCACCACTTCGGTCTGGTAGGCCGAGAACACGGAGAGCGCACCGACATACGACGGTGCCTCGGCGAGGATGACGTCACCGGGATCGCAGAAGATCTTGGAGACCAGATCGAGCGCCATCTGCGAGCCGACCGTGACGACGACATCGTCCGGCTCCGCGACGATGCCTTCCAATGCCATGACGTCGCAGATCTGCTCACGCAGCGCCGGAATGCCCTGACCGGATCCGTACTGGAGGGCGATGGTGCCGTCGGTGGCGATCAACTTGTCGGCGGACTCGGCCAGTTCCGCCAGCGGCAGCGACTGCAGGAACGGCATGCCGCCGGCCAGCGAGACGACCTCGGGGCGGCTCGCCACCGCGAACAACGCCCGGATCGCCGACGCCCGCATGCCCGATGTACGGGAGGCGTACTGGGAGACATAGGGGTCCAGGCTGTTTCCGGTCATGGCGTGCGCACCGTCCGCTCGTACTCAAGGAGGTCATGGAACGAGAAAGTTCCCGTCGGCCTGTCGTCGCGGCCGTCCAGATAGAGCCGCTTCACCGCGACCAGCAGCCCCTCGGCGACACGATCGCGGAACTCGTCGGCGACAAGTCTTGCGCGGTCGATGGGGTTGGTGAGGTAGCCGATCTCCGCCTGCACGGCCGGCATCCGCGTGCGACGCAGGATCTCCCACGGGCGGTGGTGCACCCGGCAGTCGATCATGCCGGTCCGCACCACCAGCTCGCGCTGCACCAGGCGGGCAAGTGCCTCGCCCACGGAGGAGATGTTGCCGGTGTCGGAGCCGAAGTGGAACGTGGCGATCCCGGACGCATGCGGCGAGTCCGAACCGTCCACGTGCAGGCTGAGCACCAAGTCCGCCGCCACGTCGTTGGCGAACTTGGCCCGCTCGACGGCGGACGGATTGCGATGTGCCCCGCGCGTCACGTAGGCCTGCATCCCGGTGGCTGTCATCCGGGCGGCGAGCCGCCCTGCGATGTCCAGGGTCAGATCCGCGGCCCGTATGCCATCGACCACCCAGCCGGGATCGTCCCCACCGTGCGCCGGGTCGATGACGATGCGTTTGCCGCCGAGCCGGGGCCCGGCCTGACGCAGGATCTCGATCTCGCGCAGGTACTGCGGCCGCCCGCCGCTCGCCATCGGCGCAATGCGTTGCAGCTCCCGCAGGGTCGCCGGTCCGAAGACGCCGTCCGGAGTCAGTCCCCGGTGATGCTGGAACTCGCGCACGGCGCGGTCCAACTGCGCCGTGAACAGGCCGTCGGCACGCCCCGCGTCGTAACCCAGGTCGCACAGCCGGGTCTGGAGTTCCAGAACATCGTCGCCGGCGGTCTGCGCCGACAGCGTGTAGGTGAGGGTGCGTTCGCCCAGCGTCCATCGGGCAGCCACGAGTTCGCGTTCGGTGGAGGGGCCGACGATGCCGTCGGTGATCAGGCCGCGCTGCTGTTGGAAGGCGCGCACGGCCGCATCCACTGCGGCATCGAAGATCAGCGGGTCGACGGCCGGCTCATCGGTCGCCGCGGGCAGCAGACCGAGCGATGCGAGCGACGCGCGCAGGGTGCCGACCGCGGCATCCCGGTCTCCGCGTCGCAGCATGGAGCCCCCTTTTCAACCGAAATCCCACCGACCGCGCGCGTCGCGCACGCCAGCGGGCGACGCGCGGCGTCCTATCCATTGTGCCCCTACCCCGGAAAGACGTATGCCACGCCGGAACGTTGCTTCACGTCCCGGCGTGGCACGTCACACCTTCCGTAGAAGGGTCCAAGCCCGCTGCGCGGCAGGAAGGCCAGCAGGCCCGGACCGGCTCAGCCCAGCACGTCGGCGAACTCGGAGAGCAGCTTCGCCTTCGACTGCGCGCCGACGACCTGCTTGACGACCTTGCCGCCCTGGAAGACCAGCATGGTGGGGATCGACATGATCTGGTACTCGGTGGCCGTCGCTTGGTTGGCGTCGATGTCGAGCTTGGCCACGTCGACCTTGTCGGCATGCTCCGCGGCGATCTCCTCCAGCAGCGGGGAGACCTTCCGGCACGGCCCACACCAGGTCGCCCAGAAGTCCACGATCACCGGCTTCTGCGACTGCAGCACCTCAGCGGTGAAAGTCGCGTCGGTCACGTCCTTGGTAGCCATATGTTGTGCCTTTCTCTTGGAGTTAGCACTCTATCGTGTAGCACCGACAGAGCGTGGCTCAGCTGACCGCTTCCAGCGAGTCTGCTTCGGCGGTCAGGGTGTCGGCAACGCGCGCCGGCGCCGCCTCGCCGAGCGCCGCTAGGTAATGCTGTGCATCCAGCGCCGCCGAGCAGCCGGTGCCGGCGGCGGTGATGGCCTGCCGGTAGGTATGGTCCACCAAATCGCCACAGGCGAAGACCCCGGTCACCGACGTGCCGGTGGCGCGGCCGTGCCGGCCGACCAGCACATAACCCTCGTCGTCCAGCTCGACCTGCCCACGCACGATCTCGGAGCGCGGGTCGTGGCCGATCGCAAGGAACAATCCGGTGGCGTCCAATGTCCGCTGGTCGCCGCTGGCGGTGTCCTGAAGGGTGAGCGACTCGACGGCGTTCTCACCATTCACGCCCACGACCTGCGAGTTCACCGCCCAGCGGATCTTCGGATCGGCCTTGGCGCGATCCAACATGATGGCCGACGCCCGGAACTCGGGGCGGCGGTGCACCACCGTCACCGAGTCCGCGAACCGGGTGAGGAACGTCGCCTCCTCCATGGCGGAGTCGCCGCCGCCGACCACCGCGACGTCGCGGCCCTTGAAGAAGAACCCGTCACAGGTAGCACAGGCGGAGACGCCGTGACCGATCAGCCGCTGCTCGTCGGCCAGATTCAGGTAGCGGGCGGCCGACCCCATGGCCAGCACTATCGCCCGCGCCCGGTAGACCGTCCCGTCCACCGACACGGTCTTGATCGGGCCGCTCAGGTCCACGGCCTCGACGTCCTGAGCGCGTAGGTCCGCGCCGAAGCGCTCGGCCTGCGCGCGCATGTTGGCCATCAGGTCCGGGCCCTGGATGCCGTCCACGAAGCCCGGGAAGTTCTCCACCTCGGTGGTGTTCATCAGCGCGCCGCCGTACTGCGAGCCCTCGAAGACGAGGGGTGCCAGGTCCGCGCGCGCCAGGTAGATCGCGGCCGTGTAGCCCGCCGGGCCGGAGCCGACCACGATCACGTCGCGGACGACCTCGTCGGTCTCCGCGTCGCCGCGAGCTTCGCCGGCGCTTGTCGTCAAGTCGATCACCACGGAACTCCTCACAGTGCTGATGCAGTCGTTTGTGATAGCAACGCCACCCTAGCGGCCGGTATTCCGCCGCGGGGCGTTCATCGCGTGATGCTGATCTCAGAGATCGTGGATTGGAACTGGCCCTTATTGGCCGCGGTGTCGCCTTGGTACGGAGCCAGCTTGGTGATCCACACCACAAGGTTCTTGGAGGCGGGCGCGTCGGTCAGCGTGATCGCCACCGGATCCACCCCGAGCGTGGCCGTGCCGAGCACGGTCGTGGAGTCAAGTGCGGCGGTCGGGGAGGCGGCGCTGCGGATCTGTACCACTGTTCCCACTCCGGCAGCGGTGGTGGACAGCGTCACCGCCTTCGGCGTCGCAGGTTGTGCGAACGAGAGCATCAGCCCCACGCCGTCCTTGATTCCGCCGGGGCCGAACTGCTGCTTGTACACCCAGGTCGGCCAGAATGTCGCCAGGTCGCCGTCGAAGGCCCGGTCGACATACGACTCGTAGTCCGCCGGCGGCGAGCCCTGCGGGTCGTAGACCGTGGCCCCGGCCACGGCGACCGGAATGGCGGACTGGCTCGACGCGCTGCCGGAGCTGCCCGGCGTGGACGGGCCGCCCGTTGCGGCGACCGTCCGTGTCGTCGTCTGCGGGGACACCGTGATCAGCTCCTGGTGATCGGCCGCCTCGATGGGAGCCACGATGTTCGCCAGGATCTGCTTCACCACCGACGAGCCCATGATCACGATGAGCACGGACAGCACCGTGAGCATCACGCCGGCGATGGTCAGCTTGAGCCGGCGGTCGCGGCGCACCCGATCCGGCGTGGTCGGCGGCGCCAGCAGGCCGCCGGACGGCGCCGAACGGGCGCGCGGCCGTCCGGTACTCGCGTCGTCGTCGTCGCCCCCCGATCGTCCGCCCACCGTGCCGTCGGCCTCGAAAGACCTTGCGGTCTCGGCGATCTCGTCCACGGTCGCGCCGTGCGCGGCTTCCTTGTGCAATGCGTTGTTCGCCAGCCGGGACAGCGTCGGGGGCGCGGTGGCCACCACCTTGGCCGCGGGGACTTCGCTCGCGCCGCGCCGCGGTGCCGGCGGCACGTCGGCCGGGCCGGTCGCAGGATCCAGCGGCCACGTGCCGGTCAGCATCAGGTAGATGAGCGCGCCGAGCGCGCGGACGTCGTCATCCGCGGTGGCGTTCGGCCGGGTGATCATGTGCGACAGGCGGACGCGCCCGTCCATGCCGACCCGCACGAGGGACGGGTTGACCGCGCCGAGGGCGAAGCCGGCGCGGTGCACTTCTGCGAGTGCGTCGCCCAGACCGGCCGTCAGTCGGGCCACGATCGCGCCTTCCAGCGGCCCGTCGCGCAGCAGTTCCACCAGGGTGGCACCGTCCACCCATTGGCCCGCCAGGTATGACGAGGTGCCGGCGGAGCCCATGTCCAGCAGCTGCGGCAGACCCGGGTGGTGCAGGCGGCCCACCCGCAAGGTGTGCGTCACGGTCGGCGATGTGGGGTCGGTGGCGGGCAGCAGCGTGACCGCCATGTCGCGCGGCAGCACGGTGTCCCGGGCCAGCCAGAACTCGTTGCCGGCGGCGTCGTAGGCGACGCGCCGGGTGAGCCGGTAGCGTTCGCCGATCACCATGCCGGGACTGAAGAAGACGCCGCCCGGCGAGCGCCCCTCGCCGGCGCGTGGCGAAGGGCTGCCGGACTCCGTGCCGACAGGCGCGGGTCTGCCCGAATCGGGTGCGCCCATGGCGCGCGCCCCGCCGTCGGGGCGGTGGCCCCACGCATCACTCTGCTGATCCGTCACCGATTCCTGTCCCGATTCCTGCCTGTGCGCTTGCTCGCGTATGTACCCGTCGTGCCCTGCCCCTCCGTCACCATCGTTCCATGTCCGCGGGGCAGGACGAAGCCGAGCGGCCAGGCGGCGGCGCAGAGCGTCGATCTCGGGCACCCGCAGCACTACGAGAGCTGCACCGGCCACGATCAGGCCGACCAGGCCGCCGACCAGCAGTTGTACCACCGCGCCGCCGAGGGAATCGGACACCGGCAGCAGTCGCATCGCCACCCACCAGGCCGCTGCGCCGCCCGCCGCCGAGGCGAGCGCCGCGCGCGCGATGGTGGACAACGTCGCGGAGAAGCCCATCGACCCGAACCGGGCATGCAGCCATATCTCGCCGACGATCACGCCCACCAGGTATGAGACCGACATGGCCCCGGCCAGCCCGGGCACCACCCACTCGGTGGGCAGCGTCGCGGCCGCAAGCAGCAGCGGGATCCGCACGGCCACCATGATCGCGTTGATGATCGTCGGTGTGCGGCCGTCCTTCATGGCGTAGAACACCCGCATCTGCACCAGCGTGATGGCCAGCGGCAGCAGCCCGACGGCGAACGCCGCGAGCGTGTACGCCAATACCTGCGCGTCGCCCTCGGTCACCTTGCCGTAGCGCGCGCTGACGATGGTGAGCGGCACCGCGAGCGCGATCATCGCGGCGGTCACCGGCACCAACGCCACCGCGGACAGGCCGTTGGCCAGCCCGAGGTCGCGCTTCACGGCACGCATGTCACCGTCCGCGGCATGCCGGCTCATCCGCGGCATGATCGCAGTCAACAGCGAGACACCGAGCACGCCGTAGGGCAATTGGAACAACATGGAGCCGTAGTTGTAGAGCGCGACGTAGCCACCCCTGGCACCGGATGCCAACCGGGTGGTGACGACGTATCCGATCTGTGAGATCAGCACGTACCCGATGGCCCACAGCATCAGCGCGCCGGCTTCGCGCAGCCGCGCGTCGCCGCCCCACTGCCAGCGGAACCGGTAGCCTGCTCGGCGCAGCGAAGGCAGCATGACGACCGCCTGCATCACGATGCCGAACGTGGTGCCCAGGCCCAGGAGCAACAGTTGATCGCGGGACAGGGTGCTGATTGTCGCCTGCCCGCGGGTGCTCAGGCCCAGTAGAACACCCACGACGATGACGACGACGTTGTTGACGACCGGCGCCCACGCAGGGGCGGCGAACCGCTCCTTGGTGTTCAGGATCGCCCCGAACAGGGCCGCCATTCCGTAGAAGAAGATCTGTGGCAGCAGCAGGTACGCGAGTTGCGTCGCGAGCACCGGGTCGGTGGTGTCGCCGGAGGACAGGTAGAGGCGGGTCAGCGCTGGTGCGGCCAGCACGGCTGCGGCGGTGGCGACCAGCAGGCCCACCAGGGCCATCGTCATGAGGCGATTGGTGTAGCCGGTGCCGCCGTCGGGGTCGGCGCGGGCCCGGGTCAGCAGCGGAATGGCCACCGATGTGAGCACGCCGCCCACCAGCAGCTCGAAGATGATGTTCGGCAGCGTATTGGCGACGTTGTACGCGTCATTGACCAGCGAGAAACCGATGACGCCGGCGATCACGACCTTCGCCAGGAACCCCGTTACCCGGCTGGCGACCGTGGCGACCGCCATGGTCGCTCCGGCTCGAACCACCCCGGAGGTGCGTTCGGTCCGCATGGCCCCGGCGGCCACCGGCTCCGGCGTCGTCGTCATGGGCCCTCCGTGGGAACGGTCTCCGGCTCGGTGACCGGCGTCCTCGATATGACGCCATACGCGCCGTCGGCGTTGTCCGCTCCGCCGAGGCCGGCCGTGTCGTCGTCGCCCGGCCCCGCCGCCCCGTCATCCTCGGTGTCGATCGGTGCGTTGCCGGGGTCGTCGACCCGGCCGCGCATCCGCTGCACCAGGCGCCAGATCACCATGAGCACCAGCACGCCGCCGGCCGTCGCCATCAGGATCACCGTCAGCGCACCGTAGGCCCGCGAGTCGATGGTGAGCGGGACCGGCGCCGACCACTGCTGTCCACCCACCCCGTAGAGCTGGGCATACACCGTGAACGTGCCGGAGCGGGAGACGGCGGTCTCGAGCTTCACCGGCACGCTGCGTGGTCCGGCGCCGATGGTGACCGGCCCCGGGTCGGTGGCCTTCAGCCCGGCCTGCGCCCCGCCAACGATCGACACGGTCACCGTCACCTGGTACGGCAGCGCGTTGTGCACGGTGAGCAGCAGCGGGGCCGTCGATGAGGCGAGCGTGTAGCTGCCCGTATCCCGGGTGATCTGCACTCCGCCGTACAGCCACACCAGCGTCGAGTCGATCGTCTCCAGCCGGGTGGCAGCGGGATCGGCGCTGCCGCGCCAGGCGGTCGACACGGCGGGGATCAGCGCGTCGGTCAGCGCTCCGGTGACCTCGCGCGGATCCGCTCCGGCCGGGCCGGCGGTGCCGAGCGATTGCCGCACCGTATCGATCTGCGCGGACAGCTTCGCGACGCGACGCAGGTAGTCGAGTGGCAGCTCCGCCCTGCGCGCCGCCGCCGGGTAGGCGAGTGTGACCGGGGTGGCGGCGTTCGCGCCGTCCGTTCCGTGCAGCATGGCCGGTAGGGACGTCGCCGCAAGCGTTCGGCTGGTGGCCAGTTCCTCGACCAGACGGGATAGTGCCGCGAGCCCGCCGACGCTGGCGGTGAACTGCCTCGGCGGGGCCACCACGATCGGAGTGCGCTGCGCCGCCGGTGTGGTCCAGAGCTGCGCGGCCAGCCGGCTCACTGCGTCGGCGGTGCTCATCTGCAGCGTGCCCGCGAGTATCCGACCGAATTGGCTCGCGCGATCGCCGCCGGCGACCACGCCCGGGACGGCGTCATGCGCGCCATCCGATCCGCCGATGGCGACCAGCCCGTCGGTCACCGGCTTACCGGAGCCGTTGGCCACGCTGCCCGGCCCGACGACGGCGCCGCCGTCGCCGAGATCGGTGAGCAGCGAGCGCGTCGCGTCGGTCATCATGCCGCCGGGCGGGGCCGCAATATCGGTGATCAGGTTCTGGTAGATCTCGGTGGCCTGCGGGCCGCGCACCAGCACGCGGGTGCCCGCGTCGCGACCGCGGGCCACGGCTGCGGTGGCCACGTCGGTCATCCCGGCGCGGGTCAGCGCCGACAGGTCGGCGTCCCCGTACGGCAGCAGCAGCACGCGATGGGTCGCCGCCAGGGCGCGTAGCCGCTCGAGGTAGTTCGCGGCAGCCGCCTGCCCGGTGCCGGCCACGGTGTCGGGCATGACGCCGTCCGCGCGCAGCCGCGCCTGGATCGAGCCCGGGTCGGCGAGCACGCGGTAGCCTCCGGCCATCTGTTCGAGCTCGTCGAGCAGCATCGGATCGACGACGATGGTGACCAGATCGGGGTCGGGCGCGGCGTCCTCCAGGGCGCTCAGCGCGACCGCGAGCCGGCCGCCGCCGGTGATCTCGCGCGACAGGTCGTCGTCGGCGAACACGTCGCCGACGCCGAGATGCGGGCGGTCGGCCAGCGGCCAGAGGATGTTCACCGGTGTGGCCCCGCCGGGGGCGCTCCCGCCGCCGGAGACCGCGGCGGGCACCGAGGCGACGGTCACCAGCACGTGCAGTTCGCCGACGCGGGCGCGGGCGGTGGCGTCCCCCGCGTGCAGCGTGGCGTTGACGTTCAGCATCACCGGGTAGACGCCCGGCTCGGTAATGCCGAGGCTGTCCACCGGGTGCGTCGCCGGGCCGGCGGAGCCGCTGGTGCCTGCGGAGCCCGTGCCCGCGGACTCGGCGACGGGCGTGTCGAAGACCGGCACGGTGATCGCGAACGGCGCGCTCCCGCCGGGCTCGACCGCGCCGGGCAGCGGCCGGAACCCGCCGATCACGTCGGTCGGCTGGCTGGGCTCGGTGGTCTCCGCCTGCACGGCGCCCGGTGTGGTCAGCGCCGGGCCACGCTGGAAGCGGAACTCGATGTCGTCGATCGGGTCCGGGCCCGTGTTGGTGTAGCGGCCGACCAGCGTCACCATGCCCGGCCCGTCGGCGGTGACCACGACAGGATCGATCGTGGAGAGCCGGAAGGTGAGCCGGCCGGAGAATTCGCCGCTGGTCGCCGCTCGGACCGCGGTGGCGCCGAGCCCGATCGCCGCGGCCGCCAGCAGGAGCATCGCCGCAAGCAGCGTCATACTCGCCCGCCGGACGGCCAGGCGAATCCCGCAGACGACCGGGGGTGCGGTGCGAGGCTTCACCCGTCGCCCGCCAGCAGTGCTTCGGCGCGACGCGCGATCCGGCGCTCTGCCGGGAACGCGAGCACCCGGGGCAGCTCGGCCACCGGCACCCACTTCACCGCGGTGACCTCGACATCGTCGTCGGACAGCTCGCCGGCCACCGCGCGCAGCAGGTAATGGTGCACGCGCTTTCGGATGCGGCGGCCCTCGGCGGTGAACGTGTACGTGAAGCTGCCCAGCGGGGCGACGATGCGCCCGATGATGCCGGTCTCCTCGCGCACCTCACGCACCGCCGTCTGCTCCAGCGTCTCGCCGGCCTCCACGTGTCCCTTGGGCATGGACCAGCGCAGTCTGCCGCCGCGCCGCGCCCGGCCGATCAGCGCGACCTGCGCCTGACCGTGCTCGACGCGCACCACCAGACCCCCGGCGGAGGTCTCGAAGGTCGGCGGGGTGGGCATGGGTCGATGGTAGTGGGGTCGGGCCGGGCGGTGGGCGGGGTGCGTGTCGCAGCGTCCACGTGGACAGATGTGCCGCCGATTTCGAAAAATTCTGAAAACGTGCCGCCAGTCGTCGAGCGCGCCGGCGTTTCCGCAGGTCGCCTCTGAGAACGCGAGGACTGGAGGTACGTTTTCAGAATTTTCCAGGGAGAGCGCGGGCTCAGACCAGGACGGACACCCGGATGGTCTCCGGCATCGCGCGCAGCTTCTCCACGATCTCCGGCGCCGGCGTGCCCACGATGTCGGTGGCCACATAGCCGAGCTCGCCGGTCGTGGCGAGCTGCTGCGACTCGATGTTCACGCCGTACTCGGCCAGCAGGCCGTTGACGGCGGCGAGAACGCCCGGCACGTTGCGGTGGATGTGGATGAGCCGGGTGTGGTCCTTCTTCTTGCCGACCGACAGCCGCGGCATGTTCACCGACAGGGAGGTGCGGCCCTGGTCGATGTAGTCGCGCAGCTTGCCGGCCACGAAGTTGCCGATGTGCTGCTGCGCCTCCTCCGTCGAGCCGCCGATGTGCGGGGTGAGGATGACGTTGTCCAGTCCGCGCAGCTCCGACTCGAACGGGTCGTCCGTGGACTTCGGCTCGGTGGGGAACACGTCGATGGCTGCGCCGGCCAGGTGCTTGGACTCGATGTGCGTGCGCAACGCGGCGTGGTCCACCACGAAGCCGCGGGACAGATTGAGGAAGATCGCGCCCGGGCGCATCAGTGAGAACTCGCGCTCGCCGAAGAAGCCGTGATTGCCGGGGCGTCCGTCCACGTGCAGCGTCACCACATCGGACAGCGCCAGCAGCTCGTCCAGCGTGGCCAGCTTCTTCGCGGTGCCCAGCGCCAGCTTCTCGGCGGTGTCGTAGAAGTACACCGTCATGCCCAGCGCCTCGGCCAGCACCGAGAGCTGCGAGCCGATGTTCCCGTAGCCGACGATGCCGAGGCTGCGGCCGCGCACCTCGTGGGCGCCCGCGGCCGACTTCGGCCAGCGGCCCTCGTGCATGGCGTGGTTCTTCACGGTGAGCCGGCGGGTCAACGCGATGATCTCGGCCAGGGCGATCTCGACCACCGACCGGGTGTTCGAGTACGGAGCATTGAATACGGTGATACCGCGCTCGGCCGCCGCGGCCAGATCGATCTGGTTGGTGCCGATGCAGAACGCGCCGATCACCTTCAGGTTCGGAGCCTGGTCCAGCACGTCCGCCGTGATGTGGGTGCGCGAGCGGATACCGAGCATCTCCACCGACTCGAGCGCCTGACCGAGCTCGGCGCCCTGCAGGGCGTGGTCGCGGGTGTCGACCTCGTGCCCGGCCTCGCTGAGCACGGTGACGGCATCGGGGTGGATGTTTTCCAGCAGCAGTGCGCGCACTTCGGTGACCTTCCGGTTGTGGGTCGCGGCTGGGCCGCCGCATCGGTCCCGGCCGCCGATCCGCATGCTGACCGGCCGTCGATCTGAATCGGTTCGTGCCCTGCCACCAGGGTAGACGTCCGGCCGATCGGCCAGTTCCGCGGGGGCGGTGGCCCGCGGCGGCCGTCCGCCAGGCGAGAGCGGGAAAGGGCGCGCCGGTAGCATTGGTCATCGTGTCCGACGAGCCCCGATCCACGCCGCACGCCGAGTCCCCGCCGCCCGCACAGCCTCCCGCGGCGGGTGCTTCGGCGGCTGCGGCGTCATACCCGGCGGAGTTGACCGAGGCGAGGCGCGGGGCGCTGTCGGATCTCGCGTCCGGATTCCCCGCGGCGGTGGAACTGGGTCAACGGTTCGCGGCCGCCGGATTCGAGTTGTACCTGGTCGGCGGATCGGTGCGGGACGCCCTGCTCGGCCGGCTGGGCCACGACCTGGACTTCACCACCGATGCGCGGCCGGCGGACATCGAGCGGCTGCTGGCCGGCTGGGCGGAGACCACCTGGGACACCGGCATCGAGTTCGGGACGGTCGGCGCGGCCAAGATGGGCGCGCAGTTGGAGATCACCACGTTCCGCGCCGACCTCTACGACGGCGTCACGCGCAACCCCGAGGTGACGTTCGGCGACTCGATCGACGGCGACCTCGTGCGGCGCGATTTCACCGTGAACGCGATGGCGGTGCGGCTGCCCTCGCTCGATTTCGTCGATCCCTACGGCGGGCTGGCCGCGTTGGACGCCGCCACCCTGGACACCCCGCAGGCGCCGGAGGTCTCGTTCCGCGACGACCCCCTGCGCATGATGCGGGCCTGCCGGTTCGTGTCGCAGCTCGGCCTGTTCGTGGCGCCGCGCGTGGTGGCCGCGATGACGGAGATGTCCGGCGAGATCGGGCGCATCACGCCGGAACGGGTGCAGGCGGAGCTGTCCAAGCTGATGTGCGGCGCGGACGTGCGCGGCGGCCTGGAACTGCTGACCGACTCGGGTCTGGCCGCCGTGGTGCTGCCCGAGCTGCCGGCACTGCGGCTGGAGCGCGACGAGCACCACCAGCACAAGGACGTCTACCAGCACACGCTGACCGTGGTGGAGCAGGCGATCGACCTGGAGCATGCCGACCCGGACAGCGAGCACCCGGATCTGGTGCTGCGGCTGGCCGCGCTGATGCACGATGTGGGCAAGCCGGCGACTCGGCGCTTCGAGGCGGGCGGTGGCGTGTCGTTCCACCACCACGAGGTGGTCGGGGCGAAGCTGGCGCGGGCACGGCTGAAGGCCCTGCGCTACCCGAAGCATGTGGTGGAGGCGGTCGGGTCGCTGGTGTTCCTGCACCTGCGCTTCCACGGCTACGGCGGCGGGACGTGGACGGACGCGGCGGTGCGACGCTATGTGACGGACGCCGGCGAGCTGCTGCCGCGCCTGCACAAGCTGGTGCGCGCCGACTGCACCACCCGCAATCCCCGCCGGCGCATGCAGCTGCAGGCCACCTACGACGACCTCGAGGCGCGGATCGACACGCTGGCCGCCGCCGAGGATCTGGCGCGGGTGCGCCCGGACCTGGACGGCAACGCGATCATGGAGCTGCTCGGCATCCGCCCGGGGCCGATGGTGGGTCGCGCCTGGCAGTACCTCAAGGAGCTGCGGCTGGAACACGGGCCGATGGACCGCGAGGCGGCGGAGATCGCGCTGCTGGCCTGGGCCGCCCGCGAGAAACTGGTCGATCCGGTGACCGGCAGGCCGACGGGCGGCAGGGCGTGACGCACGGTGTGCCGCCGGGTATGACGCAATCCTCGGGCCTGGGCGCCCTCGCCTGGCCGCTGCGCACGGAGCGGCTCTCCATCCGGCGCGCCCGACCCGCCGACGCGCCGCTCACCTGGCCCTACCGGCGGCGCGAGGACGTGGCGCGGTGGCTGCCCATGCTGCCGTCCACGCTGGAGGACCATTGCGAGATCTTCTGCGCCCCAAGACGTCTGGCCACGACATTGCTGGTCGAGCTGCGCGACGGCGGTGCAGCCGATGGCAGCGTCATCGGCGACATGAAGTTCGACGTCGGCGACGGGTGGGCGCAGGACGAGGTCCTCGCGGCCGCGCAAGGGGTGCAGGCCGAGATCGGCTGGGCGTTCGATCCCGCGTTCCACGGCCGCGGCTATGCCACCGAAGCGGTGCGCGAGATCCTGCGGCTCGCGTTCGCCGAGCTGCGACTGCGGCGGGTGGAGGCGTACTGCTTCGCCGAGAACGAGCCGTCCTGGCGGCTGATGGAGCGGGTCGGCATGCGGCGCGAAGCGCACACGATCGCCGACGGGCTGCATCGGGACGGCACGTGGCGCGACGGGCTCACCTACGCATTGCTGGCCGAGGAGTGGAGCGCCAGGGCCTGAGCCGGGTGTCGCGCCGCGCGCGGGTTGTCGCGGCTCAGAATGCCGTGCGTCCACGTCATGGGCACGCCGTGCACGGTCTCCCGCACCGCGTCGACGTGCAGATGCACCACCCGCTGTGCTCCCGGGAATTCCGCCGCGGCCTGCGCCGACCAGTCGATCTCCGCGCGGCCGGAGACCTGCAGCAGGGTGCCTTGCGTCCAGTCCAGGAAAAGCAGCCCGACGCGGGGATCGAGCGTGATGTTGCCCAGGGTCATGAACATCTTGTTGCCGTCGTAGTCCGGCCAGGACAGCTGGTCCGCGGCATCGATCCGGACGAAGCCCGGGTCGCCGCCGCGGTGCGAGGCGTCCGCGGAACCGTCCGGATGCCTGCTGCCGATGAAGAACGTGTCCGCCGTACGGATGAGATCCCTTTGGGCCCAGGTCATGTCGCGCCCGACGGTGACCTCCGGCGGCAGCCGGCCGACTGGGATACCCCGCCGGTTGGAGATGTATCTTCCGCAGTTCGAGAACACCTGGTCCGCGTCGATCGCGAAACCGCCGTCGATGGGGCGGGCGATGCCGTTCACCCGCATGCGGCGATGGTCGTCATACATCAGCAGGCCCACCGGCCGGTGATCGGCCGCGACCTCGAACAGCGGGTCGGACCCCTGCGGCAGGGCGCGGATCGTGACGGAGTGCTCCCCGTCCGCCCGCACGAATCCGGGCGGGCCGGCCAGCATCGTGGTCCACACGCGCTGGTCCGGCCCGAGCCCGGCGAGCAGGCAGAACTCCCGGCTCGCGGCGAATTGGGCCGCGATGGGTGGGATCACGTCGCGGATCCGCCCGGGGAACGACGCGCCGACGCGCGCCTGAACGGCCCGCTCCCCGTCGTGGAAGCCGTTGGTCACGTCCTGTTCCGTTCGATTTAGAAGAACCCGCAAGTCGGCTCCTGGCCGCTGGGTGCCGGGCTGCCCTCCAGGCCTGTCGGCGCGAAGATCTCCAGCCGGATTCCGTCCGGATCGGCGAAGAACAGCCCGCCGGAGCCGGCGCCCTCCATGTGGGCGACGAGTCCGTCGTGGAAGATCGGTGCGCCCAGCGAACGAACGGTCCGTTCCGCGGCGCTGACCTGCTCAACGCTCTCCGCTTGGAACGAGAGGTGGTGCAGCCCGGGCGCGTCAGTGCGGAATTCGCCGCTGCTCTGCTGGAAGAGGGTCACGATGGTCTGCTTCCCGCGCCCCAGGAACACCCATTTCTTATCCGGGTCGGCACCCCGGCGCTGCTCCTGCAATCCGAAAACCTGCTCGTAGAACGGCTGCGACCGCTCCAGGTCCGATACGTTCAGCGCCACGTGCCCCGTCTGCAGTACTGCGACAGGCGCTTGGATGCTCGTCATGGTTCCCTCTTCCTCGTTGCCGGTGAGCCCCGTGGATCACGGGGCGTCGCATCTCCGCCGGTGCTGCTTCGAGTCTGCACTCGCCGTGCTAACTAGTCAAGCGCGCCGCAGTGGTTATATAACCTCGACACCGCGTGCATGACGCCGTTATCTGGTGGGGCCGGCAGCGGATGTCACGTCTGCTAAGGGGCGTCCGGCAGGTTAGGATTGGGGTCATGATGACGCGACCGCTGCTGGGTGAGCCGCTCGCGGTGGACCTGCTGAACACGCGCTGGCGCACGGCCGACGGCGAGGCCGACCTGCTCGCCAGCACCGACGGCTTCGCTCAATGGCTGGCCGAGGCCGGCCTGGACGATCTGACGCCGACCGACGCGGCGCGGATCGCAGCGTTGGAGGCACGGGCCGCGATTCGCAGCATGCTCGCGGACGGTGCGCACCCGGACGGCGCGGACGGCACCACGGCGCAGAGCGCAGCCGAGGGGGCGCTGAACGCGATCCTGGCGCGTGGCCTGGCGGTCCGCTCGATCAGCTCAGGCGTGATCCGGGAGCGCATCGTCTTCACCGACCCCGAGTGGACGGCGGCCTGGCGTGCCGCGACCAGCTACGTTGACCTGCGCCGACAGGCGCCGGACGCGATCCGGCAGTGCAGGCACCCGGACTGCGTCCTGCACTTCTTCGATCCGACCGGCCGACGCCGCTGGTGTTCCATGGCCGGTTGCGGCAATCGGGCCAAGGCGAAGCGCCATTACCACCGCACTCGCGTCACACCAGCCGGCAGCGCCACAGGCGGGGAGCCCGGGCGCGACAGCGAATGATCGTTGACGAACCGGCGTTCGATCGCCGGCTCCGGCGCATCGCCGCGGATCCGCGGCGCGGGAGAACGGCCTACTCGCCGGCGTCCGGTTCGTCCGCCGTCGCGGCCTCGTCGAAATAGAGCGCCGCCTGCCGGCAGCGATGCACGATCGATGCCGGCCACTGCGGGTCGTAGTCCGTCAGCGCCGTGAGACGGGCTGCCGCAGTGCGCTTCTCGGGCCCGTGGGCCACCATCACCGCTCGCGCCGAGTAGTCGGCGATCGTGGCGGTGCCGACCGTGACACCGAATGGCGGCACCGCGTCCGGGGTCCCGAAATCCGGATGGGTTCGCACGTTGTCCTTGCGGGTCGACTCCGGCAGTGGCACCACACGGCACCGGGCGTCGAGCGGGGTGCCGGGGGTGTTGAACGCGACGTGGCCGTCGCCACTGCCACTGGCCAGGATGAACAGGTCGATCCCCGCGGCGGCGATGCGCTCCTCGTGACGCCCCGGGTCGCGCGCGTCCGGCGTCCACAGCTCCGGCGTCCCTGTGCCCGCGGCCGCCAGTGGGGTGACGATCTCATCGACGCCGAATCGCACGACGCTGTACGCCTCGGCCGGATCGACGTTGCGGTACTCGCCATCGCGCTGAACCACGTACTCGTCCATCATGACGATCACCAGGTGGCTGAGATCCAGCTTGCGACGGGCGATCTCGGCGGCAAGCGCTTGGTACACCGGGCGCGGTGATCTGCCGCCCGGGCAGCCCAGCACGTACCGACGGCCTGCGGATGCGGCGGCGGCGATGCCGTCGGCGATCTCGGTGGCGAGCGTTGCCCCGAGGTCGGCAGCGGTGGCGAAGACGGTGCGGGTCGTCATGGTCGGCCTTCTTTCGGAAATGACGGGATGCCGGGCAGCATCTCCGTTGCCGCGCTCGTGCCGGTGGGACCGACGATGGCGCGCCAGGCGTCGTCCGACGCGGCCGTGACGGCGCCGAGCAGCGAGCCCCGGTCCGCCAGTTCCGTGGTCACGATGGGGCAGGGCACCGGCAGCAGCCGTTCGCACACCGCCGTCACCGGCGGTATCAAGAGTTCGTTGCGCCCGATACCGCCCCCGAGCACCACCAGCTCCGGATCGATGATGGTGCGCGCCGCGACCACGGCCAGGCCGATTCGCGCGCCCTCATCGTTCACCAGCCGCTGCGCCGTGTCGATCCCGTCGGCGGCCCAGGCGAAGAGCTCCGCGACATCCCGCGGAGGCCGCTGTGGCCATGCCTTGGAGTGCGCCCGCTCCAGCAGACCGCCGGCCGCAGTGGCGCTCTCGTAGTTCCCGGTCTCGATCTGGGTACCGAGCGGGCGGGCGCCGATGGGCAAGTAGGAGATCTCGCCGGCGGCGCCGTTGTGGCCCCGCAACAGGCGTCCGTCATACACGATCCCCACACCGATACCGGCTCCCACGGACACCTGCAGGAACGTCCTGGCGCTGCGCGCGGCGCCGACGCGGTGCTCGCCGATGGCGGCCAGGTTGACGTTGTTCTCCACGCGAAGCGGCGACTTGATCCGCGCGGGCAGATGCGAGTAGTCCATGATCCCGCCGGGGCGCACGTTGTAGGCGAGCCGCACCAGCGATCCGTCGGTGATCACGCCGGGAGTGCTGAGCACCGCGGCGGTCAGCTCGGGCCGCCGGCCCAGGGTTCGCCGCACGCGGGACTTGAGCCGGGAGATCAGCGCCGACACCTGGTCGATGACGCGATCGGAATCTGTGGGCTCGGCATGTTCCGCCAGGATGTGCCCGCGCAGGTCGGCGATCGCGGCGCGGGTATTGACTCCGCCCACATCGATGCCGGCAACCAGACGAGCGGTGGCGTTCAGGCGGTAGACCACCGGGCTGCGACCGGTCGCGCCCACGATCTGCCCGTCCTCCTGCACCAGGCCCGCCTGCTCCAGCGCCGCGATGGCCGCCGAGATGGTCGGCTTGCTCATCCCGGTCGCCTCGGCGATCTGCGGCCTGGTCGCGCTGCGCACGCGGAGCAGTTCGAGCACGGCGGAGTCGCGGTCGGCCGTCCCGTTCGACATGCCCTCGCCTCCGTCCTTCCGGTCCCACGCCCGCCGAGTTCGACCCGAGCCGCGCCGCCGTTCTCACGATTTGATCACGACATGTGCCGGGCGGGTGGTTGCGCTTGACCACGATCGTGCAACACTCTAGCTTGTTCGTAAAGTTATCAAACGAATGGAGCGGACATGTCTGAACTCTTGAACCAACTGAACCGCCGTCGTTTCCTCATGGGTGTCGCAGGATTCGGCGCGGCCGGCTTCCTCGCGGCCTGCGGGTCCGGCGGCACCGGCAACACCGCGACCAGCGGATCCGGCGCGAGCAGCTCCGGTGCGGCAGGCGGGACAGGCGCGAGCAGCTCCGGTGCGGCAGGCGGGAGCGACCTGTCCGGCTCCATCACGGGTCTGTTCATGAAGCAGGCCGGATACTCCGAGGACCACATCAACGAGATGGCGGCCGCGTTCACCAAGCTGCACCCGAACCTCAAGGTCAACACCGAGTTCGTGGCCTACGAGGCGCTGCACGACAAGATCGTCGCCGCCGCACCGGCCGGCACCTACGATCTCGTCTTCATCGACGTCATCTGGCCCGCCGAATTCGCCACCAAGGGCATCATCGCCGACATCACCGGCCGGATCCCGTCCAGCTGGAACGACGACGTCCTCAAGGGCGCCCTCGACTCGGCCGTCTACCAGGGCAAGTACTACGGCGTGCCGTGGCTGCTGGACTCCAAGTTCTTCTACTACAACAAGGATCTGCTCGCCAAGGCCGAGGTCGATCCGGCCAGCGTCGGCACCTGGGACGGCGTGGCCACCGCAGCCAAGGCCATCAAGGACAAGGCCGGTGTCCAGTACCCGTTGATGTGGTCGTGGGCCCAGGCCGAAGCCGTGATCTGCGACTGGGCGCTCATGACGGCGTCGATGGGCGGTGAGCTGTTCGACAAGGACGGCCAGCCGGCGTTCACCCAGGGCGGCGCCGTGCAGGCACTCGAGTTCATGCGCAAGTCCATCGTCGACGGCATCACCAACCCCTCCTCCACACAGTCCCTGGAGGACGACGTGGTGAAGGTGTTCGGCGCGGGCGACGCCGCCATGGGCCTGAACTGGAGCTACATGCTGGCCGCCGTCAACGACCCGGCGCAGTCGAAGGTGCCCGGCCAGGCCGTGGTCACCGAGGTGCCGGACGGCGGCGCCGGCCGCATCTCGGTCAACGGGTCGTCCGCGCTCTCGCTCACCGCGACCTCGAAGAACCCGGACGCCGCGTGGGAGTTCGCCCAGTACGTCTCCAGCTACGACGTGCAGAGCAAGTACATCTCCGATGCGCTGCCCATCTGGAAGAAGGCATACGACGACCCCAAGGTCATCGCCACCGCCCCGGACTTCGTGCCCGTCGCCAAGAAGCAGTTCGACAACATGACGGGCCGTCCCGCCGTGGTCGCCTACAACGCCGTCTCGCAGAAACTGCAGGTCGCGGTCCAGAAGGCGCTGCTCGGCGACGTCAGCCCGCAGCAGGCGATGGACGACGTGAAGCCGGACGTCGAGAAGCTGCTGGCTCAGTGATCTCGACGACGCAGTGACCGATTCGCCCGACCCGATGACGGAGTCCGCCCGCCGGGCTCCGTCATCGGCATCTGTGCCGCCCGGATCCGTCGACGTAGTCTCACCGGGTATGACGTCATCCCCGCCCACGGCCACGACGCGAAAGCCGCCGAGCCGCCGAAGGTCTCGCAGCAATGCGGGTCTGGCGGCACTGCTGCTGGCGCCGGCGGCGATCGTCGTATTCGGACTCGTCACCTATCCGGTGCTGCGCACGGTGTGGCTGTCGCTGCACCGCGTGCTCTCCCCCATGCCGACGGCGCCGCAGGAGTTCGTGGCATTCAAGAACTTCGGCAATGCGCTGACCGACACGGACCTGCTCTCCGCCGCCGGCCACACCGTCTACTTCACCGTGGTGTCCACCGCCTGCGAGATCGTGCTCGGCATCCTGCTGGGCCTGCTGATGGCGCAGAAACTCCGTTTCCGCTGGCTGCTGCGCGCCGCGGTGCTGATGCCGTGGGCGCTGCCGACCGTGGTGTCGGCGAGTATGTGGCGGTATCTGTTCAACGCCGACTACGGCCCCGTCAACGCACTGCTCAGCCAGCTCGGGATCATCGACGGCTACCAGTCGTGGCTGGGCACGCCGACCTCGGCCATGAACATGATCATCATCGCGGACGTCTGGAAGAACACCTCGATCGCCGCGTTCTTCGTGCTGGCCGGCCTGGCGGTGATCCCCACCGAGATCAACGAGGCGGCCTCGGTGGACGGCGCCGGCTCCGTCCGCCGGTTCTTCTCCATCACGTTGCCGCTGCTCCGCCCGGTGATCATGGTGGTGATGGTGCTGCGCACCATCGAGGCGTTCAAGGTGTTCGACATCGTCTACGTGATGACCCGCGGCGGGCCCGCCGGGGGCACCACCACCGTCGCCGTCTACGCCTACCAGACCGCGTTCTCCAACCAGAACTTCGGCTACGGCTCGGCCATCGCGCTGCTCATCGTGCTGGTGGTGCTGATCCTCGCGATCGCCTACATCCGCATGCTCTCGGTGAGCTCCGGACCGGGAGGTGAGCGATGAGCGCCGCGCCGTCGTCGATGCCCACGGATATGACGCCGCCCCCGGGCTCGGCCGCCGGCCGGGACACTGTGCCGCGCAGGCGGTCTCGCTCGCGGACCGGCGAGCGCTACGGCTCGGTGTGGATGCACCTGGCCGCGCTGGTGGCCATCGTCGTTTTCCTGGCGCCGTTCGCGTGGCTGGCCATCGCGTCGGTCACGTCCCGCGGAGCGCTGCTGGAGAAGCCGCTGCACTGGATTCCGCAGCATCTGGATTTCTCCCGCTGGCGGGACATCTTCACCGGCGACGCGTCCACCCCGGCGGGCGGATTCCGCTCCGCCATGGTCAATTCGGCCATCGTCGCGGTGGGCACGGTGGCGCTGTCGGTGTTCGTCGCGGTGCTCGGCGCGTACGCGGCGTCCCGGCTGAAGTTCCGCGGCCGGGGGCTGACGCTCCTCACGTTCCTGGCCACCTACATGATCCCGCCGATCGCGATCGTCATCCCGCTGTATCTGGTGCTGGTGCGGATCGGCCTGCTGGACAACGTGATCGGCCTGATCCTGGTGTACTCGTCGTTCATCACGCCGTTCGTGCTCTGGACGCTGACCAACTTCTTCGACGCGTTGCCGCGCGAGATCGACGAGGCGGCCACCATCGACGGCGCCGGCCGGATGCGGATCCTCTGGCAGGTGCTGCTGCCGCTGGCGAAACCGGGGCTGTTCTCCGCGATCCTGTTCGCCACGATGCTCTGCTGGGACGAGTTCCTGTACGCGTTGATCTTCACCTCCACGCCGGCGTCGAAGACGATTCCGGTTGCGGTGGCGGAATTCTCGGGCAAGTTCGCCACCGACTTCGGACTGCTCTCGGCGGGCGGGTTGCTGGCCGCGCTGCCGCCCGTCGTCGTCGCGCTCATCTTCCAGCGGTACGTGACGGCAGGGCTCGCGGCGGGCGGGGTGAAGGGATGACGACCCCGCCGGGGAATCCCCCGGCGGCGGACGGTGGTCCCGGCAGCAGCGGCGCTCCGGACAGCGCCCTGCCCCCAGGGGCCGATCGCGGCATCGCGATCCTCGGCTGCGTGAACGTCGATGTGCTGGTGCGGCACGTGGACCAACTGCCGCCGCCGGGCACCGACAACGCGGTCGAGGAGGTCTCGGTGCGCGCCGCCGGTCCCACCCTGAACCTCGCGTTCGTGGTGCACGCGCTCGGCGACGGCCCGGCCGAGTGTTACGGCGCCATCGGTGACGACGGCCTCGGCCGGCTCGTGCTGGACGAGTGCGCGGCCCGGGACGTGCCCACCGACGGCATCAGCCGACTGACGGGCGAGCGCACCGGGGTGTCGGTGGCGCTGGAGAGCCATACCCGGCCACGCGCCTTCCTGACCGACCTGGCCGCGGCCGCCCGGTTCGACGAGACGATGGTGCCGGGCTCGTTCCGCGGCTACACCGATGTGGTGCTCGCCGGCTACTTCGTCGCGCCGCTGTTGCGCGGCGAACCGACGCTGCGGCTGCTGCATCGGGCGCGCGCCGACGGCGCCCGCACCTGGCTGGACTGCGGCTGGGACGCCGACTCGTGGACCACCGGTGGGGCCGCGGAGGTGCTGGCCGCCCTGGACGAGGTCGACTTCTTCGTCCCCAACGACGACGAGGTCCGGGCGCTGACCGGCAACGCCGACCCACTGGTCGGCGCGCGGGCGCTGGCTCGCCGCACCCGCCGCGGAGTGATCCTCAAGGCAGGGGCGGACGGGGCCTGGTGGATTCCCCGGGACGGCGCCGACGTGCACATTCCGGCCCCGGCGACGAACGTCGTGGACACGACCGGCGCCGGAGACGCGCTGAACGCGGGGGTTATCGTGGGCCTGCGCCGGGGGCTTACCACCGAGGACAGCGTCACACTCGGGGTGACCGCCGCCAGCCGTATCGTGGGGCGCTCGTCCGCGCGCCGCTGGGATCCCCTGCCGCTGTAGCGCGCCGCAGAGACCTCGCACGGATCCTCGGCTGGAGCAAGGCCGGTGCAGCGGCCCGCGATGGGGGGCTCAGCGGCGGGCCAGCGCTCGCGCACCCGCTCCGTAGGCGAGCCCGGCGGCCAGGTACACCGCGGCCATGGCGACGATCAGCGCGACGCTGCGCCCGTCGAACGGCACCACCATCGCGCCGATCACGAACGCGCCCACGTAGAACACGTTGTTCAGCGTGTCGTACAGCGCGAAGACCCGCCCGACGAACGCGTCGTCGGCGTCCATCTGCACGATCGCGTCCACGCACACCTTCACGGCCTGATAGGTGAACGCCAGGATGGGCGCGGCCACGATCGTCGCCACGAGCGTGAATCGCGGGCCGAGCACGGCGACCGTCACCGCGGCGAGCACCATCAGCGACACCATCGTCGGCGTCCGCCCCAGGTGACGTACCAGCAATGGGGTGGCGACCGCCCCCGCCAGCAGCCCCAGCGCGATCGCGGCCAGCACCTCGCCGACGCCCGCGAGCCCTGGCATCAGGGGACCGACCTGCTCGGTGAAGTGGTGTTGGTACAGCAGCAGGATCACCAATGTCGCCATGCCGAAGCAGAACCGCACGGTCACCACCAGCGTGATCGCCGCGCTCACGGTCGGCCGTCGCCAGGCGTGCCCGACCGCGCTCGTCAGGCCGGCGGCAACGGCTCGGAGCGGCGTCGCGCGCCGCTCCTGCGCGTCCGGGCCCAGCGCGAGCGCCTCGAATCGCCGGGCCAACAGGATCGCCGCCGCGTAGAACAGCGTCACACTCGCTGTGACGATCGCCACCGGACCGTCGGTGTCGCCCAGCAGGCCCCGCATCACGATCGCGAATCCCCCGCCGGCCGCCGTGGCGATCGCGCCCAGGCTCACGGCCAGCGCGTTGGCCGGCACCAGCGTCCCTGCCGGCACCGTATGCGGCAGCCCGGCCGACAGCCCGGACCCGACGAACCGCGCCGCGCCCGTCACCAGCAGCGCCCCCACGAACAGCAGGTATGACGCCGCGCCGCCGGCCATCGCCGTCGACACCGCCAGCACGAGCGCGATCCGCAGCGTCGTCGCCACGATGATGACGGTGCGCCGCGACCAGCGGTCCAGCAGCGCGCCGGCGAACGGGCCGATCACCGAATACGGCAGCAGCAGCACGGCGAACGCCGCGGCGATGCCGGCGGCCGAGCTCTGCCGGGTCGGGTTGAAGAACACCGCCGAGACCAGCGCCCCCTGGAACGCGCCGTCACCCAGGGAGGAACACATGCGCACACCGATCAGTCGGCGCAGGTCCGGCAGGCGCAGCAGGGCCAGGGCACGGCTGGGCGCGTTCATGCCGCCGGTTCCGGCCCGGGGCACAGCCGGCTGCGTCGTCATACTGGAAGACGGTACAGGCGCGCGCGGGCACCCCGGTTCGACAGCGCGCGCCGGTGACGACGGGGCGGGATCGCACACGGGGCCTGCGGCGGGGTGCGGTGTGCAGGCAATATTGAGGGCGATGAGTAGAGACGAGACGCCGAGGGCGGGATCGCTGCTGGTCGCGACCGCGCGGCTGGGCGATCCGAATTTCCGGCGCACCGTCGTGTACCTGATCGCGCACAATGACAGCGGCTCGATCGGCGTCGTCGTCAACCGACCGTCCGAAACGGCGGTGCACACGGTGCTGCCACCCTGGGCGGCCTACGCATCCCGACCGCCCGTCGTCTACGTGGGCGGGCCGGTGCAGACCGATGCCGCGATGGCCGTTGGCGTGCTGCGGCCCGGCGAGGACCCGGCCGCGCTGCCGTTCGTGCAGAAAGTCGCCGGGCCTGTCGTCCTGGTGAATCTGGACACGGCTCCCGAGGTCGCGCTGCCGCACCTGAGGGGGATTCGGGTCTTTGCCGGCCACGCCGGGTGGGGCGAAGGTCAACTGGCCGACGAGATCGCCGAGGACGCCTGGACGGTGCTGCCCGGTCTGCCGGACGATCTGCTGGCCGGGCCGATGGTGGACGTGTGGTTCCGGGCGCTGCGGCGCCAGGGCTGGCCGGAGGCGCTGGCCGCGTATCGCCCTGCCGACCTGGCGCGCAACTGAGCCAGGGTGGCGGGCGAACTCCGCGGCGATTACCGCACGGTCGCGTCGGGGAGCAGGTCCGGAATGGCATCCTGGGCGGCGCCGGCGGAACCGCAGGAGGCGTCGCCGCAGTCGCAGCCGCCGCAGCATCCGCCGCCGGCCGCCGGCTTGCGGGCGGGCAGCGGCACGGTGCGCGCCGCGCGGTCGCCGATCCGCGCCGCGCCGATCAACTGACCGACGAGCCCGACGTACCCCAGGGCGAGCACCGTGACCGCGCCCAGGGTGCCGAGCGGGAGCGCGAGCGCGACGAGAGCACAGACGATGCCGGTGATCGCCGCTCCGGCCACCAGCGGCGCGCTCACCCGGTTGGCCAGCGCGAACGCCCGATCGCTGGCCAGCGCGGCAGGGGTGTGCAGACCCAGTCGGCCGAGGCGGGTCAGGCGGCCGGTCCAGCCACGTGAGGCCGCGACGGCGGCCGGGATCGCAAGCGCGAGCAGGATCGCCGCCACCGGGAGCGTCAGAGACAGAGGGGCATACGGCACGGCGCTCAGTCTATCCATGTCGGCGGGTGGACGGACCCCGGCCGGTCATGCGCCGTGAGTTCCGGAGCGCCTCCACGCGACCGGGGATCACGCGCTTCCACCGGCTGCCCGGAGCCGGCGACCGACCAGATCAGGCGCCGCGGCGGCGCGCGGTATGCTCGATCGGTGCGAAGTGCGCTGCTCCTTAGCTAGCCGCGGCCCCGGCGATGACGCCGGTCAGCGCGGCGATCCCTCCTGCGACGGGGGGCTTTTTTGTTGGTGCCGGAGTTTTTCGGTGTCGGACCCCGTGGTGGCCGGCGCCGGGCGCATGGACCGGACGATGACGAAGCGAGGATGACGATGACGGGTTCCCCTGGCCCTGCGGCCGGTTCGGTGACGGACCAGGGCGCGGCGACCGACGACGCCACCCCGCCGTTCCGGTACACGGCGGAGCTGGCGAACGAGATCGAGTTGCGCTGGCAGGACTTCTGGGAGCAGCACGGCACGTTCGAGGCGCCCAACCCGACCGGGCCGCTCGCCCCGGCCGACGGCGCCGTCCCCGCCGACAAGTCCTACATCCTGGACATGTTCCCCTACCCGTCCGGCGCCGGGCTGCACGTCGGCCACCCGCTCGGCTACATCGGCACCGACGTGCTTGGCCGCTATCAGCGCATGACCGGCCGCAACGTGCTGCACACCATCGGCTATGACGCGTTCGGGCTGCCGGCCGAGCAGTATGCGGTGCGCACCGGCACGCATCCGCGCACGACCACCGAAGCGAACGTGGCGCATTACCGGAAACAGTTGCGCCGGTTGGGATTCGGGCACGATCAGCGCCGGTCCGTCGCCACCACCGACCCGGGCTTCTTCCGGTGGACGCAGTGGATCTTCCTCAAGGTGTTCGACTCGTGGTTCGACCCCGATGCGGCCGGCGGCGTGGGCAGGGCCCGACCGATCGCGGAATTGGAGGCCGAGTTCGCCTCCGGCGCGCGGCGGATCCACGAAGCGCGGTCCGGGAAAGCAGGCGCCGCGATCGCCGACGGCCGCGAGTGGGCCGATCTGACGGGTGCCGAACGGCAGCGGATCCTGGCGCAGTACCGACTGGCCTACATCGACGAGGCGCCGGTGAACTGGTGCCCCGGTCTGGGCACGGTGCTGTCCAACGAGGAGGTCACCGCCGAGGGCACCAGCGAGATCGGCAACTTCCCGGTCTTCCGGCGCAATCTGCGTCAGTGGATGATGCGCATCACCGCCTACGCGGACCGGCTGATCGACGACCTGGATCGGCTGGACTGGCCGGAGTCGGTCAAATCCATGCAGCGCAACTGGATCGGCCGCTCCACCGGCGCGCAGGTGAGTTTCGCGGTCAGCGCCACGGACGGGCGAGGTATCGAAAGTGCCGCCACGTCGCGTGACGAGTCCGGCAGCGTGGAGACGATCGACGTCTACACCACCCGGCCGGACACCCTGTTCGGCGCCACCTACATGGTGCTCGCCCCCGAGAATCCCTTGGTCGACAGGGTTGTCGCCGCATCTTGGCCGGAAGGCACGAAGGACGTATGGACTGGCGGCGGGGCGACCCCGACGGAGGCGGTAGCGGCCTACCGCCTGGCTGCGTCGCGCAAGTCGGACCTGGACCGACAGGATGCTCGGAACAAGACCGGAGTCTTCACCGGCGCCTACGCGATCAATCCGGTCAACGGCGCGCGGCTGCCGGTGTTCATCGCCGACTACGTCCTGATGGGCTACGGCACCGGCGCCATCATGGCCGTGCCCGCGCAGGACGAACGTGACTGGGATTTCGCCAAGGCCTTCGACCTGCCGATCATCCGCACCGTGCAGCCGTCGGACGATCACGACCCCGGGACGGCGTTCACCGGTGACGGGCCGGCGATCAATTCGGCCAACGACGAGGTCTCGCTGAACGGACTGAATGTCGCCGATGCCAAGGCGGCGATGATCGACTACCTGGCGGCCAAGGGGATGGGGCGGCCGCAGGTGCAGTACAAGTTGCGCGACTGGCTGTTCTCCCGGCAGCGCTACTGGGGCGAGCCGTTCCCCATCGTCTACGACGACAACGACGTGGCCATCGCACTGCCCGACGATCACCTGCCCCTGGAACTGCCCGAGGTCGAGAACTACAAGCCGCAGGCGTTCGACCCGCACGACGCCACCTCCACACCGGTACCGCCGCTGAACCGGGCGACGGAATGGAAGACCGTCACCCTCGATCTCGGCGAGGGGCCGAAGCAGTACCGACGCGAGCTCAATGTGATGCCGCAGTGGGCCGGCTCCTGCTGGTACGAGCTGCGCTACCTGGACCCGACCAACGAGACGGCGTTCTGCGACCCGGCCGTGGAGAAGTACTGGATGGGTCCGCGCGAGAATGCCGGTCGTCACGGCGTCAAGGATCCGGGCGGAGTCGACCTGTACGTAGGCGGCGTCGAGCACGCCGTGCTGCACCTGCTGTATTCGCGGTTCTGGCACAAGGTGCTCTACGACCTGGGATTCGTCTCCAGCGAGGAGCCGTTCCGCCGCCTCTACAACCAGGGCTACATCCAGGCCTACGCCTACACCGACGAGCGAGGCTTCTATGTGCCCGCCGAGGAGGTCACCGAAGAGGCACCCGGCGAGTTCTACTACCAGGGCAAGCGGGTCAATCGCGAATACGGCAAGATGGGCAAGTCGCTGAACAATGTGGTGACGCCGGATGCCATGTGCGAGGCATACGGCGCGGACACGTTCCGCATGTACGAGATGTCCATGGGACCGTTGGACGTCTCCCGGCCCTGGCAGACGAAGGATGCCGTCGGCGCGCAACGATACCTGCAGCGACTGTGGCGGTTGGTCGTCGACGAGAACACCGGCGCCACCACGGTTTCCGATGCCCCGGCCGACCTGGAGACGCGAAAGCTGTTGCACCGCACCATCGACGGCGTACGGAGCGACTTCGAAGGCATGCTGTACAACACGGCGATCGCCAAGCTGATCATGCTGTGCAACCACGTCACCAAGCAGCTCGCGGCAGCCGGCGGCACGGTGCCGCGGGAAGTCGCCGAGGCCCTCACCCTGATGACGGCGCCGCTCGCCCCGCACATCGCCGAGGAACTGTGGTCACGACTCGGGCATGACGCATCCCTGGCCCGGGGCCCCTTCCCGGTCGCGGATCCAGCCCTCACCGCGATCGACGAGGTCGAATACCCGATCCAGGTCGCCGGAAAAGTGCGCTCGCACATCACGGTGCCGGCCGACGCGGACCGTGCCGCGGTCGAGGCTGCGGCCCTGGCGGACGAGAAGATCGCCGAGATCCTGGCCGGTTCCACGCCCCGCAAGGTCGTGGTGGTGCCCGGCCGTATGGTCTCCATCGTGTTGTGAGCCATGACGCCACCTCAGGCACCCGAAGCGGAATGACGAGACAGGAGGGTCGCGGATGCTGCTGGAACTGCCGGTGATCCGGCTGCAGGTGCAACTCGACCACATGAAACCGGGGCTGCCGCCACGTCGCCGCTATGAGCCGCGGATCCTGCGCCAGGTCGCCGAATTGCATGTCACCGTCGACGGCGTCATCGGCATCGACGACGGTGCCGAATACCTGGACGTCCACAACATCCGCCACCCCCGCACCCGGGACTCCAAGGGCCGCAACGGAATCAGCATCATGACGACCGGCGACTACGCGGCTCTGCGGGCGCGGTACGGCGCGCACGTCACCGACGGCATCGCCGGGGAGTCGCTGCTCCTGGACTACGCGCCCGGTCTGGCGGGGCGGGCCATGCCCGCTGACCTGGCCGTGCTGGCCGCAGCCCCCGCGCCGCCGGCGGGCGGCGCAGCCGAGGGCGGCGTCATACCCGCCGTGGACGGAGCGCCGACCCGGCTCGCGCTCACCGGCGTGCACATTGCCAAGCCGTGCGTGGAGTTCGCCCGGTTCTGCCTGGAGCGGGACGACTTCGAGGTGGACGACGTCGTCACGGCCACGCTGAAGGACCTGGACGGCGGTGCTCGCGGATACAAGATGGCGGCCGCCGCGTCCGCGGTCATCCGTCCCGGTGACCTGCTCACGGTGGATCTCGGCGACTGATCGCGGCACACGACGGTGGGCGGTAGAGGTGAATCTCCGTCATCTCGACGCGAATCGGATGCGGCGGTAGAGTTCAGGCCTCACTGCACCAGTCCCGACCCTCAAGTTCCGGCCAAATCCGCCAATGGGATGAGGGACACCGAACGGAGCGCAGTACACGGGCGGAGGTGGTGACGATGCCGGTCGCGATGCATACCTTCACCACGTCCGAACCCGGCACGGCCGCCGCGCTCGCCGACCTGCGCCACCGGCTCGACGAGTGGGGCCGCACGCCGGATCTTCTCTTCGTGTTCTACGACGGCGACTACGACGACACGGCGCTGTATTACGGGCTGCGCGAGCAGGCGCCCGGCGCGGCGCTGATCGGCGGCAATTCCGGACAGGGCGTCATGAGCGAGGCCGGCGTCGCCGCCGACCAATCGATCGGGCTGCTCGCGATCTCGGACCCGGACGGCAACTACGGCGTGGCGTCGACCGCCCTCGGCGCGGATCCGGCCACGGCCGCGGAGTACGCCCTGCACGCAGCGCTGCGGGCAGCGGACGCCGAGGGCGAGCTGCCCGATCTCGTCTGGATCTACCAGGCGCCCGGCCGCGAGGAAGCCGTGCTGGCCGGACTGCGGCGCGTGGTGGGCGACCGCTGCCCGATCATCGGGGGCAGTTCCGTGAACGTCTCCACCCGGCGGCAACCGCGCCAGTTCGGCACCAACGGGCCGCTGTCCGACGGACTCGTCGTCGGTGCGCTGTTCCCGTCGGGTGGGGTCACGGTCTCGTACCAGAGCGGGTTCGAGCCGACCGGGGACAGCGGCGTCATCACCGCCCTCGGGGCGGACGACGAGGGGCCGCACCCGGACGGCGGCGGACAGCCGGGTTCGTCGCCCGCGAGCGGCCGCACCATCGTCACCATCGACGACGAGCCCGCCGTCGACGTGTACGACCGGTGGATGGGCGGCGCCCTGCCCCCGGAGACGAAGGCGAACGGCGGGTTCATCGCGCTGAGCAGCGCCTGGTTCCCGCTCGGCGACGTCGCGGGCGATGTGGACGACCTGACCTACTTCCGGCTCGTTCACGTGCAGTCGGTCACCGCGGGCGGCGGGCTGCACACGTACGCCGCCGTCGCGGAAGGCAGTCGCGTCTATGCCATGCGCGGCAGCCGGACGAGCCTGATTCACCGGGCCGGGCGGGTGGCGACCACGGCGATCTCGGCATTGGAGGATCAAGGCGGGCGGCCCGCGGGGGCGCTGATGGTGTACTGCATCGGTTGCCGCCTCGCGGTGGGTGACGAGATCGCCGACGTCGCGGAGCGGGCGCGCGAAGGGTTCGAGCACGCACCGTTCCTCGGCTGTTTCACCGCCGGCGAGCAGGGCCCGGTGCTGGTCGAGAACGTGCACGCCAACCTGATGATCTCCGCCGTGGTCTTCGGCTGCTGACATGAGACGACCATGATCGAGCATGAGACGACGGACGGCGAAACCGGCCCGCACACCGCGTCGGGGCTGGGCGCCGATCCGGAGCAGCTGCGGGAGCTGGTGCTCGCCCAGCACTACCAGCTCGTAGGGCTGCGCCGCGAGGTCGCCAACCTCAATCTGCTCATCGACGCGCTCAACGCGCTGCTGGAGCGCGACGCCGATGCGGAGCCGTTCGGCGCGGTCTTCGCCGTGCTGGGCCCGCTGTTCCAGTTCTCGCAGGCAGCGGTCCTCGTGGAAGACGGTGGCGGCCAGCTGAGGTGTGTGGTGGCCACCGAACCCGGCCTGGTCGAGACGCTGTGGCAGACGACGTCCATGATGTCGCGGGTGCTCGCCGGTCGCGTCATCGCCACGGTCACCCAGCACCGCGAGTCGAGCTGGCCGGACGCGGCATCCCGGCTCGGCCTGCGCCCACAGCAGCCGGCTCTGTATCTGCCGGTCAGGATCCGCGATCAGCGCGGACTGATGATGCTGCTGCGTCCCGTCGGCACGGACGGGTTCGACCGGCGCGACATCGCCGTCGCTCGGAAGCTGTCGCTGATCGCGTCGCAGGCCCTGGCCACCCGGCGGGCGAACAAGGTCGAGCGGGAGCGGGCCGATTTGCGCAGGCTCACCGGTGAGCTGCAGGCCGCGCGGGACAGTCTCGCCTACCGCGCCAATCATGACGAGTTGACCGGCCTGGTCAGCCGGAGCTATTTCGAACAGCAGGCGACAGCGGCGATCGAGGGCATGCTGCCCGGCCACCAGCTCGCCGTCGCGTTCATCGATCTGGACGGGTTCAAACAGGTCAACGACTACTACGGCCATGAGATCGGTGACGACCTTTTGATCGAGGTGGCCAATCGGCTGCGGCGGTACACGGCGGACGAGACCGATCTCGTCGCGCGCGTCAGCGGGGACGAGTTCCTGCTGCTGTCCAACCCGATCCCGTCCGTGGCGGGGGTGCTCGCCGCCATCTCGGAGAGCCTGGCGAATCTGCGCGAGCCCTTCCTGCTGCGCGGACGCCAATTGATGATCTCCGCGTCGGTGGGCGTGGCGATCTGCCCGGACCACGGCAGCACCGTCGACGAACTGCGCCGTAACGCCGATATGGCCATGTACCGGGCGAAGCACTCCACCCGGGGCGGCGTCATGCTGTATCACCCGAGCATGGGCACGGCGGTCGCCAGCAGATTGGACAAGGAGCAACGACTGAGGCACGCCGTCGCCGAGCGCCGGTTCCGGGCGGCGGTTCAGCCGAAGGTGGACCTCGCCACCATGGACGTCGTCGGGTTCGAAGTGCTGGCTCGCCAGGTGGACGAGAACGGAGTCGTGGGCACCTCCGCGGACTTCATCGGTCTGGCCATCCAGGCCGGCCTGCTCGACGAGATCACCGACATCGTGCTGGACGACGCCCTGATCACGCTTCCGACGCTGGACGGGGAATTCGGCACGCACACCACGTTCAGCGTCAACGTCTCCACTCGGCAGGCCACCGATCCGGTGCGGCTCCGGTCGTTCCTGGGTCGCATCGCCGCCTCTGGCTACGCGTCCCGGTTCACCCTGGAGGTCACCGAGGATGCGTTGCTGGCCATCGACGTGTTCCGCGACGAGATCATGCCGCTGATCACCGCCGCTGGCATCGGTGTGTCCATCGACGACTTCGGCACCGGCTACGCGTCACTGTCACGCCTGCTCACGATCACGGCGAGTGAGATCAAGATCGACCGGTCGTTCGTGACGGCGCTGCCGGAGCGGCCGCGCAGCCAGGTGATGCTCAAGGCCATGGAGACGATCGGCAGCGAGCTCGGCGCGACCGTCGTCGCCGAGGGCATCGAGACCGTCGATGAGCTCTCGTACTTGCGCAAGCACACGGGAGTGCATGTGGCGCAAGGTTTTCTGTTTTCCAAGCCGATGCTGCCCGCCGACCTGGTCGCCCGGCGGGACGCCTTGGCGGACCGGTTGTCCCGCGCCCGGTCCGGTGCCGACGGTGCGGTGCCGCAGCCTGCGTCCTGACCCGGATATGACGCCGCCCGCGCGGCAGCCGGCCGCGAAACGCGTCGATGGCCGGACCGATTCCGGTCCGGCCATCGACGGTCAGCTGCGGTCGCGGGGGTCGTCGCGATCCGGAGCCTGTCTACTTCAGCCAGGGGTGACGCTGCACCAGGGGCAGGGAGGCCCACCGGCGACCGAGTCCCCACACGGCACCCGCAGCGGTGGCGGCGACGGCGATCAGGGCGAGGGCGTAGATCACGTGGTAGTCCAGCACCGGGTTGGTGGACCCGGTGGGATCACCGCTGTCCATGAATCGGGCCATCGGCCACTCCGCGAACCACATCATCATCATGAGCAGGGATCCGGCGATGGCCGAGATGCGCAGTCCGACACCGAGGATCACGGCGATGCCGACGGCGCCCAGTGCCAGCATGAAGAGCGAGTCCGCCCACCAGGTGCCGGCGATCGAGTGGAAGAAGCTCTGGCCGGGCCCGGCATCCAGGTGGGACAGGAAGCCGTTCGTCGGCGAGTTGCCTTCCAGCACGGAGCGCCCCGCCCCGGTCGAGTAGCCCAGGCCGAACATCTTGTCCAGGAACGGCCACAGGAAGATGCCGCCCACGGCGATCCGCAGCACGGCGAGCCAGCGGCCGCCGGCGCGCGACGGCGCGGGAAGTGTGCCTGCTTCGCCCCTCGGATCCCGCGCGGTGCCCGGGATGACGATGCCCTGGCCGTACGGGGCCGTGGCTGAGGCTGTCTCGGTGGCATGCCGGGCCTTTCCGGCCGGGCCGTCCAGGTGGGTGGTCATGGTTCCTCCTTGAGTGCGGCTCCGTGTCCGGAGCGCGATGCCGGGTAATGGTGGTCCGGCGTCTTCCACGATCCCGTGCGCCGCGGCCGGAAACCACGGCCGCAAGCCCTCACTTCGCCGGGCCTAAAGTCCCTCTCCCGTCCCCGAGCGCGCGGAAGGCGAGCCGGAGTGACGTAGGACCCTGGTCATGCCCGCCGCGATTACGGCACGATGGAGGAGTGACGCGAACGGCGTCATATGCGGCGAACCGAGGAGAATCGATGAGCGACGAGGCGAACGGCCACGACGGGCCCGACACGTCGGCTACTCCGGCGCGCGGTGGCGTGCTGGTGGCGGTCGACGGATCCGAGGCGTCGGAGCGCTCGCTGCGGTGGGCGGCGCGGGAGGCCGACCGACGCGGCACGTCGCTGACCATCGTGCACTGCTACTACTGGCCGAGTTCCGGCCTGGGCGCGATGGACGCGATCGGGTTCCTGATGGACGGTCTCGCAAAGGACTCCGCGGACATCCTCAGCGCGGCGGAGGCATCGGTCACCAGCGCGATGCCCGACCTGACGGTGACCGTCGAATCGCACCTGGGCGCTCCGGTGGCCACGCTGGTGGACATGTCCAGTCGATTCGACCTGGTCGTGGTCGGCTCGCGCGGCCTGGGCGGATTCAAGGGAATGCTGCTGGGCTCGGTGTCCACCGGGGTCGTCGCCAACGCCCTGTCCTCCGTCGTGGTGGTCCGCGGCGAGATCGACGAGAACGACACGGTTGCCCCGGTGGTGGTCGGCGTCGACGCCTCGCCGAGTGGACAGGCGGCACTGGCCGAGGCATTCGCGGCGGCCGAGCGGTGCCGGTGCGCCCTGGTGGCGGTGCACGCCTGGCAGGCGCCATCCGCCCGGGTCACGGCGGAGCAGACCGACGAGTGGCAGAAGTCCGCGGCCGCCGAGCTCGATGCGCAGATCGCGCCGCTGGCCGAACGCCACCCTTCCGTCACCGTTGAGACGGTGACCTATCAGGACCGGCCGACGGCCGCGCTGCTGGCCCGGGCGCAGACCGCGCGGCTCGTGGTGGTGGGTACGCGTGGCCGCTCGGAGTTCACCGGCATGCTGCTGGGCTCGACCAGTCGCGCGCTGGTGCAGCACGCCCCGTGCCCGGTCATGGTGGTGCGCTAGAGCTGTGACGAGGGCGGAGCGGTGGTTGGCAGGAGCGTAGCGAGTGCCGGCCGTAGCGGAGGCGAGGATCAGCTCAGTCAGACACGGCGCCGCCGCCGGCGCCGAGCGCGTCAACGACCGTTGCGACGATGTGCTCCGGACTCGGCTGCGCGTCCACGATGGTGCCCGGCTCGTCCGGCTGCAATGACTCCAGATCCGCGAGCTGCGAATCGAGCAACGACGTCGGCATGAAGTGACCGTGCCGGGTCTTCAGGCGATGCAGGAAGATGTCGCGCGGAGCGGACAGCAACACGAACGTCGTCATGGGTGATTCGGCGAGTATCGCGTCGCGGTAGGAGCGTTTGAGCGCCGAGCAGGCGACGACGACTCCGGTATCAGCGCTGGTCGCCATGGTTCGGCCCACCTCGGCCAGCCACGGCCAGCGGTCGTCGTCGGTCAGTGGCAATCCGCTGGCCATCTTCGCGACGTTCGAGGCGGGATGCAGGTCGTCGCCATCGACGAACCGCACCCCGAGGGTCTCCGCGAGGAGCGCGCCGATCGTGCTCTTGCCGGATCCGGACACGCCCATCACCACCACCAACGGGCGAGCCGATCGACCGAGCGAGGGATAGCTGCGGGCAGCGTCGTCGGGGTGCGCGGACGGTGGTTCCGCGGCGGCAGTCACCTTCTCACCAGTCGTGCACCGTACCGTCCGCCAACCGATTGAACGGCAGATAGGCGGTCTGATACGGGTACTTCCCGACCCTGTCGGGGTCGATCGAGACACCCAGCCCGGGCGCGTCACCAGGATGGAGGTACCCGCCGGTGAACGTCATGGACTGCTGGAACACCGCGTTGGTGGCCGCGCCGTGCTGCATGTATTCCTGCAGGCCGAAGTTGTGGATCGCCAGACCGACGTGCAACTGCGCCGCGAATCCGACCGGCGAGACATCGGTCGGCCCATGGAATCCCGATCGGACCTGGTACATCGACGCGAACTCCATCACCTTTTTCAGCGGGGTTATTCCGCCGAAATGCGTGGCGGCGACCCGCACGTAGTCGATCAACTGCTCGGCGATCAGTTCGCGGATGTCCCAGATGCTATTAAACACTTCACCGATCGCCAGTGGGATCGTGGTGTGGCGACGTACCAGTCGCAGCGCCTCCTGATTCTCCGCGGGCGTGCAGTCCTCGAGCCAGACCAGGTCGTACGGTTCAAGGGACTTGCCGAGTTGGGCCGCTTCGAGTGGGGTCAGCCGGTGGTGGGCGTCGTGCAGCAGGGGGAGTTCCGGTCCGAACTCGGATCGCACCGCCTCGAACACGCGCGGCACATGCCGCAGGTACGCTCGCGTGTCCCAGTCCTCCTGCGCGGGCAAGGCGCCGCGTTGCGCCGGTTCGTGATCGTAGCGGACCCCGTCATTCCCGGGCAGTCCGACATTCGAGGCGATGCCGTAGATGGACTGGAGGCCAGGGACGCCGGTCTGCACGCGGATCGATCGGTAGCCCGCCTCCTGATGGTGTCGGACGGAGTCGAATAGCTCCGGCAGGTCTTTCCCGGACGCATGACCGTACGCCGCGAGCCCGTCCCTGCTGGCGCCGCCGAGCAGTTGGTAGACCGGCATTGACGCGGCCTTGCCCTTGATGTCCCACAGCGCCATGTCGACGGCAGCGATCGCGGCCATCGTCACCGGGCCCCGTCGCCAGTAGGCGCTGCGGTAGAGGAACTGCCATGTGTCCTCGATCCGGGCTGCGTCGCGGCCGGCCAGGAGGGGTGCCACGTGTTCGGTCAGGTAGGCGACCACCGCCAGTTCGCGACCGTTGAGGGTGGCGTCACCGAGCCCGGTGACGCCGTCATCGGTGGTGAGCTTGAGGGTGACGAAGTTCCGGTCGGGACTGGTAACGATGACCTCGACGCGATCGATAAGCATGACGCCGCTTAACCTTTCGTCGCACCGGCAGTCAGGCCGGACACGATGTATTTCTGCGTGAAGAGCGCGATGACGACGATCGGCAGCGTCATGATCAAGGACGCGGCCATGATGGATCCCCAGTCGATGCTGGCGTAGGACACGAAGTCGAAGACTGCCACCGGCAGTGTCTTGGTACCCGAGCCGGTGAGCACCAGGGCGAACATGAAGTTGTTCCACGAGAAGATCAACGACAGGATGCCGGCGGTGGCGACGCCCGGCCGCGACAGCGGCAGGACGATCCGGACGAATGCGCCGATCGGCGTCAGTCCGTCAACCCGCGCCGCTTCCTCGAGTTCGATCGGCATCGAATCGAAGAACGACATCATGATGTACACGCTGATCGGGATGAGGATGAACATGTGCGAGATGATCATGACGCCGTAGCCGCCGACCCAGCCGAGGTTGGCGAAGATGAAGTACCACGGCACCAGCAGGCTCACGCCGGGAATGATGCGCGCGAGCAGTACCACCAGAGCCGACTTCTGCATGTTGAATCGGCTCATGGCGTAGGCCGCCGGAACGCCCAGCAGGAGCGACAACCCGGTCGCGCAAACGGCGATCCACAGGCTGTTGAAAACGAACTTCAGATAGGTGTCCCGACCGAACACGTTGTCGTAGTTCTGCAGGGTCGGGGTGAAGGCGAAAACCTTGCTGGTGTCTTGAATGTCGACGTTCTGCTTGAACGACGAGGCCACCATCCACAGCAACGGGACAAGGAAGATCAAGATCACGATCGCCAGCATCACCACGCGGAAGATGCTGTAAGCCGTGTGCTTGCGCTTGAGCTTGTTCGGGCTGCCCGCCGGGGCCGACGTCGGGGGCGTCGTTGCGAGGGTCGTCATGATCGGGCTCCTTTCCGTCGCATGGTCAGTAGCCACATCAGGATCAGGATCATCACGAAGAAGATGATCAGGACGGCGGAGGCCAGGCCGAAATCGTTGAACTGGAAACTCAGCGTGTAGACGTAGATGTTCAGGGTCTCGGCTTCGTGGAAGGACCCGCCGCCCGGGCCCTTGACCGCGTAGAGCAGGTCGAAGGTCTTGATCGCGTCGATGGCGCGCAGCATGATCGCGACCATGATGATCGGTCGCAGCATCGGGAGGGTGACATACCAGAACTTCTTCCAGGCGCCCGCCCCGTCGATCTGCGCAGCCTCGTCCGGTTCTTCGGGAAGCGACGTGAGCCCCGCCAACAGAATGATCGCGATCATCGGCGTGAACTCCCACACGTCGACGAAGATCAGCGCCGCCAGGGTCGTGCCGGGACTGGAGAACCACAGTTGCGGTGCGATGCCGACCCAGCCGAGCACCTGGTTCGCGAAGCCGATGTTCGGGTCGAAGATCAGTCGCCACATCATCGCCACTGCGACCGGCGTCGCGACGAAGGGCAGCAGAACGATCACCCGCACCCACCCCTGGGCGCGGAACGGTCGCCGCAGCAGCAGTGCGATCCCCAGTCCTGCCGCCAGTTCGAACGCCAACGCGGCGGCCGTAAAGATGCCCGTGCGCATGACGGCGGGCCAGAAACGGGACGTGTCGGTGAGCGCCGTGATGTAGTTGGCCAAGCCCACGAACTGGAACGGCGCGCGCACCGAGCCGAATGCGTTGGTCAGGCTCAGATAGATCGTCCAACCGATCGGGATGCCGATCAGCACGATGGTGAATGCCATGGCGGGCGAGGCGAGCACCCACTTGCGGTGGTCGTTCATCCACCGCCAGGTCGCGTCTCTGGCCGTCACCCAGGGCGCAGTCTGTGTCGTCACGATCTACCTCACATGGCCGCGTGGAAACGGGGACGGACTGCCTAATAGTGGCCGGGCGGCGTCGCGAGGGCCAACCCTCGCGACGCCGCGGCACGCTACTTCTCGGAGTCCAGGATCTGCTGGAACTTCTTGTTCGCGTCGTCGGCGGACGCAGCGGAGTCGCCTCCGGTGATGGCCGCGACGATCGGCGCACCCACGACCTCGCGGGCTTGGGCCACGTTGACCACCAGCGGGCGATCCTTGCCCACACCCGTCTTGCTGTTCGCGGCGATCGCCGCCACCAGGTCGTCAGCCAGGCCAGCGGTGCTGTCCGGGTTGTCCCACACCGAGGTGCGGGCGCTGGGTGTGCCCTTCTTCTGCATCGCGAGCGTCATCTCGGGACTGGTGGCCCAGGTGATGAACTTCCAGGCGTTGTCCTGGTTCTTGGAGTTGGCGTTGATCGCCAGCGCCCATGACGCGACGTTGTACGGCTTGGCGCCCGCCGGGCCGGCCGGGAACGGGGCGACGCCGACGTTATCGGCGACCTTGGACTTGCTCGGATCGAGAAGGTTGTCCGCCAGACTGGACGCGTCCGTCTCGAAGGCCGCCTTGCCCTGCTGGAAGATCGCCATGGCCTCCGGCCAGCTCATGTCCGTCGAAATCTGGTCCGGGCCGTACTCGCGCAGCAGCTTGCCGTAGAAGTCGTAGGCCTGCTTCGCGGCATCGGAGTCGATGGTTGCCTTGTCGTTGCCGTCGGTCCAGTCTCCGCCGAAGCTGTAGAGGAAGCCGGAGAACTGCGTCACCGCGGCTGATGCCTGCGACCGGGAGACGAAGCCGGCGATCCCGGGGTTGTCCTCCTTGATCTTCTTGGCGGCGTCTTCGAGGTCTTGCATCGTCTTCGGAACCTCGAGACCGGCCTTCTGGAGCAGGTCCTTGCGGTAATAGAGGACCTCGCTTTCGGTGATCAGCGGGACCCCGACGACCTTGTCCTTGTAGGTCGTCAGGCTGACCGGCCCCGGCTGGAAGTCACTCCAGTTCCAGTCCTTGTCCTTCGTGACCCGGTCGGAAAGGTCCGCGAAGTAGCTGCTCTTCGCGAACAGCTTGCCGACCTGCAGGGGCCGATACATCATGACGTCGATATCGCTGGAGCCGGCGTTGAGCTTGACCTTGTAGCTGTCGGCGAGTTGGTCCTCGCTGAGCTGCGTCACGTTGACGGTGAGCCCGGTTTCCTTCTCGAATTGTGGGATCTCCGCCTTGATCGCGTCCGTCCACACATGGTTGGCGAGCGTGACATTCAGGGTCTTCGACCCGCTTGCCTCGTCCGAACCGCCGCATGCGGCCAAGGTTCCCAGTCCCAACGCCGCGATCGCGACGATTGCTGTGGCGCGGAACAGCGTCCGTTGCTTCATTGCACAGCCTCCGATCGGTGCGGGTGCGGGTGCACCTGCGTCTGAATGATGCTATAAGTAATACCACCGAGTGAACATAACGGCCTGATAACCATTCGCGCCGCGCGTGACCGCGGCAGCGGGGCACCCGCCCGCACACCTTTACGGCAGGAGCGTCGATGCAGATCGATTTGACGGGCAAGGTCGCGATCGTGACCGGCGCCGCTCGCGGCATCGGCGCCGAGATCTGCCGCACGCTGATCGACGAGGGGGTGACGACGGTGGCGCTCGACGTCTCCGACGACGCCCTCGCTCCGCTGGCTGCCGAGATCGGAGGCGCCCCCGGCGGCGCCAGAGCTTCCGGCGCGCGATTGCACCCCTACGCTTGCGACATCCGCGACAGCCGACGGGTGACCGAGGTCGTCGAGAACGTCCGGCGATCCATCGGACGTATCGACATCCTGGTGAACAACGCGGGCGTCGTGAGCGACGCGCCGATCGACGAGTTGCCGGAGGCCGCGTGGGATTTCGTCCACGACGTCAACCTCAAGGGGACGTTCCTGATGTGCCAGGCAGTCATCCCGGCGATGAAACGTCAAGGCTGGGGCCGGATCATCAACGCGGCCTCCTACGCCGCCATCACCCCGCGGATAGGCAGCGTCGCCTATGCCACCTCGAAGGCGGCGGTGGTGCATTTCACCCGCGGGTTGGCCGGCGAGCTCGGCCCCTGGGGCATCACCGTCAACGCCTACGCGCCCGGCATGGTCCCCACCGCGATCAATCACTTCACGGAGCGACCGGGCGCCGAGCAGGACGCGTTGCTGAACACCTTGACCCTGCGGCGGTGGGGCTCGGCCGGCGATGTGTCGCGACTGGTCTGCTTCCTCGCGTCCGAACTGGCCGGATACATCACCGGTACGCTTATCGACGTCAGCGGGGGAAAGCTCGCCACGCAGTTCCCTCAGGAGGCATATCAGCTCGCCGACGTTCCGCCCGTCCCGTCCGATAGCGACCCACAGAATCACAGCCGATAATGCCTACTGACCATCATTCGGAACCCGCACGCGTGCAGGCCGCCGCTTCGCCGCGCAGCACGCCGCGCGGCAGCAGTTCGGGCCTGCACGGGCAGGTGGTCGACGACGTCGGGCAGCAGATCATCAATGGGACGCTGGCGCCCGGCACGACCATCCTTGCCGATCAACTGTGTGCGCGGCTGGGTATTTCCCGGTCCGTGGTGCGCGAGGGGCTTCGGACGTTGAGCTCGATGGGCCTCGTGCAGTCCCGCCCGCAGCGCGGCACCATCGTTCTGTCGCAGGACCAGTGGGATCTGCTCAACCCGCACATCATCCGCTGGCGCGGCCAGGGCCCGGACCATATGGACCAGATGAACCAATTACTGGAGTTGCGTCTGGGCCTCGAGCCGGCCGCGGCGCATTTCGCGGCGGTGCGGATGACGGCCGTCGAGCGCAGCGCGATCGTCGATGCCGCGGAGCAGATGCAGAAAGCGTACGACGCCGACGACACCTACGGATTTTTCCATGCCGACGCGCGCCTACACCGCCTACTGCTCGAAGGTTCGTACAACCCGGTCATCGCGCAGTTCGCCGGCATGGTCAATGCCCTCCTGCAACTGCGGGGCGGCTTCAGCGCACGGCGCTACTCGATCCACGGGATCGCGGAGGCGTCTGTCGACCGGCATCTTCGGATGGCCGCTTCGCTGGCCGCCGGGGACCAGGCCTCAGCCGAGGCGATCACGCGGGAAATCATCCTGGCCACGATCGCCGAGGTGGACTCCCTCCGGCAGGCCGAACGCTGACCTCACGCGTGCCGCGGGCCCGCCGCGCGGCTGTCGTCATGGTCAGCGCCCGTAGGAATGGCTCCCGATCGGCGATACGACGAGTTCCGGAATCGAGACATGCTGCGGCAGGTCGAACACGATCCGGGCGATCCCGGCGATGTCCTCGGGGGTGAGCATGGCGGCGCGCTGCGCGGCGGTCGGCACCACCGGACGGTTGTCGATCAACGGCGTGTTGACGTCACCCGGGCACAGCAGACAGGCGCTGATGCCGTGGGGGCCCTCTTGGTCGTTCAGCGAATCGGTCAACGATCGAAGCGCAGTCTTGCTCGCCGAGTACGCGACACCGGCGCCGCGACCGTAGGTCCACCCCGCCCACGACGACACGATCACGACCCGCCCGTATCCGTGTGCCCGCATGGCCGGCAGCACCCGGGCCACCCCCCGTGCGACCGAGGACAGGTTGACGGCGATGACGGCGTCGGCCTCGTCCGGGTCGAGGTCGGCCCACGATCGGTGCGGCACGTTCTTTCCCGCGCAGAACATCGCCTCTGTCGGCGGCCCCTGCTGCGTCGCGATACGGGCCGTCACGCGATCCACGGCCGCCGCATCGCTCACGTCAAGCGGCTCGGCAACGGCAGTGAATCCGGCCGATTCGATGTCGCGGACGACGTCGGCCAGGAGATCGGCGCGTCGGGCGCTGAGCACGAGGTGGCGATTCGGGCCGGCAAGGGCGATCGCCGCAGCCCGACCGATCCCCGACGTGGCGCCGACAATCCAGGTCACCGTGCGGTCCGTCATATGCGCTCCTTGAGGTGTCGGGCGTGCGCCCTGATCGTAGGCGGGTGCCCGCGGGCATATCCCGGAGCGAGCCGATCGTCGCGGGGCGAGCCCATTCCGGCAGCCGGGTGGTCCGTCACGGCGATATGGCATCGCCGACCCCTACACCTCCAGAAAGGTGCGCACCACGCGGCCGAGCGCTGCGAGGGTGACAGCGTCGACCGTCCCGAGCCGGTGTACGAGCCGCTCCTCGCCGACGGCACGGATATCCTCGCAGCGCGCATAGGAGATCTCGTGGAGGCCGTTTCGCCCGTCCGGTTCGATTTCAACCCGTGTGGGCAGGCCGTGTCGCGTGCGGGTGATCGGCAGCACGGTGACGGTGCCGGCGTGGGCGTTCCAGCCGTCCGAGGAGAGCACCAGTGCGGGCCGGGTGAAGCCCTGCTCATGGCCCATCGGCTCCCCCAGATCGATCAGCCAGATATCACCGCGACGGGCATCAGTCATGATCCAACCCGTCGCGGGTAGCACGGTCCCACGCCTGCTCGTCGTCGGCGTCGTCGGCGTCAGCGCCGTTGTGCTGTGCGAGGGCGGCGGCGGTCTGGCGCCAGAACTCCGCTCGCTCGTATTCCACCAATGCCTGCTCGACGATATGGCCGATGCTCCTGCCGCTAGCTGCCGCGAGCGACGCTGCATGCGCTCGAGTATGCTCCGACACCCTCAAGGTTGTAGACATAACCTAAGCGTACTGCGTATACGCGAGCTGCGCGTCGAGGCGGGAGCCCTCGACCGGCCGGGCCCTGGTGCTATTCGCACCGCGCCCCGTCACACCTGCCTTCCGCGCGAAGTGGCGGCCACCCAGGCGTGCCGATGGAACTAATGCGCGCGCAGGAAGGGGCCGGAATCACGATGCGAGGGATCAAATCTGACCGCCCGGAGCAGCGTGATTCCGGCCCCTGCCTGCGCACATGGCGCGCCCGGAGGCTCGCCTACTTGCCGTCGATGTAGTCCTGCACCATCCGGCGGGCGACGTCGTCGGGGTACTGCACCGGCGGCGACTTCATGAAGTACGCGGCGGCAGCTTCGATCGGGCCGGCCAGACCGCGATCCAGGCCGATCTTCGCGGCGCGCACCGCGTCGATGATGATGCCCGCCGAGTTCGGCGAGTCCCACACCTCGAGCTTGTACTCCAGGTTCAGCGGCACCTCGCCGAACGCACGACCCTCGAGGCGCACGTACGCCCACTTGCGGTCGTCCAGCCACTGCACGTAGTCGCTCGGCCCGATGTGCACGGAACCGCTCGGCATCTCGTGCGGCACCTGCGAGGTGACGGACTGCGTCTTGGAGATCTTCTTCGATTCGAGGCGGTCGCGCTCCAGCATGTTCTTGAAGTCCATGTTGCCGCCGACGTTGAGCTGCATGGTGCGATCCAGCACCACGCCGCGGTCCTCGAACAGCTTGGCCAGCACGCGGTGCGTGATGGTGGCGCCCACCTGCGACTTGATGTCGTCACCGATGATCGGCAGGCCGGCCGCGCGGAACTTCTCGGCCCACTCCGGGTTCGACGCGATGAACACGGGCAGCGCGTTGACCATGGCGCACCCGGCGTCGATGGCGCATTGCGCGTAGAACTTGTCGGCGGCATCCGAGCCGACCGGCAGGTAGCTCACCAGCACATCGACCTTGGCCTCCTTGAGCGCGGCGACCACGTCCACCGGGTCGGCCGGGGATTCCGTCACCGTCTCCTGGTAGTACTTGCCGTATCCGTCCAGCGTGTGACCGCGCTGCACGATGACGCCGGTGGGCGGCACGTCGGCGATCTTGATGGTGTTGTTCTCCGAAGCGGTGATCGCCTCGGCCAGGTCGAAGCCCACCTTCTTCGCGTCCACGTCGAAAGCGGCGACGAACTGCAGGTCGGAGACGTGGTAATCGCCGAACTGCACGTGCATCAGGCCCGGGATCCGGCTGTCCGGAGCAGTGTTCCGGTAGTACTCGACGCCCTGGATCAGCGACGAGGCGCAGTTGCCGACGCCGACGATGGCGACGCGGATGGGATGCTTGGCATACGGGGAACTCATGATGTGCTCTTCTTCCTTCACGTGTGTGGACTCTTGCTTGCTGTCTGTTTCCGATGGAAGTTTCAGGTGTGGCCGTCCGGTATGACGCCGCCCGCGCCGCCTCCGCGGCGGATGCCGGCGGCGGCCGGGTCAGCCGTCGGGCGCCGCCTCGTCAGGATTGATCTGGAGCTGCTCCTCCCGGCTGATCAGGTCGGAGAGCCATTTGACCTCGCGGTCGGAGGCCTCCATCGCCAGTTCGTGCAACTGCAGCGTGTAGTCGTCCATGCGCTGCACTGCTCGGGTCATCGAGGTGCGCAGGCCCTCGCGTCGCTCCTCGATCCGGCGACGGCGGGCCTGCAGGATGCGTAAGCGCGCCTCGACCGTGGTCTTCGGGAAGAACGCCAGGTGCACGCCGAAGCCCTCGTCGGTGGCCGCCTGGGGGCCCGCCTCGGCGAGCAGCATGTCCAGATGCTCCTTGCCGCCGGCGGTGATGTGGTAGGTCAGCCGCCGCCGCTTGGAGGTGAGCGGCAGTGCATCCGGATCGGTGAGCGGCTGTTCCACCGCGATCAGCTGGGCGGCCTCCAGGCGGCGCAGGGCAGGATAGAGGGAGCCGTAGGAGTAGGAACGGACGGTGCCGAGCAGCTCGATCAGCCGGGAGCGCAGCTCGTAGCCGTGCATCGGCGAGTCGGCGAGCAGCCCGAGCAGCGCCAGATCCAGCGTCCCGGACGGCGCGTGCGCCGCCTCGGCCGCGGCGCGCGTCGTGCGTTGCTGCCGAGGTTCCGCGGCGCCGCGGGAGTGCGGAGCGTGATGTGACACGGATTCGCCTCCACTTCCGGTGCGGCCGACGCCGCTGCGGCGTCATATCCAGGGCTGCCCGGGCCTGATGACGGACCGGGCGGTGCGACGGCGACACATCCACTGAAATGCGTCGTTATATCGACACGATATATCAGAGTGGCACTCCCGTGTGCAGGCCTCGGCTGCGACCCGCGTCACGCGCCGCCGGCGACCGGCCGCCGCAGCCTGCGGTGGGCCGTGACCGCCCCGGGTGTCGGCGGCTCCGCGTACGCTCTGGTCATGCGATCCGGACCGGGTTTGGTGGACTACGCGCTGCAGCGTCGCGCGCTGCTGGCCCGCCTGTCCGCCGGCCAGGTGGCCGTCGCCGAGGTCTGCGATGCGTCCACCTATCTGCTGCGCGCCGCCAAGTTCCACGGCATCCCCACCGACACGGACTGCCCGGTGTGCCGCAAGGAGCCGCTGACGCACGTCTACTGGGTGTTCGGCGACCGTCTCGGTGCGATCGCGAACTCGGCGCGCAGCCTGGAGGAGATCGACGAGCTGGCTGCACGGTTCGCCCAGTTCACCGTGCACCAGGTTGAGGTCTGCCGTAGCTGCTCCTGGAACTACCTGATCGCCTCCTTCGTCCGAGGCACCTCCCTGGAGCGTTCCTCGCACCGGCCGCGGCGCGCGGCTCGGTGATGGCGGAGCCCTCTCGGGGACGGCACGCGTCGCCGGAACCCGGCGCACCCCCGACCGCCCCGGCCACCGATATCCCGCCCCGCGTGTCCATCCCGCCGCGCGCGTCGCTGTCGCCCGCCGATCGCGTCATCCCCACCTGGACCGACCCGACGGTCCGGCGCGCCGCCACGCTCATCGGTGGCCCCCTGGGCACCCACGCCTCCGTCGGCCGCACCCGCCTCTTCACACCGTTGCGCGTGGTGCTGGTGTTCGCCCTCGCCGCGCTCATCATGGGTTGGCTGGCCAAGTCGCCGTGCATCCAGACCGGCGCGAACGGCGAGCTGGACCAGGGTGGTCAACGACCGTGGATCACCGGTTGCTACAACGACATCGTGCCGCTGTACGGTTCGCGCGGCCTGACCGACGCCGGTCGCGACCCGTACTCGTACACCTGGGTCGACAACGGCCCGGACAAGGGCGCCGGGGTCGTCTACGCGCGCGCGGACGTGCGACGGGACGGCGATTCCTACGTCGTGCGCAGTGGGAGCACCGATGTTGCCGTCGGGCCGGACGATCTCGTGTATGACGCCGCCCTCGGCTATCAGCGCGTCGAGGGCGGTGGGCTCGTTACCGTGCCGGTCTTCGGTGGGCGCGACGGGGACGGCGGTGCACCGCCGGGGAGCCCCACCGTCCGATATCTGGAATATCCGGTGCTCACCGGGTACTTCATGTGGGGCGCCGCCGCGCTGACCGCCGGATACCTGCACGTCGCCGACGGCACCGGCGTCCTGCCCAAGCCGCTCCCGGTCGGCGCCTACTTCTCCATCACCGCGATCCTGCTCGCGCTGTTCTATCTGTGGGCGGTGGCGTCCACGGCACGGATCGCGCGCCGCCGCATCTGGGACGTCGCCATGATGGGCCTGGCGCCGCTGCTCATGGTGCACGCCTTCACCAACTGGGATCTGCTGGCGGTGGGCCTCACGGCGGCGGCGATGGCGGCCTGGTCACGGCAGCGGCCTCGCCCGGCCCGCCGCCGCGATGTCCGGGGCGCCGCCTGGGCCGTGCTCGCCGGGGTGCTGCTGGGCCTGGGCACGGCCGCGAAGCTCTACCCCGCGCTGCTGCTCGGGCCGCTGCTGGTGCTCTGCTGGCGATCCGGTGAGCTGCGCCGATTCGGCTGCGCCCTGGCCGGCGCGGTCGCGGCCTGGCTGGCGGTGAACCTGCCGGTCCTCATCAGCTATCCCCGCGCCTGGGGCGAGTTCTTCACCATGAACACCTCCCGCGGGCCGGAATGGGACTCCTGGTATTTCCTGTCCACGGTGATCGCGCCCACCGGACGGCTGTGGTCCGACGAGTCCGGCCGCGCCACCGCCCTGCTGAACATCGGGTCACTGGCGCTGTTCCTCATCGCCTGCGCGGCCATCGGCTGGCTCGCCCTGTCCGCCCCTCGCCGGCCACGGTTCGCACAACTCGCCTTCCTGGTGGTCGTCGCGTTCCTGCTGACCAACAAGGTCTTCTCGCCGCAGTACTCGCTGTGGCTGCTGCCGCTGGTGGTGCTGGCCCTGCCCCGCTGGCGGCCGGTCATCGCCTGGCAGCTGTCCGAGGTCGCCGTCTGGTACCTGTTGATGCTGTCCTTCGACACCGACGCCGGCAAGAACCTGTCCATCCACCCGTTCGCCGTCGCCGCCGCGGTGCGTGGCGCGCTGCTGATCATGCTGGTCGTCATGGTGGTACGCGACATCCTGCATCCCGAGCGCGACCGCGTGCGCGTCGCCGGCGACGACGACCCCTCCGGCGGCGTGCTGGACGGCGCGGACGATCGGCGTCAGCTGCCCTCGCTGCCGCAGTTGCTGCGTCGTCGATCCGCGCATTCCGGGCAGGCAGCGGCCCAGCAGGGTGCGGTGCACGAGGACGGCGTCATATCCGGTGCGCTGGCCGGCGGTCCGTCCTGATGACGCACGTCCTGGTGGCCGAGGTACCGCCGGCGCGCTGGTAGACTCGGCGGGTCGCCATCATGCGGTTCGGGAGCGCTCAGTGCTGCTCAGCATTGACGCCTCCGGTGTCGCAGCGACACCCTCCTGCTGCGGAAGGACCGCAGCCGACTACAGACCATAGGAGGTGCGCGTGAGCGTTTCTACCGCTCCACGTCACTACGAGCTGTTGCTCATCCTCGATCCCACCCTCGACGAGCGCACCGTCGCCCCGTCGATCGACACGTTCCTCAACGTGATCCGCCAGGGCGGCGGCAGCGTGGAGAACGTCGATATCTGGGGCAAGCGCCGGCTGGCGTACGAGATCCAGAAGAATGCGGAAGGCATCTACGCCGTCATCAACGTGAATGCCCCGTCCGAGGTCGTCACCGAACTCGATCGTCAGCTCAACCTGAACGAATCGGTGCTGCGGACCAAGATCACCCGCCCGAACGCGAAGTAAGGGGCGGCCATGACAGGCGAAACTGTCATCACCGTGATCGGCAACCTGACCGCCGACCCGGAACTGCGCTTCACCTCCAGCGGTGTGGCCGTCGCGAACTTCACCGTCGCCTCGACGCCCCGTACGTTCGACAAGAACACGAACGAGTGGAAGGACGGCGAGGCGCTGTTCCTGCGCTGCTCCATCTGGCGCCAGGCAGCCGAGAACGTCGCGGAGTCGTTGACCCGCGGCGCGCGCGTGATCGTGTCCGGCCGGCTCAAGCAGCGGTCGTTCGAAACCCGAGAGGGCGAGAAGCGCACCGTCGTCGAGCTGGAAGTCGAAGAGATCGGCCCGTCGCTCAAGTACGCCACGGCCAAGGTCAACCGGGTTGCCCGGGGAGAAGGCGGCGGCGGGGGCTTCGGCTCCGGCCGGTCCGGCGGCTCCGGCGGGGGCGGCAGCGCCCCGGCCGACGACCCGTGGGGCTCCGCCCCGTCGGCCGGCGAAGGCTACGCGGACGAACCGCCGTTCTGACCCGCTCACGGCATCCCGGCGGCCGCGGCCGCCGCGACCATCGTCATACCAGTTCTACAAGGATTCTCGGTGCCCTGCGCACCGGCTACGAGGAGATTGCCATGCCCAAACCACCCCCCCGCAAGATCAAGAAGAAGGCCTGCGCGTTCTGCAAGGAGAACGCCGAGGTCATCGACTACAAGGACACCAACCTGCTGCGCCGCTTCATCTCGGACCGCGGCAAGATCCGAGCGCGTCGCGTCACCGGCAACTGCACGCAGCACCAGCGTGACATCGCCACGGCCGTGAAGAATGCCCGCGAGGTGGCCCTGCTGCCCTACACCTCGACCGCTCGCTGATCCGGCGACCCAGGGCGAGAAGAAGAGGACGTCATGAAACTGATCCTGACCACCGATGTGCCCGGCGTCGGTGCGCCCGGCGACATCGTCGACGTGCGCGACGGCTACGGCCGCAACTACCTGGTACCGCAGGGTAAGGCGATCGTGGCCACCCGTGGTGCGGAGAAGCAGATCACCACGATCAAGCGGGCCCAGTCGGCGCGCGAGATCCGCGGCGCGGAGCATGCTCGCGAGGTGCGGGCCGCGCTGGAGGCGCTGTCCCTGGAGATCGCCGCGAAGGTGACCGGCGACGGCAAGAAGCTGTTCGGCTCGGTGACCGTGCTGGACATCGCCGACGCGGTGAAGGCCGCCGGCGGGCCCGTGCTGGACCGCCGCTCGATCTCGACGGAAGGGCACATCCGCACCACCGGCCGACATGCCGTGTCCGTGGTGCTGCACCCCGACGTCACCGCCAAGCTCTCGGTGAAGGTCGTCGCCGCGTAGCAGCCGAACTGCAGTTGAAGGGCCCGTTCCCGCCGTCGGCGGGGGCGGGCCCTGCACGTTCCGGCGTCGCGTCGCCAGGCTCCGGGACCCACGGCCCACCGGAACCTGTGAACTCGCCGTGAAGGCCGCCGCCAACGTGGGAAGCGGCAGGTACGAACCTGATAATCCGTTGAGAATCGGTCCGCGCGGGCCCTTCGGCGCTTCCCGGTGAGGCCGCCCGGGTCGCAGGATCGGCGGGTGATGAAAACACTTGCGGCCCGCCTTCGGGGCCTGACCGCGTCGTCGCGCCGCCGGCGCCCCCTGTCCACTACCGTGCGGAGCGCGCCGTCCCGCCGCGACGGCGCGCGCCACGCCGGGCGCTCGCTGGCCGCCGCCGCGGCGGTGGTCGGCGCCACCCTGGTGCTGTCCGCCGGGCCCGCCTCCGCCGTCGAGGTGAGCACCGACTACCCCGTGGTCAACGTGCAGGCCGGACAGAACGTGACGCTGCCCCTGAACCTCGCCGCCGCGGCGACCGAGCGGGTCGCGCTGTCCGTGGCGCAGGCCCCGACCGGCTGGAAGGCGGACCTGCAGGGTGGCGGCTTCACGGTCGGCGGAGCCTATGTCGGGCCGGACAAGGCTCCGTCGGTGACGCTGCACGTGCAGGTGCCGGACAACGCGGCCACCGGCCAGTACCACGTCATCGTCGACGCCGACGCGCCCAGCGGCGCCAAGAAGCTCGACGTCCAACTCGACGTGGTGGCCGAGGCGTCCGATGCGTTCACGCTCACCTCGCAGTTCGACAAGCTGCAAGGCTCGACCACCGACAGCTTCGACTTCTCGCTGAGCCTGGCCAACAACACCGGGACGAAGGCGACGTTCGGGCTGACGGCAGCGGGCCCGCAGGGCTGGACCGTCACTGCCTCGCCGGCCAGCCAGAACAAGGCCTCCGCCGTCGATGTGGACCCCGGCTCCAGTTCCGATGTGTCCGTCTCGGCGAAACCGCCCGCCGACGTGGCCGCCGGCACCTACCCGGTCACGGTGACGGCGACCGGGCAGGGCACCACGCTCTCGGCGAAGCTGTCCGTCGAGGTGACCGGAAGCGGCACCGTGTCGCTGGCGACCGCGAACCAGGTGCTCAACGCCAGCGGAGCCGCCGGCAACACCACCGACGTGCATCTGACCGTCAGCAACACCGGTACCGCGCCGCTGACGGCCGTCGCGCTGTCCTCCACTCCGCCCAGCGGCTGGACCGTGACGTTCGATCCGAAAACCGTCGATACGATCGCCCCGGGCAAGTCGGTGGATGTGGTCGCCCATGTGCAGCCGGCCGGCGACGCGATCACCGGGGATTACCAGGTGACGGTCAACGCCAACGGGCAGAGCTCGAACGACAGCCTGGACCTCCGGTACACCGTGCAGACGTCCACGTGGTGGGGCCTGGTCGGCGTCATCGTGATCGCAGTCGCCGTGGTGGCGCTGCTGTGGCTGTTCCGGCGCTACGGCCGGCGATGACCGCGATGACCGTGTCCGGTTCCAGAACTGCGCCGGCCATCGTCTGCAAGGGTCTGACCAAGAAGTACGGCTCGATGGCGGCCGTCTCGGGCCTGAACCTGACGATCGGACGGGGCGAGGTGTTCGGCCTGCTGGGGCCGAACGGCGCAGGTAAGACCACCACCATCCTCATGCTGCTCGGGCTGACGGAACCCAGCGCCGGCTCGGTGCGGGTGCTGGGCATGGATCCGACGCGGCGCGCCCTGGAGGTGAAGAGCCGGGTCGGCTACCTGCCGGACGCCGTCGGCTTCTACCCGACGCTGACCGGACGCGAGAACCTGCGCTACACGGCACGGCTCAACGGTCTCGACCGGGCAGCGGTGGAGCAGCGCGTGACGGAAGTCCTCGAGCTGGTCGGCCTGACCGCCCGGGCCGACGACCGCACCGGCACCTACTCGCGGGGGATGGGCCAGCGGCTCGGCATCGCCGACGCGCTGATCAAGAACCCCGAGGTGCTGATCCTCGACGAGCCGACCGTCGGACTCGACCCGCAGGCCGCGGAGATGATTCTGGGCACCATCACCACGTTGGCCGACGAGCAGAACGTGACGGTCCTGCTGTCCTCGCACCTGCTCACGCAGGTGCAGGCGATCTGCCACCGCGTGGGCATCTTCGTGCGCGGCTCGCTGGTGGCGGCCGGCACCATCGACGAGTTGGCCGAGCGGCACGGCGGCCGGATCGTCATCGAGGTGGCGACCGCACGCGGCGATCCGTCATCGATCCTCGAGCGGCTGCCCGGCGTCATCGGGGTGCAGCGCGACAAGGACGTGTGGGCGGTGGGCACTCAGCAGGACATCAGCGCGGAGATCTCGGGCGCGCTCACCCGCGCCGGGCTCACCGTGGTCCACCTGCGTCGGCGCAGCGAGGAGCTCGGCAACCTCTACCGCCGCTATTTCACGCAAGGAGCGTCATGACGCCGCACGATCCGGTACCGGCCGGCGACAGGGCAGCCGAGCCATCTGCGACGTCCCCGTCAAAGGAGCATCGCGGCAAGCCCGCCGCGCCGCAGGGCAAGCGGACAGCACGGCCCGCCGTCGGCACGGCCGTAGCCGAGCGGCCGACCGCCGCCCGGAAGTCGACCCGCTGGGGCGTGATCGCTGCCAAGGAGTTCGCCGACAACCTGCTCTCGGTGCGGTTCTTCGTGCTGTTGGTGATCCTCGGTCTGGCGGCGGTCGCCGCCGTCTCCACCGCTGCGTCCGCTATCAAGGGCGCGGCGTCCACCGCCAGCGGTACGCCCTCCGCGTTCCTGCTGCTGTTCACGGCCGCGCCCGGCAGCATTCCGTCATTCGTGTCCCTCGTCGGATTCCTCGGCCCGCTCCTGGGCATCGCGTTCGCGTTCGATGCGATCACCGGCGAGAGATCACAGCGCACCCTGCCACGGTTGGTGTCGCAGCCGGTGTACCGCGATGACGTGATCAACGGCAAATTCGTGGCCGGGCTGGCCGCGGTGGCCGTGTCGGTGGTCGCCGTGATGCTCGTCGTGGCCGGTGTGGGCATCCTGCGTCTGGGCATCACTCCCGGTCCCGACGACATCGCCCGGCTGCTGGTCTATCTGGTGCTCACCGTCATCTACATCGGTCTGTGGATGGCATTCGCGCTGCTCTGCTCGGTGACCTTGCGGCGGGCCGCGACCTCGGCCCTGGTGGCGATCGCGGTGTGGCTGATCCTGGCGCTGTTCGGTCTGCTGCTGGCAGGTCTGCTGGCCGACCTCATCGCGCCCATCGACGCCGCGGGGACGGCCGCCTCGCAGATTCACCACCTGCAGACGGAGCACACGTTGAGCTTGGTCTCGCCGCTGAACCTGTACCAGGAAGCGACGGGGGCGCTACTCAATCCGCAGGTGCGGGCCGTCGGTGTGGTGCTGCCGCAGCAGACCGACCAGGCGGTGGCCGGGCCGTTGTCGTTCCTGCAGAGCATGCTCGTGGTCTGGCCGCAGATCGTCGCGCTGGTGGCCGCCTGCGTCGTCGTGTTCGCGATCGCCTATGTGGTTTTCCTGCGCCAGGAGGTGCGGGCATAGCCGGTCCGAGCCGGTCGGGAGTCGTGCGGTTGCGACCAGCCTCACGTGCTCGGCCGGCGGCGTGCGGGCTACGGTGACATGGTGCGCGGACAATACAAGGTTCCCGGCGGCAAGCTCGTCTCGGTCGAGCTGGACGTCCGTGACGGACGGCTGGTCGACGTGTCGGTGGCCGGTGATTTCTTCCTGGAGCCGGATTCGGCCCTGGAGTCGATCGATGCCGCGCTGACGGGGTTGCCGGAGGCGGCGGCCGCCGGCCAGATCGCCGAGGCCGTCACCGCGGCACTGGGTGACGGCGTGCACATGGTCGGCTTCGACGCCTCGGCGGTGGCCATCGCCGTGCGCCGTGCCGTGGGCGCCGCGACCGGTTGGGACGACCACGTTTTCGACGTCATCGAACCCGTGACGATGGCTCCCGTGATGCACGTGGCGCTCGACGAGGTGCTCTCGCGCGAGGTCGCGGCCGGCCGGCGCGGCCCGCTGCTGCGCATCTGGGACTGGGACTCGCCACTGGTGGTGATCGGCTCCTTCCAGTCGGTGCGGAACGAGATCGACTCTCAGGCGGCCGAGAAGTACGGCATCGATGTGGTGCGGCGCATCTCGGGCGGCGGCGCCATGTTCATGGAACCCGGCAACTGCATCACCTATTCGATGGTGGTGCCGCCGTCGCTGGTGGACGGGATGAGCTTCATCCAGTCGTACGCCTTCCTGGACGCGTGGGTGGTCGAGGCGCTGGGCACCGTCGGGATCAATGCTCGCTACGTGCCGATCAACGACATCGCCTCGGACAAGGGCAAGATCGGCGGCGCCGCCCAGAAGCGTTTCGTGTCCGGCGCCGTGCTGCACCACGCCACCATGGCCTACGACATCGACGCGGAGAAGATGACGCAGGTGATCCGCATCGGCCGCGAGAAGATCTCCGACAAGGGCATCCGCTCCGCCGTGAAACGTGTCGATCCGATGCGCTCCCAGACGGGTATGACGAGATCCGCGATCATCGACTCCCTGCTGGGATCGTTCCGCAGCGGACACCGCACCCGCGAGAGCACCTATACGGACGCCGAACTCGCGGCGGCGCGCGAACTGGTGAAGACCAAGTTCGGCACCTACGAGTGGACGCATCGGGTGCCATGATCGGTGCCGATCCGGCCGTATCGGACTTGACCGGCCCTCGCTTCGACGCTTACCCCGCGGAAAAGCGTGCGACATCCGAAGTTCCGTGCCGGACGCGACCCGCCTTTTCGGATCTCGCGCGCCTTTCGCGCATCGACTTGCTCACGGAAGGAGTCTGATATGAGCGGGCGAACACTATTGACCGACGAGCTGCTGGAGGCGATCCGCGAGCGGGCGCCGCGACATGACCGTGAGAACACCTTCCCGCATGACGACATGGCCGACCTGCGCGCCGTCGGCTACTTCAGCGCCTTGGTTCCCGAGGAGTTCGGCGGCAAAGGCCTGACCCTGCAAGAGGTCTCGCACGAGCAGATGCGCCTGGCCGGGGCATCGGCGGCGACGGCACTGGCAGTCAACATGCACCACGTGTGGGTGGCGGTCGCCCGCCAGTTGCACGCCCGCGGCGACGTGGACGAGGCGGGCAAGGCGATCGCACGCACCATCTTCCAGGACGTGGTCGCCGGCGAGGTGTACGCGTTCGGCATCTCGGAGCCGGGCAACGACCTGGTGCTGTTCGGCTCGCAGTCCGACGCGACACCCGATGGCGCCGGCGGGTTCTCGTTCACCGGAACCAAGATATTCACCTCCGGCTCACCGGCCTGGACCCGGCTCGGCACGTTCGGCACCGACCGCTCCGACCCGGATCAGCCGATGAGCGTCTTCGGCTTTATCACCCGCGACGGCGGCGGCGTGACGGTGAAGGACGACTGGGACACGCTGGGGATGCGCGCCTCGCAGTCCTGCACCACCATCCTGGACGGTGCGCACGCACCGGCCGAGCGCATCGCCTGCCGCATCGCGCCCGGACCGACGGCGCACCCGTTCGTGTTCGGCATCTTCTCGGCGTTCATCCTGCTCACCTCGTCCGTCTATGTGGGCGTGGCGCAGCGGGCGCTGAACCTGGCGATCGCCACCACCCGGGCCCGTACTTCGGCCAAGAACGCAGGCGCCGCCTACTCGCAGGACCCCGACAAGCGCCGCCGCATCGCGCACATGGCGATCGCCGTCGACGGTCTCTCCCCGCAACTCGACCTGGCCACCGCCGATATCGACGCACAGGTCGACCGGGGACCCGTGTGGATGCCACAGCTGTCGGCCATCAAGTACCGCGTCACCGAGTCGGTCGTCGAGATCGTCGCCACGGCCATGAAGGCCTCCGGGGGCGGGTCCTTCTTCACGAAGAGCGAACTCTCCCGGATCTACCGAGATGCGCTGGCCGGAGTCTTCCATCCCACCAGCGAGGACGCCGCGCATGCCGCATGGGCCACCGTGGCACTGGGACCGGTCGAACCGTGACCGGCCCTGATGGCGTGCCGGAAACGGCGAGGACGGCGTCATACCAAGGGGTCTCACCGCTTCATGCCCAGCTTCGCGACCTCGCGGTGACGATCGCCCGTGAGGCCGGGGAGTTCGTCGCGGCGCGTGCGCACCAGCACCTCACGGTGACCGCGAAGTCCACCCCGACCGACGCCGTCACCGACGTGGACAAGGGGTCCGAGCGCCTGATCGTGACGCTGATCGACGAGAAGCGGCCCGACGACGGCATTCTCGGCGAGGAAGGCGCCTCACGGCCGGGTACCAGCGGTGTCCGCTGGGTCGTCGACCCGCTGGACGGCACCGTCAACTACCTCTACGGGATCGGCGCCTACGCCGTGTCCATCGGCGTCGAGATCGACGGCCGTGCCGTCGCCGGTGCCGTGTACGACGCCGCGCGCGGTGAGATGTATGACGCCGTCCTCGGCGGCGGCGCGCGGCGCGACGGCGCGCCGCTGAAGTGTTCCGGTGTCGGCGATCTCGCCATGACGCTGGTCGGCACCGGATTCGGCTATGCCGCCCACATCCGCGCGCAGCAGGGCGAGATCGTGGCACGGCTGCTGCCCCGGGTACGGGACATCCGCCGGATCGGCTCCGCGGCACTGGACCTGTGCGCGGTGGCATCCGGCGCGCGAGATGCCTTCTACGAGACCGGGCTTCACCCATGGGACAGGTCCGCGGGCCTGCTCATCGCGGCGGAGGCGGGCGCACGCACCGGGGTGTTCCCGGAGGCCGACACGGACCGGGATCTCACCGTAGCGGCGACTCCCGCGGTGTTCGACGCGCTGCATCGCGCCGTCACCGAATAGTCGGCGCCGCTGCCGGGATCCGGCGCCGAGTGCTGCCTGCCGCGCTTGCGCGCGTATAACGTCATACCCACCCGTCGCCGACCTCGGAGAGCCGATGAGCAACGCCGCCCCGATCCCGCCCACCGAACAGCGCTCGGCCGGGTCGATGGACCTCGACCTGCTCGAAACCCTGGACCTGCTGACGCTGATCAACGCTCAGGACTACACCGTGCCCGGTGCCGTCCGTACGGTGCTGCCCGATCTGGCGGGCCTGGTGGACCGCACGGTGGCTGCGCTGGCCGCCGGCGGCCGGGTGCACTATTTCGGGTCGGGTACCTCGGGGCGGTTCGGGGTGCTGGACGCCGCCGAGGTGCCGCCGACCTACGGGGTGCCGCCCACCCTGTTCGTGGCGCACCTGTCCGGCGGACCGGCGGCGATGATGACGGCCATCGAGGACGCCGAGGACATCGCGGCGGATGGCGTGGCCGCGGCCGCCGGCCTCACGGCCGCAGACATCGCGATCGGGCTGTCCGCATCGGGGACCACGCCGTACGCCGGTGCCGCACTGCGGGCAGCTCGCGAAGCCGGGGCCTATACCGTGGCGATCACCTCCAACCCGGAGGCGACGATCGCCGCCCACGCCGACCTGCACCTCTACCTGCCCACGGGGCCCGAAGTGGTGACCGGTTCGACCCGGATGAAAGCCGGCACCGCCGAGAAGCTGCTGCTGAATGCGTTCTCGACGGCGGTGATGGTGCGGATGGGGCGCACCTACTCGAACCTGATGATCGACGTGGCGCCGATCAACAACAAACTGCGCCGCCGCGTCGTGCGGCTGCTGACCTCGGCCACCGGTGCCGACGAGCATGCCGCAGCGGGCGCGCTCGAGGCGGCCGGCGGCGACACGAAACTCGCGCTGGTGATGCTACTGACCGGGACCGACGCGCCATCCGCTCGCGCGGCCCTGGACGAATCCGGCGGCCACGCTCGTCGAGCGGTGGCCCGTTTCGTCACCGAACGTCGCGCGGCCGCGCCGGGCAACCGCTGGCTGGGCATCGATATCGGCGCGAGCGGCTTCCGTGTCGCCATGGCCGACGGCGACGAGGTGTGCGACGCCGGGCGCGGGACGGAACGGCCGGCGATCACCGCCGATGGAGTGGATACGGCACCGATCGTTCAGGGCCTGGCGCGGCTGGCCGAAGGGTGGCGGCACAGGGGCGCCGAGCCGGCGGGCGATGTGGACGCCGTCGTCATCGGCATGGCAGGCAGCTCGAGCTTCCCGGGGCGGTCGGAATCCTTCGCCCGCCAGGTCGCCGCCATCACCGGTGCGCGGGCCGTCTGGATCGCCTCCGACATCGTCCCGTCCTACGTGGGCGCCCTGGGAATCGCGCCCGGAGCGGTGCTGGCGGCCGGTACCGGTGCGATCGCGCTGGGCACCGACCTGGCTGCCGTGACGCGCAGGCTGGACGGGCTCGGTCATCTGATCGGCGACCTGGGCTCCGGGGCGTGGATCGGGCGGCAGGCCCTGCAGGCCGCGCTGGCGCCGGAGATCGGGCGCCCGGTGTCGTCGCCGGCCCTCGCCGTCGCCCTGCGCGCCCGGTTCGGTGGCGCCCACGAGCTGGTGGCCGCACTCTACGGGGCGAGCGACCGCTCCGCGATTCTCGCGTCGTTCGTCCCCGATGTGCTTGCGGCTGCCGACGAGGGTGACGACATGGCCGACTGGATCCTGAACCAGGCGGCCGATCACCTCGCTCAGACGCTTGTCGCGGCCGGCGACGGCATCGGTGGCCCGCTCGCAGCGGTCGGCGGTCTCGTGGCGCCGGGTTCCCGCGTCCGCGACCTGCTCGCCGACCGGGTCGAGCTGGCGGCGCCCCGCTCCTCGGCGGCGCACGGCGCCGCGGAGATGGCCCAGGCGCTGCGCGCCGGAACCTGCCCGCCGGCACTGAGCGGCCTGGCCACGCAGTACGCGTGAACGCTGCACGGCGCCCCGGGCGCCGCCGGCTTCAGGCGGCGCCCGTGTCTCGCGGCGGCCTGGATCCGACCGCCCGCTCCGACTCCGCCGCGGTGGCCACATCGCGCAGGTAGCCGCGCCGCGCTGCCGCCAGGACCGCGGCCGCCACGACGAACAGCCCGAGCAGCACCAGGAACGCCCGACCCAGCCCGACCGCCCCGCCGCCCTGCGCGGAGTCGTGCGTTTCACCGGGCGCCGCCAGCAACACCGACAGCCACCCGAAGATCAGCGGGGCGCCGGCCCGGATGAGGTTCTGGCACATCGCGCGGACGCTCTCGGCTCGCCCCCACAGCCGGAAGTGCACCACATCCAGCCGCGCCGCATCCAGCGGCGGGTTCAGGCCGCCGAGACCCGCCGCACCCAGGAACATCAGTGGTAGGGCGAGCGCCAGCGACCCGACCAGGAATCCGGGAGCGAAGGCTGCGATCGCCGCGACGAAGCACACCGCGCCGACGCCGATCCGTGCGGCCAGATGCCCGCGCGCGATGAGTCGATCGGACAGGTGCCCCGTGGCGAGAATGCCTGCGATCACGCCGATACCGATCACCACCAGCAGTGCGGTCGCCACTTCCTGGGACGTGTCGAACCGTCCGCGCAGATACACGATCGCGAACGTCTGCACGCCGGCGACATAGAAGTAGCACAGCGCCGAGGTCACGATGATCACGACATTGGTCGGCACGGCCAGCACGTAGCGGATCGCCCAGGACAGCGGCTTGCCGGTCGGGTCCTCGTGGAGCACGAGCCGCTCGCGCGGCCGGATTCCGGCGGCCCGGATGGCGGCGGCGAGACCGTGTTCCGCGCGGCTCGGTGGTACGCCGCCGGCGGGAGTGCCGGAGTCGGACGTGGACGTGGCGACCTGAGATCCGCGCGCCGGTTCCCGCAGCCGCGACAGCAGCGCCACGGCGAGGACCGGCCCGGCCACGGCCAGCGCCCAGAACGAGAAGCGCCACGGGGCGAAGGCCGCGATCTCGCCGGCGATCAGCAGGCCGGAGGCCGCCCCGGCGAATTCCCCGGCGAGGATGAAGCCGAGTGCCCGCCCGCGCACCGTCGGCGGAAAGATGTCTCCGGCCAGGGATGCGACCAGCGGCGCGGCGGCGCCCACCCCGGCTCCGAGCGCTAATTGCGCCACGAGCAGCGTGCCGTAGCCGTCGGCGAAGCCGGCCAGCGTGATGGACGCCGACCATTCCAGCGCGCAGATCGCCAGCAGCCGGACGCGGTGGCTGCGGTCGGCCAGGATGCCGAACGGGATGGTGCCGATGGCGGCGAGGAGGTAGGCGGCGGTGACCAGCAGGCCGATCTGGGTGTTGCCCACGTCGAGATCGGTCTTGAGGTCCGGTGCGACGGCGCCGACGATGGTCTGGTCGGCCGCCGCCAGCGCCAGCGTCCCGGCCAGCAGGGCGACCGCCGTGGCCGGCACCCGCTCGCGCGGCGGAGTCGAGGTGCGGGCGATCACCGTTAGAACGCTACGGCACGGCGCGTGCGCCTCGGCTGCGCGAGGACCTTCACCCGTGCGGTCGGCCACGTGTGGCTGCGGCGGGCGCGCACGCCGGCGTCGGTCGCACGGTGCGCGAGCGTGTGACGCCGCCCGGCGAATCGGAAGCGGCACGGCCCGAGGACGGCGTCATACGCGGTTCAATGCACGGCGTTGATCCGGCGCAGGAACCGGCTGCCGAAGCCGAGCAGCACGGCCAACGAGCACGCGACGCAGGCGGCGCCGAACCAGAACGGCACCGAGGCGCCCAGCGACTCACCGAGCTTGCCGCACAGCCAGGGCGAGAGGGCACCGCCCAAGAACCGGACGAAGTTGTAGCCCGCCGAAGCGACCGGACGCGGCACCGGAGCGATGCTCATGGCGGACTGGGTGAACAGCGTGTTCAGGACGCCCAGCGGAATGCCGCAGGCGATCACCAGGATCACCACGGCCGTGACGCTGCCCGTGGGCACGGCAAGTGCGATACCGACCAGGATCAGCGCAAACAGTCCGATCGACATGGCGAACGAACGGATCAGGCCGAATCGGCGGTGCATCCACGGCGCGCCCCACACGGCGAAGACGCCCACCAGTACGCCCCAGCCGAAGAACATGAACCCGATGCCGTACACGCCCAGCGGCACCGCGAACGGGGTCCAGGCCAGGACCGCGAAGAAGCCGCCGTTGTAGAGCAGGGCGGCGATGCCCATGACGAGCAGCCCGCCGTGGCTCAGCGCCCTGAAGGGAGCACCGATCGACACGTCGTGCGCGGCAGTGACTTTCGTCTTGAGGAAGAAGACGATCGCGATCAGTGCGATGGCCATCAGCGCGGCGACGCCGAAGAACGGCAGCCGCCATTGGATATGGCCCAGCACCGCACCGAGCAGCGGGCCGGCCGAGATGCCGATGCCGAGCGCCGCCTCGTACAGCGTGATGGCCTTCTCGGCGCCGCCGCGAGCCACGGCCACGATCGCGGCCAACGCTGTGGCGATGAACAAGGCGTTGCCCAGCCCCCAGCCGGCGCGCCAGCCGATCAGCGCCGCCACGGTCGAGGAGGTTCCGGCCAGCGAGGAGAAGACGATGATCACGATCAGCCCGATGATCAACGTGGCGCGCCCGCCCAGTCGGCTGGAGAAGAACGAGGTGATCAGCATCGCGAACGCCGTCACCAACAGGTAGCTCGTGAACAGCAGAGAGACCTGGCTGGCGCTGGCGCCAAGATTCCCGGCGATCGACTTGAGGATCGGATCCACCAGGCCGATGCCCATGAACGAGACCATGGCGGCGAAGGCGACGACCCACACCGCGACCGGTTGACCGCCGAGCAGCCGGGATGCGCCGGTGGCCGCCTCGGGGGTCGCTTCGGGGGTTGCCTGCGGCCCGACGGGTGCCGGGGCTGTGCCCGGCGCGGTCGCTTGCTCGGTGTCGCGGACGGATGTCACGGAGCGCTCCTGTACGGACAGTTAAGTAGTTAGCCAAGCGAAAGGATACTCCTGCTGACGCCGTGTCATCACCCCTGCTGGTCGCCCCGGCGCCGCGCTTGTGCCCGCGATCACATTCGGCGAGGGCGCTGCGGCAGCCTTCCGACGGCCCACGACGTGCCGCCGGTCGCCGGTGCCGGATGGTTGCGTGACGAGACGGCCCCCTGTTCCCGGCGCCCCGCCGGCCCCGTAGAAGTGTTCCGGGCTGTGCCGGCTGTGCCCTCTGTGAACGATGTGAACGAATGCGTCGAAGCTCGGCACCCGGCCGGCGGGAAGACGGCTGCGACACGCCGAACAGCGACGCGCCGAAGCATTACCCACAGTGCTTATCCACACGGCAATTCCTTTACCGTGTCTTCTGGACCTGCGGAAACAACATTGTTACGGAGAGTATTCCACAGTCCGTCCACAGTGACTGGGGACCGGTACCTGCACGGATCGGCGAGTGTCCACACGGCATACACAGGCACATCCACAGGGCCGTTTGGGGTTCGCCGGGCCGGTGATTTACGGTCCGGTACAGAGGTTTCGTAGCCCGCGTCGCGGTGTCGGCGACCGGGTGTCCGGAGCAATTCTCGCCGGGCGCCCCGGTGCCGTCATGACGACGCGGGCAGTGAGGCCTCCGCGATGCGGCGCTACGCCGGTGACTCGCGTCGCGAGGGGTACCGGCGCGCGCGGAAATCTCTGTCCGACCGTTGCGGTAGGACGGAGATGCCCGCGCAGCGGGTGCGGCATCACGCAGGACATCGCGCAAACCGTCACGGAGCGTGACGAGTAGTGCGAGGCGAACGGCCGGCGGAAGGGGACACGCATCGATGGCGGTCATCGACGACCGGTTCGAATCCGCGTCGGCAGACCAGGGTGGCGCCTACGGCCGCACCCCGCCGCAGGACCTCGGCGCGGAACAGTCGGTGCTGGGCGGCATGCTGCTCTCCAAGGACGCCATCGCCGACGTCGTCGAGACGCTGCGCACCGTCGACTTCTACAAGCCGGCACACGCGCTCATCTACGACGCCGTCCTCGACCTGTATTCGCGCGGCGAGCCCGCGGACCCCATCACCGTTGCCGCTGAGCTGGACCGGGCCGGATCGCTGTCCCGGGTCGGTGGGTCGGTGTACCTGCATACGTTGGTGTCGATGGTGCCGACTGCCGCCAACGCCAGCTACTACGCGCAGATCGTTGCGGAGAAGGCCGTGCTGCGGCGGCTGGTGGAGGCGGGCACCCGGATCGTGCGTCTCGGCTACGGCGGCGGTGACGGCTCTCCGGGCTCCGGCGAGGTCGACGACATCGTGGACCGCGCGGAGCGGGAAATCTACGAGGTCACCGAGCGACGCACCAGCGAGGACTACGTGGTGCTGGAAGACCTGCTGCAGCCGACGATGGACGAGATCGACGCCATCGCATCCCGTGGCGGCATGTCCACCGGAGTGCCGACCGGATTCTCCGCGCTGGACGATCTGACCAACGGGCTGCACCCCGGCCAGATGATCATCGTGGCGGCGAGGCCCGGCATCGGGAAGGCGCTGGCACTGGACACACCACTACCCACACCGGACGGCTGGACGACGATGGGCGACGTGGCCGTCGGTGACCGCCTGTTCGGTGCCGACGGCTCGCCGGTCACGGTGACGGCGGCGACCGAGGTGATGACGGGGCGGCCGTGCTACGAGGTCGAGTTCTCGGACGGGGAGGTCCTCGTCGCCGATGCTCAGCACCAATGGCTCACCGACACCCGCGCGTCGCGGAAGTCCGCGCATGCGGCGGCCGCACGATACAACCGGTATCGGAATCAGCGCACGTTCGCAGAGGTGCGGACCACGGAGCAGATCGCTGCAACGCTGCGTTGCGATACCGCGGATCGTCGACTCAACCACTCGGTGGCATTGACCGAACCGCTGCAGCTGCCGGACGCCGACCTACCGCTCCCGCCGTACGCGTTGGGCGTATGGCTGGGAGACGGCACCTCGGCCTCGGCAGGCTTCACCTCGGCCGATCCCGAGATCGCCGCTTACATCGAGGCAGAGGGCCTCTTGGCGCCGCATCGCGGCGGTCTGAGATACGGTCTGCAGCTGCCGCCCCGCCCGGACGTGGAACAGCGCACCTGTGTCGTCTGCGGAGCACTGTTCACCCCGAAACAGGTTCAGGTGAAGACCTGCGGACGCACCTGCGGGCCGCGCTCGCGGTATGTGTCAGACCCGATGCCGGACCCCCGGTGCCCAGACTGTGGCGCGCCGTCCTCGGGTTGGGGCGATGGCCGCTGCATGAGGTGTTGGCACGAGCGCGGCAGCGTGCAGGCCGTTCTGCGCGCGATGAACCTCCTTGACAACAAGCACATCCCACAGCAGTATCTGCGCGCCTCCGAGACGCAGCGGCGTGCGCTCCTGGCGGGTTTGCTCGACACCGACGGAACGGTCAACCCGTCCGGATCGGTGCAGTTCGCCACCACCAACCCGACGCTGGCCGACGGTGTACGGGAACTCGCCTGCAGCCTGGGGTTTCGGCCGGCGACGAAGCGCAAGCGTGTCCAGGGGCGCACCGAGGCGTCATCCATCTGCTACATCATCAACATCACCACGGACCGAGACGTTTTCCGGCTCGAGCGCAAGCGTCTGGTGCAGAAGGAAAGGCTACGGACCGCGTCGCCGGCTCGCCGGAATTCGCGCTACATCGTCGACGTTCGGCCGGTGGGCTCGGTGCCGGTGCGCTGCGTCCAGGTGGACACCGCGGATCATCTGTACCTCGCCGGCCGTGCCATGGTGCCGACCCACAATTCCACGCTGGCTCTGGACTGGGCGCGAAACGCTGCCGTCAAGCACCACCAGGCCGCGGTGATCTTCTCGCTCGAGATGAGCCGCTCCGAGATCACCATGCGGCTGCTCTCCGCCGAGGCCGAGATCAAACTGGCGGCCATGCGCTCCGGGCGGATGGGCGATCTGGAATGGCAGAAGATCGTGCGACGCATGGGTGAGATCTCCGATGCGCCGCTGTTCATCGACGACTCCCCGAACATGACGATGATGGAGATCCGGGCCAAGGCCCGGCGGCTGAAGCAACGCCACGACCTCAAACTGATCGTCGTCGACTACCTACAGCTCATGTCGTCGTCCAAGCGGGTCGAATCGCGCCAACAAGAGGTCTCCGAGATCTCCCGACAGATGAAGCTGCTCGCCAAGGAGCTCGAGGTGCCCGTGGTCGCGATCTCGCAGCTCAACCGCGGACCGGAGCAGCGCAACGACAAGCGGCCGATGCTCTCGGACCTGCGCGAATCCGGCTCGCTGGAGCAGGACGCGGACATGGTGATCCTGGTGCACCGCCCGGACGCGTGGGAAGCGGAGGACCCACGCGCCGGCGAGGCCGACTTGATCATCGCCAAGCATCGCAACGGCCCCACCACGACCGTCACCGTCGCGCACCAGCTGCACTACTCGCGCTTCAAGGACCTCGCGCAGATGTAGCCGCCGCGGCTACCGCCGGCGCCCTCTGCCGCGCTGCGTCGCACGCTGCTGATTGGCGACGTGCGTCCAGGAACGCTTCGACGTCGCGACCCGGAGTGCGTCGGGCACTTCGCCGGGGAAGCCGCCGTGCCCTCGACCACCGACGGGAGGGCGGGAGCCGGCCCGGGCCACGGCGTGATGCACCGTGTCGCGTCCCGACGCTTTGCCCTCCGCGAGGGCCGCATCCGCGCCGGCCAACATCGCCGTCAGGTCGAAGCCGTGCGTACTGCTCGAGGCGAGCCCCACGGTGCAGGTCACGGAGAAGGTGCCTGCCGCGAGGTCGGCGTCATAGGGGCTCTGCCCCAGGGCCCGACGGGGTCGCGCATCGTGCACCTGGGCGCCGATGGCTGCCCGGATGCGCTCGGCGACCGCCCCGGCCCGCTCGGGTGACAGACCGAACAGGGTGATGACGAACTCCTCGCCACCGAATCGCCCGACGAGGTCGCCCGGATCGACCTGTGCGCGCAGCGTTGCCGCGACGGCCTCCAGGACGTCATCGCCGACCAGATGACCGTAGGTATCGTTCACGGTCTTGAAGTGGTCGATGTCGAGGATCGCCACGGCCACCGGCGTGTCGTGCAACCGCGCGGCGCTGATGAGGTCCCGGCTGCGGTCCTCCCAGTGGCGCGCATTGGGCAGTCCCGTCTTCGAGTCGATGCGCGCGTGACGGTCCAACTCCGGCCAGTTCAGCGTGAACTCCGCCATCAGAACCGGGGCGAGCGCCGTGAAGCCGGCCAGCGGTGAGAACGACATGGCCGCGGTCGTCAGGAGTCCCGCGAGCCCGCATCCCCACTGCACGAAGCTCCAGCGGTAATCCAGCCACAGCGCCGTGCCGGTGGGCCCGGTGAACACGAATGCGGCGGCGAGCGCCACCACCATTCCGGTGAGGTACAGCAGCACGATCGCGATCATTCCGGCGAGAAGCACATCGTCGAACAGCTGCGCCATCCAGTGCGTCTCGGCGGTCGCCATGACGGTGATCGACGAGACGACGAACCGGGTGGCCAGGCTGTGCGCGCGGCGCGTGAAAGTCAACGCGACGGACAGGGCGAGCAGAGGCAGGAACGCCAGCGGCGGCGCCAGCAGCGACGCGGGCAGCAGCCAGAGCGTGTGCACGCTCCACGGTGGCGTGGACTCGTCATCGGGCGGGCCGATGCGCCATTCGATCACCGCGCCGACGACCGCGACAGCCGCGAGCACCCCCACGATCGACCAGTCGGACGTCGTGGGCACCCCGCGGTCGGCCCACAGGCTCCCCACGAGACTCACGGCCGCCGCCGTCACGATCACCGGGATCGTCCACTGGGCGCTGCCGGTGCGGATCGGCATGCGGCTGGTCGACGTCATCTCTCGCTCACGGGTTCGTTCGGCGTACAGGTGCGGTACCCCACCAGGCATCCACCATCTGATGATGGTAGGGCACGTGACGTCGTGGCAGCGAACGCCCGCGTGATCAGCGCCCGTCTGCCGCGGGGTCGGCGCGGGGTATGGCGCCGGGTATGGCGCCGGGTGTGACGCCGTCCTGAGGCGAAGCGCCGTCCGGCATCGATGCCTCGGGCCCCGCATCGCTGTCGTTGCGCTTGAGGCGACGGATCCACCAGCAGTCAGTAGCCGAAGACGCGCCCCACGTAGTCGTTACGCCACAGCCCCGTCGGATCGACATCGCGCCGCAGCGCGGCGATCTCGTCGAAGCGCGGGTATCGGGGGCGCAACGCGGACGCGTCCAGGCTGTGCAGCTTTCCCCAGTGCGGCCGGCCGCCGTGCGCCAGCATGATGTCCTGGACGGCCAGGAAGTACTGCGCGAACGGCTCGCGCACATACCGATGCACGGCGACGTAGGCGGTGGGTCGGCCGTAGGCGGTGGACAGCGGGATGTCGTCCGCCGCGGCGACGCGGATCTCCATCGGGAACGAAATGCGCCAGCCCCGCTCGTCGATCAGGGCCCGCACCTGCCGGAGGGCCTGCGGCAGCGCGTCCAGGTCGATCCCGTACTCCATCTCACGGAAGCGCACCCGGCGGCTGGTGGTCAGGATCGCGGTCGATGTATCCGTATAGCTGCTGCGCGACATCATCTGGGCGGCAACGCGATTCATCCGCGGGATCGCAGACGGTGCCGCCCAGCCGACGGCGCACACCGCCGCGAACAGGCCGTTCTGGGTCACCTCGTCATCCATGATCGCCCGCAGGGCCGAGCGCGGGTGCCGCTCCGCGGTGACGGGAAGCCGGGTGTTCTCCTTCACGGCGGCGGTGGCGGTGTGCGGAAAGACGTAGAACTCCAGGTGGTCGACGGCCGCCGCGCGCTCCGCGAAGTCGTCCAGCAGCGCATCCAGCGGCTCGGGCCGCTCCTGCGCGGCGAGCAGGAATTCCGGCACGCAGCGCACCCGGATCTCGGTCAGCACGCCGAACGCGCCGAGCCCGAGGCGAGCAGCGTCGAACAGGTCCGGGCGGTGATCCCGGTCGGCATCCACCACGGACCCGTCGGCCAGCATGATCCGCACCCCGGTCACCTGCCCGGCGATCCCGGTGAAGCCGAGGCCGGTGCCGTGCGTGCCGGTGGAGACGGCCCCGGCGAGGGTCTGCCGGTCGATGTCGCCGAGGTTCTCCATCGCCAGGTGGTGCGGAGCGATGAGCGCCGGGATGTCGGCCAGCCGGGTGCCCGCGCCGAAAGTCGCCTCGCCGGTGGCGGCATCGACCCGCCGGAGGCCGCTGAGGCGGTCCAGCCGGAGCAGCACGCCGTCCGTCGCGGCGATCGGCGTGAAGGAATGCCCGGAGCCCACCGGCCGGATCGGCCGGCCTGCGTGCGCCGCGGCGGCGATCGCATCGGCGAGCTCCGCCTCGTCCGCGGGGGCCGCGACCTGCTGCGGATGGGCGCTGGCGGATCGCCCCCAGTTGCGCCACTGCTGCGTCATGGCCGCACCTCGCCCGTGCCGGCCGGGGGTGGGTCGCTGCGCCGCAGTGGGGTGCGGTCTCCGGGGGACCGGTCGGGCCGGCGGCGCGCCGCCGCGGATGCCGTCATCGCTAGAACACCTTGCCCTCGCCGCGGTAGGTGGGCACCGCCTCGATCACCCGGCCGCCGTCCACCAGAAGCATCTCGCCCAGATGCTCGGCGACCTCCCCGGACTTGGCGTGACGCATCCAGACCTGGTCGCCGATCCGCAGTTGTCGCGCCGCGCATCCGCGCAGCGGAGTCTGCACCTCGCCGGCCGCCTCCGCGCCGATGTAGCGCAGGCCCGCCGGGTAGGTGGGCACCGGCAACCGGTCCGGACCCGGCGGACCGGAGGCGATCCAGCCGCTGCCTGCCACGGTGACGACGCTGCGCGCCGGCCGGCGCACCACGGGCACCACGAAATAGGCTGCGGGGGCGGGCCGGAATCCGGTGTAGTGGTCGAACAGGCCCGGACCGAGAAGCCCGGACCCGGCGGCGATCTCGGTGACCGCCGGGTCGCGCCGGGTCGACTCGATGGAGCCGGTGCCGCCGCCGTTCACGAACTCCAGGTCCGCCACCTGCCGCACCGCGGCCACCACCGCCGGCCGCCGCTGCGCGAGCTCCGCGGCGGACCTGCGTTGCATGGCGCGCACGGCCCGCGCCCGCGGGCCAGATCCGGCGTCGCCCACCCCGGCGATCTGGCCCTCGTAGGCCATCAACCCCACCAGCCGGAATCCGCCGCGCCGGTCGATCTCGCGGGCCAGCTCCACCGCGGCCCGGGGAGTCCGGATCGGGGATCGGCGCGCGCCGATCGGCACCAGGCGCCCCATCGGGCGGTAGGCCGCGTCCAGTTCCAGGCACAGACGCAGCGTGGCGCGCCCCGGGTAGGGGCAGAGGGCGTCGATGAGATCCAGCTGCTCCGCCCCGTCCACCATGATCGTGATGTCCGCGGCGAGCGCGTCATCGGTCGCCAGCTCGGTCAGGGCCGCCCGGTGGACCGACGGGTAGGCGACCACCAGATCGCGAAAGCCGCTCCGGTGCAACCAGATCGCCTCGGGCAGCGAGTAGCAGAGCACGCCGGAGAACCCGTCGTGCTCCAGCACCCGGCCGAGCAGCATGCGCATGCGCACCGACTTGCTGGCCACCCGGATCGGCGTGCCGCCGGCCCGACGGGCCAGGTCGGCCATGTTCGACTCCAGTGCGGCGGCATCGAGCACGCCGAACGGCGGATCGAACGCGGCGACCGCCGCGCGAAGTGCGTCATGCATGGCCGGAGCCCTTCCCGCCGCGGGTGTCCCGGGTACGAAACGTGGGTATCTGCATGGTCGCACGGCGCGGCCGGCCGGACCACCGCGGCGGCGTGGTCGCTTGACGCCTTCCTCGGCCGGGCGGAATAGTCGCGGATCATGACGGATTTCGCGGGCACCGGCGAGCCGGCAGCGTTCGGATCGTCCGCGGCCAGGCGGGCCACCGGCCGGGGCCGGGTCGCCATCTCGGCGGCATTCTTCGCGCAGGGCTTCGTGTTCGCGGTGGTGCTCACCCATCTCGGCGCGTTCGAGGATGCGTGGCACCTCGACGATCTCGCCGTCACGGTGATCATGTTCGGAGTGGCGGTGCTGGCGGCGGTCGGTTCCGTGCTGGCCGGAATTCTCTCGGCGCGCTGGGGCAGCGCCACCGGTCTGCGGATCGGCCTCGGCGGGATCGCGCTCGCCGTCACCGCCACCGCGTTCGCGCCGGATTTCGCGCTGTTCTGCGGGGGCCTCGCGATCTACGGCGTGGCCCTGGGCTGCGTGGATGCGACCACCAACATGCAGGCGGTGGCCTGCGAGGCGCTGCAGGGCCGGTCGATCCTCACCTCGTTCCACGCCGCGTGGAGCGCCGGTGGCATCCTCGGCGCGCTGGCGACGTCGGGGACGGCGTCATGGCAGTGGAGCCTGACGGCGTCCCTGCTGCTGGCGCTCCTCCCGCCGCTGGCGGCCATCGGCGCACCGCTGCTGGCCACGAGCATGACGGGACGGCCGGCCGATGCCGCCGTCGATCAGGGCGGACCGGTCGCGCCGGCGATCCCGTGGAAGACGCTCACCGTGCTCGGCAGCGCGATCGTGCTGTTCTACGTGGCGGATTCGGCCACCCAGTCCTGGTCCACGATCTATCTGCGCGACGTGCTGGCTGCCACCACGACCGTCGCCCCGCTCGGGTACGCGGCGTACCAGGCGACCAGCCTGGTCTCCCGCGGCGCCGGCGACCTGCTGGTGCGGCGTTACGGGGCCGCCGCCGTGGTGCGGATGGCCGCCGCGGTGGGCGCCGCGGGCCTGGCCATGGCGGTGCTGGCGACCGGTCCGGTGCTCGCGATCGTCGGCTTCGGCGTGCTGGGCGTCGGCATCGCGGTCGTGGCGCCGTTGACGTTCGCCGCGGCGGGCCGACTCGCCGACGAGCAGCCCGGCGCGTCCACCGATCCGCAGCTGCGCCGCCGTGCCGCCGACGCGATCGTCGCGCGCATCAATCAGTTCAACTACATCGGGTTCGTGCTGGGTGGGGTGCTCACCGGGCTGATCGCCTCCGGCTCCACGATGCGTGCCGGGTTCGTGGTGCCACTGGTGGGCATCGCGCTCATCCTGCCGATCGCGCGCGCCTTCGGTCGGCACTCTGCGGATCGTCGGCCCGCGGCGACGGCTCGGCGTTGACTCACCGACGCGGCGAAGCCTGCGGGCGTGCTGCCCTGCCGTGGTGCCGCTGACGCCCGGCGATGATGCCCGGCCATGACCCCCCGGCCCTGACGCCCGGCGCGGCGCCCCGGCCCTGACGCCCCGGCCCGCCCTGCGCGACGGGTCGCGGACAGGGCGGGCCGAAACATGGCGTCATACGCGGTGACGCGCGGCGGGGCGGACCGTCAGGCGGGAACCTTGCCGGCCAGCGCCGCGATCGCCTTGGTGAAGCACTCCATCGGCGGGTTCACCAGGCCGGCGCCCACCTGACCGGTGCCGGCGACCTTGCCGGCCATGCCGGTGTTGATCTGCGGCAGCACGCCGGTGCGCAGCACCTTGGTGATGTCGATACCCGTAGGCGCGCCGCGGAACTCGAGGATCGGGATGGCGAACGCCGGGTTCTCGGCCAGGGTGATCTCGTACATGCGGCGGGTGACGGCCAGGGCGTCCGGCACGGCGCCGCCCACGAAGCGCACGATCGCCGGGGCGGTCGCCATCGACATGCCGCCGATGCCCACGGTCTCGGTGATCGCCGAGTCGCCGATGTCCGGGTTCGCGTCGTCCTGCGTGTAGCCGGCCAGGAACAGGCCCACCGGGATGTCCGCCGGGCCGGTGAACCACTGATCGCCGGTGCCCGATACCCGGATGCCGAAGTCCGTGCCGTTGCGGCACAGCGCGGTGACCAGGGACGACCCCGGCACGTTGGCTGCCGCGTCCGCCATCAGCTTGCCGCACGGCATGACGAGATTCAGGAAGAAGTGCTCGTTGCCGCCGATGAAAGAGAACACGTCGGCCGTGTCCTTCGCCGGGAGGGCCGCCTGGATGATCCACGGGCTGATGTCGCGCAGGAACATGGCCGAGCCGGCCCGGTTGCGGTTGTGGCCCTCGTCGCCCATCTGCACCATCTGGCCCACAAGCGCCGTGATGTCCAAGGGCTTCCCGGCGGCGACGGTGGCGCGCACCGCCTTCTGCAGGGCCGGCCCGAGCACCGCCGACATCCACTTCAGCCGGTCGATGACCTCCTGCGAGTAGGCGCCGTAGCGGAGCACCTTGCCCAGGCCCTCGTTCAGCGAGCAGTAGGCCACCGCGCCGGTCGCCTCGTCCTGGAGCTTGTACATCCACATGGACGGCGAGACCAGGCCGGCCATCGGACCCACCGTGTGGTGCTCGTGGCACGGGGAGAGCGAGATGCCGTCCCCGGCAGCCAGTTTCGCCTCGGCCTCGTCAGCATCGACGGCCAGCCCCTCGAACAGCATGGCGCCGATCAGCGCGCCGCGCAGCGGGCCGGACGCGCGCTCCCAGGTGATCGGCGGCCCCGCGTGGTAGAACTCGCCGGGCTGCATGCCCAGCGCCTCGGCGGCCGGCACCACATCCACCAGGTGGGCGCGCACCTCGAGCATGCGCGCCACCGCCACGGCATTGGCCTCGGCCACGCGCGGGTCGGCGAGCACCGTCGCCAGCGCGTCCGCGGTACCCAACGGATCATCGACGGGAGGCCGGAACGCCACTGTGGTCACCGGCACCGCCTGTGCCCGCAGGGCGTCGCTGAGCAGGTCGATGCCGGCAGTGATCACGCTCGGCGCGCCGGATAGCAGCGAGGTGTCAACCCCCCCGCCCGCCGTTGACTGCCTGAGGGGAACCTGGGCACTCCGCTCGGGCGATCGAGCTGGGGCAGTGGCCGGGGTGGCCGGTGCGAGTTCGCCGCGAGCGGCGTAGGCCGCCGCCCGGGCCGCGGCCGCGTTGGACAGGTAGACGTCAGCACCGGCGTGGGCCAGCGCCGTGGCGACTGCCTCCCGCTGCTGCGGGTCGGCGGCCGTGCCGCACAGCGACACGATCACCGTGAGCTCCCGGTCGTCCGAGGCGGCGGCGCCGATCGCCTCGCCGATCGCCGGGGCGAGCCGCCCGGCCGGCTCCGGATCGGAACCGTAGCCCAGCACTACATCCAGCAGGATCACCGAGACGCTCGGGTCCAGCGCCTGCGCGGCGAGCAGGTCCAGCTTCACGGTCGGATCGATCATCGGGTGCGGGCGGCCGAGGGTGAACTCGTCATCACCCAGATCGACGATCACGTGCCCCAGGCCGGAGAGCTGCGGCAGGCCGTGGCCGAGCGCGGAGGCCGGCAGGGCGAGTTCGGGACGCAGCGGGATGTTGGAGTGGATGTCGCCCAGGATCTCGCCGGCGATCAGCATGGCCTCGTCGGCCAGGGTGCCGCCCGAGTACAGGCCGCGCAGCGCGCCCGCCGAGGGGTGGATTCCGTCGTCCGGCGACCAGTACGGCCAAGTCGGCGCGGTGACGCCGATCGCGGCAAGCACGCTTTCGACGGCGCTGGTCAGGTCCGGTTGTCCGGCTCCCAACAGCACCGTGGTGACCGGCTTCGGCCCGGCTGCCGCTGCGGCCAGCACCTTCTCGGCGGTCGCCGGATGCGGCGGTTTGGACACGATGACGATGTGATCGGTGGCCGGGTCGGCCTGCATCATGGCCAGCGCCGCCAGCGCGCTGCGGCCGCCGACCTTCTCGGACAGGTCGCGCCCGCCCAGGCCCAGCACCGCCGACACCGGCACACCCGCCTCGTCCAGCAGGCAGGTGAGCTGCTGCGCCCCGGTGCCGGAGGCGGCCACCACGCCGACGGTCGGCACACCGGTGCCGGCGGCGCGCAGCACGTTCGCGAAGCCGAGTCCCACGCCGCCGACCATCGCCGTGCCGCAGTCGGGGCCCATCACCAGCACGCCGGCGGCGGCAGCAGCGTCCTTCAGCGCGATCTCGTGCTCCACCGGGACGTTGTCGGAGAAGATCATCACGTGTCGGCCGGCGCCGATGGCGTCCATGGCCTCACCGATGACCGACGGCCCGGGCACGGACAGCAGTACCACCGACGACTCGGGCGACCGCTCGGCGGCGGTGCGCACGGTGCGCGGCGGCTCCGCGTCGCCGAACCCGCCTGATGCCTTGCCGGCGGCGTCGGCCGCTGCCAGCGCGGCGTCGAGTGCGGCGAGCCCGCTGGCCACGGCGGCGTCGTCGTCCCCGCGCACCGCCACGAGGAGGTCGTTCGGCCCGGCGCCGGCCGGGACGGCGAAGCCGAGGCCCACCGCCAGCTCCACGTTGAGCGGTGTGGCCATGGCGATCTGCGCCGCCGTAACGCCGGCCGCATCCGTCACGGCCTGTGAGATGCGCAGCAGCGTCACGGAGTCGTGATAGATACCACCGCGTAGCTCGACGATTTCGGACATCGGATTCTCCTCGCTAGCCCGTGGGCTGTACTGCTGTCGGGTGCTGCTGGTCGGTGTGGGATGCGCCGCGATGCGGGTGCCCGCGGCCGGGTGGTTCGCTCAGGTATGACGCGTGTCCGCGCGGCAGGCGCGCCGGGGCCGTTTCGCCGACGATCGGGTCATCGGGCCCCCGCCGGGACACCGGTGCGCCCGGTGGCGTCGCGCGGTGAGCCGACCGGAGAGCTCCCCGTGCTGCGTCGCGCCCTGCGTGGCTGCGGTAGGGCCGCGGCGCCCAGACCGATGGCCAGACCTGTCGCCAGGTCCGCCCCGGAGGTGTGGCCCACCGCCAGCAGCGCCGCCAGGGCCTTGTGCAGGTCGGCTCGCGGGCCCGCCGTGGCGCGCAGTACGGCGCCCGCCTCGGTGCAGACGTGGCCCGCGGCGGCCAACCGCAACAGGTCTGCGGACATCAGCGGGGTGCGGGAGTCCAGGTCGGGCAGCGCCGCCGCGGCGATCTGCTGTGCACGCACGTCGCGGCGGGTGGCTGCCAGGCCCGCCAGCGTTCCGGCGAGCACGTCGTCGCCGCCGGGGGTGGATCCGCTGCCCAGGCCCACCAGCGCGCGCACGGCGTGGCGCAGCCCGGCGGCGTCCCCGGAGTCGAGCGCGGCCCGCAGATCGTCGACGCGGTCCGAGGGGACACCGCGGGGCGCCGTCGCTGCGGCCTGCGCGATCGCGGCGATGGCGGCGGTGCTCGGGATCACGTGCGGCGCCCCGGTGTTCACGACGCGGACTGCGTGAAAGGCGCTGCCCTGCAAGCGGATTCCGCCGGCGCCGACGAACGCCGCGTCGTCGATGCTGATTCCGTCGAACGGCCGATCCGCGGCACGCAGCGCAGTACGGGCCCCGTTGGGCACGCCCGACGCCTCCCGGGCCAGGAGGGTGACGACGCGCGTCACGTCGGCCCGGCCGCGGCCGACGGGTCCGGGCAGCGGTTCGACACACAGCACGACCGCGGCCGAGTGGGCGGCGAGCACTGTCGCCGATCGGAGCGCGCCCGCGACCAGATGTGCAATCGGGCGGGCCACCGCGACCGGCACGGAGGCCGGCGGCGGAGTGGCGGTGGCCGGGTTCGCTGTCTGCGTCGACACCTGCGTCACGGTCGCACCGCCCTTTCCTTCCCCTGCTTTGGAACCTAATCGGCGCCCCACCCCGAACGCATGGGAGAATGTGACGACGAAACCCGGTTCCCGCCGTGAAAAACGCCAAGTAAGGTGGGCACGGGCGGCGCGGCGGCAGCTCCGAGTCGCACGATTCCGGCTGCCACGGCACGTGACGTGCGGCGGCACGTGCGGCCGGAGGCCGCCGAGGAGCGTCATACCAGATGCGGCGTCACCCCGAGCGCGACGTCGTACCAGGTGGCAGCCCGGCCGGGCGCCATGCAGGCGATGCGGAGGACCAGTGGTACGGACGGATTTCCCGACGGTGGCGCCGGGCATCACCATGCGTGAGGTGCTGGCGCGGCCCTCGATGGCGGGCGCCACGGTGCTGGCGGGCGCGTCCGGCCTGGACCGGGTGGTGCGCTACGTCAACATGATGGAGGTGCCGGACGTCCTGCAGTGGACCAAGGCCGACGAACTGCTGCTGACCACCGGATATCCGCTGCGCTCCACCCCCGAGAAGCTGGACGACTTCGTCACGGCGCTCGACGAGCGCGGGCTGGCGGGACTGGGCGTGAAGCTGGGTCGGTATCTGGACGAGTTGCCGCGGGACATGATCGATACCGCCGACCGACTCGGGTTCCCCGTGGTGCAGCTGGCCGACGGCGTCGGATTCGACGAGATCATGAACCAGGTGCTCTCCGAGGTGCTCGGCCGACAGGCGGCGATGCTGGCGCGCAGCGAACAGGCGCATTCGGTGCTGCTGCAGCTCGTGCTGAAGGGGGGCGGGCTGCCGGAGGTGGTGGCCGCGCTACCCGCGCAGCTGGCCGGTGGGCGGATCGGTGACGCGGACCCGTCGGTGGCGGATTCCGGCACCGAAACGCCGCACCAGAATGCCTACGACCTCGGGTATGACGCCGCCCTCGCCGCGGCCGCTGCCGGAAACGGCGCGGAATCCGTCTCCGTCCTGCACGTCGACCGCACCGGCCGGACCATCGCCCAGGCCGGGGCCGAACTGCCCCAAGCCGCCGCGGAGCTGTTCGACGACGACAACCTCTTCCGCGCCACCATGTTCGGCCACGGCGTGCACACGCTCGGCTCCGGGAGGAAGAGCGTCTCGGTGATGATCGCGACGGTCGTCGCCGAGCGGAACCAGGGGCACCTGATCGCGGTGCGCGCCGACCGCCCGTTCGACGGCCAGGACGTGATGATCCTGGAGCGCGGTGCGACGGTGGCCGCGCTGGTGGTCACGCGCGAGCTGGCCGTGGCCGCGGTCGAGGGCAAGTACCGCGGCGACTTCCTGCGCGACGTTCTGGTGGGGCAGATGCCGCCGTCCGCGGCGGTGGACGGGGCGACCGGCTTCGGTTGGGACCTCACCGGCCCGATGTTCGTGGTGGTGGCGGCCGGTGAGGTGCGCGGTGGCGACGAGGCCTCGCGGCGCAGGCGCGCCGAGCAGCTGGGCGCGTCCTGGGCGGCGTGGGTGCGGCGCTGGGATCCGGCCGGTGCGGCGGCGGCGTTCGCCACCGAGGCGGTGGCCGTGCTGCATGCGCCGGACGGCGCGGTGCCGCCGACCTCGCGGGTCACCGAGCTGCTGGGCGGACTGTCGTCGCCCGGAGCCCCATTCGACGGCATCGTGGGCGTATCCCGGGTGGTCGCCGACGTGAGCCAACTGGCGATGGCCTATCACCAGGCATGGGAGGCGGTGCGGGTGGGCCGGCGGCTCGCCGGCGCCGGTTCCGTGTCGCGGTTCGACGACCTGGGTCTGTACCGGCTGCTGTCCCAGGTGCCGGATTCCGAGGAGCTGCGCTCGTTCCTGGCCGACACGCTCGGACCGCTGGCCGCGGCCGAGGGCGACGTCGAGTCCGACGAGTTGCGCCGCACGTTGACCGTGCTGCTCGATACGAATCTGAATGTCGCGCAGACGGCCCGCCGTCTGCACTTCCACTACAACACGTTGCGCTACCGCATCGGCAAGTTGGAGCGGCTGCTCGGCCCGTTCACCACCGACGCGCGGCTGCGGGCGGATCTCACCGTGGCGCTCTACGTGTGGCAGATGCGGGTCGCGCACCGCTGAGCGACGTGCGGCGGATGCGGGTCGTACCGGTGCAACAGAGACGCCTCCGCCGGTTCAGGCGGTGAGTTGTTGGTCCGCGTGGTGGGGGCCGGGTGGGTGGTAGCTGTCCGGGCGAAGGTTCCAGGTGACGACGGCGGGCGAATCGGCCTGGCTGCGGCGGTCGCGACCCCGTGAAGGCGGCTTCGCTGGTGGCGGGCTTGATGCGGAGATGCACCCGGAGAGTTGGTCGCGATGGACGATGGTGTGGTGTCGCGCGCAGAGTAGGGCTGCGTTCGACAGATCGGTCCGGCCACCGTCGGCCCAGTGGATGAGGTGGTGAGCGTCGCACCAAGCGGCGGGCATGTCGCAGCCCGGGAAAGTGCAGTGCTGGTCGCGGCGCCACAGGGCATGGACTTGCGCAAGGGTGAAGCAGCGCGCCATGGCGCCTTGATCCAGTACCTCGCCGTGATGGCCGAGGACGACGGGAATGATGCCGGCGTCGCAGGCGATCCGGCGTGCGCTGGCGGGGTCGATGAGTTCGCCGGCGGCGCGGCTGCCGAGAACGACCGCGGCGCCGGGTATTTCCGGCCCGGTCTGGCTGTTGCTGCCGGATGCATGTGCATCGCGCGGGGTCGGTTCGGCGTGGCCGTGGGTGTCCTGTCGCGTTTCGCGGCGGCCGCCGGTGCTCGCCGCATGTCCGGATTGGCTGACGGCATTTCCGGAGCGACTGACGGATGACTGATCGGGTAACCCGGTGCGGCCGAAGAGGCGTCGCCGTGCCGTGGTGCGGATCGTGAGGTCGTCGTATTTCATGGTCAGCATCAGGACGGCTTTGGGGGACGCGGGCGGCTGGCCGTGGTTCGAATAGGCGGTGGACCGTCGTAGCGCGTCGATCAGTGCCTCGCCACGGCGCCGACCAACGGGCCTGGAGTCGCGGATCGCGGTCTGCAAGCCGCCGAACCCTCCGCCGGGGGCGCTGGGTGGGGCTTCGCCGCAGCCGGTGATGGTGGAGGGCTTGGGTGCAGCGCCGGGTCCGATGGCTGCTTCGAGGATGGCGCGACCTTCGCTGTCGACGGTGAGCTGGTAGTCCCACATGCCACCGTCGGTGTGCCGCCCCGGGGACAGGGTGATGAAGCGGCGGCGGCGCTCGCATTGTTCTTCGAAGCTGCCCAGGTCGCTGTAGCGGGCGAGGATTTCGTCGGCGAGGCGGCGGACGGCGGCCGGTCCGTGGTCGTAGGCGATGTCGAGGAGGCGTTCCAGGACGACGGGTTTCGCCGGTTCGGTGAGGTCGGGCGCGAGGTTGGCGTATTGCTGGCCGCAGGCCACCGCGGAGGGCATATCGATCTCGCCGGCGCAAACAGCGTCCGCGACGACCTGGTACTCGGCTTCGCGCATCAGCGCGGCGGCCTTGGCGATGGTGGAAGCTTCCCGGCGGCAGTGCCAGGCGGCGTCGGCAACCCAGCCGGCGGTGGAGGCGAACTGGCTGGACGCGACGAGTCCGCGGGTTTCGGCCTCGGCCGTGATCGCGGCGATCCCCGCGCCCGCCAAGGCGCGTACTTCGGCGAGCCCCCCGGCCAGCGCCATCAAGTCCTTGTCGGTCCCGGCGATTAGCACGTCGCGCAGCCCGGCGAGCGCCGTCCGGCACGCCCCGATCGCTTCCTGGCGGGCCACCAGTGACACCGCCGCCGAGCCGGTACGTACCCCCGCGGCACCGGCCCGCGCGGCGGACACGCCACCAACGGCGGTAGGGCCGCTGTCCGCCGACTGCTGTGTCCCGGGTTGAGTACCGCTACGCGTTATGTCATTAAATTAGCTCACACGTACGACAGAGTTTCTCCTCCATCCAATCCATCCACAAACTGCAGACAGCGGGCACTTCCGCTGCCAGGGTGGTGCTGGCACGCAGACGGATTGACGTGTCCACACCATGGGAAAGCAACAGGCAGCCCCGAATACTGGACACCATGAGCGATACGAGTGCGTACACCCTGGCCCGAACGGCCGAGAGACGGTTGACTATCCGGGGCCGCGCCGTCCCGGCATTCTTCGCGCCGCTGGTCACCCGCCGGGCGTGGTCCGAACTGGGCTACGCGCTGCTCGCACTGCCCGTCGGTATCGCAGGATTCGTGTTCACCGTGACGACCGTGTCGCTGTCCGTCGGCCTGGCCATCACCTTCGTGGGTCTCCCGCTGCTCGCGGTGACGGGCATCGCTAGTCGCTGGATGGGCGAAAGGTGGCGCAGAGCGACCAACGCGATGGTCGGCTGGGGTATCCAGAAGCCGCGCCGATTCTCGTCCGCCCCAGGGCTTTTCGGCTGGATCGGCGCGTCCCTCAAGGACGCGGTCGCCTGGCGTGCCCGCGCCTACGGGCTGCTGTCGCTGCCTCTGGGGACCCTGTCCTTCGTGGTGGCCGTCGTCTTCTACTCGGTGGCACTCGGCGCGATCACGTACTGGATCTGGGGCGGCTACCTCCCGTGCGACCCGGATCCGGCGGGGGTCGGCTGCCAGTCGGCGCCGTACCTGTGGATCGGCTACCGCGTCGAGACCCCGATCGCCATGTTCCTGTTCGCCCTCGAAGGCGTCGTCGTCCTGCTGCTCGCGCCGTGGGTGGTGCGCGGGGTGCTTGCGCTCGACAAGTTCTGCGCCACCGTGCTTCTCGGGGCCTCGCGGCGTGAGGCGGACCTGGAGCGAATCTCCGAGTTGGAGCACACCCGTGCCCAAACCGTGGACGATTCCGCAGCCACCCTGCGCCGCATCGAGCGGGATCTGCACGACGGCACCCAGGCGCGGTTGGTGGCGTTGGCCATGAACGTGGGGCTGGCCAAGGAGAAGCTGGCCGAGGACGGACCGTCACAGGAGGCGCTGGCCCTGCTGGACCGGGCGCATGCGACCGCCAAGGACGCGATCACCGAGGTGCGGGACCTTGCGCGCGGCATCCACCCCGCCGTGCTGGACACGGGGCTGGACACGGCGCTGGCGACCCTCGCCGCGCGCAGTCCCGTCCCGGTCGTCGTGGATGCGCACATCGGCCATCGGCCCGGGCCTGCCATCGAAACCATGGCGTACTTCTGCGCGGCGGAACTCGTCACCAACGCGGTGAAACACAGTGGTGCACAGGCGATCCGGATCGACGTGACGTCAACGGCCGAGGCGCTGACGCTGAGCGTGCAGGACGACGGTCACGGTGAGGCAGCGGTCGGGGCGCAGGGCGGCACCGGCCTGGTCGGTCTGCAGCAGCGGGTGCACAGCGTGGACGGCGTCATGATGATCGACTCGCCGCCGGGCGGGCCGACCGTGGTCACCGTGCGGCTGCCGCTGACGGCCTCCTCGAGCGGGGTGCGCTCGTGACCCGGGTGATGATCGCCGAGGACAGCGCGATCCTGCGTGACGGGCTGGTGCACCTGCTCACCGATCGCGGTTTCGAGGTCGTGGCGGCGGTGGGCGATGCCGATCAGCTGCGGAAGTCGGTCGAGGCGGACCCGCCGGACGTCTGCGTGGTGGACATCCGTATGCCGCCGACCTTCACGGACGAGGGGCTGCGCGCCGCGATCGACCTGCGCCGCAGCCACCCCCACGTCGGCATCCTGGTCTTCTCCCAGTACGTGGAGACGCGTTACGCCACAGAGCTTCTCGCGCAGTCGCCGCAGGGCGTGGGCTATCTGCTGAAGGACCGCGTGGCGGACGTGCACGATTTCGTCCAGGCACTGCAGCGAGTGGCGGACGGGGGTAGCGCGCTGGACCCCGAGGTGGTGGCGCAGTTCTTCGCGGCCAGTCGCAAGCGGGCCACGCTGGCCACGCTGACCCCGCGGGAGCGCGAGGTGCTCACGGCCATGGCCGAGGGCCTGTCGAACGGCGGCATCGCCGCGGCGCTCGTCATCACCGAACGGGCCGTGGAGAAACACGTGGCGAACATTCTGGCGAAGTTCGACCTGCCGCCGTCCGACACGGAGAATCGCCGGGTGATGGCCGTGCTGCGCTACCTCGAATCCTGAAACGTGGCCTCCGCGACGGCGCGGGTGCGGGTCACACCACGTGAATGACGCGGCTGTCGGCGCTGTCTACTGCGCGATGCCGAAGCCGCAGTCCGTGCGCAGATCCGCGGTGGCTGCGCCGGTCAGGAGGTCGACGAACCGGTGCGCGGCGTCATACCGGGTGGTCCGGGACCCGACGGCGGCCAGGTAGGGCGTCTCCAGCCCCAGCGGGGCGGGCAGGCTCGCCGTGGTGAGCGCCCGGACTCCCGGCGTGGCGAGGACCTCGGTCAGCTGCGCGATGGCGATCGGGGTGGCGCGTCCTGTCGATGCTGCGCCTCCGTCGGATGCCGCGTCGTCGGCGGCCTCGGCCAGTGCCCGCAGCGCGGCCGCGCCCTCCGGATAGGTGCGCGTCGCAACCTCGCCGGCAAGGCCGAGCTCCGACAGCAGCCGCGCGACGTACCGGCCGGCGGTGGCTTTCTCCAGGTCCGCGCAGTACAGCGCGCCCGCGGCGAGCAGCAGCGCGCGCACGTCGCCGGCGGAAGCCGGGGCGGGCAGGCTGTCGCCGGCCGGGATCGCCGGCACCGTCGGCACCAGCCCGATCTCCGCCCCGGAGCCGGGTTCGACCAGATCCGCCAGGGCATCGAGGCCCACCCGGGACGTGATCACCACATCGAACCCGGGATCGCCGCGCACGGCAGTGTCGACCGCGCCCACCGGGCCGAACGTCGTCAGCAGCGGCGGGGCGTCGTACTCCGGCGACCCGGCCAACCGGCCGATGAGCGCTCGCGCCGCGCCGGCACTGACCACTCGCAACGGGTCCATCGGATCATTGTGGCGCCGCACGCAGCAGCCTGCACCGCGGCGCAGACCGGCACGATGCCATCCGCGCCGCCGCGCGGCGAACGGCGTCATACCCGGCTTGAGGCCGTCGCGGGGCGCCTTGCCCGCCGTACCATGCGGTATGACGCAACGACTGACTGCCGACGACTTCCGGGCGCGTGACGGCATAGCGGAGTGGCGGGTCGGCGACAGCGGGGCGACGGCCACGTTCGCCACCGGGTCGTTCGCCCGCGGCGTCGAGCTGGTGAACGAAATCGGTCGCCTCGCGGACGCGGCGAACCATCACCCCGACATCGAATTGACCTACCCGTCCGTCACCGTGCGGCTCATCACGCATGACGAGGGTGATGCGGTCACCGACAAGGACGCCTCTCTCGCCGCCCAGATCTCGGCCGCCGCCGCCCGCCTGGGCATCGGCGCACGCCGTTCCTGACGCCCAGTCCGGTCCGACAGTCTCGGGCGCGGGCACGCCGCCGATCGGGTCCCTGTGGGCGCGAACAGCCGGGCAGGAAACAGCGCCCCGCCGCCCCCGCGCGCGATAGATCAGTCTCTACTAATGCCGCCCCATGACACTGGCAGAAACGTACAACGTATTTCGTGTGATCTGCGGCATACGGTCCGTGTGATGCCGAATGCGACCATCGCGTCCGGCGCGCGCCGGCGGTAATAGTGCCGCCGGCCCAACACCTCGGGTCGGAGGAGTCAGATGTCAGCTTTCGGTTGGAAGCTCAAGGGGGATGGTCGTGCCATCCCTGAAGGCGAGGTGGTGGCGCCGGGCGAGCGGCTGAGCTGGCCGCGCACCATCGGCCTGGGCGCTCAGCATGTGTTCGCCATGTTCGGCGCCACATTCGTGTTCCCGATCATCATGGGCTTGAACCCGCAGTACGCGGTCATGATGTCCGGTTTCGCGACGATCATGTTCCTGCTCATCGTCAACGGGAAGATCCCGTCATACCTGGGCACGTCCGCATCTCTGGTCGGCGCGGTCGCCGCGATCCGGGCCCAGGGCGGCGACAGCGCCGAGGTCACCGGCGGGTTCCTGGTCGCCGGCGCGATCCTGGCGATCGTCGGTGTGATCGTGCACTTCGCCGGCGGCGGCGTGGTGGCCAAGGTGCTGCCGCCCGCTGTGACCGGCGCGGTCGTCATGCTGATCGGCTTCAACCTGGCACCGGTCGTGGCCGGCGTGTACTGGCCGAAGGACCAGTGGACGGCCGTCCTCGTCATGATCTTCGTGACCATCCTGGCCGTGGCCGTGAAGGGCTTCTGGTCGCGCATCGCGATCTTCCTGGGCCTGATCTTCGGCGTGCTGGTGTCGTGGCTGTTCGACGGCATCTTCGGCAAGCTGGGCTCGATGGCTGCCGCCGCGGGCGGCGATCCCGCCTACCGGCTCGACTTCTCCTCGGTGAGCAAGGCGGACTGGTTCGGCTTCCCGACCGACATCGTGACGGCGAACGGGGTCCTGGACGGCCCGCACCTGCCGACGTTCTCGGTCACGGCGATCCTGCTCGTGGTCCCCGGCGTCATCGCCCTGATCGCGGAGAACACCGGCCACGTCAAGGCCGTCTCGGAGATGACGGGCGAGAACCTGGACGGCTACCTGGGCCGCGGCTTCATCGGTGACGGCGTCGCCACCACCATCGCCGGCTTCATCGGCGCCTCGCCGACCACCACCTACGCGGAGAACATCGGCGTCATGGCGGCGACCCGCGTCTACTCGACGGCGGCGTACTACGTGGCAGCGATCGTCGCGATCCTGTTCGGCTTCTCACCGAAGTTCGGGGCGGCGGTCTCGTCGGTCCCGCCAGGGGTGCTCGGCGGCATCACCGTCATCCTGTACGGCATGATCGGCCTGCTCGGCGCCAAGATCTGGGTGGAGAACCACGTCAACTTCGCCGCTCCGCAGAACTTGGTGCCGCTGTCGGCCGGCCTGATCATCGGCATCGGCAACGTGTCGCTCAAGTTCACTGACGACTTCGAGATCACCGGTATCGCGCTCGGCACGATCGTCGTCATCGTGCTGTACCACCTGTCCAGGTGGATGGCGCCGCACCTTCGCAAGGAGGAGCAGGCGCAGGGCAAGGCCTACGGCGGTGGTGCCGGCATCAATGCCGGTGACGTCTACGAGGGCTCGCATCGAGTGCCGTCGAACAAGACCGAGGAGCCCGATCCGTTGGGCAAGTGAGTATGACGCTGTCGCCGGGCGATTGCCGCCCTCGATAGCGTGAAGCGACGGCCGAGGCCGGGCTCCGTTTCTGCGGAGCCCGGCCTTGCTGTTGTCCGGGTCTTGTGCTGCTCGAATCGATGCGGGGGGCCTGATCGCGGGTCGCACGTACGACCGCGCTGGTATGAGCGCGCGCGCATGACCTCGCACGTATGACGCAGCCCCGGGCGGCGGACCCGTATGGTGGACGATGCCCGCCCCGCGCTGTGCACTGCTGCCAATCCACCTGCGGTTGTCCCGCAAGACACCCGGCATTCGACTGGCAGCAATCACCAGTCAATCGGTTTCGGGCTGGCAGGTTACGTACGTCCCGGAACGGACATCGCTAGGGCAGGATCGAGGCATGAAACCAGCTCCATTCGTGTGGTATTCGCCGCGCACCGTCGCGGAGGCGGTCGCCACGCTGGCGACCGCCGACGCCGACGGCTCCGGCGTGAAGGTGTTGGCGGGTGGGCAGTCGCTGATACCGGTGCTGGCGATGCGACTGGCCGAGCCCGGGCACCTGGTGGACATCAACAACGTCGCCGGTCTCGACAGGATCGAGGTTTCCGCCGACGGAGTGCGCATCGGCGCGCTGGTGCGTCATGCTCAGCTGCTGGCGCACGCGGAGGCCAATCGGGTGCAGCCGCTGCTCGGCCAGGCGCTGGCCAATGTGGCGCACGCCACCATCCGCAACCGCGGCACCACGGTCGGCTCGCTGGCGCACGCGGACCCGTCCGGTGAGATGACGGCGGTGCTGGCGCTCACCGGCGGCTCGGTGACGGCGGCATCGGTGCGCGGGCAGCGCGAGATTCCGGCTGCGGAGTTCTTCGTCGGCCCGCTGGAGTCCCGCCTGGAGCACGACGAACTGGCCGTCTCGGCCTTCTTCCCGGCGGCGCCGGCCGGCAGCGGATCGGCCTTCGTGGAGATGGCCCGGCGGCACGGCGACTACGCCTTGGCCGGTGTGGGCGCGGTGGTGGTGCCCGGCGCGGGCGGGGCGCCGCCGACGGTGCGGTGCGGATTCCTATCCGTCACCGAAACCCCTTTGGTGGCAGACCTTTCCGATGCCTGGGCGGCTTTTGTCGGCGGCGATGAGGGCGCGGTAGCTGCCGCGGTTGCTGCGGCGATCGACCCGCAGGACGACATCCATGCGACCGCGGAATACCGCCGGCACATCACGGGGGTGTTGGCCGTTCGTGCCATCCGCGATGCCGAATCGCATGCAGGGCTGAAGGAGCGTGCCGCATGAGCGCGACGACAGCGGCTGTGCAGCAGCCGGATTCATCGGCAGCGGGCCTGACCCGCCGCGAGGTCTCGGTCACCGTCAACGGGGTGCACCGCAGCGCCGAGGTCGAGGTCCGGCGGACGCTCGCCGACTTCCTGCGGCACGACCTGGCGCTCACCGGAACGCATGTCGGGTGCGAGCACGGGGTGTGCGGCGCGTGCACCGTGCTGCTGGACGGGCTGCCGGTGCGCTCCTGCCTGCTCTTCGCCGTGACGGTGGATGGTCACGAGATCACGACCATCGAAGGTCTGGGGTCGCTGCAGCCGGACGGCACCATGCAGCCGTCACCGGTGCAGCAGGCGTTCCGCGACTGCCACGCGCTGCAGTGCGGCTTCTGCACGCCGGGCATGCTCACCACGATCACGGCCGGACTGAAGGAGAATCCACACCCGACGGCCGAGGACGCCGTGGACATGATCTCCGGAAACCTGTGCCGCTGCACCGGGTATCAGAACATCGTGGAGGCGGTGCTGCGCGCCGCGGAGCTCATGGAGAACCCGGACGCGCCGCTGCCCGATGAGGGTTTCGACGAAGAGGCCGAGGACGTCCTCGGCGCGCACAGCAACGGCAAGGACGGCGAGAACTGATGGCACAGCGCTATTTCGGCGAGCCCATCCGCCGCACCGAGGATGTGCGGCTCACCATGGGCAACGGCCACTACCTGGACGACATCGGCGCCGGGCAGCCCGTTTACGAGGCCGCGTTCCTGCGCTCCCCGCACGCCAACGCGCGGATCAGGTCCATCGACATCGATGCGGCGCTGGACGTCGAAGGTGTGCGCGCCGTCTACCTGTACGAGGATCTCGACGGCCCGATGGCCGAGCCGCTGCCGGTGCTGATCCCGCACCCGGCCCTGCACGCGCCGCGTACGCCCTATGCGCTCGCCAAGGACCGTGTGCACCATGTCGGCCAGGCCGTGGCCATGGTGGTCGCCGACGACCGCTACCTCGCCGAGGACGCCGCCGGCAAGATCCGCGTCGATTACGAGATCCTGCCCGCCGTCGCGAGTCTCGACGTGGCGCGGGCCGCCGAGCGGCACGTGCATGACGACGTCGCGGACAACGTCGGCGCGCATCTGCTGCAGACCGTCGGCGATCTCGACGCCGGCTTCGCCAAGGCGAAGCACACGCTGGAGTACGACCTGCACGTGGAGCGATCGGCCTCCACCCCGCTGGAGGGCAAGGGCGTCTACGCGAAGTGGGACGCCGACGACTCGTCGCTCCGCGTCTACTCCTCCACCCAGGCGTCCACCTCGGTGCGTGCCGCGATCTCCGCGAAGCTCGAGATCCCGTTGCTGAAGGTGGAGGTCATCGCCCCCGACGTCGGCGGCGGGTTCGGCGTGAAGATCGCACATCCGTGGCCGGAGGAACTGATGGTGCCGCTGGCCGCCATCAAGCTGAACCACCCGGTGAAGTGGACCGAGGACCGTCGCGAGCATTTCATCTCGGCGGCGCACGAGCGCGGCCAGGACCACCACGTGAAGGTCGGCTTCGACGACGACGGCCGCGTCACCGCGCTGGATGTGCTGTTCTATCACGACCACGGGGCGTTCACGCCGTACGGGATCATCGTGCCGATCATCACGTCGACGCAACTGCTCGGCCCGTACAAGCCGGAGGCCTACCGGGTCGACTTCTATTCGATGTACACCAACACGGTGCAGGTGACGCCGTACCGCGGTGCCGGCCGGCCGCAGGGCGTGTTCGTCATGGAACGCACCATGGACAAGATCGCGCACGCGCTGGGCAAGGATCGCGCCGAGGTGCGCGCGGCGAACTTCATTCAGAAAGACGAGTTCCCGTACGACCAGGGCATGATCTTCCAGGACGGCCGTCCGCTGATCTACGACTCCGGCAACTACCCGGACCAGCTCACCATGCTCAAGGACATGATCGGCTGGGACGACATGACCGAGCGCCGGGCGGAGGCCGCCTCCCGCGGCAAACTGCTCGGTGTCGGGATCGCCTGTTACGTCGAGGGCACCGGGGTCGGGCCGTACGAGGGCGGCCACGTGCACATCCAGACGGATGGGACCGTCGATGTGGCAACGGGTCTCACCTCCCAGGGGCAGGGTCATCAGACGATGCTGGCCCAGATCGTCGCCGATGAGCTGGGTGTCGAGTTCGACAAGATCCGGGTCGTCACCGGCGACACCCGGCGATTCGGCTACGCGGTGGGCACGTTCGCCTCGCGGACCGCCGTCATGTCCGGCTCGGCCGTCGCGCTCGCCGCGCGGGCTGCCCGCGCCAAGGCGCTGAAGGTCGCGGCCAACGCGCTGGAATGCAACGAGGACGACCTGGACATCATCGACGGCGTGGTGCAGATGAAGGGTGCGCCGGACACCAAGATCGACCTCGGCACGGTCGCCGTGCTGTCCAATCCGCTGCGCTACGCATTCGACAAGTCGGCGCAGGCGGCGACCCAGTTCACCGGCACCGCGGACTTCGACAAGCCGCCGGTGGCCGAGGACGACGAGCCCGGTCTGGAGGGCAAGGACTACTACTCGCCGCCGCGATCCACGTTCGCCTCAGGGATGCACGGCGCAGTAGTGGAGATCGACCCGGAGACGTTCGACATCCACATCGACAAGTACTACGTGGTGCACGACTGCGGGCGGCTCATCAACCCGATGATCGTGGCCGGCCAGGTGCACGGCGGCGTCGCCCAGGGCATCGGCGGTGCGCTCTACGAGAAGATGGTCTACGACGAGGACGGCCAGCTGCAGAACGCGTCGTTCATGGACTTCCTGATCCCGTACGTGACGGAGATTCCGCAGAAGGAACTGCACGCGCTGGAACTGGGGCACCAGGAGACGCCGTCCCCGCTGAACCCGATCGGCGTCAAGGGGGCAGGCGAGGCCGGGGTGATCCCGGTGTCCGCGCTGATCGCCTCGGCCGTGGAGGACGCGGTCGGCTTCCCGATCGACTCGATGCCGCTGTCGCCGAACGACCTGTACTACCTGAAGAAGCGGTTCGACGCCGGCGAGCTGCCGACAGTGGAGCGCGTCGCCGCCAAGGCGACCGGCGGGGGCGCCAAGGGCAAGGCGGCGAAGAGCTCCGGGAAAGCGAAGCGCGCGGCTGCAGCGTCATAGACGTCCCGGCGCCACCAGCGACACCATTCTGAACAACGACGAGCACCCATCTCGAAAGGGATTTCGATGAAGATCCAAGGCACCTCGGTACTGCACGGCACGCCGGACAAGGTGTGGGCGGCGATCACCGACCCGGCCGTGCTGGCCGGTGTGATCCCCGGTTGCCAGGAGCTGAAACCGTTGGCGGAGAACCACTTCGGACTCACGGTGTCGATGGGTGTGGCGGCGATCCGCGGTACCTATGCCGGCGAGGTGAGCCTCTACGACATGACGGAGCCCACGCAGCTCACGATGCGTGCCGCCGGGTCCGGCGGGCCGGGCACCATCGATACCACCGTTGGGGTCACACTCACGGACCAGGGTGACGGCACGACGCTGCTCGCGTATGACGCCGTCGCCACGGTGGGCGGCGCAGCCGGAGGGGTGGGCCAGCGGGTGCTCACCTCGGTGGCGAAGAAGACCGCGGGACTGTTCTTCTCCGCGATCGACGACGTGCTGACCGGTAAGAAGCCGGTGGGCGCGGCCGCCGTGGCGGCAGCCGTGCCGCACACCGGAGGTCACGAGACCGCGGGCGCTGCTGTGGGTGCGGAGGCTGGTGCTGGGGCGCCTGCTGGCGGTGCGCCGGCATTCGGCGCGACGCTCACCCCGGCCGGAGGTGGCGCCGCCGCGGGGCCGTTCGGCGGCCTGGGCACGCTGGGCGCGGTGCTGGTCGGCGCCGCCGCGGCGCTGATCGGCGTGCTGATCGGCGCCCGCATCGCCCGGAGGCGGTAGCGTTGCGTAACCGCTGCGCCTCCGTTTCTCCGCAGCGCCCCGCAAGACGCTTCTGTGCGCTCACAAACGCGTGCGAGTTCCGCCAATCCGTGCGACATTCGGCACGCTCTTACGCAACTCGCCCGCGGGTAGCGGCTCGAACCCGAGAGTGGCACAGGCGAATCGGTGACAGGCGCGATATCTCGATGGCCCCTAATGGCACGATGAGTCGGTGGACGATCTTCCCGAGGGCCTCTACGAAGCGCTGATCGATGTCGCGTTGGCGGAGCAACTTGCGGGAATGACGGACGAGCGCGCACGGGCCGAACCCCTGCGCGGAGCGGAGGCCGCCGACCGCATTGCGCTGTTCCTCTCCCGCGAGGTCGAGCGGGCGATTGACTCACTGCCGGAGGATAGGCGCGCCGACATCGGCATCCGGGTGCTCAGCGCCCTCATCGGCCGGCTCGCCGCTGACGCCGATCTGCCCCGCGCGGATCCGCTTCGGCCCGCAGACCCGGGGCGGGTGCTGCACGCCGTGCGCCCGAAGCGGCCCGATGGCGAATTCGGCCACATACGTGAGCCTCTCATTCCCCTGCTGGATACTGCCCTGCTGACCAACGCGCCCGGCGAGCCTGGCGTCGGCTCACAGATCCAGGCGGAGATGGACTCAGCGGATCGCATTGACGTGGTGATGGCTTTCATTCGCATGAGCGGAATTCGTCCACTGAAGGACGCTCTCGCGCGGCACTGCGACCGAGGTAGACCGCTACGGGTGCTCACGACGAGCTACACGGGCTCCACCGAACCGGCAGCGCTCGATCTCCTGCAGCATCTCGGTGCCCAGGTGCGAGTCTCCTACGACACGACATCCACACGTCTACACGCAAAGTCATGGCTGTTCAGGCGCGAATCGGGCTTCGATACGGCTTATATCGGCAGCTCCAATCTGACGCACTCCGCTCAAGTGACGGGGCTGGAGTGGAACGTCCGTGTGTCGCAGGCGCGCAATCGATCGATCATCGACAAGATCGCCGCCGTGTTCGAGAGTTACTGGCTCGGCGGAGATTTCACCAACTATGACGCCGGGCAGTTCCGTGAGCGCATCACCCTTCGCCATGACGGGCCAGGCGTCGTCCTTAGCCCACTCCAGGTGACGCTGCGCCCGTTCCAGGAGCGGCTGCTCGAACAGCTCGCGGTCGCCCGGGCGCGGGGCCGGCATCGCAACCTGTTGGCCGCGGCGACCGGCACTGGAAAGACGGTGATGGCCGCGGTCGACTACAGTCGCATGCGGGGCGCCCTGCCCAGAGCGCGGCTCTTGTATGTCGCACATCGTGAAGAAATCCTCGACCAGAGCCGCGCTACATTCCGGCACGTGCTGCGCGACGGGTCGTTCGGCGAAAAATGGGTGCGCGGAATCAGGCCCGAAAGGTTTGATCATGTCTTCGCGTCGATCCAATCGTTGAACGCCGCGGGGATAGCGCAAATGCCACCGGATCACTTCGACATCGTGATCATCGACGAATTCCATCATGCTGCCGCACCGTCCTATCAGACGCTGCTGACGCATCTCCAGCCACATGAGCTTCTCGGTCTCACCGCAACACCCGAGCGAAGCGACGGCCTCGATGTGCTCTCCTGGTTCGATGGGCGCATCGCGGCGGAGCTCAGGCTGTGGGACGCGATCGATCAGCAGTATCTGGCCCCGTTCGCCTACTACGGAGTGCACGACGGCGTGGACTTCTCGCGAGTCACCTGGCGGCGCGGCCAGGGATACGACAGTAGCGAACTGACCAACCTCTTCACCGCTGACGACGTCCGGGCAAACCTCGTGATCGCCCAGCTCCAGGACAAAGCCGGCGACATTTCCGGAATGCGAGCACTTGGGTTCTGCGTGAGCGTGGATCACGCGAAGTTCATGGCGAAACACTTCACGGCCCATGGCATACCAGCCCGGCCGGTATCGGGCGAGTCAACGCCTGACGAGCGCCGCGACGCGCTGAACGATTTGCGACGGGGCGCCGTGCAAGTGCTCTTCACCGTGGACCTCTACAACGAGGGTGTGGACGTTCCGGACGTCAACACGTTACTGATGCTAAGGCCCACCGAGAGCCCGACGTTGTTCCTGCAGCAGCTCGGCCGGGGACTCCGGCGCGCACCGGGCAAGTCGGTCTGTACCGTGCTCGACTTCATCGGGAATCATCGTCAGGAGTTCCGATTCGACCGCAAGTATCGGGCACTCCTCGGCGGCGGTCGACGTGACCTGCAGCGGTCAATCCAGGACGGGTTCCCGTTCCTGCCTGCCGGTGCCCATATGGATCTGGATCGGTTAGCGCAGGAGGTGGTGCTGGCGAGTATCCGCCAGGCGCTCCCCTCGACCCGCCCCGCCATTATCCGCGAGATGCGAGAGCTGACACGGACCAGCGGCTCCGTCACACTCGGTTCGTTTCTCGCCGAGACCGGGCTGGAACTAGACGATATCTACACGGGCAGATTCGGCTGGGCCGACCTGTGCGAGGACGCTGGGCTACCGGTCGCGGCAAGAGGGCCCAACGAGGCCGCGTTGCGTCGCGCGGTCGGGCGTCTGCTGCATATCGATGACGACATCCGTATCACGTCGCTGACGAAACTCCTGGGCACGAGCGCCCCTCCCGACCTCGCCTCGCTGAGCGTGGCCGAACGGCGGCTGGCCCGCATGCTGATCGCCGGCCTCGGGGCCACGAGCATCCCCGCGGGAACGTCTCTGCAGTCGGCGGTGGACCTCGTGTGGCAACATCCCCAGGTGCACTCGGAACTCAGGCAACTGATGCCGATGCTGGCTGAGCGCATCGACCACCTGCATACCCCGGCCGGCCTCCAGGACGTGCCGTTGCAGGTTCACGCCCGTTACACGCGTGGGGAGATCCTGGCCGCTGTCGGCGAGGGTGACGACGCGTTGCCGCCGCCGTGGCGGGAAGGTGTGTACCACGCCCGACAGGCGAAAGCAGACCTGCTGGTGTTCACGCTCGACAAGACCAGCGGCGCGTTCTCTCCCACGACTCGGTATCGGGACTACGCGATCAGCCCTGAGCTGATCCACTGGGAGAGCCAGTCGACCACGCCGGCCGATTCGCCGACCGGTTTGCGCTATCGACAGCATGCGGCGATGGGGCACTCCATTCTGCTCTTCGCGCGCCTCCGCCAAGACGATAGGGCCTTCTACTTCCTCGGCCCGGCGACTTATCTTTCCCACGAAGGTGAGCGCCCCATGGCCGTCATCTGGAAACTTGATACTCCGCTGCCGGGAGACCTGTTCGAGGCGTTCGCCGCGGTGGCATGACGCTGTCTGCGCGCTGCCCCTGCTGCTCGGCTGGCGCTCGGCCTGGGATCGCGACCCTCGCTCGGTTTCGGTGAGAGGTCAGTGCACTCACTTCCCAGCACCCCGCCGTGATTGCCGTCTCACCGGGTCGAAAGTCCCTGGGGTGGCGGCACAATCGCCGATACAGTCGCGGGCGTCGGCGCCTGCCGGCGGAGCGCCCGCGGGCCCATGATGAGGAGTGGCACACATGCTGGTACGAGCAGTCGTCATCGCGGTAGCCCTGGTGGCGGCAGCGGCCTGCGGGGCCGAACCGAATGCGGCATCGCCGGCCACGGCGGATCCGGCCGCCACGGGCGCGCCGTCCGCCGCCGTCTCGTCACCGGTGGCCGACCCGGCCGGCGCCGCCGCGGACGCGATTCTCCAGGAATTCGGCTACCCGGACACCGACCCGGTGCACCTGATCGACGCGCTGGATGCCACGCCCGTCGCCGCGCGGCCCGCCGGACTCATGGCATCGGTGCGGCCGGGCGAACTGCAGTTGACAGCGCCGGACGGCCGCGCGGCTGCCCTGTCGCTGCCGGCCGACCGCTTCTACCTCTCCATCGCGCCCTACGTCAACGGCACCCACGAGTGCCACTTCCACAGCCTCACCACGTGCCGCGGGGAGCTCTCCGGGGCGGAGTTCGACGTGACCGTCCGCAATGCCGCGACGGGCGAGGTGCTGGTGGACGGGCCGCGCGCCGCGTTCGACAACGGCTTCGTCGGGATGTGGCTGCCCCGGGGCATCACGGCCGACGTGACGATCGGCTACCAGGGGCGCCAGGCGAACGCGACGGTGTCCACCGCGGCGAACGATGCCGCCACCTGCCTGACCACCATGCAACTGCTGTAGGGTCCGACGTCCGGGCGCCGCGCCAAGATCTTTGGTGCCCCGAATCGGCGCATGGCCCCGCGGCCGGCGATCGCCCGTCGGACTCGGGCTACCCCGATGGCAACAGCTGCCGGACCGTGGGCAGGTCGGCGGGCGACCAGTCCAGGTCCTCCAGCTCCGAAACGGCCAGCCAGCGGATCTCGTCATGCTCGGTGGCACGCGGCTCGCCGGCGACCAGCGCACACCGGTAGGTATCGAGAATGACGATCCCCGAGCCGCTCTCGTGCTCGCAGGTGGCCACATGCTCGCCCACCGCCACGGTACAACCGAGCTCCTCGGCGATCTCACGACGGAGCGCCTCGGCCGGGCCTTCGCCGGGCTCGACCTTGCCTCCCGGAAACTCCCATAATCCGGGCTGCGTCATACCTGCTCCGCGACGGGCGGCGAGGATCAGGCCATCGCGCTCCAACACCGCGCCGACCACGGCGATGCGGCGCTGTGGGGCGGCGTGGGCTGGCACGATGCCCACCCTACGGCGCGCACACCTGAGCCGTGTGTACCTCGTCAAGCGGCTCGTCCGGGCGGCGTCACCGCGCTCTGCGCCCGAGTCCAGCCGCATACTCGTCCAGCGCTGCCAAGATCTCCGGCGCGCGGTACAGAAAGCGATGCGAGCGATGGTGCTGGGTACCGACGAGGAAACCTGCGTCCGCGAGCTTCCGGAGATGACGGGCGACGTTGGTGGGGGCGACGCCGACCGCTGCTGCGACCGTCCGGGCATCGGCCACGGGGTGCCCGGCGAATGCATCCAGCACCCTCCAGACCGCCGAGTCCGACCGGGCCACGATCCGGGCGCGCCACGAGTCGCAGATCGCGTCGATCCGATCGCCGAGCACGGCTCCATGATGCGTGGCGTGCAGCGCGGCGCGTACGAATGCGGAGACGATCGGCGCCGCGTCGCCGCGCCGGAACGAATCCAAGGCAGCGAAATAAGTCTCCCGGTCGACGAGCAGACCGGCACTGATCGGTGCGATTGTGCCGGTCATCAGCTCCTTCTCCTTGAGAACCGCATGGATCAGTGCCCGGCCGGCGCGGCCGTTGCCGTCGGCGAATGGATGGATCGTTTCGAATTGCGCGTGGGCAATAGCCGCCTGAAGCAGTGGCGGAATGTCATCCCGGCCGATGAAGGTGATCAGGTCGTCCATGCATTCGGGCACCCTGTCCTGGTGTGGTGGGACGAAGTCCGCTCCTACCGGCGTAGAACCGAGGCCGCCGATCCACACCTGTTCGGTGCGCCAGCCCACAAGCGATTCATCATGTGCCATCAGCGTTTTCTGGATGGCCTCAATGCGGCCCGCCGTCAGCGGGCCCATGAACGACAACGCCTGCGTCATCGCGTGCACATTCGCTGCGACGATCGCGGCGTTACCCGACCCTGTCCCGGTGATCTCCGCTTCGGCCACCGACCGAGCCGATGCGGTGATCCGTTCGATCTGGGAGGAGGAAGCCGACTCCGATCGGAGCATCACGGCCAGGAACGCACCGGATCGGAAGCGTGCCGCGCCGTCGAACCTGGCCAGACCGGACGTGGCCTCGTCCATCGCCGCGCTGAGTTCCGCCGGCACCGTGAGGTCGAGATCGGCGATGCGGGCAGGTATGGCGCTTGCGTATGTGCTGCCGAATTGCGCTTTGCGTTCCAGTCTGGTGAGCCCTGAAATCCCGCCCGTGGGAGACCATGTCTGCGTCTCCCACGACACCGCAGCCACGGGCATGAGCGAGGGCGTCTCGCGGCGCGCGTGATCTCCAGGTGTGCTCTCGTGCCGGGACATGCCACGATCCTACTCGTCGCTTATCACATCAGTACCTACATGATAAGCGACAATCGTGTCAGCACCAGCCTCTGGGAGCGCGGTGAGGGATCAAGCCTGACCGCCCGGAGTAGCGCGGCCAGGCCCGGCAAGTGGCGCTACGCGACGAGAGTCTTCACCGCGGCGGAGATCTCGGCCAGGCCGGCCTTCGCGTCGGCGAAGAACATGCCGGTCTTCGGGTCGGTGTACAGCTCGTTGTCCAGCCCGGCGTAGCCCTTGCCCATCGAGCGCTTGATCACCACCACCGCCTTGGCGTGGTCCACGTCGAGGATCGGCATGCCGGAGACGGGGTTGCCGGGCTTGCGGGCCGCCGGATTGGTGACGTCGTTCGCACCGACCACCAGCGCCACATCGGTCTGCGGGAACATCGGGTTCACCTCGTCCATCTCCTTGAGCTGCGGATACGGCACGTTGGCTTCCGCGAGCAGCACGTTCATGTGACCGGGCATGCGGCCGGCAACCGGGTGGATCGCGTAGTTCACGTCCACGCCGTGCTCGCCCAGCAGCTTGCCCAGCTCCGCCAGCTCGTGCTGGGCCTGCGCGGCGGCCAGACCGTAGCCCGGCACCACCGTCACCCGCTGCGCGTATGCCAGCAGGATCGCCACGTCGTCCGCGGAGACCTGCCGCACCGGCGCATCCCCGCCCGGGCCGACCGCGCCGGTCGAATCACCGCTGCCGAAACCGCCCACGATGATCGACAGGATCGACCGGTTCATCGCGTCGGCCATCAGCAGCGTCAGGATCGTGCCCGCCGCGCCCACCAGCGCGCCCGCGATGATCAGCACCGTCGAGTCCAGCACGAACCCGGCCATGCCCACGGCCAGGCCGGTGAACGCGTTGAGCAGCGAGATCACCACCGGCATGTCGGCACCGCCGATCGGCAGCACCATCGTCACACCGAACGTCAGCGCTGCGGCGCTGGTCAGCACGAGCGCGCCGACCGAGGCCGGGTCGGCCACCAGCCACACGACGCCCGCGACGAACGCGACGGCGAGCAGCGCGTTCACCAGCTTGCCCGCCGGAATCCGGATGGGCGCCCCGGAGATGATGCCCTGCAGCTTGCCGGCCGCGATCAGCGATCCGGTGAACGTGACGCCGCCGATCACGATGTCAAGACCGGCCGTCACCGCGACCGTGGTGTCCACCGCGGTGCCGATCGTCAGGTCGTTGACCGCCAGCAGCGCCGCCGCCCCGCCGCCCACGGCGTTGAACAGCGAGACAAGCTGCGGCACCCCGGTCATCTTCACGGTCCGGGCGATGTACAGGCCGAAGCCGCCACCGATCGCGAAGCCCGCGGCGGCCACGATCCAGCCGGTGGCCGTCATGGCGCCGGTGACGGCGATCAGCACGATGGCAGCGATGACGGCGGCCACCATGGCCCACATGGATATCTGCGAGCCGCGCCGCGCGGTCTTCGGCGAGTTCATCAGGTGCAGGCCGATGACGAAACACGTGGCGGCCGCCAGGAAGACGAACCGGACGATGGTGTCGGTGGTGCTCACGCGGCGCTCCCGTCATCCGAGCCCGGTGCGGCGGCGCGCCGCTCGCCGGGCTTGGCCTTGAACATGTCCAGCATCCGGTCCGTGACGGCGTACCCGCCGACCACATTCATGGACGCGAGCACGATCGCCAGGAAGCCGACCGTGTAGCTGAAGACGCCGTCCGCGTGCGACAGGATGATCAGTGCGCCGATCACCACCACGCCATGGATTGCGTTGGCCGCGGACATCAGCGGCGTGTGCAGCGTCGCCGGCACCTTGGAGATCACCTCGAAGCCGACCAGCACCGCCAGCACGAACGTGGTGATGTCGAAGAAGAGTTCCAGACTCACTGTGCGCCCCCGTTTTTCGTGTCCGTCACAGCGAGCGGGGCGAGGCCCAGCGCTTCGCGCACCTTCGGGTGCACGACGTCCCCGCGGTGGGTGACGAGCATCGGGCCGACGACCTCGTCGGCAGGGTCGATGCGCACCGCGCCGTCCGAGATGATCAGGCCGAGCAGCGCGGTGATGTTGCGCGCGTAGGCCGTGGACGCGGCCGGCGCCATGTCCGAGGCCAGCGAGCCGGCCCCGATCACCGTGACACCCGGATCCACCAGCACCGTCCGGTCGGGCTCGGAGCCCTCCACGTTGCCGCCGTAGGAGGATGCCGCCATGTCCACGACCACCGAGCCGGGCTTCATCTGCGCCAGCGCCTGCGCGGTGACCAGGACCGGCGGCTTGCGGCCGGGCACCTGGGCGGTGGTGATCACCACGTTGGATCGCGCGATGTACTTGTCCAGCGCGGCCTGCTGAGCGGCACGTTCCTCTGCGGTCAGCTCCCGGGCGTAACCGCCCGTGCCCGCGGCGTCTACGCCGGGCACGTCCACGAACTTGGCGCCCAGCGAGGCGACCTCGGCACGGGCGGCCGGTCGCACGTCGTACCCGGAGACGGAGGCGCCCAGCCGGCGGGCGGTCGAGATCGCCTGTAGCCCAGCGACTCCCGCGCCCAGCACCAGCACCTCGGCGGGTCGGACGGTGCCGGCTGCCGTCATCAGCATCGGGAAGTATCCGCCGTACGTGTCGGCCCCGCGGATCGCGGCGCGATACCCGGCGATGGACGCCTGCGAGGTGAGCGCATCCATCACCTGGGCGCGCGAGAGGGTGCGCGGCAGATAGTCCAGCGCGATCGTCGTCACGCCGCGTTCCGCCCAGGTGCGTACCAGGTCGGGGTGCTCCCAGGGGCGCAGCAGACCGGCCACCACCTGGCCGTCGCGCAGCCGCGTGCTCTCGTCGGCATCCGGCGGGCCGACGGTGGCCAGCACGTCGCTGCGCGCGAGCACATCGTCACGGGAGGAGATCTGCGCCCCGGCGGCCGCGTAGAGGTCGTCGCCGAAGACGGCTCGGCGCCCGGCGCCGGCGGCGACAAGCGTTGCCGCGCCGAGCTTGTCGATCTTGCCCAGCACCTCGGGAACGAGCGCCACGCGCTGCTCCTCGCCCGGCTCCTCCGCGACGCCGACGATCACACGCGCCGCCGTCCGGCTCTCAGTCGATGTCAGAATCGTTCACCCTCTCCAGGTCCGCCCACGCACCTCGTCACGGTGGTGGCATCACCGTATGCAATGCATATCGGTTGCGGCGCGGTGAACTGGAAAAACGCGGCGCAGATCACTTTTCCGGCGGACCATGCACGGATGCCCCGAGCACTGGGCCCGGGGCATCGAGGCGCCGCTCGGCCAACGCTGCCGGCCGCGCGACCGACCCGAGGGCTGCGTCATACCCGGTCACCCGCGGATTCCGTCCGATCGCGGATGGCGCAACCCGCGCGGTTACGCCTTCGCGCCCTTCGCTGCTGCCTCTTGCTCGGATACGGCCGCTCGCACCTTGTCCATGTCCAGGGCGCGGACCTTGCTGATCAGGTCCTCCAGCGACTTCTCGGGCAGCGCCCCGGCCTGCTGGAAGATGAGGATGTTGTCGCGGAACACCATGAGGGTCGGGATCGAGCTGATGCCGAACCCGGCGGCGAGTTCCTGCTGCTCCTCCGTGTTCACCGACCCGAACACCAGGTCGTCGTGCTTCTCGGAGGCCGATTCGTAGACCGGCGCGAACATGCGGCACGGCGGGCACCACGATGCCCAGAAATCGACGAGCACCGTGCCGCTCTTCTCGACGGTGTCCGTGAAGTTCTCATTGGTCAGTTCGACAGTGGCCACGTCGGCCTCCTCGCAATCGTCGTGATACGTCACGCGGCACAACGCCGGCGCGAAGCCGCCTATTCCCCCGCCCAGCGCCGCGGCCGGTGCGGCACACTACATGCCATGAGGCACATCCCGCGCTCCGGCCGGTTGCCGGCCCCGACCCGCGACGATCTCGACGGCGACGCCCGGGCCGTCTACGACGCCATCGTGAACGGCCCACGCGGCGCGGGCGGCATCCCGCCCACCCTCGCCGACGCCGACGGCCGGCTGCAGGGCCCCTTCAACGCGATGGTGCACGCCTCGCCCGCCGTGGGCGACGCGGTCCAGCGCCTCGGCGCCGGGATTCGGTACGGCAGCGCCCTGCCCGAGCGGGTACGGGAACTCGCGGTGTTGATCGTCGCGGCGCTACGGCGGTGCGAGTTCGAATGGCTCGCGCACGCGCCGGCGGCCTCGGCGCTCGGAATGTCCGACGACATCCTGGAGGGCATCGCGCGCGGCGACGCCGGCTTCCTCGAGTATGACGACATGCTCGTGCACCGCGCGGTCACCGAACTCGTCGAAGGCCGCGACCTCGCGCAGGACACGTTCGAGAAGCTATGCACCCTCGTCGGGGTGCGCGGCACCGTGGATCTCGTCATGCTCGTCGGCTATTACGACATGCTGGCCCTGTCGATGCGGGCTTTCCGGGTGCCGCTGCCGGAGGACGCCGACCCCTCCTGGTGAGCAGCTCGCCACTTCGGGATGGTCCGGCCGGGCGTCGAGAGAGCGCGGGCGAGGCCACGAGCCGATGACGTCCGGCGGGCGGGGGCCGGCGCCGCGTCGTGACAAGATCGGGGCATGACGATCGACGACCCGCGCTCAGCGACCGATTCGGCGGTGATTCCGGCGGCGATTCCGGCGGCGACGCAGGTGTCGTTCCCGCGGCTGCAGGCGCGCACCGCTCGCTTCACGCTCGGCGAGCCGAAGAACGTGACGGTGACGGCCGACGGTGCCACGGTGCTGTTCCTGCGCACATCCTCGGGTGTGGACCGCACCGGGGCGCTGTGGGCGTTCGACGTGGCCACCGGCGTCGAGCGGCTGCTCGCGGACCCCGCGCGCCTGCTGGGCGAGGCCGGCGAGCACCTGTCCGCCGCCGAGCGGTCCCGCCGCGAGCGGGCGCGCGAATCCGGCGCCGGAGTCGTCGGGTACTCGGTCGATACAGCCGGCCGCACAGCGGTTTTCACCCTGTCCGGTGCGCTGTGGGCATGTGACATCGCGAGTGGGCAGTGCCGCGAACTCCCGTCGTCCGGAGCGGTGATCGACCCGCGGATCGACCCGACCGGCCGGTACGTCGCCTACGCCTCCGATGCAGCGCTGCGTATCGTCGCCGTGGACGGGACCGCCGATCGTGCGCTCGCCGAACCGGACCGGGCCGATCCTGGCGAGGCGGAAGCCGTCTGGGGGCAGGCGGAGTTCGTCGCGGCCGAGGAGATGGACCGTCACCGGGGTTTCTGGTGGGCGCCGGACGGCGAGTCACTGCTGGTGGAGCGGTACGACAACGCGCCGGTGCAGGTCTGGTACATCGCCGACCCGGCGCATCCGGACCGCGAGCCCGCCGCGCACCGGTACCCGGCCGCCGGCACGGCCAACGCCGACGTGTCGCTGTGGCACGTGGCGCTCACCGGGGAGCGTCGCCAGGTGCCGTTGCCGCACGGATACCCGTACCTGGCACGGGCGTCGTGGACCGAGGCCGGCGCCCTGATCCAAGTGCTCACCCGGGATCAGAAGCGCGCCCAGGTGCTGCGGCTGCAGCTGCCCGGTGACGGCTCCGGCGCCGACGACCCGGCCCGTCAACCTGTCTGCGAGGTCGCTGCCGAGACGCACGACCCGCACTGGGTGGACGCCGTCGTCGGCCTTCCCGCACTTGCCCCGAACGGCGCCCTGTTGACCTGCGGCATCGACCTCGACGCGGACACCTACCGGCTGCGCCTGGACGGCGAGCCGCTCACCGCGCCCGGCGTGCAGCTGCGCGCGGTGCTGTCCGTCGGCGAGACCGGCGTGTTGGCAACCGTTTCCGACGACCCCCTCACGCAGGCGCTGGTGCACATCGGCTATGACGGCGCAGTGCGCGAGCTCTCCCACGGGCCCGGAGTGCACTCCGGCGCGATCGGCGGCGAAACCTTCGTCGTCGCGCGCTCGGCACCGGACGCGGTGGCGACCACGCTCACCGTGTACTCCGCGGGCGTCGAGGTCGGACGCCTGGCCAACCACGCGCACCCCGCACCGCTGCTGCCCAACCCGGCCCTGCACGCGGTCGGCGAGCGCCGGCTTCACGCGGCGCTGCTGCTGCCGGCGCACCGCGAACCGGGGTCGGGGAGGCTGCCCGTCATCATGGCCCCGTATGGCGGGCCGCATGCGCAGATGGTGCGATCCAGTGCGCGCATGTTCCTGCAGGCCCAGTGGCTGGCGGACCAGGGTTTCGCCGTGATCGTCGCCGATGGGCGCGGCACCCCCGGGCGCGGCCCGGCGTGGGAGCGAACCGTCCGCGACGAGCTGGCGGCCGTCACCCTGCAGGATCAGGTCGACGCGCTGGCGGGGATCGCCGATCGCCATCCGGACGATGTGGACACCAGCCGTGTCGGCATCATGGGCTGGTCGTACGGCGGATACCTCTCGGCGCTCGCCGTTCTGGACCGGCCGGATGTGTTCCATGCGGCCGTCGCAGGAGCCCCCGTCACCGACTGGACGCTGTACGACACCTGCTACACCGAGCGGTATCTCGGCCTTCCGGACGAGGAGGACGGCGTCTACGACCGCAATTCGCTGATCGGCAGGGCCGGGCAGCTCACCCGGCCGCTGATGCTGATCCACGGCCTGGCGGACGACAACGTGGTCGTCGCCCACACCCTGCGGCTCTCGGCGGCGCTGCTCGCCGCCGGCAGGCCACACGAAGTGCTGCCGCTGACCGGGATCACGCACATGGCGTCGAACGAGATCGTGGCGGAGAACCTGCTGCTGGCCCAAGTGGACTTCTTCCGGCGCGCGCTCCGGGCCGGTGTCGCGGGTGCTTGAGCCGGCGCTGTAGCGCCACCTCAAGCACCCGCGGCGGTGCTGTGCGATCGCACCAGCCGTCGTACCAGATGGCCCAGCTGCGCCGGCGCCAGATGCGGCACATAGGCACGCAGCACGGCGTTGGTCACGGTGGGCAGGGCCGCCGCGCTCGGGTACGCGAGGTAGAGCGGCCGGTACTCGGGGTCGAACTTCGCCTTGAAGGCGAGCAGGGACCGGAAGCCGTAGACGGGTTCCAGCGCGCCGCCGACCGCTGCCATGGCACGGCCCATGCCGCCGAGGGGCTGCTCGCCGTCGGGCCAGGCCAGGGGCACACCGGAGAGACTGGCCCAGGCGCAGCCCTCGTCGCGGAACGTTGACAGTGCCGCCGCGATCAGGAATTCCATCGCGCCCGGGAACGCCAGCGGCCCGCGGCGCATGAAATCCAGAGTCCACCCGACGACACGTCCGTCGTGGAAACCGGGCAGCCAGCTCGTCACCGCCAGCACCCGGCCGTCGCCGTCCACGGCCAGGACGCACCGCACCTGCGGGTCGTCCAACTCGGCGAGACCGCCCAGGGTGAAGCCCATTTCGGGAAGTTCCTTGCCGGCCAGCCACTGCCGGTCGATCGCCGCGACCTGGTCGGCCAGCGCGGCGGGCAGCTCGTGGAACCGGGCCCACAGTGCCGTGACGCCTTCCCGCTCCGCCCGGCTGCGGGCGGAGCGGACGTCCTGCCACCGCTTGCCCGTGAAGGTGAGCTGCTGCGGATCGATCACCGTGTCGACCGCGACCGGCAGCGTGTGGAAATCCTCCGCGCGCAACAGCGCCGCCACGCGTGCGGTGACGGAGAAGAAGCACGGCGTCCAACCGCTCTGGGCGCAGTGCTCGACGAACGCCTCGATGGCCGTGCCGGGGCGCGGCCCGACCGGGTCGCCGGTCGTCACCGCGACTCCGGCAATGACCCGGTACGCGATGAACGTCGTCCGGTCATCGGTGAAGAAGTAGTGGTTGCCCCGCCACAGCGTGATGTAGCCGAGGCTCCCGCCGGAATCCCGCCGCAGCACTTCTGTCGCGCGCGACCGCCCGGGGGCGACATCCAGGGGGCGGCTGCGCCAGAAGTGCAGCGCGGTGAGCACCACGACAACGGCCCAGAACGCGGCGCCGGTCCATCGGTACAGACCGACCGCCACGGGACCTGCCGGGAAGAGACGATCGTGACCCGCCGTCAGGTAGCCCACCGGCGTGATTCGACCGGGGAAGCTCGCGATGATCCGGATGATCGACGGGATGGGCCGGAACTGGTCGCGCACCGCCCAGCCGACGCTCACATATCCGACGAAGGTGACGGCCGCCATGCCGGCGATCCCGAGGACCCAGAGGCGATGCACCCGCCACGGCATCCGGACGGTGAATTCCTGGCGGTGGATCACCACGATCACAGCGGTGAACAAGGGCACTGCGATCGGCGCCAAGGCGAGCATCCACCGCTCCGGACCGCCCAGGACATGGCTGGGGGACTCGGCCAGCAGATCGGTCAGTTCACGGTGCGACAGCACCGCCCCGAGAGCGGCCAGCACCACGTTCACCGCCACCACGCCCAGGTAGGCCGCACGGCGACCCCGGCGCAGCCCTTCCGCCAACGTGACCATCACCAGCACCGGTAGCAGGGTCTGGAACAGGGGTCCGATTCCCTGAAGTAGGAACGCCCCCGCATGCGCGAGGCACGCCTGCTGGGCCGCGCTGTGCACCGCCGAGCACCAGGTGGCGACGTCGTCGGCGTCGAGCGAGGGCAGGAACAGGAAGTCCAGCAGCGACAGCGGGCCGTGGCGGCGGCCGGCCGAGACGGCGGACAACGGTCCGAGCGCCGCCGCGGCGACCACGGCGGCGACCAGGAACCGCCGGTCGCCCCCTGTCCTGACGGCAGGCTCCGTCGATCCGCGGCCGGGGCGCAGGAGGCCGACCGTAAGCCCGACCGCGCCACCGGCCAGGCGAACAATATCGGCAAGATCACCGGCGTACAGCACCATCACGAGCAGCGCCGCCATCGCGAGAACGCGTAGTCGCCGTCGCCACAGCGGGTGCAGCCTGCTGCTGCCGGCGAGCACCATGCCGAGCACGCCGGGCGCGATGCCCACCGTCACGCCCTCGCTGAGCGAGGCCGCCCACAGGTCGCCGGCTCTCGCCCCGAATCCGATCAGCGCCATTGCCAGCAGGCTGCCGCCGACCTGGCAGATGACGACGAGCAACGACGCCCGCCAGGTGCCGATGCGCCGCTCCATCGGCGCTCCGACCCCCAGCAGCAGCACGCTCACGGCGAGGTAGCCGGGCAGCCCTGAGGAGAACACGGCGCTCGACGCCGGCGCCCACCAATGGCCCGCGGCGAGCGACGGGAGCCCCATCGCCACGGCATCCAGCACCGACTCGCTCGGCCCGGTGACGATGGCGCCGGTCGCGGCGCCGATCGCCCAGAGCGCGACGACCAGCGCGGAGGACAGCGGCGCAGCAACCGCGAGCCGTGCCACCGACCGAATCGGTCCGCGCGCCAGACGCGCCACACGCGCCAGACGCGCCAGGCGTGACGCCGCCGCCCGCGGAGCCCGCCCCGGTGCCGGCACCGGGACTCGCGCGGACGCCGAGCCCGCGGGAAGCGTCATAGCAGGCCGGCCCGCTCGGCCAGGCGAGGCAGCGCCACCGGCAGCGCGGCCGCCGCCACGTACCACGAGTGGATACCCGGGACCTCGATCTCGATGACGCCGACGCCTGCGGCGCGGCACGCGGCGGCGACGATGCGCTGCTCGGCCGCGTACTGGTCGTCTCGGGAGCCGACGGCGAAGATGCCCTCGAGGCTTCGCCACGTCTCGCCGCGCGTCGGCTGAGCGGCGAGCGTGCGCAACGGCTGCACCGCTTCGTAGGCCGCCCGGTCCCCGCCGAACGCCACCGCGATCGACCGTTCGCCGCTCCCCAGGGTCGGCGCTTGCTGCCCCGAGATGTCCAGGAACGTGGGGAACAGCCCCGGGTGGGCGACGGCGAGCTGAAGGGCGCACGTGCCGCCGAACGAGAACCCGCCCACCGCCCAATGTCTCGTATCCAGGTCCAGCCGCAGATGCGCGCGCATCCAGTCGGGCACGTCGCGCGACAGGTACGTGTCGGCATTGCCCAGCCGCGAGTCCACGCACATCGTGTTGGCGGTGCTCGATCCCAGCGGGTCGGGCATGACGACGATCGGCGCCCGGCCGTGATGCCGCGCGGCGAATGCGTCCATCGTGGTGGCCACGTTCCCGGAGTTGATCCAGTCGCGCGGGGATCCTGGCTGGCCCGGCAGCAGCATCAGCACCGGCAGTCGCGGCGGCGTGGCGCTGCGGTAGGCCGGAGGCAGATAGACCCACGCGGGTCTCGCCCGGAACCGGGAGACGGCGCCGGGGATGTCCACCTCGGACACGGTCCCGTGCTCGCGGGTCGCGGCGGGTGGCGTCAACGGATCGGCGCCGTCGGTTCGCGCCGGCGGGCCCGGTTCAGGCAGCGGGACCTTGTGCGGCGGCGCCAGGCCGATCGCGGCCCCGAGGTCGGGCGTGTAACCGTAGGTGCGATTGATCTGATTGAGCGCGGCCGCCGCGATCACCAGTACGGCGACCACGCCGGCCACGCGCCATGCCCATCCACCCCGGAGCGCGCCGATGACAGCCAGCCCGATCGCGGCCATGATGACGGCGATGGCGGCGACCGCCACGACGGGCAGACCGTCCGGCAGCGTCTTCCACACGTCCGTGACGAGGTAATCGGCCACCACGGCGATGATGACGCCCGCTGCCACCGCCGATGGGATGACGATGGTCCACCAGTGCGCCACGCTGCGTCGCATCACCAACAGGGTCGCGCCGGCGAGGGCCAGTGCGATCAGCGTGACGGGCAGCGGGCCGCGCAACAGACTCCAGTGCATCGAACGGCTCCTTGAGCGGTGGCGCTGCGCCCTCGAACGGCCTGATGCCGAGCGTATAACCGGCGCGACTCGCACCGCCAGAAACGTCGCCGGCGCCCCGCACCGCCGTGTTGTGCCGCGACTGCCCGCGGCTACGCGGCCGGCGGGCGGGCGGCGCGGATCGCCACCGGAAGCGACGCCACGATCAACAGCGATGTCAGCGCCAGCGCGCTCGGGATCGTCACCGCCAGGATCAGCAGGCCCACCAGGCCCGAGCCGAGAGCGGTGCCCGCGTCGAAGCCGATATTCCACACCGAGCTCACCGTGGCGGTCTCCTTCTGCCGCGCCCGGACGAACGCGGCCACCAGCGTCAGATTCTGCGTGCCGCCATATCCGATGCCCAGGATGGCTGCGCCGACCAGGACCGCGGTCCAGCTCGCCGCACCGTCGAGCAGCAGGCCACCGGCAACCGTGCCGATCCCGACGATGCTGACCGCCGACGAGCCGGGCAGCAGCGCGCGCAGGCCGGTCCGGTCCGCCACCGGTCCGATGCGCCACCGGGTGAACGCCCCGAACGCGCCCCATACCAGCAGCGCGACCGTGGCCAGCGCGCCGTCCGGCCGGGCGATCGGCAGATACGTCATGAATCCGCCGCTGGTCAGCGTGACGACCATCAGCACGAATGCCGGACCCATAGCGGCCTTCCGGGCCGCCCGACGCGCGCCGATGCCTGCCGCATCTGCGGCGCGCCGTTGCGGTGAGTCATCGTGCGCCGCAGCGGCTCTCGCCAACGCGCGCACCACAGGCAGGCCGAGCAGCGGTGCGGCGCCCAGCAGCGCCACCGCCCAGAAGTGCCCCGCGCTCACCAATGCGACACCACCCGGCACCGCCAGCAGGTTCGGCACCGCGATGGCCAGACCGTAGATGCCGATCGCCTCCCCGCGCCGGGAGGGCGGCACGATCCGCGCCGTGAGCATGGCACCGAGCACCGTCATCGATCCGAAACCCACCCCGCGCAACGCGCAGATCGCCAGTACCCACCAGTAGCCGCCGTCCACCAGGAACAGCAGCGAGGGAGCGCCGAGAGCGACCAGGCCGATGGCCAGGGTCACCGTCATGCCGAAGCGAGCCATTATCCGGGGCACCATCGACTGTGTCGAAACCGTCGCTGCCAGAAGGACTGTCGTCACGAGGCCGGCCAGGCTGTCGGACGCGTCCCGAGTCGCGATCCACGCGGGCAGCGCCGACATGGTGGCGAAGAACCCGGTGAACCCCATGATCGTGTAGACCGCAAGCAGCCGCATCGCCGGCAGGTGCCACAGCGAGGGCTGCCGGCCCGTGGTTTCGGGCAGCGCTGCTTCGGTGTCGTCGGACATGGTGTGGGAAGTGCCTTCCTCCCCGCCGCGCCCGGTCGATCGGCGCTGATGGTGCGGGGCGGCGCATCGTCGTGATGCCAACCGGACGGCCAGGATGGCGGCCGTACCCAACAGGTCATTATGGCACGCATGACGCCGCTGCCGGGTGCTGCCGGCCCACGCAGCGACCGCATCGCCGCTGCTAGCGCAGGCGCGTCACCGGGAATTCGCACGCCGGGTGGGCGATGGCGTCCTGGGCCGCGATCAACGCGATCTCCACCCGATCCAGCCGGATCGTTTCGGCGAGGATGCCGTACACCGATGACGCCGTCCGAGCGAGCGCCGCCTCGATGCCTGCGGTCTTCAGGTGCGCCACGAACAGCGCCGAGGTGACGTCACCGGCGCCGTTGGCCAGCAGGGGCAGGCGCGGCGTGCGCACCAGATATGCGCCGGAGCGGTCCACAGCGATCATGCCGATGGAAGCCGCATCGCCCCCGAGAGGCCCTGCGCCGGAGCCGGTGTCGGGCACGCCGCGTCGGGAATCGGTGCGTCCGAAGAGCTTTCCGGTGTCGCCTTCGCCGGCACTGCCGCCTGCGACCGGATGGATCGACGTGGCGTCATCGATGGACGTGACCAGCACGACGGACGGCCCAAGGGCGCGCAGCCGATCGGCTGCGGCCAGGATCCCGTCCAACGTGCCGACATCCGCGGGCACCGCGCTCGCCGCATCCCCGCCACTTCCCGCCAGATACGCGAGCTCGAAGGCATTGGGGGTCAGCACGTCCGCCGCCGGCAGCATTCGCGAGCGGATGAGCTCGGGCAGGTCCCGGGACACGAACATGCCCTTGCCGACGTCACCCATCACGGGATCGCAGCAGTACACCGCGGACGGGTTCGCCGCCTTCACCGCGGCCGCGGCATCCAGCGCCACCTCGGCCACACCGGGCGAGCCCAGATAACCGGAGAGCACCACGTCGGTGGCGGCGAACGCGCCCCGTTCACCGACCCCGCGCACCACGTCGGCCACATCCGACGGCGCGAACACCTGCCCGCGGAACGAGCCGTACCCGGTGTGATTGGAGAAGTGCACGGTATTGACCGGCCACACCTCATGACCCAGGCGCTGTAGCGGGAACGTCGCTGCGCTGTTGCCCGCGTATCCGTAGGCGACCGACGACTGGATCGACAGGATGCGCATGGCCCAAGAGCCTAAGCGTTCGCCCGGCCGGGACCCATGGCCTACCGTGGGCGATAACAGACGACTGGGAAGGGTATCGGTCTCGGTATGACCTCATCCTCCGTCACCGTGGCGTCGGCGCAGCCCGGCGGCGATCCGGCGAGCCTGGCCGCGTGCATCCAGAACACGCTGGTCGGCCAGGCGGTGACGGCCGCGCAGGTCGCGGCGCATGTGGCCAGCGCCGTCCAGTACGGATTCGACGCCGTCACCGTGCCGGGATCCTGGGTGACGTACGCGCGCAGCCTGCTGGTGCAGGCCGGGCCCGACGCCGTCCACCTCGGGGCGATCCTCGACTTCCCGTACGGCTCGTCCAGCACCGCCGAGCGGGTCGCCGGGGCCGCGGCCATGGCCGCCGCCGGGGCGGACCAGATCGACTCGACGGTCAACGTGGGCCTGGTGCTCTCCGGGCGGCGGGCGGACTTCACGGCCGACCTGGTGGCCATTGTGCAGGCGGCGACGCCACTGCCGGTGAAGTTCATGCTGGAACTGCCGCTGCTCGACGCCGCGCAGTGCGATTTCGTGGTGGACACCGCTGTCGAAGCCGGCGCGGCCTACGTCAAGAACGCCTCGCGCGGCGCGGTCGGCATTGCCGATGTCGCCACCATCGCCTACCTGCGGCGTCGCGTGCCGGACACCGTGCGCGTCAAGGCGTCCGGCGGAATCCGGACTGCGCAGCAGGTCCGGGATCTGCTCGCCGCGGGCGCCGATCTGATCGGCACGTCGGCGGGCGTCGCGATCGTGACCGGTGGGCGCGCCAAGGACGATTCGCTGGATCGGTACTAGACAGTGCGGCTGCGGCGTCATACCCGGCGGGTATGACGCTCGATCGGGGTCAGCCGACGGCCGGCACCGGGGCGGGCGGCGCTGTCGCTCGCCCCGCGGCGGGCGGCACGATGGTGGCGGGCAGCGCGGCAGGTGGCATCGCTGCGGGCGCGCCGGGGATGGCAGGGCGCCCCGACGCCGCACTGATGGCCAAGGCGATCGCGCCCATCAGACTGGACCGTTCCCCGAGAGCTGCTGCGGCGACGTGCATGTCGGCCGCGACATACGGCTGGTTGAAGCGGGTGATCGCGACGGCGACGCTCTCCACCAGCGCGGCGCGTGCCATCGAGCCACCGACGATCACCATGTTCGGATCGAGGTTGGCGGCGATCACCGCGACGACCCTGCCGATGGCCGTGCCCATGTCGGTGAGCAGCCGCAACACGCCCGGATCGCCGGCGGCCTCGAGTTCGAACAGGTCGGACGCCCGCATCGTGCGGCCGTGCGCGGGCGCCAGCAGGGCCAGCGCCGCGTCGGCGGACGAGACGGTCTCCAGGCAGCCCCGTGACCCGCACCGGCACAGGGCACCGTCCTCGCGGACCTGCACGTGACCGATCTCGCCGGCAGCCCCCCGCGATCCGCGGTAGAGGCGGCCGCCGAGGATCAGTCCGGTTCCGATACCGCTGGACACCTTCACGAATACGACGTTCTCCACGCCGCGACCGGCACCGAAGCGCTGCTCGCCGAGCGCTCCCAGGTTCGCGTCGTTCTCGGCCAGGACGGCGAGCCCGGTGCGTTTGGCCAGCTCCGCGGCAGGGTCGTACCCGGCCCAGCTCGGCAGCACCGTGCCGGCGCAGACCCGGCCGCCCGGCGCGCCCGTCCCGGAGGGGTGCGCCACCTCGATCGGGCCGGGCACACCGACTCCGACCATCACCGGCCGGTCCGTGATACCCCGCGCGGCCACCTCCTCCACCAATTCGGCGATCAGCGCGGCGGCGCGGTCCAAGGACTCCGCGGCGGCGTGGTGCACATCCATCGGCTCGTGGCGCTCGGCCAGGATTGCGCCGGACAGGTCCGCGACCGCCACGGCCAGGTGCGCGTGGCCGAAATCGACCCCGAGCACCACGTGCGTGTCGGTGGCCAGATGCACCAGCGCCGGCGGCCGCCCGCGTCCCTGCGGCTTCGCATCCGTGCTGATGTCCACCCGACCGTCCGCGCGGAGCTCGTCGATGATGGACGCGACCGTGGCGCGGGACAGGCCCGTCGCGCGGACCAGACCGGCCTGCGTCTGCGGGCCCGCGTCGCTGAGTTCCCGAAGCACCAATGTTCGGCTGAGTTCGCGCAAGCGGGAGCCGCGGACCGCGCGAGACGGCTCAGTCACTGCTCCCGCACCTCCTGCGTCGATCGCCCACCGAGAGACGACGAGTGGAAGCTGCGCTCCTGCCATCCCTACTTATGCATTAAGCCAGACTCTAACGTCCGCCAAGCGCAGTCCTCACCGCGCATCCCTCGCACTTTAAAGCACAAAGCTGATATATAACAATGCGGTAATCCTAGTACTTATGCCTATGAATCAGCATCAACGGGGCGTTAGCATCGGGCACGTGCGGGCATCGGCCCGCCACACCTGTCGCCGTCCGGCGGCATGTGGGACCCCTTGCGAAAGGACGCATTCATGCGCCGATCAATCATCATTGCCGCGCTTGCGGTGGTCGGTATGGTGGCCGCCGCGTGCGGCTCGTCGACCGGCGATGGTGCCGGCAGCACGGACTCGAGCGCCGGCAACCAGAGCTCGTCGAGCTCGGAGTCTGCCTCTCAGTCCGCCGACGCCGGATCCGGCGACGCAGCGACCGACGGTGGCGCGGGCGGCGACGTCGGCGTGTTCACCTGGTGGGCCGACGGTTCCGAGAAGAAGGGCCTCGACGCTCTGGAGGGCCTGTTCAAGGAGAAGTTCCCGAAGGACAACTTCGTCAACCTGGCCGTGGCCGGTGGCGCCGGCTCCAACGCCAAGGCGAAGCTGGCGGCTGACCTGCAGGCCGGCAACCCGCCGGACTCCTTCCAGGGCCACGCGGGTGCCGAGCTGACCGACTACATCAACAACGGGCAGATCGAGCCGGTTGACGATCTGTACAAGGCCGAGGGCTGGAACGACGTGTTCCCGGCCGACCTGCTCGCGCGCCTGACGGTCGACGGTCACATCTACTCGGTGCCGTCGAACATCCACCGTGCCAACGTGGTGTGGGTCAACACCAAGGTCCTCACCGATGCAGGCATCGATCCGAAGACCGCCCCGAAGGACATCGCCGCCTGGATCGCCGACATGGACAAGCTGAAGGCCGCCGGCGTGGCGACCCCGCTGTCGATCGCCGGCACCTGGACCCAGGTCGAGCTGCTGGAGACCGTGCTGATCTCGGATCTCGGCGCCGACGGCTACAACGGCCTGTTCACCGGTTCCACCGACTGGGCCAGCGACGGCGTCACCAAGGCCCTCAACGACTACAAGACGCTGCTGACCTACGCCAACACCGCCGCCGACGGCGACGACTGGCCGAGTGCCACCGACATGGTCATCGACGGCACCGCCGCGTACAACGTGATGGGCGACTGGGCCGTGGCCGAGTTCGCCGACAAGGGCAAGGTCGACGGCACCGACTACAGCTACTGGGCGGTTCCCGGCCAGGAGGGCGTCTACGACTTCCTCGCCGACTCGTTCACGCTGCCCAAGGGCGCCCCGAAACCCGAAGGTGCCAAGGACTGGCTGCGACTGATCGGCTCCGCCGACGGACAGAAGGCCTTCAACCTGGCCAAGGGCTCCATCCCGGCCCGCACCGACATCGCTCCGGACGATTTCCCGCCGTACCAGCAGTGGGCGATGGGTGAGTTCCAGAAGGACACGATCGTCTCCTCGATCGCGCACGGCGCTGCCGTGAATCTGAGCTGGGGCACCGACATCTCCAACGCCGTGTCGCAGTTCTACGGCAGCCAGGATGTCGCAGCGCTGCAGGCGGCTCTGGTCACCGCGGCGCAGAGCAACATCAAGTAACAGCGACAACAAGGCATGACGCCGTCCGCGGCGGCGGGCCGGCTCGCAGGCAGGTACTGATGCGAGTTCCGCCGCCGAGGGCGACACTATCGGCGGGGCCGGAATCCATTCCCGGCCCCGCCGACTTGCGGTGACGATCGGGAGGAACGATGACGGCGGTAGCGGATGCCTCCGCGCGCGCGGGTTCGCACCGCGGGCCGGGTGGAGGGGTGAAGCGCTCGGGTCGCTGGCGATCGTGGCTGCCCGGCCTGGCCATGGTGGCGCCCTCGATGGTCCTGATCGGGGTCTTCGTCTACTACCTGCTGTTCAAGAACGCGGCGACGTCCATGACGGACAAGCACTCGTTCAACCCGAACGCCGACGTGCACTTCGTGGGCGTCGACAACTACATTTCGCTGTTCGGCGAGCCGTACTACCAGCACACGCTGTGGAACCTGCTCGTGCTCACCGTCGTGTTCCTGGCCGGCACCATGTTCTTCGGCCTGCTATGGGCGCTGCTGCTGGAGAAGGGCGTCACCGGCGAGGGTATCTTCCGCTCGGTCTACCTCTTCCCGATGGCGGTCTCGTTCGTCGCGGCCGGCGTCGTCTGGAAGTGGCTGTTGTCCAACCGCACCGGCGATCAGGCGATCGGGCTCAATCAGCTGTTCCAGCATCTCGGCTTGGACTTCCTGCAGAACTCCTGGTGGTCATCGACCGCGGCCTTCAACATGGCGGCCATGGCGATCCCGGCGATCTGGCAGCTGTCCGGCTACGTGATGGCGCTGTTCCTGGCCGGATTCCGCGGAATCCCGGACGACCAGCGTGAGGCTGCCCGCATGGACGGCGCCTCCGAATACCAGATCTACCGGCATGTGCTGTTCCCGCAGCTGTCCCCGATCGCGCTGTCCGCGCTGATCATCATCGGGCACATGTCGATGAAGATGTTCGACCTGATCTACTCGATCGCCGGCGCGAACAGCTACCCGGCCGCCGTGCCCGCCACGTACATGTGGACGCAGCTGTTCTCCAAGTCCGATCCGGCGAACGCCTCGGCGAACGCGACCATCCTGCTGATCATCGTGGCGGTGGTCGTGGTGCCCTACCTGATCTACACGAACCGCGTCGAGAAGAGGTCCGGATCGTGACCACCGCCACCGATCAGGCAGTACCTGCCCCCACCCCCGGCCTGTCGGGCCATGCTCCTGCGCGCCGCCGACGTCGCCTCACCCGCGGAGCCGTCACGGCCCGTACCGTGCGGTACGTACTGCTGCTTTTCTTCGTCATCCTCATCCTCATCCCGCTGTACGTGATGGTGGTGACCAGTTTCAAGACGTCGGCGGACATCCGGCCGACCACGGCCTGGAACCTGCCGCAGACCTGGTCGCTGAGCGGCTGGACGAAGGCATGGGACCAGCTGAAGGGTCCGTTGCTGCGCACCGTGGTGATGGCGGTGGTGGCGGCGGTGGTCTCGTCGATGCTGGGTTCACTGAACGGCTTCGTGTTCGCCAAGTGGAGATTCCCGGGTGCGAACATCGTCTTCACCCTGTTTCTGTTCGGCATGTTCATCCCGTACCAGGCAGTGATCATTCCGCTCCAAGAGATCATGCTCAAGGCCAACGACCTGGGCGTGCCGAAGGGTGTCGGGACATTGATCCTGGTGCACATCATCTACGGCATTCCGATCTGCACGCTGATCTTCCGCAACTACTACGCCACGACCGTGCCCAACGAGATCCTGGAGGCCGGCAAGGTGGACGGCGCCGGTATGTGGCGCACCTACATGGCGATCGTGCTGCCGATCTCCATCCCGGGCTTCGTGGTCACCTTGATCTGGCAGTTCACCTCCGCGTGGAACGACTTCCTGTTCGCCCTGTTCCTGACGAACCAGAACAACGGACCGGTGACGTTCGTCTTGAACTCGCTCGCGTCCGGCCAGAATCCGGACTACGCCTCGAATATGGCCGGCGCGCTGCTCGCCTCGCTGCCGACGCTCGCCGTGTACATCATCCTGGGCAAGTACTTCATCGGCGGCCTGATGTCCGGGTCGGTCAAGTAGCGCCCCCGCCCCGTTTTCCCCGAGTTGACTGCCCCAGCGGAAGCTATAGGCGCCGCTGGGGCAGTCAACTCGGGGAAGGGGGAGAGGGTCAGGCGTCGCGCAGGGCGCCGGCCGCCGGGGTCACCTTGCGCGCCACTGGCACGCGGTACCCGGCTTTCGCAAAAGCTTGTATGACGCCGTCCTCGACCGCTCGGGCGCGGTCGTCGGGCACCAATGCGATCACCGAGCCGCCGAAGCCGCCGCCGACCATACGGGCCCCGAGGGCGCCGGCTCCTTCGGCCGACTCCGCGGCGAGATCCAGTTCGGCGCACGAGACCTCGAAGTCGTCGCGCAGCGACTCGTGCGACGCGGACAGCGCCTCGCCGATCGCCTCGATGTAGCCGGCGCGCAGCAGCGCCACCGTCTCGCGCACCCGCTGGTTCTCGGTGATCACATGCTTCGCGCGCCGCTGCAGCACGTCCGCAGGTGCTGCGGAGTCGCCATCGGCGGACAGCTTGTCCAGCGCCCAGTCCAGATTCTCGAACAGCACCTGGGAGAGCAGGTCCACGCCGAGGATTGCTGCGGCCCGCTCCACATCCGCGCGCCGCGTGGCGTACTCCCCGTCGGCATGGGAATGGTGCACGCGGGTATCGATGACGAGCGTCGCGATCCCGGCCGCCTCCGTGTCGAATGGGATGTGTTCGATGGTGTCGGCGCCGATATCGAAGAACAGGGCATGCCCGGCCGTCGAGGCCGCCGACGCCATCTGGTCCATCAGACCGCACGGCATGCCCACGAAGTCGTTCTCCGCATGCTGACCGATCCGGGCGATGGTCGGCAGGCCGAGGCCGAGGCCCAGGTGATCCGAGATCGCCAGCGCCACGGCGCATTCCACCGCCGCGGAGGACGAGAGCCCCGCGCCGGCCGGCACGGTGGAGTCCAGTGCGATCGTGAGCGGTGGCACCTCGACCCCACGCTGTTGCAGCGCCCACACGATGCCGAGCGGATACGCCGCCCAGCCCTTCGCCGCCGGCGAGCCCGGCTGCAGGTCTTCGGGAGCGGCATGTGTGACGCTGCCCGAGCGCTGGGCCGACGCGACATGGAAGTGCCCGTCGTCGCTGGGTCCCAGCGCGACCTGGGCCCGGGCGTCGATGGCGAACGGCAGGACCAGCCCGCCGCTGTAGTCGGTGTGTTCGCCGATCAGGTTCGCGCGTCCGGGAGCCGACCACGCTCCGGCGGGATCGGCGCCGAACAGGCGGCGGTGCAGGGCGGTCGCATTCATCCTCGGCTCCGTCATACTCGTTCGGCCATGTCCGGGTCGATACGGCGCTGCCGTCACGACGACGCCCGGGCGAAATCCCATGCGTCCCGCACCATATCGGCGAGCGTCAACTCCGGCTGCCAGCCGAATACCTCCTGCGCCCTGGTGTTCGACGCGATCAGTCGGGCCGGGTCGCCCGCCCGCCTCGGGCCGACGGTGGCCGGGACCGGGGAGCCGGTGACCTCGGCGATCGTGTCCAGCACCTGGCGCACCGAGTAGCCGTCGCCCGATCCCAGGTTACAGATCAGGTGTGTGCCCGGCCGCGCGGCGGTGAGCGCCAGGACGTGGGCGCGGGCGAGGTCGGCCACGTGGATGTAGTCACGGATCGGGGTGCCGTCGGGCGTGGGCCAGTCCTCGCCGAAGACGGTTAGTGGCTCGCGGTGGCCGGCGACCGCGCCCAAGGCCAGCGGGATCAGGTGGGTCTCGGTGCCGTGCCGCTCGCCGGCACCCCATGCGGCTCCGGCCACGTTGAAGTACCGCAGCGAGACCGCCGCGAGGCCGGTGGCGGCGCACTCGCCGGTGAGCATCATGTCCACCGAGAGCTTGGACGCGCCATAGGGATTCGTCGGTCTGGTCGGCGAGTCCTCGGTGATGGGCACCGCGTCCGGCTCGCCGTAGGTGGCGGCCGTGGACGAGAACACCAGCCGCGGCACGTCGTGCTCAGCCACCGCGTCGAGCAGCGCACGGGTGCCGCACACATTGGTGCGCCAGTACCTGGCCGGGTGCTCCACCGACTCGCCGACCAGGGATCTCGCCGCGAAATGAAGCACACCGTCGAACGTTTCCCGGGTGAGAACCGTTGCTGCGTCGGCGATGTCCGCCTGGACCAGCTCCGCCCCGTCCGGCACGGCGTCGGCATGCCCGGTGGACAGGTCGTCCAGCACGGTCACCCGGTGCCCTTCGGCGAGCAGTAGCCGGGTGACGACGGATCCGATGTAGCCGGCGCCGCCCGCGACCAGGACGTTCAGCGGTTGCACGCGCCCATCGGTCGCGGCCGTCGGCCGGTCCGCGGCCGACAGGCCGGGGGCGGCGTCATACTCGCCGGTCATATCGCGACCTCCCGCAGGCGCGCGGCGATCTCTTCCGGCGCTGTGTCGTTGATGAAGGCCCCCATCGCGGATTCCGACCCGGCCAGATATTTGATCTTCCCGGGAGCGCGCCGGATCGAAGTGAGGCGCAGATGCGCCCACCAGCTGTCCCGGCCGGTGTGCACCGGAGCCTGGTGCCATCCGGTGATCAGCGGCAGCGGCTCGTCGAACAGCGCTTCCATCCGGGCCAGCGCCTCGCGGTAGACCGGCACGAAGGCATCGCGCTCGTCGTCGGTCAGCGCCGGAAGATCCGGAGCCTGGCGGCGCGGGTAGAGGTGCACCTCGATCGGCCAGCGCGCGGCGAACGGCACGAATGCTACCCAGTGTTCGTTGCCGGCGACGACGCGCGGGCTGGTCGCCTCCACGGCGAGAAGATCGGCGAAGAGGTTGGTGCCGTGCGACTTCGCGTGCGCCGCAACGGAATCCAGCATGCGCGAGGTCACAGGGGTGACGAACGGGTAGCCGTAGATCTGACCGTGCGGATGGTCCAGGGTGACACCGATCTCCGCGCCGCGATTCTCGAAGCAGAACACCTGCTCGACACCGGGGTGCTGCGCGAGAGCGCGGGTGCGGTCGGTCCAGACATCGACGACGGTGCGGATCCGCGACTCGGGCAGTGTGGACATGGTGGCGTGATGGTCGGAGGTGAAGCACACCACCTCGCAGCGCCCGTTTCCTGCCTGCGCGTCGGCCGGCCCCGTGTGCGTGACGGCCGGGCCGCTGCCGGAGAACGAAGGGAACCGGTTCTCGAAGACCACGACGTCGTAGTCCGCGGACGGGATTTCCGACGCATGACCCTGCGTGGACGGGCACAGCGGGCATTGATCGGCCGGCGGATGGTATGTCCGGCTCTGCCGATGGCCGGCGATCGCGACCCACTCGCCGGCCAGCGCATCGAAGCGCGCCTCGCTGTGGTGCTCGACGGCCGGCAGGTCGCGGGTGTCCGGCGCCGAGCGGTCGATCCCGGCGGACTCGTCGAAGTAGATCAGCTCGCGGCCGTCGGCCAGCCGGATCGCCGTCCTGTGCAGCCGCTCCCCACCCATTGGCACCCTTCCATGATCGAAGACAGTTCGATACTATCCACGGAAAGCAACAGAATCAAACACAATCCACCACTCCTCCACCAGCCGTATGGGAGGCTTGATGCTGGCCAGTCAGCGCAGGACGTTGATCGCCGCCGAGGTGCAGCGGCGCGGCGCGGCGCGCGTCATCGACCTCACCGCCCGTTTCGACGTGTCCGATATGACGATCCGCCGGGACCTGGAAATGCTGGAATCGGAAGGACGCGTCCGCAAGGTGCACGGTGGTGCCGTCGCCGTCGGCAGCAGCATCGACGAGCCGGGCTTCGAGGCGAAACGAGGCATCAACACTCCCGCCAAACGTGCCATTGCCGCGAGAGCTGCGGAGCTGATCGCGCCGCGATCGGCCATCGGCATCTCTGCGGGCACCACGACCTGGATGCTGGCCGAAACCGTCGCGGCCATGGCCGAGCCGCTGTCGATCGTCACCAACTCGACCACCGTCGCCGATGCGCTGGCCGCTCCCGGGGCCGTCGGGAAGAGCGTCATCCTCACTGGTGGCCTGCGCACTCCCAGCGCCGCGCTGGTCGGCGCGGTGGCCGACCGCGCCATCGAGTCGCTGCACGTCGACCGGCTCTTCCTCGGCGTGCACGGCATGGATGCCGCCGCGGGGCTGACCACCCCGAACCTGGCCGAGGCGCATACCGATGCCGCCTTCATCAGCCGCGCCAGGCACGTCGTGGTGCTCGCCGACTCGTCCAAGTGGTCCACGATCGGCTTGGCGACCATCGCGCCGCTGACGGCCGTCGATATCCTGATCACCGACGACGGTCTGCCCGCCGAAGCGCGCCAGGTGTTGCGGGATTGCGTCGGCGAGCTCGTCGTCGTGCCGGTCGGATCCGAGGCGACGCTCGCCGGGTAGCCGTCCCGACGCGGCCCCGGAGCGGCCGGGCGGCGTCGCCACGTGACACGATGAGGACCCGACCCGGAACGCGGGCGCCGTTGGCAAGGGTGGGGAGGCGGATCCGGCGCGTCACTCGACTGACGGGGCCGCCTGGGGCGCGCGACGGATCAGGGCCGTGAGCGCCGCTGCCGGCCCGGGACGCCCGAGCCCGAAACCTTGCACGTAGGTGGCGCCGAGCTCGGTCAGATAACCCAGCTGCTCCTCCGTCTCGACCCCTTCGGCCACCACCCGCAGATCCAGCTCGCCGGCGAGCTCGATGATGGCGCGCACGATGGCCGCATCCGTCCGGCTCGTTCCCAGGCCGTGCACGAACGACATGTCGATCTTGATGATGTCCACGTCGAACCATTTCAGGTACGCCAGGGAGGAGTAGCCGGTGCCGAAATCGTCGATGGCGATCGCGGCGCCCATCTCGCGGAACTGCCCGATGCGGGTGGCAGCCAGCGCCGGATCGGCCATCAGGACACTCTCCGTCATCTCCACGATCAGGCTGCCGGCCTGCGCCGATGCGCTCAGTGCGGCCATTGCGTCCCGCACGTGGCCGACGATGCCCGGAGCCGCAAGCTGTCGCGCCGACAGGTTGACCGCAATGCCCAGGCCCGCGCTCTCCCAGTCGCTCAACTGCGCGGCGGCCACGTGCAGCACCCACTCGCCGATCGGCGCGATCATGCCGGAATCCTCGGCGGCGTCGATGAACGCGCTCGGCAGCAGCAGGCCGTGTTGCGGATGATGCCAGCGGAGCAACGCCTCGGCGCCGCTCAGGTCCCGTCCCGGCAGCGCAAAGATCGGCTGGTAGTACAGCTCGAACTGGCCGTCCCGCAGCGCGCTGCGCATCTCGGCCGGCAGGTTCTGGCGCCAGCTCCCGCCTCGGCGGCGTGCGAACCCTTCGATCTCGAAATGGGCGTGTGAGCCGTGGGGCTCGTCGTCGCCGTATCTGCTCCGATACAGCGCCGACTCGGCATCGCCGAACCAGGAGCGGACGTCGCTGCCGGTCAACGGCTCCGCGGCGCCGACATGCGCGGACAGCGCGATCCGCCGTCGGCCGACCTGCAATGGCTCGGCGACGGTTTCGACCGCGGCCTCGGCGAGGTGGGCGATGTCGCCGGGGTCGCCGGCGTGGTCGAAGAGGATTGCGAACTCGTCGCCGGCGACGCGGGCGACGGCCGGCGGCGACGCCGGCCCGCCGGGTGGGGACTGCCGATCCAGCGCCTGCTGATGCACCCGCTGTGCGAATGCCACCAGGCGCGCGCCCATGACGCGGAGGACCTCGTCGGCCACCCGATGCTCGAGCGAGTAGTCGATCTCCTTGAACCGCTGCAGACCCACCAGCAGCAGGACCGGCCTACGGCCAGCGCCGTGGCTGTCGTGCGCCGCCCTCTCGGCGAGGAGATCGAGCATCCCTGCGCGGTTCAGCAGACCGGTCAGCAGGTCGTGCGTCTCACCGGCTTGACGCTGCCGTCGTTCGCCGGCGTCGCGGCAGAAGAAGTAGTAGCGGATCGGTGCGCTGGGCACCGACCACATCGTGACATCGGCCGGGAAGACGCTGCCGTCGCGGCGGAGGAGGATCATCTCCCGACGCCAGACCGGGGGATCGGAGTCACGATCCGGCTCCCGATCTCCGGCCGTGCACACCGACAGGCGCAGCAGATCCGCGCTGCGCCGATACATCGCCTCGGCGCGGGTCCAGCCGAAGAGCCGTTCGGCGCCGCGCGTCCATGCCGCGATCCGTCCGTCGGCGTCGACCGCGACGAAGCCCCGGCTGCCGGCGTCCACGATGCGGTGCAGCCGGCTGGGCCGATCGACGGTCTCGCCGCGCAACTGCAGCTGGTCGAAGGCCGTTCCCAGCAGGAAGCCGGCGATCGTCATGCCGTCCAGCAGGTCGGCATCCGGTTCGATCGGCTCCGTACTCAAGAACTGCAGCACGGCGACCACTTCGTTGCCGCGGACGACGGGGACGCAGAAAACCCCGCGCAAGCCGGCGGCGCGCGCCGCGGCGGCTCGGGGGTAGTCCGCCTCGATGCCGATATCGGAGACCCAGCCGGGGCGCCGGGTTGCGATGACCCGGTCGATGATGCCGGTCGGCGTGCGCATGGCAACCCCGTCAGCGGCGAGAAGGTAGGCCTCCCAACCCATTTCATTTGTCCGCGCGGAAATCCACGTCGTCACGGCACCATGTGGATCGATCAGGAGCGCGTGGGCGACCGGCCAGCCGGAGAGCTCGGACACCTGCCGGAGCAGCCAGTCCGTCATCTCCCGGGCGTCTCGGCCGGCCGCAGCCACATGGGCGAAGCGGTCCAGCAGCTGTGCCAGCGCAGCATGATCCACCGGGCCGACATGGGCGTCTGCGGACATCACGCTTCCTTCGTGGCGCTGGTGCCAGGCCGTACCGATGGCAGCCGGACGCTGCCATCGTGACACGTGCACCGTGCCGGAGCAATCGGCAGTCGCGGTGTGATCCACGGCCAATGGCCGGAGGCGACGTGCCCAGAACCCGGCGTGGCGAGGCACCGGCCCGCCGGCGATCTGATGACGTCCACGGCGGCGAGTATGACGTCGCAGCAGACATATCCGGCTCAGGGTTCGAATTTGTAGCCCAGTCCGCGCACCGTGACGAGGTGCCGGGGTTCGGCCGGGTCGGGTTCGATCTTCGACCGCAGTCGCTTCACGTGCACATCCAGCGTCTTGGTGTCCCCGACGTAGTCGGCGCCCCAGACCCGCTCGATCAGTTGGCCGCGGGTCAGCACCCGGCCGACGTGCCGCAGCAGGTACTCGAGCAGATCGAACTCCTTGAGCGGCAACGCGATCCCGGCGCCGTCCACGGTCACCTGATGGCGGTCCACATCCATACGCACCGGGCCCGCCTCGAGGACGGCGTCATACTCGCCGACCTCACCGTTGTCGGCCTCTGTCCTGCGCAGCACGGCCCGGATGCGGGCGATCAGCTCCCGGGCGGAGTACGGCTTGGTGACGTAGTCGTCCGCGCCGAGCTCCAGGCCGACCACCCGGTCGACCTCGGTGTCGCGGGCCGTGACCATGATGACGGGCACGCCGGAACGGGTGCGCAACTCCTTGAAGACCTCGATGCCGTTCATGCCGGGCAGCATCAGGTCGAGCAGCACGATGTCGGCACCGCCGCGGTCGAACTCGGCGAGTCCGTCCGGGCCGGTGCCGGCGACCACGGCCTCGAAACCCTCGCGCTCCAGCAGGAACGCCAGCGGTGTCGCCATGGCTTCTTCGTCTTCGACGATCAGTACCCGCGTCATCAGGCCTCCTCGGAGGGCGTCGTGGTGTCAGCGTCGCCATCGGGTTCGGCGCCGAGAGCGGTTGCTGCAGCGTCGATCTCGCTGATCAGGAGCGGCGAAGCACCGGTGCCGGCCAGCGGCAGGCGCAGCGTGAACGTGGAGCCGACACCCACCTTGCTGGCCAGTCGGATGGAGCCGCCGTGGTTGGCGGCGACGTGCTTGACGATGGCCAGCCCCAGCCCGGTGCCTCCGGTGGCCCGCGATCGAGCCGGGTCGGCCCGGAAGAAGCGCTCGAAGACGCGGCGCTGGTCGCGCGGGGCGATGCCGATACCCCGGTCGGCGACGGCGATGTCGACGATCCCGCGCCGCACCACTTGCGTCACCGTCACCTCGGAGCCCGATTCGGAATAGTGCACGGCATTGTCCACCAGGTTGCCGATCGCGGTGGTGAGCAGGCTGCGATCCCCGGTGACGGTGGCCCCGCTGGCACCGGTCACCCGGATCGCGATCCCCGCGGCGGAGGCGGTGACGGTCGCACGATCCACGGCGTCCCCGATCACGGCATCCACATCGACCGCGCCGATCTCGTGCAGCCCGCCGCCCTGGATGGCCGACAGCGCGATGATCTCGGTGATCAGTGTGCCCAGGCGCGCCGATTCGCGCTGCATGCGCTGGGCGAACGCGGTCACGGTGTCCGGCGAGTCGGAGGCCTCCAGCACGGCCTCGGCCAGCAGGCCGATCGCGGTGACCGGCGACTTGAGCTCGTGCGAGACATTGGCCACGAAGTCGCGGCGCATCAACTCAGCGGTGCGCGAGGCGGTCTCGTCCGTCGCGGTGGCCAGCACCAGACCATCACCGATCGGTCGCGCCGTCATACTCAGCACCTCGGCGCGGCCGCGCAGGCCAGGCGTCTCCCACTCGTCGGCGCCGTCCGTCTCCGAACGGGCGCCGCACTCCAGCACGCGCTCGGCGATGCGCGGATCGAGGGCGCCCTCGCCGGTGATCAGGCCGAACTCGCGGGCGACCTGATTGGCCAGCAGGATCTCGCCGCCGGCGGCGACGACGACCTGTCCGGCGGGGGCGGCGGCGAAGGCGCGCGCGGCGACGGCGGCCGACGCGTCCGGGGCAGCGGTGTACCTGCTGGCCCGGATCCCGACGAAGAGGCCCACGGCCAGGGCGGTCACCGCGACGACGAGGACGACGGCCGCGGCCGCCAACCACCACCATCCCGTCACGCCACCATCGTAGGGGGCGGCCTGGGCGGCCTCGACGGCTCGCAGCACGCCGAGCCAGAGGAGGTCAGCCACCCACGCTCATCCGAATCTGCCCCAGATGTAGTCCTGCGTGGACGGTTCGGACGGCGAGGCGAACATCGTGGTCGTGTCGCCGTATTCGACGAGCCTGCCCGGCAGGCCCTGCCCGGCCAGGTTGAAGAACGCGGTGGTGTCGGAGACGCGCGCCGCCTGCTGCATGTTGTGCGTGACGATCACGATCGTGTAGTCGCGCTTCAGTTCGCCGATCAGGTCCTCGATCGCGGCCGTGGAGATCGGGTCGAGCGCGGAACAGGGCTCGTCCATGAGCAGCACCGCGGGCTTCACGGCGATGGCGCGGGCGATGCACAGCCGCTGCTGCTGGCCGCCGGACAGCGATGAGCCCGGTTCGCTCAGCCGGTGCGCGACTTCCTCCCACAGATTCGCCGAGCGCAGCGACGATTCCACGATCTCGTCGAAGTCCTTGCTGCTCTTGCGGATCCCGCCGATCTTGTACCCGGCGATCACGTTGTCGTAGATCGACATCGTGGGGAACGGGTTGGGGCGCTGGAAGACCATGCCGACCGCGCGCCGCACCGCCGTCGGGTCCACATCGGGACCGTACAGATCCTGCCCGTCCAGTCGCACGGAGCCCTGCACACGCCCCCCGGGGATCACCTCGTGCATTCGATTGAGCGTGCGCAGGAACGTCGACTTACCGCAGCCGGACGGGCCGATGAGTGCGGCGACGCTGCCCGGCTGAATGGTCAGCGAGACGCCCTCCACGGCGCGGAAAGTGCCGTAGTAGGCGTCGAGATTGTGTATATCGATTCTGGTTGACATAGCGAGAGTCCTTGATCTGTCGGAAGGTCCGCATCGCGGGTGGATTACGCCGGTTGCCGCCGGAATCGGGTCAGGCTCTGGCGCAGGGTATGACGCCGTCCTCGGCGCTGGCCCCTGCTGCGTTTGTGGGAACCCAGCCACCGCGCCGCCAGCCGCGCCCCGATGTTGAGCGCCAGCACCAGGAGCACCAGCACGAGGGCGGCGCCCCAGGCGCGCGGCTCCGCGTAGGCGCCGGCGTTGCCGGAACGCTTGCCGAGCTGGTCCCAGATCATCATGGGCAGAGCGGCCTGGTCGCCTTCGAGCGGGTTGCCGTTGATCTGCGAGGCATAGCCGACGAGCAGCACCAACGGAGCGGTCTCGCCCACGATGCGCGCGATGGACAGCAGCACGCCGGTGACCAGGCCCGACATTGCGGTGGGAAGAACGACTTTCAGCACCGTGCGCCACTTCGGGATGCCCAGGGCGTAGCTGGCCTCGCGCAGATCGGTCGGCACCAGACGAATCATCTCCTCCGAGGAGCGGATCACGATCGGCAGCATCAGGATGGTCAACGCGATCGACCCCGCGGCCCCGAAGGGTCGCATTCCGAAGCCGAGCAGCAGGAGGGAGAACACGAACAGTCCGGCGACGATCGACGGCACGCCGTTCATCACATCGACGAAGAATGTCACCGACTTGGCGAAGCGGCTCTTGCCGTTCCGTGAGGTACGGAACTCCACCAGGTAGATGGCGGTGAGGATGCCGATCGGTACAGCGATCGCTGTGGCCAGACCGACCTGCTGCACCGTGCCCAGTAGCGCCGCGTATACGCCACCGCCGGGCTGGGCCCCGGTGACGCCGTTCATGGAGTGGGTGAGGAAGTCCCAGCTGAGCGCGGGTAGACCCTTCACGACGATGTAGCCGAGGATCAGCACCAGCGGCGTGATGGCCGCGACCAGGCAGGCAGAGATGGCGGTGGTGGCGGCCCGGTCGGCGGCGTGACGGCGGCCCTCGACGGCCAGCGACCAGGTGGTGAGCGTGATGACGTGCAGCGCGACCGCCGCCGCCGCTGTGGTCATCCATCCGGTCCAGCCGAGGCCGGTGCGCAGGACGATCGCGGCCGCGATGGACGAACCTGCGGCCATCAGCGCGGCTTGCTGGGGCAGGTGTCGAGCGGTCAGTTCCAGCCGCGACGATGGCGCGAGCGCACTCTGGGTCGTCATACCGTCACCGACTTCCGGGACATCACCAGGCGGGCGGTTGCGTTCACCACGAGGGTGATCGCGAACAGCACCAGACCGGCCAGGATCAAGGCGGGGATACCGACCGGATCGGACCCGGCCTCGCCGAATTTGAGAACGATCGTGGAGGCGACCGTGTCGCCGCCCTGCTCGGTCAGATGCCAGTTGATGGCGAAGCCCGAACCGAGCACCAATGCCACGGCGATGGTCTCGCCGAGCGCCCGGCCCAAGCCGAGCATCGCGGCCGCCACCATGCCGGAGCGGCCGAACGGCAGCACCGCCGTGCGGATCACATCCCAGCGGGTGGCGCCGAGGGCCAGCGCTGCGTCGATGGTTGCTCCGGGCGTCCGGGCGAACACCTCCCGGCAGACCGAGGCCACGATCGGGATGATCATGATCGCCAGGATGATCCCGGCCATGAGGAGGCTCTTGCCGTACTGCCCGGCAACCGTGGCGGTCTCGTTCTTGAAGATCGGGATCCAGCCGAGATAGTCGGACAGCCACTGCTGGAAGCCGCGGGTGTGCGGGATCAGGAAGTACAGGCCCCACATGCCGAAGACCAGCGACGGGACCGCAGCCAGCAGATCGATGAGACCGCCGACGAGCGCCGCCCAGCGCTGCTTCATGTAGTGGGAGATCGCCAGCGCCACGCCCACCGCGATGGGCACACCGACGACGATGGCGATCAGCGAGGACATCACGGTGCCGAACAGGATCGCGGCCATACCGAAGACCGGCGGGTCGCTCTGCGGCCGCCAGATCTGGGTGGTGATGAGGTTGCCGGTATTCGCCGTGACGGCCGGCCAGGCGCGGATGATGAGAAACACCGCGATAGCCGCCATGGTGACCAGCACGATCGCGCCCGACCCTGCTGCGAGAGTTCGGAACACCCGGTCGCCGGCAGGGCCGGCGCGCGAGGTGAGCACGAGGGCGGACGCAGCGCCGGTGCTCTCGGCCGCCCGGTCGGTGCTCGCCGGGCGTGCCGCCGCCCCGGTGACCGAAGTCATCGGGGCGGTGGCGGCGACGGTGGCGTGGCGGACCGGAGTCCCGTCGATCCCGTCGGTGGATATGTCGAGGGCGGCGTCATCGACGCCTTTCTCCTCGGTGCGTACAGACGCGGCAAAGCCGGCGGCCGAGCCCGTCGCCGAGGCGACATCCTCGTACGTCATCGAATCTCCTCCTGGAGTGCTGCCCGTGGCCCGGCGGACGAACGAATCTCACGCTCAGCGGTGGTGGCGAGAATTCGACCTGCGAAAACGTCGTCACTGTTGCTCATGAGCGTGAGATTCGTTCGCATCCGGCTAGCTCAGGGCCTTGACGGTCGTCTCGACCTGCGCGCGGATCGACTCGGGTAGCGGGGCCGCGCCGAGGTCTGCGAACAGGGCCTGGCCGTCGGTGGCCGCATAGCCGAGGAACGACTTGAGGAGGCCGGCCTTGTCGCCGTTACCGCCCGTGCAGACGAGTTCGTAGGTCACCAGGATGACCGGGTAGGCGCCGGCCTCGGTGGTGGCGTAGTCGAGCTTCAGCGCGAGGTCCCCGCCGGTGCCGACGATCTCGGCAGCGGCAACGGCCTTGCCCGCGGACTCGGCGGTCAACGCAACTGGCCCGGATCCGTTATCGATCTCGGCCATAGCGAGCTTCTCCTGCTGGGCGAATCCCCATTCGACGTAGCCGATGGCGCCCTCGGTGTCGGCGACGGCCTTGGCCACGCCGTCACTGCCCTGGGCACCGACGCCGCCGGGAGCGGTCCAGGCCTTGCCGCCCTCGAACGTCCAGCCGCCGGCGGCCGCCAGGTACTTGGTGAAGTTGTCCGTGGTGCCGGAATCCTCGGAGCGGTGGACGGTGGCGATGGCCAGATCCGGCAGTGCGACGCCCGGATTGATCGCGGCGATGGCCGTGTCGTTCCAGTTGGTGATCGTGCCGCCGAAGATGCCGGAGAGGACGGTGGGCGTGAGCACCAGGCGATCGACGCCGGTCAGGTGGAACGCGACCGCGACGGGACCGGTGACCATGGGCAGGTTCACCGCATCCGTCGCCTCGCAGCGCTGGTCGTGGGCCTTCGTGAGGTCCTCTTCCTTCATGGCCGAATCCGAGCCGCCGAAGTCGGTCTGTCCGGTGATGAAGTCGGTGACGCCCTTGCCGGAGCCGCCGCCGCCGTAGTCGCCGATGGTGGCACCGCACTTGGCGTTGTAGGACGTGATGAGCTCGGCCATCACCTTGCCCTGAGCCGTGGAGCCCGAGGAGCGCAACGTACCGGTGGCGCAGGTGAAGCCGGCGGCCTCGAAGCCGCTCGCGGCGGACTGCGCGCCGCTGCTGGCGGGGGTGGACGAGCCGTCCGCGGAGCTGGAGCTCTCGGTGGCGGAGGCGCTCGAGGAGCTCTGAGAGCCGGCGGAATCCGTCGCGGCATTGCCCGCGGACGAGACGGTGCTGTCCGTATTGTTGTCCGTGCCGCAAGCGGCGAGTACGACCGTCAGCGCGGCCGCGATCGCGAACAGAGACGTGCGCATGCGGCGGGTCGACGCCGTGCCCGACGGACTGCCCGCCGTCTTCGTGGAGGTGCTTGCCTTCACCGTGGTCCTTTCACTGCTTCGGTCATTGCTGCCCGGCCCCGGTGGGCCGGCGGAAGAAGTCTTCCGGCAGTTCGAACGCTAGGCAGCGCATATGGCTGGAATGGATCGCCGAGGTGAACGGAAGGTGAACGATGGGCGCACATCCGACACGCGACGAGCCGGGCGGGGGCGTGCGCGGCGCTACGGCCGCGGTGGAGCCGGGTTCGATGCGCCGGCAGGGAGAATGGTTGGTCGTGGGAAGGGGCAGGACGATGCAGGACCGCAGGCTGATGCTGGTGCACGCGCACCCGGATGACGAATCCAGCGCGACGGCCGTCACGATGGCCGGATCCGTCGCCGACGGAGTTGACGTGACGCTGGTGACCTGCACTGCGGGAGAGGACGGCGAGATCGTCGCCCCCGACCTCGAACACCTGGCGGCCGACCGCGACGATGCGCTGGGCCCGCATCGGCTCGGCGAGCTGACGGTCGCGATGGCCGCGCTCGGTGTGACGGACTTCCTGCGTCTCGGCGGCGACTTTCGCTTCCGCGACTCCGGCATGGCCTATGCGGAGGACGGCCGGGTGATCCCGGCTCCGCATCCGCGCCCGAACGCGTTTGCGCTGGCCGACCTGAAGGATGCGGCGGACGAGCTGGTGCCCGTCATTCGCGATCGGCGGCCGCAGATCGTGATCAGCGACGACCCGCGCGGCAGCTACGGCCACCCGGACCACGTGATGGCGCACCGGGTCGCCACCTACGGCGCGCTGCTGGCGGGCACGGCGTCATACCGGCCGGATCTCGGCGAACCGTGGTCGGTGCGCCGCATGCTATGGACCGCGCGGTCCGAGAGCGCCACTCGCGAGTTCGTCCGGCGGCTTCGGCGCGCCGGCGTCGATGCGTGGTTCGGCGACTACGACCCGGACGGCGCCGCGCCACCCCCGATGACGTGCCCCGACGAGGCCATCGCCGTGCGCGTCGATGCGCCGGAGTTTGCCGACCGGAAGATGGCCGCGCTCGCGGCGCACCGGTCGCAGATCCGCTCCGACAGCTTCTTCCTGACACCCGAAGTCGCGGAATCCGGCGGCACCGAGGAGTACCGGCTCGCCGCCGGAGTGCCGTATCCGGCGGGCACTACGAACGACCTGTTCGCGGGGCTCATGTAGCGGGCCGGTGCCTGGCATTCACCCCGACGTCGCCACGTCATGCTACGTTCGTGGCATGACTCGGGCACGAATCAGCACTACGGTGGACGCCGGCCTGCTGGCCGACGCTCGCCGGATCGACGAAGGAGCGACGGATTCGTCGATGGTGGAGGCGGCGCTCCGTGCGCTGCTCGATCGGCATCGCTCGGCGACGATCGATGCCGCCTATGCGGCTTACGATGCGCATCCCGTGACGGAGCCGGATGTCTGGGGCGATTTGGCGGCCTTCCGGGAAGCCGCGGCCCGATCGTGACGGGGAGGTCCGCCCCGCGCTCCTCCTCAATTGGCGGTCAGCAGGTGCCGCTCCGTGGCGAGGTGTGGTGGTGCGACCTGCATGACGCCGGGAGTCGCCCCGTGGTGGTGCTCAGTCGTGACGCCGCCATCACGCGGCACGGACGGGCCTTGGTCGCCCCGTGCACCACGACGATCCGGGGCCTGCCGAGCGAGGTTCTGCTGGAACCCGGCAACGACCCCGTCCCGCTGGTGTCCGCCGTGAATCTCGACTCGGTGGAGAGCGTGTCCTTGGCGGTGCTCACCCGGCGCGTGGGACGCCTGGCGGATGACCGCATGCGGGAGGTCTGCGCGGCGCTCGCCGTCGCCGTGGATTGTGGTGGGTGAATCGCGGCCGAGCCGGGATTGCGTGATACCGTAGGGGGGTATTGTATGATTCGCGGCGGTGGACGGAGACCGGGAGGGCGACATGGCGGACCTTCAGCACAACGGCACGGCGGCGAATCCGATCGAATCCGCGACGGGATCGGGGTCTTCGACCCCCCCGCCGCCGCACGGCTACACGTCACGCAAGCCGGAACATCTCAAGCGCCTACGCCGCATCGAGGGGCAGGTCCGCGGCCTGCAACGGATGATCGACGAGGACAAGTACTGCATCGATATCCTCACCCAGGTCTCCGCGGCAACCCGTGCGCTGCAGTCGTTCTCGCTGGAACTGCTGGACGAGCACCTGAACCACTGCGTCCTGCACGCAGCGGAGCACGGCGGCACCGAGGCGGCCGACAAAGTCGCGGAGGCGTCAGCCGCGATCGCCCGGCTCGTCCGCAGCTGACGACCCCTCGCTCAAACACCCCCGCCTCGGCATGGGGCGACCCGGAAGAAGGAGAAACTCCGTTGAGCACCACGACCTACAGCGTCACCGGCATGACCTGCCAGCACTGCGTCAACTCCGTCACCGAGGAGATCGCCCAACTCCCGGGTGTGCGCAAGGTGGACGTCTTCCTCGTCTCCGGCGGTGCGTCGTCCGTGCAGGTGACGAGCGATGCGGAACTCGATCGCGGCGACGTGCAGACCGCCGTCGAGGAAGCCGGGTACGAACTCGTCTGATGTCCGCGCTTCCCCTGCGCGGCCGAGTCCTTCGCATTCGCCACGCGGAGCGATGCGAACGCGGGATCGGGGAACAACGCAAGCGAAAGGCAGGCGGGCATCGTGGCCACGGTTGATCAGGCGCGCACGGTGGAACTCGACATCGGCGGGATGACGTGTGCCTCCTGCGCCGCGCGGGTGGAGCGCAAGCTGAACCGGCTGGACGGCGTCTCGGCGACGGTCAACTACGCGACCGAGCAGGCGCGCGTCGAGGTTCCGGCGGGCCTGACCGTGGACGATGTCATCGCTACGGTGCAGGCGACCGGCTACACCGCCGCTCCCTCGGCCCCGTTGTTCGGCGAGACATCCTCGAGCAGGGCGCGTGTCGCGGGTGGGACAAGCGGGTATGACGCCGCCCTGGGCGCCGGGGCGCCCGGAGAAGCGTCATACCCGCACGGCGACCACGACGAGGTCGCTCCCCTGCGCGCCAGGCTCATGGGCTCGGCGATCCTGGGCATTCCCGTCGTGCTCCTGTCGATGATCCCGGCGATCCAGTTCACCTATTGGCAGTGGCTGGTGCTCACCCTGGCTGCGCCGGTCGTGACCTGGGGTGCCTGGCCGTTCCACCGCGCCGCGGCGATCAATGCCAGGCACGGCGCTGCGACCATGGACACCCTGATCTCGCTGGGCGTCTCGGCCGCGACGATCTGGTCGCTCTACGCGCTGTTCCTGGGCGGCGCCGGCGAACCGGGCATGCGGATGACGTTCGACTTCGTCTCGCAGCGTGGCGACATGCCGCACGTCTACCTGGAAGTGGCCGCGGGTGTGACGCTGTTCCTGCTGGCCGGGCGCTACTTCGAGGCTCGGGCCAAGCGGCGGTCTGGCGAGGCGCTGCGGGCGCTCGCCGAGATCGGCGCCAAAGAAGTGACGGTGCTTCAGGGCAGCGCCGAGATCACCATTCCGATCGGGTCGCTCGCGGTTGGGCAGCAGTTCCTGGTGCGGCCCGGCGAGAAGATCGCCACCGACGGCGAGATCGTGGCCGGGACGTCTGCCGTCGATACGTCGATGCTGACCGGTGAGTCGGTGCCCGTGGAGGTGGGCGTCGGTGACGCGGTGACCGGCGGCACCGTCAACGCGGGCGGCCTGCTGCGGGTGCGCGCCACCCGGGTCGGCGCCGACACGCAGCTCGCCCACATGGCGCGGCTGGTGCGCGACGCGCAATCCGGCAAAGCGCCGGTGCAGCGCCTGGCGGACCGGATCTCGGCGGTGTTCGTGCCGATCGTGATCGCCCTGTCCGTCGCCACGCTGGCCGTGCACCTGCTGATCGGCGGGGGCGTTCAGTCTGCGTTCACCGCCGCGGTCGCGGTGCTGATCATCGCCTGCCCGTGCGCGCTGGGGCTCGCCACGCCCACGGCCCTGCTGGTGGGCACCGGCCGGGGCGCGCAGCTGGGCGTGCTGATCCGCGGGCCGGAGGTGCTCGAGTCCACTCGGCGGGTGGACACGATCCTGCTGGACAAGACCGGCACCGTTACGACGGGACGGATGACGCTCACGGATGTGCTGCTGGCCGAGGGCTCCGACCGCGGTGAGGTGTTGCGCTACGCGGCCGCCGTGGAGAGCGGGAGTGAGCATCCCATCGCCGCTGCGGTCGTGCGCGGCGCCCTGGCCGAGCTCGATGAGGGCGCAGCGACACTGCCTGGTATGACGGGATTCTCGGCGACGGCCGGTCTGGGCGTGCGGGCCGAGGTGCATGACGGCGACGCGCATCCCGGCCGGGAGGTCGTGGTCGGCCGGCTGTCGATGCTGACGGGCCAGGGCCTGCGAATCGACGATGACCTCGCCCGCCGCGGCGCCGGTGCCGAGAAGAATGGCGCGACGGTGGTCGCCATCGGCTGGGACGGTGCCGTGCGCGCTCTCCTCGCGGTGGCCGACGCGGTGAAGCCCACCTCGAAGCAGGCGATCGCGCGGCTGCGCGAACTGGGCCTGCGGCCACTACTGCTCACGGGCGACAACCGTTCGGTGGCCACCGCTGTCGCCGCCGACGTTGGAATCGAGCGCGACGACGTCATCGCCGAGGTGCTCCCGGCTGACAAGGTCAGCGCGGTCGCCCGGTTGCAGCGCAAGGGCGCCGTGGTCGCTATGGTGGGCGACGGCGTGAATGACGCGCCGGCGCTCGCCCAGGCCGACCTGGGCCTAGCCATGGGCACCGGCACCGACGCCGCGATGGCGGCGTCCGACCTGACGCTGGTGCGCGGCGACCTGACCGCCGCGGTCGACGCGATCCGCCTGTCCCGGGCGACGCTGCGCACCATCAAGGGCAATCTGTTCTGGGCGTTCGCCTACAACGTCGCCGCCCTGCCGCTGGCCGCGCTGGGACTGGCGAATCCGCTGATCGCCGGCGCCGCCATGGCGTTCAGCTCGGTGTTTGTGGTGTCGAACTCGCTGCGGCTGCGCCGCTTTCGCTGATCGAGCCGGATTGCCGGGTCGGCGGCCGCTATGCGTGCTCGAGCACCGCTGCGGCCAGGCCGGAATCGACGACGAGGGCATTGAGCACGGTGGAACGCAGCACCGCCAGCACGCCTTCGACCTTCGCCTCCCCGGCGGCGACGCCGATGACCTCCGGCATCGCGCGAAGCTGCTCGAAAGTGACCCCCACGACACGTTCCGTCGTCGGTAACCCGAGTGGGGCTCCGTCGCGGGACACGAAGCGTCCGCAGATGTCACCGGTCGGGTCGGCCGCCAGGAAGGTGGCGAGTTCATCCTTCGTCAAGTGCATGCCGGCGACCAGTCGTCGTGACGAGTACAGGCCATGTGAACCGATGCCGACGAATGCCGTCTCCACTGCCGCTGCGGCATTGATCGCGTCCCGGATCACGGTCTGCTCCAGGAACGCGCGGTAGGCGGCGGCCGATTCCACGAGTGCAGGGGCATAGAACGGTTCGGGGTTGGTTCCGAGCTTCTCGGCGATTACCCGGAGCACGCTGTCGCCCGAACGCATGGTGTCGAGCGCGTCGAGCCCGCCGACCAGCGGGAGTAGCCGGGGTGCGGGATTGAGCCGGCCCGGCTCGAGCACGGCCGCCACCGTCTGAAGCGTATGACCCCACGAGATTCCGATCGAACCGACGCTGGTGGCACGATCGCGCAGCATCTGTGCGGCGGCACGCGCCACCGATGCGATCGTGTCGTCCCCGCGGCGCAGCAGGACGTGAGCCTCGCCGAGGCCGAATCGATCCATCAGCTGCCGCTCCAGCTCGACCACGCGGGACGGCGATTCGAAGGGGTCGTGAATGATGATCTCGACCAGGTTCTGCTGGCGGGCCTGGGTCAGGATGCGGGACACGTTCGACCGTGACACCTCGAGTTCGGCGGCCACCTCGGACTGGGTGCGGCCCTCCTCGTAATACAGTCGCGCTGCCTTGATCAGCACTTCCGTTTCGCGCGCTGAAGGCACGACCAACCTCCTGTGCGTCAAGCCTGTCCGCTTCAGGAAGAAGCGTAGTCCAGGCGATAGCGGGGCGGTCCGGGAACGCGACGCGTCACGCGTGGCGCCGGATGAAATCGACGAAGGCCTCGGCGATCGGTGCCGCGGCGACGACGACGGTCGGGTCGAAACCGTCGAAGATGTGATGGACCGCAGCGCCGGCTTCGGTGGCGATCAAGGCGCCAGCAGCCACGTCCCATTCCTTGATATCGGACTCGAAATAGGCGTCGCTCGTGCCCTCGGCGACGGAGCAGATGTCCAGGGCGGCGGATCCGTTGCGGCGGATGTTCGCGACGGCGGGCAGCACGCGCGCGAGCGTCACGGCTTGGCGTGCACGCACCTCGGCGCTGTACGAGAAGCCGGTGCTCACCAACGCGGTCGTCATCTCGCTCTTGTCGCTGCAGGCGATGGCCAGGCCGTCTAGCCGCGCGCCATGCCCCAGCGCTGCGTCATACACGCGGCGGGTGCGCGCGTCGAAGACGGCGGCAGCGATGACGCGACCCTGGCGCTCGGCCGCGATCGATACGGCGAAGTCGGGCCGGCCGTAGAAGTAGTTCACCGTCCCGTCCAACGGGTCGACCACCCAGCGGATGCCGGAGTGCGACGGCCGCGCGGTGCCTTCCTCGCCGAGGATGCCGTCGTCGGGGCGGCTATCCAGCAGCAGGTCGCGGATGAGCCGCTCCGAACGGCGGTCCATGGCCGTCACAAAGTCTGTCGGGGAGGACTTGGTGTCCGCAACAAGTCGCGCGGGTCGCTCGTCCAGCAGCAGCGCCCCGGCGCGGCGGGCCACTTCGCCGGCGAGCTCGCGCAGTTGCAACTCCAGACTCATCGTTGACCCCTCCCGGGTGTCTTGCGGCGTGCGCGCATCGCGCCCGCGGCACGCCTTCGCGGTGACCCCAGACCCGTGCGGAGAGTCGGTAATCCTGTGCACACTCACATCTGTGCGCTGAAACCGCCCGCATGTGCCGTTGGCATCGCCGATACTCGATGTTATGCTCACGTTTGACTGCAAGTATATGCACATACGTGCGTCAATGAGGACGCTGACTCGGAACGCCGCCCGACGTGGCTCGACGCGAGCCGCGCGCCCACGACGGGATCGAGCCGGTCCATGAGTTCGAAGAAGGGAACGAACGCGATGGGATATGCGGGGAGGCTGGCCGAACGTGAGCTGGCCGTGGGCCGGCCGGTGCGCGTCGGGGTCGTCGGGGCCGGCCAGATGGGGCGCGGCCTCATCGCACAGGTCGCTCGTGCCGGCGGCATGGAGGTGGCGGCGGTCGCGGACGTTGCGACGGATCGGGGCGTCACCGCCCTGCAAGCGGCGGGCCGCACCGATGTTCTCGTCACGGACGACACGACGGAGGCGTCGGCCGCTGTCGAGCAGCGGCGACCGGTCGTCATGCCCGACGGTCTGCAGCTGGCCGATCTGCCGCTGGACATCGTCATCGAGGTCTCCGGCATCCCCGATGTTGCCGCCCAGGTCGCACTGTCGTGCCTGCTCAAGGGGCGCGACGTCGCGTTGATGACGGTGGAGGCCGACGTCACCGTCGGCCCGCTGCTGTCCACGATGGCTCGCGCTGGCGGCGCCATCTACACCGTGTGCCGTGGAGACGAGCCCGTCGAGTGCCTCAAACTCGTCGAGTACGCGAACGATCTCGGACTGAAGGTCATCGCCGCGGGCAAGGGCAAGAACAACCCGATGCGACCGACGGACACCCCAGACGACGTCGCGGACGAAGCGGCGCGCAAGCACATGAACCCGAAGATGCTGTGCTCCTTCACCGACGGCACCAAGACGCAGATCGAAATGGCGGCGCTCGCCAATGCGACCGGCTTCGCCCTCGAGGTCACCGGCATGCACGGGATCGCCTGTGACGCAGCAGATCTCGCGACGAAGCTGACGCCAACCGCCGCCGGCGGAATCCTCACCGCCGCGGGCCCCGTCGTGGAGTACGTCACGGGCGACGTCGCGCCCGGAGTGTTCATCATCATCGAGGCGCAGGACGACGTCGTGACCGCCGAGCTCGAGTACCTGAAGCTCGGCCCCGGTCCGTACTTCGCGCTGTGCCGACCGTTCCATCTCGCGTCCATCGAGGCGCTGCTGTCGATCGGCGAGGCCGTCGTGGATCGCCGGCCGTCGTTCCAGGCACGCCACTGGACGGCCGATGTGATCGCGCACGCCAAGGCCGATCTGCTGGCCGGCACCGTCCTCGAGGGCATTGGCGGCCACCACGTCCACGGCACGGCCCACGACGCAGCCGAAGCCCGCGGCGGCGGAGCCCTGCCGATCGGGCTCGCGGCCGGCTGCCGGCTGACGCGCGACGTCCGCGCAGGGCAGATGCTCACGTACGCGGACGTCGAGATCGACGAGACACGGCCGCTGGTGGCGCTCCGGCGGCTGCAGGATTCGCTGCAAGCGGTCGGCGTCCTGGAGACCGACGCCGCAACGGTGGGAAAGGGGCTGTTCCGATGAAGAGTGGCGGGCCATTGACCGACAAGGCGACCGCCTTGGCCGCGCTGTCCACGATGTGGCGGATCCGCATCTTCGAGGAGGCGGTCGAGGATCTCTACGGGCGCGGGATGATGCACGGCACCATGCATCTGTCGATCGGGCAGGAGGCCGTCCCGACCGGTGCGTGCCTGGCGCTTCGCACCGACGACCAGATCACCTCGACGCACCGCGGCCACGGGCACTGCATCGCCAAGGGCGCGGACCTGGATCGAATGATGGCGGAACTGCTGGCGCGCGATAACGGATACTCGCGCGGGCGCGGGGGCTCCATGCATATCGCCGACTTCGCGACCGGGAACCTCGGCGCCAACGGCATCGTCGCCGGCGGCGCCCCGATCGCCGCGGGCGCGGCGCTGGCGAACCAGATGCAGGGCAGCGACAGGGTGACCGTGTGCTTCCACGGCGACGGCGCGATCGGCGAGGGCGCCTGGCACGAGGCGCTGACCCTCGCATCGATGTGGTCGCTGCCGGTCATCTTCCTGTGCGAGAACAACCAATACGGCATGTCCAAGCCGGCGCGGGAAGCGTTCAAGGTCGAGCGGCTGTCCGACAAAGCTGCCGGCTACGGCATCGAAGGCGTGACCGTCGATGGCAATGACGTCGATGCGGTATTCGGCGCGGTCCGCGTGGCGGTGGACCGGGCTCGCCGAGGCGAGGGGCCCACGATGATCGAAGCGATCACCTACCGCTGGCGCGGGCACTCCAAGTCGGACACGAACCGGTACCGCACGAAAGAGGAGATCGCGGAGTGGAAGGGACGCGACCCCATCGCGGCATTCGTCGCGGCCATCCTCGAGCAGCAGCTCGCGGACCAGTCCGAGGTCGACGCCGTGCAGGCGGAAGCCCGCACGTCCATCCGAGACGCTGTCGTGTTCGGAACTCAGGGGCCCGCTCCGGACCCGGCCGACCTGCTCGGGGCGGTGTACGAGCCGTCCGCTGTGGACTCGTTCGATCTGGCGGAGGCGAACTGACATGCGGGAGATGACCTATGCCGAAGCCGTTCGCGAGGCGATGGCGACCGCCATGGCGAAGGATGACCGCGTCTTTCTGATGGGCGAGGACGTGGGCCGCTACGGCGGCGCCTTCGGCGTGCAGAACGACCTGGTCGATCGATTCGGCACCGGGCGCATCCGCGATACGACCATCTCCGAACTCGGGATCGTGGGAATGGGTGTCGGCGCCGCCATCTGCGGGATGCGCCCCATCGTGGAGATCCAATTCTCCGACTTCACCGCGCAGGCAATGGACCAGATCGCCAACCAGGCGGCGAAGCTTCATTTCATGGTGGGCGGACAGGCGCACGTCCCGCTCGTCATCCGCGCCCCCGGAGGGTCCGGGACCGGGGCGGCCGCCCAGCACAGTCAATCACTGGAGGCGTGGTTCGCGCACATCCCGGGACTGAAGGTCGTGATGCCCTCGAACGCCACTGACGCCGCGGCGCTGCTGCTCGCGGCGTTGGAGGATCCCAATCCGGTGATCGTTCTGGAGCACAAGCTGCTGTACAAGCAGACATTCCAAGTACCCGACGAGATCCCCGCGGCTCGCCTGGGCGAAGGCCGCATCGAACGCGAAGGCACGGACGTCACGATCGTGGCCACCGCCGTCGAAGTGTCCAGGGCTCTGGAGGCATCGCAACAGCTCGCCGCGGAAGGCATCTCGGTCGAGATCATCGACCCGCGAACGATCAAGCCGCTCGATGCCGAGTTGATCCTGAACTCGGTGAAGAAGACCGGGCGCGCCCTCCTCGTGCAGGAGGCCGTCCTGACGGGCGGATTCATGGGCGAGGTCGCCGCCGTCATCGCCGGTTCGGACGCGTTCGCCTACCTGGCTGCGCCAGTGACGAGGCTGTGCGGCCTCGATATCCCGATCCCATACAACCCCGAATTGGAGAAGGCAGCCGTGCCGCAGGTGGCCGATATCGTCCGCGAGGCACGCCGGCTGGTTCGGGAGTGGTGACACATGCCTAGCGTTCCGCTGAACATGCCCAAGATGTCGATGACAATGGAGGAGGGCACCATCGTCGAATGGCACATCGCCGAGGGCGATGTCGTCACCGATGGAGATGTCGTCGCTATCGTCACCACCGACAAGGTGGACATGGAAGTCGAGGCGACGGCCGCCGGACAGGTCGAGAGGATTCTGCACGAGGCCGGCGACGTCGTTCCGGTCGGCGAGCCCATGGCTCTGATCCAGTCCGAGCAGGACGACCTCCTCGGCGATCTGCTGGCGCCCCCACCGGTGCCTGCCGCCGAGCCCGGGCCCGCCGAGCCCGCGGCACCGGAAGGTGTGGCGGCCCCGGCGGCAGCCGGCCGAATCGTCGCGGCACCCTTGGCGCGCAAGCTGGCCAGGGAGGCCGGCATCGAGCTCGCGTCGGTCATCGCGACCAGTCCCAGTGGCATCATCCGCGCCCGCGATGTACGCGACAGGATCGCCGGACTCGCTCGCGAAGCCGGGCCGCGGACCGTCGCGCCGACCGCCGCTCCCGCGCAGGCTCCCGGCGATCTGGTAGGAGACGCACGCAGCAGGCGGCTGCGGATCACGACGGCCGGCGTCATGTCGGCGAGCGCGGGCATTCCGCAGTTCACGCTGGAACGCACGCTCGACCTCGCCGCTACCGAGCGGGCCCGCCGTGCGTCCCTGCTCGGTGTGGGGTGGACCACCGTATTGGTGCGCGCCTACGCGATGATGCTGCGGCGATACCCGCTCCTCGGTGGAACGTACACGCCGCAGGGCGTGCGCGCCGCCGACCATGTCGGTGTCGCCCTCGCGGTCGACACGCCGACCGGCCTGCTCGCGCCGGTGCTGGCGGATCCGGATCTGCTGCCGGTTCGGGAGTTGGACGCGGCAGTTCGCGCTCTCGTCGGCGACGCACGTTCCGGGACCCTGAGTCCGGATGCCATGCGCGGTGCCACCGGCACGCTGTCGAATCTCGGCGGGCTGGGTGTGCAGCGTTTCAACGCCCTGCTCACCCCGCCGCAGTGCACGGCGCTCAGCGTCGGCGAGATCGGCTACCGGGTCGCCGTCCTGGCCGACGGGACCTTCGGCGCCGTCTTCGGCTGCGAAATCGGTCTGACGGTCGATCACCGGGCAGCAGATGGCGCGGACGGTGCGCGCGGTCTGCAGTACCTGCAGGACCTGGTTTCCGATCCGCTGAAGTTGGTCGTCTAGACGGCATCGCCGGCCGGCAGGCGGCCGGAGCACCAGTCGAACGGACTGACGCGAACGCGTTGTCCTTCGGCGACTGGATGCTGCGATTCCGCTGCTGGCAAGGGTTTTCGCGGGAAAGAACAGTTCATTACGAGTTGGTGACATGCCATTGCGGACGGTGAGGGTAGCCGTTAAAGTCGTGGCAGTTATCACGAAAGCGCATAAGAATAGTCACATATGTGATGATGCGCTGGGATAGCAGCAGATTGAGCACCCGTCGGATCCACCAGGAAGAAGGAGCGAGGTAGCAATGAGATTGTCGAAAGCCCGATCACTGGTCGTCGTCGCAGTCGCCGGCGTCGTCGCCATGACGTTGGCCGCCTGCGGCAGCGCTGCGGACGACCCGACGGCGCAGAACCCCACCACCGAGTCCACGACGCAGCAGTCGTCGAGTGCCGCCGAGACCAGCGACACTGCGGCGGCCAGCGCCGAGAGCAGCGCGGCGGAGACGTCCGCGTCGGCGGCGCCGGCCGAGAACCCGAAGGGAGACCTGACGGTCTACACGTCGCAGCCCGACGGCGACATCGCCGAGATGGTCACCGCGTTCAACAAGAAGTACCCCGACGTCACCGTGAACGTGTTCCGGTCCGGCACCGAGGAGGTTCTCAGCAAGATTCGCGCCGAGAAGCAGGCGGGCGCCGTTCAGGCCGATGTCGTCTTCATCGCCGATGCGCTCAGCATGGAGGCGCTGAAGTCCGAGAGCCTGCTCGCCCCCTACACCTCGCCGGAAGCCGCGGGAATCGACCCGCAGTACATCGACCCCGACGGGTACTACGCCGGAACGAAAGTGATCGCCACCGGCATCGCGATCAACACCACCGCCGTGACGACGAAGCCCACATCGTGGTCCGTGCTCACCTCGCCGGAGGCCAAGGGCAAGGCGGAGATGCCGAGTCCGCTCTATTCCGGCGCGGCCGCCTACAACGTGTCCGTGCTGGCCGCGGACCCCGCGTTCGGCTGGGATTTCTGGCAGGGCGTGGCCGATAATGGCATGACCGTTACGAAAGGCAATGGCGCCGTGCTGAAGGACGTTGCGTCCGGCGACAAGTCGTACGGCATGGTCGTCGACTTCATCGTTGCTCGCGCCGCTGCGGAGGGGTCGCCCGTGGAGTTCCTCTACCCGGACGAAGGCGTCATGGCGATCACCGAGCCGATCGGGCTCTCCGCCGACGCGCACAACCCGGTTGCCGCCAAGGCGTTCATCGACTTCGTTCTGTCCGAGGCGGGCCAAGAGGTCGAGTCCGGTCTCGGCTACGTGCCGATCCGCGCGGAAGCACCCGTCCCGAACGGACTGAAGGGTGTGGCCGACCTCAAACTGATCTCCGGTGATCTGGATCAGCTCAGCAAGTCGACGGAGGCGGACAAGACGAAGTTCGCGGACATGTTCCATCAGTAACAGAAGTGATCGCGACCGGGGTTGTCTGCACCGAGACAATGGTGCCGGCAACCCCGGATCGCATCCAGGAACCTGGCGCCGGGGGAAGGAACAGATCGACTCATGATGCGTGACACCGAAGCGCCGCCGCCTGGGGCGCCGCCCGTCCGGCCGGCACCCGATGCCGCGCCGGCGACCAGGACCCGCATCGGACCGCGGTGGCGCAAGGGCGCCATCCGGGCGGCTATCCTCGTCGCCCTGCTGTACTTCTTCGGCATCCCGATGGTCCGGCTCACCTGGCTCAGCTTCTCAGAGCCGAGCGGGTACGGGCTCGGGAACTACACCACGGTTCTCACCCGCGGCGACACCTGGGTGAGCGTCTACAACACGATGTACACCTCGGTGCTGTCGACGATCATGGCGACCGTGCTGGGCGTCGGATTCGCCTGGTTGGTGGCCTATACCGACATCCGGGGCAAGAAGTTCATGCAGCCCCTCATCGTGCTGCCGTTCATCCTGCCGCCGTATGTCGTGACGCTCGCCTGGGCGCAGACCTTCGGGAAGAGCGGCCTGGGAACGGGGCTGCTCGGGTTGCTGCCCTTCCACATCGACGTCAACATGTACAGCCTCAACGGCATCGCGTATGTCCTGGGCATTACCCACTTCCCGATCGTGTACCTGCTCGTCGTCGGCGTCATGCGGCGGATCCCGCGGGAGATGGAACAGGCCGCCAGGGCATCCGGCGCCGGCCGCTGGGTCACCCTTCGCAAAGTCACGATCGTCGCGGCCATGCCCGGCATCGCCGCGGGTGCCCTGCTCGCGTTTCTGACCGGACTGGACAACTTCGGGGTGCCTGCCTTTCTCGGCATCCCGGCCGGCATCGATGTTCTGTCCACGTCGATCTATCAGCAGATCGTCGGATTCGGGCCGAGCGCCTTCTACCGGGCGGCCGCGCTGTCGATGCTGCTCGGCGTCATCGCCGTGGTCGGGACCGTCGCGCAGTGGGCTATCGTCCGCAGGACGAATCAGAGCGAGACCGTCGAGGCAGACACCCGGCCTCGGGTCAAGCTGACCCGGTCGCGCGCGCCGATCCAGGTGATCGTCTGGACGTTCCTGGCTCTGATCAACGTGATCCCGCTGCTGTCGATGGTCCTGACGTCTCTCAGCCCCGCACTCGGCGTGGCCACGACGCTGTCCAACGCCTCGTTCAAGCACTACCTCACGCTGCTCCAGAAGAGCGGGGACATGCGTGCCGCCCTGGCCACCAGCGGGCGGTTGGCGCTGCTGACGATGCTCGCCTGCCTCGTCATCGGCACGTACATCGCGTATGTGCGCACCCGGCAGGCGTCACGCATGTCGAAGATCGTCGATGCCGTCGTCGCGCTGCCCTATGCGTTGCCCGGCATCGTCATGGCTCTGGCCATCATCTTCGCCTGGGTGCAGCCGTTGCCCGGGGTCTACCCGGGAATCTACGGAACCTGGCTGATACTCCTCGTCGCCTACGTTACGCGGTTCACCTTTTACCAGGTACGCAGCTCGGCGGCAGCGTTCGGCCAGATCGATCGTCAGGTCGAGGAAGCAGCGCGGGCCTCCGGCGCTGGAACGTTCGCCACCTGGCGCCGCATCATGGTGCCGCTGCTGACCGCAGGACTGATGGCGGGTGCGGGACTCGTCTTCCTCACTGCCATCAGCGAACTGACGGTATCGTCCATTCTCTATTCGGCGCGGTCGAAGACCATCGGCGTCGTCATTTTCAGCTACGAGCAAGCTGGGTATTCCAACCTGTCCACCGCAGCCTCCACGCTCGTGCTGCTGGTGTACGCGATAGTGGGAGTCCTCGCCGTAGTTCTGCATTCCGTCGTCAAACATCGGGTAGGGGAGCAACGAGGATGAGTGCGACCATCGCCGGAATCGGCAAGAAGTTCGGATCCGTGGACGCGTTGTACTCGGTGAACCTCGACGTCCACAACGGCGAGTTCGTGGCGATCCTGGGCCCGTCGGGATGCGGCAAGACGACACTGCTGCGCATCGTCGGCGGATTCGAGGCACCCACCAGCGGCGAGATCTTTATCGACGACACGCTGGTCGGGTCGCCGACTCGCTCGGTGTCGACCGAGAAGCGGGATCTGGGCATGGTGTTCCAGTCCTTCGCCCTCTGGCCGCACCTGAGCGTCGCCGAGCACATTGCGTTCCCGCTGCGATATCGGCGCGCCGCGATGAGCAGCCAGGCCCGTCAGGCGCGCATTCGGGAGGTTCTCCAACTCACCGGCCTCGAATCCATGGCGGACCGGATGCCGCATCAGCTCTCCGGTGGACAGCGACAGCGCGTGGCGCTCGCCCGCGCCATCGCGCCGCAGCCGGCGCTGCTGCTGATGGACGAGCCACTGTCCGCGCTCGACGCGGCTCTGCGCGAGGACATGCGGCGGGAGATTCAGAACCTGCATCGCCGGACCCAGGCTTCCGTCATGTATGTGACACACGATCAGGGCGAGGCGCTGGCCATGGCCGATCGCATCGTGGTGATGAAGGAGGGCCATATCGAGCAGGCCGGTACCCCCTGGGAGATCTACTACCAGCCGGAGACGGCGTTCGTGGCGACGTTCGTGAGCAAGTCGAATCTGGTCGCTGGCCAGTGGAGGGACGACGCGTTCGTCCCCGCGGTCGGCGGTTCGCGCGTGGTGTGGAGGGGCATCCATGTCACCGATGCCCTCCGCCGCGATGGCGTCTGCGTCGTCCGCCCGGAATCGCTGACGCTCCGCCCGCTGGACGGCGACGCCGAGCCGGAGCTGACGGAAGCCGTCGGGGTCGTCGAGAACGCACTCTTTCAGGGACGCGAAGTGCACTATTCCATCCGTGTCGGCGACCATGCGTGGCGCGTCTTCGGGCGCGAATCGGTGCCGGTCGGGACGCGCGTCGCGTTGGGCGTGGCGGCGGGCGACGACTCCGGTCGGAACTGAATGCGACTTATTGTGGCGATCCGGGACGGGGCGTGATCATGCGCGCCACCGTTCTGAGCGGAGCACGCACGGTGGGCGGCGTGCAGATCCTGGTCCGAACCGCCGCCAGCGCGCTGATCCTCGATTTCGGTATCGTCGGCAATCCGCGCATCGTGCGCGACACGACGCTGTTCAACGAATTCCTTCCGGTCCGCCCCGGTCGTGAACTGCGTGACTATCTCGCCGCCGGTATGGCCGCGCCGATCGCCGGCATCTACTCGGCGGCCGCCCTGGGTGCCGCGGACGGCGCCACGCTCATCCACGCGCCCCGAGTCCGGTCGAAACTCGGCATCGCGCCCATCGACCTTTCGGGTTGCGACACGGCCGTGTTCGTCTCACACGCGCATGACGATCACCTCAGGCTGGTCGAATACCTGGACGCACGGACCCCGGTCCTGATGAGCGAAACGGGCGCGCGGTTCCATAGCGCGCTCGTCGCTGCCGGGATTGTTCCACCCGCCGGCACCGCACCCGTCGGGCTGCCCGGCTCGACGGTGTTCTCGGTGGGCGACCTGGCGGCGACCGTCGTGGCTGTGGATCACGACATTCCCGGTGCCGCGGGGGTCGTCGTCACCGACGAAGCCTCGGGGGCGCGCCTCGCCTACACCGGCGATTGGCGTCGGCATGGTCGCCGGCCGGACCAGATGGACGAATTCGCGCGTGCCGCTGCCGGGGTGGACGTGCTCTTCACCGACGGATCCACCACGGATCACGAGCCAGCCGGTCTGGCCGCGCAGATTCCCGAGACGCAGATCGCCGAACGGGTCGCCGACGTCGTGCGAACCACGCGCGGCGCGGTGTACGTCGCTTTCCACCAGCGCAACGTCGAGCGACACCGCGACCTGCAACTCGTCGCACAGCAGCTAGGGCGCACCCTGGTGGTGACGGGCTCGACGGCCAGGCTGTGGCGTGCTTGGGGCTGTCTCGACGCGGACGCGCCGGTCCATGTGTGGTCGGGCGACGCCGGCGACGATCTCCGCGACACCGTGGCGGTCGACCCGCGCCACGTGCGCGAGGACCCGGCCCACTGGATGTGCGAACTGCCGGTGCGGCTGCTCCCGTTACTGCTGGATACACGTGCGGGCGCGGGCGATACCTACCTGATGACGAACGGTTATCCGTACAGCCCCGCATCGCCGCACTGGGCGGTGCTGCGTACCTGGGTGCGCGAGCTAGGCCTCAGCTGGGTGGAGATCAGCTCGCATGGTCACGCATTGCCGGGCGACCTGGCGTGGTTGGTCGACCGGGTTCGGCCCGGGCGCGTCGTCCCGGTGCACACGAACAAGCCGGAAGGCTTCCCCCGCGTCGATGCCGAAGTGGCTGCACTCCACGACGGCGACGAACTGACACTGTAGGCGTCGGGCCACAGAGAGCGAGAGTCACATGGTGCAGGCAGTGCTGTTCGACTACGGCGGCGTCCTGGCGGATGTCATCAAACCGGCTGACGGACCGCGCGTGATGGCCGAGGCGATCGCCGTCGTCGTAGGTCGGTCGGGAAGTCCTATGTCGGTGGCCGAGATCGAGCACGATCTGGGGCTCGGCGTGCGCGCCTACGAGGGCTGGAAGCGCGCCCTGTCGCGCAGTGACGAGCCAGTGGAGATCAGCCAGCGTCAGTTCTGGGACTTGACCTGCTGCGATTGGCCACAGCCCGCGCGCGAGGCGGTGCTTGCCGCCGCCGCCCCGCTATCGAAGGCCTTCGATCTCACCCTGATCCGGCGGCCGGCCCGGCCGGATGCCCGCGCGGTGCTCGAGCGTCTATCCGCCGCCGGGATACGGACCGGCCTGGTGTCGAACTGCCTGTCGGGATGGGCGGCCCGCCAACAATTGAGCAGCGACGGGCTGGACACCCTGCTGGACGTACAGTACTTCTCCGACGAGTTCGGGTTTCGCAAGCCGGGGGCGGCGATGATTCGCGCGGCCATGGCGGCACTCGGCTGCGAACCCGGTCAGGTGTGGCTGGTCGGCGACCGTCTCGACCGCGACATCCTGGCCGGCCGGCGCGCCGGGGTTGCCGCGACCGTGCTCGTCCGGACCGCTGCGGGTGCCGGGGCATCGGTGCGTGGTGCCGACCCCGACCACTGCATCTCCCGGCTCACGGAGCTCGTCGATCTCCTCGGCCTGGCCGCCTGATGACGCCGCCCGGTGCGCCGCGTGAATGTATACGATCCGTGCCCCGTCGGCGCGCCTAGAAAGGTCGGTGCGCAGTGATGATCACGATGGTCATCGCACTGACGCTCGTCACCGTCGCGTTGGCAGTGGTCAGCGGTCTCAACGATGGCGGAGTGCTGCTGGCGCTCGCGACACGTTATGCCGTCATTCCGCTGGGTTGGTTTCTGGGAATCGTGTGCGTCTCCCTCGTCGCCGGCCCGCTGCTCTTCGGGGTGACGGTGGCGCAAACCCTGGTGACCGGCCTGTTCGCATCGGAGCCGGGGGCGGACCTCGCCTTCCTCATCGGCACCGTCCTGGCACTGCTGGTGGTCTGGCAACTGACCCGGCTCGGTCTGCCCACGAGCCTCACTCTGGCGCTGGTCGGCGGTCTGACGGGCGCCGCGGCGGGGGCCGGGCTCACGACGGATTGGGCCTCGATCGGCAGGGTGCTGCTCATCGGCCTGGCGGCGCCGGTCGTGAGCCTGGTGGTGGCCCGCTACGTGGGCAGGTTCCTCGAGGCATGGGGCTACGGCGCCAAAGGCGTCGGAATCTTCCGGCTGCTGCACGTCGGCGCGTTCACCGCGCAGTGCTTGGCGTATTCCATCAACGACGGACAGAAGGTGCTCGCGGTCGCGGCCGTGGCAGTCGCCGGCATCCCGGCGGCGCCCAGCCTGCTCGATCCGGCGCGTCGCTGGTGGCTGGTGCTCGCCCTGCTCGTCGTCACGCCGCTGTTCGCGGTCGGCATGATCCTGTCGTTGCGCCGCGTCACGCGCCGGATCGGCAGAGAACTCGCCGTCCTCCGTCCGGTGGACGCCGTCGCAGCGGAGGCCGTCGGTGCCGGCGCGGTGTTCGTGAGCTCCGCCTTGGGCGCACCGGTCAGTATGAGTCAATCGGTGGCGGCCGCGGTGGTCGGTTCCGCGAGCAGTAAGGGAGTGGGGCGCGTGCGGTGGGATTCGGCCGCCCGGATCGGGATGGCATGGGTGGTGACGTTGCCGGCAAGTGGGCTGCTGGCGTTCGTTCTGGGGTGGGTGACGCGATGAGCAAGGCAAAAAATCGACCGTTGCGTAGGACGCGCCGGCTCGTGCGGGAACTCGGCGGCAGAGGCGGGGCGGGATTCATCGCGCTGCTTACGGGCCAGATCGCCGTCACCATCGAGGGTGCGGAGCTCGCCATTCGGATGGCGCGGGCCGAGATGTCCACCGAAGCGGCCCGCAGCGAGATCGGCGCGATCGAGCATCGCGGCGACAGCCAGCGAGCCGCGCTCGTGCACGCTCTCGGGGAGGCGATCACGACGCCGATCGACCGGGAAGACCTGTACCGGCTGTCGCGATCCGTGGACGACGTGCTGGACAACCTTCGCGACTTCGTGCGCGAAGCCGATCTGTACGCGCCGGATTCCCTGGCGCCGATGGCCGAGATGCTCGAGGCGATGACGCAGGGGCTGACGGACCTCAAGGGTGCGGTCGCAGCCGTCAGCGACGCCCCGGCCCAGGTCAGCGCTCACACCATGGCGGCCAGGAAGAGCGGCAACCATGTCCGGGCGCTCTACCAGATGCGCCTGAAGGACTTGTTCGACCAGGATGTCGTCACGATGGACGTGTTCAAGATGCGCGAGCTGCTGCGGCGGCTGGATGTGGTGGCGCTGCGGCTGTCGGAGGCAACCGACAGCCTCAATGACGCAATGCTCAAACGCAGTCTGTGACCGGCCTGCGGGTTTGGCCAGGGCAGGCATACCGACACACGCCCGGTTCCGCACCCGAGCCGTAGGCTGGCCGGATGGCACTGTTGATCGACCCGCCGCGCTGGCCCGCGCACGGCACCGTCTTCTCGCACCTGGTGAGCGACCTGAGCTACGCGGAGCTGCATGCGTTCGCCGTGGCGAACGAACTGCCCGATCGTGCCTTCGATCGCGACCACTACGACGTCCCGATCGTGCGCTACGACCTGCTGGTCGCCGCCGGCGCCCAGCCGGTGGACTCCCGTGTGCTGCTGCAGCGTCTCATCGAGGCGGGGCTCCGCCGGCGTGGCTGGCGTTCCGCCCTCGGGCATCAGCCGATCATCGGAGACTCGGAGCCCGGGGTCGCGCACGGCTGGTACCGGTAGCGCGGGTTCGCCCCGAACATTCGCCGCGGCCGCACCGATCGCCGGGGTGGGCATTGGCAGGTTTTGCCGTCATACCCGTCCGATCGCCACGATTGAATGGGCATGTTGGGCGGGAATGACGCTGCTCGCGGCGAGCCGCCCGGCCCGGGCCTGACGGCGGGTGCCGGAGCGGCGCGCGTCAGCGCGAGGGCGGCGTCATACCCGCTGTCACAGAGAGAGGGTGGGCGCGAACCCATGCAGAGCACTCACGGCGGGCGGGCGACGGGCCGCATCCGCATCGGCGTCGACACCGGCGGCACATTCACCGACATCGTGGCGGTGGACAGCGAGACCGGAGCCATGTCCACCACCAAGACGCCGTCCACGCCGTCGAACCCGGCCGAGGGCTTCCTGACCGGCATCGACAAGATCCTCGCGCAGATCGGCGCGGGGGCTGTTGATATCGAATCGATCTCGCACGGCACCACCGTCGCCACCAACCAGCTGCTGGAGGGCAAGGTCGGCGATCTGGGCTTCATCACCACCGAGGGCTTCGAGTTCGTGCTGGAGATCGCCCGGCAGTCCGTGCCCGACGGCTACGGCAACTCGTACTTCTGGGTCAAGCCGGACCGCATCGTGCCGGCCGACCGGGTGCGCACCGTCGGCGGACGGCTCGACTACCGCGGGGTCGAGGTGCGGCCTTTCGACCGCGACTCCGCCGTGCGCGCGATCGAGGCATTCAAGGCCGAGGGCATCACCACGCTGGGCGTCGCGCTGCTGCACTCCTACGCCAACGACGCGCACGAGCTGGCCCTGCTCGAGGTGATCGAGGAGATCATGCCGGAGGCCGTGGTGTCCCTGTCGAGTCAGGTGCTGCGCGAGTACCGCGAGTACGAGCGGTCCATGACGACGCTCGTGGACGCGGCCGTGAAACCCAAGGTGGGCGCGTACGTCGCCAACATCTCGGCGCGGCTGGCCGAACTCGACCCGACGCGGCACATCCCGTTTTCCATCATGCGGTCCAACGGCGGCGTGCTCTCGGCGGAGGAGGTCGTGCACCAGCCGATCACCACCGTGCTCTCCGGCCCGGCCGCCGGCGCGCTGGGCGCCGCGGTGATCGCTGCCAAAGCCGGCTACCCGTCCGTGGTGACCTGCGACGGCGGCGGCACCTCGACCGACGTCACCGTGATCCAGGACAGCCAGCCGTCGCTGACCACCGAGGGCACCGTCGGCCCGTACCCGTCACGCATCCCGATGATCGACGTGGTGACCGTGGGCGCGGGCGGCGGCTCCATCGGCTGGATCTCGCCGGAGGGCACGCTGAAGGTCGGGCCGCAGTCCGCGGGCGCCGATCCGGGTCCGATCTGCTACGGCCATGGCGGCACGGAGCCGACGATCACCGACGCGCACCTGGTGCTCGGTCGGATTCCCCCGCACCTGTTGGGCGGTGAGATCCCGCTGGACGTCTCCGCGGCAAAGGCGGGTGTGACGGAGCTCGCCGGCAAGCTCGGTCTGGATCTGGAGGCCTGCGCCTCCGGGATCCTGGAGATCTCCGCCTGGAATCAGGCCAACGCTCTGCGGCAAGTCACCGTCAAGCGCGGCCTGGACGTGCGCGACTTCCCCATGGTGACATTCGGCGGCTCCGGTTCGCTGTTGGCCTGCCGGCTGATGGACATCCTGAACCTGCCGGCGGTGCTCGTGCCGCCGAACCCCGGCAACGTGTCGGCGTACGGCCTGCTCACCGTGGACGTGCGCAACGACTACGTGCAGACCTACGTGGCGCAGCACGCTTCGCTCGACCACGGCGCGGTCGCCCGGATCTACGGCGAACTCACCGCCAAGGCCGCAGACGCGCTGGATCGCGAGGGCTTCGCCGCCGCCGACCACGTCTTCGAGCGCACCGCCGACCTGCGCTACTTCGGGCAGGCCTACGAGGTACGGGTGGCCTGCCCGCCCGGAGAGGTCACGCCGCAGTGGGCCGACCAGGTGGAGGCCGCGTTCCACGCCGCGCACCACGCGCTGTACGGCTACGACTTCGCGGGCCGCGACGACCAGCCGGTGGAGTGGGTGAACCTGCGCGCCACCGGCATCGGGCCGATCCCGCGTCCCGAGATCCGCGAGATTCCCCCAGCCACAGCAGATGTCGCAGATGCGGTGATCGAGACCCGGCGGGTGCACTACGACGAGTGGTATGACGCGACGATCTACGATCGGGCGAAACTGGGTGCCGGGCACCGCATCTCGGGCCCGGCCGTGGTGCAGGAATTCGGCTCGACGGTGCCGATCCACCCCGGATTCGCCGCCGAGGTCGATCGCTACGGCAACCTGATCATTGTCAGAGAGCACGGCATCACCCGCACCCAGAGCGAAGGAGCGTCGGCATGAGCGCCCCCACCACGAATCCCGCCCAACCGGTTGCGGACCCGGTGCTCGTCGAGATCGTCGCCGGCACACTGGCTTCCGTGGAGAAGGAGGTGGAGACGGCGATCGGCCGCACCTCCCGCTCGCCGATGATCCGCGATGCCCACGACTTCCGTGCCGGCATCCACGACATCCACCTGCGCAAGCTCACCGGCCGCTCCTACTCGGCGCTGGTGCAACCCATCGTGCGGGACTTCCCGATCGAGACGATGAAGCCGGGCGACGTCTTCTTCCACAACGACGTCTACTCATCGGAAGGCGGCATCGGGCACTTGCCCGACATGTGCGTCACGGTGCCCGTGTTCCACGCCGAAGACGGTGGCGAGCCGACGGTCGTCGCCTTCGTCCAGGCCTTCGGTCACCACGACGACATCGGCGGCGCCGTACCGGGTTCCATGCCGTCGCACGCCCGCAGCGTGTACGAGGAAGGGCTGATGGTCCCGCCGATCAAGCTGTGGGATCGGGGCGTGCCGAACCGCGCCGCGCTCACCATCATGACGCGGAACTCCCGCATGCCCGAATCGCTGGCGGCGGACCTGGATGCCGAATCGTCCGCGTGTCTCATGGGCGCCCGCCGGCTGGGCGAACTCTTCACCCGGTACGGGGTGGACACCGTTCAGGCGTGCTTCGACGCGATCATCGCCCAGACCACCGAGATCTACCGCACCGAGATCCTGTCCAAGATCCCGGACGGCGAGTACGTCTGGGAGGACTACGCCGAGCATGACGGCGTCGACGAGCCGAAGCTGCATCGCCAGCGGATCACCTTGACGAAGCTCTCCGACGGGGACGGCGTCACGAACGGCCGCATCATCCTCGACTTCACCGGTACCGGGCCGCAGGCCAAGGGGCCCATCAACCACTGCGCCAACTACTCCGACGGCGTGTTCCTGGCCAAGTGGCTGGCGCCCATCCTGCGGAACCTGGCCGACACCCCGGAGCGGATGGCGGAGCTGGACGTCAACGAGGGCGTGGTGCCGCTGATCGAGATGCGCTTCCCCGAACCGGGCACGCTGCTCACCCCGATCTTCCCGGCACCCACCAATGCCCGGACCTTCGTCATCCTGCGGCTGCTGGGTGTGCTGGCCGGGGTGATCGCCAAGGCCGTCGACGGCAAGATGCCCGCCGACCAGGAGACGATCCGCTACGTCGGCTTCCACGGCATGGACCGCGACGGCAAACCGTACCTGATGCGCGAGATCCTGGGCGGCGGCTCCGGCGGGCGCTACTACGCCGACGGGGAGGACACCGTGCACGTGGTGCCGGACTCGTCCAACGTGCCGACGGAGGTGACGGAATCCCGGTTCCCGTTCCGCATCGAACGGCTGGGCCTGGCCGTCGACTCCGGTGGCGCGGGCCGCTACCGCGGCGGCCTCGGCTACGAGAAGCACTACCGGATGGAGATCGACACCGACTTCATGTGCGTCGCCGACCGCTCCATCCTGTCCTGCTGGGGGGTGAAGGGCGGCAAGGCCGGCAAGCCGTTCCAGGTGACGATCGACCCGGGCGGACCCAACGAACGCGAGGTGGAGGGCCTGGAGGACGCCGCTCCGGTTCGCGCTGGCGAGGTGATTCGGGTGCGCACCACCGGCGGCGGCGGCTGGGGCGACCCGTTCGACCGGCCCGTCTCGGAGGTGGCCAGGGACGTGCGTTGGGGCAAGGTGTCCGTCGCCGGGGCTCGCGACGACTACGGCGTCGTGCTGGAGGGGTCGGCCGGCGGTGACGTACAGGTGGACGATTCCGCCACGCTCACGCTCCGGGCGGCCAAGCGGGCCGAGCGAGCTGCGGCGATCGAAGCCGGCACCGAGGCGGCGTTCTTCGACCGTGGACCCGGCTATGCGAAGCTCTCCGGCGGCGAGGCCTTCCCGGCGGTGGATCTGCTCCAGTAATCCGCCCAGGTGAGCCCGGTCGGCGCGTCTGCCGGGTTCATGGAGGCGGGGGAAGAAGGTGTGATGGCAGGCTTCGTGGCGGTGACGGGCGCGGCGGGCAAGACCGGGCGGGCCGTCGTCGCGGCCCTTTCTCGGCGGGGGGTGCGCACCCGCGCGCTGGTGCACCGCGACGAGCAGGCCGCGACAGGCGTTCCCGGCGCGGCAGACTCCGTCGCCGTCGACCTGGCCGATGCCGACGCGGTGGCCGAGGCTGTCGATGGCTGCGACGCGCTGTACCTGATCGCGCCCAACATGCACGACGACGAGCCGGGGCTCGCGGGCAGCGTCATACAGGCGTGCGGGGATCGTGGCGTGCGGCGCCTCGTGTACCACTCGGTGATCCACCCGTACGTCCCCGCCATGCCGCACCACCTGGGCAAGGCCGAGGTCGAGGCGACGCTGCACGAGTCGGGGCTGGACTGGACCGTGCTGCAGCCGGCCTCGTACTTCGAGAACGCCTACGGCGTCTGGGATTCCGTGCGAGATCGGGGGGTGTGGCCCGTGCCGTACGCTGCCGACTCGCCCTTCACGTCGGTGGCGCTGGTGGATGTGGCGGAGGTGGCTGCGTCCACGCTCACCGATCCACGGCACCGGTTCGCCACCTATGAGCTGGCCGGGCCGGAGGTGCTCAGCACGGCGGATATGGCCGAGATCGCCGGCGCGGTGCTCGGTATCGACATCACGGTGCAGGTCGATCGCGACCCGGCGACCGCCGCCGCGCGCCCACCGCGGCTGCAGGCGATGTTCGACTACTACGACGCGCACGGCATCTGCGGCAACGGCACGGTGCTCGCGGCCCTGCTGCACCGTCCGGCGACCACCTGGCACGCGTGGGTGGAGGCACACCGCTGACGTTCCGGCGGGTCGATCGGCACGGCGGCCGCGGACGGACCCTGAGCGCGCGGTTGGCGGGCAGCGTCACCCCACTGTCATCGGACGGTCGCGCTCCGTCACCACGTTGACTGTGCGACAACGATTATCACCATAAAGTACGAGTCGGACCTATTGTTCTGACACTCTTTCAGGTAGATACTGATCCGGCCTCACGCCGACGCCGAACTCCTGACCCCTGCATTTCTCTCGGATCGCTGCTCCCCCAGCGTGAACGGCGATCCACTCGCGCACCGGGCGCGTCATGGGAGGAAGGTCTGGACACATGGCTCATCACTGGAAGCTGCTCATGGTCGTCGCTGCGACCGCATCACTCTCCGTCGTCGGAGCCGTCGGAGCCGTCGGCGCGCAGGCGGCGCCGGCCCCGACGTGCACGAAGAACGTCGACGGAATCGGGCTGAGCGCCTCGGTTGTGGCGCAGTCGAATCAAATGATCGTGAACCGCACGGTGAACGCGACAGGCTGCGATATCGGCATCTACATCGGGCCGAACGTGAAGAACGTGACGATCAACCGCGTGACCGTCACCGGCGCCAACTTCGACGGCATTCTGGCTCAACGAACCACGTATCTCACGGTCAAGAATTCGACCGTCACCGGCAACGCGTTCCACACGATCGACCCCAGCGCGCCCGCGCTTCCGGGCAGCGGCGTGCATTCGCGTGTTGCTCAGTCCTTCGGGATCAGCCTGTTCGGGGTCTCGCACTCGACGATCACGCACAACAACGTCTACAACAACGGCCGTGGCGGCATCGGCGTGATGGATATCGGGCCGTTCAACCCGGGCGCGCTGACGCAGAACCCGAAGGCCATGCCCGCTGCGTCCGCGAACGACGTGATCAGCAATAACACGTTGACGAAGAACTACAACGGCTGTGCCGTCGTCGTGGCCACGCAGAATCCTGGTGGACGCATCGTGGCCATGTCCATCAGCGGCAACACCATCACCGGGACGGGCATGTCGAAGACCTGGGGACCGGACCTCGGCGGCATCGTGGTGGCGGCCAACACGCCGGGATCGTCGGCGGTCGGCGTGTCGGTCCATCGGAATACGGTCACTCGATCCGCCGAGGGCGCCATCGTGGTCAACGCGGAATCGTTCAACGCCCACACCTGGGGCGTGACCATCGACGCCAACGTGCTGACCGGAGGCAACAACTGGCTTTCGCTGGAGGCGCCCAAGACGGCGGGCGTGATCGTCTTCGCCAATCCGCAGGCGGAGGTGCCGCCGAACATGAGCGCCCCGCGGAATCAGGCCACGCTGGTGTGGAACAACACCATCTCGGGCCAGTTCTACGGCATCTGGTCCGTGGGCGACGACGTTCCGCTCACACTTCGCAACCGCATTCAGGTGGCGACCGGGGGAACGCCCATCAGCCACAGCTGACGATGGTCGCCCGTGGCCCGGACCCGACGGCGGGTCCGGGCCACGCGCGCACCTGATCGGGTCCGTGCCCGGATGCGAACTGCGGATTGTGGACAACTCCGGCGGTCCGGGTCGGCCGGTCGGGGCGTTCCATTATTCTGGGGCCGTCCGCAGACAGCGGGGTGCATCGAGCCCGAGGGGGCTGCGGATGGGCGACGAGTCCGGAACCGGCGGCGCAGCGGCGGATGTGCGGCGATTGCAGCAGGCCCTGGCGGCGCTCACGGAGCAGGTGGCGCTGGTTGCCGAGCAGGTGGCGAAGCTGTCGGCCGCTGGTGGTGATGGTCGCGGCGGAGCGCCTATCGGCGTTACCGCGTCCGCAGGTCCTGTGGAGGCACCCGCTGTCGCTTCGCCAGGCGGTGCGTCTGGTATGACGCCGCCCTCGGCTCCGCCGGTATCCGTCGCCGCCGAGTTCCCGGCCCCGCCGCCCGCGTACCCGCCCGCCGGGGCGTTCGTCCCTCCGAGGGCAGTCGGGGCGGCAGGGATCGTGCCCGAATTCGCACCCCCCGGATCCGGCCGCCCTCCCGCCGGGGCCGAGCCGCACCGGTCGTGGGCGGACACCTCGGGGTTGAAGGTCCTCGGCTGGGTCGGCGGCGGTGTCACCGTGCTCGGCATCGTGATGCTCCTCGTCGTCGCCATTCAGCAGGGTCTGCTCAGCCCGCTGGTGCGGGTGTGCATGGGAGCGGTGATCGGACTGCTGCTGGTGGGCGGCGGAAGCCTGTTGCGGCGCAAGGAGAATCAGACGGCACTCGCCGTGACGCTCGCCTGTACGGGGCTGGCCGCGCTGTATCTGACCACGATCGGTGCCGTCCGGCTGGCCGACCTGGTGCCGCCGGTCGTCGGGCACGGCGCGTCAACGGTGATCGTGGTGATCGGCGTGTGCCTCGCACTGGCGTGGCGAGAGCCGTGGCTGGCCGGACTCTCGTTCGCGGCGAGTGCGCTGTTGGCCCCGGTCGTCGGTGGCGGATTCGATGCCGGCGTCTACGTGTTCGAGGCGCTGGTGGTCGCGGGCGGCGCCGCATGCCTGCTGCTGCAGGTCGGTCTCGTCGCGTGGGCGTGCGCGTCCGCTGCCGCCGGGCTCGTCGTCTTCGTCGGGCTGGCGCTGGACGACGTCCGGCCGGGCGCGCTGCTGGCCATCCTCGCCATGGTGCTGCTCACCTGGACGCTGTTCCTCGGGCGGTGGTCCGCCGGCAGGGCTCCGGTCGATCCCGGCCCGTTCCCGCTGCGGCCCCGGTCCACCGACCCCGTGCAGATCGCGCGCGACTATGCCGACTTCCATGCGCACACGGCCCGCGTCGACGCGGCTCGGGCCGACGCCGTGACTGCCACGATCTCGTTGGCGGTCAGCGCAGCGCTGCTGGTCATGGCGCTCGCCGTGGCTCGGCCCATCGGCGTGCACGAGATCGGGATCGGCCTGATCGCGGCGGTTCTCGCTCTGCTCTTCGCCGGGTTGGCCTGGGCGTCCGGCCACATTCCGGCCCTATCGCGCATCTCCTTGCGCGTGACGGCCTGGTCCGCGGCGATCGCATGTGCGGCGGTGGCGTTGCTGCGACTGCTGAGCGGCGACGCCCGCAGCATTTCCTGGCTGGTGCTGGGCATCATCGTGCTGGCGGCAGTCGGCGCGGAGCGCTTGATGTTCCTGCTGGTACCAGCGGTCGCCATCGCCGGGTTCGCGGTTCTGGCGGCGTGGCCGGCGCTCAGTCCGTCCGCGCTGTTCCGATGGCCGTCGGAGGGCCTGCTCGATTCCTCCGGTCTGCTGCCTCGGGGCTGGACCGTAGTGCTGCCCGCGGGAATCTGCGTCATCGTGCTGTGCGCCGCCGGATGGTGGGCCGTCTCGCGGTGCAGCGGCGCGCGGCTCGCCGAGAGCCGATCGGAGCTGCGGGCCGCCGCCACCGCGGGTTTGAGCCACGGCTACCCGCAGGACGAAGCCGCCGCCGCGCAGTCGAGGCACACGACGATCACGGGATGGGCCTTGGTGATCTGCAGTGCGGTGGCCTGTTACGGGCTGATTGCCGTCACCATGGTGCTCACCTACTCGATCTCGCCGACGCACGCCGGCTATCAGGCCGGCCAGATCGTCGTGACGATCGTCGTCACCCTGGTGGCGCTGGTCCTGCTCTGGCAGGGGTTCCGCAGGGTCGTGCTGCGTCTGGGCGGCCTCGGTATCGCCGCCGTCGCCGTGGCCAAGCTGCTGCTGTTCGACACCAGGACGCTGGAGGCACTGCCCCGGGCGATGACCACGATCGGCGTGGGAGTGCTCCTGCTGCTGGCCGCAGTCGCCTATGTCGTGACGCTGTCCCGCCTGAACGCGGCTGCCGGCCCCGACGTCGAGGTGGCCGGTGCAGTGGGCGCCACCCCTGCGCCCGCCGATATTCCGGCACCGCCGGCGGCCTCCGGACCCTCTGCGGCCGGGACGATGTGGGCTGCGCCGCCCCGGGACCGGCGCTGAGCCCGTCGTTCGTAGTATCTGACCAACGGATTCTGCGGGATCATGGGGGGCCGTGATCGATACTTGCCAATGCCGGCCGTGGAACATGGGCGAGCAGCGACGGCGACCTGCGCAGTGGTCGGCCATAGGCTCGGCTTCAGCCACTCGACATCAGCGTCCGCCGGTGTGCCGGAGCGGACGCGCATCCGCAGGGAGCCCTTCGTGAGCCAATCCGTGACCGGCGGCCCGCTGTCCGATATCGTCGTCCTCGACCTGACCCGTGCCCTGGCCGGGCCACACGCAGCGATGATGCTCGGTGACCTGGGCGCCCGCGTGATCAAGATCGAGACGCCCGGCAAGGGTGACGACACCCGCGGCTGGGGGCCGCCGTTCGTCACCGCCGCCGAGGTCGCCGCTCGCCGAGCCGGCGCCGACCCGGATGCCGCCGGCGAAGCCGGCGCGGGCGGCGTCATACCTGGGGCCGAGGGTGACGCGAGTGCGGAGGCCATCTCCACCTACTTCCTGTCCTGCAACCGCAACAAGGAATCCGTCACGCTCGACCTGAAGAGCGGCGACGGCAAGGCGGCGCTCACCGAACTGATCCGCCGCTCCGATGTGCTGCTGGAGAACTTCCGGCCGGGGGTGCTGGACCGGCTGGGCTTCCCGCTGGCGCGCCTGATGGAACTGAACCCGGGTCTGGTGGTGCTGTCGATCTCCGGTTTCGGGCACGACGGGCCTGAGGGCGGGCGCGCCGGATACGACCAGATCGCCCAGGGTGAAGGCGGTCTCATGTCCATGACCGGTCCGGATCCGGACACCCCGACGAAGATGGGCGTGCCGATCTCCGACCTGCTGTCCGGCATGTACGGCGCGTTCGGCGTGCTCGGCAAGCTGCACGAGCGCGAGCGGACCGGGCGCGGCGGACTGGTGCGCACCTCCTTGCTGGCCGCGGTCGTCGGCGTGCACGCCTACCAGGGCACCCGGTGGACCGTGGCCGGTGAGATCCCGCAGGCGCAGGGCCCGCATCACCCGTCGATCTGCCCCTACGGCCTGTTCCACGCCTCGGATGGCGCGGTACAGATCTCGATCGGCTCGGAAGGGCTGTGGCAGAAGTTCGCGCCGGCCTTCGATCTGCCCGTCGACGCCGCGGGCTTCGCCACCAATGCCGAACGGGTGCGCAACGCCGACGCCGTGAAGGCTGCGGTGAACGAGGCGTTCGCCGGATACACCTCGGCCGACCTGTTGGCCAAGCTCGATACCATCGGCGTCCCGTCGGGTCAGGTCAAGAACCTGCAGCAGGTCTACGAGTGGGAGCAGACGCGCTCCCAGGGCCTGGTGATCGACATCGACCATCCAGTGCTCGGGCCCATCGAGATTCCCGGACCACCGATCCGGTTCTTCGACGGGGACGGCGCCGAATGGCACCGGCGACACCTCGCCCCACCGCTTCTCGGGCAGCACACCGAGGCCGTTCTGGACTGGCTGGGCGCCCCCGCCGCGGAAGGTGACATCGCATGACGACGTCCACGGGCAACTCCACCGCCGCGAAGCCGAAGCGCCTGTCCGCGCACGAACTCATCGGGATCGTGCTGGACGAGGGTTCGTTCGTGAGCTGGGATTCGCCGATCGTGCGTCCGGCCGACCTGTCGCCGGAGTACCTGGCGGACATCGCGGCCGCCGAGGCCAAGTCCGGGGTCGACGAGTCGATCCTCACCGGGGCCGGAACGATTCGCGGCTTTCGGGTCGCCGTGGTGGCCAACGAGTTCCGCTTCCTGGCCGGGTCCATCGGCATCGCCGCGGCCGACCGGCTGGAGCAGGCGATCCGGCGGGCCACCATCGAAGGCCTGCCGCTCCTGGCCGCGCCCGCCTCCGGCGGCACCCGCATGCAGGAGGGCACGGCCGCGTTCGTGCAGATGGTGCGGATCACCGACGCCATCGCCGCCCATCGCGCCGCCGGCCTGCCCTACCTCGTATATCTGCGGCATCCGACGACCGGTGGCGTCTTCGCCTCCTGGGGCTCGCTCGGGCACGTCACCGTCGGCGAACCGGATGCCCTCATCGGATTCCTCGGTCCCAAGGTGTACCAGGCGCTGTACGGCGAGCCGTTCCCGGCGGGCGTGCAGCAGGCCGAGAACCTGCTGGAACACGGTCTGGTGGATGCGGTGCTGCCGCCGCACAAACTGGCCGACATCGCCTCGCGCGCGCTCACCGTGCTCACCGCCCCGCGTCGCGGCGTCCCGCCGATCGACGCCGCGGCCGAGGAGGAGCAACCGGAGGAGACGGCCTGGGAGTCGATCGCCCGGACGCGCCGGCCGGAGCGTCCCGGCGTGCGCGAGTTGCTGCGATTCGCCGCCACCGACGTGGTGCCGCTGAACGGCACCGGTCAGGGCGAGGCGCAGCCGGGCCTGATGCTGGTGCTGGCCCGGTTCTCCGGGATGCCGTGCGTGCTGCTGGGCCAGGACCGGGCGTGGCAGGGCAAGAACGGGCCGCTCGGACCGGAGGCGCTGCGGGTGGCCCGCCGCGGCATGCGGCTCGCCGACGAACTCGACCTGCCTCTGGTCTCCGTCATCGACACCCCCGGCGCGGCACTGTCCAAGGAAGCCGAAGAGGGCGGACTGGCCGGTGAGATCGCGCGCTGTCTCGCGGATCTCGTCACCCTGCCGGCTCCGACGGTGTGCGTGCTGCTCGGCGAGGGGTCCGGTGGTGGGGCGATGGCGCTGTTGCCCGCGGACCGGGTGATCGCCGCGCGGCATGCCTGGCTCTCGCCGCTGCCGCCGGAGGGTGCGTCGGCGATCGTGCACGGTGGGGATCCGTCATTCGCGGCGGAGATGGCCGCGGCGCAGGGGATTCGGGCCGTGGACATGCGCCGACGCGGCATCGTGGATCGGCTGGTGCCTGAATTCGACGATGCGGCGGACGAATCTGCGGCGTTCTCCCGGCGGATGGGCGCGGTGTTGGCCCAGGAGATCGCGGTGTTGGCCACCAAGCCGGAATCGCAGCGACTGGCTCGCCGCGCCGGGCGCTACGCCTTTTGAGCCGGCGCGCGTCCCCGTCGCTCAGGCGGCGCCGGACTCGGTGACGCGCCGGATCGGTGCGGCGTCCGGGATGTCCGTCGGGCCGTGCGTTTCGTCGGCCCGCACCAGCAGCACACCGCCCGCGATCAGTACGCCGCCGCCCAGCTGCACCAGACCCGGAAGCTGGTCGAGCAGCAGCCACGCGAAGACGATCGCGAACAGCACCTCGGCCAGGCCGGCGAACGAGGCAAGCTTCGAGCCGAGCGCGCGCGAAGCCCCGATGGCTGCTACATAGGCGATCGACGCCGAGATGACCGATACGCCCAGGATGGGCACCCACCACGGCACCGGCGTCGATGCGAGCACCACATCCGACCAGACTGCCTGCAGCGGCATCACTCTCGCGAGTCCTGCGGTCCACAGCACGACGGCGCCGACAGCCAGGCCGCCGGCGGCCAGCGCGAGCGGCGGCAGGCCGTAGGCCGGGCGCGCCGACAGGATGTAGTGCGTCGCCAGGCCGACCGCTGCCAGCAGACCCCAGAGCACCCCGATCGCGTCGACCCGCACGCCGCCGCCGACCAGGTTCAGCACCAGCACGAGTCCCGCGATAGACGCCACCGAACCGGCAATGGTCAGCGCGCGTGGCCGTTGTCCGTACCGCACCCACAGCCATGCGACGACCATGATGATGCCGAGATACTCCAGCAGCAGCGCGACGCCCACATCCAATGTGGCGAGCGCCTGGAAGTAGGTGAGCTGGCACGCGGCGACGGCCACCACGCCGTACGAGACGATCAGGCCGGCATTGCGGCGCATCAGATGCCAACGCCCGCGCAATGCGCGCAGGGCCGGCACCAGCAACACCAGGAAGGCGATCGTCACTCGTGCCGAGACCACCGCGCCCGCCGACCAGCCGTTGTGAATCAGGGGGGTGGCGAAGCTGCCGGCAACACCGAATGACGCCGCCGCAGTGATCGCCAGCGCCCAGCCCCGGCCGGCCCCGCTTTGTGCCGCGTTCAACCCCGCTCCTGCCAGCGCGAATGACCGTGAAATGGATTCACTGAGATGACGTATCCACAATACGGCTACCGCCTGGTGACAGTCGCCACGCCTGGGCATGCGGACCTGGATTACCGACGGTGGATATGACAACATAGCTTGATTCGTCAGTAACGCCGTGTTCGTTTCAGACCCCGAGGATCGCGCATGACTTCCAGCCCCGGCTCTGTCCGTCGGCTCCGGCTGTTGACCGCGACCACGGTCGCATCCGTGTGGCTGCTGGTGATCGTCGGTGGTGTCGTCCGCGTCACCGAATCCGGACTCGGCTGCCCGGACTGGCCGCTGTGCACGCCGAGTGCGCTGCCGCTGCCGAACACCGAGTCCGTGATCGAGTACTCGCACCGCGTCGTCGTCGCCTGGGTGACGCTGCTTGTGGCGACGGTCGCGGTGTTCGCCTGGCGGCGCTTCAGGTCCCGCCGCGACATCCTCTGGCCCGCCCTCGTCGCCCTCGCCCTGCTGCCGCTGCAGGCGGTGCTGGGCTGGGCGGCCATCGAGTTCGACCTGGCCGGCGAGATGGTCTCGTACCACTTCATGCTGGGCATGACGTTCCTCGCGGCGAATGCCGTCACCGCGGCCGCGGCGTGGCGATCGGTGGGCGCCGACGGGATCCCGCGACCGGTCGGGCCGCCGAGCGCCGCGTTCCTGTGGTGGGCTCGGATCGGCGCGGTGGTCGGCCTCGTCACCGTGTCTTTCGGCACCGCCGTGATGGCCAACGGGGCGGCCATGGCCTGTGGGCAGGACTGGCCGCTGTGCAACGGTGGCTTCGCCGACGGAGGTGGGCTGGCGGCGCTGCAGGTGACGCATCGGATGCTCGCCTACACGCTGGCCACGGTCGCGGTGATCCTCGCGGTGCTGGCGGCGAAGGGGAGCGGGCCGCGCCCGCTCGGCATGGTCCCGGCGATGGTGGTCTTCATCCAGATCGGATTCGGCGTGTGGATCGTGGTCGCGGGGGACGATTACGCCGTGTACGCGGCGGCGTCCGGGGCGCACGTGGCCGGGGCAGGCTTCCTGTGGGGCACGCTGGTGCTACTCGCCGCTGTCTGTGAATACGCGCACCGGACGGCCGTCCGGTCCGAGGCGCCCGTGTCCGCCGCCGGGATGCGTGAGCCGGCCGCCTGAATACCGCAGGGCCGAAGGCCTGCGACGCCGCAGCAAGCGGTTCTCAGTCCGACAGGCCGATCTTCTCGTAGACGCGGCGCAGCGGCTTCGGCGCCCAGAAGTTGCTGCGGCCCAGCATTCTCATGGCCGCCGGCACCAGGATGCCACGAATCAGCGTCGCGTCGATGAGCACAGCCATCCCGGCGCCGAAGCCGAACAGCTGCAGCATGGACACGGAGGACGTGGCGAACGCGAAGAAGGAGACGGCCAACAGTGCGGCGGCGCTGGTGACGATGCGGCCGGTGCGGGCGGTCCCGTCGGTGACGGCGTCGGCCAGTGTCTCCCCGTCGTGATACATCTCCGTGATGCGGCTGGACAGAAATACCTCGTAGTCCATGGACAGGCCGAACGTGATGCACAGCAGCAGCACCGTCATCGACGCATCCATCGGCCGGGCTGTCGCACCGAAGATCCCGATGAGATTCCCGTCCTGGAAGATCCACGTCACGATCCCGACCGCAGCGGCCAGCGACAGCCCGTTGACCGCGAGCGCGCGCAGCGGCTGGATCACGCTGCCGGTGAACAGGAACAGCAACGCGAACGTGGTGACCACGATGATGCCGAAGGCCAGCGGCAACGGGGTGCCGATCGAGGTGAGCGTATCGGCCAGTGCAGCCTCCGTGCCGCCGACGAGAATGCCTGGGCCAGAACCGATCTGGGCCTCCCGCAGAGCACGAACCAGATCCCGTGCGGCGTCGCTGCCGGCTTCCACGTCGCTGATCACCTGCAAGCGCTGCCAGCCGTCCGCCGACAGGGCGCCCGCGAGCGGGCTGGCGGGACCGGCAACACCGCGGATCGCCGTCATACCCGGCGCCGAGACCGCTTGTACGTGAGGTAGTTTCGACAGCGTGAGCGCATAGCCGGCCGCTACCGAGACATCGGTGGGTGCGGCCAGAATGACGGGGATCGTGGCGTGGGCCTGCGACGGGAACTCGCTCTCCACCAGGTCCGCGACCTGCCGGCTCTGAGCGGACTGTGGCAGCACCGTCTGATCCGGCATCGAGAACGAGATTCCCAGGATCGGCGAGGCGATCGCCAGCAACAGGATCAGCACCGGTAGCGCCGTGCGCAGCGGCGTGCGAAATGCCGTGCCTGACACGCGCTTCCAGAACGGTGACGCCGATCCTTGCGCTGTCCCCTTCCACGGCAGCCGGCCCGCGTTCACCCGGTGCCCCAGCAGGGTCAGCATCGCCGGCGTGATGACGAGTGCCCCGAGCGCCGCGATGATGACGACGCCGACTCCGGCCACGCCGAACGAGGACAGGAAGAACATGGGGAACACCAGCAGGGTGGCGAGTGCGCAGCCGACGGCCGCCGCCGAGAACGCGATGGTGCGGCCGGCTGTCGCCACCGTGCGCGCGACGGCGGACGGCACATCGTCCCCGGCGGCGAGCTGCTCGCGGAACCGGGCGACGATCAGCAGTCCGTAGTCGATGCCGAGCCCCAGGCCCAGTGCGGTGGTCAGATTGATGGCGAAGACCGAGACGTCGGTGAGGTGGCCCATGATCGCCAGTTCGGCAAACGTGCCCACGATGGCTAACGTGCCGATCAGCAGCGGCAGCGCGGCGGCGACGAACGAGCCGAAGACGAGTAGCAGCAGGATCAGGGTCAGCGGGACTGCCACGGACTCGGCGCGCACCAGGGACGTCGTCACCTGCGCATTGATATCGCCGTAGAGTCCGGCCGCGCCGCCGAATCGCACCGTCAGCCCGTCATGGTCGCCGGCGTACTGGTCGATGAGTTCGCCTCCGCGATCGACCATCTCGCCCTGGTCGCCGGCGACGACAGCGAGCACCATGGCGGAGCGCTGGTCGGTGGAGAGCAGCTGCGGGACGGGCGTGGCGAAGTACGAGCCGGCGATCGTGACGCCGTCCTCGGCGGCGAGCCGGGACGCCACCCGACTGCCCGCGTCCAGATTCGTCGGGTCGGTGATGGTTCCGGCATCCGCCGTCACCACCATGACGAGGTTCGGGCCCGCGCCGAAGTGCTCGTCGAGCAGCGCGCCGGCCCGGCTGGATTCCGATGCCGGGTCGTCGAACCCGCCGGAGGAGAGCACGCCGAACGCCTGCGACCCGATCGCCACCGCCGCGACCAGGAACACCGCGCCGAGGATCAGCACCAGCTTGGCGTGCCGCGCGAGGGACAGCCCGAGCCGATACAGCATGTGCGCTCCTTCTGGCCGGCGAGCGATTCGACCCCGCCCGGGAAAAGCGTAACGGCGGCGGGATCGGGCGCCGAATCGCGTCGGGCCCCCGGCTGCCGCGTCCCGCCGGGTGCGCAGGCCGGGGGCCCGACAGCTGTGCTGACCGCCGGGTCAGGCGGCCGCCTCGCGATCCAGTGGCGCGCCCGGGACCCGTTCGGACTGCCGCAGGTCCTCGGGCCGGAGCCGACCGGTCATCCGCAGGGGGGTTTCCGTCAGGTACCGCACATACGCGTACGGCGTGAAGAAGGTGGGCAGATCCTCGCCGAGCGCGGTTTCGGCGAGAATGTCCACGGCGGCGGCGATATCGTCCGCGGTTCCCCACCGTCCGTCAGCTGTCAGCCCGGCTGCCTGCGCCTCGATCATCGATGTGACCATCGCCCGCGTCACGACCAGCCCTTCGACGGTGCGGGTGCCGTTACGCATCCACTGCCACAGCTGGGCGCGGGAGATCTCCACGGTGGCGGCGTCCTCCATCAGCGAGTCGATGGCCACCGCGCCGTATCCGGCCACCCATCGGGCCAGGTAGCGCAGCGCGGCGGAGATGTTGGTGCGCACCCCGTCCAGCGTCACCGTCGCCTCGCCGACGGCGGTGAGCTCGGCGGGTGTGACGCCGCCCCGCTCGACGGGCTTGTCCCGCTGGTGATCCCGCCCGCCCAGGTGCTCGGTGAACACCTCCCGGCAGGTGGCCACCAGCCCGGGGTGGGCCACCCAGGAGCCGTCGAACCCGTCGGACGCCTCCCGCTCCTTGTCGGCGCGCACCTTGGCGAGGGCGCGCTCGGTGGCGGTCGGGTCGGAGCGATCCGGGACGAAGGCCGCCATTCCGCCGATGGCGTGCGCTCCGCGCGTGTGGCAGGTATCCACCAACAGCCTCGCGTACGCCCTGAGGAACGGCGTGGTCATGGTGACGGCGTTCCGGTCGGACAGCACATAGGCCTCGCCGCGCTCGGCGAACGTGCGAATGAACGAAAAGATGTAGTCCCACCGACCGGCGTTGAGGCCGGAGGAGTGCTCGCGCAGCTCGTACAGGATCTCGTCCATTTCCAGTGCGGCGGGCAGGGTCTCGATGAGCACGGTGGCGCGGATCGTGCCGCGCGGTATGCCCAGCAGGTCCTGCGACAGGTCGAACACGTCGTTCCAGAGGCGGGCCTCGAGGTGCGACTCGATCTTCGGCAGGTAGAAGTAGGGGCCTTGGCCACGCTCGATCAGCGCCTGCGCGTTGTGGAAGAAGTACAGCCCGAAGTCGACCAACGAGGCCGAGAGCGGACGGGAGTCGATGGTGATGTGCTTCTCGCACAGGTGCCAGCCGCGCGGTCGCAGCACGATGGTCGGTGTCGGTCCGGCGACCTCGTAGTGCTTGCCGTTGTCGTCGGTGAACGCGAGCCGGCCGCGAACGGCGTCATAGAGGTTCAGCTGGCTGTCGATCAGCGTCGCCCAGCTGGGGGCAGTGGCGTCCTCCAGGTCGGCCATCCAGACGTCGGCGCCGGAGTTGAGCGCGTTGATCGTCATCTTCGGCGAGGCCGGGCCGGTGATCTCGACGTGCCGTCGGGTGAGCCCCGGCGCAGGATCGGCCACCCGCCAGGAGGTGTCGCTGCGGATGTGTTCGGTGGCGGGCAGGAACGTGAGCTCCTCACCGGCGCTGATCCGCCGCGCGCGGGCCCGGCGGGCGGCCAGCAGTTCGGCGCGCCGGCCGGCGAACGCGCCGTCCAGTTGCGCGATGAAGGCCAGTGCTTCGGGCGTGAGCAATGCGGCGGACCGGGGCTCGATGCTGCCGCGGATCGTGGGGGTGGTCAACGGAATGGTCATGATGTGCTCCATCACTGGGGGTGTCGGGGTGGTCCGGGCCGGGGCTGGCTGGATCCGGGTGGCCCGGGCTGGGGTTGAGTTCTCTGGAACGAGGCCGGATCGCTTGGGAGGCAGCGATCCGCGGGCGTCGGTACGGATATCACGCTCATTGCCGATGGTTTTCGTATGACCTGGGCTTATGCAGGCGCGAGTCGGAATGAGAGTGATATTCGGTCGCACAGCCACCCGGCCGGAAGTCGGTGCCGAGTATGACGGCGTCCCCGCGGTGGGCCGCTGCTGGTGCCGCCGTGGATCGTCGGGGCGGTCAGTGGGATGGTGGTCGCCGCGGGCGCCTGAGGTGGCGCCATAACGCCACCTCAGGCACCCACGGCAGAAGTGTCAGAACTGCTCGGCTTCGGTCGATCCGACCAGGGCGAGCGTGTCGGAGGCGGGGTTGATGGCACTGGCGATCGCGTCGAAGTATCCGGTGCCGACTTCGGCCTGGTGCTTGACGGCGGTGTAGCCGCGCTGCTCGTCGGCGAACTCCTGCTGTTGCAGGTCCACGTAGGCACTCATGCCCCGGGTGGCGTAGTCACGGGCCAGATGGAACATCGAGTGGTTGATCGAATGGAAGCCTGCCAGCGTGATGAACTGGAACCGGTACCCCAGTTCGCCGAGCTCGTCCTGGAAAGCCGCGATCTCGGTGTCGGACAGGGCCGCGCGCCAGTTGAACGACGGAGAGCAGTTGTAGGCCAACATCTTTCCCGGGAATTCGCGGTGCAGCTCGGTGGCGAATTCTCGAGCCAGGCCGAGGTCCGGTGTGCTCGTCTCGACCCAGATCAGATCGGCGTACGGGGCGTACGCCTTGGCGCGTGCCAGCACCGGATCAAGACCGCTCCGGACCCGGTAGAAGCCTTCGGCGGTGCGTTCGCCGGTCACGAACTCGGCATCGATCGGGTCGACATCGCTGGTGAGCAGGGTGGCGGCCAGAGCGTCGGTCCGGGCCACGATGAGCGTAGGCACCCCGCAGATGTCGGCGGCCAACCGCGCGGCGTTCAGCGTGCGCTGGTGCTGGGCGGTGGGCACCAGCACCTTGCCGCCGAGGTGTCCGCACTTCTTCTCCGAAGCGAGTTGATCCTCGAAGTGCACGCCGGCAGCGCCGGCGGCGATCATCGACTTCATCAGTTCGAACGCGTTGAGCGGCCCGCCGAAACCGGCCTCCGCGTCCGCGACGATCGGCACCAGGTAGTCCGGTGCGTCGTGGTCGCCGGAGGCGAAGGCGATCTGGTCCGCTCGCAGCAGTGCATTGTTGATGCGCCGCACCACCGCGGGCACCGAATTCGCCGGATACAGCGACTGGTCCGGGTATGTCTGACCGGCCAGGTTCGCATCGGCGGCGACCTGCCAGCCGGACAGGTAGATGGCCTCCAACCCTGCTTTGACCATCTGCACCGCCTGGTTGCCGGTGAGCGCGCCCAGCGAGCGGACGAACGGGCGCGAATGCAGGGATTGCCACAGTCGCTCGGCACCGCGCCGGGCCAGCGTGTGCTCTTCCGTCACGCTGCCGCGGAGAGTGATCACGTCCGCCGCGTCATAGCTGCGCGACAGGCCCGACCAGCGGGGGTGGGCCGCCCACTCCTGGCGGAGCAGTGCTGCGGCTTCGCTCCGGGCGTGCGGGGTGCGCGGTCCGGTGGTGCCGGCGCGCTCGTTGCGAGCGGTCCGGGGTGAATTGAGTGTTGTCGTCATGGTGAAGTCCTTGGATGGGCGCGATCGAGCGGGGCCGATCGACAGGGGCGTATCCGTACGAAGCCGACGGGATCGACGCGGGGTTTGCGACAATGGTCAGGCCGAAGTGAAGAACTGTTGATATCCACACTGACGACCGTCATGCACTCACGTCCACCGAAGGCGACGTAAAGTTCTTCATTTTTTGCGGTAGTGTGCAGCAATGAATCTTCGCGCACCCACCACCGCGCTGCCTGCGCGGCGCCCCGCCTATCGGGGAGGAGTTCCGGCGAAGTCGCGTCCGGCACCTGCCGCGTCCACGGAAGGCGACGATCCCAGGATCGATCCGATCGCGCTGGGGCGGCAGGTGCGTCATCTCCGGCGCTCGGCCGGAATGACACTGGGCGACCTGGCCGATCACACCGGCATGTCCACGTCGGCGCTGTCCCTGATCGAAAACGGCAAGCGGGAGCCGAAGCTGTCCGCGTTGACCACTCTCGCCGTGATATTCGGTGTCCCGGTGACCGCACTGATCACGCCGGCCCCGCCGAGCCGGCGGGCGGCATTGGAGATCGCGTTGGAGCGCATCCAGCGATCCGATTCGTTCGACGCGCTCGGCCTACCGCCGGTGAAGATCGGACCGCGGCTGCCGGCCGACGTGCTCGAATCGCTGGTCGGGCTTCATCAGGCGCTCGCAGAGGTGCACGCCGAACGTGCCGCCACACCCGAGCAGGCCCGGCGCGCGAATGCCGAGCTGCGGGACGAGATGCGGGTGCGCGGCAACTATTTCGGCGACATCGAACGGGCCGCCGCCGAGCTCCTGGCCGGGACCGGTCACGACGCGGGGCCGATCACTCGCAGCGTCGTGGACCGGATGGCCGGCCATCTGGGCATGACCCTGGTGCACAGCACCGACCTTCCGTCGGCCACGCGCAGCATCACCGATATGAAGAACCGCCGTATCTACCTGCCGCAACCCGGTGCGGGACAACACGATTCGCGCGCGCTGGCGCTGCAGGCGCTGGGCAGCATCGTGCTGGGCCACCGGGTGCCGCAGGACTACGCCGAGTTCCTCGCGCAGCGGGTCGCGATCAACTACTTCGCGGCAGCCTTGCTGATTCCGGAGCGCAGCGCGGTCAAGATCTTGCGAGACGCCAAGGTGCGCAAGGATATTGCCATCGAAGACCTGAGAGATGCCTATGCAGTGTCCTATGAGACGGCGGCGCACCGGTTCACGAATCTGGCCACGGAGCATCTCGGCATCCCGGTGCACTTCATGCGGATCTCCGACGCGGGGATCATCTACAAGGCGTACTCGAACGACGGCGTGCGGCTGCCCGCCGACCCGACCGGGGCGATCGAAGGCCAGCGCGTCTGCCGGTACTGGACGGCTCGGCAGGTGTTCGAGCAGCCGGATCATTCCGCCGCCTACCAGCAGTACACCGACACGTCGACCGGCACGTACTGGTGCACGTCGGTGGTGGATCGCACCAGGGAAGGGCTGTTCTCGGTGAGCGTCGGGGTGCGGTACGCCGATGTCAAGTGGATGCGCGGGCGAGAGACCAAGCAGCGGGCGGAATCCCGCTGTCCGGACCCCTCCTGCTGCGCGCGCCCTCCGGCGGATCTGGCCGAGCGCTGGGCGGGCCTGGCGTGGCCGAGCGCCCGCGTGCACTCGCACCTGTTGGCCGCCATGCCGCCGGGCGTTTTCCCGGGTGTGGATGACACCGAGGTGCTGCGCTTCTTGGAACGGCAGACGTAGCGCGGCCACCGTCCGCTGCGTGTTCCCGAGCCCGGCGAATTCGCCTGCACAGGTGTGACACGCAGCTATGACGGCGTTCCGCCCACGGCCAGCATCGCTTCGACGAAGGCCCGCCCGCGGTCTTGGTAGTCGCGGTACAAGTCGAACGATGGAGCGGCGGGGGACAGCAGCACCACCCCATCCGGGGCGGCCCAGTCGGCCGCGATCCGCACGGCATCGCGCAGCGACTCGGAGTCCACGATCGAGACGTTCGACCCCGGACCGGCATCCGCCACCTGCTGGTGGATCTCGCGGCCGTTCGTCGGCATCGTCACCATCAGCAGCGGCACCGTTCGGCCGCGGAGGCCGACACCCAATGGTGCGTAATCGATGTGGCGGGACCGGCCGCCCACCAGCAGCGCTACCCGGCGATCGTCGAACGCCTCGACGGCCGCGAGCACCGGCAGCACGTTGGTGGACAGGCCGTCGTCCACGAATGCCACGCCGCCGGCGTGGCCGACCGTCTGCAGTCGGCTGGGCAGAGCCTGGAAGCCGCGCGCGGCGCGCGCGAGGGCGGCGTCATCCTCGGCTCCGGGGACGTGCATGGCGACCAGTGCGCGGTGGGCGATGACGGCGTTGCGGCGATTGTGCCGCCCGATCAGGCCGAGCCCGCCGATCCAGCCGGCACCGGGCTCGTCGGTGTCGTGCACCCATTCGATGCGCGGGCCGAGCAACTCCGTGTGCTCTCGCAGCAGCGGGCTGTCGCCGTTGGCCACGGTCACGCGCGCGCCGGGCCGGCTGGTTGCGGACAGCTTGTCCCGGTAGTACGTCTCGACGTCGTCGCGATGCCAGGGCAGGTGGTCCGGATTGAGGGAGGTGACGGCCGTGACCGGAGGCGAGACGGCGAGATCCGTCGCCTGGTAGCTGGAGACCTCGACCACCCAGTAGTCGACATCGTGTTCGACGTCCGGGTCGTACGGCGGGACCCCGATGTTGCCGCCGAGTAGCGTGCGGAAACCCAAGCCGCGCAGCAGATGTGCCGCGATCGCCGTGGTCGTCGACTTGCCTTTGGTGCCGGTGACCACCAGCACGCGGCTGAGATCCGCACCCGCCAGCCACAGTCCGGTGCCACCCACGACGGCGACGCCGGCGGCCTGCAGTGTGCGCACCGCTTCGCCGTAGCGGCTGATACCAGGGGACTTGATGACGACATCGCAGGCGGCGAGTGCCTCCAGCCCTCCATTGCCGATGCCGATCACCGGCGGATCGCCGCGCACCGCGTCGCCGCTGCCCGGCACGCCCGCGTGGTCCGGCTCGTCTTGCACGACAATGGGTTCGACACCCAGCGATCGGCAGGCGCGCAGGCTGGCCCGACCCTCGACGCCGAGCCCGTACAGCCCCACTTTCCGGCCCGGCAGATCCGCCCAGGTCAGATCCGATCGCGGTGGGGCGGCGTCGGCAGCCGATGTTGCGATGCCGAGCAAGCCATCGCCGGACGTCGGCACGCTGGACGGTGCCCGGGAGACGCCGGCGGTCGAGTCGTGCGGCGCCGGCTCGGTGTCGGCCGGGTTCGGATCGGACACCGCCATCAGCTCCGTAGTTCGGCCGGCAGGTACCAGGCCGGGATGTGGTGTTCGCCCACCGGCCTGAGCAGCGCCTCGGCGGACGCGCGCGGATCGGGCCATGCGTCGCGGTCCGGGCCGGCCACCCGCAGCGCCAGCTCCTGCACCAGATGCGTCCGCGTGCGGTCCTCGCGCAGCGCGGCCAGCTGCAGGGCCACGCGGCACTCGTTCACGTCGCCGACGCACTCCCACGGCTTCGCGTCGGGCACCAGGCCCACCAGAGTGCCGACGCTCGCTGCCATGGCCGGGTTTTCCAGCGGCTCCGAAACTGCTTGCGCGAACACCTTCTGCAGCACGGAGGCGTCCAGGAACGGTGCCAGGATCAGGTCGATGAATGCGCACTTGTCGCACACACCGCACCAGTGGTCCCAGCGCTTCGCCCTGTCGATATGGAACGCCCGGTTGCAGCTGCGGAACGTGTCGAAGTACTGCGGCAGGCCCGCGAACCGCTGCGCGATCCACAGCTCGGTAAACGGCCGTAGCATCGAGAAGTACTGCAAATCATCGCCTATCGCATCGGCGATCACCCGACGGAAACCCGATTCGAAGGCGAGTGACTTCGAGTACTGATGATTGATCGAGCGGCCCTCCACTTCCACCGTTCCGATCGAAGCGGACCACTCGTTGCTCATCACCACCGCGTCGTGGCCGCCGAGCGCCGCCGCCAGCACGGCGATCGCCGAGATGATGCCGGTGACCGGAACATGCCCGTTGCGGAAACCCATCTCGGCGGAGCGCAGGATCTTCGGATCCAGCACTCGCTCCGCGCGCACCGTCGGCAGACCGGTGACGGCGGAAGGCTTTTCGATCGCGTCGAACCGGTCGCCCGGCCGGTTCACGACGAACAGCGATGCCTCGGGGGCCTTACCGCGCAGCAGCTCCACCGTGACGATCGAATCGACGCCGCCGCCGAACGGGATCAGCGGTGTGCCGATCTGTGGTGAGAACGCCACCGGCGCGGGCCGTTCCAGGCGCGGCCCGCGGATCTCCAGCCCGGTCAGATCCAGTCGCGGCTCGGACCGGAACGCGAACTCGCCCAGGCCGTCCACGTAGTACTGCCGGAGGAACTCGCGCTCGGTATCGGTGACCGCGTGGCGACCGAGATCGACCACGGACGGGGCTCCGGCCTTGTAATAGGACACCCCTGCCAGCAGGAACACGAGCCGGGCGGCCTGCCGGACGGCGGGCGCCGACCAGTCGCCGCCCGCCGGTAGGGCCACCGTCTCGGTGAACTCCCACTGGTCCAGTCGGTAGATGCAGATCAGCTGGTTCGAGGCGGCATCGATACGAAAGTCGTCATACACGAAACGTGATGCAGTGAAAGGAGTATCGGGTATGACGGGGTTCACGCGGCCGCCCTTCCGGTCAGCTGGGCCAGCACCGCGAACCGGCCTGTCGGTCCCTCGAAGCGGTGGCTGAAGAACGGCGTGCCCGGGCCCGTGACGAGACCCGCCGCATGAATGCGTTCGGCCGCGATGCCGGCGTCGGTGAGCTGGATGCGTGCGGCAGCAGGAAGGTCGAACAGGTGCCGTCCGGTGCCGTCGGGGCGCAGCGCCTCACCGGTGCGTTCACCGAGTGCGGCACGGACGGCGGCCGCTACGTCGTCACCGACCTGGTACGTGTCGGCGGAGACCGACGGGGCAATAGCGGCGATCGTCCGCACGGGCTTGGCGCCGCACTCGGCCATCGCGGCGACCGCCTTCGGAATGATGCCTGCGGTGGTGCCCGGCCAGCCGGCGTGCACCAGGGCGAGAACGCCGGCATCGGGATCGACCAGCGTGATCAGCATGCAATCGGCGGCCATGGCGGCCAGCACCGTGCCCGGATCGGTGGTGATCAGCGCATCGGTAGCCGGTATCGCCGTATCCCGCCTTCGCGCGCCGCGGCCGCGTTCGGCGGCGCCCACGCGCGTCACCCCTGTGCCGGCGACCTGCTCGGCGAAGACGCAGTCGTCCAGCGTGGCGCCGAAAGCCTCCGCGGCGCGGACACGATTGGCGAGAACGGCGTCATCCTCGTCGCCCACATGGAAACCGAGGTTGAGCGACGCAAAGCGACCCTGCGACACCCCTCCGCCGCGGGTGGTGGCGGCGACCCGAACGCCGGCTGCGCCGAGCGCGGGCCAGCCGTACAACGGCACCGGGCCGGAGGCAATCAATCGCACCCGACCAGGGTATCCGCGGCGCGACCTGGATGCGCCGGCCGGGAGAGTCCGGGCCTGCATCGCCGATGAATGGGCGTCGGACGCGACCTGCGGGGCGGCGCGCGGTGTGATTCCGGTGTGAGTTCGTCGACCGCAATCGGCGATGTCGTACCATAGGTGCATGTCATCGGTGATGCTCGTCGCGCGGCTGCACGTCGACCTGAAGCGCGTCGAGGGCGCGATCTGTTGCGTGTGCCAGTAGCCCTGGCCGTTCCGGCGGTTCCTGCCGTCCCGCGGTGACCAAGCCTTTCACGCACGTTTGTGCCTCGGTGGCTCCCGCGTCACGACGAACCGCACCCCGTCATCGCACTCCACGCAGCGCCGGCGTCGGTCCATGATCGGCTGCGCTGCCAGCGCCGACGCGGGGCATCCATCCGTGCACCGTCGCCTCGCTATCAGCCGCTGTCTGCCGACCTGTCCGCACCGGCGCATCCCGGTGCCAGCCGTTCGCATTCGCAAAAGGACCATCGATATGCCTTCCGCCCGAACCGTTTTCAGCTTCCCCAACCCCGTCAATGAGAAGGCCGCCCGCGCGGTGGCCGGCCAGGTGCTGGTCACCGCGGTGCTGACGCTGGTGCTCAGCCTGACCGTGAGCCAGGCATGGCTCTGGCTGACCGCAGCACTGTCGCTCGGCTTCCTCGCCCGCGTGCTCACCGGCCCCACACTGAGCCCCTTCGGGCAGCTCGCGACCCGCGTGCTGGCCCAGCATCTCGGTGCGCCCAAGCCCGTGGCCGGCCCGCCCAAGCGATTCGCTCAGGCCATGGGCTTTGCGATGACGGCGGCCGGCACGGCTCTGCTGGCCACCGGCCACCCGCTCGGCACGCAGATTCTGCTGGCCATGCTGATCGTCGCCTCCGGGCTGGAGTCGATCGCCGCGTACTGCCTCGGCTGCAAGATGTTCGCCATCGGCATGCGGGTCGGGCTGATCCCGGAATCGGTGTGCGTGGAATGCGCGAACGTGCCCGCACACTTCCGGGCACGCGCAGACGCTGCAGCGCACAGCGTTTAGCCGGTCAGCGGACCTTGGGTTTCATCGGCGCGGCCGGCTCGTCCTCTCCGTTCCACACCATGACGATGCGCCAGGCCACGGCCGCCGTCGGTACTGCGATCACGGCGCCCACGATCCCACCGAGGATCGAGCCGGCCGTGAGCGCCAGCAGAATGACGAGGGCGTGCAGTTTCAGCGATCGGCCCATGACTACGGGTTGCAGGAAGTTTCCCTCCAGCTGATTCACCACGAACACGATCCCGACCACGATCAGAGCGGTGACCGGGCCGTTCGTCACCAGCGCAACCAACGCCGCGAGCAGGCCCGCTATGACGGCGCCGACGATCGGGATGAACGACGTGACGAATACGACGATGGCGAGCGGAATGGCGAGCGGAACCTGCACGATCACGAGCCCGATACCGATGAAGACGGCGTCGACCGCGGCCACGATCGCGGTGCCTCGGGCGTAGCCGCCCAGGACGCTGACCGTGTGGCGGCCGATGCGGCGGGCGCGCTCGTAGTGGACGCCGGAGAGCGGCCGCAGCAGGAACTCCCAGATGACCGGTCCGTCTTTGAGGAAGAAGAACAGGACGATGACCATCAGTACGGATCCGGTCACGAATTGGGCGAATGACGACAACCCGGCTATCGCAGTGGATCCGGCGGCGCTGCTGGTGGCGAACGCGACGATCGATTCGCGCCATTCCTGCAATTGCGCCCGATCGATGCCGAACGGCAGGTCCGTGAGGTAGCCCTCCAGCTGCTCGATCCCGCGATCGGCTGAGGCCGTCAGCTCGTCCCACCTGCTCTGGACGGCCCAGGTCACCAGGGCCAGGATGCCGCCGAATATGACGAGCACCGACACGAGGACCGCCGCTGTGGCCAGCAGCGGCCGCACGTTCCGATTGCGCAGCCGGGACATCAGCGGGTTGATCGCGGACGCGAAGATCAGTGCCACCACCACGGGGATCAGGATCATCGTGAGCCGGCGCATCGCGAACACGACAGCAGCCGTGACGAGCAGGATCGCGATGATCTGCACGCAGCGGGTCGCGATCTGACCGAACCTGTCCGTCCACATGCTGGTGGCCCGCCGTGCGGGGTCGGTGTCCGAATCCATGGGCTGTCCGATCTCTGCGGGCGGCACCGGTCCGCCATCACCTGGTCCTGCCAGCGCCGTCGCCGTCGCCGGCCGGGTCGTGAACCGCCGACGTCATGGACGACCTGGAATCGGGAGTCCGCGTCCTCGCCGATCTGCGCCGATGCCGCGGCCGCCTGCCACAGCGTACCGACGCGTGTGCGCGTCGAAAGGCACGGTCCGCACGGCGCGGCGCGCGCCACGTCGGCGGTGACAGGTGCGGCGGCGCACCACAGTCAGTCTCACGATGGCACCCACTGTTGCCGGAGATCTGCGATTCGATGGTGAACTTCTGCCCAAGGGATTCGCGAGCGCGGTTCCTAGGCTCTGAAGTGTGAGTCTTCCCGATGCCGCCGCTGCGCCCTCCGGCCGCTGGGCCAGTCGCATCCTCGTTGCGCTGGGCGGCAATGCCATGTCCGCTCCGGACGGGTCTGCGACCGAACGTGACCAGATCGCGGCGCTGGGGATCGCCGCCGGCCACATCGCCGGCCTGGTCGCGGCCGGCTTCGACGTGGCCATCACCCATGGCAATGGCCCGCAGGTCGGCAACCTGCTGGTGAAGAACGAGATCGCGGCCGGCATCGTGCCACCTGTCTCGCTGGACTGGTGCGGCGCGAACACCCAGGGCACCGTGGGCTTCGTGCTGCAGAACGCGCTGAGCCGGGAGTTCGAACTACGCGGCATCGATCGGCCGACCGCCGCCCTGGTGACCCGGACGCTGGTGAACGGCGACGACCCCGCCTTCGGCAATCCGGACAAGCCCGTCGGCCGCTTCCGTTCGCATGACGAGGCGCAGCCGCTGATCGACGACGGGCAGGACTGGCGCGATTTCGGCGAACGCGGTTGGCGCCGGGTGGTGCCGTCGCCCCAGCCGGTACGGGTGCTCGACGCGCCCACCGCCCGGGCCCTGGTCGACGCCGGCTACGTGGTGATCTGCTCGGGCGGCGGCGGCATCCCTGTGGTGCGTGGCGACGCCGGACTGACCGGTGTGGAGGCCGTGATCGACAAGGACCGGGCCGCAGCGATTCTCGCGCCGGATTTGGATGCGGACACGTTGGTGATCGCCACGGACGTGCCGGCCGCCGTGATCGGCTACGGCACACCGGGCGCTCGCCCGCTCGGGCACGTCTCGCTCGCCGAGATGCGCGCGTACGCTGCCGCCGGACATTTCGGCGCCGGGTCCATGGGTCCGAAAGTCGAGGCCGCCTGCGCCTTCGTTCAATCGGGCGGCGGCGCTTCGGTCATCACCAGTCTCGACAAGCTCGGCGAGGTGTTCACCTCACCCCTCGGCGCCATCGGCACCGTCATCACCCTCAGCGGGCCGAGCCGGTAGCCGTATTCTCGACGACGGCCCAGCCGGGAACACCGTCATATCCGATAGCACCACGACAGTGACACATCACGACCACGAAGGAGAAACCCCATGCCTGACGCGATTGAGGTACGAAAAGTACCGCTGCACAACGTCTCTGACGCGACCGAACTCGCCAAGCTGATCGACGCCGGTGTGCTCGAGGCAGACCGCGTCGTCGCCGTGATCGGCAAGACGGAGGGAAACGGCGGCGTCAACGACTACACCCGCATCATCGCCGATCGCGCCTTCCGCGAGGTGCTGGTGGCCAAGGGCACCCGTTCGATGGACGAGGTGAAGCAGGTCCCGATCGTGTGGTCCGGCGGCACCGACGGCATCATCTCGCCGCATGCCACGATCTTCGCCACCGTCCCCGCCGGCAAGGCCGAGCAGACCGATGAGCCGCGGCTGGCCGTGGGCTTCGCCATGAGCGAGAAGCTGCTGCCGGAGGACATCGGACGCGTCGCCATGGTCGAGAAGGTCGCCGCCGGCGTGAAGGTCGCCATGCAGCGCGCCGGGATCACCGACGTCGCCGACGTGCACTACGTGCAGACCAAAACCCCGCTGCTGACGGTCGATTCCATTCGGGACGCGCACAGCCGCGGCAAGACCGTGTGGACCGACGACACGCTCAAGTCGATGGAGTTGTCCAATGGCACCGCCGCGCTCGGCATCGCCGTCGCGCTCGGTGAGTGCCGCATGCCCACCGACGACGAGATCATGAAGAACTTCGACCTGTTCTCGTCGGTCGCGTCCTGCTCGTCGGGTGTCGAGCTCGATCAGGCGCAGATCGTCGTCATCGGCAACGTGCGCGGCGTCGGCGGCCGCTACCGCGCCGGCCACTCCGTGATGAAGGACGCGCTGGACGCCGACGGCATCTGGGACGCCATTCGCAGCTCGGGCATCGACCTGCCGGAACGCCCGCACTGGACGGACATCAAGGGTCGGCTCGTCAACGTGTTCCTGAAGTGCGAGGCCACCAAGGACGGCATGGTCCGCGGCCGCCGCAATGCCATGATGGACGACTCCGACGTGTCCTGGCACCGCCAGATCAAGGCCACCGTCGGTGGTGTGACCGCTGCCGTCACCGGTGATCCGGCCTGTTTCGTGTCCATCGCGGCCGACCACCAGGGTCCGCACGGCGGCGGCCCCGTCATCGCGATCGCCGACCTGGGCGAGAACCCGACGGGCTACCCGCAGCCGTAAGAGCTCCGTTCGCATCGGGCCCCGCTTCGCCGCATTCGTGCGGCCTGGATCGGGGCCCGATGCCGTTGCGAGGCCGGGTGGCGCGCCGCCGTCTGGGAGTGGTCTTGGACGGCAGTCGGAGGAGACAACCTCCGCGAGCGTCCTTTGATAGTATTTGGGGAACATGCAATAGTTGCGGTAAACCCAAAGGATGTCATGTTATCCCCAAACGAAGCGCTCGATGCCGTCGCACACGGAGCGACTGCGGATGAGGTCGAACATCAGCAACTTGACTTCAAGACAGCGGGCCGGTCGCGGTCCGATACTGCGGACGATCTCGCAGAAGCTGCCGCCTGCTTCGCGAACGCCGCGGGCGGCACCATCGTCGTCGGGGTTGCTGACAAGGTGCACGGGACTGAGGCACTCATCGGTACGGATCTCGAGGCGAGTTTTGTCCGGCGCCGAATTTTTGAGAAGACACAACCGAACCTTGACGTCGTGGTCCGGGAGTTGAGTTTCGTCGGGAAGCGGCTGCTCTTAATCGAGGTGCAGGAAGGGCTTGATGTCTACGTCGCCAACGGGAAAGCACCCAAAAGGCGATTCGAGACGTCCTGTCTGTCACTCAGCGGTACCGATCTCATGCGCCTCAGCGACGAGCGGAGGGGAACGGATTGGGGCGCGGCGCCGAGTGGACGGACAGCGACGGACATCGACCCGACTGCATTGTTACATCTTCGGACCTTGCTGAGCAGGTCGCGCAACGCGCCCACGGAGAGTACTTCCGCCTCAACTCTTGATCTGCTCGGCATGCTTAGCCTCGCCGATGCCGACGGGGAGCTGACGAAGGTCGGTGAGTTGCTCCTGTGCCAGCCCTCCGGACGCGGTAGTCATGAAGTCCTCGTCTACCAGTATCGGGAGACGCCCGGAGGAGATGTGAGATCAGGGCGTCGCTGGCAGACCCCGCTTCTGACATCCGTCATCGAGGTGCTCGCAATGATCGAGGCGCGCATCGGGACGATCCCTCTCAATCTGTCCAGCGGCCAACAGATCCAGATCGAGGATTATCCGATTGTCGCCGTTCGCGAGGCGGTCGCGAACGCGGTCACTCATGGCGACCTCCGTGAACGTCGACCGGTGACGATCGAGCACTCCCCGCAAAGCCTCATCATCGTCTCTCCAGGGCCGCTCGTTGCGGGCATTACTCCGGAGAACATTCTCACGCATCCACCGCGACCGCGTTTTCGATCGCTGGCCGCGGCAATGCGTGCGATGGGTCTCGCTGAACAGTATGGTCTTGGCGTCGACCGCATGTTCAAGGAAATGATTCGCAGCGGACGAGCGGTGCCCGTCTTGACTGTCTCCGAAGGTGAGAGCCAGGAAACGACCGTCCGCTTTGTCGGGGGCCCGCCGAATTCGCGCATCGTCAAGTTTGTTGCTTCGCTCCCCGCCGTTGAGCAGGATGACACGGATGCGCTGCTCGTCGTTTCAACGCTCGTGAGTCGCCGCGTCGTCAATGCCGAACAACTCGCTCCGATCATCCAGCGTGACCCTGATGCAGCACAGGCCACATTGCTCCGCCTGTCCCAAGGAACAGCGCAAATCGTAGAGCCAACACGGCGTAGCTTGGCACGTCGCTACCCTGACTATCGGCTGACAGCAAGCGCGGTTTCCACGCTCGGACCCGCTCTCGCATACCAATCCCGGCCTAAGGGCGACATTGAACGCAAGGTGATCGCGCATGTCCACGATTATGGGTCGATCAACAATGACGCAGTGAAGCGCATGTTCGATGTCGATGTCTACGCTGCGCGCGACATCCTGAAGGACCTTGTTCAAAGAGACGTGCTCGCTCGGACATCGGAGCAGCGCCGCGGTACAGCAGTGAAGTATGGCAAGGGACGTAAGTTTCCTACGAAGGCTCGCATCACCAAGGCGGTGGTTACACCGCGCGGGGGGAATGCGTCACTTTTCGATCTGACTCCGGACGATGAATGATGGCGGACGTCTGTGTGAGCGTTGAGGTGCACTGCGCGGACACTGTGCCGGGGGCTTCGTAAGCCCTGGAGACGGATGATGAGGCGACGTGGGCTGTTCTGCGAAGATGGGCTCATGGACGAGTATGACGGGGCTGTCGGGCGGGCCATCGACCTGAACGCGGACCTCGGCGAGTCGTACGGCCGGTGGACGCTCGGCGACGATATGGCCATGCTCGACGTGGTGACCAGCGCGAACATCGCCTGCGGCTTCCACGCCGGCGATCCGGCTACCCTGCTGGCCACGGTGCGGGCGGCGAGTGAGCGCAGCGTGGCCGTCGGCGCGCAGGTCGGCTACCCGGATCTGGCCGGCTTCGGCCGGCGCTTCATGGACATCGCCCCGGCGGACCTCACGGCGGCGGTGCTCTACCAAATCGGCGCTCTGGACGGCCTGTGCCGGGCTGCCGGGACCCGCGTGCGCTACGTGAAACCCCATGGGGCGCTGTATCACTCGGTAGCCCGCCACGAGGGGCAGGCTGCCGCCGTGGTCGCTGCCGTCGCGTCCTACGATGCGGCTTTTCCTCTGGTCTGCCTGCCCGGATCCGTGGTCGCGGAGCTGGCCGCGGAGGCCGGACTGACGGTGATACCGGAGGCGTTCGCCGACCGGGGCTATCGCGGCGACGGCACACTGGTGCCGCGCGACCAACCCGACGCGGTGCTCGACGATCCGGCGCTGGCGGCGGCGCGGGCCGTGCGCCTGGCACGGGACGGAAGCCTGCTCGCTGCGGACGGCGGCCGGATCACGGTGATCGCGAGATCGTTGTGTGTGCACGGGGATTCGCCGGGAGCGGTCGGGATGGCCCGCGCCGTCCGCGCGGCGTTGGAGGCGGCCGGCATCGTCCTGCGCCCGTTCGTCGCGGAGAGTCCATGAGGCGGTGGCACGGGCTCATGAAGTGCGGCAACGCCGGGTGGCGTCGCAGTGGCTGCACAGTTCCGACGTGGGCCCACCGGTACGTGAGGCCGGTGTCGTGACGCGCCCGGTGGCCCCGATGGGGGACTATGCGCTACGGGTGTCGCTGCCGGATCTCGACGCGGTGCTCTGCCTGTACGGCGCCCTGTTGCGGCGTCCGCTCACCGGCCAGGTGGACCTCGTTCCCGGCGCGGAATCGCTCGTGATCCAGCTCCACCTGCCAAGCGGACCGGATCGGGTGCGCGAGGCGGAGCGGCGCGTCGCGCAGTCGCGGGCACCCGCCGGCGCAGCCGACGACCTCGACACGGCGCCACCCGAGGTGACGATCGACACGATCTACCGGGGTGCGGACCTCGACGAGGTCGCCGAACTCGCCGGGCTCAGCGTCGAGGGCGTCGTCGCAGCGCACACGGCTTCCATGTGGCGGGTGGCGTTCTGCGGTTTCGCGCCGGGCTTCGCGTATCTCGCCGGCGGCGACCCACGCCTGCGGGTCCCGCGCCGAGGCACACCTCGCGTCGATGTGCCGTCCGGCGCAGTCGGTCTCGCCGACGGCTACTCCGGTGTGTACCCGAGGTCGTCACCGGGTGGCTGGCAGTTGATCGGGCGGACCGACACCGTGCTCTGGGATCCGCGACAAGGCACGCCGGCACTGCTCCGCCCGGGGGCGTCGGTGAGGTTTCGCGCCGTCCGGCCGAGCGTGACCCTGTCGGAATCGGCGGCCCACCAGCAGGTCCCGAGCGGCGCGCCGGACACCGCGACGCGCCGTGCCGGGCGGGCTGCCCGAACGCTCACGGTGCTGCGACCGGGGGTGCAATGCCTGATCCAGGATCTGGGCCGCGCCGGGTACGCGGAGATGGGCGTGAGCCGGTCCGGGGCTGCCGATCGAGCCGCGCTGCGATCGGCCAACCGTGTCGTGGGAAACCCGGAGGGTGCTGCCGGACTGGAGATCGTGCTCGGCGGCGCCGAGTTCGCGGCGAGCGGGTCGCTCCTGGTCGCACTGGCCGGGGCACCGGTGGCCGTGTCCATCGCGCCGCCGGCGTCGGCGGAGGACGAGAGCCCGGCGGGGAAGCCTGCCTACCACGAGGTGGCGACCCCGATGCAGCGGCCACTGAGCCTGGAAGCGGGGGCCCGCATCCGTCTGGGGCGGCCCGCGCTGGGATTGCGCACCTATCTCGCGGTGCGCGGGGGTATCGATGTGCCGCCCATGCTCGGGTCGCGATCGACGGATCTGTTGGCCGGCTTGGGGCCCGCGCCGGTGAGCGCAGGCCAGGTTCTGCCGATCGGGCCGTGGCAGCCGACAGCCGCCGGCGGCTCCGGTGCGTCGGAGGTCAGCCGCGTCGAGGAACAGGACAGCGGCGCGTACACGCGCCACGACGCGGACACGGATCGGATGCCGCGCCGAGGTGCAGGCGCGCCGTCGTCGGAGGACGGCCCCCGGTCAGGCTCGGGTCGACCTTCGGCGAGCTTGTCCCTTGCGATATCGCCTGGCCCGCAACGAGATTGGTTCACCGACGACACGTGGCAGACACTGCGGACGGCGTCATGGGTTGTGTCTTCCGCCAGCAACCGCGTGGCGGCTCGGCTGACCGGTCCGGAGCCGACCCGAACGACGCTCGCCGAGCTGCCCAGTCAGGGGTTGGTGCGCGGCGCGATCCAGGTTCCGCCGTCGGGCGAGCTCGTGGCGTTCCTTGCAGACCACCCGGTCACCGGTGGCTACCCGGTGATCGCCGTGCTCACCGACGACGCAGCTGACCGCCTGGCCCAGTGCCGGCCAGGGACAACGGTGCGATTCCACGACGTCGTCACGCCCGGGACGTAACGCGGCGCCGGCCGAGCCGTACCCGGCTCGAGTAGATCCGTCGGCATCGTCCGGAACATCGCTCGACGAATTGTCCGGTACGTTATCCCTGGTGGCGGCGAGGCATCGACGACCGCTCCCGAATGTTCGGGCGTCGACGAGCCGCACGGCCGCGGCGCGACAGGCTCACGGGAGGGTCCACGGGATGGGGCTGTTCAGCAGGAAGAAGGACGCCGAAGGCCTCTACACCGGTGACGCTCCGGTGAGCGCCCCCGGCCTGGATGGCGAGGCACCGGGCGCCTACATCAGACCGGATGACGCGGGTTCCGGCTATCCCGATCCGGCCTCCATCGGGGCAGGCACTGCTGTGCCGTACCCGTCCGAGACCGCGTCGCCCGGGGTGGCGTCATATCCGTCCGGTCCGCAGTCGATCGGCGCGCCGCCGACGGTGCCCGGTATGACGCCGCCCCCGGCGGGTCCCACCCCGCCGGCCGCGCCCGGTGCGCGCGGTCTCGATGCCGCGACCGTGGCTGGGTTGCAGCAGGTGATCGGGCAGCGCCGATCCGCGCCGGTCGCAGCGGGCGGTCTCGACCCGGAGACTGCCGCTCGTGTGCAGCAGGCACTCGCCGGCATGTCCGGCAGGGGCCGCAGGCTGGGCTGCGTGCTGCTCGCGATCCCGCTGCTCGGGGCCGCCGTCGGCATCGGCGCGGCCATCTACGCGGCGGTCCACGCGACAAGTGCTGTGGATGGCGTCACTTCGGCCATCCAGCCCGGCGGCTCGGGCGCGCCGGGTGGGCGGCATCTCGGCGTGACGACACTCGGCGAACCCGTGTCGATCCGCACGGCCGACGCCGCCTACGACATCACCGTGTTCGGAGCGGAGACGCAGGCCGGCGGCGGCTGGGGATACGACTCCGCAGGAGGCAGAGCAGTTCTCGTGGTCGATGCGCAGATCACCCGAACCGACACCGGCGCCGATCCGGTGGAGTTCACCGGCTGGAACTGGTCGGTGGTCGATACCGGCGGCGACCGCGTGACGGGCAACATCATCTCGCACTTCCTGCCGTCGCTGGACGGTCCGGAGCTGGTCGGTGGGCAGACGGCGCGCGGGTACGTCACGTTCGATACGGCGGTAACCACCACGTCGCTCGCGGTCGCAGGCGGGCCCGCCGGTGCGGGCTTGGCCACCTGGCAGCTCACCGCGTCCACGCCGCGGCCGGTGCATGGCGCCGTCGGGGAGCCGGCTCGGGCGGAGCTGTCGCGGCCCGGGTTCACCGTGAGGATCGACGTGGCGGAGGTGGTGGCGAAGGACGACCCGCGGATCGGCTACCGGCCGAATTCCGGTCAATACCTGGTGCTGCCGGTCGAGTTCGCCGGGGTCGACGGCACGCAAGGGCACCTCGGCACCGTGGACAGCGACCGGTTCGTCCTGGTGCCAGACGCCGCGCCCGCATTGCAGCCCACGTTCGGCGGCGTCGACGACGCCTTCTCGTTCGTCTCCCTCGATGCCGCGGCGCCGGAGAAGGGCTCGCTGGCCTTCGACACGGCCGCCACCACGGGCAGGCTGGAACTGCGCGATCAGGCAGACCGGGCGATCATCACCTGGCGGATCGACTGATCCCGCCGCGGCGGGTGCCCCAGGTGGCGCTATGGCGCTACGTCAGGCACCCGAGGCGGGTAATCAGGTGCGGCGGGTCACCTGGAGGTCGTAGATGACGCGATCCGCGCCGAGGCCCCGCTTCTCGAAACGGGTCTCGGGCCGGAACGGCGCCCGTGGGGCCCACCCGCCCTCGTCGGCGAACGGGTTCTGCAACCCCGGGCAGGCCGACACCACCTGCAGCATCTGTTTCGCGTAGTGCTCCCAGTCGGTGGCCAGGTACCACGACCCGCCCGGTTGCAGGCACGACGCCACCAACTCGGCGAACGCGGGCGTGACGATCCGCCGCTTGTGATGTTTGCGCTTGCGCCACGGATCGGGGAAGAACAGCCACAACTCGGCCAGTGAATCGGGGATGACGACGTTCCGCAGCACCTCGGCGGCGTCCGCCTTCAACACCCGAACGTTGCTGACACCGGCGCGCGCCAGGTGCGAGAACGTCTGTGCGATACCGGGTTTGTACACCTCGATCGCGAGGATGTTGATGTCCGGTCGTGCCTTGGCCATGGCGGCCGTGGCGTCGCCCATCCCCGGCCCGATTTCGATCACCAGGGGGGCGACCCGGCCGAACAACGCGATCTGGTTGATGCCCGGCCGCCACCACGGCGTGGCAGGGTCCGGCGGCGTGCCCGGCTCGGGGATCGGGCCGAATGCGTCTCGCTCCACCAACAGCTCGTCGGCGTACGCATCCCAGGCCCGCTTCTGCACGTCGTTCATCCGGCCCCCGCGGGGCTGGAAGCTGACGATCGGCCGGTACCCGGCATTGCCGCGCGGCGTAGCGGAGTCGTCCCGATGGTCCGTCATGGCCGGGTTGCCCTTCCTGCGTTGCGCGCCGACCGGCCCGGCGTACCGGCCGGCTGCACCGACGCGCGCGCAGCCATCATGCGTCGCGTCGATTCGTGACGACCACGGCGATCAGCCACAGCAGCACGGCGACTCCGGCGAACACCAGTAAGCCCTGCCCCGGCGTCGGACCGCTCGCCTTCAGGGCGTCGGCGAACGGCCCATTGCCGGGGCCCTGGCCCATGCTGGCGAATGCCGCCTTGTCCGTGACGAAGGTGCCGGCCGCGGTGAACGGCAGCCAGGGCGACACGTCCGGCCCGAAGCGCGGGATCAGCGCGACCAGGCTCTCGATGAGCATCGACCAGACCAGCAGCAGGGCGATCGCGCCGGCCGACTGACGGATCAACAGCCCGACGGAGATCGCGATCACTCCGGCGATCGGATACAGCGCGGCATTGCCCAGCACATAGCGCCACTGGTCAACGGTGTCGAGCTCCAGCGGCGAGAGCGGGTTGCTGGCCAGCAGTTTCGTCAGGAAGAAGGCCGCGAACGCGCTCACCACCGCGATCAGGGCGCCGACCACCATCACCACGACGGTCTTTGCGGCCAGCACTCGGGTACGCTTCGGCGCGGCCAGGAATGTGCTGCGAATCGTGCTGAATCGGTACTCGGTGGTCACCGACAAGGCGGCCAGCACCATGAACACCATCATGCCGAGCTGCATGCCGGCCTGTGAGGTGCCTGTCGAGGCGAACTGCCGACCGTGATCGGTCACCAGCCCCATGAGCAGAGCGAACGCCAGCGCCGCCGCGAAGATCAGGGCGAGGCACCAGTACGGCGAACGAGTGGAGAACAGCTTGATGCGTTCCACGGCAAGGAGTTTCATTGCCGGATCACATCCCTTCCGGTGCGGAGTGACGCGACGTCGTGGAGGCGGGTGCGGGGACCTGGCCGTCGGCAGCGGCCGCGAGTGACGTCATGCCTGGGGGCGCCGGCGCGACCGGCGGGGCGAACCCGACCGGCCCGGCAGGCCCGTCGATCTCGCTGCCGTGAGCGGTGAACTCGACCGCCTGCCCGGTCAGCTGCATGAACGCCTGCTCCAGCGAACCGGCCTGCATCGACAATTCGTGCAGCGTCACGCCGGCCGTGGCCGCCGCGTCGCCGATCTGCTCGATGGGCGAGCCCGTCACCAGCAGCGCCCCGTCGGCATTCTCCACGGACATGCCCTGGGCCAGCAGCACCTGCCGCAGCTCGGCCAGACGCGGCGAGCGCACCCGCACCGCGGACCTGGTCGCCGCGTCGATGAACTCGCGCGTCGAGGTGTCCGAGATCAGTTTCCCGCGCCCGATCACCACGAGATGGTCCGCGGTCACGGCCATCTCGGACAGCAGGTGGGACGACACCAGCACCGTCCGGCCCTGCGAGGCGAGACTGCGCATCAGCGTGCGGATCCACAGGATGCCCTCCGGATCGAGGCCGTTGACCGGCTCGTCGAACAGCAGCACGCCCGGGTCGCCCAGCAGCGCGCCCGCGATGCCCAGGCGTTGCTTCATGCCCAGCGAGAACTGCCCCGCGTTCTTGCGCGCCACCGACGCCAGCCCGACCAGCGCCAGCACCTCGTCGACGCGCGACGCAGGCAACCCGTTCGCCCTGGCCATCCAGCGCAGGTGCGCGCGGGCGGATCGGTTGGGGTGCACCCAGTTCGCGTCCAGCAGCGCGCCCACCTGGGTCAGCGGATTCGGGATGTCCCGGTAGGCCCTTCCGCCGATCGTCGCCGTGCCCGAGGTCGGGTTGTCCAATCCCAGCACGATGCGCATCGTGGTCGATTTGCCGGCACCGTTCGGGCCCAGGAAACCCGTCACGATCCCCGGCTGCACGGTGAACGTCAGGTCGTCCACGGCGTGGGTCTTCCCGTACACCTTGCCCAGGTTGCGTACTTCGATCACCGAGTGGCCTTCCTGTCGCATCGCCGTCTGTCGCCAGTTTCCCATAGTGCCGCAGCGTGCATCGTCGTCATGGCTGTCCGTAGGGTGACGTCATGGCCCATCCCATTGACGCATCGTTCCTGGCGCTGCCGTTGCACGCCCTGGCCGACGCCGCCCTGTCCGCGGCGACGCACGCCGGTGCGTCCTTCGCGGACTTCCGATTCCATCGCCTGCGATCGTCCATGCTGGCGGTCCGCGACACGGCGGTGCAATCGGCCGTGGACGCCGCGAGTTCCGGCTACGCGGTGCGCGTGATCGCGGACGGGGCCTGGGGTTTCGCGTCCTCGGTGATCGCCACGCCCGAGGAGGCCGCGGCCACCGCCCGGCAGGCCGTGGCCATCGCACGGGCGCTCGCCGGTGTCGTCGCCGAGCGCGTGGAGCGCGCGGACGAGCCGGTGTACCGCGGCGCCGAGTGGGTCAGCGACTACGACGTCGATCCGTTCGCCGTGCCGGCTTCCGACCGGATCGCGCTGCTGCTGGACCGGTCCGAGCGGCTGCTCGGCGCCGCCGGCGTCACGCACACGGCCGCCTCGGCGCACAGCGTCAAGGAGAACACCTTCTACGCGGATACGGCGGGCACGCAGGCCGTCCAGCAGCGGATCCGGCTGCAACCGGAGCTGGAGGCGACCACCGTGGACGCCGACTCCGGCTCGTTCGAGACCATGAAGTCGCTGGCGCCCCCCACCGGCCGCGGCTGGGAGTACCTCACCGACGGCTGGGACTTCGACGCCGAAATCGCGGCGATTCCGGACTACCTGGCCGAGAAGGTCAAGGCCCCGTCCATCGAGGCGGGCCTCTACGACCTAGTGATCGACCCGACGAACCTGTTCCTGACCATCCACGAATCCATCGGCCATGCCACGGAGTACGACCGCGCCATCGGCTACGAGGCAGCCTACGCCGGAACGTCTTTCGCCACCCCGGACAAGTTGGGCACGCTGCGCTACGGTTCCGGGATCATGAACGTGACCGGTGACCGCACGGCGCCGCACGGGTTGGCGACCGTCGGATTCGACGACGACGGTGTCGCCGCGCAGCAGTGGGACCTCATCCGTGACGGCGTCCTGGTCGGCTACCAGCTCGACCGTGCGTTCGCCCGCCGGCTGGGCCTGCCGCGGTCCAACGGCTGCGCCTATGCCGATTCCGCGGGAAACATTCCCATCCAACGGATGTCGAACGTCTCGCTGACGCCGGATCCGCGCGGCGGTTCGACCGACGACCTGATCTCGGGCGTCGACGACGGCCTGTACATCGTCGGCGACAAGTCCTGGTCCATCGATATGCAGCGGTACAACTTCCAATTCACCGGGCAGCGCTTCTACCGGATCAAGGGCGGCCGGCTCGCCGGGCAGGTCAAGGACGTCGCCTACCAGGCCACCACCACCGATTTCTGGGGCGCGATGGATGCCGTGGCCGGACCCGAGACCTACCGGCTCGGGGGTGCCTTCAATTGCGGTAAGGGCCAACCCGGCCAGGTGGCGCCGGTCTCGCACGGCTGCCCGGCCGCGCGGTTCCGCGGCATCACGGTGCTCAATACCCGTTCGGAGGCCGGAGCAGCAGCGCCCGGCGCTGCCGGGACCGATTCGGAAGGCGGCGCGGCATGACCGGCAACAGCGCATCCCGGGGCGGACTGCTGGCGCCCGATGAGATCGTCGAGGCGGGCCTGCACGCCGCGGCGGCTTCCGGAAGGTCCGCGGGCTGCGTCGTCATCGTGCAGTCGAGTTCCCAGGCGAACGTGCGGTGGGCGAACAACACCGCCACCACCAACGGCCTGGCGAACTCGGTGGAATATGCGGTGATCGCGATCGCGAAGTCGGCCGGAGGGTACGCAGCCGGCACGGTCGCCGGGTCGTCAGCGGACGCGGTCTCGGCTGCGGCGGTGGCAGATGTGGTGCGGGCAGCCGAGGATGCCGCCGCCGCGACGGCCACGAGCGGGCCCGCGCGCGACGGCATGGCGCTGTTCGAAGCCGGGACCGCGCCGGTGGACGCGGATTTCGGTCAGGCCGCCGCGCGCACCTCGTTCGACGTCTTCGATTTCGTGCTGCCCGGGCTCGCCACCGCCTTCGACTCGGCCCGCTCGCAGGATCGCGTGCTCTACGGCTTCGCGCGCCACGAACTGGCGACGATCCATCTGGGCACGTCCACCGGGCTGCGCCGTCGCTGGGTGCAGCCCACCGGCACGTTCGAGCTGAACGCCAAGTCCGCGGATATGACGCGGTCCTCGTGGTCCGGCGCCTCCACCACGGATTTTTCCGACATCGACGTGAACGCAACGGATGTCGTCCTGCAGGAGCGGCTCGACTGGGCAAGCCGCCGAGTGGATCTCGCTGCTGGCCACTATGACACCGTGCTGCCTCCCACCTCGGTCGCAGATTTCATGATCTACCTGGCCTGGAGCGCCGGCGCGCGCGCCGCCCACGAGGGCCGGTCGGCGTTCGCCACTCGAGGCGGCACCCGCGTCGGTGAGCGGCTGACAAACCATGCCCTGACGCTGTACGGCGACCCTGTCGAGCACGGCCTGGAGTGCGCCCCGTTCGTTACGAACACCCACTCCTCCGACGAGTCAACCGTTTTCGACAACGGGGCCCCGACCGGGCGGATCGAGCTGGTGGAGGACGGCGTCGTCCGCGATTTGTTGCAGACCAGAGCGTCTGCGTCGGAGTACGGGGCGGCGTTCACTCCCGGCGTGGATAACTTGGTGCTCGCCGGTGGTGACGAGACGCGCACGACGGCGGATCTCGTTGCGGGGGTGCGGCGCGGCCTGCTCGTCACCTCGCTCTGGTACATCCGCGAGGTGGACCCCATGACGCTGTTGCTGACCGGGTTGACCCGGGACGGTGTGTTCCTGATCGAGAACGGAGAGGTGACGGCGGCCGTCAACAACTTCCGGTTCAACATGTCGCCGCTGGATGTGCTGCGGCGCGCCGCCGACGTCGGACGGACGGAACGCTGTCTGTCGCGGGAGTGGAGCGACTATTTCACGCGGACTGCGATGCCCCCGATCAGGGTGCCCGACTTCCACATGTCGTCCGTGTCACCGGCGCAGTAGGGAGCGGTGATCGATCGGTGCGCGGCGAGTTCGGCCGTGACCACACCGGACGAAAAGTCCGTATGACGGCTGCGAGTGCGGGCCCGCCGCGCCGGCGGTGCTGCTCGTCCCGCCGGGCCGCGTCGTTCAGCGGTGCTTCTTGCTGCGCAGCAGACGCCACAGCAGGACGACCACCACGGCGGCGACCACCGGCGCCAGGCGCTTGATGATCGAGCCGCGCGCGGACTCCAGCAGATCGATCGGCTCGGACTCGGGGGCACTCGGCGCCCTGGTGAAGGTGGACGGACCGGCGGCGCCACCGTTCGACGACGGACCGGCGGCGGCGGCGGCTGCGGCGTCATGCTGGTGTTCCGGTTCGGCGGGTGTGGCTCCCGCGGGCTCTTCCGTGCCGGCGGGAGCGGCGGCACCGTCTGTTGCGCCGCTGGTCGCTGCGGCCAGCTTCGAGGACAGGCAGTCGGCGAACTTGCCCAGGATCTTGTTGCCCACCTCGACCATGACGCCGCGGCCGAACTGTGCCGGACGGCCGGTGATGTTGAGGTCCGTCTTCATCTCCACCGCGGTGCGATCATCGCCGGCCGGGGTCGCCGTGGCCACCACCGTCATGGCGGCCGTCGAGCCGGAGCGAGGGGCGCTGCCGGACGCCTCGATGGTGGCGGTGTGGGCCACCTCGTCTGCCGATACGATCCGCGCCGTGCCCTGGTAGGTGAGCTGGATCGGGCCGAGCTTCACCTTCACCGTGCCGGTGTACTCGTCCCCGTCGGAGCTGCTGAGCGTCGCCCCTGGGAAGCACGCCGCGACCTTGTCCATATCCAGCAGATGGGGCCAGGCCTGGTCGATCCCGACCGGCACCTCGAAGCGGTGTTCCAGTTCCATGGTGGTCTCCTCGTCGCGGTGTGGTAGGGCTGATCCTACGGCGAAGGGCACATTCCGGCAGGGCCGGTATGGAATCCGGCCGGGTAGGCGACGAGGTCGCGCCGGGGGCGGGCGCCGTCGGCGCCGGGTGCGCGCAACGGTTGGTCGTCAAACGATCGGAACCCCGTGCCGTCGTGCAATCGCGGGTTTCGTGCCAGGATCGTGACAACACCCCGCACGTCCCTGCATCACCCGCGCCCGCGCCCACGGCGATCCCGTCGGCCGGGCATGACCCCACGAGGAGTTTTGCGATGGCACCCGATCGGTGGATCAAGACCCCGAGCGCCGAACCCGATCCCGGTGGACCGGGCACGTCCGGTGTCCCGAGCGCGGAGCACATGGTGCGCGGGCTGCGCCAGACGGCGCAGGGGGAAGGCCTGGTCGAGTTGCTGTCTCCGGAGGGCGAGCTGACGTTCCACCCCGACTTCCCGATCGACGTCACCCCGGACCTGCTGAAGGGCTTGTACCGGGACATGGTGCTGGTGCGCCGATTCGACCGGGAGGGAAATGCGCTGCAGCGCCAGGGGCAGCTCGGCATCTGGGTGCCGCTGCTGGGCCAGGAGGCCGCGCAGATCGGCGCGGGCCGCGCCATGCGCCGCCAGGACATGGCGTTCCCGTCCTACCGGGAGCACGGTATCGCGTGGTGCCGCGGCGTGGATCCGACGCAGCTGCTGGGCATCTTCCGCGGCACGGACCACTCCGGCTGGGATCCGAAGGCCACCGGGTTCCACGACTACACGATCGTGATCGGCAACCAGGCGCTCAACGCCACCGGCTACGCCATGGGGCAGCGGTTCGACGGCAAGGTCGGCAACGACGATCCCGAGCGGGACGAGGCCACGATCGTCTTCTTCGGTGACGGCGCCACCTCGCAGGGCGACGTGCACGAGGGCATGGTGTACGCCGCCTCGTTCGACGCCCCGGTCGTCTTCTACTGTCAGAACAACCAGTGGGCGATCTCCGAGCCGGTCGAGACGCAGTCGCGGGTGCCGTTGCACCAGCGCGCCGCAGGATACGGATTCAGGGGCATCCGCGTGGACGGCAACGACGTGCTCGCGTGCCTGGCCGTCACCCGGTGGGCGCTGGACGAGTGTCGCTCCGGTAACGGCCCGGTGATGATCGAGGCGTTCACCTATCGCATGGACGCGCACACCACGTCCGACGATCCGACCCGCTACCGACTGGCCGACGTCACCGAGGCGTGGAAGATGTTCGACCCCATCGAGCGGGTCCGCGTGCACCTGACGCGGTCCGGCTGGGCTGACGAGGCGTTCTTCGCCTCCGTACAGGCCGACGCCGACGAGCTGGCGGCCCGGTTCCGTGCGTTCGCGGTGGCCATGGAGACGCCGCCGCCGACCCGAATGTTCGACCACGTCTACAGCGCGCCGAACGCCCAGCTGGAGCGGCAGCAGCGCGACTATCTCGAGTATCTGGCGGGCTTCTCCGACGGCGCCGGTTCGCCGGGCGCCCATGACGCCGCCCTCGCGCAGGCCCGCACCGCAGGGGGTGCCCGATGAGCACCCCCGGTGAGCTCGCGAATCTCGACCTCAAGCCCATCACCATGGCCAAGGCGCTCAACATGGCGCTGCGGGCCGCGATGGACGCCGACCCCAAGGTTCTCGTCATGGGTGAGGACGTCGGCACCCTGGGCGGGGTCTTCCGCATCACCGACGGCCTGAAGAAGGACTTCGGCGAGCATCGCGTGCTGGACACGCCGCTGGCGGAATCCGGGATCGTCGGCACCGCCGTCGGCCTGGCCCTGCGCGGCTACAAGCCGATCTGCGAGATGCAGTTCGACGGGTTCACCTTCCCGGCCTTCGACCAGATCATCTCGCAGGTCGCCAAGGTGCAGTACCGCTCGCAGGGCGTCTGGGCGATGCCGATGGTGATCCGCATCCCGTTCGGCGGCGGCATCGGCGCGGTGGAGCACCATTCCGAATCCCCGGAGTCGCTGTTCTGCCACATCGCCGGCCTTCGGGTGATGTCCCCGTCCACCCCGGCCGACGCCTACTGGATGCTGCGGCAGGCCATCGCCTCGCCCGACCCGGTCGTCTTCTTCGAGCCGAAGCGCCGGTACTGGGAGAAGGGCGTGCTCGACACGTCCGCGAACCCGGGCGATGCGGCGACGTCGGTGGTCCGGCGGCAGGGCAACGACTGCACCGTGGTCTCGTACGGGCCGTCGATGCCGGTGGTGATGAAGGCCGCCGCGGCGGCGGAGGCGGAGGGACGATCGCTGGAGGTCATCGACCTGCGCTCGCTCTCGCCGCTGGACCTGGAGCCGGTGCTCGCGTCGGTCCGCAAGACGGGCCGTCTGGTGGTGGTGTCCGAGGCGCCGCGGGAGGCGTCGATCACCTCCGAGGTCGCTGCGCGGGTCACCGAGGAGGCGTTCTACTCGCTGGCCGCGCCCGTGCTGCGTGTCGCCGGGTTCGACACCCCCTACCCGCCCTCCCGGCTGGAGGAACAGTACCTGCCGGACCTGGACAAGATCCTTGACGCCGTCGACCGCTCGCTCGCCTACTGAACCGGAAGGGGTCACCATCATGAGTCGTTTACAGGCTTTCCCCCTGCCGGACGTCGGCGAGGGGCTCACCGAGGCCGAAATCCTGGAATGGAAGGTCGCCGAGGGCGACACCGTCGAGGTCAACCAGATCATCGTCGAGATCGAAACCGCCAAGGCGGCGGTGGAATTACCGTCGCCGCATGCCGGCCGCGTGCACAAGCTGCTCGCCGAGGTGGGCGTGACGATCGAGGTCGGTACGCCGATCATCGAGATCGACACCGATCCGGGCGCGGGGCCGCTGAACGCCGGCGACGGCGGTGCCTCGGTCGCTGCGGCGGGTGCGGAAACCGAGCATGACGCCGCAGCGGGCGCTGCCCCGTCAGCCGCCGATTCCGGTGCGGATTCTGCCGAGGCCGCCGGCGCCAAGATCGGCGAGGCCATGGCCGACGGGCGCGTGCAGACGCTGGTGGGCATCATCGCCGCCGACAGCGGGTCCGCGCGCCGCGCCCGGCGTGGCTCGGCTGCCTCGTCCGAATCGGGTGCCCCGGCGGAGGCGGCTCCAGCGGCAGCGTCCGCTGTGGCGACTCCCGTGGCAGAGTTGGTGGCCCCGCTGGCCACTCCGCCGGTGCGCAAGCTCGCCAAGGATCTGGGGATCGACCTGCACCACGTGACGGCGACCCGTGCCGACGGTGTGATCTCGCGAGGCGACGTCGAGTCGGCGGCTGCGGGCGCGCCGCCCGGGGCGGCGTCATACCCGGATTCCTCGAGGGTCGGTGCCACGACGGTGGTCGCGTACGACCCGGTGAGTCGTGAGCGGCGTGAGCCGATCAAGGGTGTGCGCCGGATGATGGCGCAGGCCATGGTCGAAAGTGCTTTCACCGCACCGCATGTCACGGAGTTCCTGAGCGTGGACGTGACGCCCATGATGAAGCTGCGGGAGCGGCTTCGGGAGCGACGGGACTGGGCCGGCGTGAAGCTCTCGCCGCTCACGTTCGCGGCCCGGGCGGTGTGCCTGGCCGCGCGGCGCACTCCCGAGGTCAACTGCACCTGGGACGAGGGCGCGGGCGAGGTGATCTTCAAGCAGTATGTGCACCTGGGGATCGCGGCGGCGACCGCGCGCGGGCTGATCGTGCCGGTGATCCGTGACGCCGATCAACTCGATCTGCGCGCTCTGGCCGAGTCGCTGGCGTCGCTGACGGAGACCGCGCGGTCGGGCAGGACCCCGCCGGCGGACATGGCAGGGGGCACCATCACCATCACCAACGTCGGCGTGCTGGGGGTGGACACCGGAACGCCGATCATCAACCCCGGCCAGTCGGCGATCCTGGCGCTCGGATCGGTGAAGGACGCCCCATGGGTGGTCGGCGGCAAGCTCAAGGTGCGCAAGGTGTGCCAGCTGGCGCTGTCGTTCGACCACCGCGTCGTGGACGGCGAGAAGGGTTCCCAGTTCCTTGCGGATGTGGGGGCCCTCCTGGCCGACCCGGCGCTGGCCATCACCTACTGACGCCGAATTCCTCTCCTTTCGCCGCGTGGCACCCGGGCGCGCACGTCTGCTCCTGCCCGGGTGCTGCGCGGCGCTTGTCGTGCCGTGGGTCACTTCACATGCGATGTTTTGTGCCTGGAACGGCGTCTATATCCGTATTTCCGTGCCTGGATAGCCGTGTCGATGCCGGATCGATTCAGTAGAGTGAGCGCCGAAGAAACGCGGGCGCGTGACGCCTGTCACCGGAGATCGTCCGGCGTGTGAGACAGTTCACCGACGATTCGGGTGAACCTTTACCTGCCTCTGACGTCTAATGGAGGTACGCAGTTGAAACCGATTCAGTAAGGACTGATTCATCATGACTCGCCTCGCGAAGGCCTTCCGAAGCCACCGTGAGATCGCCCGAACCCGTCGCGCGCTCGCAGCCGCCATCGACAACGCCGCCACCCCGGCGATGCGCGATGAGCTGATCATGATCGCGCAGCGCTCGACCTCGCGCGTCGGCTGACACCTTCCACGTCCTTCCCGGCGGGGATCCCGCCGGGAAGGGACATCGCCATCCGGGCATCTGCTTGACGACCGTCACGCAGGTGCCCGGAGGTGTATTCGGCCCCTGGCCACCGTGCGTCATGCACTGCGGCGTCGTCGGGTGCCTCGCCCCCGCGAGGCGAGATGTGCCACGGTCCCGGACTGCATGCCGTGGCCGATAGGATTCAAAGGTGCCCGACCCGACCCCGCCGATCCAGATGCTGCACGACCGCGTCATGCTGCGTCGGGGCACCGGTCTCGGAGAGCGCACCACTCGCGGCGGCATCGTCATCCCCGCGACCGCGGAAGTCGCCAAGCGTCTGGACTGGGGCGAGATCGTGGCCGTCGGGCAGCATGTGCGGTCCGTCAAGGCCGGCGACCGGGTGCTGTTCAGTCCCGACGACCCCTACGAGGTCGAGATCGCCGGCGAGACCTACCTCGTGCTGCGCGAACGCGACCTGCACGCCGTGGGCAAGGATGTGCACGGCGCCCAGACCGGCATGTATCTGTGATGCGCGCGCATCTGAGCGGCCGGGGGGCACGCAGTTCGTAGCGAACACACCTCAGCCCTGCGCCGCCGAGGGCGACAGCAGGGCTGAGGTGTGTGCTCGCGGGAGGGGCTACGGGGTGACGGTCGTAGTGGTCGTCGGCGCCGGGGTCTCAGTGGTGGTCACGGGTCGTGCCGGATGTGCGGTGGCCTGCGTGGGCATCGCCGGACGGGTCGGATGCGACGTCGCCTGGGTTGGCATCGCCGGACGATTCGCGTGTGCGGTGGCCTGCGTCGGCATCGCCGGACGGGTCGGATGCGACGTCGCCTGCGTCGGCATCGCCGGACGGGTCGGATGCGTCTTGGCGGCCGTGTTGCGGGCAGCGTCCGTCTCCGCCGTGCGCGGCCCGATCAGATCGTCGCAGTAGGCGTCCACGGCCTCCCGTTCGGTGTCGTCTGTGGCGGTGTCGTCGGTGGCGGTGTCGTCGGTGGCCAGGGAGCCGCCGGTCGCGACCGACGCCAACTGGCGGAAGGCCGTGGAGTCCATCCACTTGCCCCGGTCACCGGGTTGCGTGGCATGTGCCTGCCAGGCGTTGCACAGGCCGGCGATCTGCGATGCGTTCTGTTCGGCAGTGGTTTCCGTGGTCTCGGTCGTCTCCGTGGTCTCGGTCGTCTCGGTCGTCTCGGTCGCGTCATCGGCGAGGCGCGTCTGGTCCGTCGCCCGAACTGCCAGCAGCGTCGTCGTGGCGATCGGCACTCTGTTCATGGCCGGACGGTCGGTTGTCGCATGGACCGCGGCGACGGACGAGTTGCCGGGGGTAACCGGTGGCGGGGTGGTGCTGTGTGCTGCGAGGACGACCCCGCCGCCGACTGCCGCTGCGGCTGCGGCACCGGCGATGAGCTTTGTCAGCGTCGCACCGGCCACTATTGCTTTGAGCATTCTGCGTTCCTTCTTCGGTGGTTGTTGCCACTGGGGCGCCGGGGCCTCGGCGGATCGGAAGACTGCGACCGCGGCCGGAAGACCGCTGAGCTCGTCCGGGCTCGGGGGGGCCGTCGCGGCGCGGACCACACCGTCGAGGGCGCTGTCACCGGCCGCGACGCCGTTCAGCAGCCCCACGCGTGTTCCTCTGGACGGTATTGCCCGACGTCGCATCATGGTCACACCACATCAGCGCCCCGCGGTGCGCCCGCGTTACACGTCGTCGCCACGAAGGTCGTCATTCTGCGTCTCGAGTCTTCGGGCCAGCGCCTTCAGGCCACGGTGCGCGGCAACCCGAACCGCGCCCGGGCGCTTGCCGAGAACCTGGGCTGCGGTCTGTGTATCGAGTCCGACGACGACCCGAAGGAGTACCGCCTCGGCCTGGTCCTTGGGCAGCGAGGCGATCGTCGCGATGGCCGATCGGGTCGCCGCGTGCTCCATGGCCTCGTCCGCACTGTCGTCATCCGTCGCCAGCTCGGGGATGTCGCCGGTCGCCGTGACGTAGCTCGGTCTCCGTGCCGCGTACCGTGCCATGTCGATGGCACGATTCCGCAGAATGCGCGCGGACCAACCGGCGAACGCGTCGACGTCGCCGGTGAAGCCTCGAATGTCCCGCGCGATGTGCAACCACGCCTCGGCCGCGACATCGTCGGCGTCCTGCCCGACCAGCGCCCTGGCGTATCGGAGCAGCCGGGGGGCGAACTCGCGGTACAGCGTCGTGAAGCCCTGCTCGTCGCCGGCCTGCGCCGCCTCTAGGGCGTCGGTGAGCGTAGCCTGAGCCGCTGGTTCGCGCGACGGATTGGGACTGTGCGCGGACCGGCGCGTCACTGCACGAAACCTCCCCTTGTGAGTGAGCCGGCTTTCCTCAGGATTCGATTTGCCCGCAATGGTCAAGCGCTCCAGCGCGCTGATCCGTTACAGCCTGCCGTGTTCTGCGGGCTCGGCGGCCCGGTCCGCCCACGCCGCCCACGCCGACTGCGCGGGCTGCTAGCGGCGGCCTGCCGCGGGCCAGTCCAGCTCGCGCAACGCGGTCGTGTCGAAGGGCAGATCGCTGTGCGACCGCGTGGCGGACCGGTACCAGTGGGTCAGCCGACGCCAGTTGGTCGTGAGCAGATGCTGTACGTGGGGCGTGATCGCCCAGACCGCGAGCAGAACGAGCACGCCGTTGAACCAGCCGCCGATCACATCGGTCGCCCAGTGCAGGTTCAGGGCCGCCGTGCCCATGCCGACGGTCACCGAGAGCACCACGGCCACGATCGTCAGGGCGCGCCGATAGGCTTGCGGTGCGAGCAGCGCGATCAGCCCGTACATGACGACCGTGCCGGTGACATGACCGGAGGGGAAGATGTTGCCGCCGTCCCAGACCGTATGTGCGATGTCGGTGTAGCGCGGGCCGACGCGCCCGGTCACGTATTTGAGCGTCAGCACGCTCGCCACGAACCCGAATCCGGCCAGCCCGTACATCACCAGCGGCCGCACCGAGCGCGCATGCACAGCGCACCAGGCGGCGAAAAGCGCGGCGATGATCATGGCGGGAGCCCGCTGCCCGAAGAACACCCACAATTGCACGGGCAGGCGGAGCCGGGAGTCGATCGGCACGAGGTGCAGGTCGTACACGTACGTATCGAGTTCGGTGAGGCCCGAGCCGGCCATCACGAGCAGGGTCAGCATCGTGTAGGCGGCGGTCACTGCGATCACGGCGGGCAGCCACCAGTGCGGCAGGTCCCGACGGATCCAGGTTGCCCACAGTCGCCGCGCAGCGGACGACGATGGGCTTCTCAACAACACATCGTCCATTGTCCCACCTGCACTGAATCGATAAGGGCGAGTTGTCTGTGACATGCATCCGAACTTGCTAAAGCAGCGGCAAAACAAGGAAATGAAAGAGGGCGCGCCATTTACTACCCATTTGTCGTCGCCTGGGACTCGTCATTTCCCGGGCCCGGCACCCGGGTGTCGGGCCCGCGCGGGACAATGACGCGGTGCTGGTGGCGGTGGCGTTCGGCGCCGATGAGGGGCAGCAGGCCGCGTGGCTCGGGCGTTACGACGACGCCGGCGCGCCGCTCGCCCCTGCAGTAGGCGTCGCCGTCGGCCGGTTGGCGGATGCGATCGCCGCCATCGAGTCGGAGCACCGTCCGCGCTGGATCTTCGATGACGCAGTCCAGGGCTACGGTCGGCTCTTCGCAGACGGGGTGCGGCTGCGCCGGTGCCACGACATCGCGCTCACCGAACGGATCCTGCTCGGCCGCGCCGGGCGCTTCGGCGAGCCGGCCCGCGCGGCGGCAGTCCTCGCCCGCGCGACGGGCCGGGCAGTGCCCGACGACCCGTCGCCGGCGACGCCGCCGGCCCGCGGCGGAGAGCCGGACCAGCCTCGACTGTTCGGCGCGGAGCCCGACGGTGCGGCAGGGGCGACGTCATGCCAGGCGCTGGTGGCCGCGCTCGTCGACCAGCAGGGTCGTACCGAGGAGGCGGCACGGGGCGCGCAGGCCGGGATCGAGGTGCCGATCGGCGCCCTGCGACTGCTGCTGGCCGCGGAATCCGGTTCCGCGCTGGTCGCCGCCGAGATGACCGAGCGGGGCCTGCCGTGGGACGCCGGCGTTCATCGCGACATCCTGACCGAGGTCCTCGGGCCGCAGCCGCCCGACGGACAGCGGCCGGCCCGGCTCGCAGAGCTTGCCGCACGGATCGGCGAAGCCTTCGGATTCCCGGTGAACCCCGATTCGCCTGCCGACCTGAAGGAGGCATTCCGCCGCAGCGGTTACGAGATCGAATCGACCCGAGCCTGGGTACTGCGCGAGATCGACCATCCGGCCGTCGCACCGCTGCTGGACTACAAGGACAGGGCGCGGCTGTTCACCGCCAACGGCTGGCACTGGCTCTCCGAGTGGGTCTCTGCCGACGGCCGGCTCGCCGCGCAGTTCCTGCCCGGCTCAGTGGTGTCCGGTCGCTGGGCCACCCGCGGCGGGGGCGGGCTGCAGCTGCCGGCGTCCGTCCGGCGCGCAGCCGTCGCCCGCGAGGGGCATGTGCTGGTGGTCGCGGACGCCGCTCAACTCGAGCCCCGGATCCTTGCGGCCGTGTCGAAAGACCCTGCGCTGACGCAACTCTCAACCGGGCCGGATCTATACGCGGCGCTGGCCGCGGACGGCTTCGGCGGCGACCGGCGGCATGCCAAGCTCGCCATGCTCGGTGCCATGTACGGGCAGACCAGCGGCGAGGCCGCGCGTCTGATGGCCACGATGCGGGTGCGCTTCCCGGCGGCCGTGAATCATGTCGAGGCGGCGGCCCGGCGCGGCGAGACCGGCGCCGTGGTGCAGTCCGTGCTGGGCCGTGCGTGCCCGCCGCCTTCGGACGCGTGGCGCCGGCTGGTCGGCAGCGGCTCGGAGAGTTCCGCCTCCGGCGCGCGCCGCGCAGCGAGGGACCGCGGTCGATTCACCCGGAACTTCGTCATCCAGGCGTCGGCTGCCGACTGGGCGGCCGTGTGGATGACCACGTTGCGGCTGACGCTCATGGACGCTGTGCCGGACGCGGAAATGGTGTTCTTCCAGCATGACGAGCTCGTGGTGCACACCACCGCCGAGACCGCGGATTCGGTCAGCGGCCTGGTGGTCCAGGCCGCGCAGCGGGCTCGGGATCTCGTCTTCCCCGGATCCGTAGTGGCGCTTCCGGTGCGCCCGTCGGTGGTGCGCTGCTACGCCGACGCCAAATAGACCCGGCTGTACCGCGGGACGCGGCGAATGGCGTCATACTCGGTGATTGCTGGCGGCGCGGGTGTGAAAGATGTTCAGGGGATGGTGATCTCGCCGGCGATCGCGCGTGCCGCGATATCTGTGCGGTGATGGGCACCGCGCAGTCGCACCTGTCCGACCAGGGCGTACGCGGCATCCCGGGCGTCGGCGAGCGTGCCCCCGAAGCCGGTGCAGGAAAGCACCCGGCCGCCCGTCGAGACCAGGTTTCCGGATTCGTCGCGGCCCGTGCCCGCGTGCAGGATGCCGTCCGCTTCGGCTCCGGTGATGATGTCGCCGGTGACCGGCGGGCCCGGATAGTTGTCTGCGGCTACGACCACGGTCACGGCGGAGCCGCGACGCCACATCAGCGGCGGCAGCGCAGAGAGGTTGCCCACCGCGGACGCCCACAGTACCTGCGACAGCGGGGTCTCCAGCAACTCGAGGACCACCTGCGTCTCGGGATCGCCGAACCGGCAGTTGAACTCGATGACCTGGGGCCCGTCCGCGGTGAGCGCCAGACCCGCGTACAGCAACCCCGTGAACGGAGTGCCCCGACGGCGCATCTCCGCGAGCACGGGATCGAGCACGTCGTGCTGCACCCGCGCGGTGAGGTCGGCCGGCGCCCACGGCAGCGGGGCGTAGGCGCCCATGCCACCGGTATTCGGGCCGGAATCGCCGTCGCCCGCGCGCTTGAAATCCTGGGCCGCCACCAGCGGCACAGCCCGGGTGCCGTCGCACACCGCGAACAGGCTCACCTCCGGGCCGGCCAAGTACTGCTCGATCAGCACCGGGTGGCCGCCGGACAGAACCGACCATGCGTGGTCGGTGGCCACCGACTTGTTCCCGGTGACGACGACGCCCTTGCCTGCGGCCAGGCCGTCGTCCTTGACGACGTATGGCGCTCCGGTCTCGTGCAGCGCTGCCGCGACATCGGCGAAGTCCGCCACGGCGATGCTGCGGCCCGTCGGAACTCCGGCAGCCGCCATCACCTCCTTGGCGAAACGCTTGGAGCCCTCGATGCGAGCCGCGGCGGCGGACGGCCCGAACACCACGAAACCCGCGTCGCGCAGCACGTCGGCGACCCCGGCGACCAGCGGCACCTCTGGACCGATCACCACCAGATCCGGCCCGACCGTCCGAGCCAGCCGGAGCACATCCGCCGGATCGCTCGCGGCCACCTTGTGGTTCACAGCGAGCTGCGCCGTCCCGGCGTTGCCCGGGGCCACATGCAGTTCGGTGACAGCGGGATCGCGGGTCAGGGCGCGAGCGATCGCGTGCTCGCGCGCACCGGATCCGATGATGAGGATGCGCACAGCGCTCCAGGGTACTTCAGGTACTTTGCGCGGTTACGCCTGCCCGTGGGTTGCGCGTGAACGGCGGGACAGCGAGTCGACGATGACGGCGAGCAGCAGCACGGCACCGGTGACCATGAACTGGACGGCGGAGGACAGGCTCAGCAGTGTCAGGCCGTTGGCGATCGCCTGGATCACCAGGATGCCGATCAGCGCCGACCACGCCGAGCCGCGGCCGCCGAACAGGCTGGTGCCGCCGATGACAGCGGCGGCGATCGCGACCAGGTTCGTCGTGCCGCCGCCGGACGAGATGCTGGCAGCCGTCAGGCGCGCTGCCGCCAGCAGGCCGCCGAGCGCCGCCAGCGTCGTACCCAGAGTCAGCGCGGAGGTGTAGATGGCCTTGACGTTGATGCCGGCGCGTCGGGCCGCCTCCACGTTGCCGCCCACTGCGTAGATCGCCCGGCCCCAGCGGGTACGGGTGAGCAGGTAGGCGACGATCGCCACCAGCACGATGAACAGCAGGAACATGGCGCCGACCCCCCGGTCGGTGGCCAGGTAGGCGATGGCCACGGCCGACACCAGGGCCAGCGCCAGCGCCTTGACGACCACGATCGAGTGGGAGCGGACGGACAGTCCGGCCGCCCGGCGTCGTCTGCCCCGGGCGAGGTCCGCGACGATCACTCCGACGACTGCGACACCGGCCAGCAGGTAGGCGAGCCACGGCGGCAGGAAGGTCGCCGTGGCGAACTGCACCACCCAGGAGTCGTAGGGCAGGTTGATGGTGCCGTTGGGTCCGAGTACCCACAATTGCAGGCCCAGGAAACCGAGTAGACCGGCCAGCGTCGCCACGAAGGTGGGGACCCCGAACTGGGTGAACAGGTAGCCGTACAGCAGGCCGATGGCCACGCCGATGGCCAGTGCGAACACGATGGACAGCCACGCCGGCCAGCCGTTGTTCGCGAAGGTGACGCCGAGGATCGCGGAAGACAGGCCGCTGATCGAGCCCACGGACAGGTCGATCTGTGCGACCAGCAGCACGACCACGACGCCCAGGGCGATGGTGCCGGTCGCTGCGGACTGCAGCGTCAGGTTCACCAGGTTGTTCGCGGACAGGAAATGGGAGTTGAGGATCTGGAAGACGATCGCGATGAGGATCAGCCCGATGACGATCGGCAGCGATCCCAGGTTGCCGGACCGGATACGGGTGCCGAAGGCGCGGGCCGCACCGCCGAGCCCCTCCTCGTGCACCAGACGCTCGTCCTGCAGGTCGACGGCCAGCGTCGGCGAATCCGTCGTGTCCTCGCGGTGATTCGTCATTCTGCCGGGGTGCCCTTCTTGAATTGGTTCTCGATGCCTGCGCCGTAGTTCGCAGCGCCGGTGATCGCGGCGACGATGTCTTCGTACGTGGTGGTCTCGGTGGTGAACGCGCCGTTGTTGCGGCCGAGTCGCAGGACCACGACGCGATCGGCGACTGCCTGCACGTCGGCCATGTTGTGGCTGATCAGGATGACGCCGAGGCCGCGCTCACGCAGCCGGCCGATCAGGTTCAGCACTTCCGCGGTCTGGGCCACGCCGAGTGCCGCGGTCGGCTCGTCGAGGATCACCACCTGCGGCTCGCCGATCAGCGACCGGGCGATGGCCACCGTCTGGCGCTGCCCGCCGGACAGCGACGCGACGGGGGTGCGCACCGACGGGATCTTCGCGGACAGCTGGCGCAGCAGCGTCCAGGCGCGCTGTTCCATCAGCTCCTCGTCGAGGGTGCCGCGCCCGAGCTCCCGCCCCAGGAAGAGGTTGGCGACGACGTCGAGGTTGTCGCAGAGTGCCAGATCCTGGAATACGGTGGCGATGCCCAGGGCGCGCGCCGCCGTCGGCGACGGGATCGTCACCTGCTTCTCGTTGAAGGTGATGGTGCCGGAGTCGTAGGGGTGCACGCCGGCGAGAATCTTGACCAGCGTCGATTTGCCGGCCCCGTTGTCGCCCACCAGCGCGACCACTTCGCCGGCGTAGACGTTCAGCTCGACGTCGGTCAGCGCCCGAACGGCACCGAAGGATTTCGAGACGTCGCGCAGCGACAGAATGGGCCTGCGTGCGGGCACGGTGCTGGCTGAGGCGTTCGCCGCCATCGTCACGGCTTCTCCTTGAGTGAGGTGTCAGGCGAAGGTCGCGTCCCGGCCGGATCGTTCTCCGGTCGGGACGCGACCTTCAGCAGCGAGTCAATTACTTGATGCCGTACTTCGCGCAGGCATCCTTGTACGCCGCCGTGCACACCTGATCAACGGTGTAGAGACCATCCGCGATCACCGTATCCTTGATGTTCTCCGCCGTCACCGCGACCGGAACCAGCAGGAATGACGGAATGCTCGCGCCGCCGGCCGTCTTCACCTGGGCGTCGGCCTTGGGCGACTCACCATTGGCGAGCGAGACGGCGAGTTCGGCCGCCTTGTAGGCCTCCGGCTTGAACGCCTTGTAGACCGTCATGTACTGGTCCCCGGCGAGGATGCGCTGGATGCCCGACAACGCGGCGTCTTGACCCGTGACCGGCGGCAATGGAGTGATGCCACCGGCCTTCAGTGCGGCGATGGCACCGCCGGCCGTGTCGTCATTCGCGTCGTAGACGCCCTGGATCTTGTCGCCGAACTTCGTCACCTGGCCGCTGACCCAGTCCTGCGCCTTCGGCGGCTCCCATCCGGGGGTGTCGTATTCGGCGAGGACGGTCAGGCCGCTGCCGTCGATCACGCTGTGCGCGCCCTTCTTGAACTGCGAGGCGTTGTTGTCCGTCGGTGAGCCGTTGACCATCAGGATGCCGGCGTCGGCGGGCAGGCCGAGATCCTTCATCCGCTGGACCAGCGCAGTCGCCTGCAGCTCACCGACCTTCTCGTTGTCGAACGAGATGTAGTAGGAGATGTCGGCGCTGTTGATGAGCCGGTCGTAGGAGATGACGGGCACGTTCTGCTGCTTGGCCTGCGCGACGATCGCGGCAGCGGCTTCGCCGTCGAACGGGTCGAGCACGAGTACCTTGACGCCCTGGGTCAGCATCGATTCCGCCTGCTGCTGCTGCTTCGCGGCGTCGCCGTCGGCGTTCGCGTACAGCACACTGCACCCGGCACACAGCTGGCTGACGCGTTCCTCGAAGTACGGCTTGTCGGCACTCGCGTATCGCTCGGTGACGTTGTCCGGGAGCAGAAGCCCGATACTGGCGGCCGATCCGCTGTCCGCGGGAGCGCTGCTGTCGGTGGCGGCGTCGGAACTACCGGCGTCGGAACTTCCTGCGTCGGCACTGCCGGCGTCGCTGGACGACGCGCTGCTGGGCGACTCACTGCTGGACGATGACCCGGAATCCGCTGCATTGGAGCAGGCCGTGATCATCCCCAGCGAGAGCACGATCGCCGACAGTGCGGCGACGACCTTCGTGGAGCTCTTCATCAAAAAACCTCCGTTGTCGATGCCCGGAATGGCATGTGATGAGCATCGCTTTCCGGCTGGTTGACGTCAAGTGTTGAACGCAACGGTTTGGCAACGGTTTGGTCAGTTCACCGCATTCGGCATGTCCGCCTCGTTGATCGCGCGCAGCAGCGCTCCCAGCGCCGCGCCGCGGAATCCGAGTCCGGCCTGCTCGATCCGGGTCGGTGCCACGATGTCCGAGGTGACGACGTACGCCATGGCCTGCCGGATCGGGCTGACCAGCAGTTCTCCGGATTCCGCGAGTTCGCCGCCGATCACGACGACCTCCGGGTCGATGGTGTTCCAGAGGTTCCCGACCGCGATCCCGATGTGGGTGCCGGCATCGGACAGCGCCCGGATGCTGAGCGGGTCGTTGGCCTTCGCCTTGGTGACGATGTCTCCGACCCGCGTGGCCCCTTGCGCCGGCTCCATGAGTTGAAGCAGCGCACGGCCACCGGCCACCGCGTTCAAGCAGCCGCGCCGCCCGCACCAGCACGGCGGCCCTCCGGGGATGACGATCGAGTGGCCCAGCGCGCCCGCCATCCCGTGCTGCCCGCGGAACAGTGCACCGTTCAGCACGAATCCGGCGCTGATGTGTTCGCCGACGTCGAGGTACACGACATTGCGCAGGTCACGGGCCACACCGAGGCGGGTCTCGGCGAGCGCGGACAAGCTGGCTGCGTTATCGACCACGACCGGCTTCTTCAGCCTGGCGCGCACCGCGTCGGCCACGTCCACGCCGATCCACCCGCGCATCAGGCCGCGGGAGGCGACAGTGCCCGTGCCGTGGACGATCGGCGCGTCCACGGCGACCCCCACGGTGATCACGTCATCCAGCGTCGAGCCGATGCTGACCAGCATGTCGGAGAGCAGCAATGCCATGCGGTTGAGTTCATTGTCTGCACGATGATCGCGGGCGAGCGGCATGTGCTTCTCGCTGAGCACGGACCGGTTCACGTCCGCAACGATGATGCGCAGATGGTGACTCGACACGTGCACGCCCACGGCGAGTCCGGTCGCCCGCGAGAACGTGACGAGGCTCGCCCGTCTGCCGCTCCTGGTGCTGGGCGACGTCTGCAGCACACTGACCGCGGTGAGTTCGCGGACGATGTTGGAGACCGTGGCCGGCGAGAGGCCGGTGATTCCCGCCAACTCCACCTGGGTCAAACCGCCGTGGCGCTTGATCGCAGCCACGATCCGTGCCCGGTTGGCTTCACGTAGTGAAGTCTGCGAGCCGGGGGTTCGCTGTCGACTTGCCACGCGGAAACCATACTCGGCGCTTTCCCGCGCCGCCGATCACCGCGCGGTGCGAGAAGGCGGCGACCGGGTATGACGCCGCTCGCGGCGCTGCCTTCGCTGCGCCGCTACCCGAAGAGGTCGTTCACCTCGATGGTCTCGTCCTGGCCTGGACCGACGCCGACGGCGGAGATCCGGGTGCCGGACAGCTCCTCGATCCGGTCCAGATACGCGCGAGCCGCGGCGGGCAGGTCGGCCAGCGTCCGGGCACCGGTGATGTCCTCCGACCAGCCGGGCAGCTGCTCGTAGATGGGGGTGGCGTGGTGGAACGCGGTCTGCGTCATCGGCATCTCGTCATACCGCTCACCGTCGACCTCGTAGGCGACGCACACCGGGACTGTCTCCAGCGAGGACAGGACGTCGAGTTTGGTGATGAACAGGTCGGTCAGCCCGTTGACGCGGGTGGCGTACCGGGCCACGACGGCGTCGAACCAGCCGCAGCGGCGGGCCCGGCCCGTCGTGACGCCGAACTCGTGGCCGGCCTGGCGCAGGAATTCGCCCGACTCGTCGAGCAGTTCGGTGGGGAAGGGGCCGGAGCCGACCCGCGTGGTGTAGGCCTTGAGGATGCCGACCACCGTGGTGATCCTGGTCGGCCCGATCCCGGAGCCGGTGGCCGCGCCACCGGCCGTGGGCGACGACGACGTCACGAACGGGTAGGTGCCGTGGTCGACGTCCAGAAGCGTGCCCTGTCCGCCTTCGAGCAGCACGTTCTCGCCGCGCGCGACGGCTTCGCCGAGCAGTAGTCGGGTGTCGGCGATGCGGTGCTTGAAGGCTTCGGCCTGCTCCAGCACGGTGTCGATCACCTGGCGCGCGTCCAGCGCCTTGCGGTTGTAGATCTTCACCAGCATCTGGTTCTTCTGTTCCAGTGCGGCCTCGACCTTCTGCGCCAGGATCGACGGGTCGAGCACATCCTGCACGCGCACCCCGATGCGGGCGATCTTGTCCTGGTAGCAGGGCCCGATGCCGCGGCCGGTGGTGCCGATGCGCGCCTTGCCCAGATAGCGCTCGGAGACCTTGTCGATGGCCACGTGGTACGGCATGATCAGGTGCGCGTCGGCGGAGATGAGCAGGTTCGACGTATTGACGCCGCGCTCCTCCAGCTCGCCGATCTCACCGAGCAGCACACCCGGGTCGATCACGACACCGTTGCCGATCACGTTCTTCACGCCGGGCGACAGGATGCCCGACGGCACCAGGTGCAGCGCGAACTTCTGCCCGTCCGGTCGCACCACGGTGTGCCCGGCGTTGTTACCGCCCTGGTAGCGCACGACCCACTGCACGTGCTCGCCGTACAGGTCGGTGGCCTTGCCCTTGCCTTCGTCGCCCCATTGGGCACCGATCAGCACCATCACCGTCATGGCAGACTCCCTAGTGGTCGAAAGCGGCGCGCGTCGGCCCGGTCGTCGCGCCCATTGAAGGGTAGTCGTTGGATGGATGTCGGCGGAAAAGGCCCACTGACCGTGCTGTTCTGCCGCAGCGAGGCGGGATCTGGCGTCGGTACGGCCGTCGAGTATGACGCCGTTCCCGCCGGCGCCGTGTCCGATGGGTTCGGGGCGGTGCTCGCAGGACTCCCGGGTCGGCCGATTCATGTGGTCGGACCGCGACCGGGCAAGGCGATCGATCCGTTGCTGGCCGGCAGGGTGCTGGTGGTCGGGGACGACTCCGACCTGAACGCCGTCGTACTGCGCCTGCTGCGGCGTGAGCTGCTCACCGCAGTGGACCTCGCGTACGCGCCGGCGGCCGCGACCGCCGTCACCGAGTTGTACGGACTGCCGGTGGGGCCGGCCGCGGTACGGCCGGCCCTGTCCGGGACCGCCGACACCGTTCCGCTGGTGCGCAACGATTCCGGTGGTGTGCTGGTGGGCCGGGCCGAACTGGCGCCAGCGGCCGGGACCTTCTACGTCGACGAGCGCCGGATCCCGGGAGGCCGTCCGGCGCGGATCCGGGTCACCCCGGAAGCGCCGCACGGCCTCACCGTGACGGTGGCCAGGCGCAGGGCGATCGGGTTCGGTGACCGGACGGAGACCTACACGGGCCGGGCCGTGGAGCTCGGCATCGCCCCGGGCAGTGGCACCGCGATTACCTACGACGGCATCCGGCACCCACGCGCGGTGAACCGGTGGGTGTTCTACCGGCACACCGAGCCGCTGCGCCTGGTTCGCGAGTTGCGCTGAACGGCTCAGACCGCCCGCGCGGACGGAACTGTCATGTCCCAGAGGTCGTCGTAGCGAAGCGGCTCCGCGTCGATATCGGCACCGGTCGGCCAGACGAGCACACCGAGTTCAGGTTCGATGGCGACTTTGTTGAACTCTGAAGGCAGCGACCGGATCCGTTCGAATACCGGTCCGCACAGCAACCCGTCCAGATCTGGCATCGCTCAGAGGGTGAATTGGGCTGCTGCTGCGGCATCCACCTCCCGGTATGTCTGCGCAGCGGAGTCCACCGCGGAGGCGAGTGCCTGCAGCGCCACCTGGCGGTCGGCTGCCGAGGCGTCCCAGCGTGCCTTGAGTGCCACGTACGAGGTGAGCGCCTCGGATCGCATATCCCCGGTGGCGGCGATGGCCGCGTCCAGGTCGGCCAGGTGCCCCTCGATGCGGCCCCAGGTGGCCACCAGGCCATCGTGGCCGGATGCCATCGAGCCGTAATCGACCTGAATCGTCGTCATCCCGTCACCGCCGGGGTGGCCGCGGCGATCGCCTCTTCGGCCTGCGCGAAGGCCGTCGATGCGGACGCCAGGCCCTCGCCGTGGCTGAGCAGCGCCGTCGCGAGATGCCGGGCATCGGCGAGGTATCCGTCCATGGCCGCGACGAACCGCGGCGCCGCGCTGCTGGAATGCCAGCCGGCGCCGATATCGGCGAGAATGCCGTCCATGGTGGCGATCTCGCTCTGCAATGCCGCGCCGACCGAGTCGACGCTGCTTGCGGCCGAGCTGATCCGATCAGTCGCGACATCGAATCCGTCCATATGCCCTCCTTCAGTTGTGCACAGCCGGCGAACACCGGCCGTCCGGGGAACAAGGCATTCAGATTGCCCTGATCGGATCGGCAGATGCACGCGACGCCGGCCGACTGGGGACAGGAATGGGACAGGTGGACAACTCGCCGGCCGCTCGCGACGCGTGCTGTGCACGCCCGCTGCGCGCTACGCCCCGTAGGTGCCCGCGGGGCGCCTATCATCGAGTGCGTGAAGATGATGTGCGCGGAGTGCGGCTGCCTGGTGGAGCGCGGAGTGCGGATCCGATCCTGCGAGCATCGACGCTGTTGCTGTCGAGACCTCCCGACGGCGCCCCGCCCGCAGGGCTGATCGAAAGCCCGGCGCGCGAAACTCGCGCGCCTATTCCGGCGCCTGGGTCGGCGTGTCCGCCAGAGGACTGCGCCAGATGTCGGCGCCCACCACAGTGAACTGCCGGCCGGTCACCGTCGTGGGCACGATGCGCACGAAGCGGTGCTTCTCGCCGGCCTGCCATGGCGACAGCGGCAGCGTCAGTGCCTCCAGGCCGTCGTAAAGGCCGGCAATCGGCTCCGCCGTGCCCCGGATGACGACACTCCATACCTGGACCGCGTCCGCGCGGAATCCGTCGACTTCGAACGCGACTCGAGGGAACGCAGTGACCGCGGTGATCTTGGTGCCCTCGCCGGTGCGGAACACGAGCGTGCCGTGATCGACGACGTAATTGAGGGGAAAGATGTCGGGTCCGTCGGCGCCCATCACCGCGAGCCGACCAGTGCTCACCGACCGCAGCAGGGTCCAGCATTCGTGCTCGTCGAGTACCGAGACTTCGGGGAAAGGCTGACTGTCCATACCCGACGATACGTCCCCCATCTGACGCCCCGGCAGGGACGAAGGTCCCGTCGGCGCTGGTGAGCTGCGATGGCCGGATCGCTGTCGGCTGCGCCCGTTAGGCTGGCAGCAGGTCGCAGGGGCGTCGGCCGCGCCCCGCGGCGGGGTTTCGTCATGAATGTGGTTGCGACGCAAACGGGCCGGGAACGGATCGAAGGGAGCGCCCGGACGTCTTAGAGGACGTCAACCGATTCGAGGAGGATGGACGATGAGACTGGGATTGCGGATCGCGACGGCCACCGCGGCGGTGGCGTTCGTCGCGGGTATCGCCGCCTGCGGAAACCCGAACAGTGCTGCGGACCTGACGCCGACGGCCGATACCGCCACGGTGACCGTCACGTCCACCGTGGACCAACCGACCACGGTGACGGTGACGGCGCCCGACCAGGCGGCGACCCAGACGACGGGGCAGACCGCGGGCGATGGCCACTGCACGCTGGCGACGCTCAACGTCTCGCTGGGCGAGCCGGAGGGCGCCGCGGGCAGCTCCTATTACCCGCTGACTTTCACCAACACCGGTTTCCAGCCGTGCACGCTCGAGGGGTTCCCTGAAGTCGCCTATGTCGCCGGTGACGACAGCCGGCCGGTCGGTGCGCCCGCCACCCAGAACGGGGACGCGGGGGCGGCGGTGACGCTGAAGCCCGGTGAGCGTGCCGTGGCCAACCTGCAGGAGGTGACCGTGCAGAACTTCCCAGCGGACGTATGTGATCCGACGCCGGTGACCGGCCTGCGCGTGTCCCTCCCCGGCAGTGACGACGCCGCGTTCGTGCCGCAGCAGGATCGGACCGGTTGCGCCGCCAAGGAATTGCCCGGCGGCCAGTTCCAGATGAGCGTGCAGGCCATCGCAACCGCGTGACGCCGGTCGTGGTGGCGTTCCCGCACGGGGTGCGCCGCACGCTGCGGCCATCACCGGCTGCATGACAAGCGGCTGTCGACGCCAGAGAGGCCAGGACCGGCGTGGTCCTGGCCTCTCTGCGTGGGCCGCTGACCCGCCGGGCGTCGACAGGTCCTCACTACTGTGAAAGCGGCGTCTCGGTGTGTTCCCGAGGTTGCCGTCCATCATGCCGAAAACCCTGCGGTGAAGCGAGAGAATTCGAACAATTTTGCCGAGATTTCGGACAGCTTGACTGATCCTTTGGAACTGCTGAGGGCAGAGCTTTACTCTGCTTGGCAGTGTCGCGGGGTGCGGAGCAGAACCGGCGTGAGCAACGGCACCCGCCCCGGCGTCGGCGGCCGCCCGTGACGCTGGGAGACTGGTCCCAGGCCTCCGAAGCCCCGCCCCGAAGAATCAGGAGGGTCCGCCGTGTCCACCCGCGCGCTCACCGAACTCAGCCCCGCCGAACTCGACGCGTTCCGCGCCGAGCAGCAGACCGCGTATGACGCTCTTCGCGCCAAGGGCCTGGCGCTGGACCTGACCCGCGGCAAGCCCTCCGCCGAGCAGCTCGACCTGTCCGAAGCGCTGCTGGGGCTGCCGCACGGCCACCGTGCGGCGGACGGCACCGATGTGCGCAACTACGGCGGACTGGCCGGCTTGACGGAACTGCGCTCGATCTTCGGCGAACTGCTCGGAGTGGATACCGCCCAGATCGTGGCCGGCGGCAGCTCCTCGCTGGTGATGATGCGCGAGGTGCTGAACTACGCGCTGCTCTACGGTGCCGTCGATTCGCAGCGGCCCTGGATCCGCGAGCAGACTCTCAAGTTCGTCTGCCCGGTGCCGGGCTACGACCGGCACTTCACCATGCTCGAGTCGCTGGGCATCGAAATGGTGACTGTGCCCATGAATGACGACGGCCCGGATGTGGCGGCGACGCGCGCGCTGGTGGCCGACGATCCGGCGTTCAAGGGCATGTGGATCGTGCCGACCTATGCGAATCCCTCCGGTTCGGTGTGCTCGCAGGAGGTCGCCGCCGCACTCGCCGCCATGCCGACCGCGGCGAGCGACTTCAAGATCTTCTGGGACAACGCATACGCGCTGCATCACCTGACCGCGCAGGAGACCAAGAGCGCCGACATCCTCTCGCTGGCTTCGGCGAGCGGGCACCCGCACCGGCCGGTGATGTTCGCGTCGACCTCCAAGATCACGTTCGCCGGCGCCGGTGTGGCCTTCCTGGCGGGCTCGGTGGAGAACGTCGCCTGGTACACCAAGCACCTGGGTGAGGGCAGCATCGGCCCGGACAAAGTGAACCAGCTCCGGCACGCGCAGTTCTTCGGGGACGCCGATGGCGTGCGGGCCCACATGGCCAAGCATCGTGCCATCATCGCTCCGAAGTTCGCCGAACTGGACCGCGTGCTCACCGAGTCGCTGGCCGGTCTGGGCATCGCCGACTGGACCAAACCTGTCGGCGGCTACTTCGTGTCCCTGGACGTGCTGGACGGCACCGCCTCGCGAGTCGTGCAACTCGCCAAGGAGGCCGGGATCGCACTCACCGGGGCCGGGTCCTCGTTCCCGTACCACCGTGACCCGAACAATCGGAATATCCGGCTCGCGCCCACCCTGCCGCCGGTCTCCGAGGTGACGGAGGCCATGGCGGGCGTCGCCGTGTGTGTGAAGCTGGCCGCCGCCGAGAAGCTCGCCTCGACGGAAGCGTAGCGCGCGTCAACGTCACGGCCGCGGGTCCCGCGAGGCTCTGTGCATGGCGACGCCCGTGGTTGCGCGATCTGTGACGGCGCGGCGGCACTCTGGTCCTGCTCCGTGAGTAAGTGGGGGAAAGCGCGGCTCGGAGTTGCGTAAAATAGCCGATGGACGGTGCGTAAGACCACTGCTGACTACTGCGTAAAAGTGCTACTGTGCTGCTCATGGCCTACATCGAACGCGTAGGAGATGGACTGCTCAGCGCCCTGCTCGGCGAGTTCCCCGCCGTCCTCGTGATCGGGCCGCGCGCGTGCGGCAAGACGACTACCGCCCGCCGCCATGCGCGCTCCATGATTCGCCTGGACCGCGAGTCCGAAGCGGTGGCAGCCCGCGCCGACCCAGACGGGGCCCTGGATGTGCCGAGGCCGGTGCTGATCGATGAGTGGCAACTGGCGCCGGCCATTCTCGGCTCCGTGAAGCGAGTGGTCGATGAGCGACCGGGGCCGGGCGCGTTCGTGATCACAGGCTCCGTGCGGGCGGATATGACGGCGCAGGGCTGGCCGCTGACCGGGCGTGCGCTCCGACTCGCCATGTACGGGCTGACAGAGCGCGAGATCGAAGGTCGCGCGAGACAGCCCTCCGTAATCGACCGCCTCGGCTCGGTCGGGGTCGGTGCGTTGACTGCGCCGGCGACCGCGCTGACGTTGGACGAGTACCTTCACCGGGCCGTCCGCGGCGGTTTCCCCGATGCGGTGGTCGCGCCGTCCGAGTCCGTGCGCCGCCGCTGGCTCGCGGCATACGTCGAGCAGCTGTTGCGGCGCGATACGGATCTGGTGGATCCTGGCCGCGATCCAGTTCGGCTCAGCCGGTATCTGCGGGCGGTGTGCGCCAATACCGCTGGAGTGGTGTCCGACAGCACCATCGTGGAGAGCGCTGGAGTCAATCGCGAGACTGCGCTGAGCTACGGCCTGCTGCTCGCCAACCTCTTTGTGATTGATGAGGTTCCGGCATGGTGGACCAACCGGCTGAAGCGGTTGGTGCAAATGCGAAAGCGTTATGTCGTCGATACCGGCGTGCTCGCCTCGGTCTTGGGTGTCACGGCGTCGTCGATCCGGACGGACGGCGACATGCTCGGCCGCCTGCTGGACACGTTCGTCATGGCCCAGTTGCGAGCCGAGGCTGCGGTCAGCGAGGCACAACCCGGGATTTTTCATGTGCGCACTCAGGAGGGGCGCCATGAGGTGGACATCCTGTTGGAGTTCGGAAGCGGGGCGATCTTCGGCATCGAGGTCAAGGTATCGGGTGCGCCCGTACGCCGCGACGCCATCCACCTCGAATGGCTTCGGGATCAGGTGGGCAGCGCCTTCATCGGCGGCGTGGTGCTGCACACTGGACCGCGTCGCTACCCACTGGCCGATCGCATCGTCGCCGCGCCAATTTCCAGCCTCTGGTCCGCCGGGCCGGATGCGGCCGAGGCTGCTTCTTGACGTCGCCGCGAGCGGTGACGCAATCTGCACGTGTCGCACGTGAGATCTGGGTGGCGTCATCCGCGGACCGGGTCTTGTGTTTCGCCCAGCGTGCTCTACTCTGACAATGAGAGCGCTAACATTCCGGTTTCGTCATCCGCCCGTGCACCGGAAGGCGCTGGACGAGGAGAGTGCCGTGACGACGCTCGGCGAAGGCCAAGCCGTGGCCGCCGCCCGTGACGAGGTGGCCGCGCTGCACGGCGAGCTGGTGCGATCCGGTCTCGTCGTTTGGACCGGTGGGAACGTCTCCGGGCGGATCCCCGGCGCGGACCTGTTCGTGATCAAGCCGTCCGGGCTCGCCTATGACGAGATCACGCCGGATACGCTCGTGCTGTGCGACCTCGACGGAAACGTGGTGCCCGGCACGGCCGGCAGCGAGCGCACGCCGTCCAGTGACACCGCGGCACATGCCTACGTCTACCGGCACCTGCCCGAGGTGGGCGGCGTGGTGCACACCCACTCCACGTTCGCTGTCGCCTGGGCGGCTCGGGCGGAGGAGATCCCGTGCGTGATCACCGCCATGGCCGACGAATTCGGCGGGCCGATCCCGGTGGGGCCCTTCGCGATCATCGGCGACGACTCCATCGGCCGCGGGATCGTGGACACGTTGCGGGGACACCGGTCTCGCGCGGTGCTGATGCGAAACCACGGGCCGTTCACCATCGGGAGCACCGCCACCGATGCCGTGAAGGCCGCTGTGATGCTCGAAGACGTGGCACGGTCCGTGCACTACGCACGCCAGGGCGGCCCGCTGGTTCCGATCCCCCAGGATGCCATCGATCGGCTCTACCACCGCTACCAGCACGTCTACGGGCAGCCCGGAGTCGTCGATGAGTGAGTCGGCCGCTCGGAGCAGACTTCTCGACGGCGAGAGCTGCCTGGGCATCGAACTCGGCTCCACCCGGATCAAGGCCTGCCTGATCGATTCGCAGGACGCGACCGTGCTGGCCGTCGGCGCGCACCAGTGGGCCAATGAGCTCGTGGACGGCTACTGGACCTACTCGCTGGACGCGGTGCGCCACGGACTGCAGCAGGCCTATGCCGCGCTCGCCGAGGACTGCCGGCTTCGCCATGGGGCAGCTCCGACCTCGATTGCGGCCGTGGGCGTCTCGGCCATGATGCACGGGTACCTCGTGTTCGACGACGACGGCGAGCAGCTGGTGCCGTTCCGCACCTGGCGTAACACCACCACCGGCGCGGCCGCCGAGCGGCTGAGCACCGAACTCGGTGTCAACATCCCGCAGCGCTGGTCCGTGGCCCACCTGTTCCAGGCCGCGTTGGACGGTGAAGCGCACGTGCCGCGTATCCGCAGCGTCACCACACTGGCCGGTTACGTCCACCACCTGCTCACCGGGAAGAACGTGCTGGGGGCAGGAGACGCCTCCGGCATGTTCCCGTTGAACGCGGCGGGAACCGACTATGACGCCGCAGCCGCCGAACGCGTCGACGCGCTGCTCGCAGCCCGCGGCGTGGCGCGGCCGCTGCGCAGCCTGCTGCCGTCGGTGCGTGCGGCCGGCCAGGACGCGGGCAACCTGACGGCGGCGGGCGCCGCGCTATTGGATCCGACCGGCGAGCTGCGGCCCGGTGCGCTCGCCTGCCCTCCGGAGGGTGACGCCGGTACCGGCATGGTCGCGACCGGCGCGCTGGCTCCGCGCACCGGCAACGTCAGCGTCGGCACCTCCACGTTCGCCATGGTCGTGCTGGAGCAACCATTGGCTCACGCCAGAGCCGAGATCGACGTCGTGGCAACGCCTATCGGCGATCCGGTGGCGATGGTCCACTGCAACAACGGTGCCAGCGACCTGGCGGACTGGGTGGCCCTGCTGCGCGAATGGGCCGCGGCGGCGGGTGCGCCCATCGATGCGGACGCGGCGTTCGCTGCCTTACTGGACGGCGCGGACCACGGCGCGGACCACGGTGCAGCCGACGCCGGCGGACTCATGGTCTACAACCTCACGGCCGGAGAGCCCGTGGTCGGCGCCGCCGGTGGGTGGGGCCTGTTCACGCGCGGGGCCGACAGCCGACTGGCGCTTGCCGAATTCGCGCGAGCCCAGGTCTTCGGCATCTTCGCGCCGTTGTCCCTCGGTATGCGGATGCTCGCCGCCGACGGCGTGCGCTGGGAGCGGCTCTTCGCGCACGGCGGGCTGTTCCGCACCCCGGGGCCGGCTCAGCGGCTGCTCGCCGCCGCGCTGGGCGTGCCGGTCACCGTGGCGCGGACCGCCTCCGAGGGCGGCGCGTGGGGCATCGCGGTGCTCGCGGCCTATCGCGTGTCCGGAGACGGTCAGTCGCTGGACGCCTTCGTGCGCAGCCGCGCGTTCGCCGCGATCGACAGCGTCACGGCCGAGCCCGCTCCGGCCGATGTCGCCGGCTACGACGCATTCGTCAGCCGCTACCGCGCGGGGCTGGAATGGGCCGGGACTGCGTCATACTCGTGATGAGATCGTCGATGTCGCGCCGACGGCGCGACATCAGCCGGACGACGACGTCAGGATGGACAGTGCGATGCGTATTGCGGTGACAGGAGCCTCCGGGAAACTGGGGGCCGTCGTGGCGACGAGCCTGCGCGAGAGCGGGCACGGCGTGATCGGGCTCGACCGGGAGGGTGAGCGCGGTCCGGGCTTCGTCCGCGTCGACCTCACGGACTTCGGCCAAGCCATCGACGTGCTGAGCAGTGTGAACGACCAGCACGACGGTGTGGATGCGCTGGTGCACCTTGCCGCGATTCCGGCGCCCGGCATCGAGAGCGATGTCGCCACGTTCCACAACAACATGGCGGCGACATTCAACGTGTTCCATGCGGCGCGGCGCCTGGGCATCCGGCGAATCGTCTACGCGTCGAGTGAGACGGTGCTCGGGCTGCCGTTCGACACCCCGCCGCCGTATATTCCCGTCGACGAGGAGTACGCGCCCCGGCCGGAGAGCATGTACTCGCTCGTCAAGACGCTCGAGGAGCGCCTGGCTCAGGAACTGGTGCGCTGGGATCCGGGGTTGTCGATCACGGCGCTGCGCTTCTCCAACGTCATGGTGCCCGCCGACTATGCGGAATTTCCCTCCTTTGATGCCGATCCGCGCAAGCGCAAGTGGAATCTGTGGTCGTACATCGACGCCCGGGACGGTGCGCAGGCTGTGCGGCGCGCCCTCGAGGCGTCGCTACCCGGCTTCCAGGCCTACATCATCGCGGCCGCCGACACCGTGATGTCGCGCTCCGATGCGGAACTCGTCGCCGAGGTGTTCCCCGATGTTCCGGTGCGCGGCGAACTCGGGCGGCACGACACGATGTTGTCGATCGGCAAAGCCCGCCGCATGCTCGGCTATGCGCCGCAGCATTCGTGGCGCGACTACGTGTGACGCTGCCCGCGGGCCTGTGCGGCGGGGCGGAATGGGCGAGGGCTGCGTCATACTCGTTGGGGCACAACAGCACTCGTCGCGCCGCTGATGGGCCTGCGCCTGTAGGAACGATAGCGGGGCGGGTGACGGAACCGCTCCGCCACCCGCCCCGTCCGCCATGCGGCGGCTACTTGCCGCCGGCCCTGCGCTTGTTGTAGACGTCGAACGCGACGGCCAGCAGCAGCACCAGGCCCTTGACCACCTGCTGCATCGACGTCGAGACGCCCATGAGCTGCATGCCGTTGGACATGATCGCCATGATCAGGCCACCGATCATGGCGCCGGTGATGCGGCCGACGCCGCCGGTGATGGCCGCTCCGCCGATGAAACACGCGGCGATCGCATCGAGCTCGAACATGTTGCCGGCGCCGGGCTGCGCGCCGTTCATCCGGGCCGAGTAGACCACGCCGGCCACGCCGGTCAGCAGCCCCATGTTCACCATGATCAGGAAGTTGTCGCGCTTGACCTTGACGCCGGACAGCAGCGCGGCGGAGAGGTTGCCGCCGATCGCGTACACGTGCCGGCCGAACGTGGTCCGCTGCATCACCACCGAGTAGGTCATGATCAGCACGGCGAGCACGATCAGCACGAACGGCAGCCCGCGGCTCCGCGAGAGCTGGTAGGCGAACGCCATGACGATGACCGCGACGAGCACGAGTTTCAGAACGAACAGCGGCGTTGCTGCGACCGGCTGCTCGTACCGCAGTGCGGCGAGCCGCTCCCGCCATTGCATGACGATCCAGCCCGCCACGGCGATCGCGAAGATGATCACGGTCAACAGGTCGAAGCCGTTGCCGCCCAGCACGCCGTTGAAGAAGCCGTTGGCGATGTCGTAGTAGGGGCCGCCGAACGGGGACAGCGACACGTTGCTGAGCACCTGGTAGGTGAGGCCGCGGAACAGCAGCATGCCGCCGAGCGTGACGATGAACGCCGGGATGCCGACGACGGCCACCCAGAAGCCCTGCCACACGCCGGCCAGGATGCCGACGCCGATCGCGGCGAGAACACCGACCCACCAAGGGAAACCGTTCTTGATGACGAGCACGGCAGACACGGCACCGGTCAATGCGAGCAGTGAGCCCACGGACAGGTCGATGTGCCCGCCGATGATCACGATCATCATCCCGATGGCCAGGATCAGGATGTAGGAGTACTGCAGGACGATGTTGGTCAGGTTCCCGGGGCTCAGGAAGTTCGAGTTCAGCACCGAGAACAGGGCCACGATGGCGAGCAGGGCGATGAGGATGCCGCTCTGCCGGAGGTTGCGCGACATCAGCTCGCGAAGGTTCATGATGCTGTTCATGAGGCGGCTTTCTTCTCCATGGTCATCAGGGTCATGAGGCCTTCCTGGGTGGCTTCGGCGATGGGAACCTCGCCGGTGATGCGGCCTGCGGACAGGGTGTAGATGCGATCGCAGACGCCGAGGATCTCGGGCAGCTCCGAGGAGATGACGATCACGGCCTTCCCGTCGGCGACCATGCGGTTGATGATGGTGTAGATCTCGTATTTGGCCCCCACGTCGATGCCGCGGGTGGGCTCGTCGAGGATCAGCACCTCCGGCTCGGTGAAGAGCCACTTCGACAGGACGACCTTCTGCTGGTTGCCGCCGGACAGGTTGCCGGCCAGTTCCAGCACGCTCGGAGTCTTGATGCCCAGGTCGGTGCGGTAGTCCTGGGCGACCTTCAGCTCCCGATGGCCGTCGACCCAGCCCCGCTTGGCGAGCCGACCCAGGCCTGCGGCCGAAATGTTGCGGCTGATCGTGTCGATGAGGTTGAGCCCGAAGGTCTTTCGGTCCTCGCTGACGTATGCGATGCCGTGTCGGATCGCCTCGCTCACGTCCCGCACCTGGATCTCCTTGCCGTGCAAGAAGACTCGGCCCGAGACGTCGCGACCGTAGCTGCGGCCGAACAGGCTCATGGCCAACTCGGTGCGGCCCGCGCCCATCAGGCCGGCGATGCCGACCACCTCGCCGGCGCGCACCGTGAAATCGGCGGCGTCCACGACCTTGCGGCCGGCTTGATCCGGGTGGTAGACCGTCCAGTCCTCGACCCGCAGCACTTCGGCGCCGATGTCCGGGGTCCGCTGCGGGTAGCGGTGTTCCATGTCCCGGCCGACCATGCTGCGGATAATGCGCGCCTGGGTCGCATCCTCGCCGTGCATGTCCAGGACCTCGATCGTCTCGCCGTCGCGAATGATAGTGGTGCGGTCGGCGATGGCGGCGATCTCGTTCAGCTTGTGCGAGATCAGGATGCAGGTGATGCCGTGCGACTGCAGCTGCCGGAGCAGGCCCAGCAGATGCTCGGAGTCGTTGTCGTTGAGCGCGGCGGTCGGCTCGTCCAGGATCAGGATCCGCACTTCCTTGGAGAGCGCCTTGGCGATCTCGACGAGCTGCTGCTTGCCGACGCCCAGCTGGCCGATCGGTGTCTGCACATGCTCCTTGAGCCCGACTCGGGCCAGCAGCGCGGTGGCGCGCGAGTTGGTCTGATGCCAGTCGATCATGCCGAACCGGCCGCGGACCTCGTTGCCCAGGAAGATGTTCTCGGCGATGGAGAGGTACGGCACCAACGCCAGTTCCTGATGGATGATGGCGATGCCGGCGGCCTCGCTGTCGCTGATCGAGTGGAACGTGACCTCTTCGCCGTCCAGCAGGATGGTGCCGTCGAAGGAACCGTGCGGATAGACGCCGGAGAGCACCTTCATCAGCGTCGACTTACCGGCGCCGTTCTCGCCGCAGATCGCGTGGATCTCGCCGCGGCGCACGGACAGCGACACGTCCCGGAGCGCCTTCACGCCCGGGAAGGTCTTGGTGATGCCGCGCATTTCCAGGATGGTGTCGCTCATGCCCATGCACGTCCTTCGCAATAGGCGATGCGGGATCGCCCCGGAGGGCGATCCCGCATCGGTGACTGTTACTGACCCTTTTCGACCTGCTCCGCGGTGTAGTAGCCCGAGTCGACCAGGAGCGATTTGATGTCGTCCTTGTAGACGATGTCGGACTCCAGAAGGAAGGAGGGAACGACCTTCACACCGTTGTTGTAGGTGGTGGTGTCGTTCGGCTCCGGCGCCTTGCCGGCCAGGAAGTCCTGTGCGGCACTGACGGCCTGCGCCGCCAACTTGCGGGTGTCCTTGAAGATCGTGGACTGCTGGACGTCCTGGTTGATGAGCGTGACGGACGCGATCTCCGCATCCTGACCGGTGACGACCGGCAGGCCGTCGGTCAACTTCGGACCGAAGCCGGCGCCTTGCAGCGCGGTGATGATGCCGCGGGAGATGCCGTCGAACGGTGAGAGCACGCCCTGAAGCTTCGTGCCGCCGCTGTAGGTGGAGGTCAGCAGGTTCTCCATACGGGTCTGTGCGGCTTCCTGGCTCCAGCGCAGCGTGGCGACGGTGTCGAAGTCGGTCTGACCGGACGGGACGACGATCCGTCCGTCATCGAGATACGGCTTGAGGGTGTCCATCGCGCCGTTGAAGAAGAAACCGGCGTTGTTGTCGTCGGGGGACCCGGCGAACACTTCGATGTTGACCGGGTCGCTGGGCGGGTTCGAGGCGTCCGAGCCGTCCGCGTTCAGGAAGCCCAGACCGACCAGCAGCGCGGTGGCCTGCTGCACGCCGACCTTGTAGTTGTCGAACGTGACGTAGAAATCGACGTTCGGGTTGCCGTTGATCAGGCGGTCGTACGCGATCACGGGGATCTTCTTGGCCGCGGCTGCGTCGAGCTGGCTGGACAGCGCGGTGCCGTCGATCGACGCGATGATGAGCAGGCTGACGCCCTGCGTGATCATCTGGTCGATCTGCTGGCTCTGCGTGGGGATGTCGTCGTTGGCGTACTGCAGGTCGACCTTGTAGCCGAGCTTCTCGAGCTGGCTCTTCACGGCATTGCCGTCGGCGATCCAGCGCTCGGAAGTTTCCGTCGGCATTGCCACGCCGACTGTCTTGTCGCCCGCGGCGGTCGCATCGCCGGCGGCCTGCTCACCGCTGGATTGCGCTGCGGAACTGCTGGATGTGGACTCGTTCCCGTCGCCGCCGCTGGCACCTTCGCCACCGCACGCGGCGAGCGTGACGGCCAGTGCTGCGCCCAGCGCTATGGCCGCAAACCGTTTCGTGCGCATCGTGTCCTCCTTGAGGGCTGGTCGTGTCGCGGTATACGGGTACTCGGTCGGGCAAGTCGTGTGATCGAGAGCCGCGTCGGGCGTGCCGCGAAGCGGCCGTCCGAACCGCGTAGAGCAAAATGTTTGCGCTCACATAATGACCCGCGGTCCAGCGTTTGTCACCCCCTGTGCCCCGCGGGATTGATTGCGATTCGGTAACGACGCGTCGAGCATGACGTCGCCCGCGCGGTCGCGCCGCTCCGTTTCTGCGGTGCCGGCAAAGCGCTTCGCGAGGAGCCCGACGGCGCGCGCTCTGAGCCGATCAGCGCCGACTCACCGTGCGCTGCCGCAGGACTCGCGCACGATAAGCGTCGGGACGATCAGCATGTTCGACGGATTGGCACCCTCGATCGTCTTGATCAGCACCGAGATGGCGCGGGTCCCCACGGTGTCGAACGGCTGCCGGATCGTGGTGAGCGCGGGCGTGAAGAAGTCGCTGCCCGCACTGTCGTCATAGCCGACGACGGCAACGTCCTCGGGCACCCGCAGCCCCGCCTCGTGCAGCCGCCGCATGAGCCCCAGCGCCAGCAGGTCGTTCGCCGCGAACACCGCTGTGGGCCGCTGCGGCAGCGCCAGCAGGCGTTCGGCTGCGGCATAACCGTCCCGTGCGTCCCACCCACCGGCCAACGGCTCCGGCACCGGGGCTCCGGCGCGCAGCAACTCGGCACGCCAGCCGTGCACCCGGGCCCGTGCATCGAACCAGTTGTCCGGACCGGCAATATGGACGACCGTGCGGTGTCCGAGACCCAGCAGGTGCCGGGTGGCGTCGCGGGCGCCCTGCTCGTGGTCCACGGCAACGACGTGCATCGGCTCCGGCGCGTCCAGGCCGGTGGCGACGATGACGATGGGCAGACTGCCGGCCAATCGCCGGACTGCCCCGGCCACCTCGATCGTGGGCGCCACGATGATGAGCCCTTCCACAGCCAGGTTGAGGAAGAAATCCAGCGTATCGACGGGGTTCTCGGTGGCGTCCTCCACCGCCGAGGCCACCGTCGCGTAGCCGGCGGCGCGGGCCGCGGTCTCGATCGCCCGAGTGGTGTGACCGGGCCCGAAGTAGGAGACGCCCGAGTTGAGGACCCCCACCAGCCGGGTGCGCTTGGTGGCCAGTGCCCGGGCGGACAGGTTCCGCCGGTAGCCGAGCGCTTCGATGGCTTCCAGCACCCGCTCGCGGGTGGCCGGGCGAACCAGCTCCGGCTCGTTGAGCACCCGCGACACGGTCTGGTGGGACACGCCGGCACGAGCGGCGACATCCGTCATCACCGGCTGCTTCCGTGTGTTCACTGGCGGTTGTGTCCTTCTCGCGGCGCGTGCTGACTGCTGGCTTGATGTGGCGTCCGCAGCATATAACGGGGTGCTGGGCGAGTCCCGGGTCCTTGACAACCGCGTATGTTAGCGTTCACACTTCAGCGCAGACCGCCGGGCCCGCCGATCGGATGCGGGCGCCGCGCGTGAGTTCCGGTCAGACGCACCCCGTGTGATGCCGGCTGAGACCTGTTGTTGCGCAAGGAGACAGCTACCGATGGATAACCCGTTCGCGTCCCGTGAGCTGTGGTTCCTGACCGGGTCGCAGGACCTGTACGGGGACGACGTACTGGAGCAGGTCGCCGGGCAGTCCCGGCAGGTGGCCGAATTGCTGGACGCTGCGCCCGAGATACCGGTCGTGATCCGCTGGCGACCGGTGCTCAAGGATCGCGACCAGATCCGCCGGATGGCGCTGGAGGCGAACGCATCCGACGCCTGCGTCGGCGTCATCGCGTGGATGCACACGTTCTCGCCCGCCAAATCGTGGATCGCCGGCTTGGACGTGCTGCGAAAGCCGTTGCTCCACCTGCACACTCAGGCGAACGAAGCGCTGCCGTGGGCCGATCTGGACATGGACTTCATGAACCTGAACCAGGCGGCGCACGGCGATCGTGAATTCGGATACATCGCCACGCGACTGGCCGTGTCGCGCAAGACCGTGGTGGGGCACGCCTCGCATGCGGCCGTGCGACAGCGCGTGGGCACCTGGGCGCGGGCGGCCACCGGATGGGCGGTGGCCCATGAGCTGCGCATCGCCCGCTTCGGCGACAACATGCGCGACGTCGCCGTCACCGAGGGCGACAAGACCGAAGCGGAGCTCCGCCTCGGTGTCGCCACCAACACCTGGGGCGTCGCCGACCTGGCCGACCGCGTCGACGCAGCCACCGATGTCATGGTCGACGAGCTGGTCGCGGACTACGACGACGCCTACGACCTGGCCGCGGAACTGCGAGCCGGCGGTGGGCGCCGCGATGCGCTGCGCTACGGCGCGCGGATCGAACTGGGCCTGCGCGGATTCCTCCAGGACGGCGGCTTCGGCGCCTTCACCACGAACTTCCAGGATCTGGGCCGGCTGCGTCAGCTTCCGGGGTTGGCGGTGCAGCGCCTGATGGCGGACGGCTACGGGTTCGGCGCGGAGGGCGACTGGAAGACGGCCGCGCTGGTCCGGATCGCCAAAGTGATGGGTCACGGGCTGCCCGGCGGTGCCTCACTGATGGAGGACTACACCTACGAGCTGACTCCCGGACGGGAGAAGATTCTCGGTGCGCACATGCTCGAGGTCTGCCCCTCGCTGACCACCGCCCGGCCGAGCCTGGAGATACATCCCCTGGGCATCGGCGGCCGATCGGACCCGGTCCGGCTGGTCTTCGATACCGACTGCGGTCCGGCGGTTGTCGTTTCGCTGGCCGATATGCGCGACCGCTTCCGGCTCACCGCGAACGTCGTCGATGTGGTTGGACCCGATCACCCCCTGCCGAAACTCCCGGTGGCGCGGGCTGTCTGGCGCCCACAGCCCTCCCTGGCCACCGCGGCGGAGTGCTGGCTCATGGCCGGCGGCTCGCACCACACCATGATGACGACGCAACTCGGCATCGAGGTCTTCGAGGACTTCGCGGAGATCGCCGGCATGGAACTGCTGATCATCGACGGCGACACCGCGCCGCGCTCGTTCGCTCGCGAGATGCGCTGGAACCAAGCGTATTTCCGGCTCGCGCAGGGACTGTAGTCGGCTCGTGCCGGGCGGGCGCCAACGGCACGGACGACGCCGACAGCACAGATGACGGAGGGGCTACCGGCCGATACGACCGATAGCCCCTCCGCCCGGTAGTGCACCGTCCGTGCGCGGGCGTCGTGCACGGACGGGCGTCTGATGGCGCGGGGCCGGGTCGAGATGGGCCGGCTGAAAACCTCCCGACCGATCGACGTCCTACCCGTCGCCGTACACCGCTTATCGACACGGTAGGCCGCAATGTGAGCATCGGCGCGAAAGTCGTGACGAACTGTTATCTAGCGTGCCCATTTCGTTACCGAATATACGACGTTGCGTGGCGTCCCGAGGCCGGTCAGAAGCTGGCCGCACCCTCCCAGACCGCTTTCCAGGTCTGCGGGCCTACGGCGGGCCTGCCGGACGAATCCGTCTCGCCGGAGATTCCGTTCTGCTGCTGGACTGCGGTCACCACGGACAGCGTGACGGAGCCGAAGTATGCGGTCCCGCTCAGCGGGGCGCCACGCGACGCCGCCTGCCACTGGAAACACTGCAAGGGCAGCGTGGTCTGGCCGTACGTGATCGGCGACGGCGGCTCAGCGGGCGCGACGGCGGCGCCGACGCCGCACTGCGCCTTGGTCTGCGGCTTGTAGACGACGTTCTGATCCGTGCCGCCGTCGCCGGGGGCGGACCCGGCCGATGCCAGCGTCCACGCCGCCTCCCAGGTCCTGGCGCCGAGTTCGCCGGTGACGTCGAGCCCGGCCTTGGCCTGGATGTCGCGCACCGCCGCCACCGTGGACGGACCGATGTAACCGGTGCCGATGATCTCGTAGCCGAGCGCGGCGGCCTGCTTCTGCCACACTGCGACGTCATCGGCGTAATCCCCTGCGGCGTACTGCCGGCCGGGCCACGCCGGAGCCGACAACGCGCCGGCTCCCGCCGTCGTCCCGCCGGCGTTCACGAAGCTGTAGGGGGTGTCGAATGACGCGGGCTGCGGCGGCATGACCCCGCTGCGAGCGTCGGCGTCCTCGGTCAGGCCGATCATCACCGCGCAGGTCCACGGCGACCAGCCGCGTTTGCGGTACAGCATCAGGGCGCGATAGTCCTGTTCTGCCGGTTGGGCGTCGCTGGGTTTCCCGCTGCCGCCGACCGATGCCCACGTGGACAGGCTGAATTGGTAGGCGCCGAAGTAGCCGTTGCCGGTGTCGATGTCGTAGCGGTTCGAGGATTCGCAGATGCGCAACTGCAGCCAGGCATTGGGTGACGGATCGGCGCTCGCCGTTCCGGTCCCGAGCACCAGGGCGCCGGTCGCCGCGGTGATCGCGGCCAGCGCAGTCGTGAGCGCGCGCACCCATCGCGCGCGCGGGCGATCGTGCTCGGGGAGGCGGTCGGTGCGGCGCATGGTGTCCTTCTCCGGCCACCGCGTGGCCGGGGCATCGTCACGGAGGGGGTCGCGACGATGCCCCGCACGCAGCCCTCGCTCGGCCGGTAGTGGGGCTCACTGCCGTGGTGGGTGCCGGCGCGACGCGAGGAATCGCGACCGTGAACACCCCATCGTCAGAATTCACTCAGAACTAAGCAATTCACTTCCATCACTTTAGTAAGCGGCAGCCACAAATGTCACGGGGAAAAGGATCGGTGCTGGCCATCGAGCCGGTAGGTGCCTGGAATGGCGTGAAAATTACATCAATGTCATTTATGGCGGGCGTCGGAAATCCCCGAGCCCCGAGATATCGGCGGCGCATTCTGCGCGCGGCCGGCGGCAGTGGCTGCACCTACGGCCGGGAACGGGCGCACCATCGTCTCCGGTGGCCGATCGGCGGCGTGGGGCCGATTGGCCGCCGCGGTCGCCGAGGCGCTACATTCGCTGCGGCGCACTGGCCCGCAGGCGCCTAAGGAGCGTGGCTGGTGAGTCGTCGCGGGTGGGCGTTGTTCGTCGCGCTCTCGCTGCTGTGGGGCATTCCGTATCTGCTGATCCGCGTCGCGGTGCAGGACTTCAACCCGGTGGTCGTCGCCTTCGGCCGCACGGCTCTGGGAGGCCTGCTGCTGCTTCCGGTGGCGCTGCTGCGGCGAGAGCTCGGGGCCGTGCTGCGCCGCTGGAAGCACGTGCTGCTGTACACGGCGTGCGAGATCATCGGGCCCTGGTGGCTGCTCAGCTACGCCGAGACGCGGTTGGATTCGTCTACGTCCGGGCTGCTGGTGGCCATGGTGCCGCTGGTCGTCGCCGTCATCCTGATCGCCACCGGTCGCGATCGATTCGGTCTGCGCCGCGGCGTCGGCCTGCTGCTCGGCTTCGGCGGTGTGGCTGCGCTGGTCGGTGCCGACCTCGATCTGTCCGACGGCTGGGCAGTGGGCGCTGCACTGCTCACCGTGGTCGGATACTCGTTCGGCGCCTACATGATGGGCCACCTGGTCCACGACATTCCGCCGTACGGCGTGGTGACGGCGTCGCTGCTGATCTCCGCGACGTTCTATCTGCCGTTCGCGATCTGGCTGGCTCCGACCCACATCACGGCGGCGGCCGGGTGGTCCGTGGTCGGGCTGGCGGTCCTGCCGACGGCGATCGCGTTCGTGCTGATGTTCCGCCTGGTCGCCGACGCCGGCGCGTCCCGCGCGAGTGTCGTCACCTACATCAACCCGGCGGTCGCGATCGTCCTCGGGGTGCTGGTGCTGTCCGAGCCGATGACGATCGGGCTCGCGGTGGGCTTCCCGCTGATCATCGCCGGCGCGCTGCTGGCGACGTCGCGCTCGAAACCGGCCGGCCAGGCCGTCACCGCCGATGGGCCGCCGTGAGCGCACGCAGCGTGAGCACCCGGGCGAGGTGTCGGCGGTAGTCGGCGTCTGCCTGCGCGTCGTCGGCCGGCGCCGTGCCCCGCGGGGCCAGTTCGGCGGCGGCCGCGAAATCCCCTCCCGATGCCAGCACCTCCTCGGCGGCGAGAGCGCGCAGCGGCGTTGCGGCCATGCCGGCCAGCGCGATCCGGGTGCCCGCCACTGCAACGGCCACGATCGGCCAAGCGGCGGAGCTAGCTGAAAACCGTTGGTACCAACACCTCTCGGAGCCGGTGGCGGGAATCCGTATCTCGGTGAGCATCTCGTCATCGGCGATCGCCGTGGTGAAGTGGTCGACGAAGAAGTCGGCCACGGCCACCGTGCGCGTTCCGCGTGGGCCGGAGATGACGAGATCCGCGTCGAGGGCCAGCGTCGCGGCGGGCAGGTCCGCCGCCGGGTCGGCGTGCGCCAGTGAGCCGCCGATCGTGCCCCGGTAGCGTACCTGGGCGTCCCCGATGCGCGCCGCCGCGCGGGCCAATAGCGGCACCGATTGGCGGATGACGTCGGAACCGAGGATCTCGACGTAGCGCGTGCCGGACCCCACGGCGACGACGCCGCCCTCGCGGCGGATGTAGGCGAGCTCGGCCAGGTCGCCGATATCGACGAGCCTGTGCGGCGCGGCAAGGCGCAACTTCATCATGGGGATCAGCGACTGCCCGCCGGCCAGTAGCCGTGTCCGGCCGCCCGCCAGCGCGTCCAGGGCCTGATCGACGGACCCGGCACGCAGGTAGTCGAACGGCGCCGGGATCACCCCGTCGTCCCGGTGGCCTCGGCGTCCCGTATCGCGCGCCAGACCCGCTGGGGCGTGAGCGGCATGTCGATGTGCCGCACGCCGAGATGCGAGACGGCGTCGATGACGGCGTTCTGCACCGCGGGCGTGGCGCCGATGGTGGCCGCCTCGCCCAGGCCCTTGGCGCCGAGAACGTTGTAGGCCGTGGGGGTCTCGTGAACGAGCAGCTCGAAATGGGGAACGTCCGCGGCAGCCGGGATCGCGTAGTCGGCGAAGGTCGCAGTGAGCGGGTTCCCGGCCTCGTCGAAAACCGCCTCCTCGTAGAGCGCTTGGGCGATGCCCTGCGCGAGCCCACCGTGACGCTGCCCGTCCGCCAGCAGCGGATTGAGGATCGTACCGGCGTCGTCCACGGCGACGAGGCGCCGCAGGTGCACCTTGCCGGTGGCCGTATCGACCTCGGCCACGGCCAGGTGAGCACCGAACGGGAATGTCGAGCCCTCCGCGGCGAACAGGTACCGCGCCGATAGATCCTGCGCACCGGCGAGTTCCGCGAGGGTGACGAAGCGATCGGGCACGCCGGCGACCGCGACACCGCCGCGGGCGCGGTCGAGCACCACGTCCGAGGGGTCGATCTCCCAGAGCTGCCCGGCGCGCTCCTTGGCCAGATCGGCGACGGCGCGCGCCGCGCCGGCCGCCGCCGAGCCGCCCATCTGCAGGCTGCGCGAGCCTCCGGTGCCCGCTCCGCGCGGCACCAGATCCGTGTCACCCCAGACCAGGTCGATCCTGTCGACGGGGATGCCCAGTTCGTCGGAGACGATCATCGCGAAAGCCGTGGCGTGCCCCTGCCCGTGCGGCGACACCCCGGTGAACACGGTGGCGCTGCCGTCTCCGTGCACGGTGACCGTCGAGTTCTCCTTGCCGCCGCCCGTGACCTCCACGTAGGTGGACAGACCCACGCCTATCTGCACGTCGTCCCGGCGCCGGCGGCGCACGGCCTGCTCCGCGCGCACCCCGTCGTAGTCGCCGGCCGCCAGTACCGCGTCCAGCGCGGACCGGAAGTCGCCGGTGTCGTACACGGCGCCGGTAGGCGTGGTGTGGCCGGACGTGAAGGGTGGCAACAGGTTCCGGCGCCGCACCTCGGCCGCGTCGATGCCGACGGCGGCCGCGAACAGGTCCGCGGCCCGCTCCACGGCGGCCGTGGCCTCCGGCCTGCCGGCTCCGCGGAAGGCGCCGACGGGGGTCGTGTTCGTCAGCACCGCGCGCGTCGAGACCGCGACGCGCGCGAAGTCGTACACCCCGGGCGCCATCAGCGCGGTCCCCTGCGGGATGCCGACACCCAGCCGCGGGTAGGCGCCCGCGTCCTGCAGCACATCGAGTCGGTAGGCGATCATGCGCCCGTCCCGGGTGCCACCGATCGTCACGTGCTGGACCTGTCCCCGGCCGTGCGTCATACCCGTCAGGTTCTCGCTGCGGGTCTCTGCCCAGCGCACCGGGCGACCGAGAACCCGTGCCGCGGCGGCGATCACGATGTGATCGGGCTCGGCGCCGAACTTGGCGCCGAACGCGCCGCCGACATCGGGCGTGATGACGTGCACCCGCGCCGGGTCCACACCGAGCGCGTCCACCAGGTCCCGCTTGACTTGCTGCGCGCCCTGGTTGGGCAGCCAGATGGTGAGCCGCGAGGTGGCGTCATCCGCGCCGGCCCAGACGGCGGCGGCGGCGCGGCCCTCCATCGGCGCCGGGGCCAGCCGGTTGTTCACGATGCGCTGCGAGACCACGACCTCGCACCCCGCGAAGAGTTCGGTGTCCGGCATCCCGGGGTCCGATCCGGCTTCGTGCGTCGCCGCGATGTTCGTTCCCGCCTCGGGGAACAGCACCAGCTCATCGCGTGCGGCGTCCTCCACGCGCACCGCGACGGGCAGCGGCTCGTAGTCCACGGCCACCAGTTCCACCGCGTCCACCGCCGCCGTCTCGCTCTCGGCCACCACCAGCGCCACCGGCTGGCCCACGTAGCGCACGGCGTCCTCGGCGAGATACGGCTCGGTCATGGCGGTGTCGTATCGCGGCGCGGCCGCAGGCAGGCCGAGGTCGGCCGCCGTCAGCACCGCCACCACGCCTGGAGCCGCTGCTGCCGCCGCCGTCTCGATGGACCGGACGCGGGCATGCGCCATCGGCGACCGCACGAAGACGCCGACCGCAGCTCCCTCGAGCCTCGGGTCGGCGAGTCCGGCCGTATAGTCGGCCCGGCCGGTCACCAGTCGTGGATCCTCGATGCGGGCGACCCGGGTGCCCAGGATGCTGGCACCGGAATTCGGCGGGGACTGCGTCATACCTACGACCGTAACCGGCAGCGCGCCCGCCGGTGACGCGCGATCGGCAGAGCACGCTGCTGCGGGCGGAACAGCCTCGCGCCGGGTGCGCCTATCCGCGGCCCGCGGGGCGCAACGACGCCGCCCGCTTGGCCAGCGCGGCCAGCCCCGACAGGGAACCGGCCTCGTGGGCGCCGCCTGGGCTCACCTCCGCCTCGCGCAGCAGTTGGGAGACGAGAGTCTGCGCGGTGTCCAGGGTCTCGGTGACGGTCTGCAGCGCCCGGTCGCTGCGCCCGGCCTCCAGGGACCACTTGGCGGCGGACAACCCCTGCACGATCGAGTCATTGATCTCCACGGCCTGGCGATGCCAGTGCGCTGCGGCGTCCAGCGCCGCCCGCGCGGCCTCCGAGGTGCGCAGCCGATCGGCCGCCCGCCCGACCAGCCCGCCCAGCAGCAACATCGGCAGCGCCCGGGTCAGCCAGCCGACGGCGCTGAGCTCGACGTGCTCGGTCACCGCCCACACGACCACCAGGCCGATCGCGATCAGCCCGCCGGTCAATCCCCACCACATGCCGAACGCGAGCGCGACCAGCGAGATCGGCAGTACGAAGAAGAGCATCGTCGCCTCGGCAGGCGTGCCGGTCGTCATGCGCAGCACGAAGATGGCCACGTACAGCACCACGGCCACCGCTACCGTCAGCGACGGCCACCGGTAGAACCAAGGCTGGCCGCTGTGTGGCAGGGAGAAACTCATACCGAAAGACTGTCATGAAGTCGATGACGCCGCCCACGGGCTTTGGTCGCGTCCGTAGGTCCGGACGTCCCGAAGCGGACAGGGAAACATCAAGGCCGGGGTGGTTGCGCTGCAGAATCGATGCAGCGCGGCCACCCCGGCCTTCGGAATAGCGCGGTGCTACTTCCCGGACGTCCCGGCGGAACCGAGCTGCTGGCAGGCCTCCACCACGCGGGCGGCCATGCCGGCCTCGGCCAGCTTCAGATACGAGCGCGGGTCGTAGGCCTTCTTGTTGCCGACCTCGCCGTCCACCTTCAGCACACCGTCGTAATTGGTGAAGATGTGCCCCACGATCGGCCGGGTGAAGGCGTACTGGGCATCGGTGTCGATGTTCATCTTCACCACGCCGTACGACACCGCCTCGGCGATCTCCTCGGCGGTCGATCCGGAGCCGCCGTGGAACACCAGGCCGAACGGCTTGGCGCCGGCCGGCAGGCCCAGCTTCTCGGCAACAGCGTCCTGGCCGGCGCGCAGCACCGGCGGGCGGAGCTTCACGTTGCCCGGCTTGTACACGCCGTGCACGTTGCCGAACGTCGCGGCCACGATGTAGTCGTCGCCCTGCGGGTCGCCCAGCACGTCCAGTGTCTGCAGGAAGTCGGCCGGCGTGGTGTACATCTTCTCGCTGGCCTCGCCGACGACGCCGTCCTCTTCGCCGCCGACGACACCGATCTCGATCTCCAGGATGATGTTCGCGGCCTTGGCCAGCGGCAACAGCTCTTTCGCGATCTCCAGGTTCTCCGCCATCGGGATGGCCGAGCCGTCCCACATGTGCGACTGGAACAGTGGGTGCTTGCCGGCCTTCACGCGCTCGGCAGAGATCGCCAGCAGCGGGCGGACATATCCGTCCAGCTTGTCCTTCGGGCAGTGGTCGGTGTGCAGCGCCACGGTGATGTCGTACTTCTCGGCGACCACGTTGGCGAACTCGGCCAGCGCGACGGCGCCCGTCACCTTGTCCTTCACCGAGGTGCCGGAGGCGAACTCGCCGCCGCCGGTGGAAACCTGGATGATGCCGTCGCTGCCGGCGTCCGCAAAGCCCTTGAGCGCCGCGTTGATCGTCTCAGAGGAAGTGACGTTGATGGCCGGGTAGGCGAAGCCGCCCGCCTTGGCCGCATCGAGCATGGCCTTGTACTTCTCCGGGGTCGCGATGGGCATGATTCCTCCAAAGGGTCGTCGCGTGGCGCGCAGGTGTCGTACCGCCGGCTGCTGGTCGCCGACCTGTACCGATACAGTATCGCCTATCGGTGACGATGTGCATGCCCGATTGCGCTGTGAGGATTTGCCGGCCGGGACGGGGCCCTTGGGCCCTGGACATCTCGCTGCGTCGCGGCGGGGGGGCGGCGGGGCATCCGGCGCGGGGCGCCGCGGGGAGCGTCATACTCGCTGCTTCCCGCGCTGATCAGGCGGGTGTCGCTGCGGCTGCAATGCCGTGACGATGTGGTGACGACGCTGCGCAAGGGCTCCGGCGGGTGCACGCGGATGCAGTAGCGTGACGGGCGTGGAAACACCGGCGGGCCGCCCGCGCGGCATCAGCGAAACCGAGGTCGAACGCACCCTCGGCACGCTCGCGTCGATGAATCCCGTCTATGCGGAGGACGTGGCCGCGCATGACGCCGCCCCGGGCACCTCGCCCACCGGTGGACCAGGCGACCACGGCGGTGGCACGGTCGGTGGCAACTCGGCGCCGATCACCATCGACGACCTCTACCGCTCGCACCGGATGGGTATGGTGCGATTGGCGATTCTGCTGGTGGACGACCTGCAGTCCGCGGAGGACGTGGTGCAGGAGGCGTTCGCCGGACTGTACAAGAACTGGTCGTCGCTGCGCGACCGGCGGGCGGCCATCGGCTATCTGCGGATGGCGGTGGTCAACGGATCGCGGTCGATGCTGCGCAGGCGGCGCACCGCTCGGGCCTATGTGCCGCCGGATGCCGGCACCGCGCGCTCCGCCGAGTCGCTGGCCATGATGTCCGCGGAACATCAGGCGGTGGTGGTTGCGCTGGCCGAACTGCCGGAGCGGCAGCGGGAGGTGCTGGTGCTGCGGTATTACGGAGGGCTGTCCGAGGCGGAGATCGCGCAGGCCACCGGGCTCGCGCGCGGAACGGTGAAGTCGACGGCGTCGCGGGCGATCGCCAAGCTCACCGAGGCCATGGAGTCGATGCGGACGGGGCAATAGGGATGGAGCGCGACCCGGAAGCGGTGATCCGACAGGCGCTGCGGGCACAGGCCGGAGGGTCGCGCCGCGCGACCGGCGATGCGGGGGATACGGCTCCTGTCGGCGGCCCGGCGGCGCGTTTCAGCACGGCACAGATCGTGCTGCTGGCGGCGATCGTCGGCCTGGTGATCGGCATGTCCGCGGGATTCGTGGTGCTGCTCGCGCGGTAGTGCGCCGCACGGCCGGACTGTCGGCGGCCTGGCGGGTCTCGCAACCGGTTCGCGTTCTCGCACTCGTCGCACCAGGTGCGCGAGTATGAACCGGTTGCGAGAGCACTGGCGTGAGCGACGGCACGCGGCCGTGCGCGTCGCCCGATAGGCTCGAGGTAGTGACTGCCCCCGACGAGCCCGAGGACCGGCCGCCGTACGTGCCGGATCCCCGGCGATGGCGGGTTCTCGGTGTGCTGTCGCTGGCGCTGTTCATGGCGCTGATCGACGTGAGCATCGTGAACGTGGCGCTGCCGTCGATCCGTGACGGCCTGGACGCCAGCGAGTCCGATCTGCAATGGGTGCTGTCCGGTTACGCGCTCACCTTCGGCGTGATCCTGGTCGCGGCCGGGCGCGCCGGGGACATCTTCGGCCGCGGCGCCCTGTTCCTGGCCGGCGTAGTGGTGTTCACCGGATCGTCGGTGTGGGCCGGCGTCGCGTCGGATCCGCTGTGGCTGAATGTCGCGCGTGCTTTCGAGGGCGTGGGGTCCGGCCTCATCAGTCCGCAAGTGGTCGGCATGATCCAGCAGTACTTCCGGGGGGCGGAGCGTGGCCGCGCGTTCGGCATCTTCGGGTCCGTGGTCGGCGCGTCGGTGGCGGTCGGGCCGGTGCTGGGCGGGCTGCTGATCCACTTCTTCGGCGTCCAGAACGGTTGGCGCTGGGTATTTTTCGTCAATATTCCGTTCGGTGTGCTGACGGTGGTGATGGCGCTGGTGTGGTTCCCGCGACCGCTGTGGATCCGGCACCGGGGACAGGCGGCGACCGCCCGGTCGCGCGGGCGCGACCTGGATCCGGTCGGCTCGGTGCTGCTGGGCTTGGCGGTGCTGGCGATCCTGCTGCCGTTCATGGAGTCGGGGCAGTCCCCGCTGGTGTGGATCGCGCTCCCGGCCGGGCTCGGCCTGGTCGCCGTGTGGTTGGGGTGGGAGCGGTGGTATCTGCGACGCGGACACAGTCCGATGGTCGATCTGCGCATCTTCCGTTACGCGAGCTTCTCCAACGGGACGCTGCTGATCGGTCTGTACTTCCTGGGCATCACCAGCATCTGGGTGCTCGTGGCGCTGTACTTCCAGGAAGGACTCGGCCACAGTGCGCTGGCGGCCGGAATAATCGGCCTGCCCAGCGCCATCCTGTCCGGTCTGTCCGCCCTCATCGCCGGGCGCCTGGTCGCGCACTGGGGTCGCGCTCTCGTCATCGCCGGCATGTGGGTGGTGCTGGCCGGGCTGGCCGCCTCGATGCTCGTCGTCATCCTGCATTCGCGGGGGCTGGCCAGCGAGTGGTGGTGGTTTGCGACACTGTCGCTGATCGGCATCGGCCAGGGGGCCGTGATCAGCCCGAACCAGGCGCTGACGCTGTCCGAGGTCCCGTTGGCGTACGCGGGCTCCTCGGGCGGCGTGATGCAGACGATCCAGCGCATCGGCACCTCCATGGGCATCGCGATCATTACCGCAATCACGTTTGCGGTGCTCGCCGACGCCGGCTGGTCCGCTGCGTTCACCGTGGGTTTCGCGGTGATCGGCGTCATCGTGGTGCTGGCGCTGATCGTCGGCTATGTGGATCTGCACGCCCGCCGCGGTGGGCCCGTGCTGTGACCGTGGCTGTGCCGGGCGGCCGCGGCGGGCGTCGGCGATCCCGGGCGTCAGCGCTTCGTGGCAGAACTCCACGCCGGGTCGAAGACCGAGGCGAGCCTGGCGAGCGCAAGCGCGGCGAGCAGCAGGCCGAAGTCGCGCAAGGCGACGTCGTAATAGCCCGAGAAGGTGAGCAGATCGATGATGATCAGCGCGAGCCACGCGGCGACCACATAGGACGCGTACCGCGGCTTGATGACCATCGCCACGGCCGCGATGATCTCGACGACGCCCACCACGTACATCGTCACCTGTGGGCTCATGGGGCTGAGATCGGCGATCCAGGACGCGAGATAGCCCGGCCAGTCCGTCATGACGTTGAAGAACTTGTCCAGGCCCATGAGCAGCGGCAATGCGATGAATCCGTACCGCAGGATGCTGTAGGCGGCGAAGGCCGGCTCCTGCATGGTGTGTCCTGTCGCTGCGCTCACTGCAGCAGCGGTGCTTTCGGTGTGTGTTGCCACGATCGGCTCCTTCTATAGACAAGAAATCCTGTCGATAGTTTGGACCTTGTTCGCACGGCCGTCAAGTGGGCGTGCCTGTCGACCTCGGTGGCTGGGTTCGGCAGTGTGACGTTACTGAAGGGAGAACATCGAGCCGGGATTGAACAGCCCGTCCGGGTCCAGCGCCCTCTTGATCGCCCGGTGTGCGGCGAGCCCCACCGGACCGATCTCCTTCGCGAGGTGCGCCTGTTTCATCCGACCCACGCCGTGCTCGCCGGTGATCGTGCCGCCCAACGCCCGCCCGGCGTCCAGCACCCGGTCGTAGGCCTCCCGTGCCCGAAGCAGCGCGCCGGCGTCCGATCCGTCGTAGACCATCGTCGGGTGCATGTTGCCGTCACCGGCGTGCCCGACCACCGCGATGAGGATGCCGGTGTCGCGGGAGATCTCAGCACAGCCGGAAATCAACGCGGCGATGGCGCTGCGTGGCACGCAGACGTCGTCCGTCATCCACGTGCCCAGCTCCTCCAGCGACGGGAGCACGTCCCGGCGCGCCTGCAGCAGCATTCGGCCTTCAGCGAGATCGGTGGTCACGTAACAGAACTCGGCGCCGGCTGCCTCGCAGCAGGCTTCGAGCCGTTCCATCTCGGCCAGCGCCGGGCCGCCGCCCAGATCCGATTGGCCGATCAGGATCGCGGCCGGCGTCTCGCCGTCGCCCACCACCGACGCTCCGGTGTGCGCCTCCACGGCCCGGATCGACGCCGCGTCCATGATCTCCAGCAGCGAGGGCACGAGGCCGTCGGCGATCGCCCGCGACACGGCGTCGCCGGCAGCGGTGATCGAGCCGAACGCGGCCACCATCGTCACCGGCGCCTGCGGCAGCGGCCGCAGCGACAGCGTCGCCTCGGTGATGATGCCGAGCGTGCCCTCCGAGCCGACGATCAGCTTGGTGAGGTCGTAGCCCGCCACGCCCTTCACCGTGCGCCGCCCCGTGCGCAGCACCTCGCCGGAGGCCAGCACCACCTCGAGCCCCAGTACCGCGTCCGTCGTCACCCCGTACTTCACGCAGCACAGCCCGCCCGCGTTGGTCGACAGGTTTCCGCCGAGCGTGCACCAGTCGTAGCTGGACGGATCCGGAGCGTAGAACAGGCCGAGCGGCTCGACCGCTGCGCGCAGGTCCTTGTTCACCACGCCCGGCTGCACCACGGCGAGCCGGTTGCCGCGATCGATCTCGAGGATGCGGTCCAGGCGGGTCATCACCACGGTCACGGCGCCGTCCACCGCGTTGGCGGCGCCGGACAGCCCGGATCCGGCGCCCCGCGGCACGATCGGCACGCCCGCGGCCGCGCAGGCTGTCACCACGGCGGCGACCTCGGCGGTCGACCCCGGTTTCACCACGGCCAGCGGGGTGCCGGCGGGCGCCAGCGGCATCATGTCCTTGGCGTAGGCGGCCGTCACATCCGGGTCCGTGGCGACGAACTCGGGTCCCACGGCGTCCGCCAGGGCGGCGAACAAGTCGGTCCTGGATGCAGGCATGACGGAATCCTCGTCGATGCGCGGCGCGGAGAGGGCGTCCATCTCCTGACGGTAGCCGCAGACCCGCCGTTACGTCATTCGCGTTCCCACATTCTGGCCCGGGCCGCGCGACTCGGCCGGGCGCACCGTCCGGTCCCGGCCTGTCGGCGCACGAGCGGGTCCGGCGGGACCGCAGGCGGGAGCCGGTACTGTGGGAAGGCGTGATCCCTGCACATGTGGCGCTGCTGCCAGGCTGGCTGTCCCCGCCGAATCTGATCGACGCGATGGGCTCCTGGGCGGTGATCGGCATCGCCTTGATCATCTTCGCGGAGTGCGGGATCCTGCTCGGATTCTTCCTGCCCGGGGACACCCTGCTGTTCGTGTCCGGCCTGCTGATCGCGAGCGCGGCCGCGGGGGACGCCGGCATCCAGATCCATGTGGTGTGGTTCATCCTCATCGTCACGGCCGCCGCGTTCATCGGCAACCTCGTCGGCTACTGGATCGGACGCGCGGTGGGACCCAAGGTGTTCCATCGCAAGGATGCCAGGTTCCTGAGGCCGGAATATGTCGACAAGTCGGAGCGGTTCTTCGAGCGCTTCGGCCCGGTCACCGTCATGGTCGCGCGGTTCGTGCCGATCGTGCGCACCGTCGCAACGGTGATGGCCGGCGTCGGCCGGATGAACGCGAAGCTCTTCGCCCTGTATTCGGCCATCGGCGGGGCGGTGTGGGTCTCGTTGGTGACGGTCGCCGGCTATTACCTGGGCCAGATCCGGATCGTCAAGGAGAACGTGGATCTCATCTTCGTCGCGGCGGCCGTGATCGTGGTCGGCTTCTCCGTGGTGCCCGCGCTGCTGCACTGGCGACAGAAGCGCGCGGCCGCCAAAGCCGGGGCATAGTCGCCGCAGCGGCGCAGCGCTACTTCTTCGTGCACCAGTCGTCGGGCAGGCTGACCTTGATCCCGAAGAATGACGGAAGATCGGCGCTCGCCGTGGAGCAGGCGCCGGCCTGCAGATCGCTTGCTGCATTCATGACCTTGTCCCGCTGCTGCCAGCAGAAGAACACCAGCACGGCGGCCAGCACCAGCGAGATAATCTTGCCGATGATCTTCTTGATGACGATGGCCATCAGAATCCCCACGACGGCGATCACGATCAGCGCCCACATGGCGACCGTCTTCACGGTGTCGATATCCACGGAACATCACCCTACCGGCCGATGGGCGACATGACTGTGTATGACGCAGCCCTCGCGACAGCCGGCGGCGGACCGCGTGTCAGACCGCGCGGTGTTCGATCTGCCCGCCGGTGTCCAGCGCCGCCAGATTCCGCGCGATGCGCTCGTCGGCGCCGATCGGTCGCCCGCCGGCGGCGTGCGGGGTGATGACGAGATTCGGCAGGTCCCACAGGGTGCTGTCGGCGGGCAGCGGCTCGGGGGTGGCGACATCGATGGCGGCGCCGCCGATCGCCCCGGACATCAGCGCGTCCGCCAGGGCACGCTGATCGAGTGTGGCGCCGCGTCCCACGTTGACGACCAGGGCGTGGCGGGGCAGCGCTGCGAACACGGCGGCGCCGATCGCGCCTTCGGTCGCCTCCGTGGCCGGCAGAATGCCGACCAGTACGTCGGTGTCGGGCAGCAGTGCGGGTAGATCGGCGTCGGCGACCACCGAGAATCCCGCGCGCAGTCCGGCGGATCGTGCCACGCCGGTCACGTGTGCGCCGAGCGCCGTCAGGATCGGCGCCAGGGTCTGGCCGATGCTGCCGAAGCCCCAGATGGTGACGCGCGCGTCCAGCAAGGTGGTCAGTCGGCCGGCCGGCCGCAGCGGCTGCAACCCGCCCAGCTCGCGGGACCACTCGTGCCGTGCCTGCGCCGCCAGGCTGTCGGGCAGGCGCCGCACCAGGGCCAGCAGCAGCGCGACCGTGTGCTCCGCCACCGTCGCATTGTGCAGCCCGGCCCCGGAGGCGATCGCGACCTGCGGCCCGAACCCGGCGGCCACGATCCCATCGACCCCGGCGGCCAGCGACTGCACCAGCCGCAGATCCGGCAGGTCGGTGGCGGCGGAGGCAAGGTGCGCGCGGGAGGCACCCCACACGACCAGGGCCCGGGCGTCGGCGTGCTGCGGCGGGATCGGCGCGCGGGCATCGACCACCGCGGCCTCCCAGCCGTCCGGCAGGGTGGGGTTCAGCGGCATCGTGTCCGGCAGCAGCACCTTCTTCATAGGCCCATCATGCTCGGCGCACCTCGCGACGCGTCCGGGAACCCGAGTTTGACGCCGCCCTCATGCCGGGCTACCGCCCGGTGAGCCGTGCCACGAGCGCGGCCACCGACGCGGAGTGCAGCGTCGCGAGGGCAGCGTCATACTCGACGACAAATGCCGTGTCGGTGAGGATGTCGCCGAAGATCGTCTCGGAGCGCAGGAAGTCGTGGCTGTCGTCGGACCCCGCCCGGGCGCGCAGTTCGGCGGCGAAGGAGTCGATGAACTCGATGCGCGAGTCGGACTCGTTGCCGTCCTCGTAGCAGGCCTTCCAACACGCGACCGCGGCGCCGCCCCACGGGACGGGCCGGCCGGCGGCGGTGTTCGCGCGTACGGCGGGCAGTACGAACTTCGGCATGCGGTCGGACCCATCGGTGGCCAGCCGTTCCAGCGTGTCCCCGATGGCCGGGTTGCCGAATCGGACCATGAGCTGCGCGATGTACTCGTCGATGTCCACATCGGGCACCGGCTGCAGGGTGGGCCGCGCCTCCTCCATGTAGGCGCGCACCGCGGTGGCCACCACATCGTCGGCCATCGCCTCGTGCGCGTACCGGTGTCCGCGCAATAGCCCGGTGTAGGCGAGTACCTGGTGGCCGGCGTTCAGCAGTCGCAGTTTGATCAGCTCGTAGGGGCGCACGTCCGGTACGAGTTGTGCGCCAACCTCTTCGAAAGCCGGCCTGCCCAAAGGGAACTCGTCCTCGATGACCCATTGCGTGTACGGCTCCGCCATTACCGGCCAGGCGTCTGCCACGCCGAATCTCTCGGTCACCAGCGCCCGGTCGGCGTCGGTGGTGGTGGGCGTGATCCGGTCCACCATGCCGTTGGGGAACGACACCGCCGATGCGATCCACGCCGCCAACTCCGGGTCGACCAGTGCTGCGAACGCTGTGATGGCCTGCCGGGTGATATCGCCGTTGCCGGGCAGGTTGTCGCAGGACATGACGGTGAACGGGGGGGTGCCCGCGGTGCGCCGCCGGGCGAGTCCCTCGGTGATGTAGCCGAAGACCGTTGCCGGGTGATGGGGATCGGCCGCGTCGGCCACGATCGCCGGCGCGGATGTGTCGAATCTGTTGGTGGTGCGGTCGATGTGGTAGCCGCCCTCGGTGACGGTGAGGGACACGATGCGGACGGCCGGATCCACCAACCTGGCCAGCACTGCCTCCGGATCGTCGGGGGCGAACAGGTACTCGTGCACCGAGCCGATGATGCGCGGGTCCAATGTCCCGTCCGGGTTCTTCAGCACCAACGTGTAGAGATTGTCCTGTGCTCCCATGGCATCTCGCATCGCGGCGTCCGCCGGGAGCAGGCCCACTCCGCAGATGCCCCAGTCCATCGCCTCGCCGCGCGACATCAGTCGGTCCACGTACATCGCCTGGTGCGCTCGGTGGAAGTTGCCGAAGCCGAAGTGCACGATGCCGGTCGTGATGGCGTTGCGGTCATAGGCCGGGCGCGGGATGGCCACCGCGGCGGAGGTGGGCGGGACAGGCATGACGTCATCCTTCGGTAGAGCGATCTCGGGGCGGGGCGGATCGAGGCGCCGTCAGGGGTGGGGGCTGACGACGGCCTTGATGGCGTGCGGCTCCCGCCGCGCCAGCGTCATGGCCGCCTCGGTGTCGGCTAGGCCGAAGCGGTGCGTGATGACCGGCGCTACATCGACCCGCCCGGACGAGATGAGTTGCAGCGCAGCCGGATACGTGTGGGCGTAGCGGAAGATGCCGCTGATGGTCAGCTCCCGGCCCTGCAGCAGCGGCACATCGACCACGACGTTATCGGCCCCCATGCCGACGAACACGACCCTGCCGGCGCGCGCCATACGGGCCATGCCCGAAGTGACCGCGGCCTGCGCCCCGGAACACTCGAGAAAGACGTCATACTCGCCGGGCAGTTCTTTCGACCCGGCCGCGGCGGTGAAGCCGAGACGCTCGACGACGGCCAGCCGGGACTCGCTCACGTCGGTGACGGTGACGCTCTCCGCGCCGAACGCGCGCGCCACCTGCGCGGCCAGCAGTCCGATCGCACCCGCTCCGGTGACGAGCACTCGGTCACCGGGCGAGACGTGCGCCTTGCGGCAGGCCCACACGCCCACCGAGACCGGCTCGGCCATCGCGGCTTGTTCCGCGGTGAGACCCGCCGGAGCGCGGTGGGCGAACGCGGCAGGGAAGGCGAGCCTGCCCACGATCGCGCCGTCCACGGGGGGCGTGGCGAAGAACCGGATGTTGGGGCACAGGTTGTAGCGACCGGCCAGGCACTGGCCGCAGGTGAGGTCGGGGATACCGGGCTCCAGGGCGACGAGTTCGCCGACGCGCGCCGGGTCGACCCCGTTGCCGACAGCGACGATCGTGCCGGCGGCTTCGTGGCCGACGATCATCGGCTCCCGCACCACGTAGTCGCCGATGCGGCCCTGCTCGTAGTAGTGCACATCGGACCCGCAGATGCCGACCGCGCCGACCTCGACGATCACCTCGCCCGGTCCGGCGGACGGCTCGGGGCGCTCCTCGATGCGAAGGTCGCCGATGCCGTGCAGCACGGCCGCGAAGGTGCTCATGGAGGTCCTATCGATGGGTGAAAGGGGTTGTGGTGCGGGCGAGGTCGGCCGTCGCCGATGTCGGCGGCAACGCGTCCGTCGACAGCTGGCCACTCCTCGTGGTGCGATGATGCGCGAGTCACGGCGTCGGCACAGCAGAAGGTCTGGAGGGACCCACGCCTCATGCGATCGGTGGCGCCGTCGACCCGCGTACCACCAACGCCGGCCGTGGGTCGGCGACGACCACTTCGCCGGCCGAGCGCTCGCGCATCTGGTCGATCAGCAGCGAGACACCGAGCGCTCCGGCCTCCTTGATTGGTAGGGCAACGACGGTCAGCGGGGGATTGAGATGCCGAGCGAAAGACGTGTCGTGGACACTCACGAGGGAAACGTCATCCGGGATGCGCCTGCCCTCGGCGACGATTCCCGAATGAACGCCCAGCGCCACCGTCGTGGTCACGGCCACCAGCCCGGTGACCGGCACGCCGCTGCCGAGCAGCCGACGAGCCGCGTCGTGAGCTGAATCCGACGTCCAGCCACCGTCCACCGCCGGGATTGCGCGGAGACCGGCATCCGCCAGTGCCGCACGGTACCCGTCGTACCGGCGGGCCGACGACGCACCGTCGGCGCCGATGAACGCGATCGAGGTGTGACCGAGTCCTATCAGGTGCTTCGTCGCCATCTTCGCGGCCACGCCGTCGTCCAGACGAAGGGTCAGGAGACCTTCCGCGGCGTCCCCGCCGAACATGACGGACGGGATGGGGCGCGCCAGGGACTCCAGCCCTTTGTCTGACTTGCTGAAGCCGTTTTGAATCAGCAGCCCGTCGACGCGGTGCCCCTGGATGATCGCGCGGAACTGTTGCCGGCGAGCCGGTAATTCGTCCGAGTTGATCAGGATGATCGAGTAGCCGCGGTTGGTGGCTTCGGCTTGCGCGCTCTCCACCATGTCGACGTAGATCTGGTCATTGACGTGGTGCAGCGCAAAGCCCAATAGTCCGGTTTTCGCGTTGCGCAGTGCGCGGGCAGCGGCGTCAGGAACGTACCCGAGCATCTCCACGGCCGACATCACGGCCGCGCGGGTCTCGCTTCGAACCTGCAATGTCGGGTCGCTGTTGAGGACGCGCGAAACTAAGCTCGGCGAGACGCTGGCCAGCCGGGCGACGTCCGCGAGCCGGGGGGCCTTTGTCGTAGTGCGCTTCACTCTTGAGTCAATGTCCTTCATGTTCCCTCACGTGAGCCCCGTCGCGCCCGTCGGGCGCAGCCTGGAACGCTATCCCTTCAGTACCAAATGAATGAGAACACGGGCCGGACGGGCCTCGGATGCACCGTTGATGGTGATGCGCAACCAGTTCCCGAAGGTCGTGATGGGGATTGCAATGATCGAGTCGGTTTCGGGCAGCGTATATCTTGCGGGTAGCGCCGCCCAAGCGATGCCATCAGGCGAGATCTCACTCGCGATGGACAGTGCTGGGTGATCACCCTCGACCTGAACGAAAAACACCGCCTCGTTCGCCCAACCTGCCTCGTGGGGCAAAGTGGCGAAGTCGGACGCGATGGTCGTCCGTCGGGTAAGGACGGACGTGTGGATTGTCTGCAAGGCGGCACGCTTTCGCTGGAGTACTGGCTGGTTGGTCACTCCGTCGAGTACACGACGGAGTCGAGGAACAAGTTGACTGAGCGATCGGTATCGGTTTCAACGTAAAAGATCGGATTGATAAGGTTGTCGATGGAGCCATACCTTGGCACCAACGTAGGCGAGATGGTACGTAGATCGAACACTTTGTCCATGCTCTGGAGTTCGACGTACTGGCGCTTCTCAACGTCTGCGGTGAGGCGGAAGTATAGCCAGTTGATCTTGTCGGGGCTCTCGTTGTACAGCAAGTCCTGCTGGCCGTTGGGTACCCATTGGTACCCGTCCGCGGAACCGTCCGCGTAACGTTTCCCGTACCACAAGTTATCGATACCAGGCTTGCACCAAGGGTTCTCGACACCGAAGCTCCACTGCTCCGGTGTCACGCCCTCGCTCAGCTTCCAGTACTGCCAGCGCTTGACCAGTTGGCCGCCCAGCGAATTTACGTACCGGACGCCAGGCATGTAGCGGTACTCGGTGTCTTGGATGTCGAAGTAGAACCCGAATGCTCGGATGGCTTCTTCGCCGTGGCCCGGGCGGTCCTGGGTAATCGTGTAGCTGTACCAGGTTTCGATCTGGACCAAGCGGGGATTGCCGTACCGGGAAAGGCGCTTGAGCGCGATTCCCATCGAGCCGTCCGCGGGTGGCTGAGTGTGCGGTGCCGCGCGGGGTGCGGTGGTCAACTTCAGAGAGTATGTGCCCTCCATCGATCCGTGCGACGCCGCGAACCGCATCGGTGCAGAACTCAGCATGGTCGGCGCCCAGCTCGACAGGTCGACCGCAGAGGGAAACGAGTTGTAGTCGTCGTAGACGTAGTTGGGAGTGAGGTCCATCCACCCGTTGAACCCGTTGTCGAAGTCGTCGAACGTGATCACGTTGTCCAACGGTTGGAACCGCGACAGCTGCCGTTCGTACGCGATGACCTTGTCCATGTGTCCGCCCTAGCGCGTTGAAGAAGTATAACGTGACACTACATGATAGAGCCGATACTAGCGACCACTACGGCAATAGTCATCGTCCCTGCCAGAACGTTTCGCTCGTTACCTAAACGCAATCAACTTGGGGTTGCGTTCGTAGGTGTAACGCTACACTATAGTCCTGTTACGTCGGAGTCCACTGGCGCAGCCCCCGCTGAGCCTGAAAGACACTAGGAGGATGACCTTGCGCAAACTCAACAGCCGCATGCTCGCCGGTGCCGTCACCGTCGCGATGCTCGGTGCTCTCGCAGCGTGTTCATCGGGCAGCAACGCCGACGAACAGACGAGCACACCAGCCGGCGATGCGAGTACATCGTCGGACTCGCCCAGTCAGCCGGCTGGTTCCCCGGTCGAGTTGCATATGACCGTCTGGACCTCGAACCCGGACGCACTGGCGATGTTCGACTCCATCGGCAAGGCGTTCGTCGCGCAGCAGCCCGCGGTCTCCGCTGTGAAGTTCGACAGCCTGACTCTGGACCAGCTCGATACCGTCATCACCACGGGCATCCAGGCGGGCAACCCGCCGGATCTGTCGTGGCTGCCGGTCGAGAAGAGCCTCGAGTACATCCACAACGACGCGCTCGTCGACCTGGCACCCGCACTCAAGGCCACCGAGGGATACGACTTCGGCGACCTGGTCCCGTCCCTGCAGGAGCGGTGGACCGTCGGTGACTCCCTCTACGGTGTGCCGTTCTCGACGGGCGCCCTCGTCATGGCCTACAACGAGGACCTCTACGAGCAGGCCGGCGTCAAGACCCCCGAAGACCTGATCACCGAGGGCAACTGGACCTGGGATTCGTTCCGCGACATCTCGAAGCAGGTGCATGACAAGCTGGGCGTTACCGGTTACGTGATGAACGACTTCGACTACAAGAACTGGACCAGACTGCTGCCGGTCCTGTTCGCCTACGGCGCCTCGCCGTGGAATGACGAGGCCACCCAGTGCACCGCGGACAGCAAGGAGTTCGCTGATGCGATCCAGCTGTACCACGACATGGTGTACGTCGACGGCTCTGCGCCGGTTCCTGGCCAGACGGTCGACTTCTGGGGCGGTCAAGCCGCCGCGACCACGGCATTCTTGGGCAGCATGAGCGTGCTCAAGGATGCGACCTTCAAGTACAACGTCGTCCCGACGCCGTCCGGTCCTGCCGGCGACACACAGGCGCTCGGCCAGGCTTCGATCGTGGTGCTGGCGGCAGGCAAGAACAAGGATCTGGCGACCCAGTTCATGGCGTTCCTCACCAACAAGACGAATGCCGAGACCATGGCCCAGTTCTACCCGCCGACGCGGGCGAGCCTGCTGAGCGCCAAGGTGCTCGTCGGTAAATCGACGGTCCTCACCGAGGACATGGTGCAGCCCATCGTCGATGCCACGAAGTCCACGGGCAAGATCTTCCCGGTCGCGGTGGACGACGCCAAGGTGGCTGACGCCCTCAACCGGTCGCTCGACACCAACATCTGGCAGCAGGACGTCAACATCCAAGACGCACTCACCAAAGTCTGTGGCGATGTGCAGCCGCTGCTCAAGTGATCGACCTTGATGACTAGCGATTCCCAAGCCGCGGCGGCCGCACCTTCACGGGTGCGGCCACCGCGAGCGCGGCACTCACGGAACCGGCGTTCTCCGCGCGACGCGGGCCGGAACGCGTTCGGCTATTCGCTCCTCGCACCTGGGGTGCTCGGCTTCCTCGCGGTCGGAGGCACCGCGATCGTATGGGTGTTCTGGCTGAGCCTGCACTCGGTGAACTCGCTCTCCCAGAAGCAGACTTTCGTTGGCTTCGACAATTATGTGCGGATCTTCCACGACCCGGATATGAAGACCGTATTTCCGAATACGGCCTTCTTCGTCGTCCTGCTGAGTGTGCTGGGCACCGTCGCGGCGGTGGCGCTCGCGGTGCTGCTCAACCAGAAGCTGGCCGGCATCAACTTATTCCGGTCGGCCATTTTCATCCCGGCGCTCGTCACGATGGTCGCCTGGGCGCTGGTGTGGCACTTCATCGTGCAGCCGAAGGGGCTGATGGACGCGATCACCGAAGGTCTCGGGTTCGGCACGCTGCCGTGGTTGCGGGGCGGGGTGCTCACCCTTGTGGTTTTCGCCGTCGTTCAGATGACGAAAAACGTCGGCGTCAACGTGATCATCATGCTTGCCGCGCTGCAGTCCGTGCCCGAGGACCTGCTCGAGGCGGCGCGCCTCGACGGCGCAGGCGCATGGGCGCGCTTCCGGCACATCATCGTGCCGCAGATCTCGCCGGCGATCCTGATGGTCTTCATGCTCATGGTCACCGGTTCTTTCAAGGTCTTCGAGATCGTGCTGCTGATGACGGGCGGCGGTCCCGGCGTCCAGAGTTCGGTGCTGTCCTTCGCGATCTACCACGAAGCGTTCGAGCTGAACGACATCGGATATGCGAGTTCTCTCGCCGTCATCCTCTTCATCGCGGTTCTCGCGCTGACGGGAATCATCTGGCAACTCCGAAAGCGGTTTGTCTACTATGAATCGGACTGACAGCGCCCCGCGCCACGCGGTCAAGACGAGCGCCCGTTACCTCGTCCTGATCGTGGTGTCGCTGCTGCTCATCGGCCCGGTGCTGTGGATGGTGAGTGCATCCGTCAAATCTTTCAACGAGGTCCGTGTTTTCCCGCCCTCGATCCTGCCCATTCACTTCCGCTGGGACAACTACGCGCAGATATTCCAAATGCAGCCCTTTGCGCGACAGTTCGGCAACTCGATCCTGGTGATGGTGGCGGTCTGCGTCCTGACGGTGGCGCTTTCGCTGCCCGCCGGCTACGCGCTGGCGCGGGTGCGCCCGGTCGCCTCGTCGATCATCTTCGTCATCCTGCTGTCCGGCATCTTCCTGCCGCCCGAGGCGACGATTATTCCGTTGTTCCTGCTCGCCTCCAAGCTCGGCTGGGTCAACACGCTGTGGCCGCTGATCATCTTTACGGCGGTGCTCACCACCACGCCCATCGCCACCTTCATCATGCGACAGGCGTTCCTGACCCTTCCGATCGAGTTCGACGAGGCGGCGACCCTCGACGGCGCCGGCCGCATGCGGACCATGTTGCAGATCTCGACGCCGCTGGTCCGGCCGTCGCTGGCGTCCGTCGTCGTCATCTCCTGCTGGTACAGCTGGAATCAGTTCCTGGAGCCGCTGGTCTATATCCGGGACGTGAAACTGTTGACGGTGCCGGTGGCGTTGACGCGGTTTACGGATACGACGGGGCAGTCGTTGTGGAACGTGCAGATGGCCGCCACCACGATCTCGATCCTGCCGGTGCTCGTGGTGTTCTTCCTCGCGCAGCGTCACGTTGTCGCTGGGCTCGCCGCGGGTGGGCTCAAGACATAGGGCCGGCAGTGTGGGCGTCATCGTGGTTTCGGGCCGGACAGGCCGTGAAGTGGGTGGGTAGGGGAGTGTCGTGAATACCGAAATTGATGCGAAGGACACGTTGTCGGCAGTAGAGCTGGACGTCGGCGATTGCCTTCAGTTCCGACTCCTCAGCGGCGCGGTGCGCACGATCCGCGTGCTCAGGGCGTTCGCCGAGGTGGAAGCGCGCGGCCCGGGATGGAGCGGCACCGAAGGCGGCGTGCTGCGGTACCGGATCGCCTGCGAGCTGGAGATCGACGGACATCGGGTGCAGTTGGTGCGGACCATTCCGTCCGCGCAGAACTTCTCGGCGCCCTATGAGCTCTTCGGGATGCGGCTCTGGTTGGACACCGCCGGCGACCTGTCCGAATTCATCACGGATACCCACGGCATCGGCGATCCGACTGCGGCGTGCTTCCCGCGGCACGATCTGCGCCTGGGACTCTGGGACGCCACCAGCAGGATCTGTCCGGTCCTGCTGCACCCGTGGTGCCCGCTGCCGGCCGACGGACTGCGGATCGAGGACTGCTACCGCGGCGAGGACACCTGGATGGGGCCGTTCTGCGGTAAGGAGGCCCACAACGGCCTCGATATCAACCACCCGGCGGGGACCCGGCTGTGGGCGCCGATCTCCTTCGACGAGCACGAGATGTTCCACCGCGTGGAGGACGGCGCCGTCAACAACAGGTGGCGGGGCAAGCACCATTGGGACAACGGCGCGACCTGGGTGCTCCAGTCCCACCACCTGATCAGGCTGCTCGTTCCGGAGGACCGGCCTATCGTGGCGGGCGCGGCGTATGCGGAATCCGGCGGCATGTACATCGAGGCGGCCGAGCACAGTCACTTCGTCTTCCGCGTGATCGATGACGGCACCGAGGTGCAACTGGACCCGTGGCTGCTGTTCTGGCAGATGTACGAAGATCGGAAACTGACCACCGGCTCGCATTCCATCCTTTCGGCGTGACCCATTCGACGCCCACGCAATCCGTCGCGGGGCACCTGTCGGTGGCCCACGTTCGGAAAGCACCATGCACGACACACCAAAAGCCGTGATCGGTGATGCGCTGATCGACGAGATCTGGGAACGCGTCGCGTAGCCCCGGGCGAACTGCAAGGGGACGGAAGGCAGCAGGATGGTCGCCGTCGCGGCGTTGTGGGGGGTGGTCCTGGCATCGTCGTTCGCCCAAGCCGTATCCGGATTTGGGTTCGCGATGATCGCGATCCCGCTGCTGATCCCCGTTGTCGGAGCCAAGGCTGCAGTCGTTATCGCCACCCTCCTCAGCGGAGCCTTGACTCTGGGCGCTTCCCTGGGGGACCGCGCACACGTGCAATGGCGGCCCGTGTTGACACTATCTGCGGCCGCTGTGTGCGGGATTCCCGTCGGCGTTCTCCTCCTCGTGCTCGCTGACCCGACTCTGCTGGCCGTCGCTATCGGCGTCATCGTGATCATCACGGCCGTCCTGCTGGCCCGCCGCACCTCCCCGCGCGTCCGCGGAACAGGTATTTTGGCTGGCGCCGGGTTCGCCAGCGGGGTCTTGCTCAGCTCCACCGGCATTAACGGGCCACCTGTGGTCATGGCATTCCAGCCCAACGGTGCTCCACCGCAGCAATTCCGCGCCAGCCTGCAGGCCGCATTCCTGATCCAGGACGTAATGGTCTGCGTGGGATTCGCGGTAGTCGGACAACTCGACGGGAAGTCTCTACTGTTGGCTGCTACCGCCGTGCCGTTTCTGGCCGGCGGATGGTGGCTAGGTGACCGGGTCTTTGATCGAATCAGCCCGCGCATGTTCCGCCAGGCAGCCCTGGCCATGCTCTTCCTATCCGGAATTCTGGCCGTCGCTCATGCCGTCACCACGCTCGTCTGACTTCTCTGCGCATCCGGCTCCTGCTCCCGTCGAATCCGACGTCGGCTTCGCGAAGGAGTCTCGCTGGCAAGGGGTCAGTATTCACACATGTCATTGTCCGTGATCAGCCAGTGGGAAGACGCAGCAGCGCTCCGTGCGCGCGGCAGGTGGCGGCGGCGACCCGCATGGCGAACGTGAGCGCCGCCGACCAGTCCACTGGCTCGCCAGCGCGATCGGCGGCGACGATGCGGCTGACCACGGCGGCCAGTGTTGCGTCGCCGGCCCCCATGGTGTCCACGACCGGGCCGGGCAGCTCGGCGATGGGCACTGCCAGATCGGGCCGTCCCGGCTCGTGCAGCGCGGCTCCCGCCATCCCCGCCGTGGCCAGCACCGTGCTCGCCCCGACGGCGAGAAGCGTTGCGGCGCCGTCGCTCACGGGAGCACGGTAGAGCAGGGTAGCGTCATCGTCGCCGATCTTCATCAGCCGACACGCGGTCGCGGTGGTTTCGACGCCGCGGCGGAACTCGGCGAGGTCTCGCATCATGCCGGGTCGCGGGTTGGGATCCACGATCAGCCGGCCGGCGCGGTCGCGCACCGCGCCGAGAACCTCGACGAGCTGCGCGGTGTCGTCGAACGGGAAGCAGCTGACGACGACGTGCGTGGCGGCGTCGAGCGCGGCCCGGGCGGCGTCATCGATGATGATCCGGCGCTGCTGGGCCGCGGCGTTGAAGGTGTACCGCGGCTCGCCGTCGATCCGTTCGGAAACGGCGCGGGACGAGCCGAGCGGCCCCGAGGTGGCGATCAGCCCCACCCCGTACCGGGCGAGGTGGCGGCGGATGGCGGCGCCGTCATCGTCCTCGCCAACCATCGCGATCAGTCGGGACGGAACGCCGAGCACGCCGAGTCCGACCGCGACATTCAGTGCTGCGCCGCCCACGAAATCGCGCGCGCCGTCCGCATCCCGGATCTCGTCGATCAGCGCATCGCCGATCACCACGACCTGTGCGTCACTCATGGGTCTGCTCCTGCCCGGTCCGTGCCGCCGGCCCGGCCCCGCCCGTGCGTCGGTGTTACGTTACACCTCTCACCATCCCAACGTGGTAACCGGATGGCGGCCACTCTGCTGGGCTGAGTCTGACCTGCGAGTAGACGAGGTGTCGACTATACGGCGACACGCTAGAGGCGACGAAGTCTGTCGGCGCGTCGCTATTCAGCCCTGGTGAGGTCGGCGTGCTGCCGGACCCAGGTGTGCATGGCGACGCCCGCGGCCACCGCCACGTTGATCGAGCGGGTCGAGCCGAACTGGGCGATGGACACCGTCAAGGCCGCGCCGTCACGCAGCTCGTCCGTGATGCCGCGGGACTCGGATCCGAAGGCCAGTAGGCACTCTCGCGGGAATACTGCCGTCTCGATCGGGACAGCGCCGGGGAGATTGTCGACCGCGATCACCGGCAGGGCGGCGTCATGGGCGAAGCTCAGCAACGCGGCGGTGCCGTCATGATGCCGCAGGTGCTGATACCGGTCGGTGACCATGGCGCCGCGCTTGTTCCAGCGCCGATGACCCACGATGTGCACCTCGCGAGCCAGGAAGGCGTTCGCGGTGCGGACCACGGTGCCGATGTTCATATCGTGAGCGAAGTTCTCGATCGCCACGTGGAACGGGTGCCGGCGGCTGTCCAGGTCGGCGACGATCGCCTCGTGCCGCCAGTAGCGGTACCGGTCGATCACGTTGCGCCGGTCGCCGGCGGCCAGCAGGTCCGGGTCGAGGCGCGGGTCGTCCGGCCACGGCCACGGCATCGGTCCCACGCCGGCCGGCGGAGTGACGCCTTCCCACTCGGTCGGGCCCGGGGCGGGATCCGCTGCCCCGGAGGGGATTTCATGCGAGGACAGCGTCATTCCTGGTCGGCCAGCCCCAGATCGGCGAGCCCCAGCAGGTAGCGGTACGGCAGTCCGCGAGCCTCGATGGCCTGCGCGGCGCCGGTCGCCCGATCGATGACGGTGGCCACGCCGACCACGGTCGCGCCGGCGTCCGCCAGCGCGTCGACGGCCTGCAGCACCGACCCGCCGGTGGTCGATGTGTCCTCCACCGCGAGCACTCGACGGCCCGAGACCGACGGCCCTTCAATGCGTTTGGCGGTGCCGTGGTCCTTCGTCGCCTTGCGTACCACGAACGCATCCAGCGGCCGCCCTGGGGCGTGCAGCATCGCCAGTGCGACGGGATCGGCGCCGAGCGTCAGCCCGCCGACCGCCTCGAACTGCCAGTCGGCGGTGAGCTGCTGCAGCAGCAGGCCGATCAGCGGGCCGGCCTCATGGTGCAAGGTGGGCACCCGTGCGTCCACGTAGTAGGAGGCGGAGCGGCCGGAGGCCAGCGTGAACGTGCCGCGCTGCACTGCGAGCTCCCGCACCAACTCGGCGAGACGCGCCTTGAGTTCCGGGTCGACCGGCGGCGTCGCGTCGTCGCCGGTGTCGGTATCGGCGTGGGTCATACCTCCAGCGTCCCACACCGGCCCGCTAGGTTGGACGGGAAGTCGTAGTCACCACGCATCGGGCGGAGGTCATCGTGCTGGAGCCGACCGTCACGGCCACGCAGGTGCGCACCAGTCGCACGGCCACGTTCGTCCGCCTGATCCAGGGTCGCACCAGCGCCGATCCGGTCGTGCTGATCCACGGCAACATCAGCTCGTCGGTGTTCTTCGAGCCACTGATGCGCATGCTGCCGCGGCGCTTCCGGCCGCTGGCGATGGATCTGCGCGGATTCGGCGGCTCCGACCCGGAACCGGTGGACGCCACCCGCGGTGTGCGCGATTTCTCCGACGACGTGCTGGCGGCGATGGACGCGCTGGACGTCGAGCGGGCCCACCTGGTCGGCTGGTCGCTCGGCGGATCCGTCGCCCTGCAGGCGGCTATCGATGCCCCGGCTCGGGTGTCGACGATGACGCTGATCGCGCCGATCTCCCCGTACGGATTCGGCGGCACCGTGGACGCGGCCGGCGGGCTGCTGGCGCCGGACGCGGCGGGCTCCGGCGCGGGGCTGGTGTCCCGAGCGGTGGTGCGCGCGCTCGCCGACCACGACACTTCGGCCGAGAACCGGGCCGGCGCCCGGGCCTTGCTGCGGCGCTTCTATCTGGGCGCCGGTGCCGGTATCGAAGGGGTGACCGAGGACGACCTGGTTGCCGGGATGCTCACCACCGTGGTCGGTCCCGAGAACTATCCCGGCGATGTGGTGACGAGCGAGAGCTGGCCGGGCTGGGCGCCGGGTGCCGGCGGCGTGATGAACGCGATATCGCCGAAATATCTTGACCTCTCGGGAATCGCCGCGATCGAGCCGAAGCCGCCGATCCTGTGGATCCGCGGCAGCGCGGACGGCGTCATATCCGACGAATCCGGGATGGATTACGTGGCGCGGGCCAGGACCGGCGCAGCGGACGGCTATCCGGGTGAGGCGGTGGCGCCACCGCAACCCATGCTGGCGCAGACGCGCGCGGTGCTGGATGCATATGCCCGCGGTGGAGGTGTGGTTCGGGCGGTGGAGATCGCCGGTGCGGGACACGCTCCGCACCTCACCACCCTGCCGATGCTCATGGAGTCGCTCGTCGGCCACCTGGACAGGGCAGAAAGGCACTAGCCGGACGTGCCGGGATCCCGGGAGACTGAACACCGGATCTGTACGTGGCCGAGGAATCGCATGGAGTCGTCATGTCTGTAGTGCGCGCCGTGCCGACGGTCGACGCGCGTGGACTGGTGAAGGAATTCCGGCGCCGCGGTGCCCCGCCGGTGCGAGCCGTTGACGGGATGGACCTGACCGTCTCGGCCGGCGAGATCGTCGCGCTTCTGGGCCCGAACGGTGCCGGGAAGACCACCGCGCTGGACATGCTGCTCGGGCTCACGACGCCGGACGCCGGGACGGTGACCATCGCCGGTCTGTCCCCCCGTGGCGCTGTGCGTGCGGGGAAGGTCTCCGCGGTGCTGCAGAGCGGCGGTTTGTTGAACGACCTGACCGTCGCCGAGACGGTTCGGCTGATCGCGTCGACATTCGACAAGACGAGGCCGGTCGGTGAGGTCATCGAACGGGCCGGGATCGCGGGACTCGCGTCCCGGCGGGTCTCGAAGTGCTCGGGAGGTGAGCAGCAACGGCTCCGGTTTGCGCTCGCGCTGCTGCCGGAGCCGGACCTGCTGATTCTGGACGAGCCGACGGCGGGCATGGATATCCGGGCGAGGCAAGAGTTCTGGTCCACCATGCGCGAGGACGCCACGTCGGGACGCACCGTCATCTTCGCCACCCACTACCTCGAGGAAGCCGACGCCTTCGCGGAGCGGATCGTCGTCATGGCGCACGGCCGGGTGGTCGCGGACGGACCGGCCGAAGAGATCCGCGCCCGAGGCGCCGGCCGGGTACTCTCCGTCGATCTGCCCGAGACCGACCCCCAGGGCTGGCTCGCCCGCGCACGTGCCACGGCGGGCATGACGCTGACCGAGACACGCGGCCATCGAGCCTATTTCAGTGCAGCGGATACCGACGCCGCGGCCCTGGCACTCCTCACCGGGCTGGGCGCCGAGAACCTCGAGATCGCCGCGTCGACACTGGACTCCGCGTTCGTGGCGCTCACCGACGACCATCGGCAGCACCCGGGTCCGAAACACGGCGCCGGTCGCGACAAGTTCCACGCGCCAACCGAAACCGCGACCGGCGAGGTGGCCCCATGAACGCGACCTATCTGGGGCTGGAACTCAAGAGGTTCTTCCGCGACGTCACCAGCGTCTTCTTCATCGCGGTGCTGCCCAGCCTGCTGTACGTGATCTTCGGCGCGGCGCAGTCGTATTCGACCGAGCCCGCGGGAAACGGCAACGTCTCGATGTACGTGCTGCTGTCCATGGCCGCGTACGGCGCCGTGACCGCGACGGTGTCGATCGGGGGATCCGCCGCCGTCGAGCGCATGCAGGGCTGGGGTCGGCAGCTCGGGCTCACACCGCTCGGCGACGCGAGCTTCGTGGCGACCAAGGCGATGGTCGGGCTCATCGTGGCGCTCATCCCGGTGGGCTTGATCTACGTGATCGGCGCGGCCACCGGAGCCCGCGGGACGCTCACCGTCTGGCTGCTGGGGGCCGTGATCCTGCTGGTCGGCGCCGGCATCTTCTCGATCTACGGCCTGATCTTCGGGCTGGTGTTCCGCACCGAATCGGCCGTGGGGGCGGCGAGCGGATCGCTGGTGATCCTGGCGTTCCTGGGCAATCTGTTCTTCCCGCTGTCCGGCCTGTTGTTGACGATCGCCAAGTTCACGCCGCTCTACGGCTACGTCTCGCTGGCGCGGCGGGCGCTCACCGACGGCTATCTGGTGACGGCCGACGGCACGCAGATGATCTTCGAACCGCTGTGGCAGCCGGTGACGAATGTGGTGGTGTGGACCGCGCTGTTCGTCGTCGCCGCGCTGGCGGCCGTCCGGTTCGGCCGGCGTCGCCAGTAGCCGACTCAGCGGCAGCGCGATCCGGTCGACAAGGCGGCGCCGGATTCGGTCACGATCATGACGACCAGGGCACATGCCGCCGTTGCGCGCATCCGGCGCCGCTTGCCGACCACGAGCCCGTCAGAAGCGCGCCGCGAGCGCCCGCACCAAGGACCGCGGCGCCAGCTTGGTGGCGACCATGAGCGCCTTGTACAGCGGCCCGGGCACCACGACGCTCTTGCCGGAGCGCAGCGCCGCGAGTGACTGGGCCACAATCGTCCCCATCGGCACGTACATCCAGTCGGGCGTGCCGTGCATGTCGATGCCGGCGCGTTCGTGGAACTCGGTGCGGACGTACCCAGGGCACACCGCGACCATGCGAATTCCCTTGCGCCGCACCGCCAATCCCACGCCTTCGGAGAACGCCGTGGCCCACGCCTTGGATGCGCCGTACGCCGATCCACGCCCCGGCACCATGCCCGCGACCGAGGAGACGGTGATGACACCGCCGTGGCCGCGCGCGATCATGCCCGGGAGCGCGGCATGGGTCAGCATCAGCACGGCCGTCACATTGAGATCGAGCTGGCTCTGCAACTGCTCTTCGGTGGCGCGCAGGAAGCCGATGCCCAGGCCCTTGCCGGCGTTGTTGACCAGCAGGTCGATCGGCTTGACGTCGTCGGCCAGCCGCTCGCACACGGTGTGACGCTGCTCGCTGTCGGTGAGGTCCGCGGGCAGCACCTCGACGTCGGGGGCCCCGCTCGTCAGGAGCTCGGCTCGGGCGGCCTGCAGCCGAGATTCGTTGCGGGCCACCAGGACGAGGCTGTAGCGCTCCGCTGCGAGACGCCGGGCGAATGCGGCGCCGATTCCCGAGCTTGCTCCGGTGACCAATGCGGTTGGCATGTCTCCGAGACTATCCAAACCCCGCGCGGATCAACTTCCACGGCGCGGATCAACTTCCATGATTTGGGACTGGTGTGACGCGTGGGACAACTTTCGCACGCGCGGTGGACCTGGATCGTCGCGGCCCGGGCACGGGTCAGAACGACGCCTCCGGCACATCCATCAGCGACAGGTCTGCAGCCTCGATCACGGCGCGGCGCGCGGTGAGCTCCGGCAGCACGTTGCGCGTGAACCAGTGCGCGACGGCGAGTTTGCCGGTGTAGAAGGCGGTGTCGCGCTCGCCCGCGGATCCGGCGTCCAGCGCGGCCTGCGCCACGATCGCCTGTCGCAGCAACAGGTAGCCGATCAGCAGGTCGCCGACGCTCATCAGCAGCGACACCGCGTGCTCGCCGACCTGGTAGATGGCCCGCGGATCGCGCTGCGAGGCCATGGCGAATCCGACCAGCCGGCCCACCATCGCCTGCACGTCGTCCAGCGCGGTCGCCAGCAGGCCGAGTTCCTCCTTGAAGCGGCCGTCCGAGTCGCTCGATCCCGAGGCGCTGAGGAACTCGGAGATCTCGGAGGCCACCGTGCCCAGTGCGGTGCCGTTGTCCCGGACGATCTTGCGGAAGAAGAAGTCCTGCGCCTGGATGCCGGTGGTGCCCTCGTAAAGGGTGTCGATCTTGGCATCCCGGATGTACTGCTCGATCGGGTAATCCTGCAGGTAGCCGGAGCCGCCCAGCACCTGCAGCGCCAGCGTCAGGTTCTCGTAGGCCCGCTCCGAGCCCACGCCCTTCACCACCGGCAGCAGCAGGTCGTTGACGGCGGACTCCAGGGCGGCATCCCCGTCTCGCACCGCGATCCGGTCCTGCCACGACGCCGTGTACAGGTAGATCGCGCGCAGGCCCTCGGCGTACGCCTTCTGGCGCATCAGCATGCGGCGGACGTCCGGGTGGTGGATGATCGTCACCCGCGGCGCGGTCTTGTCCCGCTGCTGGGTGAGGTCCGCCGACTGCACACGGGTCTTCGCGTAGTCCAGCGCGTTCAGGTAGCCGGTGGACAGCGTGGCGATCGCCTTGGTGCCGACCATCATCCGGGCGTACTCGATGATCTGGAACATCTGGGCGATTCCGTCATGCACGTCGCCGAGCAGGTAACCGACGGCCGGACCGTCCTGCCCGAACGTGAGCTCGCAGGTGTTCGACACCTTCAGGCCCATCTTGTGTTCCACGCCGGTGACGTACACGCCGTTGCGCTCGCCCATCTCGCCGGTCTGCGGGTCGAACAGGATCTTCGGCACGATGAACAGGCTCAGGCCCTTGGTGCCGGGCCTGGGCGCGACGCCGGGGCCCTCGGGCCGGGCGAGCGCCAGATGCACGATGTTGTCGGCCAAGTCGTGCTCGGCGGAGGTGATGAAGCGCTTCACACCCTCCAGGTGCCAGGAGCCGTCCTCCTGTCGGATGGCGCGCGTGCGGCCGGCGCCGACGTCGCTGCCGGCGTCCGGCTCGGTGAGCACCATCGTTGCGCCCCAGCCGTTCTCGATGATGCGCAGGGCCATCTGCTGCTGCACCTCGGTGCCGTTGCGCCAGATCACGCTGGCGAAATTGGGTCCGCCCGCGTACATGTGCAGCGCCGGGTTGGCGCCCAGAATCAGCTCCGAGGCGGCCCACCGGAGCGACGGTGTCGCGCCGGAGCCGCCGAGCTCGGTCGGCAGGTCGAGGCGCCACCACTCGCCCTCCCACAGCGCGCGGAACGACTCCTTGAACGCCTCCGGCAGCGGGGCGGTGTGCGTCTGCGGGTCGAACACCGGCGGATTGCGGTCGGAGTCCACGAACGAGGCGGCCAGCGCGCCGGTGGCCAACTTCTCCAGTTCGTGCAGCACGTCGCGGGCCGAGTCGGCGTCCACCTCCGAGTCGCCGCGGCCGAAATACTTGTCGGCGCCGAACACCTCGAAGAGGTTGAACTCGAGATCTCGGACATTGGAACGGTAGTGGCTCATGGAGACCTCCGGGGAACATTCACGGCAGATGCGGGAGATACGCCTCGCGTCGCATCAAGTTACTCGCCAGTAACTACCGGATCCAGGGTATTACCCGCCGGTAACTTCTGCAACCACCCCCCGATGCGGCGGGGCCCCTGGACCCTGGCGCCGGGGTGCGGGACGATCACAGGGATGACGAGATTCGCGCGTGGGCGCCGCCATGGCAGCGCGCGCCCGCCTCAGCACGCCCGGTACGCCCGGCGCGGCCGAGCCATGGGCGGCGTCATGGCTGTTGCGCTCGTGGCGCTGGCCTCGTGCACCGGCACGACGGGCCAGTCGGGAGACCAGGGTGCGCGTGGCGGCGATCGGAATCCGGCGGCCGCCGACAGCACCATCGCCACAGGGACGGGCCTGATCCCGCCGGATACGGACGAGGACACGGCGGCGACGCCGACGGACGGCGCGACGACGCCGGCCGCGCCGAGCGGCCCGCCCGACGCGGCGCTGCTCACCTGGCTGGACGGTGCCGAGGCGCAGGCAGGCGTGGTGACCGGGTCGGCGGGGCAGCGTTGGGTGGGGCGTGCCGCCGGCGAATACGCAACGCTCGGAGACGGGTGGTACCGCTACTTCGGGCCGGACGGGTCGCTCGTCGGGTGCACCTCGGCCGGGGCGTGTGTGGGCGTCGGCGCCGATGGCACGGTTGCCGTGACACACGCCCCGGGCGGTCCGCGCGACGTCTACCAATCCGACGGCCGTTTCCTCGGCCGATACGACTCCGACGGCGCAAAGACGGGCGCCACCGGCCGCACGCCGGACCTCGAGACGGCGCTGGCCGGCAGCGGCGTGGACCTGCCCGGCCTGGTGAGCGCCGCGAGCCGCGGTGTGCCCTTCGCCGGGGGCGTGACCGGCGATCCGCATGTCGCCACCATGGGCGGGCAGCGCTTCGCCACACAGGTGGCCGGGCAGTACGACGCCCGGACGGGAGACCCCAGCCACCGGATCCAGGTGCAGCTCTCGCCGATGGCGCACCGCGACGACGTCTCCATCGTGTCGCTGGTGGCCATCGGTACCGAGGATGACGTCATTCTCTTCGATGCCACCGGCGCGGTGGTGATCAATGGCGAAAGGCAGCCCGCTGCACGGGATTTCACCCAGGTGACTCTTTCCGGTGGCGCTGTGCTCGGCTATTGGCCGGCGGTCGACCCGGACCCCGCGACAATCGCCGTGGTGTGGCCGGACGGCGGCGTGGTCACCGCCACCGCGAACGGGGCGCTGGGCATCACCGTGGTCGCACACCTCGACCCGGTGCCGAATGCCGGGGGTCTGTTCGGGACGGCTGCCATCGCCGGAGGCCCGGACCTCACCGCGCGGAGCGGCGCGGCCGCCGGGTCGGTCGATTCAGCGGTTCGCTCGTGGCGCGTGCCGGAGGCGGATCGGTTGTTGCCCCCGCCGCCCGCAACACTGTCGGTGTCGGGCGCGCGGCCGGTCCAGGTGGATCCGAGCGCGCGGAAGGTAGCGGCGCGGCTCTGCGACGGGCGGGGGATCGCCCATGCCCAGGATGCGGCGGCGTGCGCCTTCGACGTGGCCGTGACGGGCGACACCGGCTTCATCCCAGGACATGTCGCGCTCGCGACCGCCGCGGAGAGCGACGGCGTCCCGGCGGGATTCGCTCGGCGATGGCCCGCCCTGGTGCCGGGGCCGATGGCCGCCGCCACTGCTCTGCCCACCTCGGGCCGCATCGATATCTCCGTTGCCTCGGGCGGCGCGCAACTCTACCGCGTCACCACGAGCGAGTCCGGCCCGCTCAGACTGGTCGGCGACAGCACCTGCACCGCGGCGTCGGCGGCCGGGATGGACGAGCCCGCGTGGCGCCTGTTCGACGCCGCCGGCAGGCCGGTATCCGACCGGTTCCCGTTGTGCGGCAACGCGGCGAGCAGCGACGTGCCCGCCGGCGCCTACCTGCTCGTGGTTGCCAACGGCATCGGCCGGCCGCCACTGCAGGTCGCTGCGACGGTGACGGTGCCGTAAGTATCGGCCCGTGGGTGACGGGCACCGGGTGACGGGCCGCGGACGCCGTGCGCCGGTGGATAGAGTCTGCAGGTATGACGCAGACCCCGCCGCCCCAGCCGGAACCGGACACCAAGGACTGGACGTTCACCACCACGCAGCGCTGCCCCGAATGCGGCTACGACCCGAATGGCGTGGCCGACGCGGAGCTGGCCGGCGCGCTGCGAGCCACGATTCCGCGATGGAATGCGGTGCTCGCCCGCGCCGACGTGCGGCAGCGCCCCGAGCCGCAGGTGTGGTCGCCGCTGGAATACGCCTGCCACACCCGCGACGTGCACGGCCTGTTCAGCGGCCGGGTGCAGCAGATGCGCACCGAAGACTCCCCGCACTTCGTGAGCTGGGACGGCGACGACGCGGCTGTCGAGAACCGTTACTACGCGCAGGATCCCGCTGTGGTCGCGACCGAGCTTGCCGATGCCGCCGAGCACGCCGCCGCCGAGTATGACGCCGTCGGCCCCGATGGCTGGTCCCGCGACGGTATTCGCGGCGGGGGCGGCACGTTCACGATCTCGTCACTGGGCCACTACCACCTGCACGACGTCGTACACCACCTGCACGACGTGAAGGGGTAGGCCTGGTCGTTGACTGCGGCGTGCCGTGCGAGTCCCGGCCGCTCGCTTCGCTCGGACCGGGGCTCACCTGCATCGAGCGGGCGACGAGATCCCCTACCGCTGCGCGGCGGGGGCCCATTCGATTCACAGTCACAATATGCAGGTGAGCCCCGGCCGCTCGCTTCGCTCGGACCGGGGCTCACCTGCATCGAGCGGGCGACGAG